>MAAC01019213.1_pt1 | contig 620826 bp, 557 predicted proteins | sample 1115981 | NCBI WGS metagenome assembly MAAC01 (sample SAMN04961126, study PRJNA320927) | seawater metagenome | isolation source: sample BD02T64 sea water enriched with oil for 64 days | place: USA:Gulf of Mexico | collected 2013-07-27
GATTTGCAGGATTTTACAAAATTAGGAACGCCAAAATTATTTTTTGGAGTTACTGGTGGTTGTATGGATCCTATGGTGAGTAATTATACGGCGAGTAAAAAACGTAGAGATAAAGATGCCTATACACCAAATGGTGATAAAGGATTTCGACCAGATTACGCCACATCAGTTTATTCAAGTATTTTAAAAGACAAGTTTCCAGATGTCCCTGTTTTAATAGGAGGAATTGAAGCTTCTCTGCGTCGCGTAACGCACTACGATTATTGGAGTGATAAATTATTGCCAACTATTTTAGAAACTTCTAAAGCAGATATGTTGGTTTATGGTATGGGTGAACAACCTTTGCGAGAAGTTGTTGAACTATTACAAAAAGGTGTGCCTTTTTCTAGTTTAAGAACCATAAAACAAACCGCTTTTTTAGTGAATAAAGATGAAAACATTCCTAAAAATAAAAATTGGGACGATGTCGAAATTCAATCGCATGAAGTTTGTTTAAAGGATAAGAAAAAATTCGCCTCTAACTTTAAAGTCATAGAGCAAGAATCTAATAAACTTAAAGCAAGACGAATTTTTCAAGGAGTAAAAGACAGAACATTGGTGATAAATCCACCATTTCCTACCATGTTAGAAAAGGAAATTGACGCCTCTTTCGATTTGCCTTACACGCGATTGCCACATCCAAAATATAATAAGCGTGGACCAATTCCTGCGTTTGAAATGATTAAGTTTTCTATTAACATTCATCGTGGTTGTTTTGGAGGTTGTAGTTTTTGTACGATTTCGGCACATCAAGGAAAATTTATTGCAAGTCGTAGTGAAGAATCTATTTTAAAAGAAGTAGATAAAGTTGCCAATATGCCAGATTTTAAGGGTTATCTGTCAGATATTGGAGGACCTTCAGCTAATATGTATAAGATGAAAGGTAAGGTACAATCCATTTGTGACAGATGTGTGGCACCATCATGTATTTCTCCTGTAATTTGTAGTAATCTAGATACATCTCATAAACCGTTAACCCAACTATATCAAGCTGTAGATAAACATCCTAAAGTAAAAAAATCATTTATTGGAAGTGGCATTCGTCACGATATGTTGGTGCCAGAATTCAATAAGAATGCTGACCCAAAAGAATTAGATGATTATACGGAAGAAGTGATGACAAAGCACATTTCTGGACGTTTAAAAGTGGCTCCAGAACACACGTCTGATCCCGTTTTAAAGTTGATGCGTAAACCTTCATTTCAATATTTTCATAAGTTTAAAGAGCGTTTTGATAAAATCAATATAAAGAAGAACTTGAAGCTTCAGTTGATTCCTTATTTTATTTCAAATCATCCAGCTTGTGAAGTAGAAGATATGGCAAATCTTGCTGCTGAAACTAAGGATATGGGTTTTCAGTTAGAACAAGTACAAGGCTTTACACCAACACCAATGACGGTTGCAACGGTTATTTATTATAGTGGATTTCACCCTTACACACTAAAACCAACCAAAACTCCAAAATCTAAAAAAGAAAAGGATGAACAGCATCGTTTCTTCTTTTGGTATAAAAAAGAAAATAAAGATTGGATTAGAAAAACGTTAAATAAAGTGGGTAGAAAAGATTTGGTAGACCTGTTAGTACCAGAAAAAGAAAAGAATTCTTGGAAAAGCATTAAGCCTAAAGATGTAAAAAACACGTTTGATGATGCGATTCCTTCAAGTCATTCACGTAGAAAAACCAAACATAAATCTAGAAATAAGAGACGTTAAATTATAGGATAACCTTTATTTTAAGTATCAAAACTTGGATAAACAAATTGCATCTGAAAGTCTTAATTGTATTACTACTATTTTGAAATTTGAAAAAGAAACTACTAATGCCAAAGCTTGAAGTATTACATGAAAACAACGATTATCTAGTCGTAAATAAAGCTGCTGGACTTATAAGTGAAAAAAGTCCTTATGAAGCTGTCACTGTTGAGACCCAAGTTCTTAATCACCTTTTAAAACATAAACGGAAGCCATATATCGGTATAATACATAGATTAGATCGTGTAACAAGTGGCGTATTAATTCTTGCCAAGAAAAAAAGTGTTCTTGTAGAATTTAATAATCTATTTAGCAGTCGTAAAGTTCAAAAAACGTATTTAGCAATTGTTAAAAACAACCCACAAAAGACCAAAGGAAACTTAGTGAATTTTATCATAAAAAATAATAAAGAAAAAAGAGCAGATATTGTCCAATCGAAATCAAAAGACTCGTTAAAATGTATGCTTTCCTATCAAGTTATAGGCGAAAATGATTTTGGTTACCTTTTAGAAATAAAACCAAAAACTGGTCGATTCCATCAAATAAGAGCCCAATTAGCTAATATAGGGCTTCCTATTATTGGAGATGAAAAATATGGTTCAGATCAAGAATATTTGCCTCGGTCTATTTGCCTTCATGCATGGAAATTAGCATATGAAGTCTCTGGTTCTACAGAATCCCAGACCTTCAAAGCACCTTTGCCCAATGACGATTTTTGGACATTCAAATCCATCTAGACTTATCAACTATTTTTAATAAATAATTCCAAGAACATATAATACTTTCCATAATTGTCAGCTCTAGAGAAAAACAATTGCTTAATCAACTACTTACGAGTACCTAAAAATTGAAATCTGAACTATAACCTTATTTCGATTAGATCAATTAAAATAACGAAAGCACAACAACGTGTACAATTCTTTGCGCCTGATTTTTCTAGCGGAAAATCCTCGCTGCCAAACAATCGTTCGCTCCTTTTCTCTATCTTCATGCCAACGTAATGAAACCTTACACAACACGTTGTGTGTAATTAATAGTTACTTAAGAATTAAGTTATGAATAATATTCAGGTAATAGCTCTACTTAAAGCCAATCAAAACAAAAAAAATATTGAAAGATGGAATAAACGTAATTCAGTATCTGATAAACTAAAGAGTTTCGGTATTGGTTTGACAGTTTTGCGCAAACTTGCAAAACAAATAGGAAGAAATCGTAAACTAGCTCTGGAACTCTGGGAAACTGATATATATGACGCGAAGATTATAGCTTTACTGATTGATGACCCGAAACAAATAACTCAAGAACAAGCTGAAATGCAAGTTGAGAATTTAAGACATGGTCATCTCGCCCACGTGTTCTCATCTTGTGGTGCATCTTTAGCCAAAACACATTTTGTAGTTCCCTTATTGGTTGAATGGATAAATGGCAAAGATACAATGCGTCAGAGCTGTGGTTATGGATTGCTATATGAAGTATCAAAGTCCAAGAGAAAGGATGCACCAGTTGATGATTTTTTCTTAAAAAGAATTCAAGAAATCAGTACATGTTTTCATAAGGCGCATAAAGCCGTACAACTTGCTATGGGTGGCGCACTAATTGGAATTGGTAAACGAAATGCAGTTTTGAATGCGAGTGCCTTGAAAGTGGCTAAATCAATAGGACCTATCCAATTCAAATCGAACGGAAGCGACTGCGAACCTTTGAATGTCACCAAACATCTCACGAGCGACTACATTAAGAATAAACTCCGTGTGTAGTACGCAACTAATCAGAATTAAAATAACTTTAGAAGTTATTTGGCTGTTTTTTAACTTAATATATAACTACACACAAGAACGTGTATAATTCATGCTTGCGCATGAAATTGAAATAAAAATTCTATCTTTAAACAAACATCTGATTTGACTCTGAAAATGACTTGTGTCTGATTCCACACAAATCACACAATTTGTTGGTAGTAATGAGAAAACACTAGAATTACATTTTACGAAAAAGAGCTTAACAATTGCCAATTCTGCCAATAATTAATAATAGCAACTTTCGAGAAGCAAGTTAATTATCTAATTGATAATTTTGGGTTTGAACTCAAATTTCAAAAAAAATGAAAACAACAACGTTTCTAACATTTGTAGGTGACCAATGCGGAAAGGCTGAAGAAGCAATAAATTTCTACACTTCTATCTTTCCGAATTCGGAAATTAAAAGCATATTAAAATACCTAGAAGGAGAGGCTGGAGGAACACCGGAGCTTATCAAATATGGAGTATTTACATTAAATGGTACAGAGTACATGGTTTCCGAAAGTAATTTTAATCACGCTTGGTCATTTACACCAGGGATATCACTCTTCGTTGAATGTAACTCTGAAAATGAGATACTAACTTTATTCAAAAAACTTTCTTCAAATGGAGGTCAGATTATGGTTCCTCTTGACAACTATGATTCTGGGGATTACGGCTTTGGTAAAAAATTCGGATGGTGTGAAGATAAATATGGAATTTCATGGCAACTTAATCTTTCAGAATAAATTTCGAATTATAATATAATCTTCACTACTTAAAGGAATAAACGAAATGGAAAACAAGAAACAGCTACTGCCAACAACGAGTCTAATACATGTTTGTGCATGAACTTCCAATAAAGACTCTATCTTTAAACAAACGACTTGCAACGACTGAAAATCCATCGGATTCTCTGCCGCACAAATCATACACAACACGTTGGCAGTAATTTGACGCAACCATTTTGCCTTTTGTGCATCTACAATATATAACTACAAAAATAGAAATCATGAAGATTAGAATTTTGACTTTTTTATTAACTTTAGGGGTTATTACTTTTACAAGTTGTGATAATGATGATGATTCATCACAAATAGTAACGTTTGAAGGAACTTGGAACTTGAAAAATATTAGTGGTGGATTTGCTGGAATTGATGATGAATATGATTCTGGAATAATCACCTGGACTTTTAACAATCAAAACTTGATGTTAAATGTTATAAACAATAGTTCTCAAGAAAGTATATATAGTGGATATGAAAGTGGAACATATACTTACTCTATTACTGAAAGCAATGGAAGTGAATATATTGTAATAAATACTGAAGTTTTTGGTAAACTCATACTTTTAGGTAACAATTTAACCTTGAACCAAGATGAAACTCCGTCTGGATCTGGAGCTGACGGATTTCTGCTACAATTTGAACGGTAAAAACGTCAGCCAACAACGTGTAAATTCATGCTTCACTCCTACTTCAATTAAATTTCATATATTTAATCAACTGATTTGATATAACTAAAAATCCAGCGAATTCTAAGTTGCACAAATCATACACGAATACGTTGAAGACAAGACTAACACTGAACTTTCCTGAAATAGCTTGACTAAAAATTAATCCTTTTAGAGTAATTCAAGGTTTCACCTTCTAGCTTTGCAATAATAACAGTTCCACAACTGTCACTCCATACATTTACGGCTGTTCTAAACATGTCGAGTATCCGATCAACGGCTAAAATCAACCCTATGCCTTCAAGAGGTAGCCCAACAGCAGTTAATATTACAGAGATCATAACTAGACCTGCCATCGGTATGCCAGCTGCACCTATAGAGGCCAGTAACGCTGTAGCAACTACAATAACTTGTTGTACAAATGTTAATTCTATTCCGTAAGCCTGAGCAATAAACATAGCTGCAACACACTCGTAAAGAGCTGTGCCGTCCATATTAATTGTGGCTCCCAGAGGTAAAACGAAACTTGTTATTTTGTTAGAAACTCCGGCTTTGTTCTCAATAGCATCCATAGTTAAGGGTAACGTAGCTGACGAAGAAGAAGTTGAAAAAGCCGTTATTAACGGAACACTCATTGATTTAAAATGTAAAGAAGGTTTTATTTTAGCAATAAATTTCAAGATTAAGGGAAGGGTAATAAAAGAGTGAATGAACAATGCAGCTAAAACTGCTAGCATATACAATCCTAATCTTTGTGTAATGGCTATTAATTTGTCTGGTGCTTCTGCTTGTTCTGCAACAATTACAACCACAATGCCAAAAACCCCATAAGGGGTAAACTTAATAATGAAGTTTGTTATTTTCATCATTAGTTCAAAGCCAGCATTTATTCCCTCGGTTAAATATTTTTTGTGATTTGTAGATAGTTTTGTGATAAAAAAGCCAAGTAATAGAGCAAAGAAAATCACCGATAACATTTCATTATTCCCAAAAGCAGAAAAAATATTTTCAGGAATGATATTCATAATAGTAGCGGTAAAAGACCCTGAAACTACGTCCAATCCTTCTACTTCCTGAACTAATCCTAGATCAGCACCAAGACCTGGTTTAATTAGATTTACCATTACTAAGCCAGTACATATCGCAAAAAGGCTTGTAAGCATATAATATCCCATAGTTTTAACGCCTAGCTTCCCTAAGTCTTTTGTTCCACCAATATTCGCAACACCGGAAGCTATAGAGGTCAGAATCAAGGGGATAATAACCATTTTTAATCCTTTCATAAAAAGAGTGCCCATCCATCCTACGTACCAAACATAATTCGAAAAATACATGCCAAATATTACCGCTAAAAACAGAGCTATCAGTATTTGCCAGTGAAGTTTTATTTTTTTCATATATTCCTTATTTAAGATTTGATTATTATTTTGAATTTAATAAAATACACTTACACCGAACGCTTAAGTTACTTATAATAAAGTTGTTATACCACGTTTATCCAGTAGAAAAAAATCGCCCAATCAAAGTGAATCAATGTCACGACCTTGACGCACAAAATTTCAAATTAAATAATTGACAAAATTGGTGTTTGTGAAAAGATGATTTTAGTGGTGTTGATTTGAGCAAAATATGCTGTTTATAAAAAGGCATATTTGGTTTTAAATGACAAGTTTAATGGAAATTCAAAAACTGCAGCCAACAACGTATATAATTCATTGCTCTTAAATTCCCACTCGGAAATTCTTAACTATTGAACATTAGTTTGCTTCTTTTCTCTATCTTAGAACAAACGCAACAAACCAAGAAAACTAACAATTTAGTTAAGAATATTACAAAAAAAATAAACAGGAATTAGAATGTTTGACTCTATAATTAGCTAAAAATGTGCACGATAAAGGTCATTCTATTTGAGTATAATACGGAGTTTCAATTTAATCTTTATAAAACAGAAATATCCAAATAGATCTTGAAACTCTAAAATTAATAGTGCTTAACAAAATTGTAACTACAGTAATAATCAAGAAAACGTTTAGGGGTGAAAAATCAATAAAACACCAAAACACAACGAGACTTAAAATCATTTGTGCTACTGCAAGTGCATAACTAACAAACATTGCTCCAAAAAAGAAACCAGTTTCCTTTTCAAATTTATAATTACATTCATTGCATCTATTATTCATTTTGGGTATTTTAAATAATAAAATATTTCCTCGTTCATTAAATATCTTTCCTTTTTTGCATTTCGGACATTTACAATTTAAAACCTCAAAAACTCTCCTCATAACGTATAATTTATTCTACTGCAAAATTAGGTTTAAAAAACCCTATTAATCATATAATATTAGCGCCAATATTTGTACTTTTAAGACATTTACTATGAAGATACCTGTTTTAAAAATTAATCAGTTTCAAGAATCAAAGTCAATAAATGATTTGTATATAAATTCTTTTTCAAATCATATTCAATTGAATAAGAATTTACTTAACAAGCCACACAGTCATAATTTCTACTTATGCATTTTGTTTACAGAAGGCACAGGAACCCATGAAATTGATTTCAATTCTTATACTATAAATCCTGGAAAGGTTTTCTTTTTAAAACCTGGACAAACACATTTTTGGAAATTTGACATAAAACCTGAAGGGTTTATTTTTTTTCATTCTAAGGAATTTTATGAGTTAAAATTTTTAGATCATAGGCTCAACTCGTTTCCATTCTTTTATTCTTATCAAAACCCACCTTTATTGGAATTATCTAAAAAAAAATTAAACGAATTAAAACTGAAATTTCAAGAGGTTTATATAGAATATCTACAAGAAAATATTTTAAGAGAGTTAAAAATAATCAATCTGATAAATAACATTTATATCGAATTAACAAGAGCATATACTGCAGATATTAATTTGGAAAAACTTGTTTCTCCAAACTATTTTAAAATACTTGAAAATTTGGAAAAATCAGTAAACAAACACTTTTATACGGAGAAATTACCAAAGTTTTATGCCAATCAATTAAACATAACAACAAAACACCTTAATAGAGTCGTAAAAAAAACGATAAACAAAACTACGAGTCAATTGATTTCTGAAAGAATACTATTAGAAGCAAAAAGATTAATTGTTCATTCTGACAATAATTTAGCCAGTATTGCAAATACGCTTGAATTTTCAGACTATGCCTATTTCTCAAAGTTTTTCAAATCAAAAATAGGTTTTACACCAATGGATTTTAGGAAAAAGTATTTTTAATGAAATTTTGATTATTAAAAAGCACTGATTTAAAGTACAATGCACAACAACGTATATAATTCATAGTGTCTCTGCATTATCTCGAAAATTCTACCAAATATCCTACACGTCTGTCTCTTTTTGCTATCTTAGTTCCCAACACTACAAATCAAACACGAACATGTTGTGTGTAATTAAAACTGTAACCTTATTTGAATTAAAACCGTCTGATTAGAAAACTTAGCAGATGAAAAAAAATATTAAAATATTTCTATTAGTCATTCTTACTGCATTTATATCAGTTATTTTAACCCTGTATATAGTTGACAATTCTGATACTCATTCTAATTATAAAGTTCATGAAATTGATTCTATAATTCTTTCAGAAAAACGTGAGCTAATCGTTAAGTTACCTTCTGATTATAAACACTCTCTAGATAAAGACTATTCGGTAATATATGTTTTTGGTGGGAATACATTAACCTATTCAATTGCATACGACACAGAATTATTGTCAAGAACTAATCATCTCGAGAATGTAATTATCGTTGGTATTCCGAACTTAAATCAAAAAACTAGACAAAGAGATCTTACACCGCCATTTATGAAACAGGATCTTGATGAACCTGATTCTCCACTTGGAAAAGCAAACAAATATTTAGATTTTGTACAAAATGAAGTTATCGATTTAATTGAAAAAACGTATCGCACAACGAAAACTAGAATCGCTGTAGGTCATTCACGTGAAGGATTAATGGTTTTGAATTCTCTTATATACAAAACTGATTTATTTCAAGGTCATATTGCACTCAGCCCTGCGCTTTGGAGAGAAAACAACCTATTCATTGACAACTTTGAAAAATCTATATCTAAATCAGATACAATTAAGTCTTACCTTTTCTTAAGTATGGGAGATAAAGAAGTAAAGAAAATGAAAAGTTCCTTCAATTCAATTGTTGAGTTTCTTAATACAGATATAATAAGCAAAAAAGTAAAATGGAACAGTGTATATACCAAAGGAGCTACTCACAGCAACAACGCTCTTCTTTCTGCTCCGATTGGGATAGAAACAGTTTTAAAAAACAACTAAACAGAACAACGTGTATAATTAATTACTTCTGAATTTCCTCATAGGAACGCCCTCGGAATTAATTAACTTCGTCCTTCATCGCCAAATCCTAATCGATTTCCCGTAACAAATCAACACAAACATGTTGTATGTAATTTGACGCAACCAATTTGTAAAATGTGCATCTAATAGTTACAACACATAAACTTTAGCGTTATGAAAAAAGAGGTTTTATTTTTTGCTCTAATCGGGTTATTGTTCTCTTGCAACAATGATGATAGCAATAACTATTCTGAAACAGAGTTAATAGGACGTTGGAAACTAGCGGAGACATTGGCTGACCCAGGTGATGGAAGTGGAACTTTTTCAACTGTAATTAGTGAAAAGATTATTCAATTCCATGCTGATGGAATTGTTACCTCTAATGGTACGCTTTGTGATTTATCAATTCTATCAGAGACCCCTAGTAATGGAACATACTCCATGACTGAATTAACAATTAGTTCTTCTGAATGTGTTAGCTCTGGATTAGGTATTAGCTTTGAACTAAGTAGTTCTATCTTAATTATGAATTATCCTTGTATTGAACCTTGTAAAGCAAAGTTTATAAAAATCGAATAAAAACTATTTCAACAGCATGTACTATTCATTGTGCCCAATTTTCCTCACGGAAAATCCACGCTGCTGAATAATGGGTTCACTCCTTTTCCTTATCTTAGTGCCAATGTAACAAACCATACATAACACGCTGTTGATAATATTAGGACACTATTAAAATTGATAATAATTTACAAAGATATCAGTGGGATTACAAAAATATTATGAAGAGAAATTGACGTAAGAAAGACTAAATTGATTTGATTGACTAGTATTAAAGCAAAAGTTATGAAAACAACACCAGAACACGATGAGCGGATAGCCAAAATGACATTCGCTTCGGTTTACCCTCATTATATCACAAAAGTAGAGAAGAAAGGCAGAACAATAGAGGAATTGCATCAAGTGATTGAATGGTTGACCAGTTTTGATGAAAATAAACTGCAAGAACTCATTAATAAGAAAGTAACATTTGAAACATTCTTTCAGAAAGCAAAACTAAATCCAAATGCGCACCTTATTAAAGGAGTAATATGCGGTTATAGGATAGAAGAAATAGAAACTCCATTAACGCGACAAGTAAGATATTTGGACAAAATAGTGGATGAATTAGCTAAAGGACGTAAGACGGAAAAGATTTTACGGGTTGCCTAGGTTGACTGGTATTTGTTGCAAAACTTTTTACTCGAACACGTTGTACATAATTAAAACCCCTTGATGAAAAATACATTAATAATCATTGCTACATTAATAATTAGTTTTAATGCAATTGGGCAAAAAAAAGAGATGCATAATTGCTTAAGCAAAATTTCTCTTGAACCTAGCTTTATTGCTTTTACTACGCATAAAGACAGTGAACTTGGTAATTGGTATAAAAACACTTTTGGCCTCGAAATAGTCAAAGAATTTACTTTTCCTGACGGAAGTGCAACAGGTGTTTTAATGAAAAAAGACGAATTTGTTGTTGAAATTTTCTATAGAAATGATGCGCTTAAAAAAAGTGATATTAAACCAGATTCCAATTCTGAGCAGTGGAGTGGTTTTATGAAATTTGGTTTCTACACAGATGCAAATCTTAAAGATTTAAAAGTGTGTTTAAAAAGTAAACATATAAATGCAGGTAGAATATTTAGAGATGACAACCTTGGAATTGATTTATTACAAGTCATAGATCCAGAAGGCAATGTTCTTGAAATTATTAGCAGGTTGAAAAAGTAAAATAGTTAATTCTCATTATTAACTACGTATAACAACAACATGTAGAATTCATTGTGTTTATGAATTTCTTTCACATCTTTTCTTTTTTACTAACTTAGTTAGCAACTCGACAAACCATACACAACTCGTTGTAGGTAATAAGTGAAAGCTCTATCTAGTGTATAGTTCAAATTCTTTACTATAATTATAACAACTTGTAACACTTTATCTTCTATCTCGTCTTATTATTTATCTAAAAACAATAAACATTACTTGTAATATGAAAAACATTATCTTACTTATAAGTTTATTCACTATACTGGGTTGTGCTCGAAAACAAGATTCCTCTGAAATCAACGCATTTTATTTTTACAAGTTAGATCTAACCAAATCCATTGAGGATAAATTACTTGTAGAATTAGAATACACTGGGAAATTGACAGATACGATTTCTTTTTGTTTACCAAAAATTGTTCCCGGCATCTACAACTCTACTAATTTCGGGAAGTTTGTAAATGATTTTAAAGCTTTTGACACTAAGGGTAATGCTTTAAAAACGATTAAAAAAGATCAAAATTGCTGGACAATAATAAACGCAAGTTCGTTAAGTCAAATAAGTTATAAAATAGATGACGGATGGGAAGAATTTGACTTTACTGATTTAAGACCTTATCGTTCTGCCGAAAGTTCTTATAGTAATAATGCATACATCATTAGTACTCCTGCAGTTTTTGGGTATTTTAAAAACCACAAAGATGAAACTATTAAAATTGAAATCGAAAAACCTTCTGAATTTTATGGTGCAACCGGCTTATCATTAACATCAAGTTCTAAAACAACTGATTATTTTCAAACTAATAAGTATAGCCAATTAGTTGACAATCCAATACTCTATTCATCTCCTGATACAACAAAAATCAAGCTGCCGAACATTAATATTGAAGTAGCCTGCTATAGTTCTTCTGGTAAAAAGCTTTCGAAAAAAATTGCAGAATACATAAAGCCTCTTTTAGAAAATCAAACAAAATACTTAGGAGGAAAATTACCTGTCGATAAATATACATTTATAATTTACCATAATTTAAACCCAAGTGAAACCTCATACTATAGTGAAGGTCTAGAGCATGCCAGTTCTACACTTGTTTTAATGTATATTCCTGATAACATTGAAACAATAAAGAATACTATTTACCGCACTGCAAGTCATGAGTTTTTTCATACCATTATGCCAATTGGTCTACATTCAGAAGAAATATCAAACTATAATTTTAATGAACCAAAGTTTTCAAAGCACCTTTGGTTATATGAAGGCATGACAGAATATTTTACAATTCATATGCCAATAAAACACAAATTACAAACACTCGATAACTTTATAAACACTCTCGAAAACAAAGTAATTGAAATGAAGAAACTCGATCCCGATTTGCCATTTAGTGAACTGAGCAAAAACCCTATTAAACATCAAAATCAATATATGAACGTATATTTTAAAGGGCCTCTACTCAACCTTTGTTTAGACATAAAACTGAGAGAATTGTCTAATGGGAAGTATGGTGTTCAAGAAATGATTCAAGATTTAATAAAGGAATATGGTCCAAATCATCCATTTAAAGATGATAAACTTTTTAGTGAAATTGTTAGAGTTACAGGATATAATGAACTTAATGAATTCTTTGAAAAATATATTGAAAACAGTAACACAATTCCATTAATTTTTGAACTAAAAAAAGTTGGTCTAAACTTAGATTGGGAATCGGGTAAAATAACAATTGAAAAAGAATTAACCCTTAAGCAAATTAACTTAAGAAAACATTGGATAAATCAATGATTACCACCTGCAACAACGTGCATAACCCATACCTCCGATATACTCATTCTGTTGAAACTCGGTACAAACCATGCACAAACATGTTTGCAGAAATTAGGCCTGTAACATTTTAAAGACACATTCGTCTTATTGAAAAGTTAGAAATTTTGAGGTTATTTAGTTTAGTATTTCTTTTAGTCCCGTTGTTTACATTCAGTCAAAATCCAGTTTCTGAATCTTTTCAGAAGGACAGCTTAATTATTATAAAAAGTAATACTTCTAAGGGATTTAACAATTCGTATGTCCTTTTTATACCCAAAGGAACGCTAAAGAATAAATTAACGTATCTGTTGGTTGAGCCAAATAATACTGGTAAAACTTCTGATTCCTTAATGATTCATAAAAAAAGTGCTATAGCGTTAGCTTCTATTAGTTCGGTTGGTAATAATATCTCTACAAATCTAAAAATCCCTCTTTTAGTTCCAATTTTTCCAAGACCTAATTCCAAACCACTCGTGTATACGCACGCACTTGATAGAGATGTTATCTTTGAAACAGATGAAAAATTAGAAAGATTAGACTTGCAACTAATAGCAATGATTAAAAATGCTCAAGATGTATTAAATGACTGCGGTATTTTAATATATGATAAATTTTTTATGAACGGCTTTTCTGCTTCTGCCACATTTACAAATCGATTTTTATTCATTCATCCCGAAAAAGTTAAGGCTGCGGCAATGGGTGGCTTAAATGGAGAATTAATGCTTCCATTTAAAAAGTATAAAAACAAAGAATTCAATTACCCATTAGGAATCAATGATTTCAAAAAGATCTTTAACAAAGAAAGTAACTTAAATAGATTAAAAGAAATTCCACAGTATATCTATATGGGACTAGAAGATCAAAATGATGCGGTTCAGTTTGATGATGCCTATAACAATATAGAACGGAATACTATAAATTCTACCCTAGGTAACAATGTTCAGGAAAGATGGATCAATTGCCAAAATATTTACAAAAAAGAAAATATTTCAGTCCAATTTAAAACCTATGATAAGGTTGGTCATTGGACGACTTCAACAATAAATTTAAATGTAAGTAAATTCTTCTTGAAACAATTACAAAAATAAAACTGCAGCTAAAAACGTGTATAATTCATGCTAACGCTTGAACTTCAAATAAAATTATATATATTAAACATTAACTGATATACGGTTGAATCAGACTCACATCCGCTTCTAAACAAATCATTCACGAACACGGTTGCGTGCAATACAAAATAATAGATTGAGAGCAAAATATTTAGGCTTAATCACACCTTAAAAAGAGCAACGATTGTTGCGTTAGAACCTTGAATACAGCAAATAAATGACCCTTAAAATAGATTCAAATTTAGAGTTAAGACAATTAATATTATTGGATTCAATTGATATTTTTAATACAATTAATAGTCAGAGAGACTATTTAGGAAAATGGTTGCCTTTTGTAGCATTTACTCAAGAACTTAAAGACACCGAAAATTTTGTCAACTCGGTCGTGAATGCTCCCAAGGACAAATTTGAATACACTTTTACAATTAGAAAACATGATGAATTTGTTGGTTTGATTGGATTAAAAGACTCTGACAAAACAAACAGAATTACTGAAATTGGATATTGGCTCTCTGAAAAATTTCAGAAAGAGGGAATTGTGACAAAATCAGTTGAGAAACTTTGTGATTTTGCATTCAAAGAACAAGGATTTAACAGGATACAAATAAAATGCGCATTAGATAATAGGCCAAGTGCAAACATTCCCAAAAGACTAGGATTTAAATTCGAAGGTATTGAACGTGACGGCGAACTTCTAACTGGAAACATTTACACTGATTTGGAAGTTTATAGTAAATTAAAAAATGATTAATGGTTCAATGAAATGAATTGTTTTTAAATTTATACGCAACCTTTTTGGATTTTATAAGACTATAGGTAAAAGATATAAATTATAAACTTTATGAAATATCAAAACTTAGTTTTAATACTATTAGTATTAATCACATTTTCAATCTCTTGTACAAATGAAGAAGAGAATATAACTGAAAACCCACTAAATCTCGCTGATTGTGAGTTAAATCAATCTTCAGATCCGTTAATTAGTCAAGTTGCTATATGTTTAAATGGCGCTGATTTTGCATTACCAAATGACACTATCACTTACGTTAGTAAATTTGATGCCACCTCATCTGCTACTGATTTAGAGATATTATGGACTATTGTATCAGGACATATGGAAATTTTAAGTATCGAAACTAGTATTGAAGACGGATTAAGAAAATCAATAGCCATAATTCAATTCAATTCCGACTTTTCAGGAGGTCAAATCAATGTTAAAGGCATAGATAATAATACAGACGAATTTGCTACTTTTACATACCCAATTAAATTTAGGAATTAATTTATCTAACAACCTGTAAATTGCATTGGGTCTAGATTATCTATACGAAAATACTAGCTATTGAATACCAACTTAAAAATGAACTCAGAACGAAAGAATCATTGGGAAACTGTTTATGAAACTAAAAATCCAGACCAAGTTAGTTGGACCCAAGACATACCGAAAACTTCTCTTGATTTTATAAATTCATTTGGACTAAAAAAAACTGCTAGAATCATAGATGTTGGTGGAGGGGACAGCAAACTTGTTGACTACTTACTTGATGCAGGATTTGAAAATATTACTGTGCTTGATATTTCGGCTAAATCACTAGAAAAAGCACAAAATCGACTTGGTGAAAAAGCGCATAAAGTAAATTGGATCGTAAGTGACATAACAGAATTTGAACCAAAAACGACTTTTGATGTTTGGCATGATAGAGCGACTTTTCATTTTCTGACAACGCCCGATCAAATTAAAAAATATATGACAACTGCGAGAAATTCTGTAAACGGGTTTATAACTATTGGAACCTTTTCACAACATGGACCAAAGAAATGTAGCGGTCTTGAAATTAAACAATACAGTGAGGACGCGTTAACATTAGAATTAAAAAATGGATTTGACAAAATTGAATGTGTGACAGAAGACCACAAAACACCATTTAACACAACGCAGAATTTTTTGTTTTGTAGCTTTAAAAGGCAATCAAATTAAAAGCAATGACTTTCAAAACGCATGGTTTAATTATGAAACTCACATTAGACATTGTTAAGACTTTTTGATAGAGAAATATTAAACGCGTTAGTTACGTAGCACCGACAATACCCAGAATTACACTAAATACTTAGAACTCAAGGCATTTCACTAAAAATTTACACTTTTTTTACATTTATTTTAATCATTGAACCTTCTATTGGAAATACATTTGATAGATATTAATCATTAAATAAACAGTTATGAAAAAGAAAGTAGTCATTTTTTGTGCAGTACTTACAACACTAAGTCTAACCGCTTTTGGTGTTATAAACTGGAACAGTTCTGAATCTAATACAATAGACACCACGCTAAGTGCAGAAGTTGTGAGTTATGATCCAGTAATAGAGAAAATTCAAAAACCTGTCTTTACCGATTTCATCTATAGCATTGGACCAAGGTTTGGCGGTATTACAAAAGGCGTTATAGAGAATGCTAAATCCATCGATGCCATTTTAAATGAAGATCAACTCCAACGCATAATGTCTCTCAAATCAGTAGAGATCATTATTATTAAAGATGAAAAACAATCAGAAATTAGAGTCAAAGGATTTAGCAGAGTCTTCACCGATGCGCAATTAAAACTCTTGCAAACCTTCGATTACTCTACTAATTTTTCAATCAGAGCTGAATACGAACATTATAATAAAGAGACTGGCGAATTGGAAAATAGTTATTCGACGCCATACCATACAATTGTGCCAGAATCACAAGCGAGTTATTCAGAAGGGAAGGAAGCTCTTATGACCTTTCTTAAAGATGAAACTGTAGATGTAACAGCCATTATTGATGCTAAAAAATTGCGACCTGCAAAACTGTATTTTACAGTAACCAAATCGAGAACTATTGACCACGTGAAAATTGATAACCCATCAGGCTACCCAGAAGTAGATAAAAAAATGATTGAACTTATCAGTAAATTACCTGGAACATGGACTCCTGCTGAAAATGCCAATGGCGAAAAAGTAGACCAGGAACTCGTTGTGTCCTTTGGATTAATGGGGTGTTAAATACAGTACTAAACGTTTTTTAAAAGACTTCTTTACATTTGTAATGAAGCCTTTTTAAGTTATTGGAGTCATAGGGTGAAAAAAGTATCTACTAATAATGAGCGAATTACGATACCAAATTACACGATATAGCATACTTATAATTGTGATTCACTTTAAGATATAGTATCTTCACTCAATCATATTGGTTACTCACTCAGTGTAACTTTTCTATTTATGCTTCTAATCATAGATTTGATATAATCAAAATATTTAAAATTATGAAAACACAATTATCACACACACAGAACAAAGCCCTTGGTACAATAACTTATGTTATTATTCTAGTGATTACTGCATTTGCATTTAATCCTATGTATGGACAATCTCAAAATGCTGCTACAACTCAAACTTTACAAAATGAGAGGACTATTAAAGGTATCATTAGTAATGAAGATGGCCCTTTAGAAAGTGCAAGTATTATATTAAAAGGCACAAAAACTGGAACTGTTACTAATAACAAAGGAGAATTCACATTCCCACAAGCACTTAAAACAGGAGACATATTACTTATTAGCTATTTAGGATATGAAACAATTAAAGTAAAAATTAAAGATGATACAAGCTTTATAAGATTGATGCTATCTGAAGATTTAATTGAATTTGTAGGCGCTTTAAATACAGATAAGCCTTATAAATCTAAACGTTCTAATTAATACTATAAACGTCTTATTTCGATGAAATCATTGCGATATATAATAATATTCATATTTGCATTCCAATCAAATGCACAAATCTCTGATTTTGATACTATCAATTTTCAAGAAGCTGATAGAATTGCATTGGAATGCAAAAATGAAACGCTCGACAATCTTCCTCAATTATCTTATAAACTCACTTCTAAATTAACAACAGATGTTGAACGTTTCAGAGCCATTTACATGTGGGTTTGTGGAAACATTGCTAATGATTATCGCCTGTTTTCAAAAAACATGCGCAAAAGACAGCACTTTAAAAACGACAGTCTAAAACTTAAGCAATGGAATAACCAAATAAGAAAAGTCATCTTTAAAAAGCTTTTAAATGAAAATAAAACCCTTTGTACTGGCTACGCATATCTAATAAAGGAACTTTCAAATTTAGCCAATATTGAGTGTGAAATTGTTCATGGTTTTGGTCGAACAAGCACTGTAAACATTGAAAACTTCACTACTCCTAATCACTCTTGGAATGCCGTTAAACTTGATGGCAAATGGTATCTCTGTGATCCTACTTGGGCAAGTGGCAAACCAAATCCAGCTACCTTTAGATTCGAATTTGATTACAACGATGGATTCTTCTTAACAAACCCAAAACTCTTTGCGATTAATCATTATCCTGTTGATAAAAAATGGCTGCTATTAGAAAGTAATAACCCATCATTTAAAACATTTATTGAAGCACCTATAATTTATGGCAAGGCATATGCTAAGCTCAGCAATCATAATGCGCCAAAAAAAATGCATAATAATATAAAGAAAAATGAGAAGGTAGTCTTTAAATTTCAACTTCTTAAACCTGTAGAAAAAGAAGATATCTACCTTTTAATCGACAATGGCAACAGGAGTAAGAAAATATACCCCAAATCAACTACAATTGAAAACCAATCCTTAATCGTAGAATATGAATTTGAGAAATCAGGTTTTTACGATGTCCATTTTTTAATTGGAGCTGAATTAATTTCAACTTATACATTCAAAGTGAAAAGCTGACGTATTCACTAATTTAGGTGTATACATCCATTAACCTTTTTTATCTACTGCAGATATAAATAACAAGACAATAATGAGAAAAATACCCTTGTCTCGCTAACTATATTTTTATAAATTTCTAATTAAACGAGAATTTAGTGAACACGTTTAACCAATTGAACTCGACCTTTTTTGATTATACTATTCTTCATGATGTAAATAAAGAAAGTAAAATCAGTTTTTTATAAATTTATAAACGAACACTTCTGAGTCTATTTTAAGTTCCATTATATATAATCCTGGACTTAATAATGAAACATCTAAACTGCGTGACGTTAGCTCATAATTCAGCTTTTGTTTACTCCCTAAAACAGAATACACATCGATATCTAAGTGTGAGTCAGAGTCAATATAAAGCCTATCTTGAACAGGATTTGGATACATATAAATTGTGTCCGCTAAACTATAGTTTTCTATCGACAACGGACTCGAACCTTCAACGATGTCTAACACCTGATTTGCATCAACATTATAAATCACATCAACCAATCCGCTCAACCACGACACCTTCACATAATCTACCAAAATGCTTGCCCCTAAACCAAAGCTTTCTGTTCCTGAATTTTGAGACAAATAGCCTTCGCCACAATGTGTGTATCTATAAAACTGATTCCCATCTATGGCTATTTCAATTACAGAACCAATACCATCTGTATTACTCTGAGTTCCTTCTAAATTTACTTTTAACCAGTTATTAGTAGTTACAGTAGTATTCTTCCACAGAAATAAATTTTCGCCATTATTATTTGTGACAATTAATTCTTCTAGACCATCATTATCTATATCGCCAACAGCACTTGAAAAACTTACTCTATCATCTCCAGGAAAACTTGAATTACTTAAATCAAAAGTTTCATCATCATTATTGTCATAAAAAGCACCTCTTAAAAAAAAGTTTTCCGAGGCATCAAACATACCACAAACATATAAATCTAAATCGGTATCATTATCTGCGTCAAAAAAAGAAGCACCCCAACTTACACTATTAAACAGGGTCCCTGAACTAAGTGCCACATCTGTAAAAGTTTCATCTCCATTATTTTCATATAACACATTGCCATCTGGATTATTAGTTATGTAAATATCAAACCAACCATCATTATTAAAATCACCTACGGTAACAGTCATTGCATCTATTCCTACGTCAGTACCAGAACTTGCACTAATATCTGTAAACGTACCATCGCCATTATTTTTATATAATACATTCGGATTGAAGGGCTTGTCATTGGATACATATATATCTTGAAGACCATCATTATTAATATCAAGAAAAGCAGCACAAAACGAAGCAACTGCAGACGATTGAATACCAGCGACACTACTGACGTCTAAAAATGTACCATCGCCATTATTTCTATAAAGCTTATTTCCAACAGTTGTTGTTCTGTTAGAGATAAACACATCTAAAAAACCATCATTATTATAATCGCCCCAAGACGCTCCATAGGAAAACATGTTATCTGTAGATAAGCCGGAAGTTAACGTTATATCCTGAAAAACGAAACTACCATCATTTTCGAACAATCTATTTCCATCCGTATCACTGGTTATAAATAAATCTTTATCCCCATCATTATCGTAATCTACCCAATTGATTTGTTTTGTTTGGAAATTCATATCTGGAATATTTAACATCAGCTCTTGAAAACTTCCGTTTACATTTTTAAAAAAACGAATAGATTGTCCCGTTTCTGTATTCAATGTTATATCATCCCAACCATCTTTATCAAAATCATAGAAGGTAACACCATTTCCCAAATACGTTACACCACAAGCAGTTCCTAAACCAAGACTTGTAGCCTGATCCTCAAAACTAATTTGAGCATTAATTTTAAAAATGAATACCAAATTAACAATAATCAAAAGGAGTTTTTTCATTGTTATTTGTACTAAAATCTAAATATAATATTTAGATGTGTGAAACATAAAGATATAAATAATTAAGTTGATTAAACGCTAAAGCCAACAGTCTATAATGTACTTTGCTTCCAATTTTGCTATCTTAGTAAAAACTAACCAACCGTAGCAATAATATGCTATGTGAAATTACTTAAACTCATGAATCCAATAATCAAAAATATTTTAGCCATAGTATTCGGTTGGCTAGGAGGTAGTCTTGTCAATATGGGACTCATTCAAACAGGTCATGCATTATTCCCAATTGAAGGTGTAGATATTAATGATATGACTGCTTTAGCTGAGGTCATGCCAACCTTAGATTTTAAATATTTCATTTTTCCTTTTTTGGCTCACGCTCTAGGAACTTTAGTAGGGGCTGCAATTGCATATTTGATAGCAGCCAATCACAAAATGAAATTCGCTATAGCTATTGGTGTTTTATTTCTTTTGGGAGGAATTATGGTTAACTACATGCTTACTGGACCTACATGGTTCACTGTTTTGGACATTGTAATTGCATATATCCCTATGGCTTATTTAGGTAGCTCAATTGTAAAAAAGATAGGTCCAAAAAAATGAAAATCATTGTAGTCTTACTGGCTATATTTCTTTCACCATAGCAAGGACATGCTCAGAGCGATACATTAGTCAATCCAGAAACTTATTTTTCTGCGCTTATAGTCGAGAACATAGAAAAATCAATTAGTGGTATTCGTAAAATTTAGGATTTGAGGTATTAAATCGAAAGGAATTTGCAACAGCCGGATTTAAGCAATTCAATTTTCATGGACATATTGTTATTGATGATTTATCTAAAATAAAGAGTGGTCATCATAAAAGATCCTGATGGTAACCGCATTCAACCTTTCGAAAAAATAAAAACCCTCGTAATAATTACAAAACCAGGGTTTTTAATTAATCAAACATCAAAACACTAAATAAATAGCAGTTGACAGTTCTCTACATCTGCCCTGCTATAAAAATCACCAATGGTTAAAATACCATCTAATTCATCAATAAGATCTTTACGTTCAAGATGGAACATATCTACTGCAAGTTTACAAGCCCAAAGTTTACATCCCGAATCGGACAGAATTTCTAAAAATTCACCAATTGGAGGCATGTCCAATTTTTCCATTTCTTTTTTCATCATTTTAGTCGCCAGAGCCTCAACTCCTGGCAAACCTCCTAGCATGGTTGGCATGTGCATTGCAGGGTTCCCCACTGTAGCTACATGTAAATGGTCTAATTTTTTCTTTTGAATTGCTTCTAATCCGAAAAATGTAAAAAATATTTCAGACTCTATACCTTCCATTCGTGCGCCATTTGCCATCACAAAGGCCGCATATGCATTTTCAATTGTTGCTTTAGATAAAATGAAAAGCATTTTTTTAACTTTTGTGCTCATGAGTTCTAATATTTAAATTGTTAAATGCAACTCTTTGGTTTTGGTATTCCTGCAATAAGTGTTGCTTTTTTTAGTGGACCACCTGGAAACAAACTGTAAAACTCCTTAATATCTAAGACGCCACTCTTTTTAATTCCTCGAATAGAAAGTGGCTCTTCTTTTTTGAATTTTTCATGAATAAAATCTATGGCTTCCCAATGTCTATCCGTCATATCAATGCTTTGCTCCTTTGCAAGTTCTTCCCCAATATTCTTATCCCATTGAGAGAAGTTCGTTAAATACCCTTCTTCATTGACCTCTATTTCTCGATTTGCTATTAGTTTTTTCATCGTATTATTATTTAGTTTGTTTATTTTACTTCTTCGAAATGTTTACCTTTTTCGGACATGGTTGCCGAAACAAATGGAATATGAATTCCTTTAATAAGCATATTCCAATAAATCCATCTGAAAGCCATTTTCCCCATATGATTAGTTCTACTTTCTTTTAATAATGATAATGGTCCAACGCCTGGAAAAGGAAATGTACCTTCAACGGGTTCATGATTGTAATTAAAATCAATTAATAATGCTTTACCTCCTCCTGTTTCAATAAAACAATTGGCGTGTCCATCAAATTCTTCTTTTAAAGGCTCGCCATTTATATATCGTAAGATATTCTCAGTTAAGATTTCAGCTTCAAAGTGTGCTACAGACCCAGCTTTTGATGCTGGTAAATTAGTTGCATCACCAATAGCAAATATATTTTCATGAGCCTTACTTTGCAGGGTAGCCTTATGTGTAGGTATATAATTAAGATCATCTCCCAAACCAGATCGCTCCATCAAAGCATCTCCCATATTTGTAGGAACAGTTACCAGTAAATCATATTCAACTTCAGTATCGGCATAATCAATAATTTTATTGTTTTCATAATCAACGCACTCGATATTGAAATTGGTAACTTCTTTTATATTTTTTTCTTCTAATAAATAATGAAGTGCTTTTGTAGCTTTAGGCTTAGTAAACGCTCCATCCAATGGTGTTACGAAGGTAATATCTACTTTATCTCGAATGCCTTTATGCTTAAAAAATGAGTCTGCCAAAAAAGCAAATTCTAAAGGCGCTACAGGACATTTTATTGGCATTTCAGTAATATGAACTACTAACTTCCCACCTTTCCATTCGCGTAGTTTATTTCTCAACGCTTTAGCTCCCTCGTAGGTATAAAAATCAAAAACACTTTTATACCATTCTGGTCCGTTCATACCTTCTATTTCATCTGGAGCTGTTTTGGTTCCTGTAGCTACAATTAAAATATCGTAATCTAAAATGGTTCCACTTTCTAGTTTTACCTGATTCTCATCAGTGACGATCAGATCAATTTTCTCTTGAATATAATTTACGCCTTTAGGTATGAATTTTTCACCATTCTTCTTTACCTGCTTAGTAGTATAAATATCAAATGGTAAAAACAAAAATCCCGGTTGGTAGTAATGTGTTTTATACTGATCTATAATCGTGATTTTCCAATCGTTCTTTGGAAGTTTCGAAACTAAATGATTCGCCATCATTGTTCCCGATGTACCTGCTCCTAATATGACTAAATTTTTCATGACCTAACTAATTTGAAGTAAAATTAAGATTATAGCCATTCTTAAAACATGACAAAAATCATAAAAACCCTTTATGTAACCTATGTTACAGAACACTGAACACTGACAATTATCATAGTTATCCTTTGAAGTTGCTATTAATTTTATACTCATTATTAACCGATAAATATGTGACAGAAACACTCATTTTAAAATAGGATTCTGTGAGATATTTCACTAAAGTTTCAATTATGAAAACTAACATTCTAAGATTTTCGCTAATGCTTTTTTCAACTGCAGTGTTCTCACAAGTAGGACATATTATGCAAGGAGTAGGGTCTGTTAACATGTCAATGGGAGGAGCTTCAACAGCGCAACCAATTGATATTTCAGGTGCCTTGCAATGGAATCCAGCAACAATATCAACCTTTAATGATAAAATTATAAAATTTGACATTGGATTATTTTTCTCATCTCCAGAATTAAGCTCTAGTTTACCAGCGAATATGCTTTGGCAACCTGGAGATTTCGGGCTTGGATCACCAGGGTCTCCTTCAGTACATGGAATTACTAAAGATGACAGAGGTCTTTCACCTATGCCAGCATTAGCAATGGTTTGGGGAAAAGAAGATAGTAAACATACCTTTGGCGCTTCTGCTTTTGGGATTAGTGGATTTGGAGTTACATTCCCTCAAGAAACGAATCTGCCAATGGATATAAATGGAAACCCAAATCCAAACTGGGATCCAAATAATTCGAATTCTATAAATTGGCCACAAAGTTTAAATGGCTTTGGTCATATTGAATCAGATTATATGTTGTTACAAGTTGGTTTAGCTTGGGCTTATGAATTATCAGATCAATTCTCAATTGGTGTACAACCTAATGTTAATTATGCCGCATTAGAGTTAGCACCTAATCCTACAGCAAATCCAAATATGGCTGGTTATCCTGTCTCAGATAAAGCTTCTGCTTTTGGTTTTGGTGCTCAATTTGGATTGTTTTATGATACAGGAAATGGTCTAAAATTAGGAGCATCATATAAAACAGTTCAAAAATTTAGTAAGTTCGATTTTAACAACACTCATTTAGATGCTTCAACATCAAACAACGAATTTCAAATGGATTATCCGGCAATTCTATCTTTGGGATTAGGATACTCAACAGATAAAATAGATTTCGCTCTTGATTTTAGAAGAGTAGACTATGAAAACACGGATGGCTTTTCAAAAACAGGCTGGACACCAACTGCATCTGTAGCAGGCTTTGGATGGAATAATATGTCCATATTATCTACAGGAATTCAATACAAAGGGATTAATAAACTGCCTTTACGCTTTGGCTATACATATAGCTCAAACCCAATACCAGAGGAAGTTACGTTTTTTAACATCCCTGCTACTGCAATCATAAAAGATGCATTTCAATTTGGATTTAGCTATGAGGTGAATGACAATTTTAAAATAGACGCTGTTTATCATTATGGAAAGAGTGGTGATGCAACAACTGGTAAATTATTATCACCATTTATGGTTTCACCAAGTAATCCTTTAGGAGAAATCCCTGGCTCATCAGTATCTTATGACATGACAACATCAATGGTTATGGTAGGAATCAGCTATACCTTTAAAAAAGAGGAAACAACACCAATAGACTAGATTCAATTAATTAATTTTAAATAACAAAAAACCTCAACCAAACATGGTTGAGGTTTTACTTTTAATGTCTGAATTACAGACCAATTTACTTTCCACTCATGTGCTTATTGTAAACCCAAATCTCATCCCATCGGTTTGAGAATGTATCATCTAATGTGTCTAGGAAATTATCCCAAGATTTATCACCATACAATTTTTCATAGGCTTCTTTAAAATCTATATCAGTATCAAGATCAGCCCAATTTTTATAGAAACTAACTGTGCATACATGTCGTCCTAAATCGCCTTGTAAAAACAAATTATAATATAAGCCCCAAGGATTGTCACCAGGCAAAGATTTTAATGTTGCACTTACTTGTTTGAAAACTGAGTTCATTGTATAACCATGATCTTCTTCTATCTCAAAATACCTTAAAAACATAATTGGATGGTCTGAATTATTATCAGTTAAAGAACCAGTATTAGATAATTTATCATTCTTTTTCCAGTACTCAATACTATGCATCTTTTTAATGTAAGGCATTACATTATCCCGCCAGTCAGTATCATGACCTCCTTCTCCTGGACGCGTATCATTGTGTTTAAACATCATTGGTCCCATTTCCCAAACAATATTACCTGAGTTTGGACCTGTAGTAATATTAAAAACGTTTGCCTCATAAGGGGCTGCTTTGTGATAAGTCTCATTGTGTTTTCTCATGTTATCAGACAACACTTTCAGATTTTTCTTATCTGGAGTTAGCATTATACTCTCCCACATTTCGTAGTCTTTGTCCTCCTCTTGAGCTTTTGACTGCCAAGAAAAACTAAAAACCATTGCAAGCATCATTATTGATGCAACTGTTTTTTTAAACATAATAATTATTGATTTAGTTGATTAATTAAACATCATGCACTATTGCATTATGCCATTAGCAAAGAAATATTATCGCAATCGTATAATGAGTGGAATACTAGTAAGCCACTTAAGATAAAGGATCAGTTTTGGAGTTAACTAAAATTAGACTTTCATGGAAAGATGTCAAAATGACTTAGGACGAAGTGTAGGAAAAATTGTCCGAAAACGGTATTTATTTTATCAAAGAACACCAATATAAATTAAAAAAGCCACACTTATTATCAAGTGTGGCTTAGCTAATATTATTAGAATATGTTATTAATCACTAAATGCAGAAGTCCCTTTTTGCAACCAATTAAAATAGGCATCTTCATCTGGAGTATAACCAACAGGTGCTATTAAATTTTCTTCATCATGATTCATTAATACATAATAAGGCTGGGTATTCGTTTTATATTTAAGTGCTTGCAACTCGCTCCATTTTTGACCAATATACTTAAGTTTCTTACCAGGCTTTAATTGAGAATCAACGATTTCAGTTTCTGATAATTTTCGTTTATCATCTACATATAATGAAATTAAAACTACATCATTTTTTAATACGTTCAATACTCTGTCTTTTACCCAAACATTCTGTTCCATTTTACGACAATTCACACAAGCCCAACCCGTAAAATCAATCATCACAGGTTTACCCACTTTTTTAGCATATGCCAATCCTTTATCATAATCGTTAAAGGCCAATATATCATGTGGTGCCAATAAATGTGCTCCTTCTGGTAAATCTGAATGATCAGTAGCAGTACCTCCTCCCAATTTTGTATAACCAACACCATATGGTGACTCACTATAATCTAATGGCGGTGGAAATGCACTAATTAAATTTAATGGTGCTCCCCAAAGTCCAGGAATCATATAAATAGTAAAAGATAACACAATCAATCCTAAACTTAAACGTCCTACAGAAATATGAGTTAAAGGAGAATCGTGAGGCAACTGAATCTTTCCGAATAGATATAAAGCTAAAGTCCCAAAAATTGCTATCCATATTGCGATAAATACTTCGCGTTCCAACCAGTGTAATTGCAAAACCAAATCGGCATTAGATAAAAATTTGAATGCTAGTGCCAGTTCTAAAAATCCTAAAACCACTTTTACTGTATTTAACCAACCGCCAGATTTCGGTAATGAATTTAACCATCCAGGAAACGCTGCAAATAATGCAAATGGCAAAGCCAGTGCTAAAGAGAATCCAAACATCCCTACAAACGGAGCAATACCTCCTTTAGAAGCTGCCTCTACCAATAAGGTCCCAACAATAGGTCCTGTACAAGAAAAGGACACAATTGCCAAGGCTAAAGCCATAAAGAAAATACCAATCATTCCTCCTCTATCCGCTTGTCTATCTACTTTATTCGCCCATGAATTAGGCAATATAATTTCGAAAGCTCCCAAAAAGGAAACCGCAAAAAGAATTAAAAGCAAAAAGAAAATAACATTGAACCAGACATTTGTGGAAAGCGCGTTTAAAGCATCAGCTCCAAAAACCCAAGTTACCACAGCACCCATAAACACATAAATAACAATAATTGCCAAACCATAAATGATGGCGTTTTTAATTCCTTGTGCTTTTGACTTACTCTGTTTCGTAAAAAAACTTACCGTCATTGGAATCATTGGAAACACACATGGCGTTAGCAATGCTGCAAATCCTGATAAGAACGCAATAAAGAAAATAGACCACAATCCTTTCTTTTCTTCCTTTTTATTAGTTTTATCAGCTGTTGTTGTGATAGCATCTTTAGAAGTAGATTCTTTAACCTCAAAAATAGTCTCTTTTGAAGCCGTTTCATTTAGTGTAGCATTTGATGTCTTCTTGAGCTGAAATTCTAAATCTACGAAGGTTGGTTGCAAGCATTTTTCATCATCGCAAGCCATGAACTCCACTTCACCTTTTACTAAAGACAATTCTTTATTTAAGATTCTAATACGTTGTCGGAATTCAGTTTTATCTTCAAAAAATTTAATTTCCATTTGAAAAACGGGATCATCAACAGTATGACCTTCCTCTTCTATTGTCTCTCCAACAGTTTCAAAATCATCACTTATTTCATAAATAAATGTTGTTGGTATTGGACCATCTTCTGGTACTGTTTGAGAATACAAATGCCATGTATCATCTATTAATGCAATAGAAATCAAATCAAATTCAGTTTCAGATATTTTTTCAACCGAGGTTTCCCATTTGACAGGTTCAAGAATTTGGGCGTTTGAAGTTGTTACTAAAAACAGAAAGAGAATACTATAAACAAAACGTTTCATATAGATATATTAATTCACAATTGGGGCATAAAGCGACAAATGTAAAACATGTGTTTTAAATTGAGTAATAAAGCTTTCTTAAAATAGTATTGTCTATTGTAAGAGCGCCGCTAATTTAAAAAAAAAGGTATGAAAAGTAGGGTTTGTCGGAAACAAAAGAAAAAATTACAATATGAAGTATAAAAAAGCCGAACATTCTGTTCGGCTATAAATTATTCTAAAGTCTCTATGTCGAGACCCTCAAATTCCCATTTGGTTATGCCGCCATCTAAATCATAGATTTTCACAAACCCTGCATCTTTTAGTTTTGCGGCACATTTGGCACTTCTACCACCAGATCTACAATACAGAATTACGGGTTTGGTTTTATCTAATTTAATAATGTCTTCATCAAAAGTTGGCGATCTAAAATCAATATTCTGAGAATTATCTATATAGCCCTCCTGATACTCTTCGGGAGTTCTAACATCAACCAATTGTATATCGTCGAGTTCTAATAGTGTTTGCATTTCCTCAGGAGTTACCAATTTAACTTCTGCCTTCATTTCTGATGGTGCGTTTTCATTACAGCTTGTAGCTGAAACAGCTAGCAATACGCTTAAAATAATAATTAGTTGTTTCATTTGATTTTGATTTATAATTTAATTGATGAGACTTTTCCTGTCCAGTTGCTAAATCCTCCTAAGAGGTTATAGGCTTTTTCAAAGCCCAATTGGTTCATTAGTGCACATGCCTGCCCACTTCTTCCGCCAACCTTACAATACACATAGTAGTTTTTAGTTTTATCAAGTTGTTGAATCTCGTCAATAAAACCTTGACCTCTATAAATATCAATATGAAGTGCATCAGGAATTATACCATGATTTACCTCATCTAAAGTTCTAACGTCTAAAACAACTGCATTATTATCACTTGCAAGTTGATTCGCCCAATCGTGCTCTTTTAAATCAGCCATATTTTTATGTATCAATAATCATGCAAATTTAACATTTCCTTATGATTAAGACGCAAAAAAACCTGAAGTGTTACACTTCAGGCTCTTAAAATTCAAATTTTTAAGGATTAAACTTTAATAGAACATCCAATAGCTCTTGTATTAGATTCCTTTATTTCGCGACCTTCTAATAAGGCATCAACCGCATTTTCAACATATTTAGTTGTTACAGCAGACGCATCTTTATAATTATCATCTATCGCTCCAATATACTTTACTTGGTTGCCTTTTTTTGTTTTCTGCAACAGGTATACATGAGGTGTTTTTTTAGCTCCATATTGCGGATAAATTTTTTGACCTTCATCCATTAAATATGGAAATGTAAACCCTTTCGCTTTCGCTCTCCTTTTCATTGCCTCCATATTATCACCCGGTTTAACATTGGTGTTATTAGGCATAATAGCAATAACAGGGTATCCTTTTTTAGCGTATTTTTTATTTAAAGCCTCTACTCTATCTTCATAGGCAACTGCATAAGGACATGTATTACACGTAAATACTACAATAAATCCTTTAGCATCTTTAAAATTTGACAAGGACACTGTAGTACCATCGATATTTTCTAATTTAAAATCGGTTGCAAAATCACCGACATGGTAGCCATGATTTGGTCCGATTGTTTTAGCATTCGTAAAAGCCGATAGTGTAACTACAGCCACAAGTACAAAAAGGGTTTTAATTGTTTTCATAATATTTTATTTTAGGAATTGTTTTAGTTCGGTTTCTAATTCGGAATAATTAAAAGATTGTTCATAAAATTGACGCTTATCTTTATTATATATTAATGTAGCAGGAATTGCGCCACTCCAACTTTCACTTACTTTAGGAATCCACGAATTTGAATCAACATCATCTAATGCAATGACTTTCGATTCTATTTGATGCTTCTGAATAAAAGGTTTTAATTTAGACTCATACTTTTGAGGAAAATCTAGACTGATCAATATAATTTCTACGTTTTTATTTTTATAATTAGCGTTTAGCTCCTCGAAGTAAGGCAATTCCTTTACACAAGGTGCACACCAAGTAGCCCAAAAATTGACAACATAAACCTTATCATCCTTTTTATTTAGAAAATTTTCAATACCATCAAAATCATAAACTTCCAAAACAACTGGTTTTGGCTCAGATACACAAGATAATATAGTCAATACACAAAGGCAGAAAAGGTACTTCATAGCATAAAGTTATAAATCTGTTTTAAGCACTTCATAATTTTAACAAAAAATTATAGACAATTCATTTTGAAAACTCAAAAACTATCTTACATTTGTATCGACAACAATTGTATAAACAAATGTCAATAGAAGACGATATAAAAAGCACTATTAAATTAAAGGAAGATCAAAAAACCATGATTAATCTTTTATATACCAGTAATTGGTTAAAAGAAAAATCTATGGGTTTCTTTAAGGACTCTGACCTGACGTCTGAGCAATACAATGTATTACGCATACTTAGAGGTCAAAAAGGAAATCCGGCGAATTTAAGCACCATTCAAGAGCGTATGCTTAATAAAATGAGCAATACCACACGTTTGATAGATAAACTGATAAAAAAAGAATTAGTAACACGTCAGACTTGTGAATCTAATCGAAGAAAAATTGAAATTTATATTACAAATAAAGGTCTAAAATTATTAGCCGACTTAGATTCGGTAGTTGATGACAACAATAAAGAACTCACTAAAAACCTCAATACAAGTGAGCTTGAAACCTTAAACAAACTATTAGACAAACTTAGAAAATAATAATAATTATAATTAACAAACAAAGTAAACTAAACATGAAAAACAACATTTTAAAAAGCACCTTATTATTAGTGCTCGCAGTAACTTTTGCATCTTTTACAACAATTTCAAATAAAAATGTAGATGTAGAAAAAAGTCAATTAGCTTGGAAAGCTTATAAAGTAACTGGTTCTCATTCTGGAACTATAGTTTTAAAATCTGGAAATTTAAGTTTTGATGGCGATCAATTAACTGGTGGCGCATTTACTGTAGATATGACGACTCTAGCTGTTACAGATATTCAAGGAGAATATGCCGATAAATTAAAAGGCCATTTAAAGTCTGGAGATTTCTTTGCTGTAGCTGACAATCCACATGCAAATATCACCTTTACTAATGTAAAATCAAGTGGTAAAAACTCTTATACTGTTGTTGCAGATTTAACAATTAAAGGCATAACAAAACCTGTAACTTTTGAAATTTCAATATACGGTAGTAAAGCAACAGCTTCTTTAAAAGTAGACAGAACAAAGTATGATATTAAATATGGCTCTTCTAGCTTTTTTGACAACTTACAAGATAAAGCCATTTACGACGAGTTTGACCTTGTTGTAGATTTACAATTTTAACATTAGATAGGATTAATAGCAAATATTTAATGATAAAGAGATCCCTGCGTTTTGCAGGGGTCTTTTTTAATTTTATCGAAAATAGTTTGTAAACAAAATTTACATTTCTATATTTGACCCATATATCAAACAATGAACACAAATTTAAATACAACTTGGTGGTGGTGCTTTCGAAATTCAGTTTCGTGAACTATCCTATAGTATATTTAAAATTAAAATATAAAAGGCTTGTCATTCACGACAAGCCTTTTTTTATATAAAAAAAATGAAAACATTCAGCTTATATACACACTACAAAAAAATTCTAGCAGATACCATTACTCCTGTTAGTATATATCTTAAAATAAGAGATAAATATCCCAATAGTATCTTATTAGAAAGTAGTGACTATCATGCTAGTGATAACAGTTTTTCCTATATCTGCTGTAATCCTATTGCATCTATAGAAGTGAAAAATGAGCACATAATTCAATCCTTTCCCGATGGGAGTTCATTGTCAAATAAAATAAAACCAAAGACCAATGTTACTGATAAAATATACAAATTTACAAAGCGCTTTAAACTGCATTCGGAAAAATCCTTCAAGTTTATAAACAATGGTATTTTTGGCTACATTGCTTATGATGCAGTACGCTATTTTGAAGACATAACTATTTCCAAAAAGAAAGATCATCTAGATATTCCGGATATTTATTATGCCGTCTATCAAAACATCATTGCCATAAATCATTTTAAAAATGAAGCATACATTTTTGCACATTGTTTTGACACCGAAAGTAATATTGATGAAATTCTTCATCATATAAAATCTAAGAATTATCAGGATTTCAATTTTTCAACTCAAGGAGAAACGAAATCAAATCTATCAGATATAGACTATAAACAGCAAGTTGAATTAGCAAAAAAACATTGTGCACGAGGCGATGTTTTTCAACTCGTTTTATCCAAGAAATTCTCCCAGGCTTTCAAAGGCGATGAGTTTAATGTATATCGAGCATTACGAAGTATAAACCCTTCTCCTTACCTATTCTATTTTGATTATGGAGATTTCAAAATTTTCGGAAGTTCGCCCGAAGCACAGCTCATTGTGAATAAGGGTAAAGCTGAAATTCATCCTATTGCTGGTACTTTTAAACGCACCGGAAATGACGAAAAAGATGCAGAGCTAGCAAAAAAATTAGCAAAGGATGATAAAGAAAATAGTGAACATGTCATGCTAGTTGACCTAGCAAGAAATGATCTTAGTAGACATGGAAGCAATGTGGTTGTAGAAAAATATAAGGAAGTTCAGTTTTTCTCTCATGTCATTCATTTAGTCAGTAAAGTGACTGGAAGCAAGCATAAAAAAACGACAACTATGCAAATGGTTGCTGATACCTTTCCGGCAGGTACACTTAGCGGTGCTCCAAAGCACAAAGCCATGCAGCTCATAGAAGAATATGAAAAAACAAGTCGTGATTTTTATGGAGGAGCTATTGGTTTTATGGACTTTAAAGGCAATTTCAATCATGCCATTATGATTAGAACTTTTCTAAGTAAAAATCATGAATTACACTGGCAAGCAGGTGCTGGATTAGTTTCAAAATCGAATCCAGAAAGTGAATTACAAGAGGTGTATAATAAATTAGGAGCATTAACCAAAGCTATTGATTTAGCTAAAAACATATAACTATGACACAGGTATTAGTTATTGACAACTATGATAGTTTCACTTACAATCTAGTGCACTATTTAGAAGATTTAGGTTGTATGGTTACCGTAATGCGTAATGATCGGCTCAGCATAGACGATGTTAAACCTTTTGACAATATCGTATTATCTCCAGGTCCAGGAATTCCAGATGAAGCGGGTTTACTAAAACCTATTATCGCAACCTATGCCTCTACCAAACGCATTTTGGGCGTATGTCTAGGTCAACAAGCAATAGCAGAAGTTTTTGGAGCTGAACTTATTAATTTAGATACTGTATACCATGGCGTAGCAACAACAGTGACCAGATGCGTTGAGGATGAACCACTTTTTTTTGGAATGGATAAATCCATGGAAGTCGGCAGATATCACTCTTGGGTAGTCCATCCTAATTTGCCTGATGCATTAGAAGCTACATCTTTTGATGAAAACGGCCAAGTCATGTCGTTACGTCACAGAATTTATGATGTTAAAGCGGTTCAATTTCATCCAGAGTCGGTCTTGACTCCTCAAGGAAAACAACTCTTGGAAAACTGGTTAAATAATTAGAATGAAACACATATTAAATAGACTTATCAATCAAGAGAGCATCTCAAGTGAAGAAGCAAAACAGGTGTTGGTGAACATTTCAAAAGGGACTTATAACCAAAATCAAATAGCCTCATTTCTCACTGTTTTTATGATGCGAAGCATTACGCTAGAAGAACTTCAAGGCTTTAGAGATGCGCTATTAGAGTTGTGTATTCCCGTAGATTTAAAAGCCTATAATGCCATAGATCTATGTGGTACTGGAGGCGATGGGAAAGACACTTTCAACATTTCTACTTTAGCTTCTTTTGTTACAGCTGGAGCGGGAGTAAATGTGACTAAACATGGTAATTATGGTGTATCTTCATCCTGTGGGTCTTCCAATGTATTAGAACATTTAGGCGTAAAATTTACCGCTGATGTTGATTTTTTAAAATCGTGTTTAGATCAAGCGGGAATTTGTGTTTTACATGCACCCTTATTTCATCCTGCCATGAAAAATGTTGCTCCAATTAGACGTGAATTAGGTGTGAAAACCTTTTTCAATATGTTAGGACCAATGGTAAATCCATCCTTTCCTAAACATCAAATGGTAGGCGTTTTTAGTTTAGAATTATTGAGATTGTACGGTTATTTGTATCAAAACACAGATAAAAATTATGCCATTCTCCATGCCTTAGATGGTTACGATGAGATTTCATTAACTGGTGCTACTAAAGTCATAAGAAATACAACAGAACAAATCATAAATCCCAATGACTTTGGAATAAATAGTATACAACCAAATGACATTCATGGAGGACACACTATAGCCACTTCAGCAAAAATATTCACACATATACTAAAAGGCCAAGGTACAAACTCGCAGAATAATGTGGTTTGCGCTAATGCAGCAATGGCAATTTCAACGGTAACTAATCAACCAATCGCAGATTGTTTTGAACTCGCTAAGGAAACGTTGCTTTCAGGCAAAGCTCTTACCAAATTTTCAAAACTAGTAGCATTAAGCAAAAATTAATGGATATTTTACAGGACATAGTACATACTAAACGAAAAGAAGTTGCTTTAAAGAAGTTATTGGTTCCCATAAAACAATTGGAACAAAATGCACTGTTTGAGCGTAATATTTTTTCCTTAGCGAATACCTTACGTCTTAGTCGCACAGGCATTATTGCTGAACACAAGCGACGTTCACCATCAAAATCTGTAATAAATCAAAATTTAAATGTATTTGATGTGGCTATGGGTTATGAAAATGCCAGCGTTTGTGGTATGTCAGTCCTCACTGATACAACGTATTTTGGAGGCTCTTTAGATGATTTAATACTTGCTCGAGCGAGTTGTAATTTACCTATACTGCGAAAAGAATTTATTATTGATGATTATCAAATTCTAGAAGCTAAAGCACATGGAGCTGATGCCATTTTACTAATTGCTGCGATATTGACTAGAGCTGAAATCAAGCAATTTTCTGAATTAGCTAAAGGCTTGAATTTAGAAGTTTTACTGGAAATTCATAACGAAAATGAATTACATAAATCTATCATGCCATCATTAGATCTTCTAGGTGTAAACAATAGAAATCTAAAAACATTTGAAGTAAATCTTGAAACTAGTAAAGTATTGAGTGAACATATTCCAAATGATTTTATAAAAGTTTCAGAAAGTGGCATTAGCAGTATAGATGCCATTAAAATATTACAACCATATGGCTACAAAGGGTTTTTAATAGGAGAAACCTTTATGAAAACAGAAAACCCAGGATATAGCGCAGCACAATTTATAAAAGAATTAGAATCATGAAACTCAAAGTTTGTGGCATGAAATATCCAGAGAATATGATTCAAGTTGCAGCATTGCAGCCAGATTATTTGGGTTTTATTTTTTACGAAAACTCATCACGATATTTTAAAGGTACGATACCAGAACTATCAGATTCAGTAAAAAAAATTGGTGTTTTCGTAGATGCATCAATTGAATATATTAGAGCTACTGTAAAACAATTCAACTTACAATTAATACAATTGCATGGCAACGAATCTCCTGAATTCTGTAAAGAATTAGATCAACCTGATCTGAAAATAATCAAAGTGTTTTCAATTCAAGATGAATTCAACTTTAATATTTTAAAACCATATGAAGACGTGTGTGATTATTTTTTATTTGATACCAAAGGAAAACTGCCAGGCGGAAATGGCTATGTCTTTAACTGGAATATCTTAAATAATTATCCGTCTAGTAAACCCTTCTTTTTAAGCGGAGGAATTGGACTTGATCAAATCGATAATCTTAAGCATTTCAAAAATAGTAAGGTCTCAAAATATTGCCATGCCATTGATGTGAACAGCAAATTTGAAATTGAAGCTGGATTAAAAGATATTAATACATTGGAAAAATTTAAAAATAATATCATTACGAGGAGTGAAACTACGAAGTAATCTGTTTAAACAGATTGCAACGCTTATCTCGCAATGACGAAAAAAAACATAATGAATTATAACATTAATACTAGAGGCTACTATGGCGAATTTGGAGGTGCATATATTCCAGAAATGTTGTATCCTAATGTTGAAGAGTTGCGTCAAAACTATTTGAAGGTCATGGATGAACCAGAGTTTCAAAAAGAATTCAACCAATTGCTAAAAGATTATGTAGGTCGTCCTTCTCCACTCTATTTCGCTAAACGCCTTTCAGAAAAATACAACACAAAAATCTACTTAAAACGCGAAGATTTAAATCATACTGGAGCACACAAAATCAATAATACCATTGGTCAAATATTAATGGCGAAGCGCTTAGGCAAACATCGCATTATTGCAGAAACTGGTGCAGGTCAACATGGTGTTGCTACTGCTACTGTATGTGCTTTAATGGGATTAGAATGTATTGTTTACATGGGCGAAATCGATATAGCACGACAAGCACCAAATGTTGCACGCATGAAAATGCTTGGCGCTAAAGTGATTCCAGCGTTATCTGGTAGTAGAACCTTAAAAGATGCTACAAACGAAGCGATTAGAGATTGGATCAACAATCCTATAGACACACATTACATTATAGGAAGTGTTGTCGGTCCTCATCCCTATCCGGATATGGTCGCTCGTTTTCAATCTATTATTTCAAAAGAAATCCAATGGCAATTACAAGAACATGAACAGACAAGCCAACCAGATTATATTATCGCATGTGTTGGAGGAGGAAGCAATGCTGCTGGAGCATATTATCATTTTCTAGAGGATACAGATGTAAAGCTCATTGCTGTTGAAGCCGCAGGATTAGGCGTGAATTCTGGTGAAAGTGCAGCGACTTCAGTTTTAGGAAGAGAAGGTATTATTCATGGTAGTAAAACCCTACTTATGCAAACAAAGGATGGTCAAATTACAGAACCTTATTCAATTTCAGCTGGATTAGATTATCCCGGCGTTGGCCCAATGCATTCACACTTGTACAAAACAGGAAGGGCTGAATTTATGTCAGTTACAGATGACCAAGCCATGACAGCGGGTTTAGAATTATGTCAGTTAGAAGGCATCATTCCGGCAATAGAAAGCGCACATGCCTTAGCCGTTTTAGAACAAAAATCATTTCAGCCAAATGCTATTATTGTTTTAAGTTTATCAGGACGCGGTGACAAAGATTTAGAAACTTATATCAACCATTTTAAACTGTGAAATTATGGCGTTACCACAAGGGTCAGGCTTTCAAGGCTCGCTATCAGAGATGAGCTCAATCAGACCTCTCAATCCTTAACGCAAACAGAACTGAAATTGAATTAAAACATGAATTAAACTGTCATTCTGAACACAGAGAAGCATCTCAAAATAGAGATTGCCACGTCGCTTTGCTTCTCGCAATGACAACTATACTTTTATTATGAATCGCATACAAGAGAAAATTAAAGAGGATAAAAAACTACTTTCTATCTATTTTACTGCTGGTTATCCCAAAATTGATGATACAGTTTCAATAATTCAAAACCTAGAACAGAGTGGTGTCGACATGATTGAAATTGGGTTACCATTTAGTGACCCATTGGCTGACGGACCAACCATTCAGGCAAGTTCGACTCAAGCCTTAAAAAATGGAATGACCACAGAATTACTCTTTGAACAATTAAAAAACATTAGACAATCAGTACGCATTCCGTTGGTACTTATGGGCTATTTTAATCCTATTTTTCAATATGGAGTAGACGCGTTTTGTCAAACATGTCAAGACATTGGTATTGATGGGTTGATTATTCCAGATTTACCTATAGATGTTTACGAAGAACAATACAAAGCTACATTTGAAAACTACGGGCTTATTAATGTGTTTTTAATTACACCACAGACTAGTGATGAACGCATCAGACATATCGATTCAATATCTAAGGGATTTATCTATATGGTAAGTAGCGCAAGTGTTACCGGAAGTCAATCTGGTTTTGGAGAAGCACAAAGGCGTTATTTCAAACGTATTTCAGATATGCAACTTAAAACCCCTCAAATTGTTGGATTTGGAATTTCTAATAACGAAACATTTACCCAAGCAACACAACACGCGAAAGGTGCTATTATTGGCTCTGCATTTATAAAACACATATCAAAAAAAGGTATAAATACTATTTCGGATTTCATTAAATTGATATTAAATTAAATATATTAGCTTGCCAATAGTTCACTAACCAAAACTACAACACATGAAATGGTACATCCACGTTTTAAATAATTATGTAAACTTTGAAGGTAGAGCAAGACGAGAAGAATATTGGATGTTTACGCTATTTCACCTTATTTTCATTTTCCTTCTCGTAATTATTCCAATTGCCCTTTTTGATTCACCATTAGGCACTCTTCCAGTTTTAATTTACTTTCTTGCTACATTTCTCCCTACTCTAGCAGTGACCATCAGACGGTTACATGATACTGGTAAAAGTGGATGGTTTTATCTTATTACTTTTATTCCATACTTAGGCGGGCTCATCCTGCTTATATTTACTGTTGAAAACGGTAACAAAGGTCAAAATAAATATGGTCCAGACCCAAAAGGTAGAAATGATGAAGAAATAGAAGACATAGGTAAGCCTATACTTGATAATTAGCATGGCATTAAACATCGTATTAATAGAACCTGAAATCCCAAATAACACCGGAAACATTGGCCGATTGGCTTTAGCTTCAGGATGCACTTTGCATCTCGTAAAACCCTTTGGTTTCGAAATTGATGATACGCGATTAAAACGTGCTGGCTTAGATTATTGGCAACATCTAAAGGTTATTACATATGAAGATCGTGATGCGTTTTTCAAGATGCATCAAAATAAAAATATGGTTTTTCTTTCAAGTCATGGAACAAAAGCGCATTGGGATATTAAATTTGAAAATGATCAATTTTTAGTCTTCGGAAAAGAATCTACTGGCTTACCAAAGTCTATAATTGAAACCGAAAGAGAGCGGCTTTTTAAAATCCCATTGTACAGTGAACATGTGCGAAGTTTAAATCTGGCAAATGCTGTTGGCATAGTAGTTTATGAAGGCTTAAGACAGCTTAATTAATTTATGAATTACGCTTTTTAAGCATCTCCAAATACAGATGCTCCACTTTAGTTCTTGCCCACGGCGTGCGTCTTAAAAATTTTAAACTAGATTTTACAGAAGGATCATGTGTAAAGCATCTAATATTAATGTTGTAACCCAAGTATTCCCAGCCATAACGCTCGACCAACTCATTAATGATTTGCTCAAGCTTCACACCATGCAGAGGATTATTTTTCTGAGTTTCCATTATAGATTTGCAACTAATTTTTTAATTTTTACTGCCTTTTCAAAATGGTCTAGCTTATGAGTCATAATCCACCATTGTGCAACTTCCATCAACCCTTCTGGGTTATCATTTTTGTTAGAAAAAAAAGCATAAAACGACAGACCTACATTAGTGCCTTTTGCTTCAATTTTTTTATTACAAACCTCAATAATTTTATCCCTGAGAAGTTTTCGCATGACTATCGTCTTCTGCTATCAGACCTTTTATCATTATTTCGATTTGGACGTCTATTATTTCTATTTCCGCTTCTACTAGAATTGTTCGAATTTGAATTCCTAGGCCTACTATTCTGTCTCCCTTGTCCTTGTTTAATTGGTTCTGTTGAAGCATTTGGATCTGGCTCAAAGCCTTCTACTATTTCTACAGGTATTTTTTCTCCTACTAATTTTTCTATATCTCGTAAATACGTCGTTTCATCTGCACTTACTAAAGAAATGGCTTCACCACTTGCTCCGGCTCTTCCTGTTCTTCCTATTCGGTGCACGTAATCTTCAGAAATATTTGGCAATTCAAAATTTACCACATGTGGCAAAAGTGGTATATCTAATCCTCGAGCCGCAATATCAGTCGCAACCAACACACGAATACTTCCACTTTTAAATCCGGCTAACGCTTTAGTTCTAGCACCTTGACTTTTATTACCATGAATAGCTGCAGCAGAAATTCCAGCACTTATCATTTTTTTACACAGTTTATTAGCGCCATGTTTTGTTCTAGCGAATACTAAAACTTGCTTCCAATCTCCTTCAGAAATCAATTTAATAATTAATCCTGTTTTCAATCCTTTAGCAACACGATATACTTTCTGACTTATAGCGTCAACCGTCGTGTTTTCAGGAGTTGCCTCTACTTGTACAGGATGGTGCAATATGCCATTTGCAAGTCTTTTAATTTCTTTTGAAAAGGTAGCAGAAAACATTAGATTTTGACGTCGAGAAGGCATCATTTTCATGATACGTTCTATATCACGTAAAAACCCCATATCTAACATACGATCGGCTTCATCCAAAACAAGGATTTCAATTTTTGAAAGCGATAATACACCTTGGCTATGCAAATCAATTAATCGTCCAGGCGTGGCAACTAATATATCTACACCTTGTCGTAATTGAGCGACTTGTGGTTTTTGATTTACACCTCCGAAAATTACTGCAGAACGTAAATCTAGAAATTCGCCATATTCTTTAACATTGGCAAATACTTGTGCTGCAAGCTCTCTTGTTGGAGTTAATACTAATGCACGTACTGGTCTGTGTCTTAACTGTTGTCCTTGAGACAACAAATGTAACATTGGCAGTGTAAAACCAGCAGTTTTTCCTGTACCAGTTTGAGCAGATGCTAAAACATCTTTGCGCTCTAAAACAGCGGGAATTGCTTTTTGTTGAATTGGACTTGGTGTTGTATATCCTTTTTTACTAATCGCTTTTAGTAAGGCTTCAGATAAACCTAAAGATTCGAATGACATATAAATTGTTTGGTAAATGACAATCTATTTTTTAGCGTCATTTTATATTAAGTGCAAAGATACAGCTAATTTTCGCTTTGTTCTTTAAATACTTGACTTTGTCTAAAAAGCTATCAAACATCAATCGACTATCACATGACAATAATATGATAAATTACTGGCATAAAGCTTCGAGGGTATCTTCAATATCTCCAGGTGTGCTCATAATTTTCATAAATGTTCCCATGGTAAGATCAGGCCAGTGCAAAGCAATTCTATATTTACCGTGAAGCATCGTTGCTTTTTTACCTTGTAGTATTATTTCAAATGGCAAAGCCGCAACATGATCTTCACCTATTTTAGGTAAAAAATAAGACTCACCATCTTCCGAATCCCGTAATCCTATTCCAAATACGGCTACGTTTTGGCTTTTATAAACCAATTTATAAACCATTATAGTATTTCCTTTTTTGGCCGCTAGGTTTTGAGTTATTATTTCCAAACCATCTTCAAACGATTGAAATTCCTTTAATTCCACTGGATCTGTAAAATAAGGCATCATTATTTTATAATGATATTTTGCAAGATTTTCTGCCTTAACCGTTCCTCCAAAGGGCGTAAAATCATTACCTAAAACTGAAAACGCTGTTTTTAGATCTTCACTGAATTTTGCAAATACACGCTTATACGTTCCGTAATTAGTTGGTAAATATGCTCTTAATATATAATCTGGATTTGTATAAGACATCATTACTTTTCCATTTCTCTGTACCAAACCAACTTTCATTATAGCTGCTAAAGCACCTCTATCTTTCACTTTTATTACGGTGTTTTTTAAATCTGTTCTTGTAAACACAACTGTTGCCAAAGAACTTTTATTTGAAGGATTATAAGTTCCCAATATTGTAAAGGAATTATCCTTTAAAACTTGAACTATTTCCTTTGTAAGGTCATCAATAGTGGATGAAGATTCCCCAATTTTTATATATGGAGCTAAATCCTGACCAAATGAATTAAAACTAACGATGATACATGCAATTGCACTAAGAATAAAATGTTTCATTTTGTTATTTTTATAGAATTATACTAAATTTTTGAAATTGAAATGATGAATCCCATTTCTAATAATTCTAGTAAAATAATGCATTTTAATTCTTTTTAACTATGACTATTATCATAGTTGACAATTGAATTATAGACGCTCATAGCACAAAATATTAGCTGTCAATTTTGAAATAATGAAGAAGCCAAATTAACAACAAGAGGCACTTAAAAATTCAACCCAAATCCAAAACTCATATTTGAAACATACTGTTTATTACCACTAGGCGTTAAACTATCATAGTAATATGTAAACTGCGTTGTCATGGATAAATGTTGCGTCATAGGCACCTCAACTCTAAAAAGTTCTGAAATGATGTAATTCGAAAAGTCTTCATATAAGGGTTGGTAGTATATCGTGTTTAAAAAGAATATATTTCTTACCTTCCTTTTGTCAATGGCATCTGGGTTCATCGGTATTTTAGCATTGAATGATAAGTAAGAACTGTTCCTATGATTATTTGCATGTGTTTCAAAAGACATACTCTTTTCATATTCGTACATGTAGGCATTACCAAAATATAGATTGACATGTTCTTTTGACACTAATTTTAAGCGCGCACCAATACCAAATAAGTTTCTCGAATTAATATCCAAAAACTCATTATATTGGCTCTGGACAAAAGTTTCAAATCGCCATAAATCTGTGATTTTATAATTAAATCTAAAATGCAAAAACCAGGTATTATTGAAATTCTGTTCAGAAGCTCTTACATAACTATAATTACCTAACAACAGATAGATTTTTTTTAAATCCTTAGACTTTAATTGCGTTGATAAACCATCGCTAATTTGAAACACTTCACTTCCATTAGTATTATAATAGCTAAAGGATAAATGATTCGAAAACACAAATCGTATAGAATCTGATTGTATGCGTTGAGATTCAATATTAACAAGTTGTGAAAATGATGACATACTAAATAACATCAAAAGGGAACCTAAGATTATATCTTTTCTCATGAAATTGAAATAAATAATTAATAGCTAGTGTTAAAAATACATTTTTAAAAGGGAACTAAAAAAACTCACGATACTGTAAGACTCTAAAATCGAATGTATTGAAATTTGGATCTTTAGTTTTTAACTGCTGATATAGAGGCATGCTACCCACGGCCCTATTAGCGGATCCCGAAGCAGAGGTTAAAGACACCGTTTTTATGATTCGTTTGTCATTTCGAGTGTCATACTGAGCGCAGTCGAAGTGCAAGCGAGAAATCGCTTCTTTATGAGACGTCTCGACTCCGCTCGACGTGACAGGCAGATGAAATTTATGTATTCTTGGCACTTCTTTAGATACTAATTCCAACTTTAAATCATATGTTTTAAGGTGTTTTCTAAAAAAGTATTCTGGTCCATTTTTACTATTTCCTCCTGTAAATAAAAGGGTTTCAATTTTAGGGAATGCATTCAAATAACCGATAACATCTCTTAGAACAATATTAGACATTCCTAAATCTGAAGCATCAATTTTTTCACGTTCGGCACTTTCAACAATATCGCAAACTCCAATTTTATTGGCAATTAAAAATTGCTTCCGTTCTTCAATGGCTTCTAAAGAATTATCATATCGCAATCCCAAATCATGAATTTTATCTATAAATAACCATAACGAATTGTAATAACTTCCATAGCAAAAATTGACATCTTTCTCTAATAATTCTCCCGTAGAAAAACGTGGTGGTGGCAAGGTGCCAACGATAAGTTTTGTTGTATTTTCGTTAATGAATGGTTGGTATGGATGCTTATGAAAGAACATATTATTTAAATTTCATTCATCAATTTCTCTACTTCTATGATTGTATATCTATATATCTTCCGATTAGGTTTAGTCATATATTGAGACTCGGTATATATTTCTCCTAACAATTCCTTTGCCTCATTAATTTCGTTTCTACTAATAAGCATTTTTGCCAAGATCAATCGTTCTTCATAATTGGAATATCGCTGATTTATGTTTTGTAACTGTACTTTAGCTTCATCATATTTACCAAATTTCTCCAATATTAAGCCATATAAAAATTGAGCTCTAGATCTATCAAATTCAGAATGCTTTTTTATTTTTTCTGATATATTCAAAGCCTCATCATAGTCTCCTAATTCATAAAAACAATCGACTAAATTCAAACCTATATAAAAATTATTTTGATAATTATCGTTTAGAGGTTTCAAGTAATGATGAGAGGCATTTTTATAATCCTTAATTTCAAAATATGCATCTGCTAAATTAATCCTATTTTGATACGTTTCAGAAAATTGAAGTGCTTTCTCCAAATCCTTAACCTTCTTCGTCGGATTAATTATCGTAGCTATTTCATTCGATATTTTTTCAGCATCTCTTTTATTATAAACCTGTGTAATTAAATAAATGATAGAACCTAAAGCTGGTAAAAAAATAATAACGAAGAACCAATAATAGCTATTTCTATTTTTAAATAAATGATAAATACAAAAAACTTGTAAGGCAATAACTAAATAATACATATGACAATTTCAGGTATGATATAAAAATATAAAGAATAAAGTTGCCTTTTAAACAAAACAGGATTAAACCTTAAAATAATTACCCAGCTTCTTTCCAACTATATAAGCCCCTATAATGGCGAAAATGATAATCAGGATATTAAAAAATACATATAGAGAATAGAGTATGACATTGTCTTTTGAATCGATACAAAAAGTAGACGTCAAACACGTTTCCAAAGTCTCCTTATAAATTTGAGTCAATAAAAAACTAAAAACTAATAGAATTAAAAGACCAACCAACACATACAGCGTATGTCTTCGCTTCCCTGATTTTCCCATTGCTTTAAACAAATCACGTTGTTCTTCAGAACGTTTATTATCTTGTAAAGACCAGGTTGTTTTCTTTTGAGAGTTGCTCATCAAATCTGTAGTTTTCAAAATTAAACCCTTTAATATCAGCAATGGTTTTTGCATTTGTATCGATAATATATCGTGTCATATACCCTCGAGCAAGCTTGGCAAAAATTCCGATGGTTTTATATTCTCCATTTTTGAACTCTTTAAAATCAACATTCACAACTGGCACTTTTAATGCCTTTGTATCTATTGCTTTAAAATATTCGTTACTGGCCAAATTAAGAAATAGTTCATCCTCTTCTAATTCTTCATTTAAGGCTTGTGCAATTTGTTTCTTCCAAAACGCATATAAATTTTTATTTTTCCCAACTGGAAATTTCGTTCCCATCTCTAAACGATATGGCTGAATTAAATCAAGGGGTTTCAATACACCATATAATCCTGAAATAATTCTAACAGTACTCTGAAGACTATCAATTCTAGTCTTTTCTAAAGTATGTACATCTAAACCACGATATACATCGCCATTAAAAGCATATACGGCAGGTCTTGCATTCTCTTGTGTAAATGGAAGATTCCAGTCTTGATTGCGCTCATAGTTTAATTGCCCCAAATTAGGTGATATGCTCATGAGCTTAGATAATGTTCTTGCAGATTTCTTTTTGAGCAGTTTATTTAGTCGTTCCGACTGTTTTAAAAAACAGGCTTCGGTATATTTTGCCGTTGGCAAACGCGTTTCAAAATCAAGAGATTTCGCAGGCGATATTACTAATTTCATTGTCAATTTTTTTCGTTAACTAAGCTACAATAATTCTTTTATCAAAAATAACCAGAATATTAAATATTATGTATTTCTTATTTACATCATTGCGAGACTTTATAAAAGTCGTGACAATCTCATGAAGTAGAGCTCAAAATAAACAGATTGCTTTGTCTCTCCTAGTAATGACGATTCAAAAGATTGCTTCACTACGTTCGCAATGACGTTGCTTTAAGTTTTTGCGTTAAGGATTGTAGTGACATCCTTTTTAATTACTAAAAATAAAGTGACCTCTCGATAGTAATCGAGATGACTTTTACATTTTTAAATAACAGTAATTTTGTATTAAAAAGATATAACGGAAAGCCTGCCAACATTTTTTTCAGAATGTTGGAACGCCCAATTAATTATCTTGATGTTTTGCATAGTGTCTCCATTTCTCAATACACTCCTGCATATCGTCTGGTATTTCAGAGCTAAAACTTAATTGCTCACCTGTTTTTGGATGTTTAAAACCTAATGTTTTTGCGTGAAGTGCTTGCCTCGGTAAGACTTTAAAACAGTTGTCCACGAACTGCTTATATTTTGTAAAAGTCGTCCCCTTTAAAATGCGCTCACCACCATAACGTGCGTCATTAAAAAGTGTATGGCCAATATACTTCATATGAACACGTATTTGATGCGTACGTCCTGTTTCTAGTTTACAACGTACCAATGTGACATACCCTAAGCGTTCAAGCACTTTAAAATGTGTAACTGCTGGTTTTCCTTTGCCTTCATCATCGTCGACAAAAACTGTATTCTGCAATCTGTTTTTTGGATGCCTACCAATATTCCCTTCGATAGTTCCTTCATCTTCATCCATGTTGCCCCAAACAATTGCTACATATTCACGTTCACTTGTTTTATTAAAAAACTGTTTTGACAAATGCGTCATGGCCTGTTCGGTTTTTGCAACCACCAATAATCCACTTGTATCTTTATCTATTCTATGAACCAAGCCTGGGCGTTCACTTGAATTGATTGGCAAATTTTCGAAGTGATAGACCAACGCATTAATCAAGGTACCTGAATAATTTCCATGACCAGGATGTACGACCATGCCAGCCGGTTTATTCACAACTAAAAGCTCGTCATCTTCATATACAATATCGAGAGGGATGTTCTCTGGAGTAAGCAAATATTCATAAGGAGGATGCTCAAAAAGCACTCTGATTTTATCTAAAGGTTTTACTTTATAATTTTGCTTTACCTGAACATCATTAACATAGATACTTCCTTCTTTTGCCGCTGTTTGAATCTTATTACGCGTTGCGTTCTCAATACGATTCATTAAATATTTATCTATCCTAAGAGGTGTTTGCCCTTTATCTGCGACAAATGAATGGTGTTCATACAAGTCGTCACCAGTCTCGTCAATTGAAGAATTTGAATCTGTCATTGTTTATTAGATCGTCTGTTGCCATTCCCTAAAACCAAATCAATTTTAGAAGTAATTGGAAGCCGTTCTCCAGCTTTTATAGTTTTTCCCTTATAATTCATAGCGAGCACTTCATCTTTACCAATATCATCGCTATAAGATATTTTCCCGACCTCAAATCCTAAAGCTTCAAGAGTAGGCTTGGCTTGTCTGAATGTTCGTCGTACAATATTCGGAACAATAACCTTTCGATAGCCAGATGGATTTAATATTAAGTATATTTTCCTATTCTCCTTAACCTGACTGCCAGCAAGTGGATATTGCTCGATGACCGAATATTTAGGATATTTTGGGTTATAATTGGCTGAGTCTTGAATTTCCATAACCAGATCATTGTCGTCTAGCTCAATTTTTACCGTTTCTAAAGTTTTTCCTTTTAAATCTGGAACGGCAACAAACTCGCCATGATTAGTCGTGCTTTTTAGCCATTGTAATACTAAAAAACTGATTACTACAAGGGCGATAATAGCGAGTATAACTTGTTTTAAAAAGACCTTGCTAGTAAGAAATTTTACGATGCTCATGTATTGAATTTTCAATTAGGCAAATATATAAAAACAGAACCGTTTTTTCTTTTGCTTTAATGTGCTATTTTAGCTTAACTAATAATAGATACGTTTTAGTATAGATTTTAGACTGATACCAAACATAAATTCAGAATAAGTGAAAAAGAATATCGCGATTATCATGGGAGGTTACTCCAGCGAATATGAAATCTCCTTGAAAAGTGGCCAAGTGGTTTTTGATACGCTTGATACTGCCAAGTATAACGCTTACAAAATTCACATATTCAAAACTAAATGGGTTTATATAGATGCAAATGATGCTGAATTTCCAATTGACAAAAATGACTTTTCAGTAGAGGTTAATGGCGATAAAACTACCTTCGATTGTGTTTTCAATGCTATTCATGGAACTCCCGGAGAAGATGGGTACATGCAAAGCTATTTTGAATTACTAAACATACCACATACCAGTTGTGGCATGTATCAAGCTGCATTAACTTTTAATAAAAGAGATTGTTTAAGTGCGGTGAAGCCCTACGGAATAAAAACGGCTGAGTCTTTCTTCGTTAATCTTGGAGACGCTGTAAATGAAGATGCAATTATTGACAAGGTTGGCTTGCCATGTTTCGTAAAGGCTAACAGAGCCGGAAGTAGCTATGGAATCACAAAGGTTTATAAAAAAGAAGAATTACAAAATGCGCTAAAAGTAGCTTTTAAAGAAGATGATGAAATCATTATCGAATCCTATTTAGATGGCATTGAAGTTTCGGTTGGTGTAATTTCTTATAAAGGGAAGGTAAAGGTCCTCCCAATAACCGAGATTGTGAGTAATAATGATTTCTTTGATTACAAGGCAAAATATCTTGGGGAATCGCAAGAGATAACGCCTGCCAGAATAACAAAAGAGCAAGAAGATAAGGTGAAAATAGTTGCTAAGAAGGTTTACGAAGTATTAAGAATGAAAGGTTTTAGCCGAAGTGAATATATTTTTAAAGATGGTGAACCTCATCTTTTAGAATTGAATACAGTTCCGGGACTTACTAAAGAAAGCATTTTACCTCAACAAGCTGTTGCTGCTGATATTAGTTTAGCAGACTTGTTTAGCAATGCCATTGAAGAAGCCTTGAAATAAAATCCTTATTTTTACATTATGAAACGTGCAATTTTTCCTGGCTCATTTGATCCCATAACTTTAGGACATTACGATATTATTTCTCGTAGCGTATCTCTTTTCGATGAAGTCATAGTCGCTATTGGAATTAATGCTGAAAAGAAATACATGTTTTCTCTTGAAGAACGCATGACATTCATAGAAGACGCTTTTAAACATGAACCAAAAATTAAAGTAACATCCTATAATGGATTAACAGTGGATTACTGCAAGGAGGTAAATGCTGAGTTTATCTTACGAGGATTGCGAAATCCAGCCGATTTTGAATTCGAAAAAGCCATTGCGCATACCAATAGAGATTTAGCTCCTATAGAGACTGTATTCTTATTAACTGCAGCGAGCACATCTTATATTTCATCTTCAATTGTGAGAGATGTGATTCGTAACAATGGTGATTACACAAAGCTAGTACCAAATAGCGTTAAACTTAAATAAGATTGTTCCGCTTTGCTTTTTGAACCGCTTCAAGTTTATTATGCACTTGTAGTTTCTTATAGATATTTTCAATATGCTTTCTAACAGTCCCGGAAGACAAAATAAGGTTATCGGCTATTTTATTGTAATTCAATCCTTTGCTTAACTGTTCTAGCACATCCGTTTCTCTAGGTGTCAATTGTATATCGTCCTTATCTTTCTGATTTTCAATACTAATAGGATTCCTAAGTAGTTTAAGCGTTTTTAATGCAATAGATGGATTCATCGCTGCACCACCATTGAGCGTTTCCACAATGCCATCGTGTAAATCTTTAGCATTAATTTCTTTCAGTAAGTAACCATCTGCACCTGCTTTTATGGAGTTAAATATATTCTCATCATTATCAAAAACAGTAAGCATAATGATTTTAATATGTGGATATTTTTGCTTTACAATTTCTGTGGTTTCAATGCCATTCAAAACGGGCATTTCAATATCCATTAAAATAAGATCAAGATTATGATTTTCCTCTAATTTCGTCAACAAATCAGAACCATGCATAGCAGCAAATTTAAAATTCAAATCATCAAAAAATGAAAGTTTTTCCTTTACTGCATGAATTAGAAATGTATTATCGTCAACTATGGCTATTTTAATATTCATAATCTATTATTAAAGATTAAAAAGTTACAAATTTAAATGCATATAGAAATACGTCAAACTACGTATATTTCTAATTAGATATTAAGCGTTATTTGCACCATAGTTCCATTATCCAATTCAGAATGTATTGAATATTCGGCAGCGATTATATGTGCTCTTTTTTTCATATTAAAAAGACCATTACCATGTTCAATTTTATCAATATCAAATCCTTTACCATCATCTTTAATTTGTATGCTTAACGTATTTTGATCTGTAGAAATGATAACTTCTATTTTTTTTGCTTCAGCATATTTCAAAGCGTTATGTATCGCCTCTTGAATAATCCTATATATATTCATTCCGGTAATTGAATTAAAAGTCAAGGCTTTTGAATCAACAGTATCGCGCTTAAAATTAAATGCAACGTTCTCGGAACTCTTAATAGCCTTATCTATGAAATTCGAAATTCTAGATTGTAAATCTTCGAACGTAATTTCATGTTTATTCATTGCCCATATGGTATCTCTTAACTCATAAATTGTAGTCGTCGTAAAAGAACTAATAGATTTCAATTTATCATTAAGACTATCTGGAAGTTTGAATCCGTATTTTAAATTATCCAAAGAGGATATAATAAAGGTTAATTGCGCACCAATATTATCGTGTAAATCTCTGGAGATCCTTAAACGTTGATCTTGCAAGCTGTTTTGTGTTTCAATTTTAACCAAAGCGTCTTTTAATTCATTTTCCTTTTGTAATTGTCTATTCTTTAATCGTTGTTGACTATAGATTAAATAACTGAGCAATACCAAAATTATGGCAAGCGCAATTAACCCGAATATATAGCTGTTCTTTTTATTGAGATCCAACTCTTTTTCTGCCAAATCAGCGCGTTGTGATAGAATCTCTTTTTCGTTCTTTTCAGATTGATATTCAATTTCTAATCGGGCAATTCTACTATTCGTTTCAACATTTACGATACTATCTTTTAGAGTATTAAATATGTCATAATAATAAAGTGCTTCTTGATAATTCTTTAAGTGCCTATAACTTTTGGAAAGGTATTCACTGGCATATTTTTTTAGAGGAAAGTATTTATGTTTATCTGATAGTTGGTACGCTTTATGAAAATTTAGCAGGGCTTTTTCATATCGCTTTTGCACATAATTCAAATCTCCCAAATACAATTGAGAATCGGTTATTCCATAAACATCGTTCCGCCGTTCTCTGATATAAAGTGAGCTATCAATATAAACTTCGGCCAAGGCATATGCTTTCGTTTTTAAATACACATTGGCAAGATGTGCATAGCCAAAAGGAATACCAATACTATCACTTATCTTTTTCCTGAATTTTAATGCTTTTTGATGATAAAATTCGGCACTGTCCCACTGTTTTTTCATACCATGTAGCACACCAAAATTATCATAGGAATTATACAATTTAGGATTATCAATGAATTTTTCACTCAACTTAATCCCTTTACTCATATAATTAAATGCTTTATCGAAATCCCTATATTTCAATCTCCAAGCAAGTTCACAATACATATTCCCAAGACGCAGTGTATCTTTTAGAGATTCATAAAGGCGTATACATTTTAAAGAAATATTCAGTGTTTCTTCATTTCTTGAACTAAAATGAGAAGCGAGTAATTTTTGCTCATATGATTTGGCAAGTAAAACGGAATCCTTTAATTCTATAGCATATTGAATTGAACTATCCGCCAGACGTTCAAAACTTATAATATCTGCCACGGCTTTATCATAAGGAATGGCAACAATGGCTTTGATTTTATCTCGTTTAGAATAATTTTCTATAGTGCTAGAGAGACTATCTACAAAGGATTTGTTTTGAGCCATCAACGTTTTAGCACAACCCAAAATAATGATAACAATAAGGAAGGTCTTATATCTCAATTTTATAAGAATTTTTAATCAAAATGAAGATACTATATATTATTTAGATAGTTATAATTACATGTGTTCCATTTTTTTCTTCGGATTGGATGTTAATTTCACCGCCAATATCATGAATACGCTTTTTCATGTTATTTAATCCATTCCCTTTTTCGACCGTTTTTAAATTAAAACCAGTTCCATTGTCTGAAGCTTCAAAACAAATTGACTGATTTTTATTACTAATCATAATGTTAACTTGGGTCGCTTTAGCGTATTTTAAACTATTATGAATGGCTTCTTGTAATACCCGATGAATATTCATCCCTTGAACTGAAGTAAACACTTTAGAAGTATCGACATTAGCATCAACTTGAAATGAAAAATTAATTGAATCATCAGCAATATTTGCTTTATCAATAAAATTAGAAATCCGAGCTTGCAAATCTTCAAAAGTGATTTCACTCTTATTCATTGCCCAGATTGTATCCCGAAGTTCATATATCGTTGATGATGTGAAATTGCTAATACTATCAAGTTTTTCATTTAATTTTTCATCGGTAATATCAAATCCATATTTTAAATTATCGATTGAGGAGATAATGAATGTCAGTTGCGCTCCAATATTATCGTGCAGATCTCTAGATATTCTAAGACGTTGCTCTTGAAGTTTATTCTGAGTTTCAATCTTAAGCAAGGCGTCTTTTAACTCATTCTCTTTGTGTAACTGCCTGTTTTTTAATTTTTGTTGATTCATAAACAAATACGCGATTAATCCTAATATCAAGCCCAAGCCTATGAGGCCATACAATTGGTAATTACGTCTCTGAATTGTCAAACTCTGCTCGGCTAATTCGGCGCGTTGAATTAATAGTTGTCGTTCCTTTTTTTGCGTGTCATATTTTACTTCCAAATCTGCAATGGCCTGTGCATTCTGTTCTGAAAACAAAGAATCTTTCAATGTCACAAATCTTTCAGTATATGCTCTAGCCGTTTTTATATTATTCAGCATATAATTACTTTCTGCTGAATGTAAAAACAGATCTACAGCATAATGCTCATAGTCTGGATGTGCTTTCAATATTTCGAATCCTTTAGCCGCATAAGTCAATGCGATCTGAGGATTATTAATATGATTATAAGCGGACACTAAATTAGCATAAGTAGCCAAATCCCCCTTCAAATCTGCCCTAAAATTATCTGGTTTATCAAGAGCCATTAAATGTGTTTCTATAGCCTTATGATAATTCTCATTTATATGGTATGCATTTGCGAGATTATCAAAAAGCCTAAATAAATCTAATAAGTTATCTGATGCTTTTGCAATTTCAATTCCTTCTGTGTATGACGAAATAGCATCATCAATTTCCCCAAGGGACTTATAGCAAATCCCTATATTATTTAAAGAGGCAACTTGATCTTTATCCAGATTATATTTTTTTCGAATCTCAAACGCTTTTTTATGATATTCGAGAGCTTTATCATAGAGGCTCATTTCTTGATAAATTAATCCTATATTATTTAAAGGGATTGAAGTCGATTTTTCATCATCTATTTTTTCATACATATTTAATGCTTGAAAAAAATAATCTAAGGCCTCATTATAGTTTCCACCATTCCAATTGAACATGCCCAAATTATTCAAGCACATGCTTTCAATTATTGAAAATTTATGAAAACGACTTAATTTAAGCGCTTCTGTAAAATAATATTTAGCCGAATCAGACTTACCAGTGACGTCCATGTAAACGCCATGTGTATTTGTGAGTTCATTCAATCCGAAGTAAAACTCTTTTTCTTTAGCCAGTTCCTTGGACTCAGTAATAACCTGCAATGCTTTTTCTGTATCATTAAAGATATACTGAAATCCAATTTTGTTTAGTAATCTAATTTTAACAGAATCATTTTTGGTGTTTTTTGCTACGATTAGTAAACTGTCTAAGTTTTGCGAGTAGGATGTATTAAAACAAACTAGAACAACGAGCGTAGATAATAATTTTTTCAATTTAGGAAATAAAAAAAGCATCAGGATATAACTGCTTTTTATAGCATTTATAAATACTGACGCCTTTTTAAAAAAATTGATTAATAGCATTACGAATATATAACTTATTGAAGATGAGTAATTTTTTTTTCGATGAGCGGCAATTAAAAAAGATTAAGCGTAATCCTACAAAAACTACGCCTAATCAAAAAATCTCAACAACAAGATTTTAGTCTTTGAGATTGTAAGCATGTATAGTGTTACCCTTAGCTTTAAAATACAACACACCTTCAAATTCATCTACTTCATACATTGGATCCTTATCTTTCACTAATATTTCCTTCAATGTTTTCCCTGAATCTTTATCAACTTTCACAAGTCCAACGCCACCATCAATTTTTGTTAAAATAAATGCTGAATTCTCAGTTGCTTTAGTAGCTTTAAATCGTTTTGCCATTTCTTGAAATCCAGCATCGGTAACATTCGCCCAACTCTCAGCTTGAGACTCATGAAAACTTACAGTACTATTGTAAGAAGGCACACCTGCGCCTTTTAGATATCCTGCTTGTGCAGAATGAGATATTGTGGCGGCAGCAGAAGCAGCAGTCAACGCGCCTACTAGAATGGCTCCAAATGCGCTTTTACCTGGTGCTCTATGATACACATGATCAGATTCACTTCCATCAAAATCCAACCACATCAAATTCTGATCAGAAGTTAGTAAGATTTTATCTGCTCTTACTTCCATATGACTAGGCACTTCTTTGCCATCAAAATTAATTTCGGAATTCATAAGATTATACGTTCCTGTATCTCCATCAATTTCATAGATGCCATCTTTACAACTTAACAAAAATCTGTTCCGATCTTTATCAATCGCATTCGCAACAGCGGTTGACTTTTTATATTTTATTGGCTTACCAAAAACAGATTCACCCGAACTCATATCAATAATATCAGCACTGCTTTCAGAAATATAAATAACTCCTTTTGGTACTCTTGCCATAAGTTGAATGTTAGCACCCGTTTTTAATGGCTTTTTCCATTGTGCCTTCCCATCAAAACTTATTTTATTTACGCCTCCAGAGGCAACAGCGAATAAGATACCATCATCTTCAATATAGAAATGACTGACATAACCCTTAGTCTTCGGTGATTTATCCCAAAGATCAACACCAGAATTAGTATCAAGCATGAAGATTTTTGATGCACTTTTACTAGAAGCCATTTTCCCTAGGCCTTTCTTTCCTGAATTATCTACATTTGTTACAACAGCTAATCCGCCTTTTGTGAATTCATATCTTGCAAGATTTCCTTTAAGCTTATTCCCATCTGACCATTTTAATGTGCCTGAAGAACCATCAATCTTATAAACTACGGTATTACCTCCTTTAGTTCTAAATGCATAAATCTCATTGGTTTCATCATTACTGGAAATTCGGGTTGCATTTTTTACATCTGCCGTCCACGTTTCACTTCCTGAACTAATATCATATGCTTTTACATTTTTCAATCCAGGAATAATAATAGTATTGCCTTTTATATCGGGAACACCAACCATTGCATTTGACGCTTTTCGTTCAAATATTTTGACGAGTTCACCAGTTTTTAAATCATAAAGACCAACGCCTTGCGTATATTCCCCCTTGCCTTTATCCCTATGCATACCATTAACAACCAGCATCATTTCGGGACTTATAAAATGACGACTTGTAGCGCCACCTTGCCAATCTTCAGCTCTAGTATCAAAAACGATTTTTCCTTTTACAACATCTACCACTGAAACATGGCCTTGGTTTAACATCCCTTTAGGCTTAACAATTAAATAAGGAGTGCCAGGTACTAATTCTAAGTTTTCTTCTTTAACCTTTTTTAAACGATCTAATTTAAAATGTAGTTCGGCTTTATTTGATTTAATCCCAACTAAGGCTTCTCCTGTTGATGCAATTAAGGTTCCAGATTCGTGTAATAGCATCCATTTCACCGGACCATCAAAATTGTATTGATGTTCTGGTGTTTGCGCAAATAGTGATGTTACACTCAATAAGAGCGTAACAACCACTATTTTTTTTATTTGAATTAATAGCGTTTCCATAACAATTAGTTAAGATTGCTTATCTAAGTTAAACGCACCTTCAGTAATGGTTTTAACAGAATTATCTCCATTAACATTCTTACATGTAAATGAAAAATTCCCTTTAACTTTTGTCGCTGTTTCTTCCGTAACAACAATTTCTCCAACTTCTGTATCATCATAAGGTGCTTGCCAAACTTCTGTAGTGGAGTTTATTGGATTGTTTACATCTATATCCGTTTCAGTATATGATCCAGTATTGGTAATTGCAATATCAGCTCCAGTTAATTTATACGTTCCTGCACCATCAAAACCAAAAATTGTGAAAGAAAATGCATTACCATCACTATTAGAAGCTATGATCACCATAGTATTCACTCCACCTGCACTCACTACGGTTGCCGAAGATGAAATCTCCATAGATTGAAATGTAGTTCCGTTTACTTTAGCTGATAATGTACCTGAAGCAGCACTTCCTCCGCCACCATCACCACTGTCGTCGTCATTTGAACATGACGTTAATGTTACTAATGATCCAATCATTACAAGTAACATAAATTGTTTGAATTTTCTCATTGTTGAATTATGTTATGATTAATATTAATCTAAAATTACAACTAATTGAAAGTGAAGTCAATACGACAAATGACGTATATTAAAATAGAATATTTGGGAATAGCGATTGTAACTGCTCTTTTTTAACCTCTAGCTTTTGCAGAAATTGTTGATGTGCTTCAGATTTTGAATTGAACGGCCTATGTAACATCCCTTTTTGCACTGTATCTACTTCAAGCATGGTTTTAGCAGAATCTTTAGAAATCCAAACCTTTTGAAATTTCTCCCATATATGGCTTATTGCAGTAGAATTAGGATGCAACATATCAGATTCATAAAACCTATAGTCACGAAGCTCGTCCATCATTATTTCATAGGATGGAAAATAATGAACATTTTCTCGAGGCTCAACTATGTCATGTATAGCAGTCAATAAATGTGCTTTACTCCTATTGTTTTCAACAAAACCATCTTTAATATGTCTCACAGGAGATACTGTGAATAGAATACTTGTTTTCGAATTGACGCTCTTGATTAAACTCACAATAGCCTGTAATGCATTTCTTAGTTCATCAACTAGCATTAATTCCTTTAAAAACTTTTTTTGAGGGATTTTATGGCAATTTGCTACATGAGTATCGGTTTCAATAAAGCGATATACCCAAGCCGTACCTAAAGTAATTATAACATGTGACGCCGTTTCCAAATATTGACGTGTCGACATCAAATTATCGTTCAAACTGGTGAGAAGTTGTTCTTTCGAAGGATTACTTAATTTAGAATGCGCATCAAAACAATGCCATTGTTCATTATGAAAAAAAATGTCTTTCTCATCATATTGTTCTCCATTTATGGCATTGGTCAATAGTGTTTCGATTCCAGAAACATGAAATAATATTCCAAACGGATTTTGTAATTGTTGAAATTTAAAATATGAAAATTTATCTGCAATATTCTCTGCGAAACAAGACCCTAAAAGCAGCACCTTTGAGGCATAATCAATGTGATGATGCGATTGTGTCTGAAGATCTATTTGCGTTTGAAAACTCACTATATCTAAATAATATATGTGTTAGCATGCTTTAAAGCATCATTAATTCCATCAGGATTTTTCCCTCCTGCCGTAGCGAAAAATGGCTGTCCACCTCCACCTCCTTGAATATATTTCCCAAGTTCTCTCACAATTTGACCTGCATTTAAGCCTCTACTTGTGACCAGTTCTTTTGAAATATAACAAGATAAAATTGCTTTTCCATCGTTCTCTGCTCCAAATAATAAAAACAAGTTATCAAATTGACTACCTAGTTCAAAACAAACATCTTTAATTCCAGCCGCATCTAAATCCAACTTTTTAGCTAAAAACTGAATACCATTAATTTCTGACAATTCACTTTTCAAGTCGCCTTTTATGTTTTTGGCTTTGTCTTTTAACAAATTTTCTATTTGTTTCTTCAGGCTATTATTTTCATCTTGAAGAGATTGTAACGCTTTTACAGGCTCCTGAGCATTGTTAAGCAGATCCCTCATTTCAAAATATGCACGGTTATTTTCATGATAGAAATCTTTTACGGCATCATTGGTAATGGCCTCAATACGACGAATACCAGCTGCAACTGCACCCTCAGAAACAATTTTAAAATGCCAAATATCAGAGGTGTTTTCAACATGAGTTCCACCGCATAATTCAATAGATTGTCCAAATCGTATTGCCCTTACTGTATCTCCATATTTTTCTCCAAAAAGCGCCATCGCACCTTCGTCTATGGCTTGTTGCATTGGAATATTTCGTTTTTCTTCAAGTGGCAATTTGCCTTCTATCCGTCTATTAACAAAATTCTCTACTTCCCGTAATTGGTCTATAGTAACTTTCGAAAAATGAGAAAAATCAAAACGTAAATATTTAGAATGCACAGCACTTCCTTTTTGCTCAACATGTTCCCCTAAAACTTCTCTCAGAGCCTGATGCAATAAATGCGTGGCTGTATGATTACATTCTGTTCTATAACGTTGTTTTGAATCCACTACGGCCTTAAATGATTCATTCAAATGCTTGGGTAAATTTTTCACGAAATGAATAATAACATTACTCTCTTTCTTAGTATCTAAAATATAAACCACATCGCCATGAGCATCTTCCAAATAGCCCTTATCTCCAACTTGTCCTCCACCTTCAGCATAAAAAGGTGTTAAATTAAATACAAGCTGATACATTTCACCATCCTTTTTAGAAACTACTTTTCTGTAACGTGTAATTTTCACTGTAGTTTCCAACATGTCATACCCTACGAATTCTTGAATAGCATCCTGGGCTAAAATTGTCCAATCATCTGTAGACATTTCACTAGCAGCACGCGATCTAGATTTCTGCTTTTGCAACTCTTCATTGAATCCCTTTTCATCTAATCCTAGTCCTTTTTCACTTAATATCAAAGCGGTTAGATCTATTGGAAACCCATACGTATCATAAAGTTCGAAGGCTTTTGCACCTGACACTTCCTTGGTAGTTGTTTCATCAACAATTCTATTCAGTAATACTAAACCTTGATCCAAGGTTCTTAAAAAAGATTGTTCTTCTTCTTTAATCACATTTTCAATCAGCTGTTTTTGCGATTTCAATTCAGGAAATGCCGAGCTCATTTTTTTAGACAACACTTCGACCAATCTATAAATAAAAGGTTCTTTTTTATCCAAAAATGTAAATCCGTAACGAACAGCGCGACGGAGAATACGTCTTATTACGTAACCTGCTCCAGTATTACTAGGCAATTGACCATCTGCGATAGAAAATGCCACAGCTCTTACATGATCTGAAATAACGCGAATGGCAACATCTATTTTTTCATCCTTTCCGTAATCTTTATGAGTAATTGTTTCAATTTCTCTAATTAACGGCGTAAATACATCTGTATCATAATTTGATTGCACGCCTTGTAAAACCATACACAAGCGTTCAAATCCCATACCAGTATCAATATGCTTATTCGGTAGGTTTTCTAAAGCTCCATTTGCTTTACGGTTGTATTGCATGAATACTAAGTTCCAAATCTCAACAACCTGTGGATGATCCATATTAACCAAGGACTTACCATCCACTTTAGCTTTTTCTTCCGGCGTACGAATATCGACATGAATTTCACTACAAGGACCACAAGGACCCTGATCACCCATTTCCCAGAAATTATCGGTTTTGTCGCCCATTAGGATACGATCTTCCGGTATTAATTCTTTCCAAAAATCATATGCCTCCTGATCCATATTTAAATTATCGGCATCATCGCTACCTTCAAAAACAGTGACATAAAGCATATCTTTATCGATACCATAAACTTCAGTCAAAAGTTCCCAAGCCCATGAAATGGCTTCTTTTTTGAAATAATCTCCAAAGCTCCAATTACCAAGCATTTCAAACAAGGTATGATGGTACGTATCATAACCCACTTCTTCTAAGTCATTATGTTTCCCTGAAACACGAAGGCATTTTTGAGAATCTGTAAGACGATTATTCTTAGGTTGTGCATTTCCTAAGAAAAATTCTTTAAAAGGTGCCATCCCTGAATTCACGAACATTAAGGTTGGATCATCCTTTAACACCATTGGTGCAGAAGCTACTATGCTATGCTTTTTATGTTCAAAAAAGTTTAAAAATGTATTGCGAATGTCTTGAGACTTCATAATCAGTTGTTAATAAGCTTGTTTCTATTAAATTACTTTAAGTGTGAAACAATTTATATATTTGTGTTTCGTTCTATTAATCTTGCAAAAATAGAACTTTTTAAGATATGTCTAAAGTAAAATATTATTACGATTCTGAAACGCTTTCTTATAGAAAGATAGAGCGCAAAAAAAGAACCACAATAAAATATGTAACGATGTTTGTTTTGGCTTCAGCGCTTTTCGGGTTTTTGTTTGTATTTATAGCGTCTCAATTCATAGAATCTCCTAAGGAAAGAGCATTAGCGAGAGAATTACAAAATATGCATTTACAGTATGAATTGTTAGACAAGAAAATGGACGAAGCTCAGAATGTACTTGCGAATGTCCAAGAGCGTGACAATTCCATTTACAGACTCTATTTTGAAGCGAATCCAATCCCTGAAGAACAGCGTAAGGCTGGTTTTGGTGGGATTAATCGATATAATAGTTTGGAAGGTTTTGACAATTCAAAACTTATAATAGCCACCAATAAGCGATTGGACATATTACAAAAGCAAATTGTTGTACAGTCAAAATCATTGGACGAAATTGCGATATTAGCTGAAGACAAGGAAAAATTTTTGCTAGCAATACCAGCAATTCAACCTGTAAATAACGAGGAGCTCACCCGAATGGCATCTGGCTATGGATATCGAACAGATCCATTTACAAAAGTAAGAAAGTTTCATTTTGGGATGGACTTCACTGCACCTAGAGGAACACCTATATATGCTTCAGGAGATGGCGTCGTAAAACGCGTAGATAATAGAGCTTCTGGATATGGCAAACATATTAGAATTGATCATGGTTACGGATATGTGTCCTTATATGCACACTTGTATAAGTACAATGTAAGAGCAAATCAAAAAGTTAAACGTGGTGATTTGATTGGATTTGTTGGTAGTACAGGTCGTTCGGAAGCGCCTCATTTACATTATGAAATCTTTAAAGACAAGAAGCGAATAAACCCGATAAATTTCTATTACGGAAATTTAAGCTCAGAAGAATTTAATAAGCTTTTAGAAAAAGCATCACTAGAAAATCAATCTTTAGACTAAGTTATTATGCATATAAATCTTCCTGAAAAACGATACTATGGCATAGGTGAAGTTGCAAAAGCATTTAACGTTAATACGTCATTAATTCGTTTTTGGGAAAAGGAATTTGATGCTATTAAGCCAAAAAAGAATGCAAAAGGCAATCGGAAATTCACGCCTGAAGACATCAAGAATCTCAAATTTATTTATCATTTAGTCAAAGAACGGGGTTTCACTCTTGAAGGTGCTAAGACCCATTTAAAAGAAGAAAAGCATAAAGCACTTTCTAATTTTGAAATCATCTCGAAATTGGAAAATATTAAAAATCAGCTAACAAAAATTAAACAGCAACTTTAAAACGAGATCTTATGAAAAACATTAAACCATGGATGATTGTAATTGTAATTGTCGCAATTCTTTTCTTTTGGGGAAAAGGCTTTAATAATTCCGCCGTTGATTATCAAGCCGATGCAAAAACCGAATGGGCTGATGTTGAAAGTGCGTATCAACGTCGTGCAGATTTAATTCCAAATCTTGTAGCAACTGTAAAAGGCTATGCTGAGCATGAAAGAGAAACTTTAGAAGGCGTGATAAATGCTAGATCTCAGGCTACCAAAACGACTATAGACGCTAGTAATTTAACAGCGGAAAATATGGCACAGTTTCAACAAGCACAGCAAGGTTTGAGTGGTGCTTTGTCTAGATTATTAGTTACCGTTGAACGCTATCCTGATTTAAAAGCAGATCAAAGCTTCCTTGAATTACAATCTCAACTAGAAGGTACAGAAAATAGAATCAATGTGTCTAGAGACAGATTTAATGATGCTGTAAATATTTATGATAAGCATATAAAAAGATTCCCAGGAAATATGTTCGCTGGTATGTTAGGATTTGATGAAATGCCTAGATATAAAAGTGCGGCTGGTAGTGAAAATGCACCTGACGTAGAATTCTAAAACTTAATCAATGTCAAAATTAGAGGATTTCCTTTCGCAAAACGATGAAATGGAAATAGTTGAGGCAATTCGTATAGCCGAAGGCAAAACTTCTGGCGAAATACGTGTTCATATTGAATCTTCAAATCAAGGGAACATAGAACAACATGTTCTTGAAGTTTTTCATTTGTTAAAAATGGACAATACAAAATTACTAAATGGCGTACTTATTTATGTGGCGGTAAAGGACAAATCTTTTGCTATTTATGGCGATAAAGGTATAAATGATGTTGTTTCAAATGACTTTTGGGACGTCACAAAAGATGTCATGTTATCATATTTCAAAGATGGAAAGTTTAAACAAGGACTTATAGAAGGAATCTTAAAAACTGGAGAGCAACTTGAAACATATTTTCCTTGTTTACATGATGATATCGATGAATTATCAAATGAAATATCTAAAAGCTAATGTACAGATATAAACACCTTATAATGGCATTGTTTCTGTACATATGCTATACACAATCAGCCATTGCTCAATTTAATATTCCTGAAACTCCAAAAGTTCAAACGAGTGTTTACGACTATATCAATTTATTATCAAGTGCTGAAAAACTTAATTTAGAACAGAAATTAATTCGGTATTCGGATTCAACATCGACCCAAATTGTTGTTGCTATTATCGGTTCTACAAAAGGTGAAAACATAAACTACTTAGGAGCTCAATGGGGTGAAAAATGGGAAATTGGCCAAGAAAAAGAGGACAATGGTATTTTAATACTATTAGCTAAAGACGACAGAAGGATTGCTATTAATACAGGTATAGGAATAGAACATTTACTTACTGATGCTTTGTCAAAACGCATTATTGAACGTGACATAATTCCTTATTTTAAAAGCAATGACTATCCTGGCGGCTTAAATCGTGGTATTGATGCTATTTTTGAGGTGCTATCTGGAGAATATCAAAGTTCAGGAAGATCTAACTCTGGAGGGTTTCCTATACTCATTTTGATTTTCTTAATTGTCATGTTTATAATTATTGTTATTGCTATTTCCAAACGTAGTGGTGGCAAAGGCGGAAATAGAGGCAATAAATCTGGTAGCCCTAGTATTTTAGATGCCATCATATTGAGCAATATAGGACGAAGTAGCTCTGGTGGATTCGGTGGTAGTTCAGGTGGCGGCTTCTCAGGAGGTAGTTTTGGAGGTGGTTTCGGCGGAGGCAGCTTTGGTGGTGGTGGTGCCTCCGGTGGCTGGTAAAATCAATACTTATTTCTTACGCATATATATACTAATTGGCACTCCTTTAAAGTCGAAATGTTCTCGTAACTTATTTTCTAAGAATCGTTTATAAGGGTCCTTCACATATTGTGGCAAATTGCAGAAAAAAGCAAATTGCGGCTGAGGTGTTGGCAATTGCATCACGTATTTAATCTTAACAAATTTACCCTTTAAAGCTGGTGGTGAGTAATGCTCAATAATTGGAAGCATCACCTCATTAAGCTTGCTTGTTTTTATTTTTTTAGAGCGGTTTTGATAGACTTCTACCGCAGTTTCTATCGCTTTAAAAATACGTTGCTTATTCAAGACTGAAATAAAAATAATTGGCACATCTGTAAAAGGCTCAATTTCTTTTCTAATTTGTTGTTCGTATTCTTTTAATGAATTGGTTTCTTTTTCAACCAAATCCCATTTATTAACCAAAATGACAATTCCTTTTCTATTACGTTCGGCTAACCAGAAAATATTTTGAACCTGACCATCAAATCCTCTAGTCGCATCTAAAATCACAATACAAACATCTGAATGTTCGATAGCTCTAACACTACGCATTACAGAATAAAATTCTAAATCTTCTTTTACTTTCGTTTTACGTCTTATTCCTGCAGTATCAACGAGGTTAAACTCAAACCCAAAGCGATTATATTTTGTATCTATAGAATCTCTGGTAGTTCCAGCAATGTCAGTAACTATATATCGATCTTCACCTATAAGTGCGTTAATGAAAGATGATTTTCCAGCGTTTGGACGACCGACAACCGCAAATCGTGGAAGTGCATCTTCTTCTTCCTCTTCAACATGTTCAGGAAATGTTTCCACCAAAGCATCTAACAATTCTCCTGTACCACTACCATTAATACTTGCAATGGTATAATAATCGCCTAGTCCCAAAGCATAAAATTCAACGGCATCTTCAGCGCGCTTACCATTATCTACTTTATTGATAGCAAGAAATACAGGCTTATCAATTTTACGAAGCAATTTGGCAACATCTTCATCCATTCCAGTTACGCCAGATTCGACATCAACCATGAATATAATAGCATCGGCTTCATCAATCGCCAATTCTACCTGCTTATCAATTTCAGATTCAAAAACATCATCACTCCCTTTAACATAACCTCCAGTGTCTATTAAAGAAAATTCTTTACCATTCCAATCACTCTTTCCATAATGACGATCTCTAGTAACGCCACTTACGGCATCAACAATGGCTTCTCTTCGTTGAATTAAACGATTAAAAAACGTTGATTTGCCAACATTTGGACGTCCTACTATAGCTACTATATTACTCATACTCATTAAATTATGTGTAACAGTCTAAGACTGTTATAATTATACCTCCTTAGGAAATATTTTGCAAAAATAGGAAATATAAACCATGGGCAGCACTTTTTTACCAAAGATTAGTGTGGCTTTAATCTTAAAAGAAAAATATGTATTTTCATCGATCAAAATAAACAGCATGTCAATAACCAATGAAATCGTTTTAAGGCCTCGTTTCAAATTTGATATTGAGCAAGATAATGAGACGCTTTTAAAATTATTTGAAGATTCAAAAACCAATCAATCTGATTTTATAGTCTCGCGTGTAGATGATCATGTGTTTATTAAATTCCCAAAGGAAAAACAGCATTTTTGGTCGCCTCAATTGCATTTGGAGATTAACAAGAATGATACTAATGATCAGAGCAGCACGCTATTTGGTTTGTTCGGGCCCAATCCTACTGTGTGGACCATGTTTATGTTTTTCCATTTTATAGTCATTTGTCTTTTTTTAGGATTTGGCGTTTGGGCCTATACGAATTGGTCTTTGAATACAAGTTTTGCCATTCAATTATTTTTGACTGGCCTCATGGTTATCATCTGGGTTGTACTCTATTTTGCGGGGCGCATAGGCAAGAAATCTGGTATGAATGAAATGCATGAATTACATCATTTCATGAGAGACACCTTGAGAGGAGAGATTTCAACATAGTTGTTTTTATCTCAACTATTTTTGATTATACCCAAACCGTCTTAATTGATTGGCATTAGATCTCCAGTTTTTATTCACTTTAACGTATAATTCTAAATGGACTTGTTTACCAAAAAACTTTTCTAAATCTTTTCGGGCTTCAATACCAACACGTTTTAAAGCAGATCCTTTATGACCAATGATAATTCCTTTTTGGGTTTCACGTTCCACCATGATTACGGAGCGCATTCTTATGATTTTTTCTTCTTCATAAAATTCTTCAGTATCAATTTCTACCGCATAAGGAATTTCCTTTTTATAATGCATCAGGATTTTCTCTCTGATAGTTTCGTTACAAAAAAAACGCTCAGGCTTATCAGTTAGTTGATCTTTAGGATAAAACGCCGGCGATTCAGGTAAGAGTTCAATAATCTTATCAAACACCTCTTTCACTTGAAACCCTTCTAGTGCTGAGATCGCTAAGATTTCTGCATTAGGCACTTTTTGAGCCCAAAGCTGAACTTGAGACTCCAACTGTTCTTGATCGGATTTATCAATCTTATTTAATAACAATAACACAGGAATCTTAGAATTGGTAATCTTCTTAAAAAAAGCTTCGTCCTTTAATTCTTGTTCACCAATTTCAACCATATAAATTAAAATATCGGCATCTTCAAAAGCAGATTTCACAAAATCCATCATAGATTCTTGCAATTCATATGCAGGTTTAATAATTCCAGGTGTATCTGAAAGGATGACTTGAAAATTTTCACCATTCACAATACCTAAAATTCGATGACGCGTTGTTTGCGCCTTAGAAGTGATAATGGATAATTTTTCACCTATAAACGCATTCATAAGTGTTGATTTACCAACATTAGGATTTCCTATAATATTTACAAAACCAGCTTTGTGCATTCCTATTAAATTTGACTGCAAAGGTAATACTTAATTTTCGATACTATTTTTAAACTCGTAAATAAAAAACCTCGAGTAAATCTCGAGGTTCTCATGAGTAAAAAATTAGTTAGCTATTAATCTTTTATCTGTTCTATTAAAAAAAACTTGTCATATAGTATGACAAGCTTTTTTGAGAATTAATATTTAACCAGTCTTACGGACTTAACATTTTTATTCTGAGTTATTTTCACAATATAAACTCCACCTTCTAATTCTTTTCCAAACTTATAAGTCTTGTCAAAATCAAATTTACCTGAATGGACCAGTTTATTACTCATATCAAACACATCTATTTGAATTGTTTGAATTTCAGATGTATTCACCTTCACATTAAATTCTGTATCTGAAGGGTTTGGCCATGCGTCGACTTCAAAGGCAATTCTGAAATTCGGATTTGCAATCGGATTTACTGGAGGTCCAGAAATAGAACACGGATCACATAGAGGATCTGCATTCCAAATCACATTCTTATTTCCATGCACTTTATTCGCAATAAACAGTCCTGTCATATACGTTGGTTCTCCCATATTATTACCGTTTCCATTTTCTCCTTTGACAAGAATCTCATTTCCATTAGAATGAATACGTGCTCTTACATCCGATCCTTTTTCTATCTGTACATCTTCATTTACATAGAACACAACATTATTACCATTAGAATTAATAACACCATTCTGAGCTAACATAAATTTATCATTGATGAATACATTAGCACAACCAGAGAATTCAATTGTTGCATTAGAGAATGTTTTTAACTCATCGATATATACATTAGATTGGCTAAAGGTTACAGTCGCGCCACTCTTAACAGTCACGGTTCCATAAACAGATCCATTTAATGTAACAGTTTGATTATTATTAATCGTCTCGTTTGGACTTCCTGCATTGGAATACGTATTGGTAATAAATGCTGGAATTGTAGGATTGGCTGCCGCATTTACCTGATTAAAAATAGTACTTCCTTGTTGAAGGTTAAAACTTACTGCTTGTCCAAATCCTACAATATGACTAGCCTGATGCAACTTGATATTTCCAGTGCTAGGATTCATAGCTCCTACACCTCCAGTTTGCACAGTATTTGCTCCATGTAAGAACACTTCATCTTCAGCTAGTATGGTATAGGCTGAAACTAATGATCCTAGATCAAATCCGCTTATTACATGTTCTGCATTGGTTGTACAATTGGTCGCAGAAGTTACATTAACTCCATAAGTACCATCTTGAGAAACTTCTATAGTTTCTGTTGTATCTCCTGTTGGCACACCATCAAGGTACCATTCATAAGCTATTCCTAATGCGCTATTGGCTGTTAATAATATGAAATCGCCTTGGCATAATTCAGGTAAATCACTTTGACTAAAAGTAACTACTGGAATATCTCCTTCTATAGTTATTACTGTACTGCATGCACTTACATTATTATTGACATCAGTAACGGTTAAAACAACAGTATGATTTCCAATATCATTACATCCAAAGCTCGTCCTTGAAACCTCCATAGATGCTATTCCACAATTATCGAATGAACCATTATCAATATCATTACCATCAATTGTTACAGAACCTGTTGCATCTAGTACAAACGTTAAATTCTGGCCACAAATAGCAGTTGGATTTGTATTGTCTTCTACTGTTACAGTAGCTTCACAGGTAGATTGATTATTATTATTATCTGTAACTGTTAATGTGACTACGTTTGCTCCAACATCTGCACATGTAAAGCTTGAGTTATCTAAAGTCATGTTTGCAATTCCGCAAGCATCATTTGAACCATCATTAACATCTGTCACAGTAATACTTGCATTACCAGAAGCATCTAATGCAACCGTTACAGGCTTACATAATGCTGTTGGGTTTACATTATCTTCAACAGTTATTGAAGCAGTACACGTTGATTCATTCATATAAGTATCGGTTACCGTTAATGTTACAGTAAAGGTTTGTCCTACATCAGCACAAGAGAAATCTGTTCTATCAATTGACAGTGATTTGATATTACTACACTCATCATAAGAACCATTATCTACTTCAGCAGCCGTTAAAAGACCAACACCTAAATTATTTAATTGAACAACTACGGCATTTTGACATTGAGCAATTGGTGGTATATCATCATGAACTATCACATTAGCGATACACGTATTTGTATTACCGCTTGGATCTGTTACTAAGATTTCGACATTATTTACATTGGTAGTAATATCGATCGTATGGCTACCTAAATTGGCAATATATGTATTAGGATGCTGAGTCCATCCGTCAGACCCTCCACTACCTAAGGTACCAGCATTAATATCTGGATTTCTGATCAATGTTGTTCCATTCAATGAAACGCCCGTACTATAAACTGGCAATCTATCTACTACTGTACCATTATGTTTTAGTTCAATAGCATCATTACCATCAAAATCTAAACCGAATGTATTATTAGAAATACCTTGAAGGGTTGGATTAGACAAAGTATGTGCAAATACTGCTGGAATCCCATCAGCCACAGAACCCCCTAAATCAATCTCTGTTGAACCGCCACCATCATAGAAAATCTCCAGAGTATATTCTGATAAGTCTATAGTGACACCAGTTCCATTATAAATCTCAATAGCATTATCAAAGCCTGCACCATCTAAATATTCAGAGATAATAAGATTACTTAAATCTCCACCAACATCTGCACAACTAAAATCCTCTTGAGATAAGGTCGCTGTATATACATCACAATTATCACCAATGAAACTAGTGATTTGATCTTCCGTAATAGTAAAATTAGCCGCATCACTTAAATACAAATTCAGTTCTGCACATGCAATGTCTGGCATTTCATCATCATTTACCGTTACTAATTGATCACACTGCGATTCATTACCACATTCGTCAGTTACAATCCAAGTTACTGTTGTATCTCCAGTTTCAAATTCATAGGTTACAGGATCTATATTGGCTCCATTTATTTGAGCAACCACAGTTGTTCCTCCACAAATATCATCTATGGCCGGTGTTCCTAAGTCTACTGTAGTAAAGCAATTACCTGTTCCATCATGAGATGTTACCTCTACAACATCTACTGGACAAACTATTGTTGGCGCCGTAGTATCAGAGATTACAAAGGTCTGTGATTTACTCGTCGTTAAACCACACTCATCTGTTCCTGTGAATAATACTATCATCGTATCTGTACATCCATTTGATGTCCATGTACCTTCTGTATAACTCATAGTTGATGCGCCACAAATATCATCTGTAGTAATTCCTGCATAATCTTCTCTCCATGCTTGGTACGCTGCATTGTCTCCAGGGTTTGACCCTGTACACTCAGCCGTATCATCTGCTCCATTATATAAAGCAGGTGCTGTAGTATCAGAGATTATAAAGGTTTGATCTTTACTTGTTGTTAGACCACATTCATCGGTTCCTGTGAAGGTCACTATCATCGTATCTGTACATCCATTTGATGTCCATGTTCCTTCTGTATAGCTCATTGAAGATTCACCACAAAGATCATCTGTAGTAATCCCTGCAAAGCCATCTCTCCATGTTTGGTAAGCCGCATTGTCGCCAGGATTTGATCCGGTACATTCTGCTGCATCATCTGTACCATTATATAAAGCGGGTGCTGTGGTATCAACTATTGTAATGATTTGATCTGCTGATGTTGTGTTTCCACATGCATCTGTAGCGGTCCATGTTCTTATTATTGTTTTTGTGTTTCCACATGATGCTCCGCCTCCACTTGGTGGATTATATGTTCCTATTGGCATTGGTGAATTAGTAGTAGCATTTGTTGTTCCTCCTTCGAGTTGATTAGTTCCACTATATGTCCAATTACCAGGTGCAAATTCATCACCATCAGGTCCTGTATTATCGTTTCTATATGCCCAACCATCTAAATAATCCCATACAGAATTACTGCCATCGATGGCTACGTCACCATAGACATCTATTACCGCATTATTTTGATATAATTCAAAAGCATCATCGCCATTAACACTAACAATAGCGTTAATGTATGTAGGAGGGAATCCGAAGAAAGCCTGAAATTGAGCTGAATCCGTAGTTACATAAATGAAATCACCGGCATCAGCAGAATCTGCTGGGAATGTGTATTCTTGACCATCAGAACCACCACCATTATTCGCCACACCAATTCCAAATATTGATAAATCGAGTATATCGGATACTACATAGAATTCAAAAACTTTTGGTGTACCACCAGTAAGAGGCCCATCTGCAACTCCCGATATAATCATTGGAGAAGCTCCACCTCCTGCAATCACATCATTTTCAGTTATTGTCACAGTTCCACAAGTATCTGTTGCGGTAGCTACTCCGTTAGAAGCACTACTATCATCTTCAGAACATTCAACTGTAGCATCTGCTGGTAGTGTTAAAACTGGTGGGGTTGAATCAACAATTGTAAACGTAGCCTCTTTAGAAATAGAATTACCACATTCATCTGTTAATGTAAAGGTTACGGTTTCAGTCCCTGTTGCTCCGCAAAGATTACTCAATCCAGTACTATCGTCTGATACTGTAACTGAACCACAAGAATCTGTTCCAGAGAAACTTGATAACCAAGCTGCAAAAGCTCCATTAGGATCTGCACTACCATCACATTCAACAGTCAACATATCAGAAGGGGCATTCGTCCAAGTTGGATCTGTTAAATCTATAATGGTTATAATTTGATCTGCCGATGTCGAGTTACCACATGCATCTGTAGCCGTCCATGTTCTTGTAATTATTTTAGTATATCCACAAGAATCTGGTCCAGTAGATTCCCCTGTTAATTCTATATTATCTATAGCGATATCTTCATCACCAGCATCTAAATTTGACATCAATATTCTAACATCAATTGTTGATCCTATTCCTCCAATATTTGAGCTAAATTGTGCAAAAGTATCTGTGATTTCTGCACCATCTCCTATTCCATCAAAATTAGTATCAACAAGAGGTCTATTATTAGACGTGTCTCCTCCTGGTTCTTCTGCTTCTACAGCAAAAATTGTGTTATAGCCTCCACCATCAATTTGAACTTGTACTTGTAAACTAGATGTACTATCCCAATCTTGATTACTTCCGTCATCATCTTCAGCAACGAATAAGGATAAATTTAGATTCGTCTTTCCTGAAATGTCTATTCCAGTCCAATCTAATAGAATATCATCATTACTACTGTTTGCATAATCCGAATCCTGTACACCATAAAACCCTTGACCTAATTGGCTAGAGTAAGAAACGTTTCCAGGTAATCCAGAAGTATTATCAATACGACCATAGTAGTCATTATTTCCTATAGCATTTAAGTTGTCTGTTGGAGATGACACATACGTTATCGTACCATCTTCAAAATCTTCAAATAATAATCTTGATGTACCTCCATCGCCTGATACCACATCGCTTTGTGTTATTACCACATCTCCACAAGTGTCAAATCCAGTGGCTACACCATTAGAAGCACTTGATTCATCGTCTGTACATTCAACAGTAATATTTGCTGGTACAATATCTAATGTTGGCGCTGTTGTATCAACTACTGTTATGATTTGATCAGCAGATGTTGTGTTTCCACATTCATCGGTTGCTGTCCATGTTCTAGTAATTGTATAGGTATCACCACACGAAGCTGCACTGCCAGTTGATGTTCCAGTAATTTCAATATCATCTATGGCTATATCCTCATCATTATTGTCTAGTTCTGTAAATGAAATTCGTAGGTCCATTAAAGAACCTGCACCTGAAATATTTGCCATAAATTGTGCAAAATCATCAGTTACTTCTGCTCCTTCTCCTAAATCTTCATCAAGATCTGTATCCTCTCTTGGAATACTATTAAAGCCAGCTCCTTCAGATTGAACCCCGAAAATTGTTACATAATCTGAACCATCAATACTAACTTCTATCTTCATTCCTGATCCAGAATCCCAATCTTCATTACTTCCATCATCATCTTCTGCTAAAAATATGGTTAACTCTAAGTCTGTTTTACCAGAAATATCTATTCCAGTCCAATTTAAGTTAAGGTCATTATCAACATCTTGCAATCCATAAAAACTTAATCCTTGTTGATTAGTGAAACTCGTAGGACCTGGAAGGCTTGAGAACAATATGCGTCCATTATAGTTTTCACTAGCCAAACCACTTAAGTTATCTGCGATATTGGTAGTGTAATTCTGAGCACCTTCAAAGTCTTCAATAAACAATGTAGAGGTTACTCCGCCGCCGCCAGTGGAAACAACATCGTTTTCTGATATCGTCACAGTTCCACAAGTATCTGTTGCTGTTGCAACACCTGTTGCTGCACTAGTGTCATCTCCTGTACATTCTAAATCTGTAATATCTGCTGGGATTGTTAGAACTGGTGATTTTGTATCTACTACAGTAATTGTTTGTGTTGCCGATGTACTTTTGTTATTAATGTCGGTAGCTGTCCATGTTCTGGTAATCACTTTCGTGTTGCCACATCCGCCAACTTCTGTTGAGTTTTCTGTAATCACTACATTTCCACAATTATCTGACCCCGTTGCAACGCCTGTATTGGCACTACTCTCATCTGATGCACATTCTATAGTTATATCTACTGGCACAATCAGTGTTGGATTTTCGTCATCAACAACTGTTATTGTAAATGTACATTGAGTGCTACCCACCGCATTAGTTGCTGTAGCTGTTACTGTTGTTGTTCCCACTTGGAATTCACTTCCAGAAGCATGGCTATATGTGATTGTTGAAGCAGGAATACCTACGGTCTCTGAAGCAGCAAAAGTTACGTTTGCGCCACATTGGCCTGCATCATTGTTTTGTGAAATATTGCTAGGGCACTGAACGTTTGGTGCAACACCAATAACTTCAACATTAAATGAACAATTCACCGGTGGATTTGTACCATCTGTTACTTGGTAGGTTACTTCTGTAATTCCTATAGGGAAAATAGCACCATTGGCAAAGCCAGCAACTAAAGTGGTCGTTGGAGAACAGTTATCTGTACCTGTAGGCACTGTATAATTTACTATTGCACCTCCTGCTTCTGTTGCTTCTACACCTAAAACATCACCAGGACATGTTATTGTTGGAGCTTCTTCATCGGTTACTGTTACGGTTTGAGTACAACTTGTTGTATTTCCAAAATCATCTGTTGCTGTCCAAGTTACTGTTGTATTTCCTATACTAAAAGCTGCAGGAGCATCGCTAGTAAGTGTTCCGCTTACTGTTTGCCCTTCAACCCAATTTGATGTTGTACCATTTAATGAAAAATCAGTTAATGTTCCATTATATCCATTTCCAGAATCATCCGTAACCGCAGTCAAACCTGTATTGTCGCCTCCAGCAATTCCTTGATTAAAATGATAGGATACAACTAAGCCTGTTTGAGCATTTAGTTCATGGTTCATGTTAGCTTGAATCTGTGCTTGTGAACGGGCAGAATCCCAAATGCGAAATTCGTCCAATGATCCTAAAAGCTTTTCTCCCCAATTAGATCCGATATTGCCAGGAGTCCAATCAAGACCTTGATTAGCACTAACTACAGATCCATCATTATTTCCATCTAAATACGCTGTAAGAGTCGTTCCATCATAAGTTATAGCAATATGATGCCATGAATTAAATGGAACTTCAGTCGATCCAGTAAGAATATCGCCACCATTATACCAGGTTATCTCTTTACCATGGATCCAAAATCCTTTGCTTCCATCATTCTTAGAATATATAGTGGAATAAGTCGTTGCAGTAGCAACAGCTCGATAATTTACCCATGTCTCAATTGTCCAGTTTGAAAGCATTGGAGCATTGGTAACATTTATCAAACTATTGGTGTTACCATCAAAATTTATTGCATTACCAAAGTTATTAAAGAGACTACAATTATCAATTAATGTTGGTGGTGTTAGGGTAATATCCGCTGTACATAATCCTGCATCGGTATTTACGTTAACATCTGCTGCACAATTTATTGTTGGTGCTTCAGTATCCGTAATAGTAACATCAAAACTACAGGTTGTTGTTAATCCTGAAGTATCTGTAGCTGTATATTCTAAAGTTGTTGTTCCTACAGGGAATGTTGAGCCTGAAGACAATCCAGTAGCATCTGTTTGTGCAACAACAATTTCTGCATCCCAAGTAATTGTTACCATGCCATTACCGCTTCGTACTCCTCCAGTAGTAGATCCACCAGAAACTCCTCCAATGTATGACGAACCTCCACCGCCACCACCAGAACTATGTTGACCTCCACCACCACCGTAGTAACCACCACCGCCTCCAGTACCATGCCCTTGAGATAGATTATTGTATCCATCACCACCAATGCCTAGTGCGCCTGGGAAGCTACTTCCATCTCCTGCTGTTCCTCCGGCCACTTGTGTGCCTCCACTGGCAGTACCACCACCGTTGGCTCCTGAAAGTCCACCACCATGTCCACCTGTTCTTGATGAGCTCCAACTATCTGATCCGCCGCCGCCGCCGGCTACAATCACTCTGTTGGCTAAGGCTGTACCTCCAACTCGAATATCAGAGGCTCCACCTCCACCACCAGAAGTTCCATTTCCTACATTAAAATTACCTGACCATCCACCGATGCCATCTCCTCCTCCATTAAATCCTCCTTGACTAAGTCCTTGGTATACAGTGTTTGTATCTCCTTGTCCACCAATATATAAGTTCAATACCTGACCAGGTGTTACTGATAAGTTACCTTCTGCAAATCCACCTAGACCTGCAGGAACAATACCATGAGTTCCTGAACCATCAGACTCACCACCTTGTGCTCCCCAACTTTCAATAAATATTTCAGTTACACCATTAGGTACTGTCCAATTTTGAGAACCTCCTGTATAATTAAAAGTTTGAATACCTAAAGATCCACAATTATCAAATGCCGTTGGGTCTGCAAAAGTCACAACAGCACCACATTCTCCTGGCGTATTATTAACAGCTATATTAGAAGGACAAATAATTTCAGGTGGAGTTGTATCATTAATAATTACATTTTGCGTTTGTGTTGTTGTTATAAAGCCTCCTCCTTCATAGGTCCAAGTTACCACAGTAGTACCTTGTGTAGTTATTGGGAAACTCACAGTTGTAGTAGCCGTAATTGCACCCCCATTTCCTGTTGGTGGTACTAATGATGCTACTTCACATTCTGCTTCAACATCTAGTAAGTTTGCAAGGTCTAAGGCAACAGCCACTGGTGGAACAAAATTAAACTTATTGAGTACAGGAAACATCGCACCGCCAGTTGCATTTGTTTGATAGGCACCAGAAGATACTATCCATGCCGGGTTATTAGAATTTATTTGGGTAACAAAGCCACAGTATAAATTTCCGGAATCATAGGCTAAGCCTCCAACTTCAGGCATATCATAGCTATTAGTTCCTAAATAGGTGCCATAGAGCAAGCTACTACCATCAGCACTCAATTGTGCTATGTGTTTATCCCAAGTACCTGCAGAAGTCAATTGATGTGCATCTGTTGTAGTCGGTAGACCATTCCCACTTGTACCTGTTAAAATAAAGACATTATCGGCTTCATCGACTTCAACATCTAATAACCAATCATAACTATTTCCTCCCCAGTTGGTTCCCCAAATTCGATTACCTGTGTTATTGAATTTAAGTATAAAAGAATCATGATTTCCTCCAGGAGTATTACTATAAGCACCAGTTGTATACGCCCATATTGCATTGTTTGAGCCATTCCATGTAACACCTCCTACAATAACGCTGTTATCTGAGCAAATTGCAAGTGCGTGCCATGATTGATCACCACTTTCCGATGTAGTTGGATAGCCTTGACCATTATTATCACCAATATAAGTACAATAATTTAAGGATTGGCCATCACTAGATATTGAAGCTAAATATAAGTCCCAACCTCCATTGTAGGTTTCATCAAAAGCACCAGGGGTTACTGGTAAATTTGAACTTGATGTTGTTCGTCCCAGAATTACAACATTGCCAGCATGGTCAAATTCAATACCATGTCTATTTCCTATGTCATTATTATTTCCTCCAAAATACGTAGACCAAACCAAATTACCTGAACTATCAAATTTGGCAACAATATTTTCTAATCCACCATTAAAAGAAGAATCATACGCATTTAATAGCGGCATTGTACCTTGAATTGTGCCATAAAAAGCAATATCTCCGGTATCACTAACATCAACACCTTGAGAACCACGATCGTAACCAGTACTCCCAAAATAGGTAGACCAATTTAAAGTCCCATCGCTTCCATTCCATTTTGAGATAAAATAGTCTTGGCCTCCATTTACGCTAGCATTATGCGCTCCGGAAGTGGTAGGGAAATCAGTGCTAAATGTTGTTCCTGAAAGCACAAATGTATTGTTTGGACCAGTTGAAAGTGCAGGGTGATTATCTCTATTATTACCACCCATATAGGTACCCCAAACTAGATTTCCATTGGTATCAAAATGTACAATACGAATATCATAACTACCATTAAATGAGTCATCAAATACACCTGAAGTCACTGGATAATTAGATGCAGTTGTAGTTAGTGCAAAAAACACACCATTTGCGTTGGCAGCTTCATCCATCCCATAACCCCAGTTATGAGACCCATTGGATGCCGTATAATAGGTCCCCCAATCTCTAGTAGGGTCTATAATAAGTGTTTCGTTTGGGTTATAATCCTCTAGCTTAAAACTTAATGTATTATCATCTAATTGATATGCCGATGTTATTTCTTTACTATTCTGTAATACTAATGGTGCGCCTTCATTGATCTTACCAAGATGTGAGTGAATTATTAAATCCCCACGTGTATCAATCTCAACCTTAGAGTCGCCATCAATTTTAAATTGAATGACATTAGGATCGCCACCAGGATGTACAATGAAATCGTATTTCATTCCACCATCTTTGGTATATAATACCATATCAATATTTGGATAAATATTTTCGTAGATGACTTCTTCATAGCCATAGACTTTTTCAACCTGAACATGTCCCAAGTAATAATTGTCAAATGCTTTATCTTGACCATAAGTGATAATTTCAAAATCTTCGGATGCCCCAATAAGATTTAAATCGATACGATGCATTTCTACTGTAAAATCATCTTGTTCTTCATTTATTCCAGAATCAAGAAATGATTCTGGATCGTCACCGTAAGTTACTTCTTTGGCATCTATATTATGCTTTTCAAATACATAAGAAATCCCGTCTTTCTTAAAATACGTACGTACACCATTGGTGTAAGATGTGAATAAGATCTCTGGACGCTGATTGCCGTCGGTATCAACAATTTGACCTTTGTTTTCTTGATATAAAACTTTATTGTTCAACCTCTCTAAAAGACTCAATTGTGAGGTATCACAATCTTCAGTGTCAACATAAGCTGTTTCAGCACCAGGCATATTAATTGCCATTTGTGTAGTTTGCACTTGCGCATTTAAAGCGGTAGAAAATAAAAAAATAAGGGCAACAGAAAATTTAAAGTAAAGACTTTTCATCGTGTTTTGTTGTTAGTTAGTTAATAACATAACCAAAACAAAAGCGCACGCAAAGGCACAGTAATAAACAGAAACTGCTTAAAAAGGAATAAAAATTTAGTGTAGACTTTGGCAGTCACAACGTATCTAAAAAGGTAAGACGTGTTGAATTAATAGCAATGTGAATTTCTAATTTTAATTTTAATAAACCAAATTTTACTTTTTTTGTTATCCATATTTGTACGATTTTTCGATAAAGGGTAATTTTAATTAGTTGAACTGTTAAAAAAATGTTACTTTTTTGTCATCTGAGGTTTGCTCCTATAAAAACGGTTTTTTGCTCGTAATGTGATTTGCATGAGAAAGTTACCGTTGGTCGATTTATTTTGATTTGCAAATTACATCAGAGTACATTTAACTACCCTTTTCTTTCCAAATAGATTTTAGCACTTTTTCTGAACCACATTTTTGTTACATTAACGACGATGGCATTATGAATGGTAAATTGTGTTTTAAGAAGTTCAATTGATATAATGACTAAAAGTTACGTTAGCGTATTACTATTTTTATTTTCGACCATATATGCCTTTGGTCAGTGTTCGCCAGATGTGACTATCCCAACTATAACCTGTCCAGGAAACATTACCGTGGCATGTCCGCATCTTATTGGAAATATTTTTGCTTTTCAAACGCCTTTAACACCTACCACTTCTGATAATTGTGGCGTCATAGTATTACAAACATTTGCGTTTACTGGCGCAACAACTTTTTCTAGTCCAGCCACGGGAATTAACGACGCGAGTAATGAGATATTCTTAGCCGGAACTACGACAGTAAACTATTATATTGAGGATGCTTCGGGTAACAGTGCTAGTTGTAGTTTTACGGTAACGGTTAACGATTTTACAGCACCGACGGTAACTTGTCCTTCAAATCTGTCTATAGATAATACTACTGGGAATTGTTATGCACAAGTCACTCAAACAGAATTAGGTTTTCCAACAGCTTTTGATAATTGCAATGGGCTATCAACAGTTCCAAACGGTATCACGCTAATTGATCAACCAGATCCTTTACCCGATTATTATGAATTTCCTGTTGGTACAACTACAGTAACGTGGACCGTTACCGATTTAGCAGGGAATTTTGATACCTGCATACAAGAAGTAACGGTTATAGATAATGAACCTCCTAATATAGTCTGCCCTAGTAATATTGCGGTTAACGCGACAGGAGGGCAATGTGATGCAATTGTAGCAATACCGATAGTAACTGCTACCGACAATTGTACTGTGGTGTCTATCACTAATGATTATAATAGTAATGGTGCAGACGCTAGTGATACGTATCCAATAGGCGTTACTACGGTTACTTTTACGGTTACAGATTCGGCGAATTTAACTTCAACGTGTTCGGTGGATATCACGGTCACTAATTCGCAGAGCCCAGTTATTACTTTAAACGGTTCTAATCCTCAAACAATTGAAGCTTGTGATCCATATATTGAACTCGGTGCTACTGCAACAGATAATTGCCTTGGAGATATTTCAGCCGATTTAGTTATTGATACTTCAAATATTGATCTTAGTACACCTGGATCATATTCTGTTACTTATAATGTTACAAATGCTGCTGGTATCCCAGCAACGGAAATCACACGAACAATTAATGTCATTGATACAACGCCTCCAGTTCTATCATTTGTTGGACCAAACCCATTAACGATTGGTGATTGTTCGACCTATATAGAACTTGGTGTAAATGCTACAGACTGTACAGGTGATCTTTCAGGTAGTGTAGTCATTACTTCAAATGTAGATACGAGTATGTTAGGTACATATACAGTTACTTATAATGTTTCTGATGCAAGTGGAAATGCAGCCACTCAAATAATACGAACCGTACATGTTGTTGATATTAATGAACCCCTTATTACACTTGTTGGTGCAAATCCTCAAATTATTGAAGCATGCACGCCTTATGTAGAATTGGGAGCAAATGCTATTGATCCTTGTAACAATACTGATTATACTGGAGATATTGTGATAGATGCAACTGGTGTAAATACCAATGTTGTTGGAATTTATACAGTCACTTATAATGTTGTAGACATCTATGGCAATATTGCCATTGAAGTCATTAGAGATGTTGAAGTCATTGACACCACAGCACCTACAATAACTTGTCCAAGTAACATAGTAATTGGTAATGATTCAGGGTTCTGCTCAGCTACTGTAAACTATACTACTCCAGTAGGTTCTGATTTATGTTTAAGCGCAACAACGATTCAAACTGCTGGATTACCTTCAGGAAGCGTTTTCCCGATTGGTACTACATCTAACACCTTTGAAGTCACAGATGACCAAGGCCTTTCGGCTACTTGTAGTTTTGATATTACAGTAACTGATTCGGAAGCACCTACAATTACATGTCCTACTGATATTGCTATTAATACAGACACTGGATTATGTACTTCTTTAGTTAATTACAATATACCTGTAGGCGCAGATAATTGCACAGGGTCAGTAACAATTCAGACTGCTGGATTAGCATCTGGAAGTAATTTCCCAATTGGAACTACAGTAAATACATTTGAAGTTACAGATACTTCTGGAAATACGGCAACCTGTTCTTTTGATGTCACAGTTTCTGATTCTGAATTTCCAGAAATTACATGTCCAACAGATATTACTGTGAATAATGATTTAGGATTGTGCTCAGCAATTGTAAACTATACGGCACCAACAGGTACTGATAATTGTACTGGAGCGATTACAGTTCAAATAGCCGGATTACCTTCTGGGAGCGTTTTTCCATTGGGATCAACTACGAACACATTTGAAGTTACCGACGCAGCAAACAATGTTACCGTTTGTTCATTTGACGTTTCTGTAAATGACACTGAATTACCAAATGCACTTTGTCAAAATATTTCTGTACAATTAGATCCATCAACAGGATTAGCGAATATTTTACCAGCTGATATAGATAATGGATCATCTGATAATTGTGCTTACACCTTATCTCTATCTACAAGCTCTTTTGATTGTGATGACATTGGTAGTAATACCGTGACTCTTACAGTTACAGATGATGCCGGAAATTCGGCCAGTTGCGATGCAACCGTGTTGGTCACAGATTTAAGCGAAAGTGCTACTGTAATTATAACAGCGACTACCACTGAATTATGTATAAATGAATCTGTCACATTTACGGCAACACCAACAAATGGTGGTGCAACGCCATTGTATCAATGGCAGGTTAATGGTGCAGATGTACCAGGAGAAACAGCTTCTACTTTTACAACAACAACATTAACAGGTGGAGATCAAGTGACCGTTTTAATGACATCAAGTATATCTGTATGTGCTCAAAATGTAACGAGCAATAGTATTACTATGACCATAAATAATTTTGATGTTGCAGACGCCGGTGCTGATTTTATTAATACAGTATGTACAAGTACAACATACACTTTAGCTGGGAATATAATAACCGCTGCTGGATCTAATGGATTATGGACTGTAACATCTGGGCAAGTTTCTGGATTTAGCTTTTCTGATGATACAAGTCCAACTTCAACCTTTACCGGAGATATAGGAGAAACTTACACCTTACAATGGAGTATTGATAACCCATCAACCTGTCCAGATTCTAGTGATGATATGACTATTACATTCATTGGTTGTAATGCTTTAGATTTTGATGGCGTTGATGACAATATCACATTTAGAAACAACTATAACTTTACAGGAAATTTCTCTATTGAAACATGGATAAAATCTGAAACTACTAATGGAACTGTTCAAACTATATTTTCCAAACGTGAATCCAATAATCAAATTGATGGTTATGATTTAAGATTAGTAAATAATGTTATTTCATTTCATTGGAATAATGGTCAGTTCATATCAGCTTCTCCTATTCAAATAAATTCAAATCAATGGCATCATATTGCCGTTACCTTTAAAAGTGGCACCTACAAACTCTATATCGATGGTATTGAGGTTGCTAGTGGTTCGGGGGTTATACCTATTAGTAACACAGTGGACTGTATTGTTGGAGCCATGGATCAGACCTTATCTTCTCCATTTAAACCTTTAAATTATTTTGATGGAGGCATGGATGAATTACGGATTTGGGATACGCCTTTAACGGAAGTAGAAATTCGAAAAATGATGAATCAAGAGATAGAAACCAATTCAGGTAATATCAGTGGATCTATTATACCTCTGAATATCAATGGTCTATCTTGGAGTGATTTGACAGGCTATTATCAAATGAATCAAAATGTAGATATTGTTAGTGGAACGCTTAGTTCGAATAATGCGTCTGTTGATGGAGTTTTAAGATATATGACCACCTTTCAACCTGAAACAGCCCCTATTCCTTATCAATCTAATACCAATGGAAATTGGAATTCAGCGACCACTTGGTTACATGGTAGCTCTCAAGCCATCCCGAATAGTATGGGTGTAGATGGAAGCACAAACATAGACTGGAATATTGTTCGGACGTCTCACAACATATCCTCTGAAAATCAAAACATCACTTTACAAGGACTAGATGTCAATACAAATATGCTAAGCATTGAAAACTCGAACCCTTTAGATGGTCAAAGTTTAAGAATTACAGATTACTTAATTATTAGTGATACTGACGCTATTTTAAAATTAGTCGGAGAATCGCAATTATTGCAAGACCCAAATAGTATTGTCGATTATAGCGGAAATGGTAATTTACATCGCGATCAGCAAGGCACAAATAACTATTATAATTATAATTACTGGGGATCACCTGTTAGTTCAGATGGATCTTCTTTTAGTGTTGGTGCTGTTTTACATGATGGATTACAACCTGTTCTTTGGACGACTGCTCATAATGCCGATGCGAGTACTACTCCAATTACGATGAGTAGTCGTTGGCTCTATTTATATGAAAATTATCCTGAAAACTCCTATGCCGATTGGAATGCCATTAATGAAAATTCTACTGTTAATGTTGGTTTAGGGTTTCTTATGAAAGGTAGCGGAACAACAGACCCAAATCAAAACTACAGATTTATTGGCAAACCAAATAACGGCACTATAACTAGTCCAATTACAGCGGCATATGAAGCTCTAGTAGGAAACCCATATCCTTCTGCAATTGATGCTAACGAATTTATAAACGATAACAGTGGAAGTATTCAAGGCGCACTATATTTCTGGGAACACTTTAGCACAAATTCGTCCCATATTTTAGTTGACTACCAGGGCGGTTATGCTGCCTATAATTTAACAGGTGGAAATGCTGCCGTATCACCTCCAGAAATTAGTTCTTTAGGTACACCTTCAAAAATCCCTGAGCGTTTTATTCCAATTGCACAAGGATTTAATGTGACCGCAAATGCAACAGGTGGAACTGTCACTTTTGAAAATGATCAGCGCATTTTTGTAAAAGAGGCGGTCACAGGCGCTGCCAATAGCGGCTCTGTTTTTATGAGAGTTCAAAATGATGGTTCTGAATTAATCGTCAATTCAATACAAGACAGTCCTCCTATAAAACGCGTACGATTAGATTTTAGATCCTCCGATGGCACATTAAGACCATTGCTTTTAGGTTTTGTTCCTAACAATTTAGCAACCGATAATTTTGACTTTGCATATGACGCCATAAATACGGAAACTTTACCAAATGATTTATCTTGGAGGATTAATAACGCGTCATATATTATTCAAGGCGTAGGGAATTTTGATGCCACAAAACAATATCCTCTTAATTTGTATATATCCGATTCTGGTGATATAGAAATTTCATTAAACACTTTAGAAAATTTTGATGTAGACATTGATGTATTTGTATTTGACTCCTTATTAGGTGATTACACAAGAATCAATGACAGTAGCTTTGAAATAAACCTAGAGGCTAACGATTATGAAGACCGTTTTTATATTACATTTAGTGAAGAAGATGAAGCGCTTTCAAATCCAGACTTAGAGACTCACAAAACTATTGTAAACTATTTGAATGATTCGGATGAAATCTATATTAAAACCGTAAATATTAGTACTATCGAAAGTGTGCGATTGATTAATTTAATCGGGCAAACTGTTGTAAACTGGGCATCAAACAGTTTTATAACCTCAGCAAACACAATCCGAATTCCTGTGGATAAGATTTCTGATGGCAGCTATATCATCAAAGTGTATTCAGACTCAAATACCATAAACAAAAAAGTAATTATCAAGCAATAATAAATAATATTTCATGATTACGGTGAACTAATTTTTGTTCAATTATGAAGATAGACTAGTCCAATGTTAAACTCTGTTAATTTTAAGTCCATATATTTTAAGTCTAGAGCCTCATTAAATAATGAGGCTTTAGACTAGAATACAATATAATTAATACTTTATTAGTCTTATGGTTTCAATATTACTTCCTTGACGTACTTGAACAAAGTACAATCCAGATTGAAGCTTAGATCCAAATTCATATTCCTTTTTTGGATTAAACTCATCTGTATGTACTATTTTATTATTGACATCAAAAACAACCACATGCACCAATGCATCACTAGATGATTTCACTTTTAAATTAAATACATTGTCTGAAGGATTTGGCTGAGAATCGACTTCAAACATTTCAAATAATCGTGCATTACTAAATCCGCTATGTACAACTAGATTTCCTCCTGTTAGTGTTAATTCTTCTGTAGAAATTCCTGTCCAATTGCTTGAGAATAATAAGGTACTACTATTATTAATCAAATTGAAAGCAATAGAATCTTCAATTCCAGGTTCACCTCTATCCGTCAGATCAACTTTCAGTGTAAGATTTCCACCTAAACTAATTATATCTGACGGGTCTGTAATATCTTTTAAATTGGACTTCGCAATAAAGGTGGCTATTTTATTATCTTCGTCGGCTATATTAACACCCAAAGACTGTATTGCGTTACTTTTAATTTGATACACATGAATAATGCCATCCAATTCTAATCGTCTAAAAATGATATTCATCTTTCCTTTCACTTTTGTACCTCTTCTGTTATATTTTACATTAAATCCAAAATTAGTTTTCAGACCAGGTGTAGAAGCATAAATGCCATCAGAGGCATCAGGAATGATATGACCACCTCCTGTGATGAAGTCGCCAGTTGGTTTATAAACAGTTACTACTGTATTATCCTCAGAACTATTTCTATAATAATATCCTCCACCATCAACAATAATTCCCACAGTATGAGATTCTGAGTTTGCATTTCCAATATCAACTAACCAATCGAAAGTGACTGTTCCTGTTCTATTATCAGCAGGATTAACAAGATCTACAACCGGAATCCAACCTGAGATATCAGTATTCGTATCTCTATTTACAAATTTCACAATAGCATTTCTAATATCGCCTGCATTTGAATCGTTCGCGAAATCACTAACCGTTATATCTTGAATATTAGCAGAAAGTACAACTAAAGCTTCCGACGCATTTGAAGAAGGCGTTGCCTGCAAGGATTGACCGGTATAATCAACAATAGCATCCTCCTGTATTATCGTTAAATCGGTCGTAGGATCAGCTACACTAAAATTAGGGTTAACACCTATAAACTCTGCAGTAACTATATAATTACCAGGTGCCATTTGCCCATTGGAAGGATAAGATGGAAATTCGACTAAAGGCACTGTAAGCGTTCCTACTTGAACTCCGCCAATTACACTTAAAATTACTGTTCCCATAATCTGTGTACCTACCGAAAACTTAACTCTATCGGCAGCAACACCAGCATTCACACATTCTCCCGGGTCTATGGTCGCTTCAAAAGTAACCATATCACTGTACTGTTGTGTACTTGGATTAACCGTTACACTCGTAATCGTATTGATCTTATTAACCGTTACAATTTGAATACAATGGGCTGTATTGCCTGAAGCATCAGTTGCTGTCCATGTGACCGAAGTCACGCCAAATGGGAATGATGCTGGTGCATCATTTAATACAGTTGTACCTGGGCAATTATCATTAAACGTTGGTGTTCCTAAAACTACAGGTGTATTACATTCACCTGGAACGCTTGTAATAACAACATCAGCCGGACAACTAATTGTTGGATCTTCGTCATCACCAACGGTTACGTCGAAGCTACAGATCTTGGTGTTGTTTGATGCATCTGTTACTGTCCACACTACTGTAGTAGTTCCTACGGGAAATACCGAGCCATCTAATGAATCTGTATTGTCATAATCATTCTCTATTGTCGAACCGGGACAGTTGTCATCAAACCCTGTCGGATCGAACTCTGTTCCCACAACAGTATAATCACACTGACCCGGGTCTGTATCTTTAAATTGATTGCTCACACAACTAATTGATGGCTCCGTATTATCCCTAACGGTCACATCGAAAGTGCATTCGGCATAGTTACCACTGGCGTCTGTAGAGCGTAAAGTAACCGTCTGCACGGTTCCGGCTCCACTAATTGTTGTTCCAGGAATAGGCAATTGGCTTACCACAGGTGAGCCATCACAATTATCGCTTGTTGTGGCAAATCCCGTATAATCCGGTAAGGACACATCACAGTTCGCATCAGCGGTCTCATCTTGATTTCCAGGACAGCTAATCGATGGTGCTGTGTTATCTTTTACCGTTACATCGAAGCTACACTCAGCCCAATTTCCACTGGCATCCGTAGAGCGTAAAGTAACCGTCTGCACGGTTTCGGCGCCACTAATTGTTGTTCCAGGTATTGGCAATTGGCTTACCACTGGTGAGCCATCACAATTATCGTCTGTTGTGGCAGAGCCGGTATAATCCGGTAAGGACACATCACAATTCGCATCAGCGGTCTCGTCTTGATTTCCAGGACAGCTAATCGATGGTGCCGAATTATCCTGAACCTCCACATCGAAGGTACATTCGGCCCAGTTTCCATTGGCATCCGTAGAGCGTAAAGTAACCGTCTGCATGGTACCAACTCCACTAATTGTTGTTCCAGGTATTGGCAATTGACTTACCACAGGTGAGCCATCACAATTATCGCTTGTTGTGGCTAATCCCGTATAATCCGGTAAGGACACATCACAGTTCGCATCAGCGGTCTCGTCTTGATTTCCAGGACAGCTAATCGATGGTGCCGAATTATCCTGAACCTCCACATCGAAGGTACATTCCACCCAATTTCCACTGGCATCCGTAGAGCGCAAAGTAACCGTCTGCACGGTTCCGGCGCCACTAATTGTTGTTCCAGATATTGGCAATTGGCTTACCACTGGTGAACCATCACAATTATCGTCTGTTGTCGCAAATCCGGTATAATCAGGTAAGGACACATCACAATTCGCATCAGCGGTCTCACCTTGATTTCCAGGACAGCTAATCGATGGTGCTGTGTTATCTTTTACCGTTACATCGAAGCTACACTCAGCCCAATTTCCACTGGCATCCGTAGCGCGTAAAGTAACGGTTTGCGTACCACTAATTATTGTTCCAGGTATTGGCAATTGACTTACCACTGGTGAGCCATCACAATTATCGCCTGTTGTGGCAGAGCCGGTATAATCCGGTAAGGACACATCACAATTCGCATCGGCGGTCTCGTCTTGATTTCCAGGACAGCTTATCGATGGTGCTGTGTTATCTATTACCGTTACATCGAAGGTACATTCGGCCCAATTTCCACTGGCATCCGTAGCGCGTAAAGTAACGGTTTGCGTACCACTAATTGTTGTTCCTGGTATTGGTAATTGACTTACTGCAGGTGAGCCATCACAATTATCGCTTGTTGTGGCAGAGCCAGTATAATCCGGTAAGGACACATCACAGTTCGCATCGGCGGTCTCGCCTTGATTTCCAGGACAGCTTATCGATGGTGCTGAATTATCATGAACCTCAACATCAAAGGTACATTCGGCCCAGTTTCCACTGGCATCCGTAGCCCGTAAAGTAACCGTTTGCACAGTACCAACTCCACTAATTGTTGTTCCAGGTATTGGCAATTGACTTACCACTGGTGAGCCATCACAATTATCGCCAGTAATAGCAGAGCCGGTATAATCCGGTAAGGACACAACACAATTTGCATCGGCGGATTCATTCTGATTTCCGGGACAAGTTATACTTGGGCTCAGACTATCCTCCACAGTAATATCCGCTGTACAGGTAGCTGTATTTCCTGCCGCATCGGCCACCGTTAAAATAACCGTTACCGAGGCAATATCAGTACAGTCAAAGGTATCGGGAGATACGCTTAAGGAGGCAATCCCTATATTATCATTGGATCCATTATCCACATCGGCTCCCACGATAGTGGCGCTACCTGTGCCGTCCAATTGAACAGTAATGTTTTTACACATTGCTACTGGAGGAATTGCATCGATAATACTCAATATGGCAAAAGGAATTGGAGATAAGTCAGCATTGGTTTCTGCATGCAACCAATTATTAGTTGTATCTTCAAAATCGGCTTGACTCACAGGTATTGCTCGTTCGCCTAAGGCAAATCTGTATTCAGTTCTACCAGGAGCCGTTGCCGAGAATCCGTCTATTACTAAGGCACTTAAATAGATTCCTGAAGGATCTTCGCCTGCAGGAATATTACCTCCTGAACTAGAGGATGTTCCAGTAAACATAACTGCATAAATATCGACGACTCCATTGGAGGGATCATTATCGCTATCTTCATAAGCATAAAGTGATTCTCCTAAGGTGTCGTGCGCAAGGTTAGCACTCACTAATACTATAGAACCACATGGAGCTCCGGTATTCCCGTTACAGGTTAGTGAGAAAACATCTGGCGTAGTTTCTTTTATAACAATCACATCTCCTGCAGGGATCACGGCACCTGGAGACGTATACATAAACACACCTTCTCCTGTTGTAAACATCAACGTGGTATTATCAAATTCGTTTTCAGTAAAATATATTGTTGTACCCGCTGGAATATCTTTAGCCGCTACAAATGAGAAGCCATCAGGAGTAACGTGATTCATACCAGTAATTGCCACTAAGGGATCTGAATTACTTGTATCATCATTGGTAATGCTACCAGTGGCATCGTTTGGCGAACCGCCATTGTATCCCGTACCTGAAGCCAAGGCAAGAATAACGGTCTCCAAAGGTTCTACATCACTATCTATAACTGGGGTAATTGTTACTGAAGCACTGAGGTTTCCATTAAGAATTATTACGGTTCCTATCGAACCATCAAAAGTATCAGCTCCTGTCTCAACATAATCACCTGAGTAAGTAGCTGTTCCTCCCACGGTAAAGTTTATGGTAACATCAGTTGTAGGCGCTGTGGAAAGTGAGAAGGTATATACCATTCCGGTTCCACTGTCTTCAGCAACGCTATTTGGTGTTATGGCAACGGTAGCTATTGGATTCACAGTTCCCGTGGTTATTATAATGTTATTAAAGGGCACAGCTGACAAAGTTGCATTAGCATTGGCGTGTAACCAGTTGCTAGGATTTTGAAAATCTGCTAGACCAACATCAATAGCGCGTTCACCTCCAGCAAATTTATATTCTGTTCTGTTAGGAGGCGCATTAATAAATCCGTCCACAACAACAGCATTAGAATAAATGCTCGCTGGATCTTGAGTTACAGGAACATTACTTCCTGAAGGCCCACCGCTTTCTCCTGTATATAATAAGGAGTAGATCGCAGTTACTCCGTTATTTGGATTACTATCTGTATCTGAATAGGCATAAAATGACTCACCTAAAGTATCTATTGAAAAATTTCCACTAACTACTGCTACAGTTCCACATGCAGCACCTGAAGTGCCGTTACATGTTAGATCGAACACATTTGTTGATGTTCCTGTTTCTGTCGCCACAACCACATCACCACGCAATAATCCTAAAGGTGGGGTTGTATATGAAACAACACCTTCAGCTCCTGAAAAGGCTAATGTTGTATTATTATATTTGTTCTCAGTGAAATATATAGTTGTTGTACCAGGTATATCGTCTAACGCCACAAATGAAAACCCATCGACTGCAGGAGCCGTAGAGACATGATTTAGACCTGTAACCGCTACCAATGGTATGGTAGCATCGTTGTCATCATTAGCAATTGTACTTGTTGAACTGCTAGGTGAACCGGGGTCGTAGCCCGATCCATTAATCACAGTTAATACAATAGTTTCATCGGGTTCTAAATCTGTATCACCAGTTGGATCGATTGTAAATGAAACGGTAGTATTTCCGTTAAGGATAATTACAGATCCACTAGACGCATTGATGGTGTTAGCACCACTAGCAGTATAATCTGTATTGAAAGTTGCAGTCCCTCCCACCGAAAAATCTACAGTTAGATCGCTCGTTGCTGCAGCACCTAAAGTAAATGTATATGTATAAGTTCCTGCTGCATTTTCTAAAATGGATGCAGGATTGCTAGTTAAGGTTAACAAAGGATCTGCACCTGTAAGATTTATATTGGTAAACTCTATTATTGAAAGTGCTTGATTAGTTTGTGCATGAAGATAATTGATTGGATTCTCAAGTCCAACCTGACTCACTCCATCTCTCAATGAGGTGGGACTGAACTTAAATTCAGTTCTATCTGGATTTGAAGCAGGAAACCCATCTACTATAATCGCGTTTGGAAAATCACTTATCGGACTTTCATTTGCAGGTATATTTCCTCCACCTGTAGTGTACATTACCGAATAAATGACACCAATAGCGTCTCTCACATTTTCATTTGTATCCGAATAGGCATATAAACCATCTCCACTTGTTCCTAAACTAAAACCTCCATTTCCATTCGACCCTCCCAATGGGGCTATAATTGCAGTTCCACATGCACCACCACTAGTACAACTTACCGTAAAAATGTTTGTAGAAGTTCCTGTTTCATTAACAAAAATAACTGTACCAGTACTTATTGCAGAAGTAGCTGTGAATTTGACTACTCCTTCTCCTGTCGTTCCAATGCCAAAAGTAAAAACATTTGAAGCCGCATCGTATTCATTTTCTGTAAAATAAATGACCTCTCCATTGGTTATAATTTCAGTAGCAACAAAGCTAAACCCATCTGTGTTTGGGGACGATGAATTATGGTTCATTCCTATAATGGCTACTTTTTGAGCATAACCTGAAGAAATAATAAGTAAAGTAAATATGAGGGTTAGGAATTGTGTGATTTTTTTCATGAGATTGGTTTTAAGTTCATAAATTAATATGAGGTTGCGTTCTAGGGTCTATATATTCTATACGACGGTTTTTTATTTTGATTCATATTAGGCATTCGTTTCAATTCTCGACATTCACATCTAAATCCTATATGGATTAGCATAATTGCAAATTAAAGAATGATTAACATCTTTTATTTAGCTTCTAGAAGGATATATTCCTTGTAAGGCTATACAATAATTTATCACTAAAAATGGGCTTCTATGATTTATAGGATTATTAGAACCCACACTAGTTTGTGTCAGGCCTCCTAAAACTTTTCCAGATGTAGGGTCCTCGCTAAAGCCTCCTGCATGACTCGCAATTATTCCTGTTGAAACTGGGTCATCCCCAGCGCCAGTGTTTACAGCGACTTTTACATCGTGATCATGACTCGGCATAGTTGCTGGAGTGATAGTAAATTGTGTATTTCCTGATTTTTGCCCTATTACAACTGAAGGAAGTCCAGGACCATTTCCCACATGTACCCCAGATCTACCACGAAGATCAGGTAAGGCAAAAGTAACCCTACCATCACCTCCATATTGGGTTCCTAATAGTGAAAACAACGCTGTGTTTGAAGAAATATTTAATAATTGCCCATCGCATTTAGCCCAGCCCTGTGGTGCAAAATTAAATCCGAATGCTAGAATTTGACCTAAAAATGTTTCCATAGTTAATTGATTTTAATTAATGTTTGTATTAGATACTTATGTTAAATGTAATTTGTGAATGACTTAAAAGATTTTTCTTTTTAGGAAATAATTTCGTTCCAAGTTGTTTGTGATGCTCCCAATGCTTTCCAGTAATAAAAGCTCCCGAATTCGAAATTAGCAATTCCGTGAAACAGGATTTATTATCTGAAGATACCTTAAAGAAGATTCTTGACATCTTACCTTTTTCACGGTTAGGGAAATCTGTAATAAACTGGTAGTTGCCAGAGGCATCCGTCTTAAATTTACCCCGATGCCTATATTTTTTTGAACGTGGGGACAAATGCCAAACTTCAAATGTTGCTCCTGAAACGGGAATTGTTCCATTATGGCTATACAGTGTTCCTTTAATAACAATTGGCCTGGAAAAATTTAAAGGGCTTCGTAAATCGGTTTTTGAATCTACATACGGATTATAGCCTTCAAAAACATGCTCTTCCTCATTGAATGCATTCGCCAGCGATATTGACGATACAAGCGCAATTCCTGTTGCCGCCATTGTCATGTTCTCCAAAAACCAGCGTCGTGAAATAGAATTTTTCATATAGTTTAAATTATAATGCGATTTATTTAATTCAAAATGCATCATATTATAGATGCATCTCTATTGAACGCATCGCAATAATGCATAACAAAACAATCTAGAATAGGTTTATGTATATCTAGGGCTACTATTTATATGTGGGGAATAATTAATGACCAACCAACATTTGTTAGTACAATCATTTTTTAGGGAGAGGACACGAAATATTTCGTGCTTAAAACAAGAAACTAAATCTTCTTATAAGATTGATATTAAATCAAAATCCATACAATATAATGATTTCTTTTTATTTTTTTTTAAATTGTTAATAATTAATATACTGGTTTACACTAATTAACCCTACAAATGAATCACAGCGGAACATTCGATCAACTTTCAAATTGCACTCAAATTTTCATAAAGGAGGACATTGACTTTTTAGAGCTTAAGAATGCACTCGAAGCCTATAAATCCCTCTTATTACAAACTTCAAAATTAGAAGAAACTCCGGTAAACAAAGAGCACCTGTATCTAGACTCAGGAAAGGCTATTGGACCAGAATGGGCGGCGCGATGCATTGATGATATTTTGAGAACCAAACGATTTATATCTGGAGTTTATAAAGCAGTATTACAAATTAGGAAACGAAAAAAGAACGAGCCTGTAATTTTATTATATGCCGGTACCGGGCCATTTGCAACTCTCGTTTTACCTCTTATTACTCTATTCAAACCAAGTAAATTACAATTTGTATTCTTAGAAATAAACTCCATAAGTTTAGAGAGTTTAAAGAGAACCCTCACAGAATTTAATGCGGAAGCATATGTGCAACATATCTATCAATGCGATGCTTCAAAATTCAAGTTACCTGATTCAAACACGATAGACATCGTATTGACTGAATGCCTTCAGCATGCCTTAGCAAGAGAACCTCAGGTTGCTATTACTTATAATTTAATACCACAATTAAGGAAGGATGTCATTCTTATTCCAGAGCAAATAAATTTACACATAGGGCTCATAAATTCTAAATTGAGACAGGAAAATGCCTTAACACCTGCTAATAAGAAACCCGTATCCTTTTATAAAAACTATCCATCAGTATTCAATTTAAGCAAAGAAAGTATTTTAAGTCGATCTTCTGATTTACTGGAAAACGAACTACAGTTTCCTGAAACGAAGACTATTTTTAATCCTGAGGACGTCCAATTATATGACGAAATTGCAATTACTACCGAGATTACTATTTTTGATAACGAAACATTATCTATGAATGACAGCGGACTTTCTATTCCCAAACTGCTAGGCTATTTTAATAAAAACCAAAGAATTAGAGGTGTTGTTTCTAAATATATTTCAAACAATGATCCTGAGTTATCAACTAAATTCATTCCTTAATACATTTCTCATTTTGTAACTTATTATTTAACACAAAGACCATATCTATCGGAAGATGCTATAAGTCATGTTAAACTCTGTTAATTTTAAGTCCATATATTTAAAGTCTTGAATTGAACACTTATTTTAGTTGCCTATGAATCTCAACATTGCACTTTTAGGTATAATCTCTGGAATTGCCGTTGCAACCAGTTTTTTTCTAGCCTCCTATTTCTTATTTTTAAAAAAGAAGGATCGGTTTAAGAATAATTTATTAGGACTACTATTTGTTGCAATTGGTTTCCGAATTGCTAAATCTATTGCCTATTTTATTTTTATTGATATTATATCCATAGGACTGGCCATTGGTTTTTTAGGCCTCTCTACAATTGGACCTTTGTTTTATATTTATATGCGTTCGACTGGAACCAAAGAGACACAATTTCGTAAGACAGATGTTCTACATTTTGCAATTCCTTTTCTAGGTTTTTTCGCATGCCTATTTACGCATTTGGGACCTATCACAACATTATACAAAAGTGTAACTGCTTTACTTTTTGTGTATTTATTAGTTACCGTTCGCATCCATCTGCAAAACAATTATGAGAACACGAATCTTAAATTATGGAATACAAATCTCTTCGTTGTAATTGGTCTAATTTGGATGTCATTTGTTTCACAACATCTCACATCTGAAATTATCAACTATGCTTTTGGAACTGGTATAGCCTCATTGGCTATTTATTATATTTTTATTTTTGCGTTAAAATCGCCAGTGGTTTTCAACACAGCTAAAAAAACGATTCCTAGAGCTATTATTGAAAAAGTAAAGCATGCATTCGAATCTGATAAAATATATTTAACGCAAGCCTATACACTTACTAAATTTGCTGAAAATCACAACATTCCGACCTACCTCGTAACAGAATCGGTAAAACAACTTTATGGTAAGAGGTTTCCTGAAGCTATTAACCATTTTCGTATTAAAGATATCAAGAGCACACTTATTTTAAATTCAGAAAACAACTCTAAAATTGAAGCGCTTGCCTATGAAGTAGGATTTAATACACCTTCAACATTTTATGCCGCTTTCAAAAAGGAAACCAATATGAGTCCTAAAGAATTTCAGAAAAAACATCTTGTTCAAGTCTGATTTTCATTCAGAAATTCCAAAAACACGCTAATTAAACATTCGCATTAAATTCGACAAGAATCTAACTTGGTAGCTTATAGATTCCAGACTTCATATCGTTTGCAACTTGCTGAAAGCGCTCATGATAAGATTGAGGTGCAAGTTCTAGGGCCCTTTCAATTGCTTTAATAGCATCTTCTGGTTGATTTAAGAAATACATTGAAATGCCTTCATTTACAATTAGAAACCAAGTGTCGGGATATTTTATATTCGCTTTTAAAGTAAATTCTAAAGCTTCTGAATAATCTCCAAACCCAATGAGCATCCTAGAGAATTGATAGGCTTCACCAGTAGAATATTGTATAGATTCTATGTCATTCAAGGTTGATTTAAATTCATCTTCTTTCTTTAATTTTTTAAGCAATTGTAACTTCGTCGATACATTTGTGAAATTTTTATTCGCAGCAAATCCGTTGAACCCTCCATTTATTGATCGCTCTGCCCATAGTAAAGCTTCTTCGAGATTTGTATTATGATTTAAACACCAACTAGCAGCGTCATTCCAAGCTTGCCAATGATATGTGTTTATGCCTCTTAATTCACTTCTAAAACTATCTGTTACCGTTTTATTTAGATCTACAGAAACACTAAAAGGAAGTCTTTTATCAGCCCATTCCAATCCTATTACCACAGAATTCTCTTTCCAGTTTAAAAATTCATAATCTAACTTTTCTGAAAATGATGCGGATTGTGCAGACACATCAACACTTAAGGTCACATCTGCTTCTATATTTAAATAATAACTTCCCCATTGTTCATGATTATGAGCAAAAAGCAATGTATATGCCTCTCCTTTAGGGATGACATGAAAGCCATAAACTCCAGCTTTTAATTCGTGTCCTTCTATCGATACATCCGTTGAAAATTTTATGGTCGTATTCATATTGGCACCTGCGCGCCACGGAATAGGATTTCCATTTTGAGGAATAACATGGGTATCATTCCAAACATCTCTTCCATTAGCCGATGGACTATGATAGGTTACTGTAATGTCGGTAACTCCAAGACGTTGGGTTTCGGTAACGGCGTTACTCGCATGTGGAATATTTAAGGTGTGAAATTGTGCAAATGCCATTGTAGTAAATAGCATTCCAATTGCTGATAATAAGAGTTTAATTCTAAGCATGTTCTAGGTTTTAATTTAGATTACAAAACTAGATACGATTTAACTTAAAAAACTCCTGATTTCAGAAAATCGGATATTAAACTTCCAAAAATTAAATCTAAAATTGATATGCAAATCTTAGTCCATGATATTCTCCTGAAACTGGAAGTACACTTATCCCTTTTTCTCCATATTCTTTATTTTTATGAAGCATTGGGACTAAAAACCCAGTGGCTGCTCCAACAATTCCTCCAACAAGAACGTCAGAAGGGAAATGTTGACCTGCCCGCATTCTGAAATGTCCTGTAAATACAGTCGCCAGGGTTGCTCCACCATAGAACACCCATTTCATGTCTGAATCTGGATGATAGTCGTCCCATGTTCGGGCCAAGAAAAATGTTGACGTTGCTACTAAAGATGTATGTCCTGAAAAAAACGAGTTCTTAGCACCTCCCTTTGTACGTTCATCCAAAGGCAAATCATGATTATAGGTAAAGGGTCTTAATCGGTCATTAAATTGTTGTGAGGAACTATAAGCAACTCCTGTTATTGACATAGCTTCCAGATACAACAGTGTTAATCTCATATAATCATCTCGCATAGCATCATCAAAGGCATACATAATCAGCGGTAATGGAATAGACGCATTAAAAAAGAAGTCACTAGTCGTTTTTGCCTTTTCGTTATAATTACCAGCAGCTCTTATATCAAATTTATTTACGTCGTTTCTATCTAAGGCTAGAATATCCGATTCAGGTGAACGGTCTTTGGAGTAAATTTGTGTGAAATTAAATATCGAAATTGCTGCAGTAATACTTGTGAGTGGAATGTCTAATTTCTTATTATAATTATAAACTTGTGGATAATTTTGATTTTTAATTTGGGTGGAATCCATTTGTGCGTTGAGATTAAAACATATTCCAATAAGTAAATAAGAAATCAAGTGTTTAAAGTATTTCATAGTGTTGATATATAGTTAAATATACAATATTTTTATATGCTATACTGAGATTAAAAGTCAATTAATCAAATACATATCGGTAAATTATATATGTAGCTCAATGGCGGCTTTCAAGCAATTTTGAATAAGTTAAATATAAAAGAGTAATTCAGAATATAAGATTAAATACATAAAAATCATCCCTTTTTCCTTATCTAAAATAGGGATGATTTTTTATGATTACTGGAAATAATTCGTAAATTTAGATAAAAATAATATTGTTAATTAATTAAACTATGAAATCAAAAATTACAATGTTAGGAGTTGTGTCCCTTTTTTTATTTGGATGTGCTAGTACCTATTTAAAGGAATCCTCGGTGGTGGACGCTACCAAAAAATCGTATGAAAACATCTTAGTCATTGCACGAGCTAAAGACAAGATATCCCGAATAACTTTCGAAAATCAAGTGGTTGATGATTTAGCAATATATGGCGTAAATGCATCCGCCTCATCTTCAATAATTCCAACGGAAAGTTTTTCTAATGAGCTCTCCGAATCAGAAATTTCTGAATTAAAGAAAACAATTATTGAAAAAGGTTATGATGGGATTATCATTACTAATTTAGTAAATCAACGAGAATACCAAGATGTACAAAGTGGTAATTCGAGCACTGCGTTTTATCCAACACGTTATGGTAGATTTGGGAGATACTATGGTTATTATCCTGTAACGTATTGGGAAGGCGATAGCGTTGTTACGGGCGTAGAGTATACCTTAGAAAGTTGTTTATATAATATTGTGGCGGATAAAGATAAAAATTTACAATGGGTCGGTCGGTTTAAAGTGAAAGACCCTAGCTCACTTATTAATACCATTACTAAATATTCGAAGGAATTAACTTCAGCGCTCATCGAAAATAATATTTCAAATTAATCTTTTTAAAAACATATGAATACACCAACTGCTAAATTAGTTACATTACTCTTATTTGTCGTATTGTATAATTGTTCAACGGTTCAAGTTGTAGACAGTTATACGTCTGATAATGTTGAAACGATGAAAACAAAAAAAACATTAGTCATCGTCAGGTCAGCTAATGAACCTATACGAACTGCTTTTGAAAATGAGATTGCGAAACAATTACGATCCAAAAATCTAGACGTGACAGAAAGCTATAAGAAGTTTCCTAAAATTGATCCAACTGAAGAATTAGATGAAGCTAAAATTAAAGCGATAAAAAAAATGCTTCAGGATGAAGGCTATAATGCTGTCGTGGTAAGTGTTTTAAAAGATATTGAAGAAGTTTCCGAAACAAGAATCGAAGGAGGGTATGAAGCTGGAGCTTCTTTTGCATCGGCATTTTACATAAACAATATTGGTTTCTATGGCTATTATGTAGATCCTATTTCATATCCAAGTTATGATGGTGTATATGTGCCACAAACTATGAACACCAGGACTGGGAAGATTTATGTGGTTGAAACATCTGCCTATAATTTGGATCTTCCTGTGAAAGAGCAATTAATGGCAATGGTCACCTCTAAAATAGAAGAGACAGAACACATGAAATATCTAGCAGACGATTATGCAAAAGCTATTTTGAAAGCACTAAAAAAGAAGAAATAGAATTCATGCCTCAAGTTTGATATTAAACAAATAACCTTGTAACAATTGAACTAATCAATATGAAAAAAGCAACAACCAGCCTCATAATCCTTTTTCTTTGTTTCAACCTTTTTGGTCAAGAAAATGAGGAGAAAAACTCATTTAAGAATCAATTTGGACTCGAAGTCTCTGATTTAATTAATGGTGCATACCAGTTTAAATACGAACGTATTTTGGGCGAGCATACATCGTTAAGTCTTGGTATAGCATATAAAGGCGAAAATGGAATCATTCGTTTATCTGGACTGGATACGGAGCAAATTAAAACAGGCGAGATTGCCTATTCAGGATTTAAAATTATTCCCGAATTTCGATATTATTTAAAAAAAACAAGCCAATATGGGATGGATGGCTTTTATTTTGGTGCCTATTTAAAATACAGTAATTATCAATCTGATCTTGATGGCACTTATATAAATGATGCCGATGAATCGTTTACGATTGCATTTGACGCTGATATCAAGGTAGTTTCTGTTGGACTTATGGTTGGTTATAAATTACCCCTTTCTGAACGATTTTCTATAGACTTCCTAATTGCGGGGCCAGGAGCTGGACGTTATGATTTTTCATTCGTAAACAAAGAGGATTTGCCAGATGAATTTTATGATGACTTTAACGAGGCTCTTGAAAATTATAGTTTGTTTGATTTGTTAGATGGCGAATTTAGATTTAAAGAAACAGATTCAAATTCAAAATTTACATTACCATCCTTTAGATATGGAATCTCTCTAGGGTATTCATTTTAGTATTATCATCAAACTTGTATTGAAAACTCGAGAGATGAGTTGTTCAATCGTTTTAACTAATTTAAACACTATTCACATGAAAAAAGTAATTACTATTTGTTGCTGTTTAGCGATTTCATTTTTAAGCTCGGCTTTTAATTATGAAACAATATCCACTATTAATTCACACACAACGCTGGTTCAAGATGAAGTTAAAGAATCTCCGGAATTACCGATTGGGACTATCCTTTTTCTTAAATCTACCAAAGCTATCGTCTCAAAGAACTTTAAAGCCGGAGATCATTTTTTTGTTGAACTGGCAAAAGATGTAACAAGCAAAGGCAAGGTGCTTATCCCAAAAGGAACTTTGGTGCAGATGGAAGTTTTAGTGTCAGAAAATAAAAAGCGTAGATCAAGCACATTTGCAGTAACTGTTGGTGGGTTTATTATCGATAATTACCTTCAGCAAGTTAAAACTGAAACTAAAGTAATTACCACCGAAGATATGGCAGGTAACACCGTTAAAAAAGCAGCCATTGGCGCCGGAGTTGGAGCTGCCTTTGATGGAAGTAAAGGCGCTGGACGTGGGGCTGCGATTGGCGGTGCAGTGGGATTATTGAAACCAGGACAAGTGATTCAATTCCCTGCTGGAACTGAAGCCACTTTTCAATTAGCACTACCGCTAAAAGTAGATTGGTTATAAAAAAGCTCATTATTATAACGCTAATACTTTCTGGAATGAATTGTCATTCTCAAGTATTGCTATCGGTCATTTTTGGAGATAAGCTAAATTCGGAAGGATTAGAGTTTGGTCTTGAGGGTGCTATGAATTGGTCAAACATTTCAACACTAGACGCAAATAAAAGTTTATCATCTTTTAATCTAGGATTCTACTTTGATTTTAAATTAAAGAATCAATGGAATGTGTATACCGGAGTTCTTGTAAAATCAAAACTTGGAGCCGATGAATTAACCACGCGTGATTTAAATTTGTTAGGCATAGAATTACAGGACGAAGATGGGATTTACAGTCAGAAAATTAATTATTTTGTTGTCCCTATTCTTTTAAAATATAATTTTAAAAATAGGATTTACTTCGAAGCTGGCCCCCAATTGTCGTTAATGCATAATGCCTGGGTAGAGTTTAATTCAAATGAAGATCACAGAAAGATACGAATAAGAGATATTAATAAAGATCAAATTAATACGATTGATGCCGGAGTAGCAATTGGAACTGGATATAAATTAATGGCAGATACTAGTATGACTATAGGACTGAGATATTACCTTGGACTTACCAATGTTTATAAAGAAATTTCAGGCTCTAATAACAGCTCTCTGTTTTTAAAACTAAACATTCCAATTGGAGCCGCTAAGGCTAAAGAGAATGCTCCAACCCAATAAAAAAAGTCTAAATGACAAGATCGACCTTAATAACACTAATCGGAGCATTACTATTTATTCAGAATGTCAATGCACAATACGCAAGCACTAAAATAAAGGATAGGCACCAAGCATATACCGATAGCCTCAAACAAGTAAAATATGATAATATATTTCCAATCTGGGGACAAAAAGCCTATGAAAAGGGGTTTGATATTCCCTACCCAACTGGAGTGATGGTAAATTATGTGTATGTAAAGCAAGGTCTTATAATTGATAATATACGACTAGGTATTCAAACAGACAATTTGGATATCCCTCTTTCTGAAGTCAATTTTATAGAGTTTGGAAATAATTATACTACAGCTAACACGGTAATGGTTAGACCAGACATATGGATATTTCCATTTTTAAATGTTTATGGGTTATTTGGAAGAGGCAAATCTACAACTGAAGTAAATCTTAAGTTTCCAATTGAGTTAAAATCTATTGTTGAGCAAGATGTGAATACCACAGGCGTTGGTGTTACCGTTGCTGGAGGTTTAGGTCCAGTTTGGCTTGCCTTGGATGGAAATATTACTTGGAATAAACCCGAATTACTCGATGATGCTGTAAAGGTCAAAACATTTGGAATTAGGTTAGGTCATAATTTTGTTAACAAAGCAAAGCCATACAGAAATTTTGGTTTTTGGGCTGGGGCAATGAGTATTTCTTTAGGATCTAATACTGTTGGAGAATTAAAACTTAATGAAGCACTTCCTCCAGAAACATGGGAACGTGCAGATCAAATTGTTTCGACTTATAATGATTGGTATGATAACACAGCTACAATACCTCAAAAATTAGCTGCTGATCAAACATTAGGGCCATTAGTAGAAGCTATAGATGCCGCAGACGGAGAAGCCATTATTCGATATGGATTAGATAAACGAACAAAGCAAAAATGGAATGGAATAATTGGCGCGCAATACCAGCCTAATAAGAACTGGATGTTTAGAACTGAGGCAGGCGTTATTGGTGATAGAAAGATGTTTCTACTTTCTGTAAACTATAGGATTTTACTATAAGAATGAAATTGAATTTTTAAAACGATCGTATGAAATTATTTATAAGCGTTTTTATCTCAATCCTATGTGGAATCAGTAGTTTGTTTGTTGATGAGATTTCGAATAATGCCGAAGTGAACAACACAAATGTGAAAATTATCATTAAAGGAATACGATCAGACAAAGGGAAAATAGTTTTAGCAGTGTTTAAAGATCAAGAAGGTTTTAAATCTAGAAAACCTGTGAAAAGAATAGAACTAAATAAAGACGAATTAGAAAAGAATGAAATTCAATTGAATTTGGATATGGGAATATATGGTATTTCGGTATTTGATGATGAAAATGATAACAATAAAATGGACTATAATTTTTTTGGGATACCAAAAGAAGGGTTTGGCTTTTCAAACTATTATCATAAAGGCTATTCAAAACCTCACTTTGACAAATTTAAATTCGTAGTTATTAAAGACAATTTAATTTTAATTGAGATTCAATTAAGATATATGTAATTTTATAATATGAAAAGAAGCGTATTCGTAATAAGTATGGCACTATCGATAATGGCCTGTAAAGAGGGTTCAGTTAAAGATGTTACGGTAGATAAAAACCTCATAATAAAATCTGAAACCATAATATCTTCCGAATCAAATTTGGATATGGTGTGGATAGAAGGTGGTTCGTTTCAAATGGGAGCGGTAGCTGAAGGACTTTACAAACGAGAATACCCTGCACATCAGGTGGAAGTTGATGGCTTTTGGATGGATATCCATGAAGTCACAAATGCGCAATATCAAGAATTTGTAGATGCTACCGGTTATAAAACAGTAGCAGAACGCCCTGTTGATTGGGAACAAATTAAAAAGGAGCTCCCGCCAAATACGCCGAAACCCCACGACAGTATTTTACGACCTGGTGCTCTCGTATTTAAATCGTCTCAGCAACCTGTGAGACTAGATAATCCTGCAAATTGGTGGCAATGGACAATAGATGCAAATTGGAAACAGCCACAAGGACCAAACAGCACGATTTCTGACAAAATGGATCATCCAGTAGTACATATTGCCTATGAAGATGCTGTAGCATATTGTGACTGGGCAGGTAAACGATTGCCAACAGAAGCGGAATGGGAGTTTGCTGCTAGAGGTGGTTTAGATGAGAAAAAATATACTTGGGGCGATGAAGATCCAAAGGATAGAGGAGATTTAGCGAATATTTATCATGGCGATTTTCCATATAACAATACTACCATAGATAAGTATGCTGGTACAGCTCCAGTGATGCAATTTAAATCTAATGGCTATAAATTATATGACATGTCTGGGAATGTCTGGGAATGGTGTTCAGATTTTTATGATGAAAACTATTATAAAGAAGTCGCTGGAAAAATTTGTAAAAACCCTGAAGGATCAACAAAAGTCTATAACCCAAGAGATCCTTATGCCACAGAACGTGTCACGAAAGGCGGTTCTTATTTATGTCATGTTTCCTATTGTTATAATTATCGCCCAAGTGCAAGAGAAGGTTCCTCAGTAGATACTGGAATGTCTCATCTTGGATTTAGATGTGTAAAAAAATAATATAAAATACTATGAAAAAGCAACTTATATTTTTGGCATTAACGCTATTATCTATCTCAGTTTTAGGACAGGATAATACACAAAATGAAGATCAAACACCTACCGGATGGAAATTTGATATTGCACCCTACATATGGACGGCTAGTCTCTCGGCTGATATTTCTTTTTTAAACCAATCGGTGCCTGTAGAAGCAAATTTCAAAGATGTATTAGAGAATTTAAAAATGGGGTTTTTGATGCATGCTGAGGCTAGAAAGGACCGCTTTTTTATTGCTGGTGACATCGTGTATTTAAAAATTGGAAAAGACGGCACTATAGATGCACTGTCTTTAAATACAGATTTAACGATTAAAGAAACCGTCGCCGAATTAACTGGTGGATACACGCTGTTAGAATCTCATAATGCCCTTTATTTAGATGGCTTTGTAGGGTTTAGGTATTTCGGAATTAAAACAGAAATTAATGCGGATTCTCAAAATATTTTAGACAAATCCATAAATGCCACTGACCCAATTTTAGGTCTGCGGTTAAGAACCGACTCTAATAAATGGACAAATAGTTTGCGCGCCGATATTGGAGGCTTTGGAATTGGATCCGAATTTAGTTGGAAAACCAACCTTTTATTTGGTTATAAATTTTCAGATTCATTTTCTTTGCACGCCGGATTTCAAGCCTACGGTATTGATTATGAAAAAGACGCATTCGGTTTGGACATGACCAGCGCAGGATTCTTGTTAGGAGGTAATTTTAAATTATAATTAAAAAAAGGAAGACTAAGTTAAAATATAAATAAATAAAATTTAAATCGCACATAACTATTACTAGGTGTCTAGTATTAATTGCCTCACAAAAGCCTTTGTGTTTAGGGATTTTTATGCTTTTTTCCAGTTTTAGTTTTGCTCAAGATCTCGAACCAAGAAGATGGACACCTTTACCACTAAGTACTCAAATTTTTGGTATTGGTTATGGGCATACTCATGGTACAATTCATTTCGATCCTTTATTAAATATAAGAGATGCAAGTGTTACTGTTAATTCGTTCGTGTTACAATATTTACGCCCATTTAAAATTGGAAAAAAATTAGCCCGATTTGATGTGCTAATCCCTTTTAGTATTGCACATTGGGAAGGCTATTTAAATGACACATATACCACTGTAAATCGTAATGGTTTTGCAGATCCAAGGTTACGGGTTTCAATTAATTTTATTGGACCCGATGCCATGAACCCAAAAGAGTTTCAAAATTGTTTATCCGAGCACAAAGTTTTTACGGTTGTCGGAGCTTCCTTGGCCGTTACACTGCCTTTAGGACAATACTTTAATGAAAAAATATTGAATCTCGGTCAGAATCAATTTGTATTTCGCCCTCAAATTGGTTTCGTCCATCATTGGAAATCGTGGTCATATGAACTTACAGGATCAGTATTCATCTATAATAAAAACGAAAATTTTTCAGATGGAAATAGTAAAAAACAAAATGCAACATTTGCAACGCAAACCCATCTAACAAAACGATTTAAGAACAAAACATGGGCATCTTTAAGTGCTGGTTATGGCTTAGTAGGGCAGTCTATCGTGAATAAACAACCCAATCATGACGATCGAGCCGATTTTTTAGCTGCTGCTTCACTTGGTTTCGTACTCGCTAAAAAACAATCCATAAAACTTTCGTATATACGAACGGAAACCTTAAAGGATATTGGAGCCGATTTGAATTCGTTCATTTTAGGTTGGTCAGTGCTCTTTTAATCAAATTATTCTGATAAATCGGCTAGGGAGCAGATTCCTAGATTCTCAATTATAAATGTTTGTATTATTGATAAAGGCGATGCCTAACGATATCATTAATTGCAGTCACAGTTAATGAAATATAATCTCTATTACCGTTAAAATATTAAAATATATTTATTAAATTAACAATAGGCTTGTCATCTTTTTCTTATTTTTATAGTCTTGACAAATAAAGTAAACAGTTCAGATTTAACTCGCCCTGAGGAAATTCTATTAACCGCAATAAACTTTTAAAACCACTAAAATGAAAAATTACTATTTTATTGTGCTATTATGCCTATTTTTTATTGGCTGTCAGCAAACCAGTAATAAGGAAAACTCAAACGATCAAGTCACTGAAAACTTTGAAAAATACGGACAAGAGTTCGAGGGTAAAATAGCAGAGTCTTATGCTGACTCTGAAGAATGGTGGCCGAAAAAGAAACGGCCAGCTAAAGACTCACCTAATGTTATAATTTTTCTTTTAGATGATGTAGGCTATGCTCAAGTAGGCTCCTTTGGTGGATTGATTGAAACACCAAATATCGATAATCTAGCTGCTAACGGATTACGTTATAATAATTTCCATACAACGGCTCTTTGTTCACCATCTCGTGCCACTTTAATGGCTGGACGTAATCCGCATAAAATCGGATTGGGTAGTCATGCTTTAACGGCCATGGGATTCCCTGGTTATAATGCAGTTGTACCACCATCAGCAAAGTCTGTTGCAAATTATTTGCAAGAAGAAGGTTATGTGAATTATGCTTTAGGAAAGTGGGATCATACACCTTTATACGAGGTCTCACAAGTAGGGCCTTTTGATAGATGGCCGAGTGATGAAGGGTTTGATCATGGCTATAACTTTATGGCGGCCGATGTCCATCAATTCGTCCCTGTAATGTGGAATGATCACTCTCCGGAACCATACCGAAAATCGAAACATTTAGATGCCGATCTTGCCGATAGAGCAATCGATTGGATCACTGGTCATAAATCTTTAGATGATGAGTTGCCATTTATGATGCTTTGGGCTTCGGGCTCCATGCACTCACCACATCATGCCCCCGATGAATATATTGCAAAATACAAAGGTAAATTTGATATGGGTTGGGATGTTGCCAGAGAGCAAATTATTACCAACCAAAAGGCACTGGGGATAGTTCCTGAAAGTACAGATCTGTCTGGAAGAATTGATGTCATTCCAGCCTGGGAAAGCCTAGATGCTGACCACAAAAGAATGTATGCGCGACAAATGGAAGTTTTTGCGGCACAAATGGAGCACGTAGATTATCAAATTGGAAGAGTGGTTGAAACACTTAGACGTATTGGGGAATTAGACAATACGCTTATTATTGTTACAGCTGATAATGGTGCTTCAGGTGAGGGTGGACTAGCTGGTACTTTTAATGAAACTTATGTATTAAATGGTTTGCAAACCCCATTCGATGCAAATCTTAGAAATTACGACAATTGGGGACAAGCAGACTCGTATCCACATTATCATGCAGGTTGGGCCATGGCTGGGAACACCCCTTTCAAATATTTCAAACAATCAGAACATCGCGGTGGGCAAGCCGATCATTTAGTTGTGCATTGGCCAGCAGGAATTAAGGCTAAAGGCGAAATTAGAGGACAATACCACCATATTAGTGATATTGCACCTACAATTCTGGAAGCAGCAAACATTGAGCGTCCTGATGTGTACCATGGCATTGTACAGCAACCTTTTACGGGTGTACCAATGAATTATTCATTCGATAATGCGAGCGCACCAAATGCTAAAGACAACCAATATTATGAAATGTTTGGTAATCGTGCCATCTGGGAAGATGGATGGAAAGCGGTGACCTTACATGCTAATCGCATGCCATGGGATATAAATGTAAGGGGTGATTTTGCTGATGATGTCTGGGAACTTTATAATGTAGCCGAAGATTTCTCTGAAAGCCATGATTTGGCAGCAGAAAATCCTGAAAAATTAGAAGAGCTTAAAAAGCTATTCGAGGAAGTGGCTTGGGAGAATAATGTATATCCAATGTATGATGATATGTTAGCCCGTTTAAATGGGGTTAATTATGTACTCTTTGGTGATCAAAAAGAATTCACATATTACGCTCCAGGAGCAATTCGAATTGCAGAAAAAGCTTCTGCTCCAGTAAAAGGGCGTTCCCATATGATAGAAACCACTATCGATTTGAAAGGTGATGAAGAAGGTGTTATTGTAGCCTGCGGGGGAATGACCGGGGGTTATTCAATGTACATTAAAGACAATAAACTTCATTTCGATTATAACTTTTTAGATGGTGTACATCACCACTTGACTTCTGGGGAATTACCAAGAGGTAAAACCGATCTGAAGTTTAATTTTATTTTAGACCGCTCAATAATCGATGGCACATTAAAACCTTGGGCTGGTGATGGCGAATTGTATGTAAATGGTGAAAAGGTCGACGAAAAATATTTCGATTCCATGCATATAAGTACGTATTCTTTAGCCGAGACTTTTGATGTTGGAATGGATACCGGAACTCAGGTGGACCCAGACTATGAAGGTGGAACATTTGCATTCACAGGTGTATTAGATCGAGTAAAAATTACATTAACAGATTAACATAGTTTCAATTTTAATATTAATAAGCTGGATCAGATTATTTTTTGGTTCAGCTTAATTATAAATAATTTAAATACACATTATGAAAGTGAAAACCACCATGTTATTTATAATCCCAGCACTTTTATTAGTGGCTTGTGGAGGACCAGTAGAAAAGACATCTGATATAACTTCAGATGAAAAAGCGACAACAATAGACAAACAAAAACAATACTCTCCCTATGCTGGGAATGACATTCCAAGAAACGTATATTGGGGGGATACCCATTTGCACACTAAATTGTCTCCTGATGCTAATTTAACTGGTAACGGAAAACTGGGGCCTGAAGATGCGTTTAGATTTGCATCTGGTTATGAAGTTACTACCAACAAAGGAATGCAAGCCAAATTGCAACGCCCTTTAGACTTTTTAGTGGTAACAGACCATGCAGAATACATGGGATTACTACCTGGAATTGCAGAAGGGAATGAAATATTGATGGCATCGGATTATGGAAAGGACTTGGCAAAACAACTTCAAGGAACTGAAGAAGATAAATTTAACGCAACACTTGCTGTTGTTGCAGACATAGGTAATGCTGATGCAAAATTTAGATCAAAAGAATTTGAACAAACGGTATGGCAAACGGTAACTGCTGCTGCAGACAAGTACAATGACCCAGGGAAATTTACAGCTTTTATTGGTTACGAATTTACTTCAATGCCTAAAGTGAACAATTTACACCGTTGTGTCATCTTTAAAGATGATGCTTCTTATGCAGATCAAATTGTTCCATTCTCAGCTTTTGACAGTGAAAACCCAGAAGATTTATGGGTCTTTTTACAAGGGTATGAGGATAAAACTGGTGGTAACGTATTGGCTATAGCGCACAACGGAAATGTTAGTAATGGACTTATGTTTATGGACGAGGATTATGCAGGAAAACCGTTGACTAAAGAATATGCAGAAACGAGAATGAAATGGGAGCCATTGTATGAGGTAACTCAAATTAAAGGTGATGGAGAAACTCACCCTATGCTATCTCCTAAAGATGAGTTTGCAGATTTTGAAACTTGGGATTGGGGGAATTTAGATGCTACCATCAAAAAGGAAGAGGCCATGTTAAAACATGAGTACGCAAGGTCAGCACTAAAATTAGGATTACAATTAGAAACGAAATTGGGAGTAAATCCTTATAAATTTGGACTTCAAGGAGCTTCAGATGCACACTCATCACTTGCTGGAGAAGCCGAAAATAATTATTGGGGAAAGCTTTCTATGTATGAGCCGGGCCCCGAAAGAGCAGAGCATGATTTTTTAGAAAAATCAAATGGTAGAGTTGTAGATAAAAAAGCTGATGTAATGGGTGCCGCTGGTTATACAGGAGTTTGGGCAAAAGAAAATACCAGAGCAGCAATTTTTGAGGCGATGGAAAGAAAAGAGGTGTATGCTACCACAGGACCAAGAATGACAGTACGTCTTTTTGGTGGATGGGATTTTACAAAAGCAGATGTATACAGTGCTTCCATGTCTGACATTGGTTACCAAAAAGGCGTGCCAATGGGAGGAAATTTAGTAGGATCTGAAAGTGATGCGCCAACATTTATGGTAGTCGCTACCAAAGATGTTACTGGAGCTAACTTAGATAGAGTTCAAATTGTAAAAGGTTGGGAAGATGCCAATGGAGAAGTACACGAAAAAGTATACAATGTGGCATTATCTGACGACAGAAAATTAAGCGACAACCCTAAACCAGTAGGCAATACAGTTGACCTAAAAAATGCAACTTACAGCAACAGCATAGGAGATGCAGAATTAACTGCACTTTGGGTAGACCCCAACTTTGATGCTTCACAAGATGCTTTTTATTATGTAAGAGTATTAGAAATTCCAACTCCACGTTGGACAGCTTATGATGCTAAGTTTTTTGGAACTGAATTAAGTGAGGATGGACCACCAAATATAATTCAAGAAAGAGCATATACTTCACCAATTTGGTATACACCTAAAAACTAAAAATGATAAAAATGAAACATACTTATTTATTAGCCATTCCAGCACTATTATTAGCTGCTTGTGGAGGTTCAGAAGAAAAAGTAACTAATTTAACTTCAAATTCTGAAGCCACTGTAACAAGTATAACCTCAGAAAAACGAGACAATTACTCTCCTTTTGTAGGTGATGATTATCCACAAGATGTTTATTTCGGTGATTTGCACTTGCACACCTCTTTTTCAGTAGATGCAGGATTGGTTGGATGTAAGTTAGGACCAGAAGATGCTTATCGTTTTGCAAGTGGAGAAGAAGTTGTTACAAGCACAGGACTAAAGGCAAAACTGAATAGACCACTCGATTTTTTAATGGTATCAGACCACGGAACCAATTTAGGTATTCCACCAATGCTATGGGAAGCCGATCCAGATTTATTAGCTAATGAAATAGGGAAGAAATGGTACGATTTAGTTCAAGAAGGAAAGGGAAAGGAAGGTGTTTATCTACCATGGTTGCAAACTACAATGAAGGGAATCGACCAAATCAAAAGTGAGAAGATTATGCGGAATGCGTGGACCAGAGAAATGGATGCCGCAGAAAAATACAACCAACCAGGAGTGTTTACTGCAATTATTGGATATGAATGGACATCAATGCCAGGCGGTAATAATTTACATAGAGTAGTTGTATTTAAAGACGGTAAAGAAAAAGTGAATAATATTCTTCCATTTACTGCATTTGATTCACAAGACCCAGAAGATTTATGGAAGTACATGTCTAATTATGAGCAAAAGTATGGTGGTAGCGTTTTGGCAATACCTCACAATGGTAATATGTCCGATGGATTAATGTTCTCTGTAGAACGGATGAATGGGGAACCTATAGATGCAGAATATGCTACCAATAGAATGAAATGGGAACCTTTGTATGAGGTTACTCAAATAAAAGGAGATGGTGAAACGCATCCCAAATTATCAACTACAGATGAATTTGCAGATTATGGCACATGGGACATCAATCCATTCAAAGGACCGGCAGAGAATACGAAAAGATATGAAACTGAATATGCACGTACAGCTCTCCAAATAGGGTTGCAGCAAAAGCAAAAAATTGGTGTAAATCCATTTAAGTTTGGGATGATAGGAAGTACTGACGCTCACACTGGGTTGACTGGATGGCAAGAAAATAATTACATGGGTAAATTTCCTTCATCAGAACCAAGTGCTGAAAGATATGAGGAAGTACTCATACCTTCCCCACTTGATAAAAAATATGATATTATGACATGGATGGAGGTAGCCGGAGGACTTACTGCAGTTTGGGCTAAAGAAAATACGCGTGAAGCATTGTTTGATGCCATGCAACAAAAAGAAACCTATGCGACTACCGGAACGCGACTGCGAGTACGATTTTTTGCGGGTTGGGAGTATACCAAGCAAGATGCAACAAGATCTGATTTTGCGAAAAATGCTTACGCCAATGGAGTACCAATGGGTAGTGATTTAACTGATGGAAATGGCAAAAGCCCTAACTTCTTAATCCAAGCCATGAAAGATCCAGATGGTGCTAATTTGGATAGAGTTCAAGTAATAAAAGGATGGGTAGATGCCAATGGTGAGAGACAAGAACGAATTTATGATGTTGCTGTATCTGATGGAAGAGTTATTGATAAAACTGGTAGATGTAAAACATCTGTAGGATCTACAGTGAATGTAAAAGAAGCAACCTATGATAACAGCATAGGAAGTACTTCAATGACAACATATTGGTCAGACCCTGATTTTGATGCTGCATTAGATGCCGTTTATTATGTACGGGTATTGGAAATTCCTACACCTACATGGCTAGCTTATGATGCAAACTTCTATAAGTTGTCCATGCCAAAAGAATATCCAATGACACATCAAGAAAGAGCTTATACTTCACCAATTTGGTATGCACCTAAATAAAAATGATAAAAATGAAACATACTTATTTATTAGCCATTCCAGCGCTATTATTAGCTGCTTGTGGAGGCTCAGAAGAAAAAACTGCAGGTGAAGCTTCAAGTTCTGAAGATACTTTTAAAAGTATAACCTCAGAAAAACGAGACAGTTATTCGCCCTATGCCGAGGATAAATTCCCTAAGGATGTTTATTTCGGAGATACCCACCTACACACATCCTATTCGCCAGATGCGGGTTTGATGGGGAATCGAAATATTGACCCAACAGAGGCATTTCGTTTTGCGATGGGTAAAGTGGTAGAGGCACACAATGGAATGAAAGTGAAGCTTAATCGACCACTTGATTTTTTGGTGGTTACTGATCACGCAGAATACTTTGGTATTGCTCCAGGTCTGTACGATTCTGATGCTGACCTGATGGCTACTAAAAAGGGAAAAGAGTGGATTGGGTTGTTACAGGAAGGAACTGACGAATCGATCATCAAGGCAGCCTACGAGATCATGACGGGAAAATCCTGGGAAATCAAGGACAAAACTTTCTTTAATAAGGCATGGTTGAGGGCCACAGATGCGGCCGAAAAAAACAATCAGCCGGGCAAGTTCACCGCGTTTATAGGTTACGAATGGACCTCGGCACCCAGTGGAGACAATCTTCATCGTGTTGTCATCTTTAAAGACGACACCACCAAAGCTAATCAGGTCCAGCCGTTCTCGGCCCTCGACAGTGAGGATCCGGAGGATCTTTGGGCATGGATGGACAACTACGAGAAGAAGACTGGGGGAGAAATTCTGGCGATTCCACATAACGGCAATGTGTCCAATGGTCTGATGTTTTTGGACAAGGACATGAAAGGTAAGCCATTGACCCCGGATTACGCCAAGGAACGCGCACGTTGGGAGCCCTTAATTGAAGTTTCGCAGATGAAGGGGGATGGAGAAGCACATCCTTTCCTTTCGCCTGAGGATGAGTTTGCCGACTTTGAAACTTGGGACAAAGGGAATGTTCAAGCGTCAGCTCCCAAGAAAAAAAGCATGCTGAAATATGAGTACGCACGGGAAGCGCTGAAAAGAGGACTCATGCACGAGAAAGATCTGGGAACCAACCCTTTCAAATTTGGCATGGTTGGGAGCACTGATTCACACACAGGGCTGTCAACAGCCGAGGAAGACAATCAATGGGGAAAATTGTCGATCTATGAACCCAGTAGCGACCGAACAGAACACCCCATTATCCCAGCCCAAGGGGAAGATAAGAGTACGGAAATCATGGGCTACGGTTCAGCTGCTTCCGGCTATGCAGCCGTATGGGCGACCGAGAACACTCGGGAAGCGATCTTCGAGGCCATGCAGCGCAAAGAAGTTTATGCCACCACTGGTCCGCGAATCACTGTTCGGTTCTTCGGTGGCTGGGATTACGAGAACGATGATGTCTATGATCCCCGATACGCGAAAATAGGTTATGAAAAGGGTGTCCCTATGGGGGGTGACTTATCTAGTGCGCCCAAAGGAAAATCGCCAGTTTTCATGGTACTGGCGACCAAGGACCCAGATGGAGCTAACCTCGACCGTGTACAGATTGTAAAAGGGTGGCAAGATAAAGAGGGTAAGCTCCACGAAAAGGTTATTGACATAGACCTATCAGACGACCGAAAACCCGGAGCGAAAGCAGCTTCGATTGGCTCTACCGTAGATGTCAAGAATGCGTCCTATAAGAATACCATCGGAGATGTCCAATTGAGTGGTGTTTGGACCGATCCGAATTTCGATTCCAAACAACGGGCGTTCTATTATGTTCGCGTGATCGAAATCCCTAAACCTCGATGGACTGCTTATGACGCCAATTTCTTTAATATAGAAATGCCGAAAGAGGCAAAAATGACTGTTCAGGATAGAGCTTATACTTCTCCAATTTGGTATACGCCAAAATAAAAATAATAAAAATGAAACATACCTATTTAATTGCTATCCCAGCACTTTTACTAGCTGCTTGTGGAGCACCAGAAGAAAAAACGGAAAATACAACAACATCATCTGATGCTACGGTAACAACTTTAACTTCAGAAAAAAGAGACAATTACTCTCCTAATGTAGGTGATAATTATCCTCAGGATGTCTATTTTGGGGATACCCATTTACATACTTCTAATTCTCCTGATGCTGGTTTTTTTGGTACTACGCTTGGGCCAGAAGATGCTTATCGTTATGCTACTGGAGAAGAAGTGGTTTCAAGTACTGGACTTAAAACAAAATTAATTCGCCCATTAGACTTCTTAGTAATCGCAGATCATGCTGAGTATTTTGGTATTGTTCCGAACTTGTTAGTTGGTAACCCAGAATTGTTAAAAGATCCTGTTGGAAAAAGGTGGTACGACACTTACAAAGCTGACCCTAAAACGGGTGGAATGACAATATTTCAAGAAATAGTTCAATCCTCTACTGGTGAAACCAATGAGGAGATGATTAAAAACCCAAGACTAAAGAGATCAACATGGTTAGCTGCAAATGCAGTTGCAGAAAAATACAATGTTCCTGGGAAATTTACGGCTTTTTTAGGTTATGAGTGGAGTTCAGTAATAAAAGGAAATAACTTACACCGAGTTGTTGTCTTTAAAGATGGTTCTGATAAGGCAAATCAAATTGTACCCATTTCATCTATGGATGGACTAGATCCAGAAACACTATGGGAAGGTATGGCTGCTTATGAAGAAAAAACGGGTGGTCAAGTTTTAGCTATTCCACATAACGGAAATTGGAGTAATGGAATGATGTTTCAGATGGAAACAGTTGAAGGAAAACCATTTGATAAAGCTTACGCTGAAAATCGTGCAAGATGGGAACCCATTTATGAGGTAACCCAAATGAAAGGAGACGGTGAAGCACATCCAATTTTATCACCTACCGATGAATTTGCTGATTTTGAAACTTGGGATAAAACGAATATTACAGCTCGAGTTCCAAAAACGAACGAAATGATACAAACGGAATATGCCCGTGAAGCATTAAAAGATGGATTACTGTTAGAAGCCAGTTTAGGGATCAACCCGTTTAAGTTTGGATTAATTGGTTCAACAGATGCACATACTGGATTGGCAAGTACTAGGGAAGACAACAATATGTCTAAAATGCCACATATGGAACCTAGCAATCACCGAGCAACAGAACCTTTAATAAAATCACCAGTACATGATAGCTTGACATATTTCGGAGCAGATATTAGTGCAGCAGGTTTAGCTGCAGTTTGGGCAACAGAAAATTCACGTGAAGCAATTTGGGATGCCATGAAAAGAAAAGAAGTGTATGCAACAACTGGCAACCGATTAAAAGTAAGAGTTTTTGGTGGTTGGGATTTTAAATCTTCAGATTTAACAAGACCCGATTTTGCAAAAAATGGATACAACAATGGAGTGCCAATGGGTGGAGATTTATCCGCTGCTGATGGTAATTCTCCTTCATTCCTAGTGAAAGCCTGGAAAGATGTTGATGGACCAAATTTAGATCGTGTTCAGATGATTAAAGGTTGGGTTGGTACTGAAGGCAAAAAACACGAAAAAATTTATGATCTGTCTGTTTCAGATGGCCGAACAATTGGCAAAGATGGAAGATGTAAATTATCTGTTGGGTCAACAGTTAATATTAAAGAAGCAACTTATGACAATACTATTGGTGACCCAATAATGTCTGTACAATGGACAGACCCAGAATTCGATGCAGGACAAAGAGCCTTTTATTATGTAAGAGTTATTGAAATACCAACTCCAAGATGGACAGCTTACGATGCTAAATTTTATAACATCGAGATGCCAGAAGGTACTGCAATGACTGTTCAAGATAGAGCGTACACATCACCAATTTGGTATACGCCAAAATAAATACAATAGTTAATGACGAATTCAGAATCACACATTAAAAATGCTGCCGGTAGTATCATTGCCGTTACCAGTATACTTTCAATTGGTTATGCAATCTTGCGTTACCACATTGTGGGTCCAGTTCCGTGGAGTGAGTTTCCTTTTTTCATTCTGAACAAAGGAATTTCTTTAGCAGCGTTTATACTACTCACCTTTAATTTTGCATTGGGTCCACTGAATAATCTGGGAGTCAAAGTTTCGGAACAATGGCTCAACGCACGTGCTGCACTAGGAATGACCGGCTTTCTGTTAGTGTTCATTCATGCACTCATCAGCTTCATGCTTTTTAACCCTGAAGTGTTTGGGAAATTTTTTGAAGAAAATGGGCACCTCACTTTAATGGCTGGGTTAAGTATGTTAGGAGGTATTGTATCCTTTGTAGTGCTTTGGGTTATGAACCTGTCTTTTAAAACTGATCTAAAAGAAGATAAAGCATTCATTCGGTTTATTACGTCTCGAAAATTTTTACTTGTGGCCATGCTATTTGCCATTGCACATATATTTTTTATGGGATATAAGGGTTGGATGGAACCCTCTGACTGGCATGGAGGTTTACCACCCATCAGTCTGGTGGCATTTTCTTTTTGTACAGTTGGATATGTCATTAATTTAATAGGTAGAAAATAAAACTGTGTTTAATATAACAAAACCCTAATTTGCCCTAAATAATTTTATTCATGAAAAAAATAGTTAAAGAACCCCTATTCCATTTTTTATTGATTGGCGCCATAATATTCCTGGTGTACATGATGGTTAATACAGAACAAAATACACAAGAGATAGTTATAGACGATAATTTAGTTAATGAGCTTGCTTCAAAATGGGAGTTAAAAAGAAATAGACGTCCTACTTTAGAAGAAATGGAAGGCATGATCAATCAGTATGTAGAACAAGAAGTATTATATCAGGAAGCTTTAACCATGAACCTCGATCATAACGATGAAATTGTAAAACGTAGATTGGCTCAAAAGATGGAATTCATTTCTGATAACATGGCCGAATCATTACAACCAACTTTGGAGATGCTGGAATCCTATTACGAGGAGCATAAAGATAATTATGCAAAGGCTCCGATTTATAGTATGCAGGTCCTTTATTTTAGCGAAGACAAACGAGAAAATGCAAGTGCCGATGCACTTGCCGCTCTTAACCATGAAAACCCCTTGGAGTTGGGAGACAACATTTCGCTACCAAGTAACTACAAGGATGAAAGTGCTTTTAAAATAACTAGAGATTATGGACGTGTTTTTACCAACGCATTAGATTCCTTAGAAACAGGAAAATGGGTAGGCCCGGTACAATCAGGTTTCGGTATTCATTTAGTGAATATTTTAGAAAAAAAAGCGGCTGGTTATTATGAATTTGATGACATAGCAGAAAAAGTAAGTACGGATTACAATTTTGATGCAAGCAATGATTTTAAACAAGAATTGATTGCAACTTTATTGAAGAATTACAGTATTCAAATTGATGTAGAAGACCCTTCATTAAAAAAGGAATTGGATGAAAAATATTAGCACTCTTATAATTTTTATTTTAATGTCTGTTTCGCTTTTTGCGCATGAAGTTAGACCTGCATATTTTAGTGTTACACAATTAAATGACTCCACATATCAGGTAGTATGGAAAATCCCTGCACTAGGAACGGCCATTCCAAAAATTTATCCAGTTCTTCCAGCAAACTGGGAGATTATTGATGAGCAATCTAATTTGCTTCCAGGTAATTTACGTAGAACTTACATTGTACAAATTAACAATGGAATTGAGGGAAATGTGTTATTCTTTGATGGCCAGAATAAAACGCTTATCGACGTATTGGTTGCCATTAAAAAAAGTAATGGTGTTCAATATTCTGCCATGATTAAACCTTCAAATCCGCGTTATTTAATTCCCGTCACACCAGATAGGTTTAGTGTCATTAAAACATATTCACAATTAGGTGTTGAACATATTTTACTTGGGATTGATCATCTTTTATTCGTACTAGCACTATTGCTACTTACCAAAGGTTTTAAAATGATCTTGAAAACCATAACAGCTTTTACCATAGCACATAGTATTACACTGTCTTTGGCCGCTTTAGGTTTTGTTGGGCTTCCTGCTGCTCCAGTTGAAGCTGTAATTGCCTTAAGCATTGTATTTCTGGCTGTCGAACTAATACATTATATGAATGGCCGTCAAGGATTAACAGCGCGTTTTCCATGGATTGTTGCGTTTACTTTTGGCTTATTACATGGTTTTGGGTTCGCACGTGCCCTAGTTGATCTAGGCTTACCTCAAATAGATATCCCTTGGGCATTATTATTTTTTAATGTAGGAGTTGAACTCGGGCAATTGGCTTTTGTGATTATTACATTAGGTATGATTTGGCTACTTAGGAAAATAAATTGGCCAGATTGGATTAAAAAAGTACCACCTTACGCTATTGGAAGCTTAGCATCGTTTTGGATGATTGAACGTGTATTGGCCTTTTTTTAATCAAAAATAAGTATCTTAATATTATGAAATACAAATTAGTGACATTACTATTAATTACTGCGTTTGGTTTTAGCCATGCCCAGGACTCAGAATCTATTAGACCAAAATTGGTGTTGCAAATTACTGTTGATCAGTTTCGAGGTGATTTGCCAACACGATTTTTAGACCGTTTGGGTGAAGGGGGTTTACGATATCTTATAGAAAACGGCACCTATTACTCAAATGCACATTATAGACATGCAAATACAGAAACAGCTGTAGGACATGCCACACTCTTTACAGGAGCAGACCCTTCACGGCATGGTTTAGTCGGTAACAATTGGATTGATCCTTCAACAGGCGATGTGGTTTATAACACAGAGGATGCTCGTTATCATATAATAGGTAAGGACCAAAAACCACATAATGGTGTCTCGCCAAACAATATTTTATCAACTACAATTGGCGATGAATTAGTAATTTCAAATGCAGGGCAATCTCGTGTGTTTAGTGTGTCAGTCAAAGACCGAGGAGCCATCATCCCAGGAGGACATGCGGGAAAAGCATTTTGGTATTCTAAAAGTTCAGGTAAATTTGTTACGAGCACCTATTATTATGATGAATACCCACAATGGGCTCAGGACTGGAATGATTCGGGCCCAGCCGATCAATATAGAGGAAAGACATGGGATTTAATTCAAGATCCTTCCACATACTATGCAAAAGATTTAGATGATCGTCCTTATGAAGCCGATTTTCAACCCTTAGGTAAAACCTTTCCACATCAATACGGTGACGATAAATATCTATATACGAGATTGTCACTTTCACCAGCTGGTGATGAGTTGACCCTGGATTTTGCAAAAACGCTTATGAAAAATGAGAATGTTGGCCATGGGGTTAATACTGATTTCCTAGCGATTAGTTTTTCTTCAACCGACTATATCGGTCACCTATTCGGACCATCCAGTCTAGAAACTGAGGATAATATTTTAAGACTTGACAGAAATTTAGCTGATCTTTTTTCGTACGTAGATAAAACCGTTGGATTGAAAAATACACTAATCGTTTTATCCGCCGATCATGGTGCTCCAGAAGCTCCCGAATACATGACAGAAATCGGCATGGAAGCGGGACGATTCGATTTCACTTATTTCAGAGAACAAGGACCTTTAAATGAGATATTAATGGAGCGATATGGTCGTGATGACTTGATTGCCACGCATAGTCATCCTTACCTCTATTTAAATATGGCTGCTATTGCAGAAGCAAAACTAGATTTAGAAGAAGTTGAAAATTTTATTGCCGATGAAGTCATGAAAATCCCGGGAATAGCATATGCGCAAACCAAGAGTGATCTACTAGAAGGGCGGATTTCAAACGCACCTTTGCAAGTCCAAATAAGACGAAATTTTCACCCGGTTCGTTCCGGTAATATCCATATGATTCAAGAACAATATTGGTTTTTACACTCAACAGATGAGGGACAAAAAATGGGGCTTGAAGGCATTGCAGCAATCCATGGATCGCCATGGGCGTATGACACCTATGTTCCTATATTTTTTGCAGGAAATGGAATCAAGGCACAAACAATTACAAGGCGTGTTTCACCAACTGATATCGCACCAACGATTTCGAATTATTTAAATATTAAATTTCCATCTGGTTCTATTGGAAATCCGTTGAAAGAAGTCTTTATAAAAGAAAATAATTAAATTTTATACTATTTAAAAATTCTACCAAAAAATGAAAAAAATTAAATTTGCAATAATAACCACTTTAGTATTTATATTATTTTCATCAATTCCAGGATTTGCACAGACCGAAAATGAAAGTGAACAGGCACCTGATGCCGAAAAACTTGCTAAACAACTGGCAAACCCAGTTGCTGCACTAATTAGCTTGCCATTACAAAATAATTTTGAATTTGGAGTTGGGCCATTTGATGGATTTAGATATAACTTAAACATCCAACCCGTCATTCCTATATCACTTAGTGAAAATTGGAATATGATTTCTAGAACTATCATTCCTGTAATCACCCAAAGTGATGTTTCAGGTCCTGGAACTAATGAAACAGGACTTGGAGATATTGCACAAAGTATTTTCTTTTCTCCCAAAGAAGTTAAAAATGGCTTGGTTTGGGGTGTAGGTCCCGTATTATTATTTCCTACTGCAACCAATACTGTTTTAGGTGCTAAAAAATGGGGTGTTGGACCCAATGTTTTGGTTTTAAAATTAGATGGTCAATGGACCTATGGCGCACTTACAAATCATATCTGGTCTTATGCCGGCGAGGGGAGCAATAAAATAAACGCCACTTTTTTTCAACCCTTTATGACCTATGCTAACAAAACTGGTGCTTCTTATACCATAGCCTCTGAAAACACCCAAAGCTGGAATACTAATATTTTTGGTGGTTTTGTTGGAGCATATTACAGTAAAGTGACAAAATTCGGTAAGCAAATGATTCAACTTGGTGGCGGACCAAAAGTATATTATGGCAACAATCCTTTTAATCCAGATTGGGGAATTAGAGCAAATATCATTCTATTATTTCCAAAAAAATAGAGTATTGATTTAAAATTAAATTATTAAGACGCCTTTTGAAGCCAATACCAAAGTAAAAATGAACTACTTATCGATGCAGCAAAGGCTGCAAAAAATATTGAATTATCACCACCACCTTTTGTAATGCAAAAGAAGCTTGATAATTTTTATGTGGTCTATGAGCTTAATGCATATACTTCAGCTGTAACTCAAATGTTTAGTGTTTATTCAGAAATGCATAAAAATATACTTATTTGTTTTAACAGAGAAGGAATCGATATTTTGTCGCCTCACTACGAAAATCGTCCAAATAAAAAAAAGGACTGAATAAAAACAATTGGAAAATAATCCTATATCTAGAGTTGTCTATATTTTGATTAAATTGCATATGAATTGTTAGTGTGGTACTATATATTGTTTTTTGCGTTCGTGACATATCTAGACTTCGTATCTCTTAGACATAGTCACTACACATGTATAACTAGTTCAATTAAATAGAACAATCATAAATAAACATATTTTAATACTATTAGTTCTTCTTCCCATCCTAGGTTATTCCCAGGATGGAACGGCTGTTATTGATTCTATTCTCGTGCGTAATAAAGACACGACTAAAGTTAGAAAAGTAGTATTTAGTGGCTACCCTTATGCGTTTTATTCTCCGGAAACGCAAGCCGCGATCGGCGCAGGAGGTATCTTTCTGTTTTATACAAAAAGAAATGAAAATTTGAGACCCTCTAAAGTTGGTTTTGGTGCACATTATACAACAAATAAACAATACAAGTTTTCTCTAAATCCAAGTGTTTATTTCAACTCAAATAATCTTGTTGTCAACATGCCTGTTTCTTTTGGTTATACCTTGGATAAATTTTGGGGAATCGGTAATACATCATCAGACACTGGTAATGAAGAATATTTCAGGGAAGATTTTAAATTTCAGTTAGAAGTTCAAGTGCCTCCTGTACTATTTTTTGCCGATCGTACTGGTTTTATTATAGACTATAAAAACACATCTATTGTTGATGTTAAAGACAATCAATATCTAATCGATGAATCGGTAAATGGTTTTAACGGAGGCGATATATTTGGTTTAGGGATTAATTTAGTTTGGGATCGGCGAGATAATTTGTTTTATCCTACAGAAGGCCATTACCAATACATCAAGTTTATTGTGTATCCAGAACCTAGTGATTTTGTCTTTTCTACATTTGAGTTAGATGTAAGGCATTATAAGAAATTATTAAAAAACCAAGTATTAGCCACTAACCTGTATCTAAAAAGTGTTGGCAGCAATGCGCCTTTCTATGAGTTACCTGCATTGGGTGGTCAAAATAGGATGCGCGGTTATTTTCAAGGACGATATAGAGATCGAAATTATGTGGCCTTTCAAACGGAATTTCGTCAGTATTTCACAAAGCGTCTAGGTTTTGTTGCTTTTGCAGGTATAGGAGATGTTGGTGAAGAAATAACGGATTTAAGCTTAAGAGAGATAAAATATAGTTTTGGAGGTGGCTTACGATTTTTGTTCAATAAAAAAGAAAATGTAAATTTAAGAATGGATATTGGTGTCGGAAAAGATGGCAATACCGGTATTTATTTTGGCATTGAGGAGGCTTTTTAATGAATTATATTTATATCTTGATATACCATTATTTTTAATAAATCACAAAATTCGATAACATGAAAAACAACTATTATTTAATTCTACTATTTTTCACATTTTTCCTATTTCAAAATTGTGCGAGCACTCAAGTTGTAGACGCCTGGAAAGCAGAACCTTCTGTTGTAGAACTTTTTAAACAAAAAAATGTATTGGTAATAGCACGTACAGCAAACACGCAAGCGCGTTTAGCCTTTGAAAATGAAATTGCAGATGCCTTGCGTGAGCGTGGTATAAAAGCTACAGTTAGTTATAGCAAAGCACCGAAGATATATCCAAATAGAGAGATTACAGAAGAGCGTATGGAGATGATTAGAAGTCTAATGGCTAGCGAAGGTTTTGATGCCGTCGTCTTAACGGTAATAAAAGATAAAAGTCAAACAGAGAGAACGTCAACTAACGGCGTCTATTTTGGTGCTTCATATTCTAACTATTATCCTGGATATTATGGTGGTTTTTACAATTATTATAGTTATCCGTATGCCTATGGGTCGTATTATAATTCTTTTGGCGGGTACATACCAACTTCAACATCGACTTATGTGGATACAAAATATGTGTTAGAAACTGTGGCTTACAATTTAAATGAAGCTACTGAGAATCAATTGGTGGCGGTGGTGACAACCAATATAGACAATCCTAAAGATTCCTATAAAACGGCCGATAAATATGTGGCACTTTTAATTAAACATCTCGAAACGAAATAATATTGATAGCGTAATCCAATTAACATTTTTGTGATTCTATTAAATTACAATTTATTTGTCCGTTTGGGAATCCATTTCGGAGAGAAACAACTGTTGAATTTATTTTTTATGCCCAAAATAGGTCAAAAATAAAAGTGGTTCTCGACATTTAAAATTATCAGAATATTGAATTTAACACAATAATTAACATAGAATTAGAGAGGAAAAAAAATTATGAATAAATTATATTATTTCACTAGAAACATCAATCGATCAATACTTCTATTAATTTTTGTTTTTGCAAGTTCAATTACTCATAAAGGTATGGCACAATCTGTAGAGATAACGACGTCGTATGGGTATCAATTTGGAAGTAAACTTAGTTATGGTCCGAATTATTTAAAAATTGATGATAGTGGTCAATGGGGAGTCACAATTGGTTTCGAAACTTTTGATGATACTATGATTGAAATATCGTATACACATCAAGGAACAACATTGAATATACGTGACGTTGTTTTAAGTCCATCAGAAGGTCGATTAGCGGATGTTTCAGGAGATTGGATTATGCTGGGTGGAACACGTTATTTTCCGAATGGTAAAATAAGACCATTTGCTGGAGGCGCTTTAGGTATTGTTATTTTAAGTCCAAGTAATGAAAATAGAAATATTATTAACGGATCGTTTAGTAACGAGACTAAGTTTGCGTTTTCATTCAAAGCTGGTGTAAACTTTATGTTTTCTGAAACTATAGGTCTTAACCTTCAAGGGAATTTAATGTTTCCTGTTAATTGGGGAGGCGTGTATGTTGGTGGAGGATCTGGTGGAATTTCAGCAGGTGCTGGTTTTTCTAGTACAACTCTTATTGGTGGTTTTAGTGGCGGATTGGTGTTTAAAATTAAATAAAGTGACTTGTTATATAATTAAGAGAATGGTTAAAATGAATTAAACTAAAAACATTTTTGGATGGAAATAAATTGCCGTTTTTATATTACTTTTAGCATATTAATAAAATCAATTTTTTTTAAATGAAGATAATTATGAAAAACATGTTTGTAAAAGGAATAGTATTTGGTTGTCTATTTTTATTAATGGCTTCTTGTAATACGAATGCTGAAAAATCAACTTCTGTAGTGATTGATATAGAACAAGTAAAAATAGATATTCAAACTAGGGAGAATCAATTTGCTGAAGTACTAAATAGTGGAGAGCTTAAGAAGATTGGCTATTATGCCGATGACGCCGTTACTTTTTATCAAAATATGGCTCCTATAAGAGGTAAAGAAGAAAGATATGAATTTTATAAAACAGATGTAGCACCAAATAATAAAAACAAAATTTCATTTACAACTACTGAAGTATTTCCATCTAAAGATGGGGTTCAAGTGTTGGAAATAGGGTATTATACGGTGGTTGATTCTACTAATACTGCTATTAACACAGGGAATTATATGAGTTTGTTTGAAAAAAGAGACGGACAATATGTGTGTCTTAGAGATATGAGCGCCTCAGATATGCTTCTGGATTAAAAGTATAAAGTAATATTAAAAAAGGAGGCCATTTCAAATGAAATGGCCTCCTTTTTTTGTCAGAATATGATTCAAATTTTAACGTCTTCGACCTCCTCCTCTGCTTGCACGACCTGCACTGGAAGAAGAACGCGATCCCATTGATCTGGATGCAGAGGGCCTAGATGTTGATCGACTCTTTGACGCTCTATTTGTAGTTGCTCTATTCGTAGTTGCTCTATTCGTAGTTGCTCTATTCGTAGTTGCTCTATTTGTAGTTGCTCTATTTGAACCGTTTCTGCTGCGCGAAACTGAAGGGCGTGACCCTCTTTGTCCTGACGTTTTGAAATTCCCATTATTAATATTTCTATTTACGGTATTTGAGGTTTTTCTTTTGTTGATATTGTAATTGTTGTAGCTGTTATGACTATGAATATTGACAGTTGTATGACCATAACCACGGTAACCACCATGATAACCATGATGATGATGATAATGATGATGCCTATAAACACCAATACTTATTATGGCAACGGCACTCCAATAGGGAGGGTAGTATCCATAATAATAAGGTGGATAGTAAGGTGCGTAAAATGGTGAATATACGTATTGAACTATTGGTGCAGATTGAACTACTATAACTTCTGTCGTTGCCTGAACATTTACTGTAACCGGATCATCGCCGACATATGCCGGATTAGACGTTACTGACTCTGTAGCTTCAGTACGGGGTTCAACAACATAATCTTTTCCATATAATTTTTCATCTCCTATAATCTGCATGGAAACTTTACCTGCAGCATCTTTGGATACTATCATAATGGCAATGTCCTGAGTTTCATTTTTACTTATTGGGTCCTGAAGAATAAATAAGAAATCATCTCCGTCTTTTTCCGTTACAACATTAATAAAATCAACTTTACCATCATTATTCAGGTCTAAATTGACAATTCCCGGTTTATCACCATTTAGCGCCTTTTCAAAATCTTCAATTGTTTTTGACTGTTGAAAAAGATTTAATACCGCATAAAGATCTAGGTCATCACCTGGCAAGCCTAACAGCGGTTCTTCATTCTCTGTTTGAGAAAAAGCCGAAAAGCCAATTAAACACATCGCTAGTAGTAGAATTGATAAACATTTATTTTTCATAACATTTTTTTTAATTTTCTCCTTATCAAAATTGGAGAGTGAAAATTTGATGCCGCTTGAATTATAGTACGTTATATAAATCGCAAACATTCATACGATAACAAAATTTTAAAATGATTATTATATATTTACGAAGATATAGGATTTCAAATTGTAATTCGTTTATTTAGGATTATAATTGTACGAACATCTACTTTAGATCAGACCTCTTTGATATAAATTTATTCGATAGTTGAGTTTTGCTTTTTTTTATGCGCTATGTTTGGCTAAGTGTATCAAAGATATTAAAAGCGACAGTTGCTAGCAACTCTAAAAAGAATTGGATCATTTATCTAAAAGAGCTAGATAATTTGCAGTTGTGCATAAAGATTTTTTTTATAACATAGCCATGGGACTCGAAGTTCAACTCTTAGAAGAAAAGGCTAAATTATTAGACATCATTGAAATATAGACTGTGAAAGAAATAACCATATGCTCAATAAATAGTAATTCATTTACACTACGTGTCAAAAGTATTTTCTTGTTTCTTTTTATTATCACATGCTCGATAAATGCGCAAAATGATAGTATAAGTTTAAATGACAATAGTGTTTTAAAAGGTGAAATAAAACAAATTTCGAAAGGGGTTTTAATAATCGAAACGGTATATAGTGATAAGGACTTTAGAATCGAATTCAATAAGTTGACTTCTATTTTTATTGAACGCAAATGTCTAGTATTACTTACCAATGGGCGTCGTCGTTTTGGCAATGTTCATACCGATAATAAAGGTATGGTTGTTATAACTCTGGAAGATGGCGCTACAGAACGTTTTAATCTCAATGAAATAATAGGATTAGACGAAGTGGATGATAATTTCTGGAAACGCTTTGAAGGCTCTATTGATCTTGGTTTAAATCTATCTAAATCGAATAGTTATACCCAATTCACTATTGGTGGAGATATCAATTATGTGGATAATCTTTGGCGCGTTGAAGGCGCTATGAACGTCCTAGATTCTGATCAAGACGATGCTGAAAAAACAAAACGTATTACAGCTGATTTAGAATTCTATCGTATTCTCCCGAAAGACTGGTATTTAATTGGAAACGTTATATTTTTATCTAATACAGAGCAAGCAATAACTGGAAGGATCAGCCCTAGTTTAGGTGTGGGAAAATTTCTTGTCAGCACAAATAAATTATACCTTGGTTTAAGTGCTGGATTTACTTATAACATTGAGAATTATGTGGATAAATCTCTTAATAAAACCTCGTCTGAAGCTTTTGTTTCCGCTGCATTTAACATGTTTGATATTGAAGATTTTGATTTAGAATCAGGGCTTAAGTTTTACCCTAGTTTATCTGAAAAAGGACGTGTACGTACTGATTTTGACCTCAATTTAAAGTATGATATGCCTTTAGATTTCTATTTGAAATTAGGATTTACTTTAAATTTTGACAATCAGCCTGCAATTGTGGGTAATGATATCGATTATATTTTTACCAGTGGCTTTGGCTGGGAATTTGATTAATTACATTTAACTAATCACTTTAGAAATTTTACTTTGATTATTAATAATTGTATTTTTAATTTTTGCTAAAAACATAAATGTTATGAAAACCATCAAATTATTATTTCTTCTAATATTCACTCTTTCATTTTCGCAAATAAACGCACAATCAATAAAAGCCCAAGAAAGACAAAATAATAAAGTGAAATTGTTTTCAGATAGTGAATTTGCAAATCTTCATATTTGGTTTTATAATGAAGTTCAAAAAATGAATTTGTCTGAAAATGCCGATAATGAGTATTCAAGTATTCTAAACATGCATGTCGGTAGAATGAGTCGATTGGATGATAAAGACAAAGGATATTCAAAAGAAGAAATGATTAAAAGGTTTAATGAGATTTTTGACAAATTAAATATAGACATTAAGCCTGTTCTTAATGAAAATCAATTTACTCAGCATATAGAGATTATGAACGTCTTGTCTCAAGCCATTTTGAATAAATTAAAATTAAAAGCGTAATTAATAATATAAAATTGAAAACTTAATAGTGATGATATGTTAGAATTAGAGAACCCTAAAGACATGACAATAACTTTCCGTCAGAGGATTTTTTTACGGTATTTAATGGCTATTCTTATTGATTTGATGATTCTAAATCTGTTTGTAGAGTTCTGGGATGCAGTAGTAATCGATTCTTTTGCCATCTCAATATTGGCGGCATTTATTTTGCAAATTCTTTTGCGTGTTACAATGATGATAGAGCATAAGGTGGCCAACTATTTCAAATCCAAACCTGGTAAACTCAACGTGTTTTTGCGTTGGTTCACCGCTTGGGCAATTTTGTTTGGTTCAAAATTCATTATACTTTTTGTGATCGATGTTGTATTTGGAGCTCATGTCGAATTTAGTAATGTTATTGTATTCATAGCTGTAATTATTGCCATCGTATTATTTGAGGTTGGCATCACTAGTCTGTTCAATTTACAATGGATGAGAAACACAAGAAAACCTCAACAAGTGAATTAGATGAATAACTCGACGGTTGAAATATGATTGTAAAAATAATATTTATAGGGACTGTTATTATCGCCGTTAATCTGGTAATACAAGGTCTAGGCAATGTATTTTGGTTTCGAAAAATCATAGTCCCGACTAAAAAAAATATTAGCAATAATAACATTCTTAAAACATTATTATTCTCATTCCTTCTTTTTACATTAATACACATAATTCATTCGTTAGTTTGGGCAGTTTGCTACTATATCATTCCAGAAACTAGTAGTGAATTCTCTAGCTTTTCTGAAACTGTATATTTTTCAATGGTAACTTTTACTACGCTGGGTTATGGTGATATTTCATTGAGTTCAAATTGGCGATTACTATCTGGTTTAGAGGCCATTAATGGCATAATGCTGATTGGGTGGTCAACGGCAATGATGTTTTCTTTAATTCAAAATATCTACAAAAAAATAAACGCGAAGTAATGACTAAATCAAAAAAGAAGAAGAAACAATCTGTAAAGAAGTTGAGTTTGATGACTCTAATTTTTACATTTTTAATTTTTATATGGTATATCGCTTCCGATAGAATCACGCCTAACACAGACCAAGCTAGAGTAAAAGGCTTAGTGCTATCTGTTGCTCCGATGGTTAATGGGTATGTTACGAAGGTAAATGTAGGCTTGCATTCCGAAGTAAAAAAAGGAGATACCATATTTATGCTTGATAGAAAGCCGTATGAAATTGCCGTTGCGGTAGCCGAATCCAATCTTGAAAAAGTATCACAATCTATTAGCGCAAGCGTTTCTTCAATAAAAGCGGCTACAGCAAGATTAAGCAAAGCTAAAGTTAAATTAGATAGAGCCACCAAAAATTGGGAGCGTACGCAAAGAGTTATGGCTCAAAACGAAGGCGCTCTTTCTGAAGCTGATAAAGACCGGTCTGAGGCATCTTATTTAAATGCTATTGAAGAAGTAACTTCAGCTGAAGCTGGAGTAGAAAAACAACTTGCGGCTTTAGGGCCAACAGATGCTAACAACCCAAATACAAAATCCGCTTTAAGTCAGTTAGAAAAAGCACAATGGGATTTGACACATACTGCTATTGTGGCTCCTTCTGATGGGACTATTGAAAGTTTTAATGTTGAAGTAGGATATTTTGCTGGAGCTGGGAGAGCTATGATCTCCTTAATTTCTAATAATAATATTTGGATTCAGGCCAATTTAAAGGAAAACAATATATCCAATATAAATATTGGCAATGAAGTCGATGTGATTTTTGATATTGAACCTGGGAAAATATTTAAAGGAAAAGTAAAAAGTATTTCTTATGGTGTAAGTACTGATAGAACCAATACTGGGGGCCTACCAAAAATTATGACAGCACAGGGTTGGCTAAGAGATCCACAGCGTTTTCCTGTCATTATTGAAATAGATGATCCTGAGATTAAGCAGAAACTACGACAAGGTAGTCAAACGGAAATAGTAGTCTATACAGGAAACAATTGGTTGCTTAACTCTTTGGCAAGCACACGTATATATATAATATCCAAGTTATCTTATGTTAGATAAAGTAAAGCACTTTTACTGGAATTTAAAGGAAGATTCAGCAGTATTGCGTTGTGTGTTCGGTGTAACTTTGGCACTAACTGTATCTACAACATTAGGCTATTTAGTGCCTCATATAACTGCAATTTTTGTGCTAATGTTTTTAGAACCTTATAAAAAACCATTAGGTCTAAAAAAAGAAATTGGTATTGTATTGGGCCTTTCAATTTTAGGGTATTTTGGTGTCATATTTGGTAATTATTTAATTGACTATCCATTAGTAATACTTCCACTTTTAGGATTGATTATTTATGGGTCATTCCGCTTAATAAAAATACCTGAGCCAATACGATTACTGTTTTTAATACTTGCGGTATTGATTCCTTTTATAAGTATGAAAGCCAATTTATTGGGTAGTGTAGTATTAACAGCACTCCTTCTTAATTTGATTATTGCTTTGGGTGTGATTCGCATTGCATTTTTCATTTTCCCTATAACTACTCAAGAAGATAAAAGTATAAATAAGAAGAAGCCAATTGCATATAAAAACATTAATTTAGATAAATTAGCTTTTAATGGTTTACTCGTAGTATTTCCTGTAATTTTTATATTCTATCTATTCAATGCCACGATAGCCATTCTAACCTTAGTATTTGTTGTACTGTTAAGTTTCGACCCTTTTATCTATCAATCTAAAAAAGGAGCAGCCCTTATTTTTGCAAATGTTTTTGGAGGTTTAGCAGGCATTTTAGCCTATAATATTCTAGTTATTGCACCTAGTTATATGTTATATATATTCTTAATAATTAGTGTCGCTTTTTATTTTGTAATCAATTTATATTCCGGTAAAAAAACAGCTCCAATCTTTAAAATTAGCTTTAATACTTTTTTTGTGATTATGGGTGTAATTGCTACATCTACAAATGAAGCAGGCAATACGATCTGGGAACGTGTAATCCAGATAGGCTTCGCTATTTTTTATGTGATTATAGCTTTTAAAATTGTAAATACATTTAATAACCCGAAACTATTGAATGAATAAAAGACATCTAAAATACTGTTTAATTATCACTGTTTTTATAGGGTTCTCATCCTGTAAAATACAAAAAGACTATGTAGCTCCACAATTAGAAGAGGTTTCAAATTATAGAAATAATATAACGACTGATAGTACAAACTTTGCAAATATATCTTGGTGGGAAATTTTTAATGATACTACATTAGTCGCTTTGATAGAAGAAGGGCTCAATAATAATCTTACACTACAAAATACAGTCAGTTTAATAAAACAATCGCAGCTTCAATTAGAAATTGCAGGAACACAACTATACCCTAGTGTAAACTATGGTGTGGCTGGTGATATCACTAAAAACACAATAGCATCTGCAACCACTCAAAATGTTATTGCAGCTGCAAATGTTTCGTATACTTTAGATGTATGGGGAAGGATTAAAAATCAAAACGAAGCCGCATTACAAGCGTATCTGGCAACAGAAATGGCACGTAACCAAGTGCAAGCTACTTTGGTTACACAAATTGCAACCATTTATTTTACCTTGAGAGATGTAGATAATAAGATTATCGTTGCCGAAAATATGATCAACTCGTTAAACGAATTTAAGGATGTCATTGAAGCGCGTTATAATGGCGGCTTTATTTCTAAAGTAGACTTAAACCAAGTAACTATTAATCAAAAAGAAGCCGAAGTTACTTTGCAAGCATTATTTCGTGGAAGAGGCCAGCTAGAGAACACATTGAGTACCGTTTTAGGATCAACGCCAAAATCCATTACAAGAGGGTTACCATTACAAAATCAGGTTTTTCCTTCGAAATTTCCAACAGGTGTTCCTGTTAATTTGTTACAACGACGACCTTCGATATTAATTTCAGAAAGAAAGCTAAAAGCTCAATTAGCCGTTATTGGTGCTACCGAAGCGCTACGTTATCCTAATTTCACTTTATCATTAGACTTAGGAACTCAAATTACCAAACCTAGTTTGTTGTTCAGTAGCATAGCAGGTAATATAGTGGGGCCTATATTTAATAAGGGACGTATTGATAAATCGATTCAAATAGAGGAAGAAAAATTCAATCAACTTGTTATTGAATATGAACAAGCCTATTTATTGGCTTTTCAAGAAGTAGAAGACGCATTAATTGGAATAGACACTTACCATAATGAATTCGAAATAAGAAAAGAACAATTGCAGCTTTCGCAAGAGGCATTAAACTTATCTTGGGTGCGTTATAATGAAGGAGTAACTTCTTTCTTAGAATTTATAAACTTACAAACCTCATTATTTAATTCGCAGTTAAAAGCATCAGATAGTTATAAATTATACCTGCAATCTATCGTTAAATTATACTTAGCTTTAGGAGGCGGATGGTAAAATAAAAATTAACAGTAAAAATCAATACCAATGAAAAGCAAAATTAACATTACTTCATTTATTAGACTTGCTGTCTTAGTATTACTAATTTTATGGGCATCACTTATTGTTAAACCTTTTATAGGAGTATTGGCTTGGGCAATTATTCTAGCTGTTGCCATTTATCCGTTTTATCAAAAATTAGTAACTAAATCTGGTTCGAAACGCAAAAAAATGGTTTCTATACTTTTTACATTAATTACAGTGACATTATTAGCCGTACCGTCCTACTCCATATTTAGTTCAGTATTAAAAAGCACAACAAAAACGATACAACAACTAAAAGACAATACATTACAAATTGCTCCTCCTACAGAAAAAGTTAAGGAGTGGCCAATGGGAGAAAAAATATATTCAAATTGGGAAAGTGCTTCCGAAGATGTAAAAGCGTATGCAACTACTAATAAAGAATTTATTCTAGAAAAAGGAAAGGGAATCTCTGGTAGTTTCTTAGGAATTATGGGCACATTGGTATTATTAATCATCTCTTTAATTATTGCGGTAGTCTTTATGTATAATGCAGATGGAGGTTATAAAACTTCGGTGAAATTCGCAAATAAACTAGTTGGTAAAGAGGGAGAAGACATAATTATTATGTCTCGTAATACAATTAGAAGTGTTGTAAAAGGGATTTTATTAGTAGCCATTATACAAACCTTATTAAGTTTCGTTGGCTTTAAATTAATTGGTTTACCAGCAGCAGGACTTTTTACTATGCTAGTAATGTTTTCCGCTATTATTCAATTACCTGTTACTTTAGCAGTAATTCCTGCTATTGCATTGGCATTTTCCATTTCAGATAATATGACCCATACCATCATATTTACTGTATATATTTTAATAGTATCTCTATTAGATAATTTTTTAAAACCTATTTTATTGTCAAAAGGATTACAAACACCAACCATTATTATCTTTTTAGGAGCCATTGGAGGTGTAATGCTTCATGGAATTATCGGATTATTTGTGGGTACAGTTGTTTTGGCATTGGCGCATCGATTCTATTTGCGTTGGGTGAATTTATCAGAAGAAGTATAGTTTTAACCTAATAATTTAAGAAGAAATAGTTGCACCAATTGAAAAGGAGTAAAAAAGAAATCACAACACTAAATATGAAATCATAGCGTCCATGTAATGCTACGATTCATATAATAAACGTTAGCCACAATATGGAAAACACTGAATTTTTAGAAAAAAATATATTTACTGGTTTGAAAAATGCAGATTTAATTTAGTGCTTTCAAGAATATTTATTCCTTCAATACTATCTGTTTTTCAATACCAAGGCGCTTCATTTTGGCAAAAAGAGTTTTATCTTTCATATTAAGAATGGTAGCAGCTCCTTTATTTCCACTTACTCGCCAATTCGTGTAGTTAAGTGTTTTTATAATATAATCGCGTTGCATTGCTTCAAAAGACTTAAAATCATCTGCAGATATTAACACATCTGCATTTGGCATCCATTGACCTGGGTTTAAAGTTGTGCCGCTTTCTACAATGACAGCACGTTCAATTAAATTTTCTAATTCTCTAATGTTACCTGGAAAACTGTAAGCCATTAAGGCGGTAATGGTTTTTTTTGATAGGCGCTTAAATGCCTTTCCAGCTTTAGCGGAATATTTTTCTAAAAAGTATTGGGCTAATAAAGGAATGTCTTCTCTACGAGCTCGTAAGGGTATATTATATATTGGAAAAACATTTAAACGATAGTACAAATCTTCTCTGAATGATCCTTCTTTTATCATTTCTTCAAGGCGTCTATTGGTAGCTGCAATAACCCTAACATCTACTTTTATAGTTTTCGAACCTCCCAACTCATCAAACTCTCCTTCTTGTAATACTCGTAAAAGTTTTGATTGTAAATCAATTGGCATCTCCCCTATTTCATCTAAAAATATGGTCCCGCCATCGGCTAAAGCAAACTTTCCTATTTTATCTGCTACTGCACCAGTAAAGGCTCCTTTTTTATGTCCGAATAATTCGCTCTCTATTAACTCTTTAGGTAAGGTTGCACAATTAATTTTTATTAGAGGTCTTTCTTTTCTTAAACTATTTGTGTGCAATGCACTTGCAATTAATTCTTTACCTGTTCCAGATTCACCAGTAATTAATACCGTAGTCTCTGTAGGTGCTACTTGACTAACTTGTTCTAAAACTTTTGCATAAGCATCACTACCATATATTATATTATCCGCATTAATCTTACTGCTTATTTCCTCTTGTAAATATTCGTTTTCATTTTCAAGACGTTCTTTCAACGATTTAATTTCCTCCAAGGCTTCATAGAGCTTCAAATCGCGAATTTTACGCTCTGAAACATCTCTAACAATAGCACAATTATAATCTTCATTGTTATAGCGTAAATGATTAGCCGTTATATCCACAGGAAACTTAGTACCATCTTCTCGAATAACTAACCATTCAAACCGCAAAGATCCTTTTGTTACAATCTCATCAAAATGAGAAGCCCACCACTCTGGTGTTACTGCTGGATCTAAATCGTATATGTTATAGGAGCTTAATTGTTTTTTACTAAAACCTAACTGTTTTATCAAGGAATTACTATAGTGTATGATATCACCATTTCTGTTATATACATATATCATGTCCTCAGCATTGTCAATTATTTCCTTATACAATTGCAAAGCGTTTTCTTTAGTCTTTTGCTGAGTAACATCCTGATAAACCCCTACTATTTTATACACCCTATCCCCTTTTAGTACAGGCTTGGCTGTAGCTCTAATATAACGAGGTGGATTTTCTTTAGTTTCTAATATTTCATCATATGAAGCTGCCTTTTTCATAGCACCTCTTAATAGATTTTTTACTTTTTCGGAGTCTTTAAAATAATGTAAGATATTGGCAGGCGTTAAATCCCTTGTGTCTTCCGTATTAAATATTTTTAATGCCTCAGTTGTTGCAATTAATGAACCATCTTGAAGGTTTAACTTCCAACCACCCACATGAGCAATAGTTTGCGTATTATCCATTAAGTTTTTATAAAAACTAGACTCACTAATGTCATTGACTATTGCGCAGACTATATTTTTTCCATTATTTGAGAAAAACTGTGCAATAACTTCAACTTCATAAAATTTACCACTCTTGTTTTTATGCGTTCCTTTAAAACGATGCGTCTTCTCTTTTTTTACAATTTCCCAATGATTTATCCAACTTTCTGTGGTAACAGTAGAATTAATGTCGAATATAGAAAGCTTGAGGATCTCTGACTTCTTATAGCCTAATCTGTCACAAAATTTGGTGTTAGCATATACAATATTTCCACCGTCATTCATCCACATAACTTCATATGGTAAGGCTTCAACCAGCCATTCTTTTACTAACGATTCTTGCTTGTCTTGATTCATATCTCTTAAAATTACTATACTAAAATAGTAATAATATTCTCATATAATCGAAAATTCTAAATAATGAGAATATAATGATTCGAACACATACATGCAAATTACTGTTTATCAGGATTTTAAGTGTTTGGCACAAGATTGGCCTATTGTATACCAAACGAGATTACAATGAAACGTAAAGAATTTTTAAAAAAGACAATCGCAGGTGGTTCACTATCAATTTTAGGCATAGCGACTTTAGCCAATAATAATAATGCTGAAGCCCATACAATAATTGAAAATGAAAAGCTCGGTTATAATCATTTACCAAATAAAGAATATAAAACCATGAACACAGTACTTCACAAAGCAGACACAAGAGGAGATGCTAACCACGGATGGTTGCAATCAAAACATAGCTTCAGTTTTGCCAATTACCACAACCCAGAAAGAATGCACTTTGGTGTTTTGCGTGTATTAAACGATGATATAGTTGCACAAGGAATGGGCTTCGGCACACATGCACATCAAAATATGGAAATTATTTCAATCCCTATGGAGGGTGATTTAGAGCATAAGGACAGTATGGACAATGTTGCCGTTATCAAATCGGGGGACATTCAAGTCTTAAGTGCCGGTACAGGTATCACGCATTCAGAATATAATAAGAATAAAGATAAGGAAGTCAAATTCCTTCAAATATGGGTGTTTCCTGCTACGAAAAATGTAACCCCTCGTTACGATCAAATTTCTTTGAATGTGGCTGATCGGAAGAATAAATTTCAACAGGTAGTATCCCCTAATCCTGAAGATTCAGGTGTTTGGATTCATCAAAACGCTTGGTTTAATATGACCAACCTTTCCGAAGGAAAAGAACTGACTTATCAATTAAACAATCCAGAAAAAAACGGAGTATATGTCTTCGTTCTTAATGGCAATACAACAATTAATAATCAACCCTTGAATAAAAGAGATGGTTTTGGAGTATGGGATATCTCAGAATTAGACATCAAAGCAGATACCGATGCAGAAATTCTTTTAATAGAAATTCCAATGAACAATAATTAAAAATTAGTAACCGTCAATATTGACACAAATTAAATTAAACATTAAAACAATGAACTCAGTAAAATTAACATTTGTATTTATTCTAGCCTTAACAATGAACGTTTTTGCTCAAAACTCAAACAATGATCCAAGCTTAGCAGGCAAATCTCTTTTGGATGCAGATGATCACGTACTTATTTTGATCGATCACGAAGGACAGATGGCTTTATCTGTACAATCTATTGACATTCAAACTTTACGTAACAATACAGGTTTAGTGGCAGGCACTTCTAAACTTTTCAATGTATCTACAATTGTAACTACGGTTGCAGAACGATCTTTTAGTGGGCCTGTGTTCCCTGAAATTAGGGAATACTATAGTGATGAAACTAAGTATATAGACAGAACAACTATGAACTCTTGGGAAGACAAAAGAATCGTTGAAGCCGTTAAGAAAACTGGCAAGAAACGTATCGTACTTGCAGGTCTTTGGACAGAAATATGTATCACACTTCCAGCATTATCGGCTTTAGAAGATGGTTACGAAGTATATGCAATTACAGATGCTAGTGGCGGAGTTTCTAAAGAAGCTCACGATATGGCCGTGGCTCGAATGATTCAAGCTGGTGTTGTACCAATTACTTCTATGCAATACTTGTTAGAGTTACATAGAGACTGGGCAAGAGCAGGTAAATATGTAGAGGTTACCAATTTAGCTAAAAGATATGGTGGTGCTTATGGATTAGGTATCGATTATATCTCAACCATAAGAGAATGGGATAAAGAAGGTGGAGATAAAAAACACTAATTAATTAATAGCAAAGCTCTCTGCTTCCTATGAAGTGGAGAGTTTTTAAAAAACATATACCATGAAACAGTTTATACTACTTTTTATTTTTGTTGTAGCATTAGTCTCTTGTAAGCAAGAAATTAAAAGCAATTTAGAGACAGCAGACCTAATTGTTACCAATGCAAAGGTGGCAGTTATGGATACTGACAAAACAATTACAGAAGCCATCGCTGTAAAGAATGGCAAAGTAATAGCTACTGGATCAACACAAGAGATTCTAAAGCTAAAAAATGAAAACACAAAAACCATTGATGCAAATGGAAGAACCGTAATACCTGGTTTAAATGATTCTCATTTACACTTAACCAGAGGTGGTCGTTTCTTTAATGCAGAATTACGCTGGGATGGTTTAAAATCATTGAGAACAGCATTACAAATGCTAAAAGAGCAAGCTGCAAGAACACCAAAAGGACAATGGGTAAGAGTCATTGGCGGATGGAGTCCATTTCAATTTGAAGAAAAGCGCTTCCCTACACCACAAGAAATTAACGAAGCAACTGGAGATGTTCCAACCTATATATTGTATTTATATAGTAGAGCTTGGTTAAATCAAGCAGGATTAGATGTTTTAAGTATAGATGAAAATACTGTAGCACCAACAGGAAGTACCTTCGAAAAGGAAGCGAACGGAAAATTAACAGGCGTCTTATTAGCAGAACCTAACCCAAGTATTTTATATGCTCGTATTGGTGCGTTACCAGCTTTGTCTGAAGATGAGATGGTAAACTCTACAAAACAGTTTTATAGAGAGTTAAATAGTCTAGGGATCACCAGTGGAATTGACGCAGGTGGTGGCGGTCATAAATTCCCAAAAGATTACACAGGCACAAAATTGTTAGCCGATGCTGGAGAAATGCCAATTCGACTATCGTATTATTTATTCCCTCAAAACAAAGGTGCAGAATATGTAGAATTTCAAGAATGGATGAATACGAATAATGTAGGACACAATGGTGAAATTCATTTAGATCACGGTTATGAGTTAGAAGGTGGTGGTGAATTTTTAGCCTGGAGTGCAGGAGATTTTGAAAACTTTCTGGCACCACAACCACTATTAGAAGACAGACCCACTTGGAGAGAAGATTTTAAGAAAATCATACGCCTTCACGTAGATAACGACTGGCCATTTAGAATACACGCTACTTATGGCGAAACTATTGCCAATATGCTGGATGTTATTGAAGAAGTAAATGAAGACACACATGGAAGATTAGCTTCGGAACGTTGGATGTTTGACCATGCAGAAACAGTTACAGGAAAAGAGTTAAAACGGATTAAAGCACTTAATGGTGGTATTGCAATTCAAGCGCGCATGGCTTATGCAGGTGAATTCTTTGTAGAACGATATGGTACAGATAAAGCTAAACAAGCGCCACCAGTTAAAAAAATAATGGAAATGGGTATTCCTCTTGGAGCCGGTACAGATGGTACCCGTGTAGCAAGTTATAATCCTTGGCCAGCATTGTATTGGTTAATCTCTGGTAAAACAGTGGGTGGTTTACAACTGAGCGAAGCATCAAATCTTTTATCTCGTGAAGAAGCACTTTATCTATACACAAAAGGAAGTGCTTGGGTATCAAAAGAAGAACATCTAAAAGGAACTTTAGAAAAAGGGATGTATGCAGATTTTACCATTCTTTCAGAAGATTATTTCACCATACCTGAAAAACAAATTAACAATTTAAAATCAGTGCTTACAGTCGTTGGCGGCAAGGTTGTGTATGGAGACGAAGAATATCAAACCATGAATCCTCAACTACCTGAAGTTATCCCTAATTGGTCACCAGTTAAATATTATGGTGGTTATCAAAATAATTCAAATAATAATTTTTAAATAGTAAGCAAAATGGAAACAATAGTAAAAACAAAATGGAACATTGACACAACTCACTCTGAAATCGGTTTTAAAGTAAAACATATGATGATTTCTACGGTAAGAGGTCACTTCGAAGATTTTAACGCAACAGTTGAAACTGAAAATGAAATCTTCAATGATGCAGAAATCAGCTTTACAGCACAAACAAATTCTATCAATACAAAAAATAGTGATAGAGATGCCCACTTAAGGTCAGACGATTTCTTTAATACCGAAGCATTTCCAGAATTGAGCTTTAAGTCTAAGTCATTCGATGGCAGCACGCTAATTGGAAATTTAACTATTAGAGACATTACTAAAGAGGTTACTTTAGATGTTGATTTTAATGGTATCGCAGTAGATCCTTATGGTCAGACCAAAGCAGGTTTTGAAGTCACAGGCGCTATCAATAGAAAAGACTTCAATCTAACTTGGAATGCAATAACAGAAGCTGGAAGTATAGTTGTAAGTGATACCATCAAATTAATTATTGACCTCCAATTTATTAAAGAATAGTATGGTTGATTAGTAGTGTTAATTAGAGCTGATGAAATTTTTTATTGGCCCAATTCTATAAATATAAAATCTAGTAAAATGAAATCATAACTATAAAAACAAATACGGCTATTTGGGCTATTTTAAAAGAGAAACTAAAGACGCATAATCTAAATTAGATGATGCGTCTTGTTTAGTAGCGGGAACTGCATTCATTTCTTCGCTTTGCAAAGAAATGGACCAAATAGAAAACAGCCCAAGGAAAACTTTAGTGCTGTGCACTAACCGTTTCTATTTTAGTAAAACGCTCATACAAGTATGGTGATTTTTAAAATAGAAAAACCAGTTGCAAAACAACTGGTTTTCTTTGTAGCGGGAACTGGACTCGAACCAGTGACCTTCGGGTTATGAGCCCGACGAGCTACCTACTGCTCTATCCCGCGATATAGGACTGCAAATATAATACGTTTTTTTAGATTACGAAAGCTTTTAAAAAAATAACTCCCAACTTTATGTTAGGAGCTATAAACTAATTAAAATTATGTGCTATTAATCCTCTGAATCTATGGTTGCTATCGTTCCTTTGGCGTTTGTGTTCTGAAAATCGAATTCCATTATATTCGGAAACTTCTCTCCTAAAGCCGCCAAATCGCCTTCAAATCCATTATTTCCGAGAAGTAATATTTTCAAGTTCGATAAATTGGCTAATTCATTTGGTAAGTTTCCGTAAAATGCATTGTTTGACAACACTAATTCTTCAAGATTAGCTAAATCACCAATAGAAGCAGGAATCGCTCCAAGAAAGTTGTTATCGAAAACACTCAATACTTTTAATTCTTTTAAATTTGAAATTTCTGAAGGAAGTCTTCCTATGAGTCTATTACTACTCACTAATAATTCTTTCAACTTAGACAGTTTATAAATAGAATCAGGTAACTCACCACTAAAATCATTATTATATAATTCTAATACTTCTAGATTATATAATTTATCAATTGAAGCTGGAATAGATCCTTCCAAGGAATTCATATACAATTTTAAGCACACTAGCGATCTTAAATTTGTAAGTGATTCTGGAAGCTTACCTTCTAACTTATTAAAGGCCATATTAAACTCTAACAATGATGTTAGATTTCCTATTGAGTTCGGTATACTCCCATTTATATTATTTCTAAAAAAGTTCAATTTTCTTAAATGCACTAAATCACCAATTGATTCTGGTAACTTTCCTTTTAAATTATTGAATTCTAAATTTAATTCTACAACTTCGCCGTTTTCAACAACAACGCCATACCAAGTTGATGCAGGAGCATCCAAATCCCAAGTTGTATTCCATGAAAGTCCATTCGTCGAATTATGCAATGCCATTAAAGCCTGCTCTTCTTTATAAGATATATTACCAAAAGTAAGAACTGTAACCAAACAGAAAAGTAATGTAGTTTTCAAAGTTTTCATAATAGTAGATTTTGTGAGGGAGCACATTTATACAACGAATGTATAGAATTATCGTTGAATTACCAATTATAATCGACGAAATGCACAATGATATTGACTCTTCGAATCTAACTATTTGAAATTCAATTAATTACATAAACATCACTGTTCTATGCTTTTTGCTTCAAAAGTCACAATTTTATTGTTTTCTATGTGGATAATCAGTTGAATAGGATTACAACAAATCTCACAATCTTCTATATAATTTTGTTTTGAAGTGTAAATATCGACGAGCATTGAGATTTTTTCCCAACAATATGGGCATTGAAAAAAGTGCTCATCCATGACTGTTATTTTAGTTCTTCCAAGGCTTCATGTACCGTCTCCCACTCTAACATGAGACGCTCTAAGTCATCCTTTTTTGTTTGATATTTTTTGAAAAATTCAGGATCTGCAACCGTTTTGTCGTAGTTTGTGGCAATCTCAACATCAATGGTCTTAATATCCTTTTCTAGTTGATTGATTTTTGACTCGATATTACTTAATCTATTATTTAAAGATTTAAGTTTCTTTTGAGCTTCATACGATTGTTTATTGCTTTCTTTAGGCTGTACTTTAACCACGTCTCTTTTTTCGATTTCTCTTAGATTTTCAACATTGCGTTGGTCTAAATAAAAATCAATATCACCCAAGTATTCTTTAATTTCCTGGTCTTTAAATTCATAAACTTTATTGGTCAGACCTTGAAGGAAATCTCTATCATGTGATACTAGGATTAAAGTTCCTTGAAATTTTTTAAGTGATTCCTTTAGAACATTTTTAGATTTGATATCGAGGTGATTTGTAGGCTCATCCATCACCAAAACATTCAATGGTTGCAATAATAATTTAGCTAAAGCCAAACGATTTCGTTCGCCTCCAGATAATACTCTTACATACTTATCGGCCTCTTCGCCTCTAAACAAAAAAGACCCTAGAATATCTCTAACCTTACTTCTATTGGTCTCATTTGCAGCATCAATCATGGTATCAAGAACCGTTTTCGAGCCATCTAAATATTCCGCTTGATTTTGAGCGAAATATCCTATTTGAACATTATGTCCCAACTTCACTTGCCCTTCATGCTTTAATTCGCCAACAATAATTTTTGCCAAAGTGGATTTACCTTGTCCGTTTTGACCAACAAATGCTGTTTTACTATCGCGTTCAATATTTAAATCAATATGATTTAACACCTGTAAATCACCATAATGCTTTGATACATTTTCAGCTTCAACAACCACTTTACCAGGTGTTATAGATACTGGGAAATTAAGAGTCATCACGCTATTATCGTCTTCATCCACCTCTATTCTATCTATTCTATCTAATTTTTTAATAAGCGATTGTGCCATTGTGGCCTTAGATGCTTTTGCTCTAAATTTTTCAATAAGCTTTTCTGTCTGTTGAATTTGCTTGGCTTGATTTTTTTGAGAAGCCAACTGTTGATCCTTAATTTCTTGGCGTAAAATCAAATATTGCGAATACGGCTTCTTATAATCATAAATGCGACCAAGTGATATTTCAATTGTACGATTGGTGACATTATCGAGAAACATTTTATCATGCGACACAATAACCACAGCACCAATATAATTTTTAAGGAAGTTTTCTAACCAAATTATAGATTCAATATCCAAATGGTTCGTTGGCTCATCAAGCAATAAAATATCATTATTCTGAAGAAGGAGCTTTGCGAGTTCGATACGCATTCTCCATCCTCCTGAAAAGGTGTCTGTAAGTTTATTAAAATCTTCCCTTTTGAATCCCAGACCTTGAAGAATTTTTTCTGTTTCTCCTTGATAATTGTAACCACCAATGATTTCATACTGATGTTGCACATCATTTAAATCGACCATGATTTGATGATACCCTTCACTCTCATAATCTGTACGTTCAACCAATTGTTGATTGATCTCTTCCATTTTTGCCTCTAAAATTTTAATCTCTTTAAAGGCTTCATATGCTTCTTCTAGAACTGTTCTTCCAAATACAAAGTCAATATCTTGCTTTAAAAATCCGAAACTCAAATTTTTATCGGCTGCAATTTGTCCTGTGTCTGGTTCTAATTCTTTCGCTAATATTTTTAGCATGGTAGACTTTCCGGCACCATTTTTACCAATTAAACCTATTCTATCGCCAGCACCTAATCTAAAGGTTATGTCTTCGAATAAATATTCGCCTTGAAAAGATACAGATAGGTTATGAATATTAAGCATTTGTTACTATTGTTACAATTAATGATTGAATAAAAGCGTAATTTTGTTCTTTTATTTCCAAGCGCAAAAATAAACAATTATCATGATAAACAAGGGAACTAAGCTATATAGTATTATTTATGGATCCTGCCCAAAATGTCATGAGGAATCCATGTATGAGAACAAAAACCCGTACGTACTATCTGATGTCATTAAAATAAAAGAGAACTGTTCCCATTGCCAAACTAAATACAGAATTGAACCTTCATTTTTTTATGGCTCTATGTATGTGAGCTATGGTGTTGGTATTGCATTTGCAGTCGCTGCTTTTGTGATAAGTTTTTTCGTTTTTAATGCTAGTGTCAATACTATTTTCATCTCAATTGTAGGAACTTTAGTTGTGTTTGCGCCTATAATCATGCGTCTATCCAGAAATTTATGGATTAATATGTTTATGCACTACGACAAGACTTTGGCTAAAAAGTAAATCGGTCAATGTCAATCTCATTGTCTAATGACTTGCCATGTTCAACAAAGTGATATAGCTGCTTCGCAACATATGGCGCTATCATAACGCCTCTGGTTCCTAATCCGTTTAAAACATACATGTTTTGATGCAATGGATGTTTCCCTACTAACGGTCTTCTATCTTTAACCGTTGGCCTTATTCCTGCCAATTGATTTACAACAGTAAAATCACATTTTAAAAATCTACTTAATTTAGCCACCAACTCTTCTCTTCCTTCTTTTGAAATAGCATCGGTTTTATCTTTCCAATCATATGTGGCACCCACATAATATAAATCATCACCTTCTGGAACGAGAAAAACTGAGGATTTTAGTATAAAATTAATATTTAAGTCTGGCGCTTTAATAGTTATAACCTCTCCTTTGGCGACATTAAGTGGTAAAGTATCGAAGTATGGGTTTTTAACAACACCAAATCCTTCAGCGAACACAATATGTTTTGCATTTATATTTTTATAAACTACTTCTGAAGGGCTAATATTTAAATCGTCGTAATCAAATGATTCTTTATAAAACAGCGATTGAGATTTTAGATAAGATCGATAACCATCAATTAATGCATTCGTGTCAATTCTACCCGTTTTGTTGACCATTCCGAATCCGAAAGGTGCATCAATGTATGCGTTTATATTTTTTTTCAAATTGGTAGAAAGAAAAGCTTCTAATGAAGGCTTATCAGATGCTAAAAACCATTCATTTTGCTCCTCAACTGAAGTGAAACGTCTATACACCGGAAGTTCATAGTTGAGTTTTACATATAGTAATTCCTCTAATTCTCTGTATTTAGTGAAGGTTAATTCTAATTGCTCTTTCGCTTTCCAAACCTCAGTAAAGCGTTTTAATATTACTGGATTATACAAACCAGCCGCAACAGTAGATGAATGTTGCGATGCATTATCAAACACAACGTACGACTTATTATGAGCACGTAGTTGCTCACAAAATGCAATACCTGCGAGTCCGCAGCCTACAATTAAATAATCAACTTTTTTCATCATTGCAAAAGTAATATTAATAAAATTATACTGCCAATATCCGCTTTGTGTCATATTGCTTATTTATACGTCATGCTGAACTTGTTTCAGCATCACACAGCTATTGACAATTAACAACTTATTGATGAGACCCTGAAACAAGTTCAGGGTGACGAACAATTTATGACTAATTACAGACAATCCAAAAGTCTTTCAAAGAAGAAAATAAATTACAAAAAAACGCCCACTAAAATTAGTGAGCGTTTATTCTTTATGATTATGACCTTATTAGTAGGCCCACATATCTTGTTCAAAATTACGAATTTTGTCTTTAATGCGATCTGATTCTAATAATTGCATTAAGGCATTATCAGCAACATAATCTTTTACTTCTCTATCTCCATATACATTTTCTTCTTTGTACATGTATCCATTAAAACGTCTAGAGTTTAGCAAGTGATCAAATGATACCGGCATCGCACTATTTTTATTGTTAAAAGATTTTGCTTCATGCAAAATATCTCTTGCTTCCGGATAGAATATCCAAAACATAGGAATAGGTTGCTTATTTGACTCATCTTCAGAATCGATAAAGTTTACATCAGGAGCAGCAGGTGCTAGTCCCAATAGTCTATACTTTAATTCACCATGACGCTTGTCAAAATACCAAAGTCCTTTTATTAAATATGCACTCACATCAAAAGATTGAATATCTCTTCTAATAATATATTCAGGATCTACAAATCCATCAGCATTATATTGGTCGAAACCGATATCCAACGTATCAATTTTAGTCATTGCTGCTTCAATATCCTTTAATGTACGCTTAGCCGTAAAGTATGAATCGTCATAAATATTTACTAATTCACCTTTTTTAATTGCTTTAAACAGCACATCAAATAATGATCGTCTGTCCTTTCCAATATTATTCGTATCAACTGGATAATATAATGGAAAATTTGCACGCTCATCTAAGACAATTTTCTCCCATGTCATTTTTGAATATAGGATATCTCTATCATCAACATAACCATATTCTAATGGCTTATCATTATCTAGAGCTAATTGAGCCTCGGTTTTAACACCAATCTCTTCAGTCTTTTTAGCATTTAATATATTTGCTTGAGCAAATGCGCTAGATGCAATGCATACACTAAAAACGGTTAATATAAAACTTCTTAATTTCATCTTACTTAATTTTTATTTAGGGCTATAATTCCTATACTCTAGTAACGCAATTAATTAAATAATCGTATTAGTTAGATAATTCTACAATTACTGGAGATACAGTTTTTATTTTAATAGCATTTCCAGATGCCTTAGCTTTAATATTTATAAACTGAACATTATCACCTCTTCTCGCTTTACGTAGGGCAGATTTAGCTTGTGAACTTAATCTATTTCCCGAAACGTTAACTGAAGGTTGTCCTGGCACTTTAAAAGTAAATGATGTAATAGTTAATGGTAAATTAAAATCAAAATCCACCAATAAAGCTCCAACTTTTCCTATTTCAACATTACTCTTTGGTAATTTAGCACTGTCTTGTTGTCCGTTGAAAGTTCCAGTTGGTTTTGGAATATCTTTAATTCTAAACGTAGCTCTATCACTTACTTTAGTTCCATCAGGTAACGTTCCTGTTACGTTAATTGCAACTTCTTTACCTGTTCCAGGGCTCATAATATATTTCCCAACACCTGAGGTTTTACTTAAACCTGGCGCACTAGCTGATACGTTATTATCAGATACACCTGCAAAAGAAATAGTCATTGGGTTAGGCACACCACGATATACCACGTTCATTTTATCTGCAGAAATCGTTGCAGAATTTGGTTTTGGCACTACAGCATAAGTACTTTCAAAAGGAATAACTATATCTTCTCCTCCTTCTTTAAAGGTGAATTCTCCCTTGACACTACGCTCTCCTACAGCTCCAGCAGGGAAATCTAAAAAGGTCTCTCCAGCTTTCATTGCTTCTTTTGACAACTCAGTTCCATTAACAACCACTTTATCTGCTGTTAAGGTATTATCTTTTTTACCTAAGATGATCTTTCCTGTAAAGTTTTCACCATTAAAAAACGCCGTTTTGTCTGCCACAACAATAGCTTCAAAATTCGTCAATGATGCCTCAACTTTTAGCTTTCCAGCTAACATTGAAGATAACACCTCAGATTCTGTAGTTTTTACATCCGCTTGTAATTGCGTCATTTTAGTTAATGATGCTACCAATGGAAATCCTTTATAGTGATAATCTAACCATCTCATAGTATTATTATCTCTATTCTTTACAGGATCAGTTGCAAATTTATCTGCTACATCTTTGGCGATACCAGCCATATCAGGATTAGTTGCTAAAACAGCGCCTACGCCATCTCTAAACTTAGCAATCTCAGCTAAAAATGCTTCACCTTCTGGTTTTAACTTATCTCCTTTAAACCAAGAATTATCAAGGAAATCTCCTTTATCCATTATTTCATAATCCGTTGGATCTTCTACTTTTGCCGTCATTTGACTTTTCAAATCGGTAAGATAGGTATTGAATGCATTTGCATATCCTGAGATTTGCGCTGCTTGATCTCTTAAAGGACCATATTTCAAATTGTTATCTTGAGCTTGCTGCTCTAAACCTGCGAAGAATTGTGAATTACGCACTGTTGCGGCTTCATTAGACTTCGTAAGTTTTTCGTTCATTAATCCAAATGCTGAAAGCACTTCTTTTGACATATTCAATGCTAACATCGCAATGAAAATCAAATACATCAAGTTAATCATTTTCTGCCTTGCAGATAATTTTCCTCCCGCCATTTCTAATTAGTTTTTTTTAGTTTAATTAATTATTATATAAGAACTAACTCTAATTAGTTTTTGTTCATTGCAGAAAGCATTCCACCATACACACCATTTAATGATGATAAGTTAGACGCTAAAGATTGCATTTGCTCTTTAAGTTTAGTCGCATTTTCAACTGCTTCTTCATTTACGGAAGCTTGTCTGTTTGCACTCTCTAACTGTACTTTATATAGGCTATTTAAAGATTCCATTTGTGCAGCAGCTAAAGACATTTCTTCACTATACTTTTTAGTAGCATTCATAGAATCAGCAGTTGGTGCCATATTTTTTGCAGCACCTTCAAAGTTTTTAATGCTATCTCCAAGACTTGTCATTAATTCGCCATCAATTTTGGCATCTTTAAGTAACTCATCTAATTTTTTAGATAATAATCCTTCTGCATCTTTAGCTTCTTCTTTTTTCTTTTTATCTTTTCCTAATCCTCCTGCTAATTCAGGGTATACTAATGCCCAATCTAAATCATCATCTACTGGTTCGAAAGCTGAAATTGCGAAAATCACGGCTTCAGTTATTAAACCAATTGCTAACATTACGTTACCAGTTAAAGGTCCTATTTCGAAATGAATAATTTTGAAAAGTGCTCCGATGATTACTACAGATGCTCCTAGTCCGTAAGCCATATTCATAAATCTCTTGCTTGCTCTTGATTGTGCCATAATTTTGTTGTTTTAGTTTCGTTAAATATTGTAATATTTAAGCAGGTTTATATTTAGTTGATTAATTAATTATTAATTGTTGTTGTTTAATTAGTTGCTGCGTTTTGGGTAACTTCTGTTCCCATATAATCTTGAACAGTTCTGAAACCGATGTAACTTCTTGCAGAATCAGCATATTCATAATCTCTTGAACTTACTTGAAGGAAATAAGCAACATCTTTCCAAGAGCCACCACGAACAACTTTACGTTCATTATCTGGATCATTTACACTTGGGTTGAATGAAGCAGCATATTCATAAGAACCTGGATCGTACGATCCCTGAACCCATTCAGACACATTTCCTGCCATATTATATAAGTTAAAATCATTTGGTTCATAAGCATCTGCTTCTACAGTATATAAAGCTTGATCGGCTGCATAATCTCCACGTAAAGGTTTAAAATTTGCCATAAAACAACCTCTATCGTTTTTAGCATAAGGGCCTCCCCATGGGAATGTTGCTCCTTGAAGACCGCCTCTTGCCGCATACTCCCATTCAGCTTCTGAAGGCAATCTAAATGCATTTACATGTTGTTTACCTTTTCCTTTCTGGTAGCCATTCTTTTTCAATGTTCTCCATTGACAAAATGCATTGGCTTGTTTCCAAGAAATACCAACTACTGGATAATCTCCATAAGCATCATGCCAAAAATAATCATTGTGCATTGGCTCATTATATGAGTAAGCAAAATCTCTAATCCAAGCAGTAGTGTCCGGATAAACTTCTACTTCTTCAGTAATAATAACATCTGAACGACTTAAGCTTCTATCTTTTGCCGCTTTTTGAATATCCATGTATTTGTATTGAAACTTAAATTTCTTAACATCCCAAGTACGTTGACCATTATAAGATTCTTCTATTGGTAAATACATCGTATCCATAACTTCAGCATAATACTCGTCTGGATAATCATTTGTATCTAATATCAAATCGATGTCAGAGTTTAATTTTCTTCCTTCATAACCTGTAGGACCAAGGCCACTGTAATTGTCTAACATGTATTTTTCATAAACACTCATGTTAGCCGTATCTGCATCTTTAAATGCAAATTCACCAATTCCTCCATCCGTTTGAGTCATACCAATTTCATCAGCTAAAATCGCAAGTTTAGTTCTAAGGATTGAATCTCTCACCCAATTTACAAATTGACGATACTCACTATTTGTGATTTCCGTCTCATCCATATAAAATGCTCTAACTGTAGCCGTTCGCGTTGGTGCATCTTTAACACCCGCTAAATCATCATCTGATTTACCCATAATAAATGCTCCACCAGGAACAAGTGTCATACCATAAGGTTTTTCAGGATGCCATTTCTTTCCTTTAACTCCTACCAGTTCTCCTCTGTCACCAGATCCACAACTGACTAAAAAAGCTAAAACAGCGGTTAATAAAACAAATTTCTTCATATTCATATAAACTCGAGGTTAATTATTTAGTTGTATTTTTCTTAAACTTTACAATTTAAGGGCGTAAACATATTTATATATTTTGATAAAAACAATTATTTATGCAATTATTTTGCACTTTATCCTAAAAAAAACACACTTAATCGATAAAATAAGTGTTAAATTTTTTAAAAGCCTAAAGATACTAAAAACTGTTCTTTTTATACGCTTTATACCATCTTTCTGGTAATTTTCCTTGACTCGCCTCAACATAATCTTCGTGCATGCAAGGTAATAACGTATGTTTCTTTAATTTATTATTAGCATTTGGTAAAAAAGGAATCTCTATCCACCAACGACCTGTCTTGGTACTTTTATAAAATACCAGCTCTTCATCCTCTATTAAAACGTTAAATTTTTGATGATTGTTCTCATCATTAAAATCATCATCTGTTAGTCTACAATTTATACCCTCTATAAAATACCAAAGAATTTGTGCAATTAACATTTCTGTTCCTTCATCTTCCTTAGATGGTTTATATTCATAAATACCAAACGAAGACACCTTGTTGCTTATACCTGCATATCTTGATATTGTACATATTTCCTTTCCATCAAAACCATTGGGAGAATGTTTCTGTTTTGCACCAACTTCAGATGCCCTAATACTTTTTAAATCTAGACTCACAATATGTGCATCTCGCATTACAGGTTCAACAAGATTCATATTATTAGATACCTCACCTAATCTATAGGCTTCAAAATATAAGGTTTCCATCAAATCTATTTCTTCCTGCGAATTAAAATAGGTCTGATAGCCAATTGTAGAATAATTAAACAAGTTAAACGGTTGATCTAATATAATTTTACCTAAATAGCAATTACTTTTAATAGGTACGGATGCATCTCCTAAATCAAAATTACTATCTACATTCACAATATTTACCATTGGCATCACATTATCGAATGCACGATAATTAGCATAAGTCAAATCTTGACTTCCGCCAAGAATTATAGGAATGATTTTCTTTTCTAATAGAACTGTTAATGTAGTTCTAACGGCAAAATACGTATCCTCCACAGAATCGCCTTGAAGGATATCTCCAAGATCCGCAATTTGTGTATACCAGTTTCCAGGGAATAATGCATACAGCGATTTCCTTAACGCATCAAATTGCAATTCTTCACCAATGTAGTCAATATCATTCCGATTTTCCAAAACGCCGATAATGGCAATTTTCACATCATCTAAATCGGGAATTCCGTTTTGCTTAGAATGGATCTTTAATTTTCTTCCGAGCGCCTGCTGAGATAAAAGCTCGTTATGAGCCATTACTTCATCTGATACAGGAGAGAGAAAATTAAAATTCATATGGTGATACTTATCGCTTTTTATTTGTCATCTGTAATTCGCCCTCATTATTTAAATAAACCAAAAACACAGAAAAGCTCATTTCATTTAGGATTTCTTTTTTGCAGTCGCTTTTTTCTTTGTAGTTTTTTTCTTAGGTGCGTTTTTCTCGATTAACGCTTTTACATCATCGAGCGTAAATTTAGAAACATCTATGGTTTTTGCAAGCTCTATTTTCGTTTTTCCTTTAATAATATTATGACGTCCCCAACGTGCTTTTTCTACGCGTATACCTTCTTCTTCCCAATGATGAATTAACTTATCTTTTTCCTTTTGGATTTTATCTTCTATTAATTCAACAATATCGCCATCTGATAAGTTATCCCAATCGTATTTTTTATTCACATTGATAAACATACTGTTCCATTTAATAAATGGTCCAAAACGTCCTTTACCTTTTTGAACAGGTAATTCTTGATACATATATATAGGCGCATCTGCCTTTTGCTTTTCTTTTATTAAAACAATTGCATCATCTAATTCTACACTTAATGGGTCAACACCTTTTGGCAAGGACACAAAAGCTTTCCCGAATTTAACGTAAGGTCCGAATCGTCCATTATTTACTTCTATCTCTTCACCTTCATGAGTTCCTAAGTTTTTAGGAAGCTGAAATAAATCCATAGCTTCTTCATAAGTAATAGAATTTAATTGTTGATCTGGGCTTAAACTCGCAAAGCTAGGTTTCTCTTCGTCATCAACCGTTCCAATTTGAACCATTGGTCCAAACTTCCCTAAACGCACACTTACTTGGCGTCCTGTTTTAGGATCTTCTCCTAATATACGCTCTCCCGATTCACGATCGGCATTCGCCTGAACATCTTCTACTTGTGGATGAAAACTTTGATAAAACGCTTTCATCATTTTAATCCAGTTTTCTTTACCTTCTGCAATATCATCGAAGTCTTCTTCTACTTTCGCTGTAAAATTATAATCTAAAATATTCTTAAAGTGATTGACTAAAAAATCGGTAACAATCATTCCAATGTCAGTCGGAACTAACTTTCCTTTATCGGAACCTACTTTTTCTGAAAGCGTGTTATCTTTCACCTGTCCTAATTCTAATATAAGCTGCGTGTATTTACGCTCTGTGCCTTCAACAGCACCTTTTTCAACATAGTTTCTATTTTGAATAGTAGAAATAGTAGGCGCATATGTAGACGGTCGACCAATACCCAATTCCTCTAATTTCTTTACTAAAGAAGCTTCAGTAAATCTTGCAGGTGGCCTTGTATATCGTTCAGTTGCTGTAATGTAATTATTAAGAAGTGCTTCATTGACTCTTAAAGCAGGAAGCATGCCATCTTGCTCTAAATTTTCATCATCTGTACCTTCGAGGTACACTTTTAAAAATCCATCAAATGTTATCACCTCTCCATTTGCTGTAAAGGTATTTTGATGCGTTGAAGCGCCAATCTTTACATTAGTACGTTCTAGTTGCGCTTCACTCATTTGTGATGCAATAGCACGTTTCCAAATTAAATCATATAATCGTGCCTGATCTCTTTCGAGATTTACAGACTGCGTAGAAAAATTAGTTGGCCTTATGGCTTCGTGAGCTTCTTGAGCTCCTTTTGATTTTCCTTTATAATTTCTAGGCTTACTATATTGTGAACCATATGTGTTTTCAATTTCTGCTTTGGCTCCATTACGCGCTTCTTCAGATAAATTCACACTATCCGTTCTCATATACGTAATTAAACCTGCTTCATAAAGGCGTTGCGCCATATTCATGGTTTTACCTACTGAAAAATATAATTTACGAGATGCTTCTTGTTGCAATGTAGATGTTGTAAACGGTGCTGCCGGTGATTTTTTAGCAGGTTTTTTTTCTAAATCTGAAACTTTAAAAGTTGCATTAGCATTTATCTCTAAAAAGCTTTGTGCCTCTTCTTTACTACCAAAATTCTTAGGCAGTTTAGCCTTAAACGTTTGGCCAGCTTCGTTTGAAAACTCTGCATCAATTCTATAGGATGCTTGTGCATTAAATCCTTGAATATCACGTTCACGCTCAACAATTAAACGTACAGAAACCGACTGCACTCTTCCAGCAGACAAGCCTCCTTTCACTTTTCGCCAAAGTACAGGTGATAATTCATAACCCACAATTCTATCGAGTACACGCCGCGCTTGTTGTGCATCTACTAAATCATAATCAATACCTCTTGGATTCTCAATAGCCTTTTGAATAGCCGTTTTTGTAATCTCATGAAATACGATACGTTTTGTTTTGTCTTTATCTAATTTTAGTGTTTCTGCCAAATGCCATGCAATTGCTTCTCCTTCTCGATCCTCATCACTTGCTAGCCACACCATTTCGGCATCCTTGGCCAAAGATTTCAGCTTTTTAACAACATCCTTCTTATCTTTTGACACCTCATATTTCGGCTTAAAATCGCCTTCAACATCAACACCTAACTCCTTTGAAGGTAAATCAGAAATATGTCCAAAACTTGACTCTACCTTAAAATCTTTTCCTAGAAATTTCTCTATCGTTTTCGCCTTTGCAGGTGACTCTACTATCACTAAATTCTTCGCCATTATTCGTTTTTTAAGGCTACAAATGTATGTGAAAAAAAAGATATCATCCTAATTTTTAATTTTTTCAATACGAATTCTTCCGAAAACTCAATTTAATAACACACGATACAGAAAATGAAAAAAGCCTGATTTCTCAGGCTTTAATTAGATCTAATCTAAAATATTATTCTGTTCCAATTTTCATGATTTCATCGTCATCCTCAAATCCAATAACATCACGATATATAAAATATACTGGAAGATAAACAATTGAAATAGTGAATAAAACACCGATTCCACAGGCTATAATACCTAGCATCCCTAGAAGTCCAGAAACAAAAATTAAACCAAACGTTATAAACCATTTTTTAGTTCCTAAACTGAAACTAAGTTTTACAATTTCAGATGCACTGAGTTCTGGGTTATTTGCAAAAATTACAGCAAAAAACGACAAAGGAATATATGCATATATATAAGGTATCAAAAAAAGAGCTTGTGCTATTGAAGCAATTAATGCATAAACTAATCCAACCGCCAAAACTTTTCTAAAATAGTCTCCTTTAAAAAAATGAAAAAAGTCATCATTTTGAGGTTCCTGTAGATCTACTTGCCTACAAATTCTATAAAACCCAGCAAGTAAACCTATAACTATGGGCGTTATAGTTACAGTTTGAGGTAAATTATTTAAAGCACTTTTAGCATAATTAGTTAAAAAGTTAATCTCTTCAATTCCCATAGCATCATACGGATTTGGAATGAGACCTATAGAAACAAATATAAACGCTAAAATTCCTCCAAAAATAATGATCATTAAAACCATCAAAAATCCTTTTAACCATACTTCTTTAAACAATTTAATTGATTGATCAAGAATTTTTCCGAAATCTAAATTTTCTGAGTTTTGTATTTTAGTTTGAATATCTTGGAATGTCATTTAGATATAAATTAAATTATTTTATTTGTTTCCTATTTGTTGTATTTCATCTTGCTTGTCAAAACCAATGACTTCTTTATATATAAAATAAAGTGGATGATACGTAAATGCAGTAGTTACTAATGCGCCAATACCACAAAGTAAAAACCCAACAAAAGAAGCTAATATTGAAGATACGAATATCAATCCGAAAGTGATTAACCATTTTTTTGTTCCAATACTAAAACAAAGTTTTACGATGTCACCAGTACTTAAATCCGGATTAAACGCAAACATTATTGTGAAAAAAGATAAAGGTATCATCGCATAAAATATAGGGAAATAACATAGCACTATAGCAATTACGGAAATAATAAACGAAGCTAACATTAAAAGCACGATACGCCCAAAGTATTTCATTTTTAAAAAACAGAATAAATCTGATGTTTTCACTGACTCGTTATGATCTAATGCTTTTAATACTCTAAAAAAACCTGCGTACATTCCAACTTGAACTACGCTCAAAACCATGATTCCTACAAATAGTAATATTAAATATACTATTGAAAATCCTGCAAAAAAGGCACTAAACGTTTCAGGATCTGAATAACCACTTTCCTGCTGAGCAATCATCATAATAACAAAGGGAACATAAATTATGATAATAAATGGTAAGGCAAGAGCGAACATACACAATTGTAATATGAGCCCATTTATCCAACTCTTTTTAAACAGTGCTATAGATTTATTAAAAATATCTCCAAAATCAAGCGCTTTGTTTAAATTGATTTTAGATTGAATGTCTTGGTATGTCATTAAGATGAAGTTTTTCTGGTTAGTGCTTCAAATGTAATTATTCTTTTTAACAATATTCTATGACTGCCACTTTGTCATATTTCATAAATTAATCTTATCTTTGCATACTTATTGACTGATATAGAATTCAGTTTACTTATGGAAAAAATTATAGACGAAAACAAGCAAGGTGAAAACCTTATCATACAGGAAAAGAAAGGCAATACGCGTAAACTTTTTATTGAAAGTTATGGTTGTGCAATGAATTTTAGCGACAGTGAGATTGTTGCTTCAATATTAGCAAATGAAGGATTTAATACGACCAAAAATCTTGAAGATGCCGATTTGGTTTTGGTAAATACTTGTTCCATTCGGGATAAAGCTGAACAAACCATTAGAAAACGACTAGAAAAATACAACGCTGTAAAACGTATCAATCCAAAGATGAAAGTTGGAGTTTTAGGCTGTATGGCAGAACGTTTAAAAAGCAAATTTCTTGAAGAGGAAAAAATTGTAGATTTAGTTGTCGGGCCTGATGCCTATAAAGATTTACCTAATTTAATTGCCGAAGTAGAAGATGGTAGAAATGCGGTAAATGTTGTCCTTTCTAAAGATGAAACTTATGGAGACGTTTCGCCTGTTCGCTTAAACTCAAATGGTGTCACCGCTTTAGTATCCATAACTCGTGGATGCGATAACATGTGTACCTTTTGTGTGGTCCCATTCACACGCGGTAGAGAACGTAGTAGAGATCCACAGAGTATTATTAAAGAAGTAAACGATTTATGGGACCGAGGCTTCAAAGAAATAACTTTGTTAGGTCAAAACGTAGATAGCTTCCTATGGTATGGTGGTGGTCTTAAAAAAGATTTCGTAAAAGCCAGCGACATACAAAAAGCAACTGCAGTCAGTTTTTCTAATCTATTAGAATTATGTGCACAAGCGCAACCAAAAATGCGAATTCGGTTCTCAACGTCGAACCCTCAAGACTTAACCTTAGATGTTGTTGAAACCATGGCAACACATGCCAACATATGTAATCATATCCACTTACCTGTTCAGAGTGGAAGTGATCGTATTTTAAAAGCGATGAATCGTTTGCATACGAGAGCGGAATATTTCAAGTTAATTGGCGATATAAGACGCATCATTCCTAATTGTGCGATAAGCCAAGATATGATTGTTGGTTTTCCGACGGAGTCTGAACAAGATCATCAAGATTCGATGAGCTTAATGGAACATGTCAAGTATAACTTCGGTTATATGTTTACGTACTCCGAGCGTCCTGGAACTATGGCCGAACGTAAATTAGATGATGACATCCCTGAAGCCACAAAAAAACAACGTCTTGCCGAGATTGTTGAATTGCAACAAAAACACAGCCTATTTAGAACTCAAGAACATCTAAATACGGTTGTAGAAGTATTAATTGAAAAGGAATCAAAAAAATCAGATCAGCAATGGTCAGGTAGATCTGCCCAAAATATAGTGGTCGTTTTCCCAAAAGAAAATTATAAGATTGGTGATTTTGTAAATGTGAAAGCCACACAATGTACGAGTGCTACGCTTATTGGTGAGGCTATTGGTTATTCAGAAAACAATTAGAATTATGGAATCAGTACAAGCTATAAAACAACGTTTCGGAATTATTGGAAATGACCCAAAACTGAATCGTTCAATAGAGAAGGCCATTCGGGTTGCTCCTACTGATATTTCGGTATTGGTAACAGGTGAAAGTGGCGTTGGAAAAGAAAGTATCCCAAAAATCATACATCAACTTTCACATCGCAAACACGGCAAATACATCGCAGTAAATTGTGGTGCAATCCCGGAAGGCACTATAGATAGCGAATTATTCGGTCACGAAAAAGGTGCATTTACTGGTGCTACACAAACGCGATCGGGCTATTTTGAAGTCGCTGATGGAGGAACTATATTCTTAGATGAAGTTGGCGAATTACCCTTAACGACGCAAGTCCGTTTACTTCGTGTTTTAGAAAATGGTGAATTTATAAAAGTTGGTTCTTCTAAGGTGCAAAAAACGAATGTGCGCATTGTTGCAGCTACAAATGTGAATTTGTTTGAAGCCATTAAAAAAGAAAAATTTAGAGAAGATTTGTACTATAGATTAAGTACAATCGATATCAATATTCCACCACTACGAAATCGTAAAGATGACATTCATTTGTTATTTCGAAAATTTGCCAGTGACTTTGCGCTTAAATACAAAATGCCTACTATAAAGCTATCGGACGACGCGGTAAGCATCCTTATAAAACATAGATGGAATGGCAATATTCGTCAATTGCGAAATGTAGCTGAGCAAATTTCAGTTTTAGAACAGCAACGTACTATTTCTGCCTCTGCACTACGTGGATATATGCCAGACGTAGACAGTAATTTACCAGCAGTAATTAGCACCTCAAAATCGGAAAGCGATTTTAGCAGTGAACGTGAAATACTTTACAAAGTATTGTTCGATATGAAAGGTGATTTGAACGATCTCAAGAAGCTAACCATGGAACTCATGAAAAGTGGGAATGCTCAAGACGTTCAAAAAGATAATGAAGGGCTTATTCAAAAAATTTATGGCGAGGAGAATGACAATTATGAAGACCCAAATATGGATAATCTTGAAGTCCTCTCAATTCCTGAACAAGTTGTAGAGTCCAATACTGTATTAGAAGACAATACTCAAGATAAATATCATTTTGCTGAAGAGATTGAAGAAGAAGAAACCTTATCTTTACATGATAAAGAATTAGAACTCATCAAAAAATCACTAGAGCGCCATCAAGGAAAACGTAAATTAGCAGCTGCCGAGTTAGGCATCAGTGAGCGTACGCTATATAGAAAAATCAAACAGTTTGATCTTTAAAGAAACTTCATGAAGGCAATAGAAATATTTATGATTCGGAAATCGTTTTCTAGAAATAGCTCTGAAGCGATTCGACAAGAAGCTGAAAATTTGGTTAACGAAAAACATTACCAAGGGTATCGCGTCATAAATGTAGATTTTGATGTGGCAGATAATGCGGGTTACATCTATGCATATATTACCATGAAACGTCCAAACACATATTAATGAAAGGATTTAAATATATAGTACTAATAATTATCACTCTAACAATAGTTGGATGTGGTGCGTATTCCTTTACAGGAGCCTCAATACCTCCAGACACCAAAACATTTCAAGTCAATTATTTTCAAAATAATGCGCCATTAATAGAACCTGGATTAGATTTAGAATTCACAAATTCACTCACTGATTTAATTTTAAATCAAACCAGTTTAAGTTTAGTGAAGTCAGGAGGCGACCTTGTTTACGAAGGTGAAATCACTCAATATCGTGTATCACCAACTACTGCTACCGCAAATAATACGGCGGCTCAAAACAGATTAAGTATTAGTGTAAATGTTCGCTTTTACGATAAAAATGATGATGAAGGAAATTTGGAAAAGCAATTCTCATTTTTCTATGATTATGCGGGAAACGCTCAACTCGTAGGCAGTCAAAAAGACACAGCCGTTGAAGAAATTTTTGAACGATTAACACAAGATATTTTTAATGCAACATTGGCGAAATGGTAATTTATTAATAACATGGAATTAGAAAAATTTTCGCAATTATTACTGCATCCCGAAGCTATGAGTTCTGAGGACATCAGTAACATTACTTCTGTAATTGCTGAATACCCATATTTTCAATCGGCCAGAGCGCTATATCTTAAAGGACTTAAAAATAAAGGCAGTTTCAAATACAATCAAGAATTAAAAACTACCGCTGCATACACAACAGACAGAAGTGTTTTATTTGATTATATAACGTCCGAAGCCTTTAATCAAAATGAAATCTCACAAATCATAAAGCAAAATTCAGAGCATTTAAAAGAAATTGAAGTCAACGATATTGATGATATTTCTATCCATAAAAGTGTAACTATTGATGAAGCATTAAAGCAACATATTAAAAATACGGAAGGTGTTCTTGATCCAAATTTATTTGAAGAAAAAGTATCGCCTGAAGAGGTGGTGCAATTTATTTCAGATATCAATGAGGCTCCCAAATTACCTATACTAGAAATAGATTCTAAAAATATCCAGGAAAGACTGGAAGACAAGCTGAGTATTGGAAAACCATTAGATTTTCAAAAAGCAGAAACACATTCTTTCACAGAGTGGCTTAAAATAACAAGCTTTAAACCTATCGTTAGGCAAGAAAGTACAATTGAACCGAATACGGAATTAAAATCGGAGTCTTCAATTGAAAAAAAGTTTGATTTGATTGATAAGTTTTTAGAATCAAATCCTAAAATAACACCGAGCAGAGAATTAATGCCAACAGAACTTTCAAAAAAACCTGTTGAATTTCAACATGATGGTTTAATGACGGAAACTTTAGCCAGAATTTATTTAGAACAAAAAAACTATGATAAAGCAATTCAATCTTATAAAATTTTAAGTTTGAAATATCCAGAAAAAAGTGGTTTCTTTGCAGACCAAATTAAAGCAGTAAATCAATTACAAGAAAATAATACCCAATAATAATGAATACGTTTACAATATTTTTAATTCTTATCGTGCTAGTCGCATTTTTATTAGTTGTCGTAATTATGGTACAAAATCCTAAAGGCGGCGGATTATCATCTTCATTTGGTGGAGGTGGTAGCCAGCAAGTAGGTGGTGTCAAAAAAACAGGTGACTTTTTAGATAAAAGTACTTGGGCTTTAGCAACGCTCTTATTAGCATTAATATTAGCTTCTAATTTAGCAATTCCTGGAGCAGGAGGATCAGATATAGAATCTAAAGCATTAGACACAAGTGACGTGCCTGCACAAACAATTCCAGCTCCAACACCAACAACTGCTGATGATGCAGCAACATCTGGTGATTCTATTTAGAAAGCTTAGTATAACATATATTAAAAATGCCAACCTACAACGTTGGCATTTTTTATTACTGAAACTTTGTCAGTGATAATCAATTGGCACATTTTTAGCTTAATGCTTAAGCATTAAAACAATTTTAATTAATCAAAAACATATAACAAAATGGGATTAAATATTAAACCATTAGCAGATAGAGTTCTTATTGAACCTGTTGAAGCTGAAACTAAAACTGCTTCGGGGATTATTATTCCGGATAACGCCAAAGAAAAACCTCAACAAGGTAAAGTTATGGCTATTGGTAAAGGAACTAAAGATGAACCAATGACAGTAAAAATTGGTGACAAAGTACTTTACGGAAAGTATACAGGAACAGAACTTAAACTAGAAGGAAAAGACTATTTAATCATGCGAGAAAGTGATATTCTTGCAATTGTTTAATCACTAAAATATATAAAAATGGCAAAAGACATAAAATTTGATATAGAAGCACGTGACGGTTTAAAACGTGGTGTTGATGCATTGGCAAATGCGGTAAAAGTTACATTAGGCCCAAAAGGACGTAATGTAATTATTAGCAAATCGTTTGGCGCACCTCAGGTTACCAAAGATGGCGTTACTGTAGCAAAAGAGATTGAATTAGAAGATCCTCTTGAAAACATGGGAGCGCAAATGGTTAAGGAAGTTGCTTCTAAAACTAATGATTTAGCTGGAGACGGAACGACAACAGCAACTGTATTAGCACAATCGATTGTAAAAGAAGGATTGAAAAATGTTGCAGCTGGTGCAAATCCAATGGATTTGAAACGTGGTATTGACAAAGCTGTAAATGCAATTACTCTGGACTTGGAAAAGCAATCTAAACAAGTAGGGAATTCTTCAGATAAGATTAAGCAAGTAGCATCTATTTCGGCAAATAATGACGAAACCATTGGTGATTTAATCGCACAAGCCTTCAACAAAGTTGGAAAAGAGGGTGTGATTACTGTTGAAGAAGCTAAAGGAACGGAAACTTATGTTGACGTGGTGGAAGGTATGCAATTTGATAGAGGTTATTTGTCTCCATATTTCGTGACAGATGCGGATAAAATGATTGCAGATTTAGAAAATCCATACATTTTATTATTTGACAAGAAGATTTCTAACTTACAAGAAATCCTTCCAATATTAGAACCTGTAGCACAGTCAAGTCGCCCATTATTAATAATTGCTGAAGATGTTGAAGGGCAGGCTCTTGCTACATTAGTAGTTAACAAATTAAGAGGTGGCCTTAAAATTGCAGCTGTTAAAGCACCAGGCTTTGGAGACAGACGTAAAGCAATGTTAGAAGATATTGCAATTTTAACAGGAGGTGTTGTAATTTCTGAAGAGCGTGGATTCACATTAGAAAATGCGGATTTAACAATGTTAGGAACAGCAGAGACTGTAACAATTGATAAAGACAATACAACCATAGTAAATGGGGCTGGTGAAGCTTCTGATATTAAGGCGCGAGTAAATCAAATTAAATCTCAAATTGAGACGACTACATCTGATTACGATAAAGAAAAACTTCAAGAACGTTTAGCAAAATTAGCTGGAGGTGTTGCTGTATTATATGTTGGTGCTGCAAGTGAAGTTGAAATGAAAGAGAAAAAAGATCGCGTTGACGATGCACTACATGCAACGAGAGCTGCTGTAGAAGAAGGAATCGTTGCTGGTGGTGGTGTTGCTTTAGTTAGAGCGAAATCGGTATTAGAAAAAATAACAACTGAAAACATTGATGAAATAACTGGAATACAAATTGTTGCACGTGCTATTGAATCACCTTTACGTACTATTGTTGAGAATGCTGGTGGAGAAGGAAGTGTTGTAGTTGCTAAAGTAAAAGAAGGGGAAAAAGATTTTGGTTATGATGCCAAAACGGAAACCTATGTAGAAATGTATAAAGCAGGAATTATCGATCCTACAAAAGTAACTCGAATTGCATTAGAAAATGCAGCTTCTGTTGCTGGAATGATTCTGACTACAGAATGTGCTTTAGTAGATATAAAAGAAGATGCACCTGCTATGCCTCCAATGGGTGGCGGCGGAATGCCAGGAATGATGTAATATTAAATCCTATATATAAAAAAGCCTTAGATACTTATCTAAGGCTTTTTATTTTTTGAATTCAATACTTAGAATAGTCTTATTTTTAATGCTCTCCGTGTACTGAGTCTTTATCGTGATCATGATGACCCTCTTTGTCATGTTCCATTTCATGCACAGCATCACTCTTAGCGTCTTCGACTTTTTTAAGAACCATCTTACAAACTGGGCAATTCGATTCTTCCACATAAGTTTTCCCTTTCTCACAGTCCATCGGACAAACATATGCATCATGCATTACTAATTCATCTTCTTCATGATTATGAGACGCCTCAGTTTGTGTTTCTTTTTTAGTATCTCTACATGAAAATGCAATGACTGTAAGACCAAAACATAGTGCAAATAATAAAACTACTCTTTTCATATCAAATGGATATTCTTTAATTCTTATGCTCTTCTTTTACCTCATCATTTCTATATTTACAACATGCATGTACACTATTGTAAGCTTCATCAGTTGCTTTCAATTCTTTTGTATCGTGCCCCACAGCAACGATACTAGCTTGAATTGTTTTTAAATCTGTCTTACGCTCATCATAAATCAGCTTTAATTCATGTGTTTTCACATTCCATACGGCCGATTTAACGCCTTTGGTTTTAATGCATGCTTTTTCAATTCGCGCTTTACACATCATACAAACACCATCAACTTCTATTGTTGCCTTTGCATTTTTATTTTGAGCAAATGACATGGCACTTATAAGCACCACACTTAAAACTACTATAATCTTTTTCATATTATTCTATTTTAAATCTTAATCCTGCGTAATAACTACTTCCAAATATTGGACCATAAACAAATGTTGTGTCAAAATGTGAACCAAAAGGGTCGTCTGTTCCGACAATTGGATTATTCTGTTTTACATTGGTAATGTTTTCACCTCCTAAATATACTTCAAATTTTCTAGAAAATACTTTTGTAATCTGTGTATTCAAAGTCGCCAATGTTGGTGTTTGCTTTGGCAACTGATATTGGATAGGATTTGTTTCGGTTGAAGAAAAACGCTGCTCACCTAACCAATTAAACGTGGCATCAAACTTCCAATGTGATTGTTCACCTTCTTTCAAGTGGGTTTCATAAGATGCATTTGCAAACACACGATGTTTAGGCGTTAATGGTTTGATCAGCTTCCCACTATTATACTGGGTTTTAACATCATAATATTTATATGCTAATCTCAAATCAACATTCGCTAAAACATTATAATTCAACTCGGCTTGAAAACTATTTGCATAACTATCTCCATTTAAATTATAAAAATTAACCTCTTGAGGATTTTCATAATCTACGACAACTTGGTTTTGAAAATCTGTTCTATAATAATCCAGAGTGAAATCTGCTTTACGATTAAATAAATTGAAACCTTGCAGAAATGACACACCATAATTCCATGCAATCTCAGGGTCTAAGCCATAAATTTCACCACTAGTATTTAAAATATTAATAGTTCGTGATGTGGCAAACATTCTCTGGTTTTCTGTAAAAATATTGGCACTTCGTTTTCCACGTCCAAATGAAGCTCGTAACGCAGATTTCTCCCAGGGTGTATATCTGGCATGAACTCTAGGAGTCACGAAGGTTCCTAATAAATTATGCGTATCAATTCTTAGACCAGCTGTTACTGTCAGGGCTTCTAAATTATCATAGGAGTATTCAAAAAATGTACCTGCAGAATATTCATTTCTTCCATAATCCAAGGTATTAACCATTTCGTCATAATGGTCATACGTATAGCTTAATCCCATTTTTACCTTATGTCTAGAATCTCCAATTATGGTATTATAAATAGCATTTGTATAGATGCTATTATGCAAAATATCATATGCGTTCAATCCAAAATATGAGTCTTGATTATGACTACTAAAAGCGACTTGAAATCCTACAGTCTGATAAGGGATCTCAGGGTTAACGTATCCTAATTTAGCTGAAACTTCAAAACGCCTAGTATCAATTTCACTTCCCCAAGCGTTCGTTGTTAATTTATCGGTATCCGGATTAAAACTAACCTGACCCGTTTGCTTTTCATCATTCAAAAATCTAAAGTTTATAAAGCTCACGAATCCTTTTTCGGCATTGGTATATTGCCAACGATTCATAACATTTATTTGTTTCGCCAATGGCATATCTAAAAAACTATCGTTGTTTTTGTCAAACTTTTTATCTCTTCGATTTCCATGGAGATATAATCCAGTACTCCATCTATTACTGACTTTAGTATTTAAATGTGTATTTAACTCAATACGACCATTGGCATTTGCATATGCATTTACAAATAGTTGGTCGTCCAATGTTGGTTTTTGTAGTTCAGCATTTATTTGACCGGCTATACTTTCATAACCATTAACAACACTTCCTGCCCCTTTAGTTATTTGAATACTTTGCACCCAAGTCCCTGGAATAAAACTTAATCCATAGGCTTGAGAAGCACCACGAATAGATGGAATATTTTCTGTAGCAATTAAAATATATGGACTGGTTAAGCCTAGCATTTTGATTTGTCGCGTTCCTGATATTGCATCCGCAAAATTAACATCAATAGAAGGGTTCGTTTCAAAGCTTTCCGACAAATTACAGCATGCCGCTTTTAGCAATTCCTTACTGCTTACAGTAAATACATTTTGCGCTTTTAAATACGATTTTGCAGTAGCCTGTTTTCTAGATGTTACTGTTACTTCGCCAAGTTCACTAGAAGGTCTTAACCAATGTTGAATCACATTTGGTTCAGTAATAGTTAGGGTATCTGTTGTAAAACCCACATAACTTATCACGAGTTTTGTGTATGATTTTTTATATGGGATCACAAACTCCCCATCAATATCGGTTACAACGCCAACCGCAGTATCTAACCAATAGACATTTGCTCCTGGCAAACCTATCTGTTCATTTTTATCATTTGCTTCCATTACCATTCCGCTTATACTGTCTTGAGAGAAAAGCATTATTGGGCATAATAATAGAAAATATAATATGTTTTTCATTAAAATTTATTTGATGTGTAAGTAAATTGTATCGAGTTATCAATACTTGAATACATGAAATTCTACGTATACATCAAATGACAAATACTTGGTCCAACACTTGAATATCGGTAACCAAATTTGGAGGAGAATAATTTTTATGTGGAATGATTTGCTTAGGCAAACCTTCATATAGATTTATATATGAATAAATAAAAGAAGTGAATATTAACTGTTGTTCTAAGTCAAAATCATCAAATGAGGTGAATTTTAGTACGTCTTGTCCATGCATAAATTCAATTTCATCTTTACAGCAACTCTTTTTAATTAATTTAGATGGCTCTATTTCTGAAGGTGCCATTCCACAATTTTCAGCTTCTGTAAAAATAGATACGTCAATCAATACATCGCCACAATAATGCTTTTCTATAGTAAAAGACACTGTAGAAAGTAACACCAAAATTGCAAGTGCAATCGAAAACACATTATGTAATACTTGTTTTATCACGATGCAAAGATACTAAAAAATGAATATTTGTATTACATTTTTCAAAAGCCTTAACATATCATTGCTTCAATTTATAATAATAAAAAGCAGGTAGCAAAAGCAATAAAAAAATAGGTTGAATGAGAAATCTTCTGAAATTGAAAAACAGATAATAATCTTCCTGCCTTGGATTGATAACGAAATATAAAAATATTCCCAATAAAGCTACAAAGGCAATAGCGTACATATAAGCCGAAAATTTAATTATAGACGTATCCTTAAAAAATAAATAGAGAATTGCGAGTGAGATTAAAGCATTCAAAAAATATCGCAAACTTGTGAATAATGTTAGTTTTAAGATCTCTCTTCTTGGAAAATCCATATGTAAGTAATCACTTTTAAAAAACAACAAATAGGGATCGTAAAATAATTCGTTTTCAAAAACTCGTATTAACACCAATAACCCAAATAAAGCAAGAAGTAATATGTATTTAAAAGGATCAGTCATTTTTGCTTTTTAATTTAGAAAAGCGATTTACCCAAAACATCCATAACAAAAACACCATCCCGTAAATAATTAAAGGAAAAATCACAATATGCAATATTTCACGACGCCATGGATAATGAAACAAACCTATTGAAAGAATAGCAATTCGAAATAGGTTGACAGTATATAATAATACACTTCCTGTCAATATATATAAAAATGTCACTTTAAATTTACCAGCAAATGCTATCATAAATGACACAAACAAAATTATAACACTAATAGAATTGCAGCCCTCTACTACTCTAGCAACAAATTTGTTGTTAATTAGAATTTTCATAGAAGGTTCATTAGCATGTGACACTACCTTTGCATCATAACCAAAACTCTGTATTAAATAATTACTCTGATCTGCGACTAAATTCGTGAAATAATCAGGATAATACTTTGTACCATCTGAATGGTCTAAATAAAATTTATAGGCTACAGACAATAACAAATACACTATCAAAAATGTCAGAATAAATCTAACTACCGCTTTATATTTTACTAGGAGATCTTTCAATAATTTCACTTATAATTCATTATAAAATTATACAAATTGTAGCATTGAAAATGACACTTTTTAAATACTTTTGCAAAAACTTTTGAACAATGACATTTGAAGCTCTTAAACCTAAAATTGAGACCATAACATCAGCTACTTCTACAGATTTAAGTTTTGATGAGAAACTATTACAAATCTGTCAATTACTGGAATCACAGGTATCTTATTACAATTGGGTAGGCTTCTATTTTAAAAACGGGGATAAGAACGAATTGAAGCTAGGTCCTTATGTAGGAGATCCTACAGATCACACTATTATTCCATTTGGGAAAGGCATTTGCGGACAAGTTGCTATCAGTAACGAAAATTTTGTGGTTCCAGATGTTGCCGCTCAAGACAATTATATTGCTTGTAGTATAACAGTTAAGGCAGAAATAGTAATTCCCATTTTTGTGAATGGTGAAAACATTGGTCAGATAGATATTGATTCTAATACGATCGATCCATTTACAAAGGAAGACGAACGCTTCTTAGAATATATTTGCAATAAAGTTTCTGAATTAATGTAAGGTGTCCTTTACCCCCCTTGCCTAATGGCTTCAACAGGATCCAATTTAGAAGCTGAAATTGCTGGAATAACACCCGATACTAATCCTATAAAGGTAGATAATGAGAATCCTAAGAGCATATTTCCTGCAGAAAGCACAAAGTTAAAATCTCCTGTATAATTGGAGACAATTACTGCGGTTATCCAAACTAAACCTAATCCAACTAGACCTCCAATAACAGCCAATACCACTGCTTCGAATAAAAATTGAAATAAAATGAATTTGTTTTTTGCGCCTAGTGATTTTTGAATTCCAATTTGGTTTGTGCGCTCTTTTACACTTACAAACATAATATTAGCGATACCAAAACCACCCACTAAAAGTGAGAATCCACTAATAATCCAACCCATACCATTCATAGTACCGATAATTCCATCAATAGCATCCGTCATTCCTGAGAGTTTATTCACAAAAAAATCATCTGGATCTCCTGCTTTTAAACCTCTATAGTTTCTATATTTTTGCTTAAGAACTTGTTCAAAAGCACCAATATCTACGTTTTTCTTCGGTTTAATAATTACAGCACCAGGTATGCCGTCAGACCCTCCATTTCTAAATCGTCTAACAAAGTTGGCCGGCACATACGCCTTTTCATCAGGTGAATCAAAAATAGTTGCGCCGAACTTTTTCAACACTCCAATAACCGTTAATTTTCTTCCATATACACGAATCTGTTTGCCTATAGGATTAAGGTTTCCAAATAAATTTTCAGCAATAGAATATCCAATTACAATAACAGGAGCTCCAGAAACGGACTCAGATTCTGTATAAAAACGACCTTGCTCAACTTTAAAATCTTCAATTTCATAAATTCCATTAGACACTGGCACAACTTCCACTCCAGCAATGGTTTCAGCGTCATATTTCACAGTTTCACCTCCAGAAAAAATCACATAGGCCGAAGCTTCTATATCTGGAACATTTCTACTAATAAACTCGAAGTCATCATGCTCTGCTTGTGGAAAATTATCCCGTTGCCATCTTGGAACACTTGTCGGCCCAAAAGAGTACTTAGCAACATAAATAGTGTTCTTATCTAATCCCGATAAATTCTCTTGAATATTTCGATCTAAAGAATCAACAGCCGATAATACTGCGATAATTGAAAAAATTCCAATAGTAACTCCTAAAAGAGATAGAAAAGTACGCAGTTTATTGCTAGTTAAAGCATTTATTGCAAATGAAAAACTCTCCTTAAATAATCGTAAGTAAACTAGCATGAATTATAGACGTTTTTTGACAATCTTAAAGATAGGACGTTTTTAACAATATTTTGTTACAAAAAACTTAAATAAACACCTCTAGCATGGCATAAATTCTGTTTAAGAATATGTATTTTTGCCCTTTAATACACACAACTACAAGATGAACAACAGCAAACCCATTAAATCAGCATTAATTTCAGTTTTTAGCAAAGAAGGCTTGGCACCAATTGTTAAGCAATTGAATGCACAAGGAGTCACTATTTACTCCACTGGAGGTACGGAAAAATTCATAAAAGACTTAGGAATAAATGTCATACCTGTGGAAGACGTCACGTCTTATCCTTCAATTTTAGGAGGTCGTGTTAAAACATTACATCCTAAAGTTTTTGGAGGCATATTAAATCGCCAACATAATGAAAGTGATGTTGCCGAATTAATCGATTTTGATATTCCGCAAATAGATTTAGTGATTGTAGATTTATACCCATTCGAAAACACTATAGCTTCAGGAGCCAGTCATTCTGATATCATTGAGAAAATAGACATTGGTGGAATTTCTTTAATTAGAGCTGCAGCTAAAAATTATGCAGATGTAATCTGTGTTTCTTCGGTTGAAGATTACAGTGCGTTTTTAGAGCTTTTAATCGCTCAAAATGGCATGACCACTGAAACTGATAGACAGCGTTTTGCTGCGAAGGCATTCAATGTATCTTCGCATTACGACACGGCTATTTTCAACTATTTCAATAAAGACAACGATGAAGCAGTTTTGAAAATCAGTGAAACAAATGGAAAAGTATTACGCTATGGTGAAAACCCACATCAAAAAGGGTTTTTCTTCGGAAATTTTGATGACATATTCACAAAATTACATGGCAAAGAATTAAGCTACAACAATCTCCTTGATGTTGATGCCGCAGTAAATTTAATGAATGAATTTAAAGGAGAAACACCAACGTTTGCCATTTTAAAACACAATAACGCTTGCGGTTTTGCACAAAGAGATACGATACATCAAGCATATATTGACGCCTTAGCAGGAGATCCAGTTTCAGCTTTTGGAGGTATTTTGATTAGCAATACAGAAATAGATGAGGCTACAGCCAAAGACATCCACAATTTATTTTGTGAAGTCGTAATTGCACCTTCATTCTCAGAACAAGCTTTAGCTATTTTAAAAGGAAAAAAGAATCGTATTCTTTTAATTTTGAAAGATATTGACTTACCTAAAACCACAGTTAGAACCTGCTTAAATGGAGTTCTAGTTCAAGATAAAGATAACATTACAGATGCTTTAGATAATTTATCTTATGCTACAAACAATAAACCATCACAAAATGAGTTAGAAGATTTAATATTTGCTTCTAAAATTTGTAAGCATACCAAATCGAATACTATTGTATTAGTAAAAAACAGACAACTATGTGCAAGTGGTACAGGACAAACGAGTCGTGTTGATGCGCTTAACCAAGCTATTCATAAAGCAACCTCATTTGATTTTGACTTAAATGGAGCAGTAATGGCAAGTGATGCTTTTTTCCCTTTTCCTGATTGTGTAGAGATTGCTAAAAATGCGGGAGTTTCTGCTGTAATTCAACCAGGAGGTTCAATTAAAGACCAACTAAGTATCGATTATTGCAATGCTCATAACCTTGCAATGGTATTTACTGGAACGCGTCATTTTAAACATTAATTTTTATTACATTTACAAAACGCCAAAAACAAAATAAATATCAACCTATACAATAATATAACATATGGGATTTTTTGATTTCTTAACAGAAGAAATAGCCATAGATTTAGGAACAGCAAATACATTAATTATTCACAACGATAAAGTTGTTGTTGATAGCCCATCCATAGTTGCAAGAGACCGTATTTCAGGTAAAATAATAGCCGTTGGTAAAGAAGCCAACTTGATGCAAGGAAAAACGCATGAAAACATTAAAACCATTAGGCCATTAAAAGATGGTGTTATTGCGGATTTTGATGCTTCTGAGCAAATGATTAGCCTTTTCATTAAAAACATACCTGCATTAAAAAAGAAGTTATTTACGCCTGCGCTTCGTATGGTAGTTTGTATTCCTTCTGGAATTACGGAAGTTGAAATGAGAGCAGTTAAAGAATCATGCGAGCGGGTTAATGGTAAAGAAGTTTATTTAATTCATGAGCCAATGGCGGCGGCCATTGGTATTGGTATAGATATCATGCAGCCTAAAGGAAATATGATTGTAGATATTGGTGGAGGTACCACTGAAATTGCTGTGATTGCTTTAGGTGGAATCGTTTGTGATAAATCGGTTAAAGTTGCTGGTGATGTATTTACAAATGACATTATCTACTATATGCGAACACAACACAATTTATATGTTGGAGAGCGTACAGCTGAAAAAATTAAAATTCAAATTGGAGCAGCCACTGAAGATTTGGAGTTACCTCCAGATGAAATGAGTGTACAAGGACGTGATTTGTTAACCGGAAAACCTAAACAAGTTCAACTTTCTTATAGAGAAATAGCAAAAGCTTTAGACAAATCTATATTACGTATCGAGGATTCTGTAATGGAAACTTTATCTCAAACGCCTCCTGAATTAGCAGCAGATATTTATAATACTGGAATCTATCTTGCAGGTGGAGGTTCGATGTTACGAGGTTTAGATAAACGTTTATCTCAAAAAACGGATTTGCCAGTTTATATTGCTGAAGACCCCTTAAGAGCCGTAGTTAGAGGAACCGGAATTACTCTAAAAAATCTTTCTAAATTTAAAAGTGTATTGATAAAATAGTAAACCCAAATGCAGCAAATCATAAACTTTGTTATAAGAAACAAAACCTTTCTTTTGTTTTTGTTGCTATTTGGTATATCGTTCGCCTTAACAATACAATCGCATTCATTTCATAGGAGTAAATTTATTAATTCTGCTAATTTCTTAACGGGTGGAATCTATAAAAATGCAAATAGTATTGGTCAATACTTTAATTTAAAAGAAGAAAACAAAATTCTTATTGAGGAGAATCTAAAATTGAAATCACTTATATACAATGTAAATGAAACTCCAAGTGAATTAATTATAGATAGTTCGACTTACAATCAACACTTCAATTTTAAATCTGCCATTGTTTATAAAAACAGTTATGCCTCAGCTAACAATTACATCACAATAAACAAAGGTTTAAAAGATGGCATAAAACAGGATTACGGCGTAATTACTTCAAAAGGAATTGTAGGCATTATTGATCATACTTCAAATAATTATGCTACAGTTTTGTCTGTATTAAATACAAAAAGTAGAATCAACGCACAGCTTAAAAAAAGCAATCATATAGGATCTTTAAAATGGAATGGCAATTCCACTAAACTGGTCCAACTTACTGATGTTTCTAAATTTGCACCAGTAAATATTGCGGATACCATTGTGACTGGAGGACAATCTACTATTTTTCCAAAAGGCATACCAATAGGTATTGTTGAAGACTTTGCAATTGATATTAGCGGAGACACATACACAATTGACATCGAATTGTTTAACGATATGACTAATTTAGGCCATGTCTATATTATCGAAAATACAAATGCGGAAGAAATAAAATCTTTACAAAATTTAGTCGATGAATAATTCAACAGTAACTACCGTTTTACAATTTGTCGCTTTAATTTTGATACAGGTATTAGTTCTAAATCATATTAACTTTTTTGGAAATATCAATCCATACCTTTATATTTTATTTATTCTAGTTTTCCCAATACGAAACAACAGAACATTAATTCTGTTATTAAGTTTTTTATTAGGTCTGGGTGTAGATTTATTCTCAGATTCCGGAGGTGTTAATGCAGCCGCTTGCGTTACAATTGCATATATAAGGCCAATCATACTAAAGTTTTCATTTGGTATGATTTACGAACATCAGACCATTAAATTTGATAATACAGAATTAAGTAATAGACTCATATACTTTACTATCATGACGTTTATTCATCATCTTATTCTTTTTTCTCTGGAAATATTTAACATTTCAAAACTAATTTTGATCCTTCAAAAGACGTTATTTTCTAGTATCTTCACTATACTATTATGTTTGTTAATCTCTATACTTTTCAGTAAAAAACGACGATGAGAAAACTGTTACTTCTAATTTCAATTATTGCAGTAGGCCTCGTATTCATTACGCGTCTGTTTTATTTGCAGATCTATGATCAAAGTGCCTATAATCTCTTTGACGATAATGCCATCAGAAAAGTATATGATTACCCAAAAAGAGGATATGTTTTCGACAGAAATGGTCAATTACTTGTCGCCAATCAGCCGTCTTATGATGTAATGATTATTCCGCGTGAAGTAAAACCTTTAGATACGCTTGAATTCTGTTCATTGTTAAAAATCACAAAAGACGAATTTAAAAAGAAGTATGCGAGATCTTACACATATTCACCGCGCTTACCTTCTGTATTTGTGCCTCAGCTTTCAAAAGAAGATTACGCTGTTCTGCAGGAAAAAATGCGAAAATTTGATGGGTTTTATATCCAAAAACGATCGTTGAGAGATTACCAAACTACCATTGGAGCTAATGTTTTAGGCGACATTGGAGAGGTCAACGATTTAATAATTCAAAGGCAACCTTATTATAAAATGGGTGATTTGATAGGCAAACAAGGCATTGAGATCTCCTATGAAAAAACATTGCGAGGAGTGAAAGGTATTAAATTCATTCAAAAAGATCGATTTAACAGAAATATTGGGTCATATAAAGAAGGCATCTATGACACCTTACCTCAACCTGGAAAAGATATTACTATCACAATAGATGCTATACTACAGGAATATGGCGAACGTCTTATGCAAAACAAACGCGGCGGTATTATTGCTATTGAACCAAGTTCAGGAGAAATTTTAGCCATGATATCTGCTCCAACATATAATCCAAACGATTTAGTAGGAAGAAAACGTTCTGAGAATTTCACTAAACTTTATAACGACACTATTGCCAAGCCCCTATACGACAGAGGCTTACAAGCCATGTATCCTCCAGGCTCTCCTTTCAAAGTTCTCAACGCGCTTATTAGTTTACAAGAAGGCGTGATTAGTACTCAAGATAAATTTAGTTGCTCCATGGGATATCGCTATGGAAACCGAAAAATGGGATGTCATGCGCATCATAGTCCAGCAAATATGAATTTAGGCATTTACGAATCTTGCAACTCATATTTCGCCAATGTATATCGAAAAATCATGGACAAATATGAAACACCAGCAAAAGGAATGGATGCTTGGAGTAACCATATTAGAAGTTTTGGTCTTGGCAATTATTTAAACAATGATTTATCTGTCGGTCAACCTGGTAAAATCCCTACTGCTAAAACATACAATAGGGCTTATGGTGAAAAAAGATGGTATACAACATTTACATTATCTAATGCCATTGGTCAAGGAGAAGTGCTTGCAACTCCAATTCAACTGGCAAATATGGTAGCAGCAATTGGAAATCGAGGACACTATTTTACGCCTCATATTATAAAAAATATTGAAGACGACACTATTGACAGCAAATATCTTAAACCAAAATACACCACTATTGATAAACAACATTTTGAACCTATTGTTCAAGGAATGTTCGATGTTTATTCTAAAGGAACCGCAAAATATCTACAAGTTCCAGGTATTGAAATTTGTGGAAAAACAGGTACCGCTGAAAACTACACTAAAATAGATAGCGTTAAAACTCAGTTAACCGATCATTCCATTTTTGTCGCTTTCGCGCCTAAAGATAATCCTAAAATCGCAATCGCCGTATTTGTCGAAAATGGGTATTGGGGAAGTCGATTCGCTGGAAAAATAGCGAGTTTGATGATTGAAAAATATATCAATGGTACTATTTCTAGAACAGATTTAGAAGATTGGATTCTGACACATAGTTTAGAAAATGAATATGCTAAACCCTATTCTGGAGTACCATTCAAAATTAATGGAGAAACCACTTTACAAGTAATAGATACTAACAAAGCAGCAAATGCAGAGAGAGAACCATAGAGGCTTTAAATTTGATTGGATAACAATAGTTCTTTTCCTATTATTGGTAGGTTTTGGATGGATAAATATTGTATCTGCCTCTCATGTAGGTGAAGTAATTGATTATTTTGATATGAGTCAACCTTACGGGAAACAGCTCGTTTTCATCTTATTGACCTTTGTGTTGATTGCCATTATTCTCTCTATAGAGGCCAAGTTTTATGAACGCTTTTCGAGTATTATATATATTATCGCCATCCTCTCTTTAATTGGTTTATTAATTGGTTTGGGTAAAAATGTAAATGGCGCTACATCTTGGTATGCCATTGGCGGTATGACTATTCAACCTAGTGAATTTGCGAAATTTGCAACATCACTAGCCGTCGCGAAATACATTAGTGATTTACAAACGAATTTAAAAACACGTAGAGATCAGCTTAAAACCATTGTCATTATACTCATTCCTGCATTTTTAATATTGCTTCAAAATGACGCAGGAAGTACCATTGTTTATGCGTCATTCTTTTTTGTTTTTTATAGAGAAGGTCTTCAGCAAATATATCTCATCATTGGGACTATTATATTGGTGATTTCCGTTTTATCTTTAAAATTTGGAGTTTTATATACGTTTGGAATAGCCGCGATTATCTTACTTGGCATTGCTTTTTTTAGACGAAAAAAACGTGGTTCACTTGTTCAATCCGTAACAATTTTAGCCTTATGTCTTGTATTTTCTTTGGGTGTCAAATCCTTTTATAACACTATTTTAAAAGAACATCAACAAAACAGAATAAGTCTATGGTTGCGATTAGAAAAAGATCCAGCCAAATTAGAGCAAATGAAAAAACGCGAGGCGTACAATCTGCTTCAATCTGAACAGGCTATTAGTTCGGGCGGAGCGACTGGAAAAGGTTTTTTACAAGGCACACGAACGACCGGAAAGTTTGTTCCAGAGCAACATACGGATTATATTTTTAGTACTGTTGGTGAAGAATGGGGGTTTTTAGGCAGTGCGCTCGTGGTCATTTTATTTGTAAGTCTTTTAATTAGAGTCTTATATCTTGCCGAAGGTCAGAAATCCCAATTTAGTAGAGTTTATGGGTATTGTGTGGCGTCTATATTATTTATTCACTTTTTAATTAATATAGGAATGGTCATGGGCTTAATTCCAACCGTTGGAATTCCACTCCCATTTTTTAGCTATGGTGGTTCTGGGCTTTGGGGCTTTACCATTTTACTATTTATCTTTGTAAAACTAGATTCCAATAAGATAAATGAGTGGTAGTTCTTCTCTTAAGCATAAAAAAAAGGAGCTCTTATAAAGCCCCTTTCTTAATATACAAGTATCAATTCATTATTTTAAACTAGCTAAGCTCGACTTCAAGGTATCAATTTTCGCCATAGCATCAGCTTCTTTCTTCTTTTCACTAGCGACAACTTGTTCTGGTGCATTGTTTACAAAACGTTCATTAGAAAGTTTCCCTTGTACTGATTTCAAGAAGCCTTCCGTATACTTTAATTCTTGAGATAATTTTTCTATTTCTTCTTCAACATTAATTGCTCCTGAAATAGGAATAAAATACTCATTAGATTGCACTCTAAATGTCAACGCGCCTTCAACCGTTTCAGTTACCGATGACATACTAGATATATTACCCAATTTGGAGATTACGGCATCAAAAGTAGATGACAGATTCTCATTATTTAAAACTGACAATTCAATAGTATCTTTGAATGATATATTCTTTTCTTTTCTTATGGTTCGAATACCAGAAACCACATCCTTAACCGTTTCGAAATCTGAAATTAGTTGAGTATCATAGCCTTCAATAATTGGATATTTAGCTACAATCAAAGCTTCTTCAGGCGTACGTTCACTGACATATTGCCAAATCTCCTCTGTTAAAAATGGCATAAATGGATGTAATATTTTCAGATTGTTTTCAAAGATTGTAATAATCTTATTATAGGTCGTACGATCTATTGGCTGCTGGTATGCAGGTTTTACAATTTCGAGTAACCAAGACGCGAAATCGTCCCAAACTAGCTTATACATAGTCATTAAGGCATCAGAAAGTCTAAATTTACTGAAGTGATCTTCAATTTCTGCTAATGCATTTTGAAATTTAGCTTCGTACCATTTTAAAGCGATATGAGATGACTCTGGTTGTTCAATATCTGCAATTTCCCATCCTTGAACTAATCTAAATGCATTCCAAATTTTATTCGCGAATGCCTTACCCTGTTGGCATAAATCTTCCTCAAACATTAAATCGTTACCCGCAGCAGAACTCAACAATAATCCTACACGAACCCCATCGGCACCATAATCTTCAATTAACTTTAACGCATCAGGAGAATTTCCTAAGGATTTAGACATTTTACGACGTTGCTTATCGCGTACCAAACCTGTTAAATACACATTTGAAAACGGTTTTTCGTCCTTATACTCATAACCAGCAATAATCATACGTGCTACCCAAAAGAAAAGAATGTCTGGACCAGTTACTAAATCGTTAGTAGGATAATAATACTTAATTTCTTCATTTTCCGGATTTCTAATCCCATCAAAGACACTCATTGGCCACAACCACGAAGAGAACCAAGTATCTAGTGCATCTTTATCTTGTGTAAGATCATTTAAAGTCAAATTAGAATTTCCAGATTTTTCTTTAGCCAACATTAAGGCGTCATCCTTACTTTCAGCAACAACAAAGTCATCTTTACCATCACCATAGAAATATGCAGGAATTTGCTGCCCCCAAAGTAATTGTCGTGAGATATTCCAATCTCTAATGTTTTCCATCCAATGGCGATAGGTATTATTAAATCGCTTTGGAAACAGTTTCACATCTTCATCTTCCAAAACAGCCTTTATAGCAGGTTTCACAAGGTCTTTCATGTTCAAAAACCATTGATCTGACAAACGAGGCTCAATGACAGCTTTGGTACGTTCGCTAGTACCAACTTTATGGATTAACTCTTCAGTTTTAACTAAAACACCTAATTCATCTAATTCTTTAGCAACATCTTTTCGTGCCACAACGCGATCTTTTCCTTGATGATGTAAACCATAGCTATTAAGTGTGGCATCCTCATTAAGAATATCAATAACTTCTAATTGATGTCTATCTCCTATTTCCTTATCATTAATATCATGAGCAGGTGTAACTTTTAGGCAACCTGTACCAAATTCAACATCAACATAATCATCCTCTATTATAGGAATGACACGATTGCAGATAGGCACGATTACTTTTTTACCTTTTAATGCTATAAATCGCTCATCATTTGGATTAATACAGACTGCAGTATCTCCTAAAATGGTCTCAGGTCGTGTAGTTGCAATAGTTACAAAGTTGTTTTCGCCTTCAATTTGATAGTTTATATAGTACAATTTGTCAGTACGCTCCACATGAATTACTTCTTCATCTGACAACGTGGTCTTAGCCTCAGGATCCCAGTTTACCATACGATATCCTCTATAAATCAATCCTTTGTTAAACAAGTCTACAAAAACCTTAATTACGGCTTCGCTCATATCATCATCCATCGTGAATTTAGTACGATCCCAATCACAAGAGCAACCTAATTTTTTCAATTGCTCGAGAATAACACCTCCATATTCGTTAGTCCAATCCCATGCATGACTTAAAAACTCATCACGTGTTAAATCATTTTTATCAATACCTTGGTCTTTCAACTTGGCAACCACCTTGGCCTCAGTGGCAATTGATGCATGATCAGTACCAGGAACCCAACACGCATTTTTACCCTGTAAACGTGCACGTCGAACCAAAACATCTTGTATTGTATTATTCAACATATGACCCATATGAAGTACACCTGTGACATTTGGTGGAGGAATTACAATAGTATAAGGCTCTCTTTCATCTGGTGTTGAATGAAAATAATTATGCTCCATCCAGTATTCATACCATTTAGTTTCTACGTTAGATGCATTATATTTTGTTGGAATTTCCATGTTTTGGTATTGTTTTTGTATAGTAACTGACAAAAGTACTTATATTTCTTTTTTTGAGAAATTATTGTATAGAATAATGCGCTTTTATTTTAAGATTTATTATAAATAATGTGTCATACGTCTATTTAATTTTGCAGAATGATTAAAAGTAAGTAATTTTGATACTATCAATTTAAAATTAAAATGATGAAAAACTTAGTAATAATTTTATTTGTTGGCCTAATTAGCCTAGGAGCAGTAGCTCAAGACAAAGTGGCTAAAATTGAATTTAAATCTGACACCATTGATTATGGAACCATAGAAAAGGGTTCAAATGGCGTGAGAGTTTTTGAATTTACAAATACTGGTAATGCACCATTAATCATATCAAGTGTTAAATCTACTTGTGGTTGTACCGTACCTAAAAAGCCAAAAGGACCTATTTTACCTGGAGAAACTGGAAAAATAGAAGTAAAATATGATACAAAAAGAGTGAATCCTATTAGAAAAACAATTACTGTAATTTCTAATGCTGATACACCTACTGTAGCATTAAAAATAAAAGGGTTAGTAATAGATTCAAGTAAGAAAAGCGTTTTAGAGAAAAAAGATAAAAGCGTAATGGATCAATAGAACTTTACATTATAAAATAATAAAAAGAACTCCTATACAAGGAGTTCTTTTTATTTAAACACATCTTCTAATCTAAAGCTAAATATTCTAATCTCTGCATTTCTATCAACTTTGAGTCTGATGAGTTTACCTACTTCTGCTCTAAAAAATTGAATGACATCTTGAAGTTCAAGGTTATGAGATTCTTTGCCATTAACAGTTAATATCACATCCCCAATCATTAATCCAGCTCGAGCAGCAGGAGAATCTTGTCTTAGCTCCACTATAGTAAATGCCGGTTTTAAAGAATACTTGTACGAGGTACTTAAATTAATAGTGATTTTATTCTCATTCGAGTCTGTATAACCAATTCTACCTCTATCTTCTTTTTCTTTTACGACTCTTATTCCATTTTGTTCTAAAACAATACCACTTTTATTATAGAAAAATGGGGCTCTAAAATTACCATTTTTCTTTAGCGTTAATTTAGAACCTCGATAATCAAATATAATATTAAAGCGCTTCAATACTTCACCAGAAACACTACCATTTCGTTCTTTAAACTTTCGTGCAAAACTAATAGATGTAGAATCTGGAAAAGCAGTATTAACATCTTTAAGCTTAAAGCTTTTTAATGAAAATGAATTTACTTTCGTGCGCTTTCCATAAATACTCCCACTCAATCCTTTACCAAGAAAATCATCAAAATACTTATTTTTAGATGTCTGAATACCAAGAGAATCGTCTTCAAACAACCATAACCCATCACTGCTCCCAGTATCTATCAAAAGTTTAACAGGGATATCTATAGAATCGATCATTACTTCTGCGTCGATATATGGCTTTTTATTATGAAAACTTAAATTGAAAGTTTCACATTTCTTACAAGATTTATACACATAAGTCTCTGGTTTATGTAACTTTATAACTTTATTAGTATAATTAATTTCAACAACAAAATTCTTGAATATATCATAGCCTATTATACCATGAATAGGAACGCCTAGCCTCGGTGTGAAATTGATATCATTATTAAATACCACAAAAACTTCTTGATTAATATTAAGGGCATTACCTATTTTGAAAAAATTATTTCTAGACTTTAATGCTTCAATAGGGTCTCCTCCACCAAGTCCTCGTATATAAATTGTTTCTACTTGATGAATTTGCAATGAATCTGTGTTTGCTATATTGAAGAGAATTGGTTTACTAACTCCTGAATCTAAAATAAATGAAAGCTCCACACCGTTAAGTTCAACAGGCAGTACAATTAAATTACCAATAAGTTTGAACCTAATTTTATCACTTTCTGTATTAGGTAAATTAAATTCATTCTGAGAAAAACAACTGGTTATAACTATTAATAAAAAAAAAGTGATGATTTGTTTTTTCAGCATAGTAAAGTTTAAACATATAAGGTTAGCGTATCAACAATTTACAACTCTTTAGCATAACATTTTTTTTTAGATGCATATTTTAAAAAAACTTTAAGATAATTTTCAGAACTTTACGCCCTAAACATTCAAATAATGCCAGCAATTTCAAAAAAAGGGCAATTAATGCCAGAATCTCCCATAAGAAAACTAGTTCCTTATGCTGAACAAGCTACCAAAAATGGTAAAAGTATTTATTATTTAAATATTGGTCAACCTGATATAAAAACACCAACAATAGCTATTCAAGCGGTGAAAGACATCGATATTGATGTTTTGGCATATTCACGTTCGGAAGGCTCAGAATTATATAGACAGAAACTCGCTCATTATTATACAAATCACAATATTGATGTATCTGAAAAAGATATAATTGTCACCACAGGAGGAAGTGAAGCATTACTTTTTGCATTTGGTAGTATTATGGATTCGGGTGATGAAATTATTATCCCTGAACCTTTTTATGCTAATTATAATGGGTTTTCAATTGCTTCAGACATTAAAATAGTACCTGTTATTTCTAAAATAGAAGATAATTTTGCACTACCATCGATTGAGGAATTTGAAAAACTAATTACGTCAAAAACTAAAGCTATACTCATATGCAATCCAGGGAATCCTACGGGATATTTGTACTCTGAAGAAGAAATAAAAAAACTTGCTCAAATTGTAAAAAAGCACGATCTTTTTCTAATTGCAGATGAGGTGTATCGCGAGTTTGCTTATGATGGGAATACCCATTATTCTGTAATGCAAGAAGAAGGCATCGAAGCTAATGCCATAATGATTGATTCTGTATCTAAACGCTACAGTATGTGTGGCGCTCGCATAGGATGTTTAGTTTCAAAAAATAAGGCGGTAATTCAAACTGCTTTAAAGTATGCTCAGGCACGATTGAGCCCACCTACTTTAGCACAAATTGCCTGCGAAGCAGCATTAGATACTCCGCAAAGTTACTTTGATGCTGTTATCTCGGAATATGTAAATCGAAGAAACACATTAATTTCAGAGTTAAAGAAAATTGAAGGTGTTAAAGTCGCTAATCCTAAAGGCGCCTTTTATTGTATTGCTCAGTTACCAATTGAGAATGCTGATCATTTTGCACAATGGCTTTTAGAATCTTTCGATTTAAATGGCGAAACTGTTATGGTCGCACCTGCAGCAGGTTTTTATTCAACTCCTGGCGTCGGGTTAAACCAAATACGTATTGCCTACGTTCTTAATGAAGACAGCCTTATTAAAGCCGTTGCTGTTTTAAAAGAAGCACTAAGAGTTTACAATAATTAATGCAAATACAACACGACATATCATTAAAATCTTATAACACTTTTGGCATCGATGTGAAAGCGAAACATTTTGTTTCCATACGTAAGTTCGATGATTTAAAAGAAGTTTTATCCCTCAAGGATTATCCAAATAAGTTTATTCTCGGAGGTGGAAGCAACATGTTACTTACCAAAGATGTAGAAGACCTTGTTGTACACATCAATTTAAAAGGAATTGAGGTGCTTACTGAAAATGATTCGCATGTCACTCTAAAAGTGTATTCTGGAGAGAATTGGCATGAATTTGTACTTTGGTGTCTGGCTCATAATTATGGTGGTATTGAAAATTTATCTCTCATTCCTGGAAACATCGGAACTGCCCCTATTCAAAATATTGGCGCTTATGGTGTTGAACTAAAAGATGTTTTTGTCTCTTGCGAAGCTATTGATTTAAGATCAAATACAATACAACAACTCAGTAAAAGTGACTGCCAATTTGGATATAGAGATTCAATATTTAAGCGCAAAGAAAAAGGGAAATTTGTGATTACTAGTGTCGCTTTAAGACTCACGAAAACAAATCATAATCTGCATACTGAATATGGCGACATAAATTCTGAATTGCAAAATATGAATATAGACCATCCTACAATTCAAGAGATTTCAAAAGCAGTAGTTGCAATACGGCAAAGGAAACTTCCCGATCCAAAGGAAATTGGAAATAGTGGTAGTTTTTTCAAAAACCCAATACTATCAAAAAAACAATTCGACACATTAAAACAATCTTTTCCTGAAATACCAAGTTATCCTATTTCAGATGACTCTATCAAAATACCGGCAGGTTGGCTGATTGAAAAAGCTGGCTTTAAGGGTAAAACTTTTGAAAATTATGGCGTTCACAAAAAGCAAGCCCTTGTACTTGTTAATTATAGTGATGCCAAAGGTGCTGATATATTAAAATTAGCACATCTAATTCAAAAAACCATAAAACGTATTTTTAATGTAACCATTGAAACTGAGGTTAATATTATTTAAAAAACAATCATACAATCATAAGGAAGAATCTCATAATTCGAAGAAATTCAAAACAATTGTTTCTAATTAGCGTTATAGTAATATTTTAGTAATTTTACCATCTAATCATTTACGTATAAAACGGATTAAAAAAACTTTTTTTATGCGTATTTTTTTCAAATCTAAAACAATAAACTTTTGAGCACGCCTATAGAACAACAAATTGTTCATCTTCTCTCAAAAGGAGACAAAACTGCAATTAATTTACTTTATGAAAATTATGCGAATAGTTTATATGGTGTAATTTTAAAAGTTACTCTTAACGAAGAATTAGCACAAGACGCGCTTCAAGAAACATTTGTAAAGGTTTGGAAAAACGCAAAAAAATACGATTCTAAAAAGGCTAAACTGTTCACTTGGTTGTATCGAATAGCAAGAAACACAGCGATTGATAAGTTAAGAAGTTTTAACAATAGATTTGAAAAAGAAGTCCAAATAGACAAATCAAACGTATATATCTTACCAACAGCAAGTTTGAATCAAGATGTTATAGATTTAAAAGAGCATGTTGCTAGATTGGACGAGAAGTATCAAACTGTGCTTAAAGCCCTGTTTTTTGAAGGCATGACACAGCAAGAGGCAAGCGAAGAATTGGAAATTCCGTTAGGTACAATAAAGTCCAGATTAAAAATTGGGTTAAGAGAATTAAAAAAAGTCTATATCCCTTAAATATGACGACAATGGAAACAAAACTACATTCTTTTTTTCAGTCTGGTATGTTAGATAAATACATACTAGGTGTGACATCTGCTTCAGAAAATCTGGAAGTAGAACATTATATTTCTAGTTATCCTGAAGTGGAAGCTGAATATATACGATTACAAGATCACCTGGAAATTTTGGCTAAGGCACATGCCGTGGAAGCTCCAAAATTTATTTTGGAAGATATTCATAATGAATTAGAAGAAAAGCCAGTTATTACATTACCTAACCATAGTCAAAGAACTCCTTGGTATAGCATGGCTGCAAGTTTTGCGGCATTAATCTTTGCAGGAACTGCTTTTTTATTATATCTACACAACAATTCGCTTATTAAAGAAAATCAAGTTGTAGTTGAAGAAATATTTGATCTTAGAAGTGATATTGAAAAAAACAATAGCAGACTAGATAATGTGATGCGTCAGTTTATGAAACTTAATAATCCAGAAACTGAGAAATATGTTTTAAGAGGAAATGAAAGAGCTAAAGATTTAAAAACTGTTGCTTATATTAATGCAGTTGATAAAACATCAATGATAGACGTTGTTTCTTTACCCCAATTACCAGAAGACCAGACATATCAAATTTGGGCAGAGCTTCAAGATCGTATGGTGAATTTAGGCATATTAGACGCTGTTGATAGAAATCTAAAAAACATTCCTTACATGGAAGACGCCTTAGCATTAAGTATTACTATTGAACCGAAAGGAAGTACAGATAGTGCCAATGTTGAAAATGCTGTTGCAGAAATCACATTAAAAAACAATTAATAGTTTTAATAAAAACATAAAAAACCACCTAATCAGGTGGATTTTTATATACAGATAATTCTAAAATTAGTCTTTATCAAAAAGAGCTTTGTGCAAAAATCCAGCTACCAACGCTCCTGCAATTGGAGCTACCCAAAATAACCATAATTGAGGTAAATAGTCACCAGTAGCAAATAAAGCTTGACTTGTTGAACGTGCCGGATTTACAGAAGTATTAGTAATCGGTATACTAATTAAATGAATTAAGGTTAAACCGAGACCTATGGCAATTGGAGCAAAACCTTTAGGTGCTTTAACATTTGTGCTTCCTAAAATAATTAGTAAGAAAAATAGAGTTAATAAAAACTCTGCTATTAATGCAGAAGTCATTGAAAACCCACCAGGAGATAAATCGCCATATCCATTTGCAGCAAAACCACCAACATCAACAAAATCCGATTTCCCAGAAACAATAACATATAAAGCTGCAGCCGCAACAATACCACCAATCAATTGAGCAACAATATACCCTAACAGATCTTTAGCTTGAAATTTTCCACCTGCCCATAATCCTAACGAAACGGCGGGATTAAAATGACCACCAGAAATATGTCCTACAGCATATGCCATTGTAAGAACAGTTAAACCAAAGGCAAGCGCTACACCAGTAAAACCAATTCCTAAATCGGGATAACCTGCAGCAAATATAGCACTACCACAGCCTCCAAATACAAGCCAAAATGTTCCAAAAAACTCTGCGAAAATTTTTTTCATAATCGATAATTTTAAAAGTTAGTTAATTAAAAGTAAGAATAATTAGTAATACAACACTTACATCTTTGAGAAGTCACTTTATTATTTTTAAAATTTCACCTATGATCTCTAACAATCAATTATTAATAAATAGTGTAAAAATCGTATCTTTGTCAAAATTTTAAACAATGAAACTTTTACTTATCACCTTAATTCTTCTAGGCCTTGGAATAGCTGGAATAGCTATTAAAATTTGGGCAAAAAAAGATGGTAAATTTGCAGGCACATGTGCGAGTCAAAATCCGATGCTTAATACAGAAGGAGAAGCCTGTGGGTTTTGTGGAAAAACGCCAGATCAATTTGAAAACTGTGACGAAACGCAACATTCATAATTCTTAATATTGATACTTCAAGTATTATTTTATCTCTTTTTTGGAGTTGTTTTAATCCAATGTATTTTCTACGGCTATATATTTGGAAAATTCGTCTTTGCGAATGTGCAAGCACAAACAAAAAAAAATATAAGTATTTCAGTAATCATTTGTGCCAAGAATGAATCCGAAAATTTAAGTGCCTTTTTACCATCTGTTATAGACCAAAATTATCCAGATTTTGAAATTGTACTGGTTAATGATGGCTCACATGATGACACGCTCAAGGTGATGGAACATTTTAAAGCATTACATGCAAATATTAAAATAGTAGATGTCAAGCCTATTGAAGCATTTTGGGGAAATAAAAAGTATGCATTAACACTTGGTATCAAAGCCGCTACAAATAGATTCCTTCTATTTACTGACGCCGATTGCAAACCAATATCAAATCAATGGATTAGTGAAATGAGTTGCCATTTTTCAAATGACAAAGGAATCGTTATCGGCTATGGCGCTTATAAAACAATTAAAGGTTCCTTTTTAAATAAACTAGTTCGATTCGAAACTTTAATGACAGCCATTCAATACTTCTCATATGCCAAACTAGGGCAACCCTATATGGCTGTTGGTAGAAATTTAGCTTATAAAAAAGAACTTTTTTTTCAAGCCAGAGGATTTATGAATCATATGAACGTTAAATCTGGTGATGATGATTTATTTATTAATCAGATTGCTAACAAAAAGAATGCTGCAATTTGTGTATCGAAAAATAGCTTTACTGAATCCTTGCCAAAACAGACTTTTAAATCATGGATTCGTCAAAAAAGAAGACACGTCAGTACAGCAAATCTCTATAAACTAAAACACAAAGCACCACTAACACTGTTTTACATTTCCCAATTATTGTTTTGGTTAATTGGTACGCTTTTAATTTGTTTTTTATTTAATTGGAAAATTGTAATCGCACTTATAGGACTTAGGTTTATTTTTCAAATATCCATCTTGCATTTAGCCATTCAAAAATTAAATGAAAAAGGATTGATATTTATGACACCGTTTTTAGAACTCTTTTTAATTGTCATTCAATTCTATATCTTTATAAAAAATCTGTTTTCAAAATCAAATCATTGGGAATAAAAGACGCGATAAAAAAAGCTCAAGAGAATGACCAAAGTGCATTCAATTATTTACTCGATAAATTCTGGAATGACGTTTACGGATTTCAACTGAAACGTACTGAAAATGAGAATGATGCTGAAGACATAGCGATTCGTACATTTTCTAAAGCATTTGATAAAATTCAGACGTATAATTCTAAATATGAATTTAAAACTTGGTTAATTACAATATCCAAAAATATTCATATTGATTTACTACGAAAACAAAAATCTAGTATTTCTAATACTAAAACTCGAGATTCTGAAGACGAGTTTTACGATATCATTGATGAATCTCCATCTCCAGAAGACAAACTTATTACGGAACAAAATCTGGCCAAATTACTTCGCGATATTAAAAAACTAAAACCACATTATCAAGACGTTATAAATCTGAGGTACTTTCAAGAATTAAGCTATAAAGAAATCTCAGAACAACTTAAAGAGCCCATCAATAATGTAAAAGTTAAACTTTTAAGAGCCAAAAAATTACTTGCTGAAATTATTGAAATGAACTAATGCAATTCGATCTAAAACGAATAGGTCCTGGATTATTGTTTACAGGGGCAGCAATTGAATTTTTAACAGCTCTTTTTTATGTGATTATAAACTATAAATTAATCTCGAGTAAACATACACATGAAACTTGGCGTCCTTCTAAAAAACTACATGTTTTAGGCCGGCTAGGTATTCTATTCTTGATAGGATTTAGTGTATGGTTCCTATTCACATTATAAGATAAATTTAAGATAATACTTTGTATCTTTGTCAATTGAACTTGCAATCATAATGGATACAAAAATAGCTTCTAATACATTACCAGAACGACAAGCGAAACCCAAATGGCTTCGTGTTAAACTACCAACTGGAAAAAAATACACTGAATTAAGAAGTTTAGTCGACAAATACAAACTCAATACTATCTGTACTTCGGGCAGTTGTCCTAATATGGGAGAATGTTGGGGAGAAGGCACCGCTACTTTTATGATTCTTGGAAACATCTGCACACGATCCTGTGGTTTTTGCGGCGTAAAAACAGGAAGGCCTGAAACTGTTGATTGGGATGAACCTGAAAAAGTAGCACGTTCTATTAAACTCATGAGTATTAAACATGCTGTTTTAACGAGTGTAGATAGAGATGATTTAAAAGATATGGGAAGTATAATGTGGTCGGAAACGGTAAAAGCTGTGAGGCGTATGAATCCTGAGACTACTTTAGAAACACTTATTCCTGACTTTCAAGGTATTGAAATACATCTTGATCGAATAATCGATGTTGCTCCAGAAGTTGTGTCTCATAATATTGAAACTGTGCGTAGACTTACACGAGATGTAAGAATTCAAGCCAAATACGATAGAAGCCTAGGTGTTCTTAAATATTTAAAATCGCAAGGACAGCGACGAACCAAATCAGGGATAATGTTAGGTCTCGGTGAAACACGTGAGGAAGTCATTGAAACACTTCACGATTTAAGAGCACATGATGTTGATGTGGTAACAATTGGTCAATACTTACAGCCAAGCAAAAAACATCTTCCCGTTAAACAATTTGTTTTACCCGAACAATTTAATGAATATGAGCAAATTGGGCTAGATTTAGGATTTCGACATGTCGAAAGTAGCGCCTTAGTAAGATCATCATATAAAGCTCAAAAACACATTAATTAATTATGATTAATGTTGCTATTAATGGTTTTGGAAGAATTGGGAGAAGACTGTATAGGCTTATTGATGCTTACGAAAACATGCATGTTGTTGCAATAAATGATATTGCTGATGCAAGAACATTAAGCCACCTTCTGAAATATGATAGTATTCATGGTGTATATGACAAAAGCATATCATTCGATGCGGATCATATTATAGTTGAAGGAAAAAAAATCAAGCTTTTTAATCAAGAGCATCCATCTGACATTAATTGGCAACCTTATAATGTCAATTTTCTTATTGAGTCCACCGGAAAATTTAAAACGTCATCAGATTTAGCGTACCATTTAAAAAATGGCGCTGATCGTGTAATTTTAGCCGTTCCTCCCTTAGATGAGGACATAAAAACTGTAGTTTTAGGCGTAAATGAAGACATTTTAGATGGTAGTGAGACTATTATATCTAATGCCTCTTGTACAACTAATAATGCGGCACCTATGATTGACGTCATTAACAAATTATGCAAAATAAAACAAGCTTACATAACCACCATACACTCCTATACCACAGATCAAAGTTTACATGATCAGCCACATAAAGATTTACGTCGTGCACGAGCTGCTGGACAATCAATCGTACCAACTACAACTGGAGCCGCCAAGGCATTGACTAAAATTTTTCCAGAATTATCAGATGTTATTGGAGGTTGTGGAATCAGAGTCCCTGTTGCCAACGGATCTTTAACTGATATCACTTTTAATGTTGAAGAAACTGTTTCTATCGATGCCATTAATAAAGCATTTAAGGACGCTTCAACTAAAGCTCAATTTAAGAATATACTAGAATACACGGAAGATCCTATTGTATCTATCGACATTGTAGGAAATATACACTCCTGTATATTTGATTCGCAAATGACTTCAGTGATAGGAAACATGATTAAAATTGTTGGTTGGTACGATAATGAAACCGGTTATTCGAGTAGAATTCTGGAATTAATTTGCAATTTATCGGATAAATCATCACTTTTATCGAATAAATAATTATATTTGTTTAAATAAAGTGGTCTAAATATGTCCCAAATCAAATATTACATATTTGCTTTTTTAGTCTTTTTATCTTCAATTTCATTGGCTCAAAATACTGCCGATGAGGATGAGGACTTTCTAAAAATGCGAATTAAAAACCATATTACTCAAGCCGGATTTGATAGTGAACGTGGTGATTATTATAACGCCAAAGACAATCTTGAAAAGGCATTAGAGATTGCTAATAAAATTAGTGACAAGAAAAGTGAAGGTAGTATTAATACCAAAATCGCTAAAGTTCAATTTATTGTTGAAGAACCTGAAAATGCGCTCGTATCGTTATCCAAAGCTGCTGGATTACAACGCGATATTAATGATTATGCTGGTCTCGCTATCACCTATAACGTACGAGGTGTTATACAATCGAATCTTAAAGAATATCAGGATGCCATGCGGCTTTTCAAATCCTCAAAAACACTTTTCGAACAAGAACGATTAGAAGAATTCATTTCTGAAGTTTGCTTAAATGAAGCAAAAGTACATATCAAACTGAAACACTATAAAGAAGCCAAATCACAATTAGAAAAAGCCATTATTCTTGCTAAAAAATACAATCAAAATAACATATTAAGCAGTGCCTTAATCAATAGTGGTAAAGTATTACAAAACATAGGAAATACCGATTTGGCACTTACAGTTACAAACGAAGGGTTACAAATAGCTAATTCCAACAATATCGTTGAAAATATTAATGAGAGCTACTTGACGTTAAGTGACATCTATCAGAAGACAGAAAACCACAAACTTTCTAATGAGTTTTTGCGTAAACACATCAAACTTTCTGACTCTATTTTAGATATTAAACGTGAGAATTTATCACCAGAACGTCGTGCACAGTTCATAAATGAATATAAAGATGCCGAAAGTCAGCAGTTAAAAGCTCAAATGGAAGACATTGACGCTGAAAACAACCTCACAAAGATTACTACTATTCTAAGTATCGCGTTGATTACTATATTATCATTATTAACGCTTTCACTTTATAAGAATAATAACATAAGACTTAAAAGCAATAATGTGCTTCATAAACAACATGATGATTTAATTATTGCCAAAGAAAAGGCGGAATTAGCTTCAAAAACTAAAGCGAATTTCTTATCTACAGTTACACATGAGCTCAGAACACCTCTCTATGCAGTAACTGGTTTAACAAATATGTTATTGGATGAAAACCCTAATCCTGATCAAATTCCCCACTTAAAATCTTTAAAATTTTCAGGCGACTATTTATTAACCTTTATAAATGATATTCTACAAATCAATAAGATTGAAGCAAATAAAGTAGAGTTAGATCCCGAAATATTTAATCTGAATAAAAAAGTAGAGAATGTAATTTCTGCACTTAACAACTCAGCCTTAGATAATAATATTCAAATGCATTTTGAATATGATAAAGGTTTACCAGACACCTTTGAAGCCGATCAATTGAAGATATCTCAGATTCTTATTAATCTTATTGGAAATGCAATTAAGTTTACTAAAGATGGAGATATTTGGGTTCGAGTTCTAAAAATCAATGAAAAAGATGGCAAATTCAATTTGAGATTTGAAATCGAAGATAATGGTATTGGAATTACTAAAGAAAAACAAGATAATATGTTTGAGAGCTTCTCTCAAGGCTCGATTCAAATTAATAGAAAATATGGTGGAACCGGATTAGGGCTTTCCATTGTAAAAGGACTTATAGAAATATTAAAAGGTAAAATTTATTTAAAAAGTGAACTTGGAAAAGGATCAACCTTCTTTTTTGAATTACCACTTACCTATGCTGAACAACCTGTAATAGTTAAAAAAGAAAATCACTCAAAAACCCTCGACAAATTGGACTTAAACTCAATTAAAATTTTGGTTGTTGAAGACAACAAAATTAATCAAATGATTACCAAAAAAATCTTGAACAAAATGAGCCTTTACTGCGATGTTGTTGACAATGGTGAAGACGCTGTAGATCGTGTTAAGGAAGCTAATTATAATGTGGTCTTAATGGACATACATATGCCTGGAATTAGTGGTATAGAAGCTACTAAAATTATTAGAACCTTTGACAAAGAGCTTACTATTTTTGCTTTAACGGCTGTTACTCTGGAAGATAAGATGCATGAATTTGAAGAAGCTGGTTTTGATGATATTATTTCAAAACCATTCAAACAAGAAGATTTTGAGAAAAAGCTATACGCAGCTTTAGTTAGTGATAAAAGCACTGCTTCTATTTAGAAAATTTGCAAAAACCACTAATTAAATTATTAAATTCAAATGACCTGTCTATGATTACTTCTATTGGCAGATAAAACAATGTATTAGAATTCTTAAAATCAGACTCCAATCTCACAAAGTCCTTTTCGGTAGTCAATACCAATGTCTTAGTTTTCAAATTTTCGATCTCATTTTCAGAAAACTCATGATGATCCTTATAGTTTAAATGTTCGAAATTCAATCCTTTAGCATTCAAAAAATCAACTAAAGGTTTTGAATTCGCAATACCAGTAACTAACGTAAATTGACTCGCTTTCAAATCTCCCAATTCCTTTTCCTCATTAAGGCCAATTATTTTCTCAGAATATCCAATATGACTAAAAAAGACCTCCTGTCCAGTTATAGGATCTAGTTGCTTGATTACATTTTTCTTTGCAGCATCAGCTAATTGGTCAGGGCACTTTGTAACGACAATAACATCTGCCCTGTTTGCCCCAGATTTTGGTTCTCTCAAATTTCCCGTTGGTAACACAATATCATCGCTATATAAATTATCAAAAGCTGTCAATAATATATTAAGTCCAGCTTCCACACGTCTATGCTGAAATGCATCATCAAGTAAAATAACTTCTGGAGTGATTTCTAAGGCTCTTAATTGCTCTATTCCATGACGTCTATCGGCATCAACACTCACAATAATATCATCAAATTTATTGTAAATCTGAAAGGGTTCATCTCCAATTGTTGACGGATTGGCCTCCGTATCTGCTAAAACAAATCCAACGGATTTTCTCTTATAGCCTCTACTTAAAGTAGCCAAGTGATAATTTGACTTTAATAATCGAATTAAATACTCAATCATAGGTGTTTTTCCGGTACCTCCAACACTCAAGTTTCCAACACAAATCACAGGAAAATCATAACTTGTAGAAGATTTAGCTCCCACATTATACAATGTATTTCGCAAAGAAGTCACCAAATAATAGATTGGAACAATTGGTAAGAGTAATTTTCGAAGTAACTTCATAACAACGAAAATATAATATTTTATCTTTGAAGCAAACTATTAACATATGATTGTAAAAGATGTCATTAATTATTTAGAAGAATTAGCGCCTCTAAACTATGCTGAAGATTTTGATAATGTTGGTCTTCTCGTTGGAAATAAACGAGACAAAGTAACTGGTGTTCTAGTCACTTTAGACACATTAGAGACAGTAGTTGATGAAGCTATAGCGCATAATTGCAATCTAATTGTTAGTTTTCATCCCATTATTTTCAAAGGCTTAAAAAAAATAAATGGCACCAATTATGTTGAACGTGTTGTTATTAAAGCCATTCAACATAATATTGCGATTTATGCTATTCATACCGCACTAGACAATGCGCTTAATGGCGTTAATGATATCATTTGTAATACGCTTCATTTAAAGCACAAAAAAATTCTAATTCCTCAAAAAGGGACTATTAAAAAACTAACAACTTATGTGCCGAATAAAGATGTAGAACAATTAAGAATGGCTCTATTCAATTGTGGCGCTGGGAATATTGGTAATTATGATAATTGCAGTTTCAATGCTGAAGGTATAGGCACCTATAAAGGCAATACGAACTCTAATCCTACCATAGGTGAGAAAGGCAAAATGCATAAAGAAAAAGAAACGCAAATATCGGTAACATTTCAAAAGCATATAGAATCAAAATTACTTCAGACCTTATTTGAAGCGCATCCTTATGAAGAAGTCGCTTTTGAAGTGACAACACTTGACAACTACAATCAAAATATAGGTATGGGTATGGTTGGAGTATTAGAAAATGAAATGAATCCAACAGATTTTTTGAACTATGTTAAGTCTAAAATGAATGTTTCGCACATTAGACACTCAAAGTTTTTAAATAAACCAATAAAAAGAGTTGCTGTTCTTGGAGGCTCAGGAAGTTTTGCCATTCCTGCCGCCAAATTAGCTGATGCGGACATATTTTTGACAGCAGATCTTAAATATCACGACTTTTTTACTGGCGAAAACGAACTAATTTTAGCAGATATTGGACATTATGAGAGCGAACAGTTCACAAAAAGGTTTTTAGCGGACTATCTCTCAAAAAAAATCACTAATTTTGCAGTCGTTTTATCAATGACAAATACAAATCCAGTAAAGTATTTTTAATTATGGCAAAAAAGATTGAAGTTTCTGTAGAAGAACGACTAAGAGCGTTATACGATTTACAATTAATCGATTCTAGAGTAGACGAAATTAGAAACATAAGAGGCGAACTTCCTTTAGAAGTTCAAGATTTAGAAGATGAAGTTGAAGGTTTAAATACTAGACTTGAAAAATTAAGTTCCAATTTAGGATTGATTGATGATGATATCAAGTCTAAAAAGAACATAATGGAAGAGGCAAAAACTTTGATTAAGAAATATTCTGAACAACAAAAGAATGTTAGAAATAACAGAGAATTTAACTCTTTAACTAAAGAAGTTGAGTTTCAAGAATTAGAAATTCAACTAGCAGAAAAGCATATTAAAGAATTTAAAGTTCAAATTGAACAGAAAAAAGAAGTTATTACCGAAACTAAAGACAGATTAAAGGACCGAACGACTCACTTAAAACATAAACGAAGTGAATTAGACGCAATTTTAGCTGAAACTGAGAAAGAGGAGACTGCATTACTTAAAAAATCGGAAGAATATCAAAAACAAATTGAAACGCGCTTAGTTGAAGCCTACAATCGTATTCGTAAGAATGTGAAAAATGGACTAGCAGTAGTAGCGATAGAAAGAGGCGCTTCTGGTGGTTCATTCTTTACAATTCCTCCACAAGTGCAAGTAGAAATTGCGTCTCGCAAAAAAGTAATTACAGATGAGCATAGTGGTCGTATTCTAGTAGATGCAGCTTTAGCTGAAGAGCAAAAAGAAAAAATGGAAAAACTTTTTTCTAAATTGTAATTCAATCAACACATAAAATTAAAAGCCTTCAGATATCTGAAGGCTTTTTTATTTCAAATTTTCTCAACAACAACTGTTAAGGAATTGTATTTTTTTTCGTCTATTGTAAGAAAGCATTTGAAAATGAAAATCCTCATACCTGTATTAGCCATAGCTTTATTATTTAGCTGTCAAAATAGAGCACAAATCAGTTCAAAACAATTAGACGTTATTAAGGCGAATCCTACTGAAGTACTAATTCAAGATGGTTTAGCTCGCGCTTATTTTGCAAGTGGATGTTTTTGGTGTGTTGAAGCCATTTATGAAAGTATTAAAGGCGTAAAAGAATCAATTTCTGGATATTCAGGTGGATTTACAGATAATCCCACATACGAATTAAGTAACACAGGTAAAACGGGGCATGCGGAAGCTGTGGAAATTATTTACGATCCCAAACTAGTGAGTTTTTCTACCTTAGTCGATGTGTATTTTGGCTCTCAAAATGTGACACAAGTCAATGGACAAGGGAATGACAGAGGCTCACAATATCGATCGATACTGTTTTATCAAAATGAAGAACAGAAACAAATCATTTTAGAAAAAAAAGCCGCCCTTTCTAAATCGCTAAATGTAGAAATTGCAGCAGAAGTCTACCCCTTTCAAAAATTTTGGATCGCTGAAGATTATCACCAAGATTATGAACGCTTACATCCTGACAACTCTTATATTAGAAATGTTTCAGTTCCTAGGCTAAAACGATTCCAAAAAAAGTTTCCAGAATTTCTAAAGGACGGACACTAAATTTTTGTAGCCTTAATTTCAAAAATTAATGGATACAATTTATCTTTTGTAACATACATACCTGATTTCGTTTTTTCTAAATTAGGAAGTACATCATATGGACATTCATCATACTCCCTTAAATAATCTATATGTAAACCCGCTTCAGTTAAAGCTGATACTATTTCTCCAATCCCATGATTCCATCCATATTCCTTACTCGTTATTGAAGACATTAGATCAGCATAAGTGCCCTCATACTCTTCATAAATCGCATCGTCTTGCATATAGCCATATTTCATAATGGCCTTGTCATCTAAATAGTCAAACATCCATACAATAGGATGGAATTCTGCCATATAAAATGTCCCACCTTTCCTTAATCGCTCAGCAATAATACGTCCCCATGGCTTCAAGTCTGGTAACCACCCAATAACACCATAACTTGTAAATACAATATCAAATGATTCTGAAATGTAATTCGAAGTTTCTAGCACATTGCAGCATTCAAAACGCGCATCCAATTGTAATTCTTTATTTATTTTTTGAGCCAGTTTAATCCCTTCATCGCTTATATCCACTCCAACACATTTTGCTCCTAACCTACTCCAACTTAATGTGTCCTGACCAAAATGACATTGTAAATGCAATAATGATTTTCCATTTACATCACCTAATGCATTGATTTCATAAGACATTAGTGACGAATTACCAGCCATAAAGGCTTTCATATCATACATTTCACTATTAGCATGAACTTTCACCTTTTCATTCCAAGTCGCTTTATTTATATTAAAAAAATTGTCGCTTGTATCCATAAGTCTAAATTGAATATCGAATATAAAACTTCTCTTTGAATGTTCCTATCTTTGAAAAAATTCCAATAATGAAAAATTATTTTCTAATACTTAGCATACTATTAATTTATGCGTCTTGTCAAAAAAACAAAACAGTTATAAAAGAATCGAAAGTTTCAACTGTTGCGGAGCAAATTGCGAATGCGCATGGTTTATCACATTGGAATAAGGTCTCTCAAATAAAATTCACTTTTAATGTAGATCGCGATAGCAGTCATTATGAACGCTCTTGGAGTTGGAAACCCAAGACTAATGATGTGTCTTTAATCACAAATACAGATACTATAAAATATAATAGAACCGATATAGATAGTATTTCTATAAATGCCGACAAAGCATTTATAAATGATAAATACTGGTTGCTCGTGCCTTTTCAACTGGTATGGGATGAGAGTACAACTATTACTGAACCTGTACAAACTGAGGCCCCAATTAGCAAAAAACTTTTAAATAAAATCACCTTGACTTATTCTAACGAAGGCGGCTACACTCCTGGTGATGCCTATGATATTTATTATAGTGACGATTTTTTGATTCAAGAATGGGTGTTTAGAAAAGCGAATTCGAAAGATGCGACATTAACTAGCACCTTTGAAAATTACCAAACTTTTAATGGATTGAAAATAGCGCTTACGCATAAAAAACCTGAACGTAATTGGAATCTCAATTTTACAGATGTAATTGTTACGCAAGACTAAGATTGGCGTCTATCCTTTAAACTTTTCTTTGACATGCGTGCCATCGCAATAGGGTTTATTATCAGATAATCCACATCTACAAAACGCAGTAGTTTTGTTTTTCTTTTCTAGCGTTCCGTCCTTATGAGTTACGTTCAAAGTCCCATACACAAGTAAAGGACCGTTTTCCATAACCTCAACTTTGGTTTCCATACTTTCAGAAGATTTATCGCCTTCTTCATTCATGAAAAAACTCAATGCTCCTGAAGGGCACTGTTTAACCTGATGAATCAATTTATCTGTTGCGGCAGCATCAACTTTAATCCAAGGGCGATCTTTAGGTTGAAAGACTTCAGGTAAACCTTTTGTGCAAAAAGCAGAATGAATACATTTTTCAGACTCCCAAACAATGGTGACCTCACCATTACTGTATTCTTTAATTTTTCCCATACCCTTATTAGATTTTATTAAATATACAAAAAACTTTGTTCGATTTATCTCGCCTATAGGTGTTCATTCCTTCATATTTAATTCTTATTTTTGTTGGAAACCTAAAAACAAAGCCGTTGTCCAACTATAAATCAGGTCTAGATTATGCCAAATCACAAGACCAAAACGACGAATTAGCACCGTATAGAGATCAATTTCATATTCCGAAAGATAAAGATGGAAATGAATGGATTTACATGACAGGAAATTCCTTAGGCTTACAACCTAAATCAACAAAATCCTATATCAATCAAGAGCTTGAAGATTGGGCAAATCTAGGAGTAGAAGGACATACTGAAGCAAAAAACCCGTGGCTACCATATCATGAATTCTTAACTGAAAGTATGGCGAAAGTTGTGGGAGCCAAACCTATTGAAGTGATTGTAATGAATACCTTGACGGCTAATTTGCATTTCATGATGGTGTCATTTTATCAACCTACAAAATCACGTTATAAAATAGTTATTGAAGCGGATGCATTCCCTTCAGATAAATATGCGGTAGAATCCCAGTTACGTCATCATGGTTACGATGATAAAGACGGATTGATCCTTTGGAAAGCAAGAGCAGGTGAAGAGTTAGCCAGATATGAAGATTTAGAAGCTATTATGGAATCTCAAGGTGATGAAATTGCCTTGATTATGATAGGAGGTGTTAATTATTACACTGGACAATATTTTGATTTAAAACGTATTACGGAACTTGGACATAAACATGGCTGTATAGTAGGTTTCGATTGTGCCCATGGCGCTGGAAATGTTGAATTAAATTTACATGATTCTGGAGCTGATTTTGCAGTTTGGTGCACCTACAAATATTTAAATTCTGGCCCTGGAAGTTTAGCTGGTTGCTTTGTTCATGAACGTCATGCTCATAACAAAGACCTAAACAGATTTACAGGTTGGTGGAGTCACAATAAGCAAACACGTTTCAATATGAGGCATGAATTTGACGTCTTACCTGGAGCTGAAGGATGGCAATTGAGCAATCCTCCAATTTTGTCTATGGCTGCTATAAAAGCTTCATTAGATATCTTCAACGAAGTGGGTATGAAAAAATTAAACGAAAAATCTAGAAGTCTAACAGGCTATTTTGAGTTTCTTTTAAAGCAATTGGGTGAAGATGTCATAAAAATAATAACACCAATCGATCCAAATGAAAGAGGGTGTCAACTCTCTATTCAGGTTTTAAATGCGGATAAAATCTTACATGACAAACTCACTGAGGCTGGAGTTATAAGTGATTGGCGTGAACCTGATGTAATTCGGTGTGCTCCAGTCCCGCTTTATAATACATATCAGGATGTATATCATATGGTTGAAAAATTGAAAGTTATTTTGAATGGATAAACAACAAAACATACTCATTATTGGAGCTGGACTTTGTGGCTCATTACTCGCATTACGACTCGGACAACGTGGTTATAACGTAACCGTTATGGAAATGCGACCCGATTTAAGAAAAGTTGATATTAGTGCTGGACGCTCAATCAATCTAGCCTTTTCTGATCGTGGAAACAAAGCGATGAAACTTGTAGGTATAGAAGAAAAAGTCAATGCACTTTGCATTCCTATGAATGGACGGATGCTACATGATAAGGAAGGAAATACAATGCTATCAAATTACAGCGGAAGAGATCATGAATATATAAATTCAATTTCTCGAGGTGGTCTTAATGCTTTACTTCTTGATGAAGCCGAAAAGCATGAAAACGTAAAGATCTTTTTTAACAGAAAATGTAAATCTGTAAATTTCGATAAAACCGCAGCGCTTTTTAAAGACTACACGACCAATACTGAGTTTAAAGAAGATGCTGATGTCATTTTCGCTACAGATGGTGCAGGCTCAGCTATGCGAAACAGTTATTATTTAGGTAAAAAATTCTTATTTAGTTTTTCACAGGACTATTTAACTCACGGCTATAAAGAATTGAGCATCCTTCCAACTGAAACAGGAGATTATAAAACCTATAAAAATGCATTGCATATATGGCCAAGAGGTGATTTTATGCTAATTGCATTACCAAATTTAGATGGAAGTTTTACGGTCACATTATTCCTTAGTTTTAAGGAAGGTAAATACAATTTTAATAATTTAACAACACCCGAAATCGTAACAGAATTTTTTCAAGAAGAATTTCAAGATGCGCTTGCATTAATGCCAAACTTAGTGAATGATTTCTTTGAAAACCCTACTGCCGCATTAGGAACGGTTAAATGTTCTCCTTGGCACTATCAAGGAAATACACTATTAATGGGAGATGCAGCGCATGCCATTGTGCCTTTTTATGGTCAAGGTATGAATGCATCATTTGAAGATGTTGTAGAATTTGATGCTGTACTAGATCAGCATGATGGAGATTGGGAAACTGTTTTCAAGGTATATGAAGCTACGCGTAAAAAAGATACAGACGCTATTGCAGATTTAGCAATTGATAATTTCCATGAAATGAAAAATCATGTGGCGAATCCTATATTCCAAGAAAAGCGTAAATTAGAAATGGCGTTAGAAAAGAACTTTCCTAACGAATATTCTTCAAAATATTCATTAGTGACCTTTAATGAAACTATTGGTTATCGTGAAGCTATGCTGAGAGGACGCGCACAAGACAAAGCCATTTTAAATCTATTGGCTGAAAATGCATTAAATTTAGCTGGTGATTTGAAATCAATTCTAGATAAGGTAAAAAAAGAAACTGAAGCAATTCTTGAAGATGATAGAATTGCTGGATTAAAATAATTTGGGCGTTACATTGCCATGCAATGTCAGGCTTTCCGCTTTATCTTTTACTTTAGTAAAAGGATATCGCGTCAATCCTTAACGCAAAAAGGAATTGTCATTCCGCATGCCTGTACTGAGCGTAGTCGAAGTATGATGCGGAATCCAAAAAATAGATTCTGCGTCGTAGCGCAGAATGACAAAAACAGGAACTTAGGAGGAACGAAGTGACGTGGTAATCTTTAAAATTGAAGCTCAATTAATGAGATTGCCTCAGCAAATTGAAATTCGCTTCGCAATGACAGTAAAAATTTAAATCATGAGTGAAAACAAAAAAGTAACACCAAGAGGTGCTTATCCACACACCAAACGTGTTGGTGATTTTATATTTGTATCAGGAACCAGTTCTCGTAGACCAGACAATACCATTGCTGGTGTAGATATTATTGATGAAATGGGAACGAAACATTTAAATATTGAAGTGCAAACACGCGAAGTCTTAAATAACATAGATTCTAATTTGCAAAAAATTGGAGCTTCAATAAAAGATGTTGTGGACGTCTCAACCTTTTTAGTGAATATGAATGATTTTGCAGGATATAATAAAGCCTATGCAGAATTTTTTGACAAAGAGTCTGGACCAACAAGAACTACCGTTGCGGTGCATCAATTGCCACATCCAGATTTAGTAGTGGAGATAAAGGTAGTCGCTTATAAAAAACAATAATGAACATTCAAAACTACATAAACGGAACATTTCACAATCCTTTACAAGATGAATGGATAGACAATTACTGCCCGGCGAATGGAGAAGTATATAGTCAAATACCCAACTCCACTAAAGAAGACGTTGAGAATGCCTATATCGCAGCAAAATCTGCATTTCCTAGTTGGTCACAGACTCCTTTGGAAGAACGCAGTCGCATACTTATTAAAATTTCAGAATTATTAGAATCAAATTTACAACGGTTTGCAGAGGCTGAAAGCAAAGACAACGGCAAACCTATAAGTTTAGCAAAAGTCGTTGATATTCCTAGAGCAGCTAGTAATTTTCGCTTTTTTGGAAATGCCATTACACAATTTGCAAGTGAAAGCCATGAAAGTGTTGGTCAACAAGCCATTAATTACACCTTACGTCAACCCATTGGAGTTGTTGGATGTATTTCACCATGGAACCTTCCACTCTATTTATTTACATGGAAAATTGCGCCTGCCATTGCAGCAGGAAATTGTGTAGTCGCTAAACCAAGTGAAGTTACGCCAATGACAGCATATTTGCTAGGTGAAATCTGTACGGAAGCTGGCTTACCAAAAGGCGTATTAAATATTGTTCATGGATTAGGGAGTTCGACAGGTCAAGCCATCGTTGAACATTCTGACATAAAAGCCATCTCATTTACTGGTGGAACTACTACAGGAGCTCATATTGCAAGAGTAGCTGCTCCGATGTTCAAAAAACTATCCCTTGAATTAGGAGGCAAAAATCCAAACATCATTTTTGCGGATTGTGATTATGATGATATGTTGGCAACAACAGTGCGTTCGTCTTTTGCCAATCAAGGTCAGATTTGTCTTTGTGGGAGTCGTATTTTTGTGGAAGCATCAATTTATGAAAAATTTAAAGCTGATTTTGTTTCAAAAGTAAAACAACTTAAAGTTGGGCATCCTTCTAATAATGATACCAAAATAGGCGCTCTAGTTTCAAAACCGCATCTGGAAAAAGTAATGGACTATATAAACATTGCTATAGATGAACAAGGCACCGTATTATGTGGCGGAAACAGAGTGACGGTTGAAGGTTATGAAAAAGGTTATTACTTAGAACCAACGGTTATAGAGGTTCCAACGGATGAATGTCGCGTCAATCAAGAAGAAATATTTGGACCTGTTGTCACAATTATGCCTTTCAATACAGAAGACGAAGTCTTGCAAATGGCAAACAAAGTAAAATATGGTTTATCCGCAACATTGTGGACCAACAACTTAAACAGAACCATGAGAATGAGCCATCAGTTACAAGCTGGAATTGTTTGGGTTAATACTTGGATGATGCGTGATTTACGCACACCTTTTGGTGGTGTAAAAGCTTCTGGTGTTGGTCGTGAAGGTGGTTTTGAAGCGCTTCGCTTTTTTACCGAAGCAAAAAATGTATGTATAAAATATTAAATCAAAATGTCACCTCGAGCATTATCAAAATCAAAATATATTTTGATTGAAGATACGAACGCAGTTCTCGAGAGGTTTTCTTATGAAACTTTATTATGTTTACATATTGAAATGTTCTGATGGCTTAACATATACAGGAATAACCAATGACATTTCTAGACGTTTAGAAGAACATCAAAAAGGATTAATTAATAATTGTTTTACATTTAAACGAAGACCTATAGAATTAATATTTCAGCAAGAATTTAATAATGTAGAACAAGCAATATATTTTGAAAAGAAAATTAAAAATTGGAGTGCAAAAAAGAAATATGCTTTAGCAAATGGAGAATTTGACATGTTGCAAATCCTATCTGAATGTAGAAATGCAACACATTCAAAATATAATCCTAATATAAAATAGGTCTCGCTTCTCGACTGCGCTCGAAATGACAGCTCGACTAAATAAACTATACAATTATGAATTTAAACTTAAATAATAAATATGCGCTTGTTTGTGGAAGTACGCAAGGCATTGGTAAAGCAACCGCAATAGCGCTAGCTGAAGAAGGTGTAACTGTTACATTAGTAGCTCGAAATGAAGACAAACTGAAGCAAGTATTGTCAGAATTACCTCAGCAAAGAGCACACGACTATATTGTTGCTGATTTTTCGGATCCTGATAATTTAAAAAGCAAAGTAACAAGCTACATAGCTGCTAATCATGGATTTCACATTTTAATTAATAACACTGGAGGTCCAAAAAGTGGCGATTTGTTTTCGGCATCAACTGAAGAATTTACAAATGCCTTTACGATGCATATCATTTGCAACCAAATATTAGTTCAAGCCAATCTAGAGTTTATGAAATCTGAACACTATGGAAGAATTATAAACGTAATATCTACGTCAGTAAAGGAACCAATCCCAGGATTAGGTGTAAGCAATACCATTAGAAATGCTGTGGCCAATTGGAGTAAAACCCTCGCTACAGAGTTGGCACAATTTGGGATTACTGCTAATAATGTCTTGCCTGGTTTTACCGATACTGCCCGATTAGATCAGATCATTAAAACTAAAGCAGAGTGCGGAAATACTTCGGAAGAAAACATGGCAGAAATCATGAAAGGCTATGTTCCAGCAAAACGATTTGCAAAACCTGAAGAGACTGCTAATGCTATCACATTTTTAGCAAGTGATGCCGCAGGCTATATCAACGGAATTAATCTTCCTGTTGATGGTGGAAGAACAAAATCTTTGTAACTTTATAGAATTAACTGCGTGAAGGATTGAAGTGACATCCTTTTTATGTGTTCTAGATACATTTTGTAACACAAAACACTAGAACTGACATAAAAAGATACAGCGAAAAGCCTGACCTGTAAGGACACGCCAAAATAACAAACACATGAGTAATTTAGTATCACCATTAAATTTTAAAGCTTGGATTGAGGAAAACAGACATCTTTTAAAACCACCTGTTGGGAATAAATGTGTTTGGAAAGATGGCGACTTTATAGTGATGGTTGTTGGCGGACCAAATGCTAGAAAAGACTATCATTATAATGAAACTCCAGAATTTTTCTATCAGATTGAAGGCGATATGGTTCTAAAAATCATGGAAGGTGATACTCCAAAAGATATTCACATAAATGAAGGTGATATTTATTTATTACCTCCAAAAGTTCCACATTCTCCACAGCGAGGCGCGAATACAGTAGGCTTAGTTATAGAATATCCTAGATCTAAAAAAATGAAGGATGCTTTAGAATGGTACTGCGAAAATTGTAATAATCAGTTGTATAGAAAAAAATTCAAGCTTGATAATATTGAAACTGATATGCCGGCAATTTTTGATACATATTATAGCAGCGAAGAAAAATGTACTTGTGATTCATGTGGAACCAAAATGGACGCTCCAAATAAAGTATAGCATATGAAACGAAAACTGCGTATAAACGGGCACTCACACTTGCTTCCATATCCTGAGGAGATTCCTCAATTCATGAAGGACAAAGAAATATTTTGGGTTGATGAAGACCGAAAATTCATGCTACAAAAAGACTGGCGCCGCCCTGTAACGGATTCTAGCTTCTTTTTGGATGAAAAACTAGCTTGGATGGAACGGTTTAATATTGATCATGCCGTAGTTTTGAATTTATCTCAATTATATGGGAACGGTTTACGTGTTGAGGAAATGAAACAAGCCTTGCGATTCCAGAATGATTTTAACGCTAAAGTACAACGCGAAAATCCAAGTAAATTCACCTGTGGATTTGTAGTGCATCCTGGATTTGTACGAGGAGCATGTTGGGAAATTGAACGCTGTGTTGAAGAATTAGATATGCGATTATTATGCTTACCTACGCATTACATGGATACAATAGGTACATGGCGTTGCATTTTTGACGAAGAAAACGAACCTATTTTTGAACTTGCGAACAAATACAATTTGGCTGTAGAAATCCATCCTTACGATGGTGAAAAATTCATAAAATTAGAAAACACGTCATGGCGTTTTCATTTGATTTGGATGTTAGCACAATGTGCTGATGCCTATCATTTTCTTACGTTAAATGGTTTTCAAGATAAATTCCCTAACATGAGAACCTGTTTTGCTCATGGAGGTCAGTTGGCACAAATTAATTTAGGCCGTCGTATTCAAGGGTTTGATGGTCGACCAGATTTGTTTGAAGGTAAAAGTCACCCGAGGAAAGCTGTTGGGCATAAAAACATATTCTTTGACACCTTAGTTCATGATACTGGAGGCTTGGATTTATTGATCAAAAATCAAACGTCGAAACAAGTTCTTATGGGATTAGACGATCCTTACCCTCTTGGTGAAATGGAAAGTGAAAAGCAATCTTCATATCCTGGAAAAATATTGGACTTGGCTATTGAAAGAGATATTATTACTGAAACTGAACGTGATGCTATTTGGGAAGACAATGTCATACAATGGTTGTGTGGTGATGATAAAGCCGCAAAACAAAAGTTAGTCAATCGCATATTAGGCTAAACAAAAATGACCGAAGTTGCTCAATTTTATTTCTTATCTCACATCTTCATCTCTTTAATTGGTGCAACATTGCTAATTGCGATTTGGCATAATATAAGACAGCGATTTAAGCAATTACTAGAAGAAGACGAAACTCAAAAACGTGTAGACAAAGGTCTACTCTATTTAAGTTTCGCTATGTTTGTTTGGGTACTTTCAGGTGTTTGGTCGTATGCAGGTAGTGCTTTTAATTTTGAAAACAGGAATTCCTTTCAATTCGGAATTCATTTACTTTCTATTGTAAATAACATGTTTTTACTGTTGGCGTTATTCTATTTTTATTATGCGCCTAGATTTATTTATAATAACAAAAAAAACATCAAGACCATTCTTGCGGTCATAGTAATTACATCGGTTTTAACTTTTTCATTGTCATTCCTTTTAGGAGAACATAACGTGTATAATGGCTTAATACTAAGTGGTATTCCAGATTTAATATTATCTGGTTTTTTGTGTTATTTACTCGGAATTTCTTTATACCGAACTTTTACGCATCGCGGTTTAAAAATTGTTGGACTCATTTCAATTTTAGTGCTTGTGTTAATGTTTTCATCACAATTATCTGAAGTCTTTATAAATTACGGCAGTGAATTCAGTAATAATCTGATTAAAATAATTGCTAAATCCTCATTAATATCAGTGTTTCTAGTATTGGCGACGACTTGGGTCATTCGGTTAGCCAGTATGCCGAAATCAACCGAAATGACGATTAGTTTTTTAGACTGGAGTTTGGTTAAAATTAGTATTCCTACAAAAGGTGTTTTTGATCAAACCATAGATTTTGGTTCAAAAACAACCCAGTATAAGAATTTATTAAAATTCGCAATACGCAGAAAATTTGGAGAAGGCAAATCGCAAAGTATTACGGTTAGTTTAGGTGGTGAAATTAAAAATCAAACCTATCTTACTAGAATAATTGAAAACATCAATACAATTCTCAAATTAGAGAATCAATCTCTAGAACGACGCGATCTTTTTACTTTTATTGGTGAAGGAAGATACAGATTACGTATGATTCCGAACCACATTACTATAGATAAGGCACTATTAGAAGAGTTCGGTAATACGTCTGAAAATGAAGACTATAAAAAACTCTACAACTCATAATTACCGAGTTACAATTAAGCACAATCCGTTATAATTTACTATAATTTACAACAGTAGGCTGTTATTTGATGATCTGGAAATACATTGCCAATCAATCAAAAACAGAACAGATGAACACCTCTAATTCTAATGAAGCTTTTGGACATCCAAAAGGTCTAATCTATTTATTTTTTGCCGAGTTATGGGAGCGCTTTTCCTTTTATGGAATGCGAGCTCTATTGGTCCTTTATATGACTAAGCAATTGCTATTTACTGATGATATGGCCTTTGGCGTTTATGCAGCTTATATGTCCTTGGTATATGTCACACCTATGATAGGTGGGATTTTAGCAGATAAGATTTTAGGCTTTAGAAAAGCGATTTTACTTGGAGGTGTTTTAATGGCCTTGGGGCATTTTTTCTTAACATTTGAACATCCGGTTTTTTTCTATGGCTCGTTGGGATTAATCATTGTTGGTAATGGCTTTTTTAAGCCAAATATTTCATCTTTTGTTGGCGATTTATATAAACAAGGAGATTCTAGAAGAGATTCAGGATTTACTATTTTTTACCTAGGCATAAACCTAGGTGCAGCAATAGCACCTTTGGCATGCGCATGGTTTGCAGAATCCTATGGTTGGCATTATGGATTTGTACTTGCTGGTATTGGAATGATAGCGGGATTATTGGTATTTAAAAACGGGTTAAAGAATAACGTCTTTGGAACGAAAGGTTTAGTGCCAGATGAATCCTTGTACAATCAGAAATATTTTGGCTTAAGTAAAGGAAAATGTATTATTCTAAGTGCCTTTTTGGTTGTCCCTTTGTTTGGAATCATTGTGAAATTTCATGAATTCGAGCACTATTTAGTCTGGATCGTGTCTGCTCTTTTATTGCTGTACATCATATTTATTTTAAGATCGGTTAGCGCGATTGAAAAAAAACGTCTAAAGGTTGCTTTGTATTTTACAGTACTCTACACATTGTTCTCTGCCATATTTGAGCAAGCAGGAAGCTCATTAACGTTATTTGCTGACAGAAATGTAAATTTAATAGGCATGGATGCAGCAGGCACAAATAGTATTAATGCAGGCTTTATTATTCTTTTTGCAATACCATTTTCAATGTTATGGACCTACTTAAGCAAACGTAAGCGAAATCCAAATTCGGCCGTAAAATTCAGTTTAGGTCTCATCTTTTTGGGATTAGGATTTATTGTATTTGCTTTATCTGCCAACAGTGTAGACGAATTTGCTAAAACGTCAATGCTCTATTTAGTTGTAGGTTACTTGGTATTAACCATAGGTGAATTGTTTCTATCTCCTATTGGTCTTTCGAAGATGACTGAATTATCACCTTTAAAATATATCGCTTTTATTATGGGTGTCTGGTTTTCTGCCAATTTTTATGGTCATTATTTCGCTGGGAAAATAGCGATGCTGACGACGGTTTCCAATGGCGAAACTAACATGTTTACCAAAGGCGTATTTGGTGAAATTGTAGAATTTATTACTGGAATTACACCCGAAATAGCCATACAAAACAGTGAAAATTTTCAACAGCTATATTCTTACCTAGCTGTATATGCTAGCTTTGGTGTAATTAGTGTGATTGTTGGTATATTTGCATTACTAATTTCACCAGTAATTAAAAAAATGATGTCTGGTGTGCATTAATAATCGCCATGCATTTTATATCCGAAGCTATAGATAATTATGTTGTCAATCATTCAGCAGATGAGCCTGAATTATTAAAACAGCTAACACGTGAAACCTATCAAAAAATATTGCAACCACGTATGTTGAGTGGCCATTACCAAGGTCGTGTTTTAAGTATGATTTCTAAGTTAGTTAATCCTAAGAGTATTCTTGAGATTGGGACTTATACTGGATATTCGGCATTATGTTTGGCTGAAGGTATGCAAGATTCTGGGACTGTGCAAACCATTGATATCAATGAAGAATTGATTGATTTTCAGCGAAAATATTTTGATAAATCAAAGTATAGTACTCAAATTATTCAACATGTGGGAAATGCATTAGACATTATTCCAACCTTAGATATGCAATTCGATTTAATATTTATAGATGCTGACAAAGAAAATTATTCAAATTACTTTCATCTGATAATTGATCGACTCAATCCTGGTGGAATTATATTATCCGATAATGTTTTATGGAGTGGAAAAGTGATTGAAGAATTAAAACCTGATGATGCGCCTACTAAAGCTCTTATAGACTATAATTTGCTCTTAAAACAAGATGGTAGAATTGAAACCGTTTTACTTCCTATTAGAGATGGCTTAACAATCAGCAGAAAAAAATAATTAAAATTTTCGTTTTACTGAACCCGTAAAATCCTCAAGGTCATCTTTAACTTTATTAATCTCCTCACCAATATTTTTGGTTAGATCTGTATCAATACCTTGTTTGGTTGCTGTTTTTGAAATTTCAGTCTTAATATCGTTTGAAGCATCTTTAAGCATACGCATGCCTTTCCCCATACCTCGTGCGATTTCAGGAATTTTATCTGCCCCGAAAACCATAATCACAATGAAGAGTATAAAAACAATCTCTGTTGTTCCAATAAATAAAAAAATGGCTTGCTGTATCACATTGCAAATATAGTGAGTTGTTTTCTTAGATAATAACCTAAATAGTTAATAATTTCAAACTAAAAATTATTCCTATCAATCCTCTTCAACAATACGTTGTGCTCTGAATTCTTCCAATTTCAACTTTAGAAATTCAAACATCTGTATTTCGTTATCTAATTTACATAATTTCAAAAATTGCGCATCTTCAGCGGCAAAATAGAAAAATTCTGGTTGCAGAGATGCTTCTAAATATTCATCTCTAAATAGCAATTCAGAAAATTCAGAAATCGTAGCATTCATACAAAGGTCTTGGCTTTCCAATTTGATAATTTTTTTCAATCTTTTGGTTCTTCCCGAAATAGCATTTATTAGAGCACCTAAAGACACAGCAGCACCTGCTCCTCCTAGTGAACCTCCTAATGAAGGCTGTAAATCTGACGCTTCTTGTAAACGTCTTTCACTCTGTGTTTTCCGTTTTCCTGTATAGCCTGGTATGCCCAAGTTATAAAAATTAATATCGCTTTTAACCTCAGCATTTTCAATATCAGATAATAAGTTACCTGTTAAAATCTTTCCAACCACAACTTCATCCAATTCAGTAACATTTTCAATTAAATAAACAGACATTACTTTTGATTCTATTATTAATTGAGAGATCACAGCCTCAACCTTATGATATTTCACACCAGAAATCAAAATAGTGTCATTTAATTTTGCGGGAATACTAAATTGACCATTAGAATCGGTCGTCGTATATTTACTAGCCGTTTGATTGATGATATGAATGCCTTCGATATCTTCATTTGCAAACACTTTTCCATGAATAGAAACGGTTTGTGCATTTAAATAAACTACCCACAGTAAACATAGTATAAGGGCAAAAAACCTAGTTTTTATCACTGTGAAGTTTTAGGAAAATCTTACTTTTTTGATTGATGAATTCTAAAAATTCTAACTCTTTTCCATACTCTAACAAACCATAATCTAGTCCATTGTTTTCAATATATTGTATAAAACCATCTGTTTGTGAAATAGGAATACCGAAATTATCAAACAAGAATTGAGAGCTATATTTTTTCATCATCTCATCTTCTGAAATCGTCTCAGTAATTACATTCGATTCCTTATAAATTGATTTTTTTGACTTAAAAAGCGGCTTAAATATCATGCCTAATATATTGCCAATATTCGCACCATTAACCATCGTTTGTCCTTGAGAATGCATCACAGGGTTTTCAGCTTTGGATCGTTGATCATCAGGAAATTCATAGGCACTCGAATGTTTAACACCAAAGTAAATGGCATTTAAATCGGCATTAAACGTTTTTACACCTTCTACATCCACTTCAAGATTTCCGCTTAAATCATATGGAAGAATTACCACTTCATTTAATTTGTTGACTTGCTCAACCAAAAATACGGTCATCTTTTTGGAAGCCATAATTTTCTCATCAATTATAATCTTAAAATCTTGAAACTGTAACGCTCCAAATTCAATTCTATCATTCAACATCACCTTTATAGTAAACTCACCCTTTTCATCAGTAATTGTTCCAGTATTAGAAGAGGTATTATAAACTGTAATCCTTTCAACATCATTACTTTTTACAACAATTTTCCCCCTAACTTCAATACGCTCCGTTGTTTGTGCCCAAGTATTTAAATTCAGAAATACAACAAAAAATAAGAGTACTAGATTTTTCATATAATCACGTTTCAAGCAATAAAGAAAAGATTTCAAATCTTAATTAAATCGCAAATTCAATATAAACTTTTGTTAAAAGCAATCTTTACTTAAATTTACAACAAAATATCCAAGATGAAGAATATTATTATAGCAAGTACATCAACAGTGCATGGTAGCGGTCCTTTAGAATATCTTTTAGAAGAACTAAATCATTTTTTTAAAGATACTACCGAAATTCTCTTTATACCATATGCGCGACCAGGTGGTATTAGTCATGATGAGTATACCGCAAAAGTCAATGAAGCTTTTATTCAAATTGGAAAAACGGCAAGAGGAATTCACACATTTGAAAACCCTGAGGACGCATTACATAATGCTAAAGGTGTTTTTGTTGGTGGCGGAAATACATTCGTTTTGGTTTCGCAGTTATATAAAAACAAACTTGTAGAAGTTGTCAAGGAAGTGGTAAACAGTGGCACGCCATACCTCGGAACTAGTGCAGGAAGTAATATTTGTGGATTGACAATCAACACCACCAATGATATGCCAATTGTATATCCTCCAAGTTTTAAAACTTTTGGATTTGTGCCTTTTAATATAAATCCGCATTATTTAGATCCAGATCCTACGAGCAAACATATGGGAGAAACCAGAGAGACTCGAATTCAAGAATTTCACAAGTTTAATACACAACCTGTTGTAGGAATTCGTGAAGGAAGTTGGCTGCATGTAAAAGGAGATTCTATTGTATTAAAAGGAACGCTAGACGCTCGAATATTTGAATATAATAAAACCCCCTATGAGATTAAGACAGATTCCGACCTAAATACTTTAAAATAAAAAAGCCTCACGATTGTGAAGCTTTAGAGCGAGAGACCAGGTTCGAACTGGCGACATTCAGCTTGGAAGGCTGACGCTCTACCAACTGAGCTACTCTCGCATTCCGGCGGCAAATATATTACTTCTTCTTAATCTAGACTAAAATTATTTACATTTTTTTGACAAAATGATAACCCAAAATTTTGAAGCCATGATTATAGTAGAATTTGTGGGAGGCATGATTTTGAACATAAGTATTAAGCTCAACCGATTCATAGCCTTTTAGACCTATATAGTTAAATATCCATTCCATAAATTGCTTCCCAATACCTTTGCTTCTATAAGATTCTTCCAGAAAAACATGATCAATTTCAATACTTTTTCCTGAATAATGACGTGTACAAAACCATAATCCTGTAACTCCAATTAATGTCTCTCCATCAAAAACTCCAGCACATTCGTAGTTTTGATGTACCATTTCAGAAAATCTCTGTTCTAATATTTTGGACGAAATCTTATTTTCGTTAAGTTTTTGAACTAAAGGAACAACAGAATTAATATGCTCCTTCTTTATAATTTTAAAAGTTATCTCCATTATGAACGTGTTTATGTGAAGATAAATAATTTGGTTAAGTTTGAACACACTGATTTTAAAAATGACTAGAAAACAATTTATAAAACTTTCAACGCTTGCTGGGATTACGCTTTCAGTACATCCATTATTTGCATTTCAAAATGAAAAGACATTAACCTATGACGAACTAATTGGTAAAGGGCTACCTAAACTCTATGGCAATGGTTATAAACTCAAATTAGAAGTACATCTCGCCTTTCTAAATATGCAAAAAGAAGCTCAAAAAAGTGACGTATCTATAAAAATCGTGTCTAGTTATAGAAGCTTTAAACATCAAAATGATATTTGGCAACGTAAATTTAAAACATACATTTCCACTGGAATGACACCAAAGAACGCCATCGATAAAATTATTGAATATTCCACTATTCCTGGCACATCAAGGCATCATTGGGGAACCGAAATCGACATCATTGATACAAATGCAAATCAACCTAAACAGGTATTAGCGCCAAGTAATTTTGGGCCTATTGGCCCTTATTATCCCTTAAAACAATGGATGGACGTGCATGCAAATTCATTTGGCTTCTATTTAGTCTACACAAATCTTCCAAAAAGAAAAGGTTTTAAATATGAACCTTGGCATTATAGCTATAAACCTTTATCCTCAAATTATCTTAAAGCCTATCGAAATTTAGATCTTAATCAGCTTGTGAAAAACGAAGCCCTTTTAGGCGGCGAATATTTCACCAATGCATTTACAGACAGCTACTTAAATGAAAATTTATTGGATATTAATCCGGAACTTTTGTAAATTTAAAACTATTAAACTCAATTAATATGAGAGGTAAGAATTTAAAATACAGACTATTAATAGGTGTTGCGATTGCATTATTTTTTGTAATTAAAAGATGTAATCAGAGAGAAGTCAATCCTTATACGGGTAGAACTCAAACAATTTCTATGACGCCAGACAAGGAAATTGCAATAGGCTTGCAAAGTAAACCTCAAATGACTCAGCAGCATGGTGGTTTACATTCAAACAATGAATATCAAACCTATGTAGATAACGTTGGCAATAAACTCGTTAATAATAGCATTGCTAAAGAAACGCCTTATAAATATGAATTTCACTTGTTAGCTGATTCAAATACAATTAATGCATTTGCACTTCCCGGTGGACAAGTATTTATTACGTTCGCATTATTTTCAAAGCTCGAAAATGAAGACCAATTGGCTGGTGTTTTAGGTCATGAAATTGGCCATGTATTAGGAAGACATAGTGCAGAGCGTATAGCTGAAAGCGAATATTGGCAGGGGTTAGTTACTGCTGGATCGGTAGGAGGTGATATTGGTGGGTTAGTTAGTGGAATTGGGCAAAACACGTTGCTCACTAATGGTCGAGATGACGAGTTGGAAAGTGATGACCTTGGCATTAAATTTATGCTTGATGCTGGATATAATCCTGAAGCTATGATTGGAGTCATGGAGATTTTAAAAACAGCAGCCGGACCAAACCGGATTCCAGAAATGCAAAGTACGCATCCTGATCCTGAAAATAGAATAGAAAAAATAAGAGCTGCAATTGCTAAATATAAAAAAACTCCTTAAAAGGAGTTTTTTTATACTTAACTAACTAAATTTTAAACTGTCTTAGTCTCTCAGTTTAACTTTTTCTTTTAGATGCTTCAAAATTACTGATAACTTCTAACACGTCTTGAGCATTTGATAATTCAGCGTAATTTTCAGCGGTCATACCTCTGTCCGATTTCTTATTTAACTCCGCTCCGTTTTTAATTAACAATTTCAAAATTTCAACTCTGTTATACTTTGCAGCATACATAGCTGGTGTCATACCATTAGATTTTCTGTTTACATCCTCTCCTAAGGCTATAAGCTTTTCAACTGTTACTAAATCTCCTTTAGCAATAGATGTACAAAAAGGGCTTACCGAAAAAATGGCTTTTGTGATTGTAAAATTGCTAGAACTGTCTACTGAATTGTTAGCATTTACAGAGCTCATAGAGAACCCTAATGCGATTGCGATAATTAATACTGATTTTCTCATGATGAAAGATTTTAATTAAATTGATTTGTTTTTTGATTATAATAAAGAGACGATATTCATTCTAAACTGTTACACATGAAAATCACAAATAACATTTTTTTAACATTTTAGTATCAAATCTGTTAAGAACATATTAATTTTAGTCTTAGAATTAACATTTGGTATAGAATCATTTAATATTTATACCACCTAATTAATTTGTGCTATAGATATTTATGTTTAGTCTTTTAAACTTTTATCTTTGAACATTAAAGCGTTTTAATATGAATAAAAAAGTGATTTTAATGATATTAGATGGTTGGGGCATGTCTCCTGATCCAAAAGTTTCAGCAATAGATAATGCCGATACTCCATTTATAGATTCACTTTATAACACCTACTCTCATGCCTCGTTGCGAACCGATGGTTTGCACGTAGGTTTACCTGACGGTCAGATGGGAAACAGCGAGGTTGGCCATATGAATCTTGGAGCTGGTCGTATTGTTTATCAAGACCTAGTTAAAGTTAATTTAGCCATTAAGAATAAAACCATATCCCAAGAAAAAACCTTAATTGATGCTTTTAATTATGCGAAATCAAATGATAAGCCTATTCATTTTTTAGGTTTATTAAGTGATGGTGGTGTACATTCACACATAAATCATCTGCTAGGTTTAATTGATGCAGTACAAGATTTTGGTGTACAGGAATCATTTGTTCATGCATTTACAGATGGACGCGATGTTGATCCAAAATCTGGATTCGGATTCATTACGTCTCTAGAAACTCATATAAAAAACACCAACACTAAACTCGCGAGTGTTACTGGGCGTTATTATGCAATGGACAGAGACAAACGCTGGGAACGCATAAAACTGGCCTATGACACCCTTGTAAATAGCATTGGTGAGACTTCCAAAAACGCGACACACTCTATTCAGAAAAGTTATGAAAATGGTATCACCGATGAGTTTATAAAACCAATTGTTATGATGGATGATGAAGATCGACCTGTTGCAACTATTAAAGATGGAGATGTCGTTATTTTTTTCAATTTCAGAACTGATAGAGGTCGTGAATTGACTGAAGTTTTAACGCAAAACGATTTTCATGAACAAAACATGCATACTTTAGATTTGCATTATGTGACACTTACAAATTATGATGATTCGTTCAATAATATTAATGTCGTTTTTAATAAAGACAATCTAAACAACACATTAGGTGAAATCCTAGAAAAGCATAATAAAACACAGCTTAGAATTGCTGAAACAGAAAAATATCCTCATGTAACTTTTTTCTTTTCTGGTGGTCGTGAAACGCCATTTAATGGTGAAAAACGCATCTTACGAAATTCGCCAAAAGTTGCAACCTACGATTTAAAACCAGAAATGAGTGCCTATGAATTGAGAGACGCGTTAATACCTGAGTTGCAAAATGGGAACACTGATTTTGTGTGTTTAAATTTTGCCAATGGTGACATGGTTGGACACACAGGAGTGATGGAAGCCGCTATTAAGGCCTGTGAGGCAGTCGATATTTGTGTGAAAGATGTTATCTCTTCTGCTTTAGAAAATAATTACACAACTATTTTAATTGCTGACCATGGGAATTGTGAAACTATGATTAATCCCGACGGTTCTCCACATACATCTCATACTACAAATCCGGTTCCAATACTTCTAATCGACTCGGAAAAAACTGTTATTAAGGACGGAGTTCTTGGAGATATTGCGCCTACGATATTAAAACTAATGGGAATCGAACAACCCGAAAGCATGACACAACATGCTTTAATTGATTAATATTTGAATTTTTTTTTTGCTATTTTAGCAATGCTTAATGACCAGATATGAATTTTCAAGATAAATTAATATTGGCCATCGATTTTGATGGAACAATTGTAGAGGATGCTTATCCAAAAATTGGTAAGCCTCGCATATTCGCATTTGAAACTTTAAAACGCTTTCAAGAAGATGGTCATCGTTTAATCTTATGGACTTATAGAAGCGGCCTTAGACTTGAAGAAGCTGTTCAATTTTGTAAAAACCATGGCATCACGTTTTATGCTGTGAATAAAAGTTTTCCAGAGGAACAATTTGATTATAGCAAAAGCCGAAAAATATACGCAGATTTATTTATAGATGATCGCAATATTGGTGGTGTATTAGGCTGGGGAGAAGTGTATCAAATGATTACAAACGAAACTCCAGACAAAAAAGCATTGAAGAAGAAAAAAGGGTTCTTCAGATTTTAATTCTAACTATTTGCCATTTCAAAATATTGCTTACCAATTGTCTCTCTATGATCTGGATGCGCAATATTAACCAATGCTTTCACGCGCTCCTTTATAGTCTTCCCATATAAGTTAGCAATACCATATTCGGTAATAATGTAATGCACATGAGATCGTGTAGTTACAACACCTGCTCCAGCTTTTAAACTTGGTACAATTCGACTAATTCCGTGTCTCGTTACAGATGGCAAAGCAATAATTGCCTTTCCGCCTTCACTCAAAGAAGCCCCTCTAATAAAATCCATCTGACCTCCTACTCCGGAGTACATTTTTGCGCCTATAGAATCAGCACATACCTGTCCAGATAAATCAACTTCTATCGCTGAATTTATGGCAACCATTTTTGGATTTTGTTTAATAATTGAGACGTCATTCACATAATCTGATGCGCGCATTTCAACAAAAGGATTGTCATCAACATAATCATATAATCGTTTTGATCCCATTAAAAATGTGGCCAGTGATCGTCCAGGATTAATACCTTTGTAGTTTCCATTGATGACATCTTTTAAGATTAAATCAATAACTCCATCGGAAAACATTTCGGTATGTAATCCTAAATTTTTATGATTTGTTAATCGCGTCAACACAGCATTAGGAATGGTTCCAATTCCCATTTGAAGCGTACTTTTGTCATCAATTAAACTTGCAACAAAATCTCCAATTTTACCTTCAACTATGGTTGGTTCTGGAATAAAATGAGTTGGTAATGGCTCATCACACTCAACAAATACGTCAATTTCTGAAATATGAATAATGCCGTCGCCATGTGTTCTTGGCATTTGCTTATTTACTTGGGCAATAACATAGTCGGCATTATCAATTGCTGCCAGCGTAGCTTCAACAGAAACGCCTAAAGAACAATAACCATGTTTATCTGGAACAGAAACATGGATTAATGCCACGTCTAAATCGACAATATTTCGTTTGAACAATAAAGGCAATTCACTTAAAAAAACCGGTGTATATGATCCATTTCCTGCTTTTAGAGTGTGTCTCACATTTTTCCCAATAAAAAAGGAATTAACATGAAAACTTTCGCTTAACTCAGGATTTGCATATGGTGCTTCTCCTTCAGTATGCAATTGGCAAACCTCAACATTCCTAAGTTCTTCATGTCTTGCAGACATAGCTTTAATCAACACTTGAGGTGCAGCAGCCGCCGCTTGTATATAAACTCTATGATTTGATTTAATTATTTCTACAGCCTTTTCTGCACTTACAGATTTATACATAACTATCCTATTTTACTTCGCAAAATTATTAATAATATAACTCTAAAAAGCTGTCGAATATCATGTTTCATTAAAAAAGAATACAATTTTAATTTTAAGTATCTTTGCCATTATTTTTGAATTATGATTATAGTTAAAACAAAAGAGGAAATAGAATTAATGCGTGAAAGCGCTTTGGTAGTTTCCAAAACATTAGGCATGCTTGCTAAGGAAGTTAAGCCAGGAGTTACAACGTTGCAATTGGATAAGCTTGCTGAAGAATTTATTCGTGAACAAGGTGCTATACCTGGATTTTTAGGCCTATATGACTTTCCGAATACACTTTGTATGAGTCCAAATAGTCAAGTTGTTCATGGGTTTCCCACCGACGAACCTCTAAAAGAAGGTGGAATCATCTCAATCGATTGTGGCGCCATAAAAAATGACTTTTATGGTGATCATGCGTATACGTTTGCTGTGGGTGAAATTGCTCCTGAAACCGAAAAGTTACTACAGGTAACTAAAGAATCCTTATATGTTGGTATTAGAGCCTTAAAAGTTGGAAATCGTGTAGGTGATGTTGGGTATGCTATTCAAAAGTATTGCGAAGATCATGGCTATGGTGTCGTTAGAGAATTGGTAGGGCATGGATTAGGACGAAAAATGCATGAAGACCCAGAAATGCCCAACTATGGCAAACGTGGTCGAGGTAAAAAATTTATTGAAGGTATGGTTGTTGCCATAGAGCCTATGATAAACATGGGGACCCATCGCATCAAGCATCATAACGATGGTTGGACGATAACCACATTAGATAACAAACCTTCTGCTCACTTCGAACATGATGTAGCTATTGTTAATGGTAAACCAGAATTACTATCAACGTTTGCATATGTCTATGAGGCTTTAGGAATTGAAAGTAACGAAGAGAATGAATTTAGACAACACGAATTAGTTTTATAATTATGAATATTTCAGACATACCACAAAAGGAATTATTACCAGGAATTAAAGCGCGTTTTGTTCATACTGAAAATAATACCATCGGTTTTATTGAACTTGATGCTAACGCTCTGCTTCCTGAACATGCACACATTCATGAGCAAACAACACAAGTTCTTGAAGGCCAATTGGAGCTTACAATTGATGGTGTTGTTCAAGTTTTAAACCCTGGAATGCTTGTCACAATTCCTTCAAATACCATTCACAGTGCCAAAGCCTTGTCTTTTTGTAAGGTAACTGACGTGTTTTCTCCTGTTCGAGAAGATTATAAATAAACACGATTCATCTGATGCAGTATAATCTTAAAGACGCATTGTATAATACGGAATGGAAAGAACCTATGATGGCACAAATCAATAATGAAACGGTTTCAGAAAATCAATCTAATTTTGAAAATAAAGTTAATCAATAGGTTTATTAGAATGAAATGTGTATTAACGTTTTTATTTTGTTTTGTAATGACACAGGTCTTATGTCAAAATATTAAAGACTATAAAAATCCGCCAGGTACAATTAAATTAAATGATAGTCTATTTATTGATGTGGCTCCAGTTGACAATCTAATGTATTTAGAATACTTTCAAAACCATGAGCGTCTTTCAACGAAAAAGATGGATATCTTTTTGAAAAACAGTAAGAATTATGGGATAAACAGAAAACCATTTTATCCAGTAATTGAAGATTTAGATTACTTTAAATTTCGTGTTTCAAATATATTGAACTATTCTCAGCATCCTAAGTTCCAAAGATATCCTGCGATTGAAATCACCAAAACAGAGGCAGAATCTTATTGTGAATGGAGAACGAAAGCAGTATTACTCAATTATGCTATTATTTCAAAAACAGCAAAAGACAGAATGAAATATGCTAAAAAATTAATCTATCGATTGCCCACTAAAGATGAATTTTTAAAAGCAGTTGAAGTCTTCGGGTATTTAAAAAAACCTGTTAAAGGTGATGATTCCATCCCTTTTTCACCATATAGATTGAGGTATAAAAGAAAGTATAAAAGGTCTTTGTTTCTAAAAAACAACTTATCAGAATACACTATAGACAGTTTACCTTTTGGAAATAATTGGAGAAATAAAACTACCTTTAAAGACCCAAACGACTATACAGGGTTTAGATGTGTTTGTGAAATTATTGAATAGAAAAATGTCATTGAAAAAACTCTTTAAAATAATACTTAATAGCGTTCCTCGACCACTACTCATTAGACTCAGTTATGTAGCCAGACCGATACTCGCATTTTTTCTAAAAGGAAATCGACACACAGATCCTATTGATGGTAAAAGTTTTAAGTCATTTTTACCCTATGGATATGTTGACCAGCGAAATAATGTTCTATCACCTTCAACACTTTCATTAGAAAGACATCGGTTGCTATGGTTGTACCTAAAAAATGAAACGGATTTCTTTACCTCTGAAAAAAAAGCGCTTCATTTTGCTCCTGAACAAGCATTTTATAAGCGTTTTCGCGGCATGAAAAATCTAGATTATACGACAACCGATTTAGAATCGCCACTGGCAGATGTAAAAGCAGACATTTGCAATCTACCTTTTGAAGACAATGCTTTTGATGTCATATTATGCAATCATGTTTTAGAACATATTCCAGACGACACTAAAGCAATGCAAGAATTATATCGCGTTTTAAAACCTGGAGGTTTTGGTGTTTTTCAAATTCCGCAAGACCTACAAAGAGCGGAGACTTTTGAAGATGATAGCATCATAGATAAAAAAGAGCGTGCTAAAATTTTTGGACAGTATGATCATGTGAGAGTTTATGGTCTTGATTATTTTGACAAGCTAAGACACATCGGATTTAAAGTAGACGAGGTAGATTATACAGCTCAACTTTCTAAAGAAGACATCACTAAATATTGCTTAGCACATGGTGAAATTATTCCTGTAGTAAGCAAGTGATTTGTCATTAGGAGGAGTGAAACGATGTGGTAATCTTATTAAAAGAAACAGATTGCCACAACAAATAAATTTGCTTCGCAATGACAACTATTATTCAGGAAATCCATTTAGACTCAAGGTCTCTAACTCTTGATTTTCATTTTCAAATATCAAAAACACTTTTAACTCTGGATGTAATTGAAGAAAATGTTTCACATTTTCGATTCCCATTGATTTGAAAGCTGTTGCATATGCATCGGCTGTCATACAATCTCTAGTAATCACAGAAATTCCTAACAAATTAGTTTGGCTAGGATATCCTGTTTTAGCATCAATAATGTGAGCATATCGTTTTCCGTTTTCGTCAATCTTAAATTTCCGATAAGTTCCTGAGGTTGCCATGGCTTCATCTGTTAGCTGAATTGCTTTAATAACCGTCTGTGTACCATCAAAACTAGGTTTATCAATACCAACAGTCCATGCACTATTCTTCTCAATATTCTGGCCTTTACAGCGAATTTCTCCTCCGATCTCAACCAAATAATTCGACGTGTTTTTATACTCTAAAAACTCCGCGATTACATCTACGGCATAACCCTTCGCAATTGCATTAAAATCGATAAAAGCACCAAGTTGCAATTTTCGTATCGATCCATTTTCGATTGTTACTTTGTCCAAACCAACATTTAACATCAAACTATCTATTTTTAAGCTATCTAGACTAACGATTTTGTCTTCAGGCCCAAAGTCCCATGCATTCACAACTGCTCCTATTGTTGGATCAAAAGCACCATCAGTTTGTTTATTAATGTCCTTTGAAGTATTAAACACTTTTTTAAAGTGTTCATCTATTATTATTGATTCATTTCTATTAATCTTCGAAATATCAGAATTCACTTGATAGGTAGACATCGATTTATTTATAACATAAAACAAACTATCAAATTGCTTTTCAAAGTTGTCATGTCCTTCATAAATTACAGAATAAGACGTTCCAAAAACAGAACCAGATAGCTTTATATTTTTTGGTTCTTTTTCACAAGAAAATATGAATAAAGTAAGTAGTATAAATGCTAATTTTTTCATTTTAATTCTATAATATTTGTCATTGCTAGGAATGAAATAACCTGGCAGTTTTTAAAATAAAGTTCTCTATAAGAGATTCCCGCGCTTCGCTCAGAATGACATCTTAGTTCAAATTTGTTTCAACAAATTGAATTCCATTATACTCAAGCAGATAATCTTCGTCTAAATAAACAGGCAATTCTTCACCATCAGGATTTCCTAAACCAACACCTGCATAAAGCACTTTAGCATCTTTCTCATGAGCATGTTTTTTAAAGGTTTCCATCCAAACTACATCATAACTATCGGGATTCGCAGGAATCATAACCGCTTTTACGATCACAAAAAAGTACTGTCCGTTTTTATCAGTACATACAAATTGCGGATGTTTTTTTAGCTTACTATTAATGGCTATAAATTCAAATCCTCGCTCTTCTAATTCTTTACCAACATGGTTCATGGCAAGATTATGTAGTTCTTGTTCTGATAATGCTTTACTCATGATACAAAAATACTATTTCTATAAAGATTGATAAAATTGTTTAACTTTAAATCCAACTACTTACCAAAACTACTTCATAAGCTTCTGCTATTTCAAAAAATAAGTAGATGATTAAATTTTCCAAGAATACACGCAAAATGAATCTCAATCTCATAGGGACTATTCTTGCGATGTCTTTTCTTTTTAATTGTGTAGAACACAAATCACTTCCCGATCCGCTCGAAGCTGGCTGGAACAATAAAGCAGTTTGCGAAGTTTTACAAGACAATGAAAATTTAAGGGCATTGAAGTGCACATTTCCACCTGGTGTTGGTCATGAACGTCATTATCACAAAGCACATTTTGGTTATGCTGTTGCCGGAGGAACGTTCAGAATAAAAGATACTACTGGGATAAGGGTAGTGACAATTAAAACCGGAGCCGACTTTACTAGTGAAGGTGTTGACTGGCACGAAGTACAAAATATTGGAGATAGTACTGCCATTTTTTTAATTGTAGAACCCAAATAATAGAAATTCATAATATGATTAAATTCTTTCGAAGAATCCGTCAAAACCTCATTATGGAAAACAAAACATCCAAATACTTTAAATACGCCATTGGTGAAATATTACTTGTGGTTATAGGTATTCTAATTGCACTTCAAATCAATAATTTGAATGAGGCAAAAAAACAAGAATATTAGAAACTAAAATACTTAAAGAATTACATAATAATCTACTATTAGATATCGATGAAATTCATCTTGATGTGACTTACATGGATAGTATAAACAAAGCGTGTTCAGATATTAAAACTTATTTAGAAAAATATGACAACCCAAATGACTCTTTATTTACAACTTTATCGATATTAAGAGTTACACCACATTTTGACCCTAATAAAAGTGGTTATGAACTGTTACAATCTAATGGTGTTGAAGTTATTTCAAATGACAGTTTAAGGAACTCAATATCACTACTCTATGAAAGGAACTACCCATATTATAAACGATACGAAGAAGAACGCTTACGATTTCATGCATTACATAGTGAACCTATATTTCTTAGCTACTTATATATGCATTTTGAACCTACTTTAAAATATTATGGCAAATTTGAAATCACAAACGAAGACTATAAAAAACTAAAACATGACACTAGTTTTTTTAAACTGTTAGCTGCTATTGCTTTTGAAAATAGCGCTGTCCAAGATCGAGGTAAAAAAACAGAAGCAAAAATGCGTTCTCTTTTAACTTTTTTAGAAAATGAAATCGCACTTAAAGAACCATAATCCATATTATAAATTTTATTTATAAGTACATGATTAAATTCTTTAGAATGAAAAAACCCAACACATACATGTTGGGTTTTTGTCTTTATTATGGGATGCTGAAACAAGTTCAGCATGACTTTTTAATTAAATCATAATTATCAACTAGCCTCCAAAATCATCAAATCTAATATTCTCATCGGCAAGACCAAAGTCTTCTCCCATTTTTTGAACCGCTTGATTCATTAATGGTGGTCCACAGAAATACAATTCGATATCTTCTGGCGACTCATGAAGACTAAGATAATTATCTATTACACAATTGTGAATGAATCCTACAAATCCATCTCCAGGGGCATCAATATTTTCTTTTACTTTCCAGTTATCCTCTTCCATTGGTTCAGATAATGCTAAATAGAATTTAAAGTTTGGAAAATCACGCTCTAACGCTTCGAAGTGTTCTAAATAGAACAACTCACGTTTTGAACGCCCACCATACCAATATGTTACTTTACGCCCCGTCTTTAAGGTTCTGAATAAGTGATATAAGTGTGAACGCATTGGCGCCATTCCTGCCCCTCCACCAACGTATAACATTTCTGCTTCAGACTCATTGATAAAGAATTCACCATAAGGTCCTGAAATGGTTACTTTATCTCCAGGTTTTTGATTAAATATATAAGAAGATGCAATTCCAGGATTTACATCCATCCATCCATTTTTAGCACGATCCCAAGGTGGTGATGCGATACGAACATTTAACATGATCTCGCGTCCTTCTGCAGGATAAGAGGCCATTGAATACGCTCTCTCAACTGTTTCAGTGTTTTTCATCACTAAAGGCCAAAGATTGAATTTGTCCCATTCGGCTTGAAATTTATCTGGTGTTTCATGTTCTTCAGGATGCGCCGTAATATCCATGTCTGCAAATTTCACTTCACATTCTGGAATTTCAATTTGAATATATCCACCTGCTTTATAACCCATGTCTTCAGGAATCTCTACTACAAATTCCTTAATAAAAGAGGCCACATTATAATTTCGAACAACAACAGCTTCCCATTTTTTAATACCAAACACTTCTTCAGGTATGGTAATCTCCATGTCTTGTTTTACTTTCACCTGACATGATAAACGTACGCCATGTTTTAATTCTTTACGTGTGAAATGAGGCGTTTCTGTTGGAAGCGCTTCACCTCCACCAGACAATACGTGACACTCACATTGCACACAAGTTCCACCACCACCACAAGCTGATGGTAAAAATATTTTTTGAGCGCTTAATGTAGTTAATAAACTATCTCCTGAAGCTACTTCAATTTCACGTTCACCATTAATCAAAATCTTTACAGGACCAGATGGTGATAATTTTTGCTTTACAACTAATAACAACGCCACTAATAACAAGGTTACTAGTAAAAAGGCTGCTACTGTTGCTATAATTGTTCCTAATGTACTTGCTGCTAATATCATGCTACTCATTTGCGTTTATTGTTGTTTTGTTAGCCAACTCATTATTTTCAGACGTTTCGACTGCGCTCAACGTGACATTTTCTTTTGATGATTTTTCAACTGAAACTGTTTTTTCTTCAGTCTTAGTTTCTTCTTCTCCACCTGTTAACATACCACCAAAACTCATAAATCCGATGGCCATTAATCCTGTGATAATAAAAGTAATTCCTAATCCTCTTAATGCTGGTGGCACATTTGAATATCTTATTTTTTCACGTATAGCGGCAATAGCTAATATTGCTAAAAACCATCCAATTCCAGAGCCAACACCATAATTTAATGCTAATCCTAAAGATGCAATTTCACGCGACTGCATAAATAATGAACCTCCTAAAATAGCACAGTTTACTGCGATTAATGGTAAGAATATTCCCAATGAATTATATAAGGATGGTGAAAATTTCTCAACAATAATTTCTACCAATTGAACCATGGTCGCAATAGTTGCAATAAACATGATAAAGGATAAGAAGCTTAAATCGTAACTCGCATATTCTTCACCAAGCCAAGATAAAGCGCCTTCCTGCAATATATATTGATCTAACAACCAGTTTAAAGGCACAGTAATAGCCAATACAAATATTACTGCAGCTCCAAGTCCGACCGCTGTTGATACTTTTTTAGATACGGCTAAGTATGAACACATTCCTAGGAAAGTGGCAAAAACCATATTATCTATAAAAATCGATTTAAAAAATAATTCTAAATGTTCCATATGTTTTATTTTGAAGCAATTCTAAACGGTATTAGAATCACAATACAATTTTAATGATCTTCTACTAATGCTTTGTTTCTACTACGTTGTACCCAAATAATGATTCCAACAACGATAAGTGCCATTGGAGACAACAACATGAATCCGTTGTTTTCATAACCAAAAGCATATAATCCTGTTTTTGTAATTGGGTCTCCTAATACTGGAAAACCTAATAAGGTTCCAGAACCTAATAATTCTCTAAAGAAACCTACAATGATTAAAATCACCCCATATCCTAAAGAGTTTCCGATACCATCAAGAAATGAGCGCCAAGGTTTATTTGCTAAAGCAAAAGCTTCAAAGCGTCCCATAATGATACAGTTTGTAATAATTAATCCAACAAATACTGAAAGTGTTTTACTCAATTCATAAGCGAAGGCTTTCAGCACTAAATCCACAATAATCACCAAAGTTGCAACTACAATTAGCTGAACGATAATTCTAATTTTTGATGGAATAATATTTCGCATTAATGAAATGACAACGTTCCCTACACCAAGCACGAACAATACTGAGATTGCCATTACTATAGATGCTTCTAACTCAGCGGTAATTGCCAAGGCCGAACAGATACCAAGTACTTGAATTGTAATTGGATTATTATCTGCTAAAGGATCTAATATTAAGTTGGCATCTTTTTTAGAAAGTAAACCCATAATTAGTTAGTTTTTAAAGTTTTAAAATAAGGCACGTACAATTTCAAATCGCTTCTAATCATAGCAGACACACCATCACCTGTAATAGTGGCTCCTGCAATAGCATCGACCTCATTATCAGTTTTATCTTTATTTGTTGGATCTGCATTTCCTTTGGCTACATTAACGCCTTTAAATGAACCATTGTTCATTAAATGTTCACCAATAAAATCATCCATAAAAAAACGCTGCTTAATGTTAGCTCCTAAACCAGGTGTTTCTCCTTTATGATCAAAATACGCACCTAGAATGATCATATTTTCATCCATAGCTACGTATGCCCAAACGGCATCCCAAAGCCCTTTCCCTCTAATTGGAGCAATGTAAAATGTTTGACCATCTTTTTCTCCAACAAATAAGGGGAGTCTTCTTGTGTAGGAAGGGTCTTTAGCCATGGCCTTCTCCTTCTTCACATCTATTAAATATGCTTTATCATCTTCAATTGCAGTTGATCCTTCAATGACCAATTGTTTTTTAATATATTCCGTGAATAACTGAGGGGCTTTATCTGTAGAAACAAAGTTTGCACTTGTACCTTCATTTTCATTAACACCCATTGCATACAAGATATTTTGCTGCTTTTCTAATCGCTTGTTTTCTGTGATATTTGGCTTCAATGATGACGCCAAATACGCTAATAACGAGCCTACAACCAATACCATTCCAATGGCAAAGATTATTGTATATGAATTTTTATCTGTTCTTTTTTCCATCGTTATGCAACTTTAGATTTTAAACGCTTCAATCTTTTCTTAACATTACCTTGAACTACATAATGATCAATTGTTGGTGCGAATACGTTCATTAGAAGAATCGCTAGCATCACACCTTCTGGGTACGCCGGATTAAATACACGAATCATAATCGAAATAAATCCAACTAAGAATCCGTAGATCCATTTACCCTTATTTGTTTGTGAGGCCGTTACTGGATCGGTAGCCATAAATACAGTTCCAAAAGCAAAACCTCCAATCAATAAATGATGCCAGAATGTTGTACTCATTAAACCGTAAAATTTACTGGACTCTGTAATCCAACCTGTATCTACTACAAAATTGAAAATCAATCCCATGGCTAATGCACCCATCACAGATGATAACATAATTCTCCAGCTCCCAATTTTCGTAAATATTAAGAACAAACCACCTAATAAAATTAGAAGTGTGGATGTTTCACCAACAGAGCCTGGAATAAATCCGTAGAACATATCCATAATTTCGTATCCAGCACCTTTATTTTGAGCCAAGCTTCCTAATACCGTTTCACCAGAAATAGCATCTAAGTTCTCACCAGCCGCAATTAATTGATCACGTTCTACAGCTCCATGAATCCAAACTTTATCACCCGACATCCATGTTGGATACGCAAAGAATAAAAAAGCTCTAATGGTCAATGCAGGATTTAAAATGTTCATTCCTGTACCACCAAACACTTCCTTTCCGATAACCACTCCAAATGCTACTGCAACAGCGAGCATCCATAACGGTGTATCAATAGGCACAATTAAAGGCACTAACATTCCAGTAACTAAATAACCTTCTTCAACTTCATGTTTTTTAATAACTGCGAATAAAAATTCAATTCCCAAACCAACGCCATAGGAAACAATAACTAGTGGTAATACTTTAATCAATCCAATATAAAAGGCATCCCAAGACAAAAATTCTACTGGAGTTCCTAATGCACTGAAATGCTGATATCCAGCATTAAACATTCCGAAGATCAAACAGGGAACCATTGCCATAATAACAATGTTCATTGTACGTTTTAAATCGTCAGCTACTTTTATATGAGTCCCACTGTGAGTGGTCTCATTTGGCAAGTATAAAAAGGTATGGATCGCGTTAAACGCAGGAGCCATCTTGGTACCTTTATACTTTTCTTTTAAGTTATGTAATGTACTTTTTAAACCCATGTTATATTTTTCATTTCGACTACGTAAAAAACGTAATTATTATTTTGAGTCATATTTTTCTATTTAAAATTCACTGTGCTCAATGAATAATTTATCCAATTTCTTTAATCATGACGTCCAAGCCTTTTCTTATAATATCCTGATGTGGCTGTTTAGATACGCAAATAAATTCTGTTAATGCAAAATCTTCAGGTGCAACTTCATACATTCCTAAGGCTTCCATTTCATCTAAATCTTTATACATACATGCCTTAAGAATTTGCATTGGAAAAATATCTAAAGGAAATACTTCTTCATAATTTCCTGTTAATACAAATGCACGATGTTCACCATTTGTATTGGTGTTTAAATCGAATTTCTTATTTGGAAGCATCCAAGAAAATGTTAATGCTCTTGTTGTTGAAATTTTATTAAAAACAGGCTTATTCCAACCAAATAATTCATAATCATCGCCTTCTGGAATTACACTAATGACATTAGAATAATAGTCTAAACTACCATCTGGTTGTACATGTTTTCCTGACAATACATTTCCGGAAATGATACGATCGTTTCCATCTTTATCTACACCATTATCATAAACCATAGTCGCAACTTCGCTACCAATTTTGGTTTTAAAATATCTTGGTTTTTTAACTGAAGATCCTACAAGTGCGACAATACGTTCTGCATTAAATTTACCCGTTAACAATAACTCTCCAATAATTACCAAATCCTGAGGATTCACTGTCCAAACAACTTCCCCTTTATTTACAGGATCAATTTTATTGATTTGTGTTCCAACATTTCCTGAGGGATGTGGACCTGATACATTATGACGTGTAATTCCTGACAAATTTACCAAAGGAGAATTTCCTTTTTTACCAACACACACATGCACTTGACCATCAGTAAGCTTTCCTAAAGCCGTAACTGCAGCTTGAAGTTCAGCTTCTTTTCCTTGCAACACGAAATCATAATCTGCCGCTAAAGGTGCCGAAGCATAACCTGATACAAAAATTGCTTTTGGTGCAGTGTCAGGATTTGCAATAACATCATAAGGACGTTGCTTGATAAAAGGCCAACAACCAGAAGACAATAAATGCGCTTTAACAGTCTCAGCATTTGCTGCATCTAAATTAAACGCACCATGATCTACAAAAGATTGCTCTTTATCTGCTTGAATTTTTAATGCTAAAATCCGTCTTTTTTCACCACGTGGAATGTCAATCACTTCACCTGAAACTGGCGAAACAAATTGAATTGCTTCATTTGATTTATCATAAAATAAAGGCTCTCCAGCTTTTATTTTTGTACCAATTTTTGCAATTAATTTTGGAATAACATTGTGGAAGTCTTCAGGTCTCAAGGTGTAGTAGTTACTAATAATAGCACTTTCAATTGCTTTTTCAGCTTCACCTTTTAGTTTAATGTCTAGACCTTTTTTAATCTTAATGTCGTTTGACATGTTATAAATCTATTTGTTAATAGTTATAGTAAATTGACTTTCTTTGAATAAAAATCGGTGCAAATTTACGAATTTATAATGCAGTTTTCATAATAATTAGGAGAGAATTTTATTCGTCAGAGGTTCGTGTAATTTTTGGGCATAAAATTTGTTTATCTTTACAACCAAAGCATAATAGATGACATCAAAACATTTCATTTTCTTATTAATTTTAGTACTTCCAACACTTATAATTGGACAAGTTGTAGAAGTAAATCCACCAGATTTTATTAAAACTATTAGTTTTAAAGGCCGAACCAATGAAAGTCAGCTTCCGATTTTAAGACTTGGAGAACCTCTTGTTTTAACCTTTGATACATTAAATGGTAATGAAGATGATTATTACTATGTGATTGACCATTATAATTTTGACTGGACGCCATCTCAATTGGTGAAATCTGAATACTTAAGAGGTTTTGACAATCAGCGCATAAGGGATTATGATAATTCATTAAATGCCTATCAAATCTATTCTCATTATAAACTTAGAATTCCAAACGAACAGACGAGAGGCTTACTAAAAAGTGGTAATTATATGATTTCTATTTTCAACGATTATGATGAGTTGGTGTTTTCGAGAAAGTTTATGATCTATGAAGAAACGGTAAATGTTGGCGTATCTATTAAAAGATCAAGGGATGTGAAGTTTATTAATGAGAAACAATCTGTTGACTTTATTATTGCAACAAATAGAATTAATTTTAATAATCCCTCAGAGACTATAAAAACTTTAGTCATTCAAAACAACAATTTAAACACGGCCATTTCAAATCTAAAACCGCAATACACTTTAGGAAATGAACTCATTTACAGATATGATACCGAATCTAGCTTTTGGGCTGGAAACGAGTATTTGTATTTTGAAAATAAAGATGTACGCGCTGCAAATGTTGGCGTTCAGTTCATAGACTTAAAAGACATCTACCACAATTATTTATTTATTAATTCTGAAAGAGCAAGCAAGCCTTATACTTATAATCCAGATATTAATGGGAATTTTTTAATCACTGCAGTCGACACTGACAACGTTTATATTGAAGCTGACTACACCATGATGCATTTTGCTTTTCGTCATCCGGAGTTAAGCTCCGATAAACGTATTTATGTATATGGGAATTTTAATAATTATGCTTTGGAAGAATCAAATATGTTGGCCTTTAATATTGAAAGTGGATTATATGAAACCGCAATTAAACTTAAACAAGGATTTTATAATTATAAATATGTTGTAGTTGATAGTAAAGGACATTTAGATGAAGGCGCGATAAGCGGTAATTTTTATCAAACTGAAAACAATTATAAAGTTTTAGTTTATTACCGGAATTTAGGAGCGCGTTATGACAAACTTATTGGTTTTGGCGAAGCAACTTCAGTGAATATTTCCAACTAATATGAATTGCTTTTTTGAGTCTCCATTACATTTTTAAAGGTGTCATAGCTTAATTTTTTTTCTACAAAAGTTTCTGAAACCTGATCATAGAATGTACAATTTTCAATTGGTTTTGCATACAAATGCAAACTCATCGTTCTACCTTTAGTATTATTTTTTAATTTATGAAATCCGATACTATCATTAATATAAGAATCTTGATTTTTATGAAGACTTCGTGCGCCAATAGTTATTAAATTTTCAGATTCATCAAGACCGTAAAACACTTCCTGAACCTCACCATCTAAAAGATAAACCCAACATTCTTCACCGCCATGACAATGTATAGATGTTTCCTGCCCTTCTTCCCAACAAATTAATATGAGTTCAAAACAATCATCCTTATATATGCCATTACGCATATAAGACTGACTAGACCAATTTGCGAATCCTTCTAGTTCATCAGCATTTAACTTTAGATTTTTGAAAATACTTTTATAATTATCTTTTGAAGATTCAGATAATTCAGTAATTAATTCTGATAATGTAAGTATAGTTTCCAATATCGACTAAAATTTAATTTAAATTAAAAATGATGTCCTTTAATCCTAAAATAGGTATAAATTTACCTAGCTTTTCCTAAAACTATCAAGATAGCAATTATTTATGCATAAAGACTTAAAATTATTCAATGATTTGGTTGAATTTCTTTTATCTGAAGAAAAAAACAATCCAGTTGCAAAACCTATTGAAACTGATCTATTATATAAAACTTTAGATCTTTCTCTAAATGAACACCCAGCTTTAGACGCCGATTTTAAACAGACTTTACTCGATATTGTAAAATACACTCCAAAAACAGCTTCTACATCGTTCTTTAATCAACTGTTTGGAGGAAGATTGAGCAAAGCAACACTTGGCGATTTATTAGCAGTAATGCTAAACAATAGTATGTACACATACAAAGTTGCTGGTCCACAAGTTGGAATTGAAAAATCAATACTTCATAACATATGTAAAATCATAGGTTATAAAACAGATAGTGATGGCACCTTTGCTCCAGGAGGCTCTATGAGTAATCTTATGGCTATGATTATGGCTAGGGACAAATATAATGTTACGGTAAGAAATGAAGGCGTCAATCAAAAAATGACACTTTATACGTCTGAAGCCTCTCATTATTCTATTTCTAAAAACGCTTCTTTAATGGGTATAGGAAGAAATAACGTGCGACTTGTTAAAGCCGATGATCATGGAAAAATGATAGCGGATGATTTAAATCGACTCGTTAAGCAGGATATAGAAAAAGGCTATTTACCATTTTTCGTAAATGCCACTGCAGGCACTACAGTATTAGGAGCATTTGATGACATTGCTAGTATAAGTCAAGTTTGTAAAACTCACAATTTATGGTTGCATCTCGATGGCGCTTATTGTGGTTCGGTAATTTTTAGTAACAGATACAAATCTTTGGTAAAAGATATCGAGCTTACCGATTCTTTCAGTTTGAATGCCCACAAAATGCTTGGAACTCCATTAACTTGCTCCATAATTGTAACTCAACATAAAGATCAGTTGCACCATTCTTTCTCAAATGAAGCAGAGTATTTATATCAAACTGACGATGATGCGTTTAATTTAGGCAAAACCTCTTTACAATGCGGAAGACGCAATGACGCTTTAAAATTATGGACTTTATGGAAATCTGTTGGTGGTGTTGGATTAGAAAAAATAGTAGACCATCAATTTTATCTTGCTGATGTGGCCAGAAAATACATTAAAGAACACCCAGATTATACCTTATACAGCTTTAGCGACTCTATTTCTATTTGTTTTAATTATAAAGACATTTCTGCTCAAGATTTGTGTACCCTTTTATATCAAAACTCGAAATTAATGGTAGGATATGGCACTTTTAATGGTGATGAATTTGTAAGAATGGTAACTATAAACACGTCACTTAAAGAAGAAGATATTCTTGCTTTTTTTACAGTAATTGAACAATTCGTAACAGATAAAAAATTGATTAGCAGTTATTAGGAGGTGTTAAAATTTCGTTGTATTACATAAAAAGCGGAACAACTCATTAAAAAATATAGTACTTTAGCATATTAATTCAACCCTTACATGGTACAGCAAATTACTAGCGGCATAAAGATTTCTGTAGAAACTACTTTTGAAGGTACATTTTATAAAAACTATAAAGTACACTTTGCATTTGGTTATAAGGTTACAATTGAAAATCAAAGTAAAGATTCTGTACAACTCAATTCTAGGCATTGGGAAATTAAGGATGCCTTAAACAATATCGAAATTATTGAAGGTGAAGGTGTTATTGGGAAGAAACCTGTATTAAAACCTGGTGAATCTCACACTTACAATTCTGGATGCCTTTTAACATCTCCATTCGGTGCAATGCAAGGCCATTACAATATGGTCAATTTGACAAAAACCAATAAATTCAAGGTTACAATTCCTTCATTTAAATTAAGTGCTCCATTCGCTCTTAACTAATCAGTCATATTTTCTTACATAATCAAACCTATAGACATTTTCGTCTTGCTTGACATGCAAAAAATTGCAATTTGAATTTTGAATAAACTGGTAGTCTTTAGTTATATCAAATCCCAATTCCGCAATAACAAAGACACCATCCACATCAATATTTCCATATGGCGAAATACGCCTAAATCTATATTCATTATTGTGATTTATATCATGAAGTTCGAACCATGCTCCTGCTCCAATTCCAGAAAGCCATTGTGCATTAGAATGCACACCTTCAATTGGTTTTGGATATAAATTTCCATTTAAATTTGGTTCATGTGATTTTAGTCGATCCAAAAAACACCTCAAATTCTCGGTATGTTTTGAACCTTCAAATTTGGAAATCACACCTTCATCAGAAACACTATATGCATAATTCTCAGTATCAGATAGGATAACGTTACCGACGGTACTTGGTGTAAACCATTTCGATTTAACTAATTTCCTTTTAATGCTAGCATTAGTTGTTGAAGCAATGAGTGCCTCAGTTACAAATCGTGAACAATTAATTGTTTCTTTTTTAAAAGCCGCATATTTTATAAAGTATTGCTCTTGAAGCTCATCAATAAATGCGCTTGCTTTTTCATAATTTACATGGTTGCAGACTGAAGCTATCAATTTCCCTTCACCATGTGTCAATTTAGGATTGGTTGCGAGAAACTTAAGGATATCTTCTAGATTATCGATGCGATCATCATTGATTTCTGCAACTATAGAAATCTCTAATTCATGATCGGTATCTTTTCCTCGAACCCTTCCATTAGATTGAGGCGAAATGTAACGTCCAAAATCATAATATTCTAAAATTCCCGTGACCTTATTAATCAAAACTAAAGCCGCATGTCCAGCTCTTATGTAGTTTTTTTTACCAACACCAAGAAAGCGCAAATAAGTCAAATACCATTCGTCTGAAATCATGACAATAGTATCGGGATAAGCTAAAGTTAGGATGATGGCATTATTCTTCATTCAAAAGGGATAATATTATAATCTTCAATTAATATATTCAGTCAGTTTTCAAGCCAACAACTTACAAAAAATAACTAAGATAATTAAGGCTTCAATTAGGCAATAACCTCTTAAAAGTTACTAAAAAATTGTACCTTTGCATTTCAAATTTTTGAATAAACTTTTAAATTAATATACCTCATGGGAAAAGGATTTTTTAATGTACCAGTTGCTGTAAATGAACCTGTTAATTCTTTCGCTCCTGGTTCACCAGAACGTGAAGCAGTGCAAAAAGCATACACCGAAATGTTCAATAGTAAAATTGATGTACCTTTATACATAAACGGTCAAGACGTCACTACTGGTAATACCAAAACAATGTCAGCTCCGCATGATCATCAACATATTGTTGGTACTTATCATTTAGCAGAAAAATCTCATGTTGACGATGCTATTTCAACTGCATTAGAAGCTAGAAAATCTTGGTCTCAACTTCCATGGGAGCAACGTGCAGGCATCTTTTTAAAAGCAGCTGAATTAATTGCTGGTCCATACAGAGCCAAAATAAATGCGGCAACTATGATTGCACAATCTAAAACTATTCATCAAGCTGAAATTGATGCATCGTGTGAACTCATTGACTTTCTTCGATTTAATGTACAGTTCATGACGGACATCTATCATGAACAACCAGATAGTACAAGTGACGCATGGAACCGTTTAGAATACAGACCCCTAGAAGGATTCGTTTACGCGGTTACACCATTTAACTTTACCGCTATTGCAGGAAATTTACCTGCTTGTATGGCTATGATGGGTAATGTTGTTGTTTGGAAGCCAAGCGATAGTCAAATCTACTCGGCAAAAGTAATTATGGATGTCTTTAAAGAAGCTGGAGTTCCAGACGGTGTTATCAATGTGGTTTTCGGTGATCCTGTGATGATTACAGATACCGTTATGGATAGTCCTGATTTTTCTGGATTACACTTTACTGGATCTACTTATATATTTAAAGAGTTATGGAAAAAAATTGGTAATAATATTCACAATTATAAAACCTACCCAAGAATAGTGGGCGAAACAGGTGGTAAAGATTTTATTGTTGCCCATAAATCTGCCAATGCAAAACAAGTTGCAACGGCAATTTCAAGAGGTGCTTTTGAATTCCAAGGACAAAAATGTAGTGCTGCATCCCGCGCCTATGTTCCATCAAATTTATGGAAGGATGTAAAACAATATGTCATTGAAGATGTTAGCTCATTCAAAATGGGATCTCCAGAAGATATGAGTAATTTTATTACTGCTGTCATACATGAAGGTTCATTTGACAAACTTGCTAAGTTTATAGATCAAGCCAAATCGGATAGCGATGCCGAAATTATTGTCGGTGGTAATTATGATAAAAGTAAAGGTTACTTTATTGAGCCAACTGTTATTGTCACAAGTAATCCAAAATACACTACCATGTGTACGGAACTTTTCGGTCCTGTGATGACGATATATGTGTATGATGAAAATAAGTATACAGAAACTCTAAAATTAGTAGATGAAACCAGCGAATATGCCTTAACTGGTGCTATTTTATCTACTGATAGATATGCCATTCAAGAAGCAACAAACATTTTACAGAATGCTGCCGGAAACTTCTATATTAATGACAAACCTACTGGAGCTGTTGTTGGACAACAACCATTTGGTGGTGCTAGATCTTCAGGGACTAATGATAAAGCAGGAAGTGCGTTAAACTTATTACGATGGGTTTCACCTAGAATGATTAAAGAAACATTTGTGACACCTACCGATTATCGCTATCCTTTTTTAGGAGAATAAATTCTAACAATTTTCACGTAAAACCCTTTAAAACAATTTTTTAGAGGGTTTTTTTTTGCCGTTTATCTAAATTCTAAAAATTTAATTCATGAATCTTTGTATCTTGTAAGTAAACAATTAAATTAATTCGTTATGCTAAAAAAATACCTTTTAATTTGTCTTATTTTTCCTATGTTAGGATTAGCGCAAGACAAATTCAATCAACTTGACAAAAGTAGTATGGAAACTAGCATTTTATATGACAGAGCATATAAAGTGGCAAATATTACTGACGAAACTAAACAGATAGACGCCTTGTATTTTATGCAAGCTTATTCTGAGTTATCAAAAGCAGATTACGCTTCTAATTTCAACAACATAACTGCGTTTAAGGAAGCTTCCCAACTTGGATTTATCAATAATTATGTTCCCATAGGTATTTTACATTCTGTTTTCGACATTATAAACCCTAAGGCATTTCAAAGTGGCGACTTAACATTGGATACTAATCAAAATGTTATTAGGACTACCGATTCTAATATCTCTACATTTAAAACTTTTGAGCGAACTATTGCTTCACCGTTAACAGCACGAGTAAAAGGCTTAACACAGGCTTTTAAAATTTTACCTGAACTCATTGCCAATTCTACCAATCAAGTAATCAATCTAATTGAAATTGATTTTAATGATACTATAGGATTTAGAACCGTAACTTATGACCAAGCCATCACTATCAATTTCAACACAGAAGGCCATAAAAAAATTGATTTCAAAATCACGCTTGGTGACGGTACTGTTAAATTAAATTCAGCATATATCTTTATACAATTATCTTCAGCGGATTATAACGCTAGACTTGCTCTAGATCCAGGTGACGAAAGCCCTATAATACCAATAAATTCTACGCTTACCTATCAAGGTTTTGGTGAAGGAACAGCACTTCTCGGGACTGGCGAATATAAGATTTACTATGATAATGTTGATGGGATTCTTGACAAGCCTATCTTTTTTGTAGATGGATTTGATCCTAATGACACACGAACAATACCATTGATGTACAGTTTGATGAATTTTGACGATAATGGAACACCCTCAAATTTAGCGGATGATATTCGTGATTTAGGGTATGACCTCGTGGTTTTAAATTTCCCAAATTACATCGCTGATCCTGGAGGTGCTAATATACCAATTAGTGGCGGCGCTGATTTTATTCAAAGAAATGCCTATATCCTTGAAGAATTAATTACAACAATCAATGGTTTAAAAACAGGTTCTGAACAAAATGTAATTATTGGACCAAGCATGGGTGGTTTAATTTCCCGTTATGCATTGCGACATATGGAGCAGAATAGTATAGATCACGATACTCGACTCTATATTTCGTTCGACTCACCTCATTTAGGTGCGAACGTACCTATAGGTATTCAATACATGTTTAATTATATGGTAAATGGAGACCCAGAAATAGTATCTGCAGCACCATTAGTGGATGGACTCCTTAATAGTGCCGCGGCCAAACAAATGTTGATTGATCATTATTTGTCTCATTTACAAGGCGGCTCTTTGTTTTTACAAGATCCCACAATGACATTCCCTCTAGGTGCACCAAATTTTAGAGATGCGTTTCAAAACGAACTAGACGCCATGGGTTTTCCGCAAAACACTAGAAACGTTTCAATGATTAACGGAAGTGGCGTAGAAGATGTCATGGGAAGTGGAGAAGCACATCAATCTGGAACTCCAGGCATGAATTTGATTGATCATATTTTTGATACCGGAGTTGTTAAAGGATTTAACACACGTGCTATTATTAAGACGTATTTTACACCAAGAAATGTAGAAACCATAACAGTAACTGATTTCGTTGGAGAGGCCTTTGTTGGCATTTGGGTTGAAGCTTTTAGTTTTTTAGCGACCGCCGAATCTATTTCTACTACAATGAATTCAGGTACGGACAGTGCTCCGGGAGGACAGTTTGACTTGTATTCCTTTGATGATGGCACCAACCCGATAATAACTGAATTTGTGGCTAATTTAAATCAACGGTACTTCGATTTTATCCCTTCGCTAAGCGCGTTATCTATCACTTCAGAAACGAATTGGTATGCTGTAGCAGACGCCAATTTAAGTCCATTTGCGAATACGCATGTTCCAATTGATAACGAGCAGCATGTTACTTTAACTGATGCCAATGTGGCCTTTGCGCTAGATGAAATTCTGAATCCACCATTGTCAAATGTAACATTTCAGGAACATGTATTTAAAATCGAAAAGAATCCTATCTCTAATGGATTGACAATAATTTCTGGAAATACTTACGAAAACGCAACAATTTCATTTATAGATATTACAGGTAAAGTGGTCTACTCAGTTATCCAAACGCTATCAGAGCGTACAAGCTTACCTATTAATTTAGCATCAGGATTATATGTATTGAATATTGAAACTTCTGAAAATTTTAATTATAAATCGAAAATAATAGTTGACTAACAACCAAACCTTTCCTAATAAAAAAAGCTGACTCAAATGAGCCAGCTTTTTTTTATGATTGAAAATCTAAAATGATTTAGTTAAAATCAGCAAAAGATCCTACGTTTATTGAATTTACATTGATCAACTGATTATTTGAACTGACCAACATTGCAACGATTTCAACGTTTGCAGCATTCTCAAATATATTAGCAGGAATTTCATAATCGTATTTAGCATGATACGTATTATTTGCTACCGTTTCACCACCTGGAATCGCATCACCTAAAACACTAGTAAACGAGTAACGTAATACGTTATCATGAACAAAGTCTTCTAATACATCAACACCATTATAGTAGTCAGTGTAGTTATCTTGATCATATGTCAATCCATCTTCTAATAATAAAACTACCAATTTAGTTCCTGGCATATTTTCAGCAAAACCTGCACTAACTATAAAAGATAAATTACTTCCTTTAACCGCAGAATTAATAGCAACACCTGTTCCTAAAGTTCCGGTCGCCAAATTTGTAACTTGTGCCACATTAGATGGCTCTGGATAATTCCATTCTGACGTTCTATTGATAATCGCCGTAGGATAAGATCCTGAAGGATTGTATGTACCAATTAATTGATTCCCATAAGACGTTGACATCACATCTCCAGCATGAACCGCAACAACAACTGCATTTTCTGTTGCTGCTTCTACTTGTTCTATTCCGTATGATACTCTCGGACACCATCCACACCAAGTACCTGTATAATCTTCAATAAGTGCTTTTTTAGTAAATGAACCAGGAGTTGAAGCATTGTCTTCAATTGTTACAGTTATTGCATCACTAGTAAACTCGTTAAACGTAGCATACGCTTCAATTGTTCCAGTTACTCCAGGAATAATAATATTTCCAGTAACAGATTCTGCATTTTCAACAAAAATAGTAGAAGCACTCGTTAAAGTTGTAGTACCTCCATTATTATCTGTACCAACGACAAGATATTCAACACGATCTCCAAGATTATAAACTGCATTTGCAGTTTCAATTGAGATAGATTCCAATACAGGAATAACATTTACAGTAATTGCAGAACTCGTTAAAGCTTCATAGGTTGCAGTTACTGCATACTCACCAGTATCAGGCGAATTATAAGCGTTACCAGTAATAGGAGAACCATTCACAAGAACAATTGCTTCTCCAGTCACGATTGTTCCTTCATTAGTTTTTACAGTAAACGTGACTTCAGTACCGAAATCAACAAATAAAGAACTTGCAGTAACAATCAAAGAAGTTGGGCCGTCATTACCGCCATTTCCTCCATCGCCGTTATTATCTTCAGAAGAACTACAAGCAAAAATTGTAGCAATAGCTACAAATAGAAAGATTTTAAGTGCATTTTTTTTGTGCATAATTAATAATTTTAGGGTTGTGTGTGTTTTTTGAAAGCGACGAATATAAAACATTTTTAACATTATTCGTGTTATAAAATCGAATTATTTATAAAAAACAACCGTCTTTAGTGTGTAATATTCAAAAAAAATTAACTTTGCCTCAAATTTTAATAATAGCTCTATAATGAAAAACCTATTCTCCCTTATTTTGGTTGTTAGTATAGCAACATTTTCAATTGCTCAAAACAAACTTCCTAACATGCAATTAAACACCTTGGATGGTGATAAAATTGCTTTAGAAGATATTTCAAGTGACGATCAACTCGTCGTGATTTCTCTTTGGGCCACATGGTGTGTGCCTTGTAAAAACGAATTAGATGCTATTAGTGAAGTCTATGATGACTGGACAGATGAAACTAATGTAAAACTCTATGCAATATCTGTTGATGATTCGAGAACAGTTAAACGTGTGAAACCCTTAGTGTATGGTAAAGGATGGGAATTCGACATTTTATTAGATACTAATAGTGAGTTAAAACGTCAGCTAAACGCGCCTACAATCCCTTTAACTTTATTAGTTAAAAACAATGAAATCCTTTACAGACATTCTGGTTATACACCTGGCAGCGAGGATGAACTTTTTGAGAAAATCAAAGAATTTTCTAATTAATACAACTTACATCTCCATGAAAAAACTAAAATTAGTAGCAATACTATTGTGCTTGCCTTATATTTCACTTGCTCAAGACGAAGATAAAAAAAAAGATTATGGCAAACTTAGTGGTGGATTAGAATCTAATTCACAATATTACGTCGACGATGCAAAGACAGGTGATTTTGAGGAAGAGGACAATTTTAGATCCAATACTTATTTGCGCCTTAATTATGATTACAAGAATTGGTTCGCGAATATTCAAGTTGAATCGTACGAACCTCAAGCGTTACTTAGTTATTATCCAAAATATGAAGGTACTGATATTGGTACTTTTGCCATTGGTTATAAATCAAACTCATTTGAAGCAACTGTGGGTCATTTCTATGAACAATTCGGAAGTGGCTTAATACTTCGTTCTTGGGAAGACAGACAGCTTGGAATAAATAACGCTTTAAGAGGTGCAAATGTTAAATTCAGACCTACAGAATCCATAGAATTAACTGCATTATACGGCAGACAGCGTGATGGTTTTGAAGTATCCAGAGGTGATATTTATGGTTTCAATTCTGAAATTAACCTTAGTGATCTTTTTAAATTCGAATCAACTGGATTGGGATTTGGTTTTAGTTATGTTGCTCGATCTGAAGATTTAGATATAGACAATCCAGATTTTAATGCTACAACAAATAGTTTTTCTGGTCGTCTAGATTATTCTGAAGGAAATTTTTATTCCTCTATTGAATATGTTTCCAAAAGTGAGGATGTCTTTATCGAGAATGACACCTTTTTTGATGACAAATATTTTGATGGAAATGCCTTATTATTAAACTTTGGTTATGCCAAATCTGGTCTAGGAATTGATGCTACGTTTAGACGCATGGAAAACATGTCCTTTTATTCACAAAGAAATCAAGCATTTGAAGAATACACTCAGTTTAATCAGGGAATTGTTAATTACCTGCCAGCACTAACCAAACAACATGATTATAGCTTAACCAACATTTATGTATATCAAGCTCAACCAAATCTTAAGCTTTTCAGAATTGGTAAAGCAGGTGAGATAGGCGGTCAAATTGATGTGTTTTACAAAATTAAAAAAGGTTCTACTTTAGGTGGAAAATATGGAACAAAGTTAGCCTTTAATTATGCGAATTGGTACGGTCTAAAAGGAGACTATAACACAACTGAAGGCACTTATGAAACTTCAGGATTTTTAGGTTTTGGTGAAAAGTTTTACAGAGATATGAGTTTAGAAATTAGGAAAAAAATATCAAAAAATTGGTCCTCAATTTTCACTGTGGTTAACACCTATTACAATAAAGAATTCGTTGAAGACACCGCTGGGGAAGTGAACGCCACAGTATTAGTCGGTGAAGCAACACATAAATTTGGATCAGGTAAATCCATAAGAGTTGAAGCCCAGCATTTATTTACTAATGATGACATGAAAAATTGGGCTGGCGGTACTTTAGAGTTTAATTTAAATTCGAAGGTATCTATGTATGTAACTGACATTTACAATTATGGAAATGATGATTCTGATGCACAAATTCACTATTATAATTTTGGAGGCAGTTATTCACGAGGCGCAACTAGAGTTGGTGCAAGCTATGGAAGACAGCGTGGTGGTTTATTATGTGTAGGAGGTGTTTGTAGAATTGTTCCTGAAATCACAGGCTTCACTTTAAATCTTTCCACATCCTTTTAAAAAAATCAATTTATATAAAAAAAAAGCTGCTAAATATTAGCAGCTTTTTTTTATCCTTTATATTTAATTGGTAAGTGCACCACTTTTTTAGTATCATAAAATTCTTCTGAAAAATACGCTTTCAAATCATAAATAGTAGCCGTTTTATAATCTTTCAGTTCTTCCGACAAATCACCACCTTTAAGATATAAAATCCCGTTTTTCAAATTATGGTTTTGCTTTTTCGCGATTTTACCTTTTATCCAATGCACAAACGTAGGCATTACTGCTACAGCGCGACTCACAATAAAATCATATTGTTCTTTAACGTCTTCTACCCTACAATGTGACGTTTTCACATTAGTTAGCCCTAATCCTTCAACCACTTCATCTACTACTTTAAGTTTTTTTCCTATACTATCTACTAAATGAAATTGGCACTCAGGAAACATGATGGCCAATGGAATTCCGGGAAATCCTCCACCTGTCCCAACATCCATTATCTTGCTATTAGGCTTGAAAGAAACAACTTTAGCAATAGCCAACGAATGCAACACATGACGTAAGTACAATTCATCAATATCTTTACGAGACACTACATTAATCTTTAAATTCCAATCTTTATAAAGCGCTTCTAATGACTCAAACTGTTGGACCTGTGTTTCCGTCAAATCAGGGAAGTAGGTATGTATTAATTGCATTAATTTTAAATTTTCAACAAAAGTATGCAAATTTATGTGGATATTTTTAGCATTTTATTAATGAAATGGCAGCTTTTATTAATTATATTTGCGGCTTAATATGAACTCACAGTTTTAGTTAAACTGTGTAAATGCTTATTTATGACAAAGCAAACTTTATCTTTCTCAAGAACAGACTCTGCTAAGTTTTTTAGAACCTTAAACAAACGCGTAAATTCTTATTTTAAAGACAATAACATTAAACGAACTGGCAATTGGAGGCTCTATATAAAAGCTATTGTCATGTTTACTTTGCTTATTGCGCCTCTTGTTTTAATTCTTACTGTTGATTTACCTGTATGGGTTCAAATCCTATTTATGATGCTCGTTGGAGTTGGAATGGCAGGCGTTGGAATGAACGTTATGCATGATGCGAATCATGGCTCTTTTTCGAGTAAAAAATGGGTAAACAAATTAATGGGAAGTAGCATATATATATTGGCTGGTAACGATTACAACTGGAAAGTTCAACATAATGTTTTACACCATACCTATACCAATATTCAGGGTCATGATGAAGATATTGACGCTGGTCGTATCATTCGATTTTCTAAACATACGAAGTGGCTTAGAATACATAAATATCAAAAGTATTATGCATTCTTTTTATATGGTTTATTAACTGTTAATTGGGCTATTACCACAGATTTCAAGCAAACGTTTCAATACTTAAAGCGGAAATTGTCTTACGGAGAATTTCCAAATCCAGCCTCACAATGGACCAAACTTATCATCGGAAAGATTTTGTATTATGCGATTTGGGTTGTTTTACCATTAGCTGTAGGATTTAGCTGGTGGCAAGTATTAATTGGCTTCTTAATCATGCATTATACTGCAGGAATCATTCTTAGCGTCATATTTCAATTGGCACATGTAATGCCTAATACGGAAATGCCCTTACCTGATGAACATGGCAACATGAAAAACACTTGGGCTATTCATCAATTGTTCACTACGTCTAACTTTTCACCAAAAAGTTGGTTAGTTGAGTTTTACACTGGAGGATTAAACCGACAAGTAGAGCATCATTTATTTTCTAATATCAGTCATGTACATTATAGAAAGATTGCTAAAATAGTTAAAGAAACTGCAGGTGAATTTAGCTTACCTTATAATGAATATCATTCGATTTGGAAAGCAATTGCTGAGCATTACAATCAATTAAAAGCATTAGGGAACAACCCTGCTGTACAAGCCTAATATTATTTTTTAAATGAGCATACTTTCAGATAGAGTTTTAAACATGTCTACTTCTGCTACTTTGGCAATGGCTGCCAAAACTAGAGAACTTAAAGCTGAAGGGATTGATATTATAGGATTGAGTCTTGGAGAACCTGACTTCAACACACCCGATTTCATTAAAAACGCAGCTATTGATGCTATTAATGAAGATTATAATTCCTATACACCTGTTGATGGTTATATTGAATTGAAAGAGGCAATCATTACCAAATTCAAAAGAGATAATAATTTAAACTATAACAAAGCTCAAATAGTAGTTTCTACAGGAGCAAAACAATCATTAGCCAATGTAGCTGCCGTAATGCTAAACAAAGGTGATGAAGTCATTCTACCCTGTCCTTACTGGGTAAGTTATAGTGATATTGTTAAATTAAATGAAGGCGTTCCTGTTGAAGTAAAAACATCAATAGAAAATGATTTTAAATTAACGCCTCAGCAATTAGAAGCGGCCATAACGCCAAGAACAAAAATGATCTGGTATAGCTCGCCATGTAATCCTAGTGGCTCAGTTTATAGTAAAGAAGAACTTCGGGCAATTGCTGATGTTTTACAAAATCATCCAGATATTATTGTTGTTTCTGATGAAATTTATGAACATATCAATTTTGTTGGAGACCACGCAAGCATGGCTCAATTTGAAGATATGTTTGACAGAACAATTACTGTAAACGGAGTTTCAAAAGCATTTGCCATGACTGGTTGGCGTATCGGCTATATTGGAGCCCCTGAGACCATTGCTCGCGCTTGTAATAAAATGCAAGGTCAAATAACGAGTGGTGCCAATTGTATTGCACAGCGCGCCGTGATTACGGGATTAAACGAATCGCCGTCTAGAGTGCAATTTATGATCGATGAATTTAAAGTAAGACGTGAACTAATTTTAGGGTTACTAAATCAAATTCCTGGGTTCAAAACTAATGAACCAGAAGGTGCATTTTATGTGTTTCCAGATGTGTCACATTATTATGGAAAGACTCTTAATGGACATTTAATTAATAATGCCACAGATTTTTCATTATATCTTTTGGAACATGCTCATGTAGCTACTGTAACTGGGGAAGCTTTTGGAAATCCCGATTGTATTAGAATTTCCTATGCAGCATCTCAAGAGCAAATTATTGAAGCCATCAAGAGAATTAAGGCCTCAGTAATTTAGAATCCTTAAAAAAGTCATGTATTAATTGGGTATTTCATGTATATCTGAGAAAAACAACTACTAGCAGAACGATAAATAAACTCATAAGAACAAATCGTTTTATAAATACTCGTCGGTTCTCTTTTTGGATTTTAAGTCGAATTCTTCTTAATGTATGTGGTCTAATTTCGGGCATCACATATCTTTGATTAGAATCTTTGTTATCATAACCTCCTAACGTCTTTTTAAATCGATTATTTTTATTTAATAACAGCTTATTGTTATTAAGAACAACATTCATTGAACCTACGCCTCCAAATCCCATAATTTCTAAGTTTTAAAATGTAAAGAGTAAAGTGTATAAAACGCTTGTGAAAGCTAGCTATAAAAGCCAAGTGTCAATTCGTTGTAAAAATGTAAAAGATAGTATGAGGTGACTCAACAAAATCAGTTGAATAGGTCCGTTTATAGCAAATTAAATGATAACTGCCAAAGTGATCAGAAAAACAGACAGTTTTAAAATGGTGCCAATACTTGAAGTAAATTGATATTGTCTGCTTCTTAAACGTTGCTTAATACCAAAAATAGAGTTTGATTTAATGTGAGAAAAATTACATCTCACAATACTTTTGTAGTTAGAATTCAATAAGCCCTTCCGTCTCATTGGAGCTACTTCTAGTCTGCGTTTGGGTAAGGGTTCTAAATCTTGAGTTGATAATACTAATTCCATGATGAATAATTTAATTGGTTATACATATAAGACGCTTATTTATATAAAATGTTACAGTAACATGCTCTGTAAATCATTACATATCAACCATCAATAGAATGAAACTACCTATAATTATTGATGCTTCTGGAATCTTCATAGTTCCTGAAAATAGTTTTAAAATGATGTGTTTTCTATCTATTTCTCCAGAAAAAAGGTGTGAGAAGAATCAAAACGGTAAACAGCTCTAAACGTCCTATGAGCATTAAAAATGTAGTCCACCACTTCGCCAAATCTGGAAGTGCTGCATAATTATGAACAGGGCCAAAATCACCTAATGCAGGACCGACATTCCCAAGACTCGAAGCAGACAATCCAATTGCTGAGATAAAATCCAAATCAAACATAGAAAACACCAATGCGCCAACAATAAATGATAGCATATATAAAATGAAAAAGCCAAGTATATTAAAAACAATATCCCCTGAAATGGATTTCTTAATATACCGCACTGGTAAAACGGCATTTGGATGCAAGGCACGTTTAAATTCTAAAAATCCATTTTTAATCAAAATTAAATGCCTTACCACTTTAATTCCACCAGAGGTACTTCCTGCTGAACCTCCTAAAAACATGAGTCCAAAAAAGAACACGACTAAGAAGGGTGTCCAAAGTGTAAAATCGGCAGTCACGAAACCTGTTGTTGTTATAACGGATAAAACCTGAAATAGAGCATGTCGAAACGAACTTTCAGCCTGCCCCAAAACCATAGGATGTTCAATAGTTGATACTGACAAATCTGCTTTGAAATATATAATAACGGCCGCAATAATCGTGAAAATAACAATGAATTTAAAATAGAGTTTAAATTCATCATCCTTTATAATTTTCTGTATTTTGCCTTTAAAAGCAAAATAACTCAATACAAAATTAGTCCCAGCTAAGAACATAAATACCATGACAATGTATTGAATTAATGGTTGTCCATTCCAATACGCTAAACTTGCATTTCTAGTTGAAAAACCTCCGGTAGACAGTGTGCACATTGAATGATTTATTGCGTCAAAAAAGGACATTCCTGCCGACTGCAACAAGATTGTTTCTGCTGCTGTATATCCAAAATAAATAAGCCATAATCGTTTTGCTGTATCTGTAATTCTAGGATGCAATTTATCAGTATTTGGACCAGGAGCCTCTGCTGCAAATAATTGCATGCCGCCAATTCCCAATAAAGGTAATATTGCAATAGCCAAAACAATAATTCCCATCCCACCAATCCAATGGGTCATACTTCTCCAAAACAATACGCCTTTAGGTATCGATTCTATATCATTTAAAATTGTTGCTCCAGTTGTGGTATAGCCAGACATAGTTTCAAAAAAGGCATTTGTAAAACTCGGAATTGTTTCAGTAAGCACATAAGGCAAAGTACCTGAAAGCGCCATTACAATCCAACCAAAAGTCACCACAATGTAACCTTCGCGTTTGTTCATTTCTTTTCTGTGCTTTCTAGTAATAATCATTAGAAAAACACCAATAAGCAAAACAAGAACTCCCGACAACACCAATTCTAAGGTTTTACCATCCTCATAAATTAAACTCATTATTGATGAAATGAGCATAAAACCACCATTGAATAGCAGTAGTAATCCGAAAAAATGAAAAATGATTTTATAGTTGAGTTTCATTTCAATTTGTTAATGTCTAAAAGAAATATTTCTCGACTTGAGTTATCGCTCTAGGTAAGCAACAAACTACCACACGATCTCCAGATTCAATTTTAAAACTCCCCAATGGGATTAGACCTTCTCCATCTCTAATAACGCCTCCGATAATTGCTGAACGCGGGAATTTCATCTCTTTAATTACCTTATTACAAATTTTAGATTTAGGATTCACAACAAATTCTAAAAGTTCGGCATTCATATTATTCAATTTGGTCATTGCCACTACTTCTCCTTTTCGAATGTATCTAAAAATGTTATTTGCAGCCAGTAATTTTTTATTAATTAATGTATCAATTCCAATCGATTGAGAAAGCTGGAAGTAATCCATGTTTTCCACCAAAGCGATGGTTTTTTTTACACCTCTAGATTTTGCTACAAGACAGGACATTATATTAGTTTCTGAATTACCCGTTACAGAAATAAAGGCATCCATATCGCGAATATTTTCCTCTTCAAGTAGTTCTGCATTTCTTCCGTCTCCATTAATTATTAGCGCATTTGGAAGCTCATCTGCCAGCTCAAATGCTGCTTTTTTATCATTCTCAATAAGTTTAACGTTAAACTTACTAGCGCATAAATCTTTTGTAGTTTTCCGTCCAATATTACTACCACCGAGAATCATGACATTTTTAACATCAGTTTTCACCTTTCCAGACAATGCGAAAAGCTCCTCATCACCACCTTTAGACGTTATAAAAACAACTTTATCACCTTCCTTAAACTTAGTATCTCCTCTTGGAATAATTGTATACTGCGTTCCAAATCGTTGAATAGCTATAGGAACAAAATGTATTTCGGATAAACTCTCAGCAGCTTCTTTTACGGTTTTATCAACAAATGCAGCAGTACGTGACAATCTAAGACTTAACATTGTTAATGCACCTTCTTCAAACTCATAACTGTCATTAAATGCATATTGACTTAAAAGCAATTCAATTTCAGATGCAGCGAGTCCTTCAGGAGATATTAATTCATCAATTCCAAATTTGGTGAATCCAACTTCTTCCTTTTGCTCGATGAATTCGGGATTAGAAATTCTTGCAATAGTACGTTTAGCACCTAATTGCTTCGCTAATACACAAGCCGTAATATTTGTAGTTTCAGACGAGGTTACAGCAATAAATAATTTCGCAGTATTAATTCTCGCATCTTTTAGAACTGCGATTGAGGTTGCATCACCCTTAATCACTCTAATATCTAAATGGTTATTAGCATAACTTAAGCTTTCTTTATTATTATCGATAAGCGTAATTTCTTGCGACTCATAAGACAATAATTTTGCTAAATGAAATCCTACTTCACCAGCTCCAGCAATAATTATTTTCATGGGTATATCTATTCAAAAAAGATGAACAAATATAATACAATTTTAAATTACAATAACAGCAACCGATAGTTTATAATTAAGACCTCCAATTATTTAAATCAAACATCGTATACTATCTTTATTTTTTATATCAAAAATTAAAGAATCATTGCTCTAATTTTGAGTATGTGTTAATTCGAAAATTTCAATGAAAAAAATTATGTAGTTTTGCCAAAAAAAGGAATGTCTTCAAAAGTAACGCCATATAAAGATAGTGACCTCAATAAAAAGGAACAGGTCACAAAAATGTTTGATACTATTTCTAAGGAATATGATGGTTTAAACAGAGTTATTTCCTTTGGAATAGACGTTAAATGGAGAAAGAAGGTTGTGAAAATCATTTCAAAAAAACAGCCTCAAAATATTTTAGATATTGCTACTGGAACTGGTGATTTGGCAATTAATTTAGTACAGACCAATGCTAAGGAAATTATAGGATTGGATATTAGTGATGGCATGCTAGACGTCGGACGTCAAAAAATTAGTGAAAAAAAACTAGACCATGTTATTAAAATGGTGTTAGGCGATTCTGAAAACCTTCCTTTTGGGGACAATCATTTTGATGCTATAACCGTGGCATTTGGTGTGCGGAACTTTGAAACTCTTGATAAAGGACTTTCAGAGATATTGAGAGTCTTAAAGCCTGGAGGAACATTTGTAATATTAGAAACTTCAATCCCTACTAAATCGCCTTATAAACAAGGCTATAAGTTTTATACTAAATATATTTTACCTACTATTGGCAAACTCTTTTCCAAGGATCAATCGGCCTATTCATATCTTTGTGAATCAGCATCAGTTTTTCCTTATGGTGAAGCATTGAACAATATTTTGAAACAAATTGGGTTTAATAATGTAATTAACGAGCCACAAACATTTGGTGTGGCAACAATTTATACAGCCTCTAAATAGTATTTATGAAAAAAGTACTTTTAATTTTTACTTTGATTTTGTTAAGTCAAACAGTTTCTGCCCAACTATTCAGTAAAGAAAAAATAAAAAATAACGAAAATTTTGACAAAGCGCGTTTATCTTGGGGATTTTATCTAGGTCTTAACAACTATGATTTTCAGTTTACATATGCCGAGGATTTAGATGAAATCTTATCAGAGTCTACTTCTGGTTTTAATGTTGGTTTGATTTCTGATTTAAGACTAAATGATCATTTAAATTTGAGATTTGAGCCTGGTTTATTTATTTCTCAACGAAATATTCTATACAATGAAAGTTACTTTGTGGGTATTGAACATAATGATTCTGACTTATTAAGAGAAGTAAAATCTACTTACATCCATTTCCCGCTACTACTTAAAGTTTCAACCAAACGTCTTAATAATTTTAAACCATTTATTGTTGGTGGATTTTCAACAGCTATAAATTTATCAAGTAATGAGGAAAATCCTGATGATAATAGTGTAGGTCAATTTAGATCTAAAAAGAATATGATCTTTTATGAACTTGGTTTTGGTGTTGATTTCTATTTATACTGGTTTAAATTTACGCCTTCAATTCGAGGTGTTTTCGCTTTAAATGACGAAATAGTTAAAGATGTTGATCCGAATAGCCCTTGGACAGGCAACATTAATACGATGAAAACACGTGGTATTTTCATAAATTTCACTTTTCAATAGAACATCTATTAAATTCGCTCAATACTATTGCAGCTGCAGTTGCAACATTGAGACTCTCTGTCGCTTTTAATTTTCCGAATTTCGGAATACTTATTTTTCGATTTACAAATTTCTCAACTTTTGAAGAAATACCATTTGCTTCATTTCCAAAAATAATAATTCCTTCAGAAGGCAATTCTTGAGAATATATAGTTTCCCCATTCATGAAAGTTCCAAATTTTATGGCTTTAGCAGCTCCCAAATATTCATCTAAATCGACATAATTAATTGAAACTCTTGTTAGAGAACCCATAGTTGCCTGCACAACTTTAGTATTAAAACAATCTACGGTATCGACTCCACAAACTAAATCTTTTACGCCAAACCAATCACACAGTCTAATTATCGTTCCTAAATTTCCAGGATCTCTTACTGCATCTAAAGCTACAATTATCCCAGAACCATTAATGGGCCTAGGTTTAGGCATCTTAAATATAGCTATGGCCATATTTGGCGTTGTAAGACTACTAATTTTTTTAAGTTCAATTTCAGTTATTAACTGAACCTTGCTATCAAAAACAGCATCGATTGTAAATAATTCGAAAAGTTCAAAATCAGAGTTCAAAAATTCCTGAATGCCTTTGACTCCTTCTACAACAAACAACTGATGTTCATTTCTAAACTTTTTTTGACTTAAACTTTTAATTAGTTTTATTTGTCCCTTTGTTAACATTAAAATGTCTTTACTTTTGTGATGATACTAATGGCTTACAAAGTAATACTTTTTTGGACTAATTTTTGTTATGCTGTTACAACATTAAAAAGTGTAAATTTGAAAAGCATATCAACACAAATTATTTCTAATTGAATAAGCCTCATTTAAAAATAGTAATTATTGTCATCCTAACTGGGTTATTCACCTCTTGCAATATCATGAAACGTGTTGGTAAAGACGAACACCTTCTTACCGAAAATGAAGTTATAGTAAATGATAAAAAAAACAACACGGAAGTAATTGATAACATCTTAATTCAAAAACCTAATTCACAATTAGGTATTGGCAAATTAAGTTTCCCTTTAAGACTACACATCTATAATTTAGCACGTCCGAATATAGATTCAATTTTAAATGAAAAAATCTATAATGATCCAAAAAAAGCAGCTTGGAAAACCAAACTTTTGTCAAAAAAACAATTGGTTAAAGATATTGAGTCAAGAAAAAAATTAAATAGCTGGTTAAAAAAAACAGGGGAAGCTCCAGTTATTGTAAATGAAGAAAAAACTAAAAAAAGTAGCGAACAATTAAAAAAATACTTTATAAAAAATGGCTGGCTAAATGCTTCAACAAGCTATGAAATTACAAGAAATGAAAATCAAAGAGCTTCGATAGAATATAATATAACTACAGGACAGCCTTTTCTCTTAGATTCAATTTCGGAGAAAATATCTTCACCTGTTATTGATTCTTTATATAGAGATTTAAGGACAAAGTCCTTATTAAAAATTGGAGATCAATATAATGAATCAAATTACACCAATGAGCGAGATCGCTTAACGGTTGAACTGAGAAATTCTGGATTATTTCATTTTGGACAAGATTATATCACTTTTGAAATTGACACCATTGGAACCAATAAAAAGATAAATACTAAATTACTCATAAAAGATCGAATCCTAAGAAATGAAGATTCTATTGTAAGAACACCTTTTAAGGTGTACAAAATTAAAGATGTTAATATTTTTACCGATTATAAATTTGAAAACAGAAATTCTATAATCACAGATACGGTTCAACACAACAATTTCAATTTATACAGTTTTGATGAGTTAAAATATAGGCCTAAAGCGCTAACTGATGCTATTTTTATAACCAAGGGACAAGTTTTTAGAGATATTGATCGCACTAGAACATATCGATATATAAGTGAGTTGAGAACCTTCAAATACCCAAATATAGAATATATAGAAAATGCAAACGATACAACACTGACCGCAAACATTTATTTAACCCCTAGAAAAAAATATGACTTAGGATTTGACTTTGACATTTCACAGAGTAATATTCAAACTTTAGGATTTTCTTTCAGCTCAGGATTAATCATCAGAAATATTTTTCGAGGTGCAGAAACGTTTGAGGTTTCGGCCTTAGGATCTATTGGGGCATCAAAAGATGCCTCAGATGCCAATGACCAGTTTTTTGACATCAATGAAATTGGTGCGAACTTAAAATTAACTATCCCAAGATTATTTTTGCCATTTAATACTGAAAAAATCATCCCTAAATACATGTCTCCAAGCTCCCGTATCATAGCAGGAGCAACAAGTCAGAAAAATATTGGATTAGACAAACAATCGTTCACAGGTTCACTTAATTATAATTGGCGTCCTTCCTCTAAATTTACTAATAATTTAGACTTGTTTAATGTTCAATTTGTAAAGAATTTAAATACTGACAATTATTTTGGAGTTTATCAAAACTCCTATGATAGATTAAATGACATTGCAAGGGAAATCAGTTATATTTCTCCAGATGAGTCTTTAGGTATTCCTAATGAAGCAGATACTTTTATTTCCGATGTGCTTGATCAAAATACCATTTTAATTCCAGAAGATCAAAATTACGTAGACGTGAACAACATCTCACAGCGTAAAGACAGACTAACTGAAGATAATCTAATTTTTGCCTCAAGTTTTAATATCATAAAAGATAACAGAGACAATATTTTTGACAACAATTTTTCCATTTTTAGATTCAAATTGGAGTCTGCTGGAAATTTATTGAGCAGTCTTGCTAAAATATCAAATTCACAAATAAACGAGAATGATCAACATGAAATTTTCGGTGTTGCTTTTTCTCAATATTTGAAAACAGAAATTGATTATGTTAAGCATTGGGATTTAGGTAAAAAAAATGTAATCGCAATGCGGAGTTATTTCGGTATTGCCATACCATATGGGAATTCTAAAAGCATCCCTTTTTCAAAAAGTTTCTTTGCTGGTGGACCAAATGACAATAGAGCTTGGACCGCTTATAATCTTGGTCCTGGAAGCAGTAAATCGAGTAACGAATTCAACGAAGCTAACTTAAAAATAAACTTAAGCCTTGAACAGCGATTTAATATTTTAGGCAGTCTAAATGGCGCTTTATTTGTAGATGCTGGAAACATATGGAATGTATATGACATTGAAGAAGATGATGCAAAAACGTTCTCTGGTTTCAGTTCATTAGAAGATATTGCAGTTGGTTCAGGATTTGGTTTACGATATGACTTTGGTTTCTTTGTATTGCGTACAGATATTGGTTTTAAAACATACGACCCTTCAAATGATTTGGGTAATAGGTGGTTTAAAACATACAATTTCGCTGGCGCAGTGTACAACATAGGTATTAACTATCCATTCTAAATTTTGTCGATCCAAACGAAACCATCATCAGGATCATTTAGTTGAACTTCATTCAAAAACGGTAGCAGATATTTAAAAATTGATTACTTTTGACCTTACATTTTTTTAATAAAACATCCATAAAATGAGTCATAATATAAAACCAGGAGTTGCAACTGGTACAGCTGTTCAAGAAATTTTTAAACTCGCAAAAGAAAAAGGGTTTGCATTACCTGCGGTCAATGTTATTGGCTCTAGTAGTGTGAACGGAGTGCTAGAAACAGCGGCAGCGTTAAATGCACCAGTAATTATTCAGTTTTCAAATGGAGGCGGTGTTTTTAATGCTGGGAAAGGGTTAAGCAATGAGAATCAACATGCTGCTATTACAGGTTGTGTTGCAGGTGCAAAGCATATTCATGTCATGGCAAAAGCTTATGGTGTCCCGGTTATATTACATACGGATCATTGTGCAAAAAAATTATTGCCATGGATTGATGGTTTATTAGATGCAAGCGAACAGCATTTTGCAGAAACAGGAGCACCTTTATACAGTTCTCATATGATTGATTTGTCTGAAGAACCAATTGAGGAAAATATTGCTATTTGTAAACAATATCTCGAGCGCATGAGTAAAATGGGGATGACTTTAGAAATTGAATTGGGAATTACTGGAGGCGAAGAAGATGGCGTTGACAATTCAGATGTTGATGATTCCAAATTATATACACAACCAGAGGAAGTTGCATATGCTTACGAAGAATTAAGTAAAGTAAGTAATCAATTCACAATTGCAGCCGCATTTGGTAACGTCCATGGTGTCTATAAACCAGGTAATGTGAAACTAACTCCTAAAATCTTAAAAAACTCGCAAGAGTACATCTCTCAAAAATATAATGTTGAAACTAACCATATAGATTTCGTATTTCATGGTGGATCAGGATCTACGGTTGAAGAAATTAGAGAAGCGATAGGTTATGGTGTAATTAAAATGAATATAGATACCGATATGCAATATGCATTCATGACAGGTGTTCGGGATTATATGAGTGAAAAATCAGCCTATTTAAAAGCACAGATAGGAAATCCGGAGGGCGACGATGTCCCTAATAAAAAGCATTATGACCCAAGAGCTTGGCTAAGAAAAGGGGAAAACACTTTTGTAGAACGATTAAAAAAAGCGTTTGAAGACCTTAATAATGTAAATACTTTATAACTTTGCACTCTAACTAATTAACTAAACTTCAATTAATGGCTTGGTTTAAAAGAAAAGAAAAGGGAATAACAACTACTACTGAAGAGAAGAAAGACACGCCCAGAGGCTTGTGGTATAAATCTCCAACCGGTAAAATTATAGATACTGAAGAATTAGAATCGAATTTTTACGTGAGCCCTGAAGATGGATATCACGTACGAATAGGAAGTGCTGAATATTTTGAAATTCTTTTTGATGATAACAAATTTAAAGAATTGGATCCTGATCTAACGTCTAAGGATCCATTGAAATTTGAAGACACTAAAAAATATCCAGATCGTTTAAAAGCAGCTCAAGAGAAAACACAGCTTAAAGATGCTATTCGTACTGCTGTGGGTAAATCAAAAGGTAACGACTTAGTTATTGCCTGTATGGATTTCACTTTTATTGGTGGTTCCATGGGAAGCGTCGTTGGAGAAAAAATTGCCAGAGCAGCTGAATATGCCTTAAAAAAGAAGATACCATTTATGATTATTTCTAAATCTGGTGGCGCACGTATGATGGAAGCGGCATTATCTTTAATGCAATTAGCAAAAACATCCGTAAGGTTGGCCCAACTTGCAGAAGCTAAAGTTCCATATATTTCATTATGTACGGATCCAACAACTGGTGGAACTACTGCATCATTTGCCATGCTAGGAGATATTAACATTAGTGAACCAGGAGCTTTAATAGGTTTTGCTGGCCCAAGAATTGTAAGAGACACAACTGGAAAAGAATTACCTGAAGGATTTCAAACTTCTGAATTCTTATTAGAACATGGTTTTTTAGATTTCATATCGCATCGAAAACATCTTAAAGATAAAATTAACCTTTATATTGATTTAATTAAAAATCAACCATTAAGAGCATAAAAAAAGCGAGCTAATTAGCTCGCTTTTTTTATGGACAAACGTCTTTAGTTAAGAGTTATATCAACAACATTTCCATTATTAAATGTAAATGTAGCTTGGTTATCACAATCGCCATTGCCATAATCAAAAGTACCTCCAAAATTTGTGCGTTCTACAGCGATGCTTCCACTCACAAAATAGTAACAAATAACTTCACGTCGTAAAGGAATTATGACTTCATAGTTATGTGTATTTCCATTTACAAATGTAGTTGACCAGCTTCCAGTTATTTCAAATACGTTATCACTGAAGACACCACTCCCGATTCCTTCTACCCATTCTCTAATTTTCAATCCTTCTCTACTGGCCTGTGCTCCATTAGGCCATATAACCATCAAATCTAAAGTATGTGTAAATTGTGGATTTCCATTTTCATTAGTTAATTGCTTAAGTAAAGTTTTACTACCGATAACATTTTTCGCATCATAATAAAAATCAAATAATGTATAACTGATAAGCACCTCTTGTGCTTCTGGATCTCGCGTATAAGTAAATACAATCTGTCCTTTCAATACGTGACCCTGAACCATACATCCTTCAGAACCAAAATCAACAGTAATTTCTCTAAACCCCTGTTCCAATACTACAGTTATCATCACACAATCTGGTAATGCCGACTGCTCAGCATATCTTCCAGCTGAATTGGATTCCTGAAACTCATAACTATCAATTACGATGTCTCCAATAATAGCTGCAACATCATCAACTTCAGACGACAATGCTACTTCTGAAGTGTCCTGTGTCACCGAAGTATTGGTTTCACTTTCTTCATTACTACAACTTGTAAATGTCAATCCTAAAATCATAAGAACTAACATAAACTTTGTCATTACATTTTCCTTTTTCATGATTATTTTTTTAATGTTAATATAGTGTTAAGACTTAGATTAAAGTAAAAGGTTTAATGTCTTTTTAAAAAAGAAAACACTCATAATGTAATTTGTAAATCACTAAAAATTACTATATTTGCCGCTTGAAAGAAAAACTTTCATGTACATAAAAATCATTTAAATAAATATTGGAATGTATTTAACAAAAGAAGCTAAAGAGAAAATCTTTAAAAAACACGGTAAAGACGCAAAGAACACTGGTTCTGCAGAAGGACAGATTGCATTATTTACAGCAAGAATTAATCACTTAACTGAACACTTAAAAGAAAATCGTAAAGATTTTAACACCGAGCGTTCATTAGTAAAGCTAGTAGGAAAGCGTCGTTCGTTATTAGACTACTTAACTAAAAAGGATGTCTTAAGATATCGTGCAATAGTGAAAGAATTAGGATTAAGAAAATAATCAACATTAAAAACCACGCCTTTCAGCGTGGTTTTTTGTTTTAAAATAACATAGTTACATTGTCATTACGAAGAGTGTAACGACGTGGTAATCTTTTCAATAGAATCAGATTGCCACAGCAAATTAAAAATTTGCTTCGCAATGACACAATATAGAAGAAGCTAATTACAGTTTTTCATTGGCCACACAACAACTACACAACACAACTACCAATGTTTAATTAGAATTAAAAAATTTATGATTCCAAAAGTTTTTAGAGAGGTCATCGACCTTGGTGATGGTAGAGAAATTTCTATCGAAACCGGAAAATTAGCAAAACAAGCTCATGGTAGCGTTGTTGTGCAATCAGGAAAATGTATGTTATTATGTACAGTTGTTTCCAATTACGAACAAAAAGACCTTGGTTTTCTACCATTAACGGTAGATTACAGAGAAAAATTTGCTGCTGCAGGTCGTTATCCTGGAGGTTTCTTTAAAAGAGAGGCAAGACCAAGTGATGGTGAAGTATTAACAATGCGTCTTGTAGACCGTGTTTTACGCCCATTATTTCCAAAAGATTATACTGCCGAAACGCAAGTGATGATTCAATTAATGTCTCATGATGATGAAGTAATGCCAGAAGCAATGGCAGGATTAGCAGCATCTGCGGCTATCCAACTATCGGATTTCCCATTTGAATGTGCCATTTCTGAAGCAAGAGTTGGTCGTATTAATGGTGAATTTGTTATTAATCCAACACGTGCTCAATTAGAAGAGTCTGATCTAGAGATGATGATTGGTGCTTCAGCTGATTCTGTTATGATGGTTGAAGGAGAAATGGATGAGATTTCTGAAGAAGAAATGGCAGACGCAATCAAATTTGCCCATGAAGCTATTAAAGTACAAATCGCAGCGCAACTACGTTTAGCGGAAGCCTTCGGAAAAAAAGAGGTTCGTGAGTATGAAGCTGCAGAGCAAAACGAAGATTTAGAAAAAAGAATACACGATTTAGCTTACGATAGATGCTACGCTATTGCGAAGAAGGGAACTTCAAAGGCTGAGCGTGGTGCAGCATTTGCTGAAGTAAAAGAAGAAGTTAAAGCCTCTTTTACTGAAGAAGAAATGGAAGAATTTGGACATCTTGTTGGTGATTACTATCGTAAAGCTGAAAAAGAAGCCGTACGTGAATTAACTTTAAGTGAAGGTGTACGATTAGATGGTAGAAAAACTGATGAGATTAGACCAATTTGGAGTGAAGTAGATTACTTACCATCTACTCATGGATCATCTATTTTTACTAGAGGAGAGACTCAAGCATTAGCGACTGTTACTTTAGGAACATCTAGAGATGCTAACAAAATAGATATGCCATCTTTTGAAGGTGAAGAATCATTTTATTTACATTATAACTTCCCTCCATTTTGTACTGGAGAAGCTAGACCATTACGAGGAACATCTCGACGTGAAGTAGGACATGGTAATTTAGCTCAACGTGGATTAAAAGGAATGATTCCAGATGATTGCCCGTATACCGTACGTGTCGTGTCAGAGGTACTAGAATCTAACGGTTCGTCTTCTATGGCAACAGTTTGTGCTGGTACTATGGCTTTAATGGATGCCGGTGTTCAAATTACAAGACCAGTTTCTGGTATTGCAATGGGACTTATTTCAGATGGTGATCGTTATGCAGTATTGTCTGATATTTTAGGTGATGAAGATCATTTAGGTGATATGGACTTTAAAGTAACTGGTACTTCTGAAGGAATTACCGCTTGCCAAATGGATATTAAAATTAAAGGCTTGCCTTATGAGATTTTAGTGAATGCATTAAAACAAGCTCGTGCTGGTCGTTTACATATTTTAGATAAAATTACTGAAACAATTGCGGAACCTGCTGCAGATGTGAAACCACATTCTCCTAAAATGGTGACTAGAACTATTCCTAACGAATTTATTGGTGCTTTAATTGGTCCTGGTGGAAAAGTAATTCAAGAATTACAAAAAGAAACGGGATGTACTATCGTTATTAATGAAGACCCAGTTACTGAAGAAGGTATTGTTGAAATTCTTGGGACAGATCAAAATGGTATTGACCAAGTATTAGCCAAGATTGACTCGTTAATGTTTAAACCAGAAGTTGGTAGCGTTTACGAAGTTAAAGTTATAAAAATGCTAGATTTCGGTGCAGTTGTTGAATATATGGATGCTCCTGGAAATGAAGTGTTATTACACGTCAGTGAATTAGCATGGGAACGTACTGAAAATGTATCTGATGTAGTAAACATGGGAGACGTTTTTGATGTGAAGTATTTCGGTGTGGATTCTAGAACTCGTAAAGAAAAAGTATCTCGTAAAGCAATTTTGCCAAAACCAGAAGGTTATGTAGCAAGACCACCAAGAGATAATAGTAGAAATGGCGGACGTGATAATCGTGGTCGCGATAATCGTAGTCGTGATAACCGACGTGACGATAGAAAACCTAGAGAAGACAAACAAGATTAATTCCTTCCTGTTTATATTTATAAAAATGCCTCACACTTGTGAGGCATTTTTTTTACATTTAATTACCATCTCCAAGTATTTTGATATTACTTGCAGCACCAATTAGTATTACTTGCAGCACCAATTAAAAGTGCACCAACAACAACTGCTCCAACCGCAACTGGAATTACAGTGTTAAGACTTTTAGACTTTCGCCTTTCCTCAAGATTAATCGAGGCTATTTTGCTTTCTATCAGTTCCGTTTTAACAATTTCTCCTTTTACGATATTAATACCATAGTACTTTTCATTTTCAAAAATGACCTGCTCATATTTAAATATCTGGCTAGTTTTCGTTTCTATTTTTACCCAATTTTTAGACATTGAAGCTCTTTTCAAAGTAACGGAATGATCTTTATAGACAACGCAACTCTCCATCAGTATGAGCATTGTGAAAAAAAATGTTACCATTCTAATTTTCTTTTTATACGTTTTCATCATTTTTAATTTTAGTTTATTATAATTATGTGATATTTTTAATATCATTATACTTGAAAATATCTTTTGCATTTTCCCATTAAACCTATCATGCACATAAATCTTTTCTGATGCTATCCTTTTTTAAATAAATTGTGGGTTCATATTCTAATAATTCCATTGTAACAAAAGTCCAGCTGAATATATATTATCAATCCTATTGATATTAGCTTGAAGCTTTATCCCTATCGAAAATTTATCTCCAGTTTTAAATCTAAATTTTGCAACTAAGGGTATTCCAATTTCAGAAAAACGGTTATTCCCATTATTGTAAAGAAAAAGACCAACACCAGCATTAGTATCAATAAAAAACCATTCTTTTAATTTCAATGCTCTTCCATATAAAATATTTAACTGTTGAAATCGATCTCCTCTCCCAAAAACTGCGATTGTCTCACCTACTGTTGCAGAAAAAGTGAATATGTGCTTTCCATAAGAATAGCTTAATTCCCCTGTAATAGAAGCACCTCCGTCATTATCTGTTAAAAAAACTTCAAGCGGAGTTATTGAAAAAGAGTTGAACTTTAATTTATCCTTATTAATTGTATTTTGAGCAAATACAGTAACTGATAACAGCCACAATGCTAAGCCAACAAATCGCATCTGTTGTTTTGTTTTAATAATTTTCATGATCTGTTGGTTTTAGTTAATTATAATAATGTGATCTTTTTAATATCATTTATATTTAAAAACATTCGTTGCATTTTTCCTTTAATCCTTGACAACCCAAAATATTTACCTGCATCAATTCCTACTTTCTTTAATTTTAAAATCCCATTTTCATAGGTCGTAACATTGACCTTTTTTGATTCCATGATTGCTTGATTAAGTAAATCAGATTTCACCTTATATACTTTTAGCATTGAGCAACTCGTAGTAGACAAAAAAAGTACAATTGGCTTTGCGTGTTTTGATTTTTGTGATTCCATGACGAACTAAATTAATTAAATATGATGCTAAAGTAATTTGCGATTAATGAAAATCATTAGACCAAATCAAGTAGATTTTCAATTTTATTTTGTACTTTCTACAAATAGCACTCGCCTCTCTATCATTGTTTTACAAAAAATGCAAAAACAATTCATTACATATTTAAGAGAGAAATCGGGCGACAACACCTCCTTTATAGAAGAGGTGGCGACTGTTTTGGACATTGGGTATGACGCAGCATATAGACGCGTCAATTTAAAGACGAATCTATCTTTAGAAGAAAGTGTCATTCTTGCAAAACATTATAAAATATCATTAAATAGATTATTTGAAGTCGGAGGTCAAAATAGTATTCTCACCGATCTCTCACCACAAATTAATAATCAAGAAGATTTAGAAGGTTGGTTTAAGCAGTCACTAAACAATGTATATCCGCTAACCAAATTAAAGAATTCAGTCTTTATATATTCAGCTAAGGACATCCCGCTATTTCACACGTTAAAAGATTCGCACCTAACCAAATACAAAATTTATGTGTGGCTTAAAGACATAGACCCTACTATGGCAAAAAACAAAATATCTTTTGATGAATTTTTAAAAACAATACCCGAAAGTTTGCTAGAGAGCGCTTTCAATTTAGGTGAAATTTATAAAAATGTAAATACCTCAGAAATTTGGAACAACACAACCATAAACGGCACACTACAGCAAGTCATTTACTATTTTGAATCAGGATTACTCTCGAAAGAGCTGGCTTTACATATTTGTGATGATATTGGAGACGTTTTTAATCATATTGAAAAACAGGCTATTCAACAAAGTATAATCGGCTCTAAAAATCAATCCATTTACAATCTATACTTAAATGAAATTCATACACTTTCTAATACAATCATGGTAAAAACACCAGGTCAGAAAGTGTTTTTTGCACCATTTACGGTATTGAGCTATTTTAAAATTGACCACCAACCTACATGTGATCTTATGTATAAATTTTTACAAAACCTCATGAGTAATTCAAAATTATTAGTAAATGCAGGTGAGAAAGACAGAACTCTGTTTTTTAATCGGATGCATAGAAAAATCAATAAATTGAGAGATCAAATTAATGCAAATGAGCCTTTTAGCTTTGAATAATTTTAGGATTCCAAAACATTTTAAAAATCATACATGGTTTTACATTTCTAAAGAATAATGTCCATTACTTCAAATAAATCATCTCATAACGCAACCTTTTTACTTTTTTCAGACTATAGGATATAGAACTTAAATTAATCTACATTATGAAAACCCTAAAAGTTATTGCATCCCTTCTTATAGTTGTGAATTTAAATTCGTGCTCAGACGAACCATCAAATGAAAACATAGATGAAATACCAGAAGTAGTTGGTTACACCTATCAAACATATAACCTATCTACAGATCCTATTTCTGTGACAAATTCAAGGGAATTCACCATAGAAAACAATAAGCTTCAAAGCTATACAAACGTTAATAGCCAAACGTCGCAAGTCCTTTCTGGGAGCTATAACTACAGTAATGATAAAATATCAGAAATATTGCAATATACGGATGAAAATTTAAGCTCTCGAAAACAATTTCTATACAATAGCAGTGGATCATTAGCTGAATATAATCAAGAAACAATTGATGGGTCTCAATTATCATCCTATATTAGGATTGCTTTTTTACATACCAATGACACTATTTATGGCACTGCATTGGCAAGTACAGATGGCATCAATTTTGATTTCAATCTCGCTACAGCGAAATTTGTGCTAGATAGCAATAAGAACCGAACATATTCTGAAATATATAGTTATTCTAATTTTGAAACTAACATTATCACTAACACCTATGACGCCAATAATAATATGGTTATTGAAAATCGGTTTTCTAAACTTGAAGATGGCAGTTTTTTTAATGAACGCTCATACACATATACTTATGAAAACAGCCTAAATACTTTAGCTCAAATTTATGATGCTACTTTTGGAAGAGAACTTTTAATGCTTTTAAATCAACACCTTGAGCATGGCGGAAACGCCACTAATTATTACAACTCAAAATACATCTCTCCAAATTGTTTTGAATCTCATTCCTCAACTCTTTATGGTGATATTGTTTCGGTAGAATTTGATAGCATATTAAATGAAAATAATTTTAGTGTTTTTAATGATTATAGAACGCTAGCTAATGGCGAGTTATTTAGTAAGTTTACCTATGATTTTACTTTTGAATAAACTTTAATTCATATTAAAATAAATTGCTCCGAACAGTAAACCATTTGAATCTAAAACAACTAATATCGGCTTGTAAAAAAAACAATTTAAAGGCTCAGAGTGAGCTTTATAAAATGTACAAGGATGACCTATATATTTTGTCATTAAAGTATTGTAAAAACACAGAAGAAGCTCAAGACAATTTACAGGATGCTTTTCTATACATCTTTAAAAACATTAAAAACTATAAAGAGCTAGGAACTTTTGAAGGCTGGATAAAACGTATCACCATTAATAAAGCCATAGACAAATACAAAAAAGAAAGCTTTATAAATATTGTTATTAATGATGACATATTAGTAGATGAATCAGTTAAAACTGAAGACATAACGATTCCTTTAGATGCTATTTTAAAAATCATTCAAAGTTTACCTTCGAGATACAGATTGGTATTTAACCTTTATGAGTTAGATAATTATTCGCATAAGGACATATCCGAGCTTCTCTCAATAAGCATAGGAACTTCTAAATCAAATTTGCATCGTGCTAAATTATTATTAAAGGAAAAAATAAGCCAAAAGACAATCGATAGAAATCAAAATATCAAATCAAATGGGAACTAAAAAAAATATTGGCTCCGCAATTGAAGAGCAACTAAAAGGATTTCATTCATCTCCAGATGATGTCGTTTGGAATGCTATTGAAGCCAAACTTAAAAAAGATAAAAAAGATAGAAAAATTATTTTCTTTTGGTTATTTGGTGGCACGGCAGCTTTATCATTACTACTAATAATGCTAAGTTTAAACAGTACAAATTTAATTGAAATAAAATCTACCTCTAATCCGGGAGAATCTAAATCAAATCTATCACATCATAAATTCGATTCAATTCCAGCTAACGAAATTGGCAAAAGGCTTATCAATGAAACTGATGATGCTTTAAAAAATCAAGTCCATTTAAGTCAGATTAATTCTCAAAACCAACAAATTCAAAACAAAAAATCGAATGTATTATTTTCTCAAAATTCAAATAAAAAAGAAGAAAATATCGAGATTATACCAAATCGAAATAATAAGGACATTAAGAATACTACTTTAAAGACGGATAGTATATCAGAAAATAAAGATTCATTAAAAATTGTTTCAAAAAAAATTGATAAAAAAAGAAAACTTCCAATTAATAAAAAAGATAGCAGCAGTAGTAAACCAGAAAGAAAATGGAGCATCTATCCAAATGTATCTGCACATTATTATGGTGCCTTTGCTAAGTCTACAAATGATCAATTAACTCTAAATTATGGTCTCTATTTAAATTATTTGGCTACAAAAGATCTTACAATCAGGATTGGAGTACATAAACTTAATTTACAACAAACATCCACTGGAGGTAATTCTCTTACTTTACAACAAAAAGCGAGTTATATAGAACTCCCGTTCGAATTAAAATATAGCCCTTTTAAAACAAAAGTTAAAACTAGTTTTATTGGAGGCTTTAGTTATCTGCTGCTTGAGGATGCAAGACTAACTTCAACTACATCGAATAGTAGCTTACAAGTTTCAAATAATACTGTTTTTAATAAATCAACTTTATCGGTAAATCTTGGAATGGGATTTCAGGCTAAAATTTTCAAAAAATTACACATTAACATAGAACCTATGTTTAAGTATCATATAAAGCCTTATTCAGAATCAGTAGAATATTCACCTTTTACACTCTCAGTATCAAGTGGTATTGAATATAAATTCTAAAATATTAATTTTGAATTCAACTAAACTTATCAATAAATTTGCCGGTTTCCTATCTATTCACTACCTTATGAGCTATGATAAATTCAGACATAGAAAAATACACTGACTTCTTAAACACGTCAATTTCCTATTTAGAACAAACAGGCTTTGAAAACATCAAAGCAAACATAGATGGTTATGACACTCCAAAATCTTATTCCAAAGTAGGAAGTGATTTTACAATCACACCAGATATTGTTGCAGAAAAAGGAGGCAGAACCCATATATTTGAAATCGGGCTTAAATCTTCAGAACCAAAATTGTTAAAAACAAAGTGGTTATTTTTAAATACATTAAGCAATATGAAGTCTCATAGTTTTAAATTTATTACTACACGTGGCCATTATAAATTCACGAATGAAATGCTAGACGACATTAACTTGAATAACAGCAAGTTGATTAAACTTTAAATTTATTTTTCAATTTGTGTAACATTTTATGCACTTTTTACGTATAACTACATAGTAACATAAAAATACACTCTAAAAAAATAGGAGCAAACTAGATGAGACAACTTAAAATTACAAAGCAGGTTACCAATAGAGAAACCGCTTCGCTAGATAAATATCTTCAGGAAATTGGAAAAGTTGACTTAATTACTGCCGACGAAGAAGTAGAATTAGCACAACGCATAAAAGCGGGTGATCAATTGGCTTTAGAAAAATTGACTAAAGCAAATCTACGTTTCGTTGTATCAGTAGCTAAGCAATATCAAAACCAAGGACTTACATTACCAGATTTAATTAATGAAGGTAATTTAGGGCTTATTAAAGCTGCTCAACGTTTTGATGAAACAAGAGGGTTTAAATTTATCTCTTACGCTGTATGGTGGATTAGACAATCTATTTTACAGGCTTTAGCTGAGCAATCACGTATTGTGCGTTTGCCTCTTAATAAAATTGGATCAATAAATAAAATAAATAAAACGTTTGCGTTTTTAGAGCAAAGTCATGAACGTCCTCCAAGTGCAGAAGAAATTGCCAAGGAGTTAGACATGACCATTAATGATGTAAAAGAGTCTATGAAAAACTCTGGTCGTCATGTATCAATGGATGCACCTCTAGTTGAAGGTGAAGATTCAAATCTTTATGATGTATTACGAAGTGGAGAATCACCAAATCCAGACAGAGATTTGTTACATGAATCTTTAAGAACTGAAATCGAACGTGCATTAGAAACATTGACACCTCGTGAAGCAGATGTTATTCGTTTGTACTTCGGATTAGGAGACCAACACCCAATGACTCTTGAAGAAATTGGAGAAACCTTTGATTTAACACGTGAGCGTGTGCGTCAAATTAAAGAAAAAGCAATCCGTAGGTTAAAACATACCTCACGAAGTAAAATATTAAAAACATATTTAGGTTAGTAAGATATTTACGACTAAATAACAGTAACAAACAGTTATACATAACTGTTCGTTTTTTGATTGATGAAAGAACCCTCGGCTGATTACCGAGGGTTTGTTTTTTTGTCTATTTTTGCACAAACTTATAGAATTATAACATATGTCTTCAAAACTAATTGCTCCATCAATATTAGCTGCCGATTTTGCTAATCTTCAACGTGATATTGAAATGGTGAATAAAAGTGAGGCTGATTGGTTTCACATCGATATCATGGATGGTGTTTTTGTCCCAAATATCTCATTTGGCATGCCTGTTTTACAAGCAATATCAAAACATGCAAATAAAACTATTGATGTGCATTTAATGATCGTTGACCCTGACAGATACATCAAAACTTTCGCCAATTTAGGAAGTAATATTCTTACGGTTCATTATGAAGCTTGCACGCATCTACATAGGACTTTACAAGCTATTAAAGCTGAAGGCATGCAAGCAGGTGTAGCACTTAATCCGCATACTAATATTAATGTTTTGGAAGATACAATTAATGACATTGATTTAGTTTGTATCATGAGTGTAAATCCTGGTTTTGGAGGACAGAGTTTCATTGAAAACACTTACAGTAAAGTAAAACAACTAAAAGAACTGATAACACGTAAAGGCGCTTCGACTAAAATAGAAATTGATGGAGGCGTTACTAATAAAAATGCGAAACAACTTGTAGAGGCAGGTGCTGATATTCTTGTCGCAGGAAGTTTTGTTTTCAAGAGTAATAAGCCTCTTGAGACTATAACAGATTTAAGAACACTCGCTAATTCATAAAAAAAGCTCCTAAAGTGGAGCTTTTTTTAGTTTAAAATTGTTCTATTAAATAATTTATCAAATCGGTTGTAGTAACAATACCAACTAATTTATCGTCATCAACAACTGGAATAGCATGAAACTCTTTTTTAGAAAGTATTTCTGCTACTTCTTTAATTGTTGTTATAGACGATACACTAATTAAGTTTTTAGCCATAACCTGCTCAATAGAGAACATATTATAGACTATACTGTCTACAGATTCTTCATCCTCATCAATAGCGTCTGCAAAGCTTATTCGCAATAAATCAGTATAACTTAACATTCCTATTATAGCGTCTCCATTAACTACAGGAATATGTCTTATATGATTTGATTTAAATAATCTTTCAGCCATTTCTAGACTGTCTTTATTACTTAAAGTAATAACTTCACTAGTCATAATCGTTGAAATTGGCGTTCTTTTTTTCATTGTATTTCGATTTAAATTCACAATTAAAGTTAAGTATCCAAATTCTAATAAAGCATGATAATTGTCATACCCAATACTACTAAAGATATTAAATTAATTGCTTTTAAAATGGTAATTGATTTAAATTCACATTTCCACCCGAAATAAGAACAGCTACTTTTTTGTTTTTAAAAGCTGTTTTCTCTTTTAACAAAGCTGCAAATGCAACAGCACTAGAAGGTTCTATTACAATTTTCAACCGTTCATAAATTAGTTTCATTGCCGAAACAATTTCAAACTCTTCAACTCGAATAATTCGATTTACATGATTTTGAATAATTGGAAAATTAATATCGCCTAAATGGGTCTTCAATCCATCTGCGATTGTATTAGTGGTTTTGTTATATTCTATTTTTCCATTTTGTAAAGAACGATAGGCATCATCCACTTCAAAGGGTTCTCCTCCTATCACTTCACAATTATTCCCATAATAATGAGCTGCCAATGCAGTTCCAGCTATTAAACCACCTCCGCCTATCGGTACAAATACAACATCTAACTCCGGATGATCCTCCAATAATTCTATACAAGCAGTTCCATTACCAAGGATGACATTCATATCATTTGAAGGATGTATAAATGTAGCGTCTGTTTCATGAATTATTTGATTTGAAGCTTGCACTCTTGCTTTTATAGTCGGCTCACAGAAAGAAATGATTCCTCCATAGCCTTTAACGGCATCTACTTTAACTTCAGGTGCAGAATTTGGCATTACGATATATGCTTTTATCTCTAAACTACTTGCTGCCAAGGACAGTGCTTGAGCAAAATTACCTGATGAATGCGTAACGACACCTCTTGCTTTTTGAGTCTCACTTAATTGCATAATTGCATTGGTTGCGCCACGCATTTTAAACGCTCCCATTTTCTGAAAATTCTCACATTTAAACACAACATCGATGCCAATCATTTCATTAATTAATCGAGATGAAATGACAGCCGTCTTATGAATATAAGGCTGGATACGTGAATGACATTCCGCTAATGAGGTTTTTATCATATGGATTCTAATATTTCAAGTTAATTTCAATTACGGTTAATAGCCAGCAAAATTAAAATTAAGCATTTGCTTGGTTTTGTGATAAACACGTGGGAATTGAGATCGAAATTCGTCTGGAGTTTCTATAAAAGTTTCAATAATTACAGCAACAAATTCAAATTGATTCTTATAGGCATAATCTCTGAAATATTCTGAAGCAATTAAATCTTTCCGTAAGGATTCTTCATTAGAGAGCAATACAGTAAGTTCTTTAAATGAATCTGAAAACAAGGTCGAGCTCACATCACGTTCTTTTATGCTATTTAAATGAATTGCATGTGCAAATTCATGAATTCCCAAATTTAAATTATCATCATCGATATCATAACCTTTTTCAAAATCTTCCCATGACAATACCAAGGTTTGTAATCTAGGATTGAATTCCCCCTTGTGATAAGCGTCATTTGTAGTTGAATAAAAGGCCTCAGGATAAATAAATATATTTGTAATCAAGCCAATATAAAAATCTCTAAATCCGAAAGTAAGCATGACTGCGGTTGCAGAAATCAGTACTTTCATCTCATCCGAAACCTCCAAACCATCACGCCCAGCAAATTTCTTGTCTTTCATAAATGAAGCCACACGATGCTCAAAATATCGTTTATATCGACTATCTAATTTATTATAAAATGAAAATTTATCGACAAGTATACTTATATGATCATTATCTAGGTGTTTCAAAAACAATGGCATGTGTACATAAAATGGTTTACGTCGACGTATCATATAGCCGATTTCAGCCATCTTTAGCGTAAAACTGATAAGCATAAGACATAAGGCCGCAAAGAAAATTCCAATAATTAATTTTCCCCCAGTTGAGAATTGTTCTATAACAATTTCGAATATCATTATTTCATAAACGTTTAATATAAGTATAAGTTGTGAGTGTATTAATAAATGGAATGATTAAAGATATAAAAGTAAGATAAGACACTAAAATTATTTTTACAATGATCTGCGAATTCTATATTATCTCACTACCTAGTTGTTCCCTAAAAGCTCTACTTTTTATTATAGGATTAACGCGATTTCGCGTTGTTCCCTCAATGCTCCGCCTTGAAAATAAAAAACCTGAGCTCACAAATTCAATCAAGTATAATAACACAGCATTCTCTATGATTAACGCGATGCTCGCGTTATTCAATCAAAGCTCCGCTTTGAAAATAGAAAAAGGCGCGAAATAAAAAAGCAAGCTTTAAATTTTGCTTGCTTTTTTTATTTATTCGTGACCGCGAAGGGATTCGAACCCCCAACCCTCAGAGCCGAAATCTGATATTCTATCCAGTTGAACTACGCAGCCATTATTTTAAATTAATTTAGTTTTCACGATTGTGGAAATTGTTTTACCATCTGCTTTACCTGCGAGTTGTTTGTTCACTATTCCCATAACTTTCCCCATATCCTTCATGCCCTGAGCTCCAACAGAATCAATTGCTTTTAATACGACAGCTTCAATCTCCATTTCACTTAATTGTTCCGGTAAAAATTTACTAATAATTTCCGCCTGAGCTATTTCTGGTTCAGCTAAGTCATTTCTATTTTGCTCAGAAAATATTGCCGCGCTATCTTTTCTCTGTTTGACAAGTTTAGATAAGATTTTTATTTCTTGCTCCTGGCTAATCTCAGTTTTAGTACCAGTTTCAGTTTGAGCTAATAACAACTCTGACTTTACAGCTCTCAACGCAGCCAGTGCCATCTGATCTTTCTCTTTCATTGCTGCTTTCATTGCAGTCATTATATCTACTTGTAAACTCATTGGTTTTCATTTTAATTGAACTGCGAAGATAAAAATAAAAAATACAACTTTTAAAAAGAAAACCCGAAAAGCCAATATAACTTTTCGGGTTTGACAGAAGTGTGAAAACACTAAACTAAAATTTGCTATTAATCTACGTTGTCGTGTAAAAATGAATTGTTGCTTCTCAATTGAATATCGTCGTTGTCGTCAGTGCCAACGGATAATCTAGAAGCATCAGTATCAGAAGAATGTTGAGACTCTTCTAAATTCACACCTTGTCTCTTATAAGCAGGTTCTTTTTCTATTTCGTCTATTTTCGCATTATTAAACTTGTAATTGAAGTCCTTCATCTTACGACGTCTTTCATCTGCACGCTCTATAAGTAGCTCAGAAATTGGGCTGTTAATAGGATCTATTTCTTCTCTTACTGTTTCTTCAGTAGTTTCAGAAGCTATAGTTTTCTTTTCAAAAACAATTTCTTCTTCCACATCTGGCGTTTGTTTCGTTTTTGTCTCGTTCATTGAAGATTCTACAGACACAAAATCATCTAATGCATACCGAGTTTCTCCAGTTTCATTCACTTCAGTTACGGGTATGATTTCAACATGATCATTCACATTTAAATCTTTAACTTCATCTTCTAAATCGAAAAGAATTTTTTCCTCTTGAATTGATTCCTCTTCTATCTCAGATGTAGCAGAAAGTGGCAAATCGAAAGTCAAAGTAATTTGTTCTTCTTCTTGATCTTCAACTTTAATTTCATCAACAACAACTTCTTGTACAGGAGTGATGATAAAATCTTCTTCACGACTAATTTTATGATCTAAAACCTCATCATAAATAACATTCATGTTTTTAATTAACTCCGTCGTAGGAATTAAATTTTCATGAAGTTCTTTTTCAACCACGCCTTCCAATAAGGTATGACGAACAACATCTTGCTCGTTATTCTCTGCGTTCTCAAGAATAATATCAGGAGTAATTATTGCTGGCTCACGCTCTATAACTTTAACTTCATCATTACTATCTTCTTCTAAAGCATGCACAACTTTCGTGATTTCAGTATTTGCAATCTCATGTTGTTGATCGATATCAAAACCTGTTGCAATGATTGTAACAGATATCGATTCTTCTAACGATTCATCTTCACCAACACCCATAATGATGTTTGCACACTGTCCAGCTTCAATCTGAATATGATCATTAATTTCACCTATTTCGTCAATAGTAATTTCTTGAGAACCAGAAACGATCAGCAACAATACGTTTTTAGCACCTGTAATTTTATTATCATTTAACAAAGGAGAATCTAATGCTTTCATAATTGCTTCTTGAGCTCTCGCTTTCCCAGAAGACGTAGAAGAACCCATTATCGCAGTACCACTATTAGACAAAACCGTTTTTGCATCACGTAAATCAATATTTTGTGTGTAGTGATGTGTAATCACTTCAGCAATTCCTCTAGAAGCAGTAGATAATACTTCATCAGCCTTTGAGAATCCTGCTTTAAAACCTAAATTCCCATAAACTTCACGAAGTTTGTTATTATTTATAACTACAAGAGAATCCACATGACTTCTCAACGTTTCAATTCCTTTATGAGCTTGTTCATTTCTTGTCTTTCCTTCAAATTGAAAAGGCATTGTAACAATCCCTACTGTAAGAATATCTAACTCTTTAGCTAGCTTAGCAATAATAGGAGCTGCACCAGTACCAGTTCCTCCACCCATTCCAGCAGTAATAAATACCATTTTAGTATTGGTATCTAACATACGACGTAAATCCTCTAAACTTTCTACGGCTGCTTGCTCACCAACTTCTGGATTAGCACCAGCACCTAACCCTTCGGTTAGATTAACACCTAATTGGATTTTATTTGGGACTCCACTATTTTGTAGTGCTTGGGCATCCGTATTACATATCACAAAATCAACGCCTTTAATGCCTTGTTGAAACATGTGATTAATAGCATTGCTACCACCTCCTCCAACACCAATCACTTTAATGACATTAGATTGGTTTTTTGGTAAGTCGAAAGCAATATTCCCTAATTCATTTTTGTTGCTCATATAATTAGTTCTTTAACTGGGGTTTATTATATATTTTTTCGCTATTCAGCGTTATCTAAAAAATCTTTAACTCGCTCTGTTAGTTTATCTAAAAACGATTTTCTTTCTTTTTTTGGTGAATGCACAACATCTTCAGAATTATTTGAATCTTCAGAAGTACTTTCCATCACCTCTTCAAAATTCTCTGCTTCATGTTCTATCTGTTTGCGTTCTTGACGTTTTAAACCATCCATTACTAATCCGACTGCTGTTGCAAACAATGGACTTGCAACTTCCTCATCACTATCTCCTGCCAAATGCTCGTTAGGAAATCCTATTCTGGTATCCATTCCAGTTATGTATTCGACAAGTTGCTTCAAATGTTTTAATTGTGCTCCACCTCCAGTTAAAACAATACCTGCAATTAATTTTTTCTTTTGCTCTTCATGACCATAATTTTTGATCTCTACATATACTTGTTCAATAATTTCAACAACGCGAGCATGAATGATTTTTGAAAGATTTTTAAGCGTAATTTCTTTAGGCTCTCGTCCTCTTAATCCTGGAATTGAAACAATTTCATTATCCTTATTTTCTCCAGGCCAAGCAGACCCAAACTTTATTTTTAATAATTCAGCCTGTTTTTCAATAATCGAACAGCCTTCTTTAATGTCTTCAGTAACCACATTTCCTCCAAAAGGAATTACAGCTGTATGACGAATAATTCCATCTTTAAAAACCGCTAAATCTGTCGTCCCACCACCTATATCAATCAAAGCGACTCCTGCTTCCTTTTCTTCTTGACTAAGAACTGCATTTGCAGAGGCAAGTGGCTCTAATGTTATGCCTTCAAGCTCCAAACCAGAACTTTTTACGCAACGTCCAATATTTCTAATCGAAGACACTTGACCAACAACTACATGAAAATTTGCTTCCAATCGTCCACCATACATTCCAATAGGCTCCTTTATTTCGGCTTGACCATCAATTTTATATTCTTGAGGCAATACATGTATAATTTCTTCGCCAGGAAGCATTACTAATTTATGTACTTGATTAATTAAACGATCAATATCATCTTCATCAATTACAACATCGGAATTGGTTCGTGTGATGTAATCACTATGTTGTAAACTACGTATATGCTGACCAGCTATTCCTACAGTGACATCTTCTATTTTTAATCCAGCCTCAGCTTCAGCTTCTTGAACTGCCTGTTGAATGGATTGAATTGTTTGGGTAATGTTATTTACCACACCACGATGAACGCCTAAACTTTTAGATTTTCCAATTCCCAAAATTTCGGCTTTCCCATATTCATTTTTACGACCAATCATAGCCACAATTTTTGTGGTTCCTATATCTAATCCTACTGAAATTTTATTATTCTCCATTCTTTACTTTTTGGTACAAATGACTTGGTTATCAAACTTTAAATTCACAACACTATAATCATCAAGTGTTTTATCTCTCATTGCTTTCTGATAAAAGGCTTTGAGGTTATTCACTTTTTTATCTAATACTGTTAGAGACCCTAACTCAACTATAAAATCATTTAATCTAAATTTTAAATCAATTGACTTATTTTCATTTTGATGAATTCCAATGACGTGTTTTTTTAAAAACGCATCGCTTTGAATTGCTTTAGCAATAGCGTACACATTTGCCAAATCATTTTTCATCACCATTCCAGTTACCAGAGGCACTCTTGCCGTATGATTTGTTGATAAAGGCATGTAGGAACCTTGGTCATCAACATAATACGAAGCGTTAGTACTGACTCTTGCTATTGGTTTTTTTTGTTCTATCTCAGCGGTAAGTAATCCATCGATACCGATAAACACTTGCGCTTCCTTAATCATTGGATTAGAGTTTAGGGCAGATTCCAATCTGTTCAAATCTATAATTTCTTTAGGCTTGTTCGTAACAGGCTCTTGATTTTGTATTAACAATTTACTAACAGTCTCATGAGTGATGTATAAATTCTCATCACCAATAAATTGTATGTATGGTTTTGAGATTTTTCGAGTTGTATTTCTTGCATTTGAAAACGCATATAAAAACACCACTAACACCAGCAATACAACGACTTTTATATAATTATAATTAACTCGCAAAACTCAAAGCTTGTTTAATATGTTCAACTTCCTCTCCTATATCTCCAGCTCCAATAGTCAAAATAATTTGAGCATTAGACTGTTTCACCTCTGAAATCAAATCAGATTTGTTAATTAATTTTTTATTTTTATTGTCAATTTTATCTAATAACCATTTTGATGTTACACCAGCAATAGGTAGCTCTCTAGCTGGATAAATATCTAAGAGTAAAATTTCATCAAATAAGGCTAGCTTTTCAGCAAAATCCTCTATAAAATCTCTAGTTCTACTAAATAGATGTGGTTGAAAAATTGCCAATACTGTCCGATTAGGGTACATTTCTCTTATGGCCTGATGAACGGCATTAATTTCTACTGGATGATGTGCATAATCATCAATAAACACTAATTCATCAGTTTTAATTTGATAGGTAAATCTGCGTTTTACACCTTTGTAAGATGCTAAAGCCTTGGCGAGCTGTTGGTGAGGGCAACCATACTCCACAGCCATCGCCACGGCTATTAATGCATTCGACAGATTATGTCTACCAGGTAGGTCAAATTTAAAATTTTCTAGTACTGTATTTGGTGTTTTTATATCAAATACATACGTACCGTTTATAATTTTTATATGTTGTGCGGAATAGTCAGAATCATCTTCTATCCCATAAGTTATGCCTTTAAGTGGCAATCCATTTTTAATAAAAAGTTTGCCATTGGGCTTTAATCGCTTAGAAAAATCAACAAAGGACTTTTGTAATTCTTCCGCTTCGCCATAAATATCCAAATGATCTGCATCCATTGAAGTGATACAAGCCAGATTGGGCGATAATGTCAAAAAGGACCGATCAAATTCATCTGCCTCTACTACTGTGACTTCAGTTCCATTTAAAATTAAATTCGAATTATAATTTTCACTGATACCTCCTAAAAATGCAGTCACTTCAATATTACACTCATTAAGCAAATGTCCTAGAATACTCGTTGTTGTAGTTTTCCCATGTGTTCCAGCCACAGCCAAACAATAAGTGTCTTTTGTTATCAAACCAAGGATTTCAGAGCGTTTTAAAACGGTATATTGATTAGTTCTAAAATAGGCCAGTTCACTATGATTATCAGGCATTGCTGGCGTATAAACAATCAACGTCTTTTCGGGGTTTAAAAAACAGGTTTCTATAAGCTGGATAGAATCTTCAAAATGTATCTTAACCCCTAAACTCTCAAGACCAATTGTAATTTCGGTTTTGGTCTTATCATAACCTGAAACTCGCATATTCTTGGCAACAAAATATCGTGCTAAGGCACTCATACCTATCCCTCCAATTCCTATAAAATAGATATTATGTATGCGGTCTAAATTCATTTACTTTTTAATAGTTTTTCTACTTCATCAGCAATATCACTAGTTGCATTAACCAATGCTAAATTTTTAATATTAGCTCCTAGTTCTTTCTGTTTATCAATTGAATTCACCAATTGTGATAATTTATTTTCAAAGTCAATTTCCAAATCATTTTCTTTAATCAACAACGCAGCATTTTTCTCTACTATGGACATCGCATTTTTGGTTTGATGATCTTCAGCAACATTTGGTGACGGAATGAAAATGACAGGTTTCCCAACGATACACAGTTCTGACACCGAAATCGCGCCTGCTCGAGATATAATTATATCAGAAGCAGCATAAGCAAAATCCATAGTATCTAAAAAAGGAAATACCTGAATATCATCTAACTTATTATAGCCCTTGTATTCTTGATAGTATAACTTTCCACATTGCCAAATGACCTGTACATTTTGAGTTTGTAAAAACTCTAATTCATCTTCAATTAATTCATTGATACGTCGTGATCCTAAACTCCCCCCTAACACCAATAATGTATGTTTACCATGGTTCAACTTAAAAAAGTCTTTTGCCTTTATTGTTTTATTTTCAATTTCTAATAAATCTTTTCTGATAGGATTTCCAGTAATTACTATTTTTTCCTTTGGAAAAAAACGTTCTAAACTCTCATATGCAACACAAATCTTATCCACTTTTTTTGCCAAGAGCTTATTCGTTATTCCTGGGAAAGAATTCTGCTCTTGAATTAAAGTCGGAATTCTTTTAGAAGTAGCAATTTGCAATAAAGGACCACTAGCATAACCACCAGTACCAATAACAACATCGGGATTAAAAGTCTTTACTATATTTCTAGATCTTAATAGGCTAAGTATCAACTTAACTGGAAACATAAGATTCTTTATGGTAAGTCTTCTCTGAATCCCTGAAATCCATAGGCCTTCAATTTCATATCCTGCTTCTGGCACTTTTTCCATTTCCATTCTATCCTTAGCACCAACAAATAAAAACTCAGCATCCGGAAAACGAGCCTTCAATTCATTTGCAATTGCAATAGCAGGATAAATATGACCTCCTGTCCCTCCACCTGATAATATGATTTTATAATGACTCATCTATAATGTTTCGCTCAATATTTCTAAAGGGTTGTCTTCTTCATTTACTTGATTTTTATCTGCTTCTCGTTTCGCACTCACACTCAAAATTATTCCAATTGCCATACAGGTCATCCAAATTGATGTTCCTCCACTACTAATAAGTGGAAGTGTTTGTCCTGTAACAGGAAATAATTCTACAGCGACAGCCATATTAATTAAAGCTTGAAAAACAATTGGTAAACCAACCCCAAGGACTAATAATTTACCAAAAATGGTGTCAGATTTCTGAGATACAATTACAATTCTAAATAACAGCCATGAATATAAAATCAGTAAAAACATACCGCCAATCAATCCATATTCTTCAACAATTATGGCAAAAATAAAATCGGATGAAGACTGTGGTAAAAAATTCTTTTGCACACTTTTCCCGGGACCAACACCTTTTACTCCTCCAGAAGCAATTGCAATTTTTGCTTTTTCAATTTGATAATCGGCTTCAGTGTCTTCGCCATTAGAGAAGCTCTCAATTCTACTCATCCAAGTATCAATTCTATTGGGCATTGCTTCAGGAAATGCTTTTGCAATCAAAATAAATAATGCTAGAGCTGCTATACCAGATACTAATATGGCAAGTAAATACCGGCTGGGATAACCTCCAATAAACGCGAGTATAATTATCATAACAAACATTATGGCTGCTGTCGATAAATTTGCTGGAAGTATTAATATCAATACAAAAAACACTGGCGTCCATAGTGGCAAAATAGTCTCTTTGAATGCTACTTTTTTATCTTTAATTTTAGATAAATATCTGGCAACATATACCATTAAAACAACGGAAGCTAAAGTGGATGTTTGGAAAGACATGCCAACTATTGGTATCTGAATCCACCGACTGGCATTTGCCCCATCAATTGTTGTCCCTTGAAGCATGGTTACTATAAGAAGTATCAATATAATTGGCATCATGACCATTGATAACCCTCTGAAATAACGATATGGAATTCTATGAATTCCAAACATTATAGAGAACCCTAGGAATAAATGCATAAAATGCTTTACAAAAAATGAAAAGGTGTTTCCTGATCCACCAACATATGCTAAATTACTCGCTGCGCTATAAACAGGTAGGAATGAGAAAATTGCTAATAATGCAGCAATTGCCCAAATTAATCGATCTCCTTTTATGTTATTAAAAACAGCTTCCATGTTTTAGATCTGCTACGTAATTTTTGGTTGTTATAAATTTCTTACTGAGTCTTTGAACTGACGTCCTCTATCCTCATAATTTTCAAATAAATCAAAACTTGCACATGCCGGCGATAGTAAAACGTTATCACCTGCTTCTGCTATTTTATATGCTATTTTAACTGCTTCACTCATAAATTGAGTTTCAACAATTATATCTACCATGTTCCCGAAATTGTGTATCAACTTTTCATTGTTCACTCCCAAACAAATAATTGCTTTTACCTTCTCATTTACAAATGGAAATAACTCTTCATAATTGTTGCCCTTATCTTCCCCTCCTACAATCCAAACAGTAGGCGCTTCCATGCTTTCTAATGCAAAATATGTTGCATTTACATTCGTGGCTTTTGAATCATTAATGTATTGTACTTTATTAATCTTTAACACGTGTTCTAGACGATGCTCCACGCCTTGAAAATTCTCCAAACTCTCTCTAATCGTTTGTTTTCTAATTTTCAACAAATGCGCTACTGTTGAGGCAGCCATTGCATTTTTAATATTGTGTTTTCCCTCTAAAGCTAAATTTGCTGTTGGCATAATTATTTGATTATTATCTATTGTTATTTTTATATTCTCTTTATCTAAATACGCTCCATTGTTAATTACATTTTCTAATGAAAATGGTAATAATGTAGATTGAACTGGATGGTCATTTAACCATTTTGTAATGACCTTATCATCGGCATCAAAAATCAAAAAATCTTCTTTCGTTTGATTTTTTGCTATTCTAAATTTCGAAGCGATATAATTTTCAAATTGATAATCATATCGATCCAAGTGATCTGAAGTGATATTTGTTATAACAGCTATATGTGGATTAAAATCTACAATCCCATCTAGCTGAAAACTGCTCATCTCTAAAACATAATTACCATAATCATATTCAAGAATTTGTTTCGCAAAACTATCTCCAATATTACCTGCCAAGCCTACATCTAGATCTTGTTTTAGAATGTGATGTGTTAACGATGCTGTTGTTGTTTTACCGTTACTCCCAGTGATTCCGACAATCGTTGCTTCTGTATACTTTGAAGCAAACTCTATTTCCGAAATCACAGGAATATCAGCTGCTATTAATTGATGTATCATCGATGCCTTATCAGGAATACCTGGGCTTTTCATCACTATATCTGCATTCAGAATTTTCGACGCTGTATGCTTTTCATCTTCCCATTCAATCTCATTATGTTTAAGAACGTCTTTATATTTTTTCTTTATTGTTCCTTTATCCGAAACAAACACTTCGTAACCTTTCTCTTTTCCCAAAAGCGCTGTACCTACGCCACTTTCTCCTCCGCCAAGTACTACTAGCCTTTTCATTTATCTTATTTTCAATGTCACTATAGAAATGATCGCGAGTAAAATGCCAATAATCCAAAAGCGCGTTACAATTTTACTTTCGTGATATCCCGATTTCTGATAGTGATGATGTAAGGGAGCCATTTTAAAAATGCGTCGCCCTTCACCATATTTTTTCTTTGTGTATTTGAAATAACTCACCTGCATGACTACGGATAAATTTTCCGCTAAAAAGATTCCACAAAGCACTGGAATCAACCATTCTTTGCGAACTGCAATTGCAATAACTGCGATAATACCTCCTATAGTTAAACTTCCCGTATCTCCCATAAACACTTGCGCAGGGTACGTATTATACCATAAGAAACCGATTAAAGCACCAACAAAAGCGGCTATATATATTGTAATTTCCTCAACTTTTGGAATGTACATGATGTTCAAATAGTCAGAGAAAATAATATTACCTGAAACCCATGCAAAAATTCCAAGCGTAAGCACAATTATGGCTGATGTTCCTGCCGCTAATCCGTCAATACCATCCGTTAAATTCGCACCATTTGAAACAGCCGTAATAATAAAAATAGTAGCCAAAATAAAAATGATCCAAGCATACTTTTCAAGGCTTGGACTAATCCATGTGATCAAATCGGCATAATTAAATTCATTCCCTTTTACAAATGGTATGGTAGTTTTAGTAGACTTCTCTTCTAGTTTGTAAAGTTTAGTGGGTGATATATTAGGGTTTTCTGCTAATAATTCTTGTTGTTGTGCTAATGGTAACTTTTCTTTTATGGTAACATCATTGTGAAAAAACAGAGTAGCTCCAACAATTATTCCAAGACCGACCTGACCAAGCACCTTAAATCGACCTTTTAAACCTTCTTTATCATTTTTGAATTTCTTAATATAATCATCAATAAACCCTATAGTTCCCATCCAAAGCGTTGTAACGATGAGCAAAATGATATATATATTTTCTAGCTTCGCCAATAGCAAAACAGGAATTAATGTAGCTAGGATTATTATTAATCCTCCCATTGTAGGCGTTCCAGCTTTTTCAACTTGACCTTCTAGCCCAAGATCTCTTATCGTTTCCCCTACTTGTTGCTTTTGAAGAAAACGAATAATTCGCTTTCCATATATGGTAGAAATTAACAAGGACAATATTATGGCAATTGCGGCTCTAAATGTTATGAACCCAAAGAGTGATGCTCCAGGAAACTGGAACTGCTTTTCTAAATATTCAAATAGGTAGTATAACATCTTATTTTTGCAATTGCTTTAAAAATTCTTGAACTAGTTTATAATCATCGAAATCAAATCGTTCGCCTTTAATTTCCTGATATGTTTCATGACCTTTTCCAGCGATCAATATGATATCCTTTGATTTTGCCAATTGACAAGCGGTTTTTATCGCCTGTTTTCTATCAACAATTGACATTGTTTTTTTATAGTTTAATGGATCTACTCCTGTTTCAATTTCTTCAATTATCGTTTCAGGAGCTTCACTTCGAGGATTATCACTAGTGAAAATAACTTTGGTACTCAATGCAGAAGCAATGTGGCCCATTTTCGGGCGTTTAGTTTTATCTCTGTCCCCTCCACAACCCATAACAGTTATCAATTCTTCATTTTTAGTACGAATACTATTTATGGTTTCTAATACATTTTTTAAGGCATCGGGAGTATGTGCATAGTCAACTATTGCCGTAATTTTGTCATCTGAAATTAGATACTGAAATCGCCCACTAACACTCTCGAGCTCACTTATAAATCTTAAATTCTCAACTTTTTCAAGTCCTAACAACTCTGCTGTAGCATAAATTGCTAATACATTGTAAGCATTAAAAGTTCCTACTAATCGCGTCCAAACTTCACTTTCATTTATTTTTAGTAAGAGTCCTCCAAATTGATTCTCTAAAATTTGAGCTTTATAATCGGCATAAGTCTTTAAAGCATAGGTAAGTTTTCGAGCCTTCGTATTTTGAAGCATTACTAAGCCATTTTTATCATCAATATTTACCAATGCAAATGCATGGCTTGGAAGTTCATCAAAAAACTTCTTCTTAACATCTCTATACTCAGCAAAAGTTTCGTGATAATCTAAATGATCATGTGATAGGTTCGTGAAAATCCCTCCTTCAAAAGCGAGGCCTTCAGTTCTAAATTGATGAATCCCATGAGAACTGACTTCCATAAAACAAAATTCCACTCCTTCGAGATTCATTTCGTTTAAGTATTTATTTATGGTAAGAGAATCTGGCGTTGTATGTGTTGCTTTATACTCTGTGGTGTCTACCATTATTTTAACTGTTGAAAGCAATCCAACTTTAAACCCAGCTTTCTTAAACAATTGATACAACAAGGTTGCTACCGTAGTTTTACCATTCGTCCCTGTAACCCCAATTAGTTTAAGATTTTCCGAAGGCAGATGATAATAATTTGATGCCACATACGCCAGTGCTTTACTGGCATTTTCAACTTCTATATAAGTAGTATTTTTATCTAAATCTTGAGGAAGGCTTTCACAAATTACAGCTACTGCACCTTGAGCTATTGCACCTTCAATAAAATCATGACCATCAACTTGCCCTCCTTTTATTGCGACAAACACATCTTTATCTCCAATATTTCTTGAGTCGAAATCGATTGTATTAATTTTCACACTAGTGCTTCCAACTACTGCATTAATGGTGACCTTATATAATATGTCCTTAAGCGCTTTCATGAGGCCTCTAAAACAACTATTTGATTGCTTTTAAGTTTGATGTTTTTATTAATTGACTGTGCTTTAACTGTACCGCTTCCACTGAGTTTTACCTTAACTTTAACTTGCATGTTTTCTAATAAGGCTATGGCATCCATTGCTGGCATTCCCACCAAATTTGGCATGATGGTTTTATATTTCTGTGCAATGTCGTAGTATGATTCAAAATTATTTTCAACGCGTTCATTTACAAATTCCAAAGTCTCAATAGCCTCAACTAAAGGTGTATCTGTATATATTTTTTGAGCAATTCTCTTAAAAACCGGCCCAGACACATCAGCGCCATAAAATCCAACATCGGTACTTGGTTTATGGATTACCACAATGCATGAATACTTAGGGTTTTCTGCCGGGAAGTAGCCTGCAAAAGACGAAATGTATCTAGGATTTTCTTCCCAATCTTCCATCCAATATTCTGTTCGTGCAGTTCCTGTTTTTCCAGCCATAGAGAAATTCTTAGAATACAACCTAGAACCCGTTCCTCTAACAACTATATTTTTTAAGATTTCTTTTATTTCACCTAAGGTCTTAGCCGTGCATATTTTAGGTTTGATAACTTCTTTATCAAAAGTTTCTATTTCGTAATCAAATTCCTTAACTGCTTTTATAAATCTAGGCCTAACCAATTCGCCGTCATTAGCAATGGAATTGTAAAATGCGAGTACTTGTAAAGGGGTTAACCGTAGATTATATCCATATGCCATTGAAGGCAATGCATTTTTACTCCACAAATCATGTCCTGGTTCTGGAATAACTGGTTTTCCTTCTCCAATAATTGAGACTCCTAATGGTTCATCTAAATGCCATTCTTTAATTCTGTTTATGAATTTATTAGGCTTATCTGAATAATGTTCATCTATTATTGTGGCAAGACCAATATTAGAAGACACTTCTAATGCGCGAGCGGCAGAAATTTCACCATAACCTCCACGATGAGAATCGTGGATATTTCGACCGTAAAACCGTTTAACACCCTTTTTAGTATCAACTATTGAGGATGTATCAATCACCTTATCTTCAAGTGCAGCCATCAGCGCCATGACTTTAAACGTAGAACCTGGTTCATGACTTTCTCCTACGGCATAATTTAATCGCTCATAATAAGTTCCTTTTTTATTACGCCCTAGATTAGATATGGCTTTTACCTCACCAGTTTTAACATCCATTACAACGGCACAACCATGTTCAGCTTTATATTTCTCTAATTGACCAAGTAAAGAGTGATGAGCGATATCTTGAATATTAACATCTATAGTAGTATAAACGTCATATCCATCTTGAGGTTCTATTTGATTTGAATCGTAGATTGGCTTCCATTGACCATTGCCAATTTTTTGCTTTAGACGCTCACCATTAACTCCTTGCAAATATTTTTCACCAAATGCGCCATCGATTCCTGGACGTGTCACGTTTCCATTTGCATCTTTGCGTTCATAACCAATTGTACGTTCAGCAATTCCTCCCATTGGATGCTCTCGTCTTGTCGTTTGTTCAACAATAAGACCGCCTTTAATTGCTCCAAGTTTTAGTAATGGAAAATTCCTTAATCTTATATAATCTGAATAACTGATATTTCGCGCTAATAAGAAATATCTGTTTTTATTCGATCTGGCCTCTGAAATTGATTTCCTATGAAATCCAGGAGCTTTACCTGTATATTTTGATAAGGAATCACTTAGTGAATTTATATATTTATTGAATGTGATTTGCTTAGACTGAACAGCATCAATTCGAATATCATATTTTGGAATGGACGTTGCCAAAAGACTCCCATCTGCTGAATACACATTTCCTCTATTTGCTGGAATCTCAATTGTTTTAACTGTCAATTTTTCGGCTAAATCTCTGTATTGATCCCCTTGTATGAATTGAATACTAAATAATTTAAAAACTACGGCAAGTGCGAACACAAACATAATTCCAGCTACAAAATACAATCTGTTTAATATGTTATTTTCAGTTACAGCCAACGTTTAATTTCGGGATTTTATTTTTATTTTTTTTGGTGGAATCTCTGATGGAACAATTCCTTTTACAACCATTTTATTAATTATAGATGATTCCATTTTTAGTTTCATCAATTTTGATCGCCCGTCAACGAAGGACGATCGTAACTCTTTGACTTCATCTTTCATTTTTGCAATCTGATATACTTTTTTATCAGCACTATGCGAACTTGCGATCATAACTATAGCTAAAGCAGATATAAATAGTATCATTCTCCAGTTCTTGAAAGAATCATCACTAATTAAAAATTTCCCCTTTAGGATGCTATAAATACTTTTTCTCATAGTTTTTCAGCAATTCTAAGTTTTGCGCTACGCGCTCTATTGTTTTGTTTTATTTCTGTATGCCCAGGAACGATTAAATTTCCGACTTTCTTTAAAGGCACTTCATAATTCCCAAAAACATCTCTTTCAGGCTCACCTTCAAACAACCCATTTCTTATAAAACGTTTTACTAAGCGATCCTCCAAAGAGTGATACGATATACAACTTAATCGTCCACTAGGTTTTAAGACTTGAGGCGTTTGTAACAAAAACTCTTTTAATGCCTCTATTTCCTGATTAACTTCAATTCGTATAGCTTGATATATCTGTGCTAAAACCTTATTCTCTTTTTTATGCTGTAAAAACTGTTTTAATACGCGTTTTAATTCTTCACTTGTTTTAATTTCAGAAATTTCACGTTGCTCTATAATTACTCTGGCCATTGTAGGAGCTTGTCTCAATTCTCCATATTGCCAAAGCACTTGCTTCAATCGCTCTTCATCGTACTCATTGATAACGTGAAATGCCGAAAGCATATTATCTTGATTCATTCTCATGTCAAGACTCGCTTCAAAACGCGTCGAAAAGCCACGTTCTGCTACATCAAATTGATGTGATGACACACCAAAATCCGCAAGAATACCATCAACTTCCCTAACGCCATGAAATCTTAGAAATCTTTTGACATATCTAAAATTTTCATTTATGAGTATAAAACGTTTATCATCTAAACTATTTGAAAGAGCGTCCTTATCCTGATCAAAAGCAAACAATTTACCATCAGGTCCTAAGCGATTTAATATTTCTTTGCTATGACCACCACCACCAAAAGTAACATCTACGTAAACCCCATTTGGTTTAATATTTAAACCATCAACAGTCTCTTTAAGCAATACAGGGTTATGATATTCCATCATCATTTTCTTCTTGTCCCATTACCTCTTCAGCTAAATCAGCAAAATCTAGTGCTGCATCATCAATAGCTTGTTCATACTTCGTTTTATCCCATATTTCAATAATATCACCAACACAGGAAACGACAATATCTTTTGAAATTCCTGCGATGAATATTAAATCTTTTGGTACCAGCAATCGTCCGGATGCGTCCAATTCTATGAGCTTCACACCAGCTGTAAACCGACGAATAAAATCATTATTCTTTTTCTTAAATCGATTAAGCTTATTGATCTTTTGCATCAACTTCTCCCATTCATTCATTGGATACAATTCAAGACAGGGTTGAAACACCGAACGTTTTAAAACAAAACCATCTTGCAATACAGAAGACAATTGCTTCTTTAATGCAGACGGAAGCATCAATCTTCCTTTTGCATCAGCTTTGCATTCGTATGTTCCTATTAATGAGTTCAAAATGATTGGTTTATATGACTAACGATTAAGAATCAAATATATTGAAAATATTCCCACATTTTACCACTATATACCACTTTTGTTAATAATTTTTTATTTTTATTTAATTTTTGAGTTCAAAAACGACATCTATAGATTGCTATTTTACTATATCTCAATTACTTATGTTTAGTTAATTAATGAAATATCGATTTCCACAAAGCGGAAGAAATCAACAATGCATTATATCCTTCAAGGAAAAAATAAAGCGTATAAATTACTTCATTTAAATTTTTATCCCTTATAAGAATGAATATTAGAGTATTGAATTTGGCTCATAAAAAACAGTATAAATAGTCAGATGAAATAACTATATTTGTTTTTAATGACTTTCACTAGCTAATACATGAAACACCTTTTAAAAAAAGAAAAAAATTACAGTTATATTGAGATAGGTGAAGGCAAGCCGATTATTGTTTTACATGGATTAATGGGTGGTTTAAGTAATTTTGATGCAGTCACTGATTTTTTTAGCGCGAAGGGTTATAGAGTTCTTATTCCAGAACTACCAATTTACACAATGTCATTACTAAAAACCAACGTAAAAAGTTTCGCGAAATATTTACATGATTTTATAGAATTCAAAGGTTTGGATGACGTGATTTTATTGGGTAATTCCTTAGGTGGTCATATAGGGCTGTATCATACTAAATTATTTCCTGAGAAAATTAAAGCGCTTATAATTACTGGCAGTTCAGGCTTATATGAAAGCGCTATGGGAGGTGGCTATACAAAACGTAGTGATTATGAAGTCATAAAGAAAAAAGCACAAGATGTTTTTTATGATCCCGAAGTTGCTACTAAGGAAATAGTTGATGAAGTTTACGAAACTGTAAATGACAGAAACAAGCTAATAAAGACCTTGGCAATTGCCAAAAGTGCAATACGACATAATATGGCAAAAGATCTTCCAAAAATGCAGACACCTACGTGCATAATTTGGGGTGAAAATGACAATGTAACACCACCAGAAGTCGCTACAGAATTTGACGAATTATTACCTGATTCAGAATTATTTTGGATTGATAAATGTGGGCATGCGGCAATGATGGAGCGCCCTGAAGAATTTAATACCATTTTAAACGGATGGCTTATTAAACGTTCATTTTAGTTATCTAATCTTATCAAAAAAGCATCTGAAAATCGGATGGATTCAAAACTCAATTTAAGAAAATGAAAATTAAAACTGCAGAGTTTATTGTTAGCAATTCTGATGTTGCAAAATGTCCTAAAGACATGCGATTTGAATATGCTTTTATAGGACGAAGTAATGTTGGAAAGTCGTCTTTAATAAACATGCTTACCAAGCATAAAAATCTCGCAAAAACATCGGGAAGACCAGGGAAAACACAACTTATTAATCACTTTCTAATAAATAAGAATTGGTTTTTAGTCGATTTACCTGGATATGGTTATGCAAGAGTTTCAAAATCTGCCAAACAAAAATTTCAAAAATTCATTACGAATTATTTTGAAAAACGCGAGCAATTAATCGCTGCATTTGTATTAGTAGATATTCGACATGAACCTCAAAAAATAGACTTAGAATTCATGCAATGGATGGGAGAAAAGGGCATTCCTTTTTCAATAATTTTCACTAAAGCTGATAAGTTAAAACCCAAAGCTATTGACAAGCATATTGAAGTTTATTCCAACGAAATATTGAAAACTTGGGAAGAAATGCCTCAACATTTTGTGACATCATCAAGCAAATCTATTGGAAGAGATGAAGTCCTCCAGTTTATTGATGATACTAATACTCAAATAAAGACGTTACAATAAACCTAACTTTTCACGTCTAAAGCATCTCTAAGGGCATTACCAATAAGCATGAATGCCATTACCAAAATCATTATACAAAGTCCAGGAATCATAGCCAAATATGGTTTCCCTAGTATAATATAATTATAATGATCTTTAATCATTGCTCCCCAACTTGCCATTGGAGGTTGTGCACCAATTCCTAAAAAACTAAGACCGCTTTCAATGAGTATTGCGGCTGCAAAATTAGCAGCGGAAATAACTATTACTGGAGCCATTATATTGGGTAAAATATGTCTTGTGATTATTCTATAATCATTAAAACCTAGGGCTTTTGCGGCAGTAACATACTGCATTTCTTTTACACTAATTATCTGTCCTCTAACCACTCTTGCTACCTCGACCCACATGGTAAGACCAACCGCAATAAACACTTGCCAAAACCCCTTTCCTAACGCCAGAGTTATTGCAATTACAAGCAACAAAGTTGGTATAGACCAGGTGACATTAATAATCCACATTATTAACGCATCAACTCTACCTCCAAAATATCCAGCTATGCTGCCCATAAACACACCAATAATTAAAGAAATTAAAACGGCTATAAATCCTATAAAATAAGAGATTCGAGATCCAATTAATACCCGACTTAATAAATCTCGTCCATATTTATCGGTTCCAAATAAGAATTTTTTCTCCTCTATAAACGACTCATAGTCATTACCTGGAAATCTATTTAAATCAACCGTTTTAACGACACCATCTAATCCATCGGAAGCATATTCTGTATAAATCAACTGATCTTTTTCTACTTCATAATTAGTGATTGGAATTTCAGAATCAGAATTTTTTATTCCAAAAAAAACTTTTGAAAACGTTGACTGTTCAACGTTTAATTGTGAAGGAAGCGTTAACATTTGAACACTAAATCCAGGTTTTTCTGAATGAATTGACAAATGCATTTGATTTGCATTCTGAGAATTATCAGGCGCAATAACATAAGCGAAAATGGAAATTAATCCTATTCCTACAATTAACCAAAAACTTAAAACGCCCCAAAGGTTTTTTTTAAACTTTTGAAGCGCTAATTGAGTTAATGAGTTATTAGATGTACTCATCTATATTAATTTTTTATCGTAGTAGCAACTTTGGTTTTAATTCCATACGTCATTTTTAAATCATTCAAAACATTTAATGCTTCTTCCATATAGACATCTTGCGAAAGACTCTTATGCCATCGATCTCTTCTATCTAGTAATACAGAATCTTGTTCCATTAATTTTAATTCATATGGTAATGATTGAAATGATAAATTCGTCTGATAGTCTGATATCTTATCAAAACGTTTAGCTTCTTTTTCACTTATTTTTAACGCCTCTTTATAGGCATCGTAATTCAACGAATATGAGTTCTTATCTCTAATTTTTTTAATCCATTGGGCATTCGCATCAATTAGTTTTAATTGCTCATTTTTTGCCATCCTATCTTTACTTTTTTGAACTGTAGCCTCATAATCAAAATAATTATCCCATAAAGAAAATTCAGCAGCATCGATTCTATCATAAGCTAATGGATTCTCTAAATTACGCTCTCCAAATTCAAGATAACTTCCTCTATTTGGCACTACAACGTCACTTTTAACGCCTTCTAGTTGCACAGATCCTCCATCAATTCGATAGTATTTTTGAATGGTATATTTTACGGCTCCTAAATTTCCATTAGAATTATTTCTGACAAAACGATTAAGGTCAGAAAATGTTTGCACACTTCCTTTCCCGAAGGTTTGTTTACTACCAATTACAATTCCTCTTTTATAATCTTGCATTGCGGCTGCAACAATTTCTGAAGCAGATGCCGAATTTTCGTTTACCAAAATTACGAGTGGTCCATCCCAAACTATTGATTTATCTCTATCTTCATGAACTTCCTTTGGTTGACCTGTTGTTTTCACTTGTACAATTGGACCATTCTTTATAAATAATCCTGATAACTCAACAGCAGTATGTAAATACCCACCACCATTATTTCTTAAATCTACAACCAGACCTTCAATACCTTGTTCCTTCAATCGTTCAATTTCCCGCTTCACATCTGAGGATGCACTTCGTTTATTCTGGCCCTCTCTACTATCATAAAAACCAGGCAGGTTTATCACTCCAAATGTTTTACCATCCTTTTCAACAGTTGTCGATTTAGCATAGGTTTCCTCTAACTCAACTATATCTCTAGTAATTGTAATTTCTTCAATAGATTTATCAACTTTTTTCAGCGTAAGGATCACTTTAGTTCCTTTTGGGCCTTTAATTAATTTGATAGCTTCATCTAATTTCATTCCAACAATATTCACCGATTCCTCTTCATGTTCTTGTTTTACTTTGATAATTTGATCTCCAACTTCCAATTCTTTTTGTCTCCAGGCAGGGCCTCCACTAATAATTTCACTTACAATTGTTGCTTCTCCTTTTGGTTGAAGCCTAGCTCCAATACCCTCAAACTTTCCAGACATTGCAACGTCAAAACGATCCTTATCTTCTGGAGCATAATAATTGGTATGAGGATCAGATTCTGACACCAGTGTATTTAAGAATACTGAAAACAAATCTTCGCGATCTCTATTATCGATATACACAAAAAGTTCGTCTAGGAATTCTAAGGTTTCCGCTCTCGCTTCTTTCTCCATATCAGCCATAGACATATTAGATACGTCGTCATTACGAGACATTAAATCATTATAATTAGCTATGGTCGAAAACTTTAACTGATGCCTCCATCTGCTTTTCATTTCTTTTTTAGAATTGACATATGTCAAATCTTCATATTCGGTAGAATACACTTCATTTATTGCAAAATCATAAGGTTTCGATAAGACCTCCTTATAAATTGCCTTTGATTCTTCTATTCTCTGTTTATAACGCTCATGAGTTAAATTAAAAAATGTTAAATCGAAAGCACTAATTTGATCATCGAGATCACGTTTGAAAGCTTCAAATTCCTTCATATCTGACGCGTGAAAGTAACGTTTATAAGGATCTAATTGTTCCATATAATGCTCAAAAAAGGACTCAGAGAATTCATCGTTTAATTCTTGCGGACTAAAATGTCCTTGCTCTAAAACGTAACTCACTAATTGAATTAACAATTTATCTTTATCTGGATCTTCAAAAGTTTTATTAGTAAAGCTACAAGACGCAAATGCTAGCAGTAAAACCAATAGCAATAGTTTATAATTCCTTTTCATCATATCTCTCATATTTTATTTTTCACTAAAATAAATGAAAAAATCATGCCAATAAACTGAAATGCTACTAATTTTTTGTTAAAGCTAATATTCATCCGTTTTAAAAGGTAATTTGTGTATTTTAGTAGTCTCAAAAACGAGTTCAAATGACAGAAAAACCTTTAATTTTAGTAACTAATGATGATGGCATTACGGCGCCTGGCATAAGAGCTTTAATTGAGGTCATGAATGAGATTGGAGATGTGGTTGTGGTTGCTCCTGACAGCCCTCAAAGTGGAATGGGTCATGCCATTACTATAAATTCTACACTCTTTGTAGAACAATTAAAGGTAGATGATGGTAAACAAAAAGAATACAGCTGTTCTGGTACGCCGGCAGATTGTGTTAAAATTGCCGTAAACCAAATTTTAAAAAGAAAACCAGATTTATGTGTTTCAGGCATTAATCACGGCTCTAATTCATCAATAAATGTGATCTATTCTGGCACTATGAGTGCTGCTGTAGAAGCTGGGATTGAAGGCATTCCAGCCATCGGGTTCTCCTTATTAGATTATAATTATAATGCAGATTTCGAAGCTGCAAAAATATACGTGAAACGCATTACAGAAAATGTTCTTAGCAATGGACTTTCTGATGATGTTGTGCTGAATGTAAATATCCCTAATCTTTCCAAATCAGATATTAATGGTATCAAAATTTGCAGACAAGCTAAAGGAAATTGGAAGGAAGATTTTGACAAACGAATGACCCCTCAAGGGCGAGATTATTACTGGTTAACTGGTAAATTTGTTAATTTAGATAAAGGTGAAGACACTGATGAATGGGCATTAGAGCATGGATTTGTATCTGTGGTTCCGATACATTTTGATCTCACAGCACATCATTGTATACAAAACTTAAATACTTGGAATTTGAATGATTAAAAGAGAAGTAGGCATAGGGCTTTTAGTAGGAATTGTTGCCAATATCATTGGTTTATTTTTAGCGATTCAATTTTTGGGTAACGGTGAAGGCGTAGAAGCTACAATACAGCAATCAATTGTTGAAGGCTTTTTTAGTAAACTTGTAAGCATAGGAGCCATACTTAATTTGGTTGCGTTTTTTATCTTTATTAAAAAGAAACAAGATTATAGAGCTAGAGGTGTACTTTTAGCAACAGTAATAATTGCAGTATTTACATTTGCCGTTAAATTTTTATAGGATATTCATGAAGTATTATATCATTGCTGGAGAAGCCTCAGGAGATCTACATGGTTCCAATTTAATGAAAGCATTACAAAGACTTGATGTCAATGCAGAATTTAGATTTTGGGGCGGAGACTTAATGCAGCAAGTTGGTGGAACTCTTGTTAAACATTATAGAGACTTGGCGTTTATGGGATTTGCCGAAGTCCTCATGAATATTAGAACTATTACTAAAAATTTAAGTTTCTGTAGGGAAGACATCGAAACCTATCATCCTGATACCATTATTTTTATCGACTACCCTGGATTTAATTTGCGTATAGCTAAATGGGCTAAGCAAAAAGGATTTCAAACGCAGTATTATATTTCACCACAAATATGGGCTTGGAAGGAAAACAGAATTAAGGATATTAAACATGACATCGATAAAATGTATGTCATTTTACCATTCGAAAAAGAATTTTATGAAGATAAACATCAATATCCAGTTGCCTTTGTAGGTCATCCTCTTATTGACGCTATTTCAGACCGACCACAGGTTAGTGAATATGACTTTAGAGCCAAACATGGTTTAACAGATAAGCCAATTATTGCGCTATTACCAGGAAGTCGAAAGCAAGAAATTAAGAAAATGCTTTCCATTATGCTAAGTGTTGTTAACGATTTCAAAGCCTATCAATTTGTAATTGCCGGAGCTCCAAGCCAGGAATTGAGTTTTTATAATACGTTCATAAAAAATTCAAACGTATCTTTTGTAAGTAATGAAACATACGATTTACTTAGTGTTTCAACTGCTGCATTGGTTACTTCAGGCACTGCTACATTAGAAACGGCCTTATTTAAAGTGCCTCAGGTGGTTTGTTATAAAGGTAGTTGGGTATCGTATCAAATTGGAAAGCGACTCGTGAAATTGGATTATATTTCGTTAGTGAATTTAATAATGAACGCTGAAGTAGTTACTGAATTGATTCAAAATAAGTTCAATAAAAATACCTTAAAAAAAGAACTTCAGAATATATTAGATGATGCTGAGCGTATTAAATTTTTCATTAATTATTACGAATTAGAAAAGAAACTTGGAGGCAAAGGCGCCAGTGAGAAAACTGCCAAATTGATTATAGAATCTGTTAAACAGCGCTAAATCAATGAAAAAAATCGCCTTAATCCTACTGTTAAGTATTAGTCTTGTAAATTGCAAATCTTCAAAATCTACAAAGTCCGTTAAAAAACCCAGGACAACAAAAACGACAATACATTCACCAAAAAAAGTAAATTCAAAAACGAATAACATCATTGATTATGCATTGCAATTTGAAGGTGTAAAATATCGGTATGGCGGCACTACTAAAAAAGGAATGGATTGTTCTGGACTTGTAATAACCGCTTTCAAAAGTGAAGCAATAAATTTACCACGAACAACTAGAGACCAAGTGTTAAGTGGTAATTGGATTGACCTCCATGATGTTCAAAAAGGGGATCTGTTATTTTTTGCCACAAAAAAGAATAGTAGAAGCGTAAATCATGTTGGCATTGTAACGGTCTCCCGATCTGGTTATGTTGAATTTATTCATTCTACGACTAGCAAGGGCGTTATTGTTTCAAACTTAGCCGAGCGTTATTGGTATTTAGCGTTTGTGCAAGCAAGGCGTATTTTGTAGATTATTTACTTTATAATCATAGAATATTTACTATATTTAAGGTGTGAAAATCTTTGATTTTAGTATAATAAAGCTTACGATTTGTCTGGTAATTGGCATTATTACAGCACATATCTCCAACATAACTCTTAGTTGTATTTTCATCATTGCAAGTTTTTTAATTCTATTAGTATTTCTCTTATTTTTATTCGCCAGAAATCAATTTAATAAAACCATTTGGTACGGATTAGCTGTATTTACAACAATGTCCGTAATTGGTATATTGATTTATAATCTTCATGACCAAAAAAACTTCAAAGGTCATTATTTAAAAAACGAAAACATAAGGATAGAGCAAACCAATTTTATGACTATTAAAGTCAAAGAATTGCTCAAGCCAAATTCATATAACACCAAATACATCGTTGAAATTATAAAAATCAATAGCGAATACTTAACGGGAAAACTGCTATTAAATGTTAAACATGACAGTTTACAAAACCCTTATGAAATAGACGACATCCTTCTAACCAAAGTGAAGTTTACCAATATAAATCCTCCTTTAAATCCCAATCAATTTGATTACCAACATTATTTAGAAAAGAAATATATCTACCATCAAATTCACACTAATAATCAATCCATTTACACCATTAGTTCTTCGAAGAACAGCATTTTTGGCTGGGCAGGAGCACTTCGTGACCATATTAATAAAAAACTACTATCACACAATTTAAAGCCTGATGTTCTCGCAATTATTAACGCTCTAATATTAGGTCAGAGACAGGGTCTTAGTAAAGAAATCTATAGTGATTATGTAAATGCTGGTGCCATTCACATACTTGCTGTTTCCGGACTCCATGTTGGTCTTATATTATTAATTTTAAATAAACTATTTTCTCCAATCTCGTATCTTAAACATGGTAGAATTTTAAAGGTTTTCATAATACTTATCCTATTATGGGGTTTTGCGGTAATTGCCGGCTTATCAGCCTCAGTAACAAGAGCCGTAACCATGTTTAGTATTGTTGCTATTGCAATGCATTTAAAACGACCCACAAATATTTACAATACACTGGCCGTCTCCATGTTCATATTGCTCTTATTTAAACCCTTGTTTTTATTTGACATTGGATTTCAATTGAGCTATTTAGCGGTTATTTCTATTGTAACTATTCATCCCTTACTTTATAAATTATGGCGACCAAAATGGAAAACAACAACCCATTTATGGCAAATTTTCACTGTATCTATTGCTGCACAATTTGGAGTCGTACCAATTAGTCTGTATTATTTTCATCAATTCCCAGGACTATTCTTAATATCAAATATGATATTACTTCCATTTCTAGGTCTCATTCTTGGATTGGGAATATTAATAATTGTTTTGGCAGTTTTTAATGCCCTACCTGCGCAAATAGCGCATACTTACGAAAGCATTATATCCACGATGAACTTAATTATAAGTTGGATTTCTAAGCAGGAAACATTTCTATTTAAAGACATTTCATTCAATATATATCATGTTTTTGCAACCTATATTATACTGATTATTATTTTAAAATTTTTTTATAAACGCAATTATCAAAACATGAAGCTTTTATTAATGTCAGTAATGATTCTTCAAGTTGCATTAATCATACAAAAATTTGAAACTAATAATCGTGAGTTTCTTATATTCAATAAAAGTAGATACAGCATTTTGGGACATAAAATTAATTCGACATTACATGTTTCACATACAATGGATAGTTCTAAACTTAATACTGAAACTATTATTAAGAATTACCGCATACAGAACTTTATTAAAACTTTAGAATTAGAGGAATTGGAATCTGTTTATACATTTAATGATAAAACCTTATTGATAATTGATAGTCTCGGTATTTACAATGTCATGTATTTCAGACCAAATTATATCCTATTGAAAGATTCTCCGAAGCTAAATTTAACCCGTTTAATTGACTCCATCAAGCCTCAATTAATTATAGCAGACGGAAGTAATTACAAATCTTATGTCCAACGCTGGAAATCGACCTGTGAAACGAAAAAAATCCCTTTTCATTATACCTATGAAAAGGGAGCTTATATTTATCAATATTAATACTTCTACCCTTTAAATTCAGGTACAAAAGCATTATAGTAATCATTAAAATGATCTTGAGACGTCATTTCCTTATACTTATCACTTTTAAATAATTTCAAGTACAATTCTATTTGTTGTGGTTTTTGATACCCTCTTACAGGTGAAATAATATTTGCTTCTTCGTCAAAAAACACGATGGTTGGATAAGCACTAACTTTCAGAGCTCTTGTAAGTTCATGGACACCATTTCTCCTATTTGCTAAATCTGGGTTATAGTTCGGATTGCTATACGTAGTAGCCATATATTTCACTACATCATTCCCTTCAGCATTAAACTTAACCGCATAATAATTAGCATTAACAAATTTCACCACATCTGGGTTATGAAACGTGTTTTTATCTAACATTTTACATGGACCACACCAATTGGTGTACACATCCATCATTATCTTCTTAGGGTTTTTCTTTTGTAATTCTAAAGCCTCTTCAAAGGTGACCCAATTAATTTCTTGTGCCATGCTACTAACCGAAGTCAAAAGCGCTAAAAGCACTATATATCCTATTTTTTTCATAATATCATTTGTTGCAATAGTTATTCCTAACTTACAAAAAATGCTCCAAGAATGGAGCATTTTGCGTTTATTTTAACAATATATTCGATTATCGAACACCATGCATCAATTTTTTAAGGAGTGGATTCAATAACATTGACACTACACCAACGGCTATAGGCACTAATGTAAATATCAAAAAGAAGGTACTTAAAGAATACTCTTCTGTTATTTTATCAATCATTCCACCCATGGTTCCTGCAGCTTTTTGACCTATTGCAATAGCTAGATACCAAATACCAAACATAAACCCGATCATTCTACCTGGCACTAATTTACTCAAATAAGACAACCCAACTGGTGACAAACACAATTCTCCCATCGTATGAAGAAGATAAGCTAAAATTAAAAATATCATACTAACCGATGCAGTTTTAGCTCCTGGTGCAATTCCCAAAGTTCCAAAAACTAAAATCCCAAATCCTAATCCTAATAATATCAACCCTATTCCGTATTTCATCGCAGCACTAGGATTATATTTACTCTCCCACCATTTTGAAAATAATGGTGCTAATGTAATAATGAAGAATGAATTCAAAATCCCAAACCATGACGCACCAACTTCGGTTGAATCCTTGCTAAACTCATTGTTTATTTTATAAAACACTATATACCAAAGAAAAGCAAATGTAATTCCTAAAATAATGTTTGAATACGGTATTTTAGAATAGGTTTTTTTGAATAGTAAATACAGAACCCAAGTAATAATTGCCAAGGGCACCACTGTTAAAATAAGATCAATAATTTTAAATACAAGTGCTGAATTTCCAGATAAAGCACGTGCTGTATAATCTCTAGCAAATAAAGTCATAGATCCTAAAGATTGTTCAAAAGCGGCAAAGAAAAACACCGTAAATAATCCGAATATTGAAACTGCGAATATTTTATCTCTAACCACTGGTGTATATCTTAATATTCTGGAGATAATTAAATATAAAAATAAAACCAATGCTAATAACACAGTGGCACTTGAACCATCAAGACCACCAATTTCAAAATTCAATATATTAATATTCGCAATTTTAGATAAAGGGTCATTGAACAAGTACAACACACCACCAATAGCAGACAAAACGATTAATATTTTATCGATACTGGTAAACGGGTTCAATTTTTCTTTCTTCTCTTCAGTGTCTTTACTTACTTCAATTGGAGCCTCTTCATTTATATTTTGAGGTAACTCGACCTCATGTACTTTAGAAGGTCTCTCTCCTATGCTTCCAAATAAGTCTTTAGCTAACCAAAACTGTAGCATTCCTAAGAACATAAAGATTCCGGCAAGGCCAAAACCATAGCTCCATCCAACGTTTTCAGCTAAATAACCACATAACATCATTCCAAAAAAGGCACCTGCATTTACGCCCATATAAAATATAGTATAGGCACCATCTTTTTTAGACTCTTTGCCTTTGTACATCGTTGAAATCATAGATGTAATATTCGGCTTAAAAAAACCTGTTCCAATAACCAATAAGGCTAACCCTAAATAAAGAGACCAGGTTGTTTCAAATACCATTGCCGCATGACCAAGCATCATAATAAAACACCCAATAATTACAGCCCATTTATACCCAGTAATTTTATCGGCAACATAACCTCCAACAATTGGTGTTAAGTATAGCAACGACGAATAGGTACCGATAAGTGCTAAAGCATTCTCTCTTGACCAATCCCATCCTGGATTATCACTCAAAAATGGTGCTGTTAAAAAGAGCACCAAAAGAATTTTCATTCCATAAAATGAAAAACGCTCCCACATTTCTGTAAAGAACAACACAAACAAGCCAGCTGGATGCCCAATTACCTTGTCTTTAAATAGATTTTCAATATCAGTATTCATAAAAAAGAATGTTTATAATTATAAGAAAGAAACCCTCAAATGAGGGTTTATATATTAATTTTCGTCAGCTAATTCAAAGCCTTCAGCTTCATTGTAATGCATTTCAACTTCATTATCCTCTGCTCCATGCGTTAAACGTTTAAGTGGTTTAAGCAGTGCGATTACTAATAATCCGAAAATTACTGTAAATATTACAATTCCTGCAAAAATAGTGTATTCACCAAAAGCTTCAGATTTCTCCCCCAAAATCCCAGCAACTTTACCTCCAAGACCAGTAGCGGCAAAATACAATCCCATCATTAAGGATGCATATTTCACAGGAGCCAATTTTGTTACAAACGATAAAGACACAGGAGAAGAGCATAATTCTCCAATAGTATGAAATAAATAAGCTAATACTAGCCATTGCATTCCCGAACTTCCATTTGCTTCAAACTCTTTAACTGCAAAAATCATAAACACAAAGCCTAAGCCCATTATAATTGTTCCTGTAGCCATTTTAAATAATGATGACGCTTCTTTATTTTTCAATTTACGTTTAGCCCAAATATTAGCCACCCAAACCGCAAGTAATATAATAAATCCAGCATTTAACCCCTGAAACATTGGTGTTGGAACTAGCCAGCCAAATAGCATTCTGTCTGTTTTTTGTTCAGTGTAAACATTCATCAATCCACCAGCTTGTTCAAAAGCACCCCAAAACACAATAACTAATAAAAAAGAGAGCAGCAATACTAAAAAACGATCCCTCATAATTTGATTTTCTAAACTTTTATAAATCATCATCAGTAACCCTATAACAATAGATAAAAAGATAAAAAGAGCTCCATAACCCCAATGATCAACACCTTCAAATGTAAAACCAGCGTATAGCGATAATGCTAATAATACTATTAGGATGACTAGTTGAATAGGAGATTTAAAAATATTTGAGAATAGCTTAATTAAAGATACATCATTTTTCTTTTCTTCAACTGTAGGTTTATTTCCAACATGTGTAATATATTTTTGTCCATAAACATATACCATTAAACCAAATAACATCGCTATTCCAGCCATACCAAAACCAGCATGCCAACCCCATTTCGCAACCACAAGTCCAATAAAAGTTGTAGCCAATAATGAGCCTAAGTTAATCCCGATATAAAAGATACTAAATCCTTTATCTCGTCTTATATCTCCTTTTTTATAAAGGCCTCCAACCATTGTTGAAATATTAGGTTTTAAACACCCAACTCCCAAAATAATTAAACCTAAACCAGTAAAGAATGCCCAATCAGCTTCAATTGCTAAAGTACCATGCCCTAAACACAAAATAACTGCGCCTAGCATGACTGTTTTTCTCTGACCCAAGACTTTATCAGCTAAAATACCTCCTGGAATTGATATCACATAAACCAACATTACGTACCAACCATATAGTTGATAAGCTTCAAGTTTTGACCAACCTAGACCTGGTCCATCTGCATGACCTGCTTGAGCAATCATATAAATAACCAATAATGCACGCATACCATAATAAGAAAAACGTTCCCACATTTCAGTAAAAAATAGAACATAAAGTCCTACTGGATGTCCCCAAAGTTCTTTTTGATTTGGTTGTAATGTTGTAGTTGACATAAAATTTAGTATTAGTTAGTATTTATTTTTTTATAATAATCTTGTTTTGCACAAGACTTATGTTAAGCGTAACTTTGATAAGAATAAAAGCTGATTTTTAGACAAAATTATGCCAAGTTTACTAAAAAAAATGCAAAAAACCGTAACTATTAACAGTTAAATACGCAATATTGAACAAGACCAAAATATTTATGGTCAAGAATAGTATCTTTGCAACCTTAAATTCAAGCAGATGACCAAAACTATTAGTGGATTTTCAAAACTCTCGAAATCGAAAAAAATCGATTGGATTGTCAACACCTACTTTTCCAACAAAGAGGCCGCTAAAAGTGTTTTAGAACAATATTGGAATTCCAATGACAACCTGCAACAACTTCATGATGAATTCATTGAGAACACAATTACCAACTACTATTTACCTTTAGGAGTCGCGCCAAATTTTTTAATCAATGGGAAATCTTACACTATCCCAATGGCTATTGAAGAGAGTTCTGTTGTAGCTGCGGCCAGTAAAGCCGCGAAGTTTTGGTATGATAGAGGCGGATTTAAAGCAGAAGTACTTTCGACAACAAAAATTGGACAAGTTCATTTTATGTTTCATGGGAATTTAGAAAAACTACAACTGTTTTTTAATTCCGTGAAAGATAAACTTATTACTGAAGCAAAGCCAATCACAAAAAGTATGGAACAGCGTGGTGGTGGTGTTTTAGCTATCGAATTGCGAAATAAAACAAACGCGATAGACAACTATTACCAATTACATGTTTCATTTGAGACGCTTGACGCAATGGGCGCTAATTTTATTAATTCCTGCTTAGAACAATTTGCTAAAACCTTTAAAGCTGAAGCGCAATTATTTGAATTGTTCTCAGAAGATGAAAAAAACATAGAGATTATAATGAGTATATTATCCAATTATGTTCCTGATTGTCTTGTGAGGGCAGAAGTAAGCTGTAATATTGAGGATTTAACAGAAGATAAAACAATATCAGCGACTGACTTTGCAAATACATTTATTCAAGCTGTTAAAATTGCGGAGGTTGAACCCTATAGAGCAGTAACACATAATAAAGGTATTATGAACGGAATAGATGCCGTTGTTTTGGCTACGGGAAATGATTTTAGAGCTGTTGAAGCTGGTGTTCATGCCTACGCTTCTAGAAACGGAAGTTATAGTAGTTTGACACATGCTTCTCTTGAAAATGGTGTCTTTAGATTTTGGATGGAAATTCCTTTAGCACTTGGAACAGTTGGCGGATTAACGAATTTACATCCATTAGTGAAATTAGCGCTCGAATTATTGGATAAACCTTCAGCGAAAGAACTAATGCAAATTGTTGCTGTTGCTGGATTGGCTCAAAATTTTGCAGCACTTCGATCCTTAACTACCACTGGAATTCAAGAGGGTCATATGAAAATGCATTTGATGAATATCTTAAATCTATTAGATGCAAATGCTGATGAAAAAATAAAGCTTACAGAACATTTTAAAACGCATAGCGTTTCACATTCTACGGTTTCTGAAGCACTTCAATCATTAAGATCAAAAAATTAATTGTGAAAGCATATTTCAGTCACGGGAAATTATTAATTACAGGAGAATATGTAGTTCTAGATGGTGCTATAGCGTTAGCAATCCCAACAAAATTTGGACAATCATTAACTGTTGAGAGCATACTAGAACCTAAAATAATTTGGCAAAGTCTAGATGAAAAAGGGCAAGTTTGGTTTGAGGATGAATTTTTCTTCAATCAAAGTGGTGCTATTCTGTCACAAACAACACATGTTGAAACCTCTCAGCGGCTTATTCAAATTTTAGAAACTGCAAGACAGCTCAATCCAGAATTTTTAATGCCTCAATCTGGCGTAAAAGTGATAACTAAATTAGACTTTCCAATTGATTGGGGATTAGGAACTTCTTCATCATTAATAAACAATATTGCAAACTGGGCAGAGATAGATGCCTATACGTTATTAGATAAAACATTTGGTGGTAGTGGTTATGATATAGCCATAGCTCAAAAAAACAGTGCTTTAACCTATCAAATTATTAATCATTCTAGAACGATTAAATGCATTCCTTTTGAACCGACGTTTAAAGATTGTATTTATTTCGTTCATCTGAATAAAAAACAAAATAGCCGGGATGGTATTTCAAAATATAGAACAAACGATTCTGCCCTTACAAATCAGATTTCTAAAATTAACGCAATCACATCTAAGATACTCAATTTCTATTCATTATCTGAGTTTGAATTATTGATTGAACAACATGAAACTATCATTTCCAAGCTTCTTAATCAAAAACCTATAAAGGACATTCTGTTTAATGACTTTGAGGGTAGCATTAAGAGCCTTGGTGCTTGGGGAGGTGATTTTATATTAGTGACCTCAAAACACAACCCTACAGCCTATTTTAATAGTAAAGGGTATACTACTGTTATTTCCTTTAACGACATGATCTATTACTAAAAAAAGCCTCACAATTGTGAGGCTTTTTTTTTATTATGATTTGCTAAATAATTACTAGTAAAAATTAGCTCTATTATCTTCAATATCTGCAGCAGCTTTAAGTGCATTATACACTTTTGAAAGCACGGCATTCGTTCGAGTAGCACTTAAACGGTTCGCAATTGGCTGGTAATTTTCCAATTTTGTTGCCGTATTAACTTTAGTTACTTGCACCATGAATACGCCTTTATTTCCATCAATTAATTTTGAGTTTTCACCTTCTTTCAATCCAAATGCGGCACCAACCACCATAGGTTCTTTTCCCGCACCAACTAAAGTTGGGTTTTTCATATTTACTGCAGAAGCTTTATTAGCTAAAACACTTTGATTTTTAGCTATTTCATCTACAGTTGATGCTGAAATTTTCGCTCTTATTAATTTAGCTTTCTTCTCTTTAATGATTTCGGCATTAGCCGTAGCTGAAGCACTTTCAACACTCATTAAACCAGCCTTATTAATCTTTACTAACTGAACAACAGCATAACCTCCACCTGGAATTGTAAAACGTTTAAAATCGCCTGCTTTAGTTCCTTTTTCATAAGCCCAACGTACAATTGTACGTTGATTTCCTAAACCTGGAATACTTTCGTCTAACACTTTAATACCATTAACAGGCTTAAGGTTGTATTCGTTTTCCGTTGCCGCTTCTTTAAATCCTTTATCTTTACTAGCAAGTTCAAATTTGGAAGTTGTATTAAATATAGCGTTACTTGTATTATCTGAAGGTTCAATTTTTTGAGCTAGAGTTGCAATTTTAATCGCTTTCTTCTCATTTTTCTGTCCTAAAATTTCAATAACGTGAAATCCAAATACTGTTTTTACAACTTCGATATCTCCCACATTTTTTTCAAATTCAAAGTCGTTAAATGGCTTCACCATTGTTCCATATCCATGAAAATCATATTCACCTCCTTTAGCAACACTTCCTGCATCAGAAGATAAGGCTGTTACTAATTCTGGAAATTTAGATGCATCTGCTTTCACAAGAGCTGCAACACTATCAGCAATAATTTTTGCTTCTTCAACTGTGCTCGTCACATCTGGTTTAGCACTACTAGCACCGAGGTGCGGAATTAATATATGTCTAACTTTTACTGAATCTGGCATTTGCTTTTCAGCAACTACTTTAGTGATTTTATAAAATCCATTGTCCTTATATGGTCCAAAAACCTGACCAACAGCTAAAGGATAAATGCTATCTTGAACAGCTTGAGGTAAACCAGATTTAAACACAAAGTTATCATTAAACTTAAGATCAGAATTCGCAGCCAAATAACCGTCATGGTCTGTGGTATCTTTAAATCCTAATTCCGTTTCGTCTACTGCAGTTGTTGTAGTATTATCGGGAGTACCATTTAACAATTTCAATAAGTCATTTTGAATATTAGTTTCATCTTCAAGCGATGCAACTTCTAAAAACTCAACAAATGCAATATCTCTTGAAGCCTCAACTTCATATTTACTTTTATGAGCATTAATATAATTAGAGACATCTGATTTAGTAACTTCAACTAAGCTATCTGGAATTGAAGTAAAAGGCACATTCACAAACTTTAAGTCTACCGTTTCATTCTCCAATAAATAATCCACTTCTGCTTCGGCAAGTGTTACATTTACACCAGCCTTAATCATATTGTAATAGGTTTGCTCTTGTGCACCAACAGCAATTGACTTTTCGTTATTAACCCATTCGTTATAATTTATTTGAAACGTTCCAAGTGGTGCTCTATTTTGAGCATCGCCACGAATAGCCTTTAAATTTGCAATAAATTCATTTAATTTATTTTCATCAAAAACACCATCTGCATTTTGAAACTCAGCATAACTTGAAAAACTTGTTTTCAACAGTTCTCTCATTTGATCCTGTTCAACAGATAATCCTAATTCATCAAACTGACCATTCATTATCGCTTTTCTAACTTCCTGATCATAAACTCTATTCATTGCTTGAGTAGAGGACGCATTAGGTCCTTGTGAACGTTGCGCATTTTCAACTCTAGTCATAAAGTCTTCTCTATTAATATCTGTACCATTAACTGTTGCGACCACATCTTGTGAACCACTGGTTAATGCATCGCTATTTCTGAACAAATCAGATAATACGAATGAGAATAATGCTAACGCAATAATAAGTATTAAAAAAAGTGAACGTTGTCTAATTTTATTTAAAACTGCCATTTTATTGTATTTGTTTGTAAAATATAAGTGGGCGAAAATACCATTTTCTATTAAATAATAAAAGCAGAAGAACAGATTTTATTCACTTTATAACGTTTTAATCTTCTTCAAGTATGCTAAGTGCCACGACATCAATTTTAGTAGAAGAAACCTCCACTATAGTAAACCTGTAATTTTGAATATTAACTTTGTCATTTGGTTGCGGTATTTCCTCTGTCTCATCTACAATTAAACCGCCCAAAGTTTCATAATTCTCACCTTCTGGTAAATTCAATTTATAGGTTTCATTAATATAATCAACCTCTAAACGTGCTGAGAATTTATAATGGCTGTCATCAATCTTTTCTTCTATGAGTTCTATTGTATCATGTTCATCCTCTATTTCACCAAAAAGCTCTTCTACGATATCTTCTATAGTCATAATACCTGACGTCCCTCCATATTCATCAATTACCACTGCCATACTTTTTCGTTTTTTCGTTAAGCTATTTAGCACATCTTTTACTAACATAGTTTCTGGAACATAAACTACAGGCTTTGTTACGGATTTAATGGATATAGGTTTTTTAAATAATTCGAAAGAATGCACGTACCCCAAAATATCATCAATGGTTTCTTTATAAACTAAAATTTTTGACAACCCTGTTGAAGTAAATAATGAATTTATATTTTTTATAGAATCATTAACTTCCACTGCAATAATTTCTGTTCGTGGCACCATCACTTCTCTAGCCTTAACATCTGAGAATTCTAAGGCATTTTGAAATATTTGAATTTCACTATCGACTTCTTCATGTGCTTCGACCGATTCCATCTGCTCACTTATATAATTACCCAAATCCACTTTGGTCATTGCCAATTCTACTTTGTCACCATCAGTTTTAAAAAACCGTTTGAGTATAAAATCTGAAATCCAAATCACAAAAGAAGAAATAAACCAAAATAGTATATAAAACACATAGGCTGGAAACGCAAATATTTTCAAAAACAGATTTGCATAGATTTGAAAAAAAACCTTTGGCAAAAACTCTGCAGTAATTAATATTACAATAGTAGAAATAATAGTTTGGGATAATAAACTCAAATCAACCAATAGATAATTAAGAACTCCATATTGAGTAGGGAGTATCGATTGAAACCAATTCATCAACACATCACCCATTAAAAACCCATATACTACTAAGGCAATATTGTTACCAATGAGCATGGTCGCAATAAATTTAGAAGGCTTAGCAGTTAATTTTCTTAGAATTTTAGACAGAAAGAATTCTTGCTTTTTCTCGATTTCAATATATATCTTATTAGAAGACACATACGCAATTTCCATTCCTGAGAAAAAAGCTGAAAGTAAAAGTGAAATAACAATTATGATGACTGTAGAATCCATAAAATCTTACTTACCTCTATCTTCGAATCGTTTTCTGAATTTTTTTCTAAAGAAAAACATAAAAATGGCTAAAGCTCCAAGTAACAGAGAAATATAAGAGCGATTAGAACCATCATTCCAATTCGAAATCGCATCATAAATAAATAACACCGCAAAAATTAAATATATGTACTGAAAAAACTGAAGTATCTTCATTGAAGTAGATTTTAATTATACCACAAAGATAACGAATTATTTATCTGTATGCATCTAATTTAGATGTAATGGTAACTTAGAACAACCTCAACCTGCTGTTCTTGATTTGAATTTAATTTGCATTAAGGCGTTTCATCTAAAAACACAAGACCGCTACCTTCCATAATTTCGAAGGTTTTAAAATTAGAATCAGAGTCAAACCCATTTCCATTTTGCCTGTTTCTTCCAAATTTTAAGGTCACAGGCCGATTCGTAAATAGCCATTCCCTTTTTTGGTCATAATACAATTGCTCGGCATATAATGTGTCTTTATTATGAGTAGACAATACAACATTGCCTTGAAGATCGATGATATTGGTTTCACTATAATAAATGGCATAATCGGAAACAATTACACTCTTATTATTATCGTCATCAAAAACGATAAGATGAATACCATCGGGATATTCTGAATATGCAAAATCCCTATTCGAATAATCAAGCATTTTAGGGCTAATCAAATTAGCAATTACGCGACCTGTATCTGCAAGTTTTTCGGTGTATTTTAAATTAATGTTTTCGGCAATTCCAATAGGTTCATTTTGTAGAACACCTATTTTCTGAACTTCCTTTAAATTGCTATTACATGAAAAAAACAAAGTCACAGCAAATGCTATGACTAAGTTTTTAATTCTATATAAATTTTTTAATACCATTACAGACCAGGAACTGTTACACTCGCTCCAATCCAGCATCCAATTCTAATGGTTGTTTTTTGGCAATCGCAATTAAATATTTCACTTCTTTGCGGTGCTTTGGCTAAATAATTTGCTGCCGTTTGTGCAGCAGCTTTTTTTAAATTAGCATCTACATTCCCTGCTTTTTTAGCTTCTTTTGCAGCTAACCAAAATACAGCTCTTTTGTTAAAGTTTGTATCTCCGCAGCTATTTGCACTCGCGGCATACATTCCTGCAATAGATAAATATGGTCTTCCGTTAGAAGGGTTCAACTTTAAAGCTTCTCTGTAATAGCCTCTAGCTTGCCCATACTTCCCTTTTTTCTTAAGGATAGATCCAATTCTATTTGCTAGTTTTCCTTTCTTATAATTGTCACTTTCTAACTCAAAAGATTGCTTAAAGTATTCAATTGCCTCATTTAACTTACCATCTTTTAATAATAATCCAGCAACAAAATATTTTGTGTCAGCAGATGGCGCTGTTTCATCATAAGCTTTTACTAGTTTAATATATAATGGATCATCTGTACATTCTTTATTGAACATTCTGCTTACTGCTCTTTTTAACCAAATTGCATCATTCTTAAACTCCTCAAAGTCTTTAGTGTACAATGGTATTAAGTTTTCACAGTTAGCCAAAATCCCTAATTTAGTATCAATACTTCCTGAAATCTTATCGTAATTCTCTAAATAACTATTGTAAGACTTTTTATACTTTCCTTGTTTAGAAGTTAAGGTTTGACCAGCCTCTTCTTTTTTAACTAAAGCGTTCAATTTTTCCGTATAGTTTTTAATCTCGTTCTCAATTTTGTCTGAAACATCATCGTATTTATTAAAAACGTTTTGAATCGGAAATTGACCAGAATTAAATAAATCAACTGCTAAAGAGAAATAGATATATAATCCTTTAGGACTTGTAAAACTTTCTAGATGTGTTTTATATAAATTATCGTATTCATTATAAACTTGTACATCAGATAATCCTAATTCTTTTCTATTATCGTATTTTAATTGAGTTTTATCTTGAAGCACATCTCCAGCTGAGTATTTACTTGGATAGTATTGCATAGCATCATCCCAAACTTTCATTAAATCATGAACATAATGAACCTGTTCTGCACCAGAGGTATTCTTAATTTTATGTTTCAGAATTCGTTCACCATATTGATAAATTGCTCTACTTAACTTAGGGCATTTATTTTTTAATTTCTTCCATGGTTCATATGCTTCGTCATATTTTTTGCTTTTAGCAGCATCAGAAAAAATAGTTAACCAAGTCATACATTCATCGTCTTGCTGCGCAAAACTCACATTCACACTTAAAAACAGGGCCGCTATTATTAAAGTAATTTTCGTCTTCATATTAATTAATTTACCGTTAGTTATATTTTATTTTTTGGAACCATCTATCGTTTAATGACAAACTTATTTGAAGGTTTACAAAATTTTCTTGAATCAAGTTTTGGCTCGTTGTTCCTCTCTTACCAATTTCAAATCCTAAATTAGCATTTGAAAAAATCCCTCCAACTGGTAATCCAACTCCAAAAGATATGCCAAACTCGTTAATTGTTTCATCATTAATTTTCAACCCTGTATTTTCAAAATGCACACCCGCTCTATAAGTGGCTCTTTTCCAGTAATTTGAAAACGAATTGTAATTAGGAATAAAATAACCTCCAAGTGCTATTGTTGATGCATCTACAAAAGTAGCATTATCTATAGAAAAAATTGGATTAGAAAATTCACTCGTTTTTTGGATTGTATATTCAGCACCTAAAAACCATTTTCTTGGCGCGCCAATTCCTGCGCCAAAGGACAACCTCGATGGCAGTGTTAACTCTGTAGTTTTAAGATTATCTGCTTCTAAATCGGCATCAATAGTATTTATAACAAATTCTTGATTGGTTTGTCCATTAATTACTATGGTAGAAAATGATCTTGTATTATTTGAATTGATTGTGCTTTTGGGCGTGTATGTTAACCCAGAAATTAATTCTAACCTATCACTTATCATTGTCTTATAGGTTAATCCCAAATTGAAGTTCAATCCACTCAAATCGGAACGATTATCTTCTCTGGTTTGATATTGAATTATATTACCTTCATCATCATAAAGGATTTCAATCGCACTGTTTTGAATATTACCAAAATTGTAGCTTGCTTCAACTCCCACGCTTAATTTTTCATTAATTTGATATCCCAACCCTGTAAATGCTTTATTAAGACCACCTTCTCCGCGATATCTATTTTTAACATCTCCATCAACGATAGATTCCAATTTATAACCAACTGAAGTATACGGCAAGAGTCCGAAACCAAATCCAAATTTTCCCATCGGAACCGATAAGGCAAAATAATCGAATGTTGTTGTACTTGCTTTCTCACTTCCTGAATCACTCTCTAAATTCAAACTTGAATAACTCGCTCCAACCGCAAATTTAACTGGGCGGCTTTCATTATTAAACGTTTTTAAATTTGTTCCTGCGTATCCAGCCGGATTTCTGAGATTAACATGAATACTATCTGTAAATATGCTCAGCCCCCCCATACTTCTGTTCTCTACAGTTCCTTTAAATTTTAAGCTTCCAATTCCATAAAAAGAATAGGGTGACGCTGTACCCTCTTGTGCATAAGATTGCATTGCAAAAGCAGCTATTAAAACTATTACAAGTTTTTTTATCATTAGTTTGAATTAAATTCTAAAATAAAGTTTAAACCTTCTAAAAGAAAATTTGAATTGGCAAATATGCCATTTTTTAATTGTTTTGACAAGAAATCTGTATCTCCACCTGTTAAAATAATTGTTAAATCCACATGTTTTTGTTTATAGGTATCTATAACTCCATCAATTTCATTAATAATTCCAAATTGAACACCTGAATGAATGGAACTTGCCGTCGAATCTCCAATAATATCTTTTGGTATTTTTGATTCTAATAACGGTAAATTTGCTGTCAAATTATGTAACGACTGATAACGTAATCGAATTCCAGGTGAAATTGCACCTCCATAATACTCGTTTTTATAAGAAATAAAATCATAAGTTATACATGAACCCGCATCAATAATGAGTACATTTTTATTTTTAAATTGCTGAACTGATGCACTGACTAAAGCCATGCGGTCTACACCTAAAGTTTTTGGTGTTTTATAAAAATTCTTGAAAGGCAACTTTGTGTCATGCGTAAGACATAGCACATCATAATATATTTTAACGACATCAATTTGTGATCTTTCTAATCGCCCTACAGAAGAAATTATTACCTTTTTAATATTTTTAAATTCATTGCGAATCTTTTTAAACTCTTTTATAAAATCTTCAACGCCACATACCTTCCGTGACTTTATTTTAAAGTTCTGAAAAACAGCGAGTTTAACATAGGAATTACCAACATCAATTATTAAGTTCATAGCTTAAGTAAAAGTTGTAAATTTACAAAACCATTTTTTATTAGTTTTTCTTTTGCGAATATTAAAAATGGATTTATATTTGCAACCGCTTTAAGCAATGGTGCCTTAGCTCAGTTGGTAGAGCAATGGACTGAAAATCCATGTGTCCCTGGTTCGATTCCTGGAGGCACCACCACTAAAAACCCGAACAGATTGTTCGGGTTTTTTGGTTTTATAAGGTGCTGATTCGTGTGTTAATAAATCGAAATACTTTAAAAAAATTTATTAATTGACCAGAACCAATTGAAAATAACTGTGATAAATTACAGTTGTTAAAACTTTATCTTGAGTTTGTCTAAAGGAGTATTCTTTACTATAAAATCACCCTCAACCCCTTCAAATTTTAGTCAAAACAAACCTTAGGGAAAAATTGCCAACTCCTCGGGAAATTCTACCTAATCTTTTCTCGCTTTCTCATCACATCTTTGCTGTATCAAAATATTTATAAACATTAAAATATAAAAACATGAAAAAAGTAATTTTAACATTCGTACTACTTATGGGAGTAACAAGTGCATTCGCACAACTTCCTGACAATGAATTTGACATCGATGGCGTAACAGCTATTGTAATTACAGATCCTCAAAACGATTTTTTAAGTCCACAGGGTGTCACTTGGGGAGTTGTTGGTGAAAGTGTTACAGCCAACAACACTGTAGAAAATTTGGAAACAATTTTTAAATTAGCTGAAGCTAATGGTATTAAAGTATTTATCTCTCCACATTACTATTATAAACATGATCACAATTGGAAATTTGAAGGTGCATTAGAAAAATTGATGCACAACATTAACATGTTTGATCGTGGTGACCAATTAAATACAGCAGGCTTTGAAGGTTCGGGAGCCGACTTTTTAGAACTATATAAAAAGTATATCGAAAAAGATTTTGTTACTGTTGTTGGACCTCATAAAGTATATGGTCCTGAACAAAATGACTTGAGCTTACAGTTAAGAAAACAAAAAATAGACAAAGTCATTTTAGCTGGAATGTCTGGTAATTTATGTGTGGAAGCGCATATGAGAGAACTTATCGAAGATGGGTTTGAAGTAGCCGTTGTTGGCGATGCAACAGCATCTGCAATTATCCCTGGACATGATGGAAATGCTGCAGCTCAAACGAACTTCAGATTTATTGCTAGTCACGTGTATAGCACAAAAGAACTTGCGGAAAAATTAAAAAAGTAGCACAACAAATTATCAATTAATAAAATATATACTAAATGAATACCATTTCAAAACTGGTTCTAGAGCCAAAAACAATCGATACTGCAGATGCAATTTCTGCTAAAATTTTAGAAGCGGCAAAAAAAGGTATGGGAATGATCCCAAATATGTACGCCACGATGGCAAACAATACAGCCTTGTTCGACGCGTATAGCCATTCTTATAAAACCTTTAGAGAAAATGCTGGATTTACATCTCAAGAACAGGAAATAATATTTCTATCCATCGCATTTGAAAACGAATGTGATTACTGCATGTCTGCACATAGTTTTGTAGCAGATAAAATGAGTAAGGTACCAACTGAAGTTACCGATGCCATTAGAAACAATACCGAAATAGAAGATGCAAGATACAAAGCACTTAGCAGGTTTAGTCGTGTGATGACTGCTAAACGAGGGAATCCATCTCCAGAAGATATTGATGCCTTTTTAGCTGCAGGATATACAGAAAATCACATTCTTGGTGTCATTGCTGGAATTGGAGTAAAAACCATGAGTAATTATTTTAACCATGTGTTTAACACACCGGTAGATGCCGCTTTTTCAAGTCGAACATGGGTAAAACCAAATTAATTTAAAGCAAAACGATATTATGAGTAATTATAAAAACAAAGTCGCCTTCGTCATAGGTGGCACAAGTGGTATTGGACTTGCAACTGTGAACACCTTATTGGAAGGAGGTGCTAAAGTACATATAGCAGGTAGAAATGTATATAAAGTTGATGATTTAGATCAATTAGTGAAGCACCGTGCTGATATTACAAATGAAGCAGATGTACAGGAATTAATTGGGAAGATTGATAGCTTGGATAACTTAGACTATTTAGTTAATGCTTCAGGCATTTTTGCCCCGAAAGCCTTTTTAGAACATACTATAGAAGATTATGATGGATATCAAGATTTAAACCGAGGGTTCTTTTTTATTACACAGGCTGCTGCTAAGAAAATGAAAGCGACCAATGGTGGTGCTATTGTAAATGTTGGATCGATGTGGGCCAAACAAGCGATTAAAGCGACACCTTCATCTGCCTACTCCATGCAAAAAGCAGGATTACATAGTTTGACACAACATTTAGCAATGGAATTGGCTGACGCTAACATTAGAGTTAACGCTGTGTCACCAGCAGTCGTAAACACACCCGTGTATCACTCAGTATTTGGCAGTAAAGAAGCCGCTGATGAAGCCTTAGAAGGGTTTCACAATTTCCACCCAATTGGTAGAAACGGAACACCACAGGATATAGCAAATGCCATTACCTACCTGTTGTCTGATAAAGCATCCTGGATCACAGGAGCTATTTGGGATGTAGATGGTGGTGTTATTGCCGGAAGGAATTAACGAAGAAAAAGTGTTGATTAATAGCGGAAAAAGTATCAATCGTATTACGGTTGGTGCTTTTTTTTTATGTTTAATAGAAACATCTAAAGTTTAGTATCTTCGCATTCCATATATAATGAATTATGGTTTTAGCGATATAACAATGAAATTTATAGGAAACACTAATGAATATCTTCAATTAAAAACACTTGAGCAATGCGACTGCAGTGTGTTTAGAGAAATCATTGAAGGCAGCCTTACTATTTTATGGTTTCAGAGTGATGCCAATGAACTTGTTATTGATGGGAAGATATATACATTCAATAAAAATCAAATTGTGTTCCTAACCGAATTTCATCAAGTAACTGTAAACCATCTGGAATCCACACGCTTTTTAAGATTTAACAGACATTTTTATTGTGTGATCGATCATGATACCGAGGTAGGCTGTAAAGGGCTTTTGTTTTTCGGCGCATCACAATTACCAGTCATAACAATTTCAGAAAAAGACTTGCTTCAGTTTGAGACACTTTGGACTATGTTTAGTATTGAAATGCAGTCTAAAGACAGCCTGCAAATTGACATGTTACAAATGATGCTAAAACGTTATTTGATTTTATGCACACGTTTATTTAAAGCCCAAGATCAGTATCCGGAAGAAAAAATTGAAATAGATATTATTAGAGATTTCAACTTTTTAGTAGAGCAACATTTTAAAACAAAACACAGTGTTGCTGAATATGCCGAACTTTTAAATAAATCGCCAAAAACCCTATCAAATATATTTTCAAAAATAGGATCTAAAACACCTTTACAATATATTCATGAGCGCAAAATGCTAGAAGCTCGACGCCGTTTACGTTATTCTGATATGCAAATTCAGGAAATCGCTTATGAAATTGGCTATGATGATATTCAGGCATTTAGTCGTTTTTTCAAAAAACAAGAAGGCGTATCTCCATCTGTTTTCAAAGAAAATATGTAGTCGGGAATAATTGCCAACTACTAAGGAAAACTTACCTACCACATAACTCCACTATCTTCGGATCTTTGCTTCATAATAACACAACAATTATATATTATGGAAACAGCAAAACAAAACAATTACAAATCGAATTTATCAAACTTCGAAGTGATGACGAATACAAAAAGGTCATTATGGAACAGTCGTAGACGTAATTCATATATAACAAAATTCAAGTTTAATTAAAACAAAGTTGATATGAAAACAATAGAAAATAACGAAGATTACAACAAGTTAATGGATCAGGACAAACCAGTTCTTTTAGATTTTTATGCAGATTGGTGTGGCCCTTGTCAGACTTTATTACCTACCGTAGATAAGTTATCTAAGGAGTATGAGGGCAAGATTGAAATCCAAAAAGTAAATGTAGATCAAAACAAAGAATTGGCAGCAAAATTCGGAATTAGAAGTATTCCTGCATTATTCTTTTTAAAAAACTCGGAAATAGTAGATCACGCACATGGTTTGCAATCTGAATCAGAATTAAGAAAAAAACTGGATGCATTACTAAATTAAGAAGCTCTTAAAACCTCACAATTAAAACCCGAACAAACAGTTCGGGTTTTTTGGTTTTATTAAGGGTCAATTACGTGCTGAATTCTTTATAAAAAATAGTATATTAGCTTGTTTGATTAATTTCTCGCACTTAAATTCACAATAGCTTTTTGCTATTAATTCAATACAATAAATGAGTAATAAAAATAAATTCATGAAAGAAGCAGTAAATGCTGCGCTAAAAGGAATGAATAATAATGAAGGAGGTCCTTTTGGATGTGTTGTTGTTAAAGACGGAATAATTATTGGGCGCGGAAACAATAAAGTCACCTCCACTAATGACCCAACGGCTCATGCAGAAGTGACTGCTATTAGAGATGCTTGTAAATACTTGAACTCATTTCAATTGGAAGGCTGCGAAATTTATACGTCTTGCGAACCTTGCCCAATGTGTTTAGGAGCCATTTATTGGGCGCGTCCTGATAAAGTTTACTATGGAAGTAATCAAATTGATGCCGCAAATATTGGTTTTGATGATGCATTCATTTACAAAGAAATCCCACTCCCTTATGAACAACGTAGTATTCCTTTTGAACAACTTGCTCGAGACATTGCATTAGAACCTTTTAACGAATGGGTAAGAAAAGAAGATAAAACTAAATATTAATTGATTTTATATGATTGAATTCATCCTGAATAACAAAACCATTAAAACGTCTCTTAATTCTGGGATGACCTTATCGGATTTTATCAGGTATGAGCAGCGATTAACAGGCACAAAAATAGGTTGTCGAGAAGGTGACTGTGGTGCATGCACAGTGCTTATTGGCACATTGAAAGAGGACAAAACCATTTCCTACCAAAGCATCACGTCTTGTATTTCTCCTCTAGGGAATGCTCATGGAAAACATGTGGTCACAATTGAAGGAATGAATTTGCAAAATCGCTTAAATTCTTCCCAATTGGCTATGAAATCTAATTATGCGACACAATGCGGATTTTGCACACCAGGATTTATAGTATCTCTAACTGGTTTTGCACTTTCCAAAAATGAAAAAACTAATGAAAACGCACTTAATGCAATTAGTGGCAACATTTGTAGATGTACAGGTTATAAATCTATAGAAAAAGCTGCAAGTGAAGTCTGTTCAAACTTGAATCTTCATAAAGATTCAATATCTTTAGAGTGGCTTATTGATAACTACTTTATTCCTAAATACTTTAAGGACATACCTGGAAAACTAAACCAATTAACAACCGATACTCTACAACAAAACGGTACGCTATATATATCAGGAGGAACAGATCTATATGTACAACAGGCAGATAATTTAATTGAGAACGATGTACATCTCATTGCTGAAAACAACTTATTTAAGGGAGTAACAATAGATAAAAACGAATGTATTCTAGGATCAAATGCTACAGTAACAGATTTATGGAATAATTCGGAGTTGAATACTCAATTTCCTAATCTCAGAAAATATTTAAAACTCGTCTCTTCAGAACAAATAAGGAATATGGCTTCCTTTGGTGGAAATATAGTAAACGCATCTCCAATTGGTGATATGACCATTTTCCTTTTGGCCTTGAATAGTAATATAACGATCTCTAATTCAAATGATGACCAACGAAGTCTTTTGTTGAATGACTTTTATCAAGGTTACAAAACATATGATTTAAAAGATGACGAACTCATTTCATCCATTAATTTTAAAATTCAAAGAGAACACTCCTATTTTAATTTCGAAAAAGTTAGTAAACGAACCCATTTAGACATTTCTAGTGTAAATTCAGCAATCTCTTTGACTGTAGAAAAACAAACCATTTCTGAAGCTCATGTCTCCATTGGTGGCGTTGCTGCCATTCCAAAGTATTTACATCAAACTTCTGAATTCTTGAAAGGTAAAAATTTGAATACTCAACTAATCATTGATGCGAATGAAATTTTGCAAACTGAAATTTCACCAATTAGTGATGTTCGTGGATCTAGTAATTATAAACGATTATTAGCACGACAATTATTTTACGCACATTTTACCGAGTTATTTCCTGAATTATTCACACTAAATGATTTCGTCCAATATGCATAAAAACAATCAAAATACTATTTTAAAAAACAAGCTCTCCGAGGTGACTTTAGCTCTAAAGCAAAGTGTAAAAAACTTAGACTCTTATACGCATGTTCGTGGAGAATCATTGTATGTAGACGATGTCAATATAAGACAAGGCACATTTCATGCTGTTGTTTTTGATTCGCCAAAAGCACACGGTATAATAAAGCATATTGATTATTCTAAAGCTGAAGGATTAGATGGTGTTGAACACATTTTTACCTATAAAGACATTCCAGGTGAAAACCAAATTGGAGGCATTTTTCCTGATGAACCTTTATTTGCTGAAGATGAAGTTCATTTTTCGGGTATGCCAATAGCGCTTATTGTAGCAAAATCTGAATTTATAGCAAGGCAAGCACGTCGTTTAATTGAGATTGAAATTGAAGAACTTCCTGTAATTACCACGACCAAAGAAGCTAAAGAAAAGGGTAGTTTCATTAATGCTCCACGATCATTTAGTTTAGGGAATACAACCGACGCATTTAAAAAATGTGACTATGTTTTTGAAGGTGAAACATTCTCAAACGGTCAGGAACATCTATATATTGAAGCTCAAGGAGCGTACGCTGAACCTTTAGAAAATGGAGCTATAAAAATTACATCTTCAACACAAGGGCCAACAGCGGTACAAAAAACAACGGCAAAAGTTCTAGGAATTGCAATGCATAAAATTGAAGTCGATGTCACGCGACTTGGCGGCGGATTTGGTGGAAAGGAAGATCAAGCAACACCATGGGCAGTTATGGTAGCTTTAGCAACCTACCACTTGAATCAATCTGTGAAATTGATTTTAAATCGTCATGATGATTTACGAATGACTGGAAAACGTCATCCTTACGAAAGCAGTTATAAAATTGGCTTGTCTAAAGACTTGAAAATTCTAGCTTATGAAGCTGAATTTTTACAAAACTCAGGAGCTGCAGCAGATTTATCGCCTGCTATTGCTGAGCGTACCCTTTTTCACGCTACCAATAGTTATTACATTGAAAATGTGAAATCAACAGTACATAGCTGCAAAACTAATTTACCTCCAAATACGGCTTTTCGAGGTTTTGGAGGACCTCAAGGCATGTTTGTTATAGAATCTGCAATTGCAAAAGCAGCATCGGAAATTGGGGTTAAATCTAGAGAAATTCAAGAAGTCAATTTACTGAAAGAAAATGATAGGTTTTCTTATGGTCAAATAGCCAAATTAGTTGAAGCTCAAAACACATGGGATTCTGCGAAAACAATATATAATTTGGAAGCTCTTGAAAATGAGGTCGAAGAATTTAATGAAAATAATGAATCATTCAAAAAAGGACTAGCGCTTATGCCGATTACTTTTGGCATTTCATTTACGAACACTCCAATGAACCATGCACGAGCTTTAGTTCATATCTATCAGGACGGAAGTGTTGGTATTAGTACTGCTGCTGTTGAAATGGGACAAGGCGTTAACACTAAAATGATGCAAATTGCTTCGGATGTGTTTTCCATTCCATTGACAAAAATAAAAATAGAAACAACCAACACAACACGTGTTGCAAACACCTCGCCTTCTGCAGCAAGTTCAACTGCAGATCTAAATGGCAAAGCAACATTAAAAGCATGTAATGCTCTGCTTAAGCGTTTGAAAGAAATCGTAGCTAGTGAGTTCAAAGTTTCCGTAAAGGCCATTCAAATAAAAAATGAATCTGTCTATATAAATCAAAAGAAATCATGGCTAAAGTGGAATGAATTGATTGCTAAAGCAATGTTATTACGTGTAGCACTGACTGAAAATGCACATTATGCCACACCTGAAATTCATTTTGATAAAACTAAAGAAAAAGGGCATCCTTTTGCCTATCATGTTTATGGTACGGCTATATTGACAACTACTGTAGATTGTACACGAGGCACGTATGAATTTGATTCGGTTAAAATAGTCCATGATTATGGAAAAAGCATGAATGAAGGTATTGATTTAGGACAAGTTGAAGGAGCGCTAGTTCAAGGAATTGGATGGATGACCATGGAGGAAATTGCTTATAATGAAGAGGGGCAATTACTTTCAAATGCATTGTCAACATACAAAGTGCCAGATATTTTTTCAGTGCCAAAAAATATTGAGGTAATTCCTGTAGAAACCGAAGGAAATGATATGGCTATATTAAAATCTAAAGCCGTTGGTGAGCCGCCTTTGATGTATGGTATTGGCGCCTATTTTGCGCTGCAAAATGCGATTACTGCGTTTAATCCGAATCACAAATTACAATTTCATGCGCCAATGACACCCGAAAAAGTATTAATGAGTTTATATGAAGATTAATGATAACATTTTTGATGTCTTTCCTGAATTAGAAAGTGAAAGACTTCAATTTAGAGCTTATAAAAATGAGGATGCCAAGAGATTACTCAGTATAAGATCCAATGCCTTAGTTTCTAAATATATGGATACAACACTTCCTGTAACTGTAGAAGATTCTAAACAGAGAATTGCGAAAATACAATCCTCTTTTAATGATAAAACTGGTATTACATGGGCTATAATAGAGAAATCTTCAAATATGTTAATTGGAGATTTTGGGATTTGGCGATTTGACAAAAATAATTCTCGTGGTGAGATTGGCTATGTACTATCACCTGAATTTTGGGGTAAAGGCTATATGACTGAAGCATTTACAACATTGGTTAATTTTGCGTTTAGCAAGTTAAATCTACATAGTCTAGAAGCAAATATCAATCCTGAAAATGAAAATTCTAAAATATTACTATCTAAGTTTGGCTTTAAACAAGAGGCCTATTTTAGGGAGAATTATTTTTACAATGGTCGTTTTTTAGATAGTGAAATTTATTGTTTACTTAAATCAGATATTGAATAATTAATGACGGAATTTCTTATATATAGTAAGCGTTGCTTCATCAATAATCGGTTTGTTGAAGCAACAATTCATGTTAAAAACAGACGCATTCATGAGATATATTTTTCAATTCAAAAAATAGAAAACATTCCTTTTCTGGACTATGACAATCTCATCGTCATGCCTGGCATTATTGATGCTCATGTTCATATTAACGAACCTGGAAGAGACCATTGGGAAGGATTTAATACAGCAACAAGAGCAGCAGCCATTGGTGGTGTTACTACACTTATAGAGATGCCTTTGAATGCAAGTCCAGTTACAACTAATGTTAATGCTTTTAAACTTAAGCAGAAAGCTTCTGAGAATAAATTACACGTGAATTGCGGTTTTTATGGCGGTGTTATTCCAACTAATACGATTGATATAGAATCACTTATCGAGGCTGGTGTTTTTGGAATTAAAGGGTTTTTAACACATTCTGGTATTGATGAGTTTCCTAATATATCTAAGAACCATTTAGAAGCAATAGCTCCAATTCTAAAAAAACATAATATCCCTCTTCTTTTACATTGTGAAGTGAGCGATAACGATGTACCATTTGTAAACAATCCTAAAAGCTATCAGAATTATTTAGAATCGCGACCTCAACATTGGGAAACCAATGCTATAAATATTGCATTAGAAATTCAAAAACAATTTGACATCAGAGTTCACATCGTTCACTTATCTGCATCTAATGGTATAAATCGGATTACGGAACGAAAAGAATCTACAAACAGATTAACTGTCGAGACTTGTCCGCACTACCTCTATTTTTATGCTGAAGACATCCCGGATGAATCTCCTATATTTAAATGTGCACCTCCTATACGTGAAAAAGCAAACAATGATAAACTATGGAAGTTTCTTCTCAATGATGGCTTTGATTTTTTAGGATCCGACCACTCACCCGCTCCACCAGAACGCAAACAACTAGAAAGTGGAGATTTTTTCAAAGCTTGGGGTGGTATTTCTGGATTACAATTTACCTTGCCTATATTATTTTCTGAATGCAAAAAAAGAGGAATGGCAATAGAGAAATTGATTCCACTGCTAACAAATAATCCTGCCAAATTTCTAGGACTAGATTCTAAAAAAGGTGCCTTAGGAATAGGGTTTGATGCTGATATAACAGTTTGGGATGACACTAAAGAATTTAAAATTAATGAAGATACCATTCAGCATAAACACAAAGCAACACCATATTTAAACGAAACCGTATTTGGAAAAGTAATTCATACATTTGTTAATGGCGCTCACGTGGTTAAAGATTCGAAAATTAAAACTCTTGAACAAGGACAATTACTTTTAAAAGATAGATGACAGAAGATACTTTATTACACTATACAGATCTTGCCTCCGAGCAAATTGGAGGACAAGTTTTATTTGCTACTGATGATTTTTTCGCAGAGAAAGAAAATTTAATAAAAGAAGGACGCGGTGTATTCATCCCAGACAAATACACGGAACAAGGAAAGTGGATGGATGGATGGGAATCTCGAAGAAAACGAACCTCTGGTCATGATTGGGCAATAATAAAGTTAGGCGCTCATGGCGTTATAAAAGGCTTCGATATAGATACGAATCACTTTCTTGGAAATCATCCGCCTTTTGCGTCCGTTGAGGCCATAAACTTAAAAGAAGACCTAGATCATTGGAGTAATGCCGATAATTTAGACTGGGATGAAGTATTAACTAAATCGCCATTGGATCCAGGAAGTCAACATTTTTTTGAAATCAGTTCAGATGCTATTTATACACATTTAAGATTACATATTTATCCTGATGGAGGTGTTGCTAGATTTAGAGTCTTTGGAGAAGTTTTTAAGGACTGGTCTACAATAAAAGAAGATGAACTTGTAGACTTAGCTCTTGTGAATAACTGCGGCAAGGCATTGCATTGTAACGATATGTTTTTTAGTGTTATGGACAATCTCATTACACCGACAACAGGTAAAAATATGGGAGACGGTTGGGAAACCAAACGTAACAGAACACCTAATAATGTCGATTATGTAATTTTGCGTCTCGGACATCCAGGAATTGTTAAAAAAATTACAGTTGACACTAAACATTTTAAAGGAAATTACCCTGATTCTTGTGCTATTGATGCTTGCTATTGCGAAGACGAATCTGAGATTTTAAATTCAGAGCATGAATGGTTCCCTTTGCTTCCTCAGATGAAATTAGGCGCAGATCAAGAGCATCATTTCGAAGAACAAATACAACCTATCAATCAACCCATATCACATGTCAAATTAAAAATTTATCCTGATGGAGGTATCAGTAGATTACGAATTTTAGGTACCATAAAATAGATTTAATGATAGAAATAATTTCACTTATAGCTTGGCTTGTTATTTTTACAGTAATCATTGGGGCTACATATAAATTACACCATTTAATTAAAGCGTTTAAGGCTGAAAACAATGAAGAAAAAGCAGATTCACTGCAAACTGCTCAAAATTGGTTTTATGCTTTAATTGTTTTTGCTTCTGTTTGTGGTATTGGCATACTATACTTGTTTATTAAAGATTCTATTTACGAAAGTCACTTTTTTGAATGGTTGAATTTATCCGTACGATTGATTCACATTACATTTGGAATTGCTTGGATTGGCGCGTCATTTTATTTCGTCTTTCTTGAAAATGCCTTAAATAGAACTGAAGGTGTTCGAGATGAACTGGCCGGAAATTTATGGGCCGTTCATGGTGGTGGATTTTATTATTTGGAAAAATACAAACTCGCTCCTAAGGAAATTCCTAAACAGTTACATTGGTTTAAATATGAAGCCTATTTTACTTGGCTTTCAGGATTTTGTTTACTCGCTATTGTCTATTATTTCAATTCGAGTTCGTACATGATTGACCCAGAAGTAATGGTCCTTAAACCAATGGAAGCTATTGCAATAAGCATTAGTTCGTTAATCATAGGTTGGATTCTTTATGATCAAATATGTAAACGTTTTAGCAATAATAAAATTGCTTTTACACTTGCTATTACTGCGTTGGTAGTTCTATTTGCTTGGTTTTATGCACAAGTATTTAGTGGTCGAGCTGCGTATATTCATTTTGGTGCATTCCTTGGAACCTTGATGGCTGCAAATGTGTTTTTTATAATAATCCCAGGGCAAAAACGAATGGTTGCTGCCGCAAAAAAAGGCAAAGAACCAAATCCTGCAGATGGTAAAGCTGCATTTTTACGTTCGTATACCAATAATTATTTTACGCTTCCTGTGTTGTTTGTCATGATCAGTAATCATTTTCCAAGTACGTTTGGAAATAGTTATCAATGGATTATTCTTATTGGAATTACATTGGGAACAGCTGGAGTAAAACACTATTTAAATATTCGAGAAAAAGGACAGCTTTCTGTTTGGGTAATGCCTATTTCTATATTAATTTTATTCGGAATGGCTTTTATGACTGCTCCTACTAAACCTAAATATGAAAATTGTATGGAAACAGTATCATTTGTAGAAGTGCAAACCATCATTAATAACAGGTGTACATCCTGTCATTCGTCAAATCCAACAGATGACATATGGAAAGTTGCGCCTAATGGTATAAAGTATGATACTGCAGAACAAATATATAATTTAAGAGATAAAATATTTCAACGTGTAGTGGTTAGCAAGAATATGCCATTTAACAACAACCAGACCGAAATGACACCGGAAGAACGCGACATGATTAATTGCTGGATAAATCAAGGCGCACCAAAATAAAAACTATGATAACATTAAGTCAACTGAATGAATTATCTGAAAAAGATTGTGTTTCAAAATTAGAATTATGCTGTGTTTCAAAAACATGGGTTTCAAAAATGGTAGAAAGTAGACCTTTTGATTCAGAAGAAGTCCTAATTAAAAAAGCAGCTTCTATTTGGTATAATGATTGTTCTATTTCGGATTATGAAGAAGCTTTTACAGGACATCCAAAAATTGGAAACGTTGAAAGTTTAAAAGAGAAATATGCGCATACTGCAGAATGGGCTAGTAATGAACAATCCAAAGTATCAGAAGCAGATATTAACATTATTAAAGCTCTGGCTAGTGCAAATCAACACTACGAATCTAAATTTGGTTTTATCTTTATCGTTAGTGCCAGTGGTAAATCAGCTGAAGAAATGCTGGCCATTATTAATACAAGATTACTGCATGAAATCGAAGATGAAATCTATGTTGCGATGAATGAACAGCATAAAATTACAGTGATACGCCTTACAAAATTGATTGAGAAGTTTTCAGAAAATGTCGATTTGAGTAGCCATATCACAACACATGCTTTAGACACATCCATAGGACAACCAGCAAACCGCATGATCATCACTTTAAAAGGTTTGCGCCATAACCAATGGAAACCTATGAGTGTTGGAATTACCAATGACGATGGTAGAATTTCCGACATTCTCCCTTCTGGGCGATTATTAATTCCTGGAGTCTACACAATGACATTCGACTCTGGAACATATTACAAGAACAATAATCAAAACGGTTTTTACCCGGAAGCATCAATACAATTTGAAGTTACAGACAATAGTCACTATCATATACCATTATTAATAAATCCTTTTGGGTATTCCACCTATAGAGGAACTTAGAAAACATACATTGAGAACTATTGTCATTACGAGGAACAAAGTGACGTGGTAATCTCAGTTAAACATTTAGATTGCCACAGTAATTAAATTTGCTTCGCAATGACATAAAAAGCAACACTATGAATTTAAGTATTTCAGAGACTAATAAATCAAGTATTTTTGGCGATTTAAAAACGGCTAATCTTGCATTCAATAAAATATACCGAGGAGATCGTGAAGACAGACAACCTATCCATACTGTTTATGGAGGCGCGAATCTATTTAAGTCCAATACAACTGATGTTTTAGGAGGAATTGCGCTCAAATCCTTATTGCATTACGCAGCGAATTTTGTGGATTTTGGAAAAGCATTCAATCTTAGAGGCAGCGATTCTTTACCAAATTCTGAGTCTGATCAATTAGAACTTGCTCAAGAATTGGCATTACTGTCAAGTGAAGATTTAAAAGCACATCCTGCTGGATTCTCGTATAACATCTATCAAAAAGTTATTGCAAAGCTTAAGAAAGAAGGTGTTGAAGATTTTAGAATCGATTTTGAAGACGGTTTTGGAAATCGATCCGACAGAGAAGAAGATGAAACGGCCATCTTCGCTGCTAAGGAAGTCGCTAAAGGAATGCAAAATCAAACGCTTTCGCCATTTATAGGAATTCGAATCAAACCTTTTACTGAAGAACTAAAAGATCGTGGTTTACGAACGCTCGACTTATTTCTTAGTACACTTCTTTCAGAATCAAAAGGAACGCTTCCGGATAACTTTGTGGTTATGTTACCAAAAGTTACAATTCCGGAACAGATTATAGCTTTGGTTTCCTTTTTTGAAATTATAGAAGATTCTTTTAATCTTGAATCTGGGACTTTAAAAATGGAAATGATGGTAGAAACTACGCAATCCATTATGGACCATAATGGCACAAATCCACTATATCGATTTATACTAGCCAGTAAAGGACGTTGTATCGCTACTCATTTTGGAACCTACGATTATACAGCTTCCAATAATATTACGGCCAGCTATCAAGAAATGGATCACGATGTTTGTGATTTTGCGCATTACACGACTAAAGTTGCATTGGCACATACGGGTATTTGGTTATCTGATGGCGCCACGAATACAATGCCAATTGGACCTCATCGCGGTGAATTAACTGAGACTCAAGAAATAGAAAACAAAGACGTTGTTCATAGAGCTTGGCTTAAAGGTTACGAGCACATTCGACATTCATTATACAAAGGTTTATATCAAGGTTGGGACTTAAATCCAGCGCAACTCCCTATGAGATACACAGCGGTTTATGCGTTCTTTTTAGAAAGCTATGATGATGCCGTAGTTCGATTAAAAACGTTTGTTGAAAAAGCAGCTCAAGCTACTTTAATAGGTGATACTTTTGATGATGCGGCAACTGGACAAGGCTTACTTAACTACTTTTTAAAAGCACTAAATAGTGGTGCCATTACCATAGACGAAGTTTTAGTAACAGGATTAACATTAGACGAAATTAGAACGCGTTCTTTTGCCAAAATACTAAAAGATAGACGTGCCAAATTGTAATGATTTGTCATTCCGACAAAGCGACCAAAGAAGCGATGAGGAATCTCATTAAGAGATTCTTCACTTAGTTCAGAATGACAGCTATTCTTTGTAATGAACTTGCAATAATTGAGCTACAACACTAATAGCAATTTCTTTAGGTGCATTTCCCCCAAGGTCGATTCCAATAGGACAAACTACGTTGCTCATACCTTCTTTGATATTTAAGTCGTTTATGAGCATATTATTAAATCGTACACGTTTTGTTTTGCTTCCTATAAGTCCTATATATTTAGTACCATTTTGCAATGCCAATGAGATAACATCAAAATCTATTGCATGATCATGAGTTAATACCAAAACATAGCAATTAGTACTCCATCGTACGGCGTCCTTAAAGGTTTTAAAATCATTCGTATTTACAGAAATGGTCGTTATTGTCTTTGGTACATCTATTTTTGAAAACCAATCTTCACGTGAATCAATGAGATTTACTTTAAATGGTGTATCGGCCAGTAGCTTGCATATTTCGACTCCAATGTGTCCGGCTCCAAACAAAAAAAGTTCTGGGGATTGATTCATAGGTTCTATAATTAATTCAACTTTTCCACCGCAACATTGTTCAAATTCTGGCCCGAGTGTAAAGGTTAATTCAATAATTCTATTTTCATTTATTGCGGTGACAGCTTCATCAATGGCTTTAAATTCAAGTTTCCCTCCTCCTATTGTTCCATGAATCATTCCAGATTTAGTTACAATCATTCTTGATGACACCACACAAGGAGTCGAACCCAAACACTTAGTTACAGTTACTAGTGCAACAGGTTCTTGCTTTTCTTCATACTGTTGTAAGATGTCAATCCAATTCTGCATAAATCATAAAATGACAATAAAAATAAGGCTTTTTTAGTTGAAACGATCTTCTCAAAAAAAGATGATTTATTCAAAATGATAACTTACCAATAATTGCGTAATTTTATTGTAAACTTTTAACGAGTTTTACGTCTGATTAACTCACAAATAACAACACTTATGGCAAAATCCTATTATGATCCAGCAGATCTAAGAAAATTCGGAAATATTACTGATTGGAGTGAAGAACTAGGCACTAAATTTTTCGATTATTATAGTAAAGTATTTGAAGAAGGTGCGCTGTCTGCCCGTGAAAAATCATTAATTGCTTTAGCCGTTTCCCATGTTGTAAAATGCCCTTATTGTATTGATGCCTATAGTAAAGATGGCTTGCAACGGGGCATCACCAAGGAAGAAATGATGGAAGCTGTTCATGCTGGAGCTGCAATTGAAAGTGGAGCAACGCTAGTACATGCGGTGCAAATGATGAATAAAGTCAATAAATTAGATATGTAATTAATGGTAACAAAATCCCTAAAAAAGAGAGAAAGTGATTTAGCTAATAGTCATAGACAATTGGAAATTCTGTCAAATGGAATTTTCAAAAGCGGTGAATTGCCAAAATTCTCAGATAAAATTGCTGAAACCAATCAATTACCTCTTCGTCCAAGAGCACTGGAAATCCTTCAAATAAATTTAGGTTACATGTGCAATCAAGTTTGTGAACATTGTCATGTGGATGCAGGTCCCGATCGAAAAGAAATTATGACTCGAGAAACCATGCAACATTGTTTAGAAGTTATTAAAAATACACGAGCCCATACTTTAGATCTTACTGGAGGTGCGCCTGAAATGAACCCAGATTTTAGATGGTTTGTAGAAGAGGCTGCAAAAGCTGGAATCAAAGATTTTATTGTCCGTTCTAATCTCACCATAATAAGAGCCAATAAGAAATATTATGATTTGCCTGAGTTCTTTAAAAAACACAATGTTCATGTTGTATCATCAATGCCACATTGGACTCGAGGGAAAACAGATAAACAACGAGGAGACGGAGTCTTTGACAAGTCAATTAAAGCTTTACAAGAATTAAACGCCATTGGTTACGGAATGCCAGATAGTGATCTCAAATTAGACTTGGTATATAACCCATCTGGGGCGTTTTTACCTGGAGATCAAATGTCATTGGAAAAGGAATTTAAAAAAGCGCTAAAAGCTGATTTTGATATTCAATTTCATAATTTATACGCTATTACAAATTTACCAATAAGTCGTTTTTTAGATTATTTAATTGCTTCAGAAAATTATGAAGACTACATGTATGCGCTAGTTGACGCATACAATCCTGCTGCTGTTGAGAATGTAATGTGCACTAACACAATTTCAATAAGTTGGGATGGATGGCTATACGATTGTGATTTTAATCAAATGCTAGATCTTAAAGTTGATAGTAAAGTAAAACATATCAAAGACTACAATGAAGAATTGCTTCAAAACAGAAATATAATAATCTCTCAACATTGCTACGGTTGCACTGCTGGGGCAGGAAGTAGTTGTCAAGGAAGCGTGGCCTAGTATGAAACAAATTATCTACATATCATTATTTTTAGCGGCTTCTTTTGTACAAGCACAAGAAACACTTTCTGATGTTTTAAATACGTATAACAATAAAACGGTTCCTTATATTTCCGTTCCTGAATTGGCTATGCCAAAAACGAATACGATTGTTTTGGATTCTAGGGAACAGAGTGAGTTTGATGTGAGTCATCTTAAAAATGCTCTTTTTGTGGGATATACTAATTTCAATTTGGAACAAGTTATTGATATAATACCAAATAAAGATTCAAAAATTGTTGTGTATTGCTCATTAGGCATACGATCTGAAGACACCGCTGAAAAACTTCTAAAAGCTGGATATACTAACGTATTTAATCTTTACGGGGGTATTTTTGAATGGAAAAACAAGGGACTATCAGTCTATGATAAAAACGAAAAAGAAACAGAGAATGTTCATGTTTGTAATTCACTATGGAGCAAATGGCTTATAAAAGGGAATAAAATTTATGACTAAAACACTGCTAATTGTTTTTGTTAAAAACATAAAACTAGGTAAAGTAAAAACTCGTCTTGCAAAGACCATCGGTAATCAAGCTGCATTTGAGGTTTATAGTGAGCTCGTTAAAATAACTGAGAACGTGACAGAACACATCGACATCGATAAACGTATTTATTTCTCCGATGCTATTGTAGATTCAAAATGGAAAAACCATTATAAAACAGTTCAAAATGGCGAAGATCTCGGGCAACGTATGCAGAATGCTTTTAATAAAGGATTTGAAGATGGTTATGATCATATTGTTTTAATTGGTTCTGATCTTCCAGAAATAAATTCAGAACATATAAAAAATGGCTTGAAGGCTTTAGTAAATTCTGATGTCGTATTTGGACCTGCCGAAGATGGCGGTTATTATCTGATAGGACTATCCAATATGCAAGATTTTATTTTCACGGACAAACCCTGGAGTCAATCTAATTTATTAAACGTTACATTAAAACAGTTAAAAGAAAAAAACTTAACTTATACTTTACTTGAAACCTTAAACGATATTGATACTTATGAAGATCTTATAGCTTCAAATTTCTATAATTCAAATACTAAGTTAAAACAGAGAATACAACAAATAAATGATTAAACTTATTAACGAAACCACAGAATATCTACTAGACAAAGGATTTGAAAATCCAGAAATTGGAATTATTTTAGGAACAGGTTTAGGGCAACTTATTCAAGAGATAGATATCATAAAAGAAGTCAGCTATAATCACATTCCAAATTTTCCAACGGCAACGGTAGAATTTCACAAAGGAAAATTAATCTTTGGTATCCTTGCTGGAAAAAATGTAATTGTTATGCAAGGTAGGTTTCACTTATATGAAGGGTATTCGCTTCAAGATGTAACTTACCCCGTACGTGTAATGGAAAAATTAGGCATTAAAACGCTTTTAGTATCCAATGCCTCAGGAGCAATAAATTTAAACTTCAAAAAAGGTGAATTAATGCTAATTGAAGACCACATCAATCTTCAAGGAAGTTCGCCATTAGCTTTTAAAGGTGTAGAAACATTAGGTGAACGTTTTGTGGATATGAGCGAGCCATATAGCACTACCATAAACTCAAGATTTAAAGATATTGCTACAGCACACAATATTAAATTACACAAAGGTGTTTACGCAAGTGTAGTCGGACCACAATTAGAAACTAAGGCAGAATATAGAATGCTTAAAATAATTGGTGCAGATGCTGTTGGAATGAGTACAGTTCCAGAGATTATAGTTGCCAATCATTTAAAATTAAATGTTGCTGCGGTGTCAGTTTTGACAGATGAATGCGACCCAAACAACTTGAAACCTGTTAATATTTCAGAAATCATTGCTATGGCGGCTAAAGCAGAGCCAGAAATGATTACATTATTTAAAGAATTAATAAAAACAATTTAACGTCATTCCGAACGAAGCGAAGGAATCTCATCAAAAGATTGCCACCTCATTTCATTCCTCGCAATGACACAAAAGAACAACCGTTTAATGTCTAAAATCTATGGATAATTATTTAGAAACCACGCACCACGTTTATAAAGAAGCTGCATTAACTCCAGATGTTGGTTTATGTTGTACAACAAATCCTATTTGGGAACTCCCTGGTTTAAAAATTCCAAAAATCATGCAGGAAATGAATTATGGGTGTGGAAGTACAGTTCATGCGCGTGATTTAACAAATAATCCGAAAATGCTTTATGTTGGTGTTGGAGGTGGTATGGAATTATTGCAATTCGCTTATTTCAATCGCCAAAAAAATGGCGTCATTGGAATTGATGTTGTAGATGAAATGCTAGAAGCTTCAAGAAAAAATTTCATTGAGGCTGAGGCACAAAACCCATGGTTTAAAAGTGAATTCGTAGACTTAAAAAAAGGAGATGCTATGCATCTTCCTGTGGAGGACAATAGTATTGATGTTGCAGCTCAAAACTGCTTATTTAATATTTTTAAGGCTGATGATTTAAAGAAAGCAATTGCCGAAATGTATCGTGTTTTAAAACCTCACGGACGGTTAGTAATGAGTGATCCTACTTGCGAGCAACCCATGAATGACAATCTTAGAAATGACGATCGCCTTAGAGCACTTTGTTTAAGCGGAAGTTTACCAATAGCAGATTATGTAAAAATGTTAACCGATGCTGGATTTGGAACCATTGAAATTCGAGCGAGAAAACCATATCGTATTCTTGATCCTAAACACTATGACACAGAAGAATTGATCTATATTGAATCTATAGAAGTCGCGGCCATTAAAGATCCTATGCCAGCTGATGGACCATGTATTTTTACAGGTAAAGCTGCTATTTACTTTGGAGAAGACGATTTTGTAGATGATAATGCTGGCCATATTTTACTAAAAAATCAACCCCTCGCCATCTGTGATAAAACGGCAGGCGCTTTGGCGGCATTAAATAGAGATGATATTTTTATAAGTGAATCAACATATCATTATGATGGGGGTGGATGTTGCTAGTAAAAATAATGTCTAATAAGTCAAGATTTGTAAACCAAAATATACAATGAAGCATCTATCCTTTTTAACAATTGTAATGTTGTTTTCGTCGTGCTGTAGTGCAAAACAAGCTATCGAGAATACTATTTCGGAAAACACAAAATCAGAACTTGTCGTAAAAGCAACTATAGTTGAATCAGATTTACAAGAGGACGTTTTTTCAGGAGAACTAATCAATATTTCTAATGAAGAGAACGAATTAATTCTTAAAGTAGTTGAAGTTGAGCTTATCGAAAATCAAGAATCGAGTTCTAAAGAGGCATTTGATCATTCCACTTGGGATGCATTATTAAAAACTTATGTTTCTGAACAAGGGAATGTAAATTATAAAGAGCTAAAAGCTGAACGATCTAAAATCACCAATTATATTACTGAACTTTCTAATAATATACCTAAAGATTCATGGTCTACTAATGATAAAATGGCCTACTGGATAAATGCATATAATGCAATGACCGTAGATTTAATTCTAAGAAATTATCCTTTAAAAAGCATAAAGGATATTGAAAAACCCTGGGAACAAAGACTATGGAAGCTCCATAACAAATGGTATAACTTAGACGAAATCGAACACCAGATACTTCGCAAAATGAATGATCCTCGTATACATTTTGGGATTGTTTGCGCTTCGGTATCTTGTCCAAAACTCCAAAACGAAGCATTTATCGCTTCAAAATTGGATGATCAGTTAACGCATGCAACTAGAACTTTTTTAGCTGACACTAATGAAAATAGTCTTTCAGAAAACAGTTTGAAACTCTCGAAAATCTTTAAGTGGTTTGCTAAAGATTTTAAGCAAAATGGGACGCTGATTGAATTTTTGAATACCTATACAGATATTACCATTTCAGAACAGGCGAAAAAAAATTATAAAGACTACAATTGGAATTTAAATGACTAAAATTTCAGTCATCATACCGACTCTTAATGAAGCAGAGCAAATAACTGTCCTATTACAACATATTATTTCAAATTCAAATCAGAGCACTATTGTAGAAATTATAGTTGTAGATGGAGGAAGTAGTGATGCTACGCAATCCATTGTAAGCCAAATTGAAGCTTGTATACTTCTAACATCGGAAAAAGGTCGTGCCAAACAAATGAATTTAGGAGCTAAATATGCAACTGGTGATGTTCTTTACTTTTTACATGCCGATTCCTTTCCTCCTAAAGATTTCGATCAATATATTATTGATGAAATTACCAAAGGCAATCAGGCCGGATGTTTCAGGATGCAATTTGATCATTCACACTGGTGGTTACGTTTAGCAAGTTGGCTAACACAATTTAGATGGCGCGCATGTAGAGGTGGTGACCAAAGTCAATTTATAGCAAAACCATTATTTGAATCCTTAGGTGGTTTTGACGAAAAATTCATCATCTATGAAGACAATGACTTAATTAATAAATTGTATGCCAAAAACGAGTTTGTTGTTATTCAGAAAAAAATAACGACTTCGGCTAGATGTTATGAAAAAAATGGGATTTGGAAGCTGCAATATCACTTTTGGGCCATTTATGTTAAAAAGTGGTTCGGAGCTTCAGCTGAAAACTTACATCAATACTATAAGCAACATGTTTCTTAAAAATACTGTCCAATACCAAAAACAAATCCGCTAGCTCCATTTTTAGTAATGCCATAACCATAATCAATTCTAAAAATAGCTTTGAATATTTTTTTATGCATGAATCTCAATCCTAGTCCAGGATAAACTCTTACGCTTTCAGCTTTAAAAAAATCATCGAATTCCCCGCCAGGATTCCGCCAGCTCCCAGCATCAACAAAGGCATTTCCTTGTAATACAAACCAACCTTTCTCGAGCAATGTTTCTCTGTATTCAGTATTTAACACTATAGAACCAGTACCTCTATCTATCCTATTTCCAACACCTCTAATATTCAGGTTATTGTCAACAGAAAAAGGTGCAAATGGCGAATCATTGTTAGACGATAAGCCCAAACGCAATCTGCTTGCCCAATTACCCTTCGTCCCTACTCTTTTGAAATATGAAAAGTCATTCCAACCAATTAAAAATTCTGGTAATACGTCATCATTGGTTGTTACATATTGTAAATTCAGCGTACTTTTAATTCCAGTTACATATTGATAATTAAAATCTAAATTATTGTACTCATAAATTCCTTTATACATTATTTTCTTGGCATCCAATTCTAATGGTACTTCAGGATCTGTAGCTCCAAATTTATAGGTGTAATCTTCTGTAAAAAAATTAACGCCTAGCTCAAATCTATTTTGAAAATTATGCTCGTAAAGTGCTAATATTTCAAAAGAGGTATTATTATATTTATAATTAGCAATATCATTTTCGAAAAACACGGGTTCTTGAGTTGTTAAATCTTGATAGTTTAAAGCGAGTCCAAATTGCTTATTAAATAAATAGGGCGCTTTAAAATTAACGCCATACGAGTTATAAATATCTTTCTGATAGTAGCCTCCAAAAATCATGTTCTGTCCTAATAAATTAAACTCATAAAGCCCTAATTTATAAGCAAACTCTCCATCATTAGATGTGTAAACATTTGCGGATGGTATGATCGTAAAATTCTCTACGATTTGGTAAATCACTTTATATGCATCTCCTTGCAAATACGCTACCTCAAAACTAGCTTGTGCAACTGCAGGCAACCGTTTTAATCGCTTAATATCAGACTCCAATAAAACGGAATCCAACAGTGAGCCTGAGGACATTGAGGCAATTTTTTTCACAAAAGAAGTCTTCAGTTTTTTATTCCCTTGCACATGTACTTCGGCAACTACGGCTTCTTGTGTAAACCCATACATTACAAAAAACAAAAAAAAACTTATAGTCAAAAATTTCATTGATTCGAATAATACAGTTTAATAGTGTCTTCAACAGGTTTGTTTTGAGGCGTAAATTGCGAATTATTTTCGCCACCTGAATTTTCATAATTATGGAACCATTTCCATATAAAACCACCCGCGAACCAATCTTCTTTCCAGAATTCCTCAAATAAAGCTTGTGTCGTATTTACTTGTGCGTCTAAATTGGTAACGTTCATACTTCTGTCACTTTTCCATGGTTCTTTCCCAGAAAAGTCCACGCTTCTATAACCAAATTCCGTAAACAAAACAGGTTTATCATGAAGCATGGATTTTGATTTAATAAGTTCTTTATGCTTTTGCCATCCTTTTTTACATGCACTCAATGATGGTGTCTTTTCATCACTTACGGGAAAATAAGCATCCACACCAATATAATCCAGTTCATTCCAGAATGGAGTCCGTTTATACTCATCCCAATTTGCTGCATAGGTCAATTTTCCTTTATATTTTTTTCGTATTTGTTGTATTAAATCCAACCAATATTCTGGTCTATTTTCAACGAATTTTTCAAGTTCAGTTCCTATACATAATAATTCTGTATCCATTTCTTGCGCTAATTCGGCAAATTCTAAAATGAACTTAGTATAGGAAGCTTCAAGTACGTTCCAATCGGTTTCGTTAACCATTTCGATATAACCAGTATATTCGCCTTTCCAAACCCAAATTTGTGGTTTCAACATAATTTTTATGCCCTTTTTTCTAAGTTCATCGATATACTGTTTTGCCCCTACTCTGGTTTCACCAAACCACTGCTTATTCGTATTAAATATAATTTCAGGATGCTTCAAATCTCTAATAAACCCAAAAGGCATAATAGCGGCAAAATTGGCATTAACTTTAATTACTGGCTCCGTATGGCGCTCATCTATGGGGTCGCTATGAGCAACAAAACTCAAACCATTAATTTTTTTAGTCTGTCCGTTACAAGATTGTAATAACAATGCAATGAGTATAATTAGAAGTCTTAGCGTTTTCATTGATTTTCATTTTTATACTTCTAAATTAACATATATCAAGCACACGAAAGTCTTAAGTCAATGTTAAATATTATTTACAAAGAAAGTTTATGGTTTTTAAATAATTTGTTAGCTATCTAACATATAGTAACATGAATGTGTGCTTAGAAGAACAGCTAAGATAATAATTACTCCTTCTTTATAAGAAATTAAGTTCTTACCTTTAATTTCGACATAAGACTCAACAACTAAAAATTTATGGAACATATTGTTATAATTGGCAATGGTATTTCTGGCGTTACGGCTGCTAGGCATATCAGGAAATTGTCAGATAAAAAAATTACTATTGTTTCCGCTGAAACGGATTATTTTTTCTCACGAACTGCATTAATGTATGTTTATATGGGACATCTAAAATTCCAGCATACCCAACCTTATGAAAATTGGTTCTGGAAAAAAAACAAAATTGCCCTTAAGAAAGGTTTTGTAATGGCCATTGAAACCAAAAGTAAAACACTTCATTTTGCGGATGGAGGCATACTACAATATGATAAATTGATAATAGCCACTGGGAGTAATCCTAATAAATTTGGTTGGCCTGGGCAAGATTTAAAAGGTGTTATGGGAATGTATCATAAGCAAGATTTAGAAAATCTTGAACAGTATGCTCCTGATAATAAGACGTGTAAACGTGCCGTAATTGTTGGTGGAGGTTTGATAGGAATAGAACTAGCAGAAATGCTTCATTCTCGACACATACCAGTAACTTTTTTAGTGAGAGAAAGTAGCTTTTGGAATGGTGTTCTACCTGAAGGCGAATCTGAAATGGTTAATAGAGAAATTATTAGAAATGGTATTGATCTCCGATTAAGTGTCAACTTGAAGGAGATAAAGTCTGATAAAAATGGTAAAGTGAAATCTGTAATTATCACCGAAACTGAAGAAGAAATTGAATGTGATGTCGTAGGACTAACAGCAGGAGTATCTCCAAATATCGATTTTATTAAAACCTCAGATATCGAAACAGGACGTGGTGTTAAGGTCAATCGATTTTTAGAAACTAACATAAAAGATGTGTATGCTATTGGCGATTGTGCGGAGCAACATGAAGCAATAGGGAATCGAAGACCAATTGAAGCGGTCTGGTATACAGGTAGAATGATGGGAGAAACTGTGGCTCAAACAATTTGCGACAACCGGATTGAACACAAACCTGGTCATTGGTTTAATTCTGCCAAGTTCTTCGATATCGAATATCAAACATATGGTTGGGTGTGGGCAAAGGCTAAAGAGAATGAATCACATTTTCATTGGAAACATGATGATGATACTAAAAGCATTACGATAAGTTATGACAAAAACACTAATGAATTTTTAGGCATTAATACATTTGGTATTCGTATGCGTCATGAGATTTTTGATAGATGGCTTACTGAAAAACGAACTATCGATTACGTAATGAATCATTTAGCCGAAGCCAATTTCGATCCTGAGTTTTACAACAAATTCGAAAGACAAATTCTTTCAAGTTACAATAATCAATTTCAAACAGTATAACTACAATGAGTCATAAAACTAATCAAAGTATGTCTTTAGCGAAGCCAGATCCGCAAGACATTTCAAAAAAACAAAAGGTAGCATTAGCACTAGGTGTTATTGGTTTATTTATTCTCGCACTTGCTTTGGTAAATACTAATTTTCCGAATAGAGCTTTGTTTTTAACATTAGCATTAGGTTTGGTTTCAGTGGGCACAATCATTTACGCTAATGATGCGTATCTGACAAAATCTGAAGGCATAAAAAATAATGGCACATGGTTTAAATCTATATCGTCTCGAGGTATTTGGGGTTGGATTGTTGGTGTGGTGTTGACCACGTTTTACATTGTATTATATTTTAAAGCTGAATTACTTGGCTTAGGTGTCAATGGTGCTTCAAACACAGGTTTAGTGTCTCTATTTGACCCATTAAGTTATCTGTTAAGTGGTAGACCAGCCAGTCAATGGTTTGTTTATGGAACGCTTTATACGGTAGCCATTTTTATTTTTGGTTATAAATTCATGCTAAAATACCGCCATAATCGCTATCAACAATTACGAACCGCTTCGGTCATGTTCTTTCAATTAGGCTTTGCTTTTTTAATTCCTGAATTTATGTACCGACTAAATTCTGATTTGCCTTATTATGATTTAAAAAGCATGTGGCCATTGAACTATTACTTATTCGATGACTGGTCTTTAAATGGACTTCTAACATCTGGTAATATTGGAATAGCATTTCTAAGTTTTGGAATTCTTTCCATTTTTGTCATCTCCCCATTTTTAACCTATAAATATGGTAAACGTTGGTATTGCTCATGGGTTTGCGGATGTGGAGGACTTGCAGAAACGGCTGGAGATGCCTTTAGACATTTGTCATCTAAAAAAATGTCTACATGGAAATTAGAGCGTTGGTTAATCCATACTGTTTTAGTTTTTTCTGTAGTGATGACAACAGCAATGATATACACGTATTTAGGTAATGATCCTGAACGGTTTTGGTTAACAAAAACTGTCTTTTTAATTGGCGTTGGTTTGCTCTTAACTCTAGTATTTGGAATTGTAATGCTATTTAAACGTAATGAATTGGGCAAAGATGCTCGATATGGTGCTATAGGATATTTTATAGTTATCGGACTTCTTGTTGCAATGCATTTTACAGGAACAACAAATGAGGTCTTTTTCCTCAATTCTGGAACTTTACGATCAGCCTATGGCTTATATATTGGTTCGATTTTTTCAGGGGTTGTTGGAACTGGTTTCTATCCAATTTTAGGTAATAGAGCTTGGTGTCGTTTTGGATGCCCGATGGCTGCTGTATTAGGATTTCAACAACGCATGTTTTCAAAATTTAGAATTACGACCAACGGAGGTCAATGTATCTCTTGTGGTAATTGTTCTGTCTATTGTGAAATGGGAATAGACGTTCGTGCTTATGCTCAAAAAGGAGAAAATATTGTACGTTCAAGTTGTGTTGGATGTGGTGTTTGTAGTGCTGTTTGCCCAAGAGGTGTTTTAAAATTAGAAAATGATAGTATGAAAGGACGTATCAATCCGACAGAAATTTTACTTGGTAATGATATAGATTTAATGGACCTGATAAATCAGAACTAATTGCAGTAAAGTATTATTGTACTTTTGCCTTACTTAAAAACACTAATGAACAGTATTAAAGTTATAATTCCTGCTTATAATGAAGCAGACTCGATTGGACATGTAGTTAATGATATTCCCAAACTAGTTGACGAAATTATTGTGGTAAGTAACAATTCCACAGACCATACCGAAGTTAATGCTAAAAATGCAGGAGCTACTGTTCTGCAAGAATATCAAAAAGGATATGGTTATGCCTGTTTAAAAGGCATGGATTATATTTCAAAACAAGAAAAGAAACCAGATATCATTGTGTTTTTAGATGGTGACTATAGCGATTATCCTGAAGAATTGTTAAAGTTGATCGCACCTATTCAGAATGAAGATATCGATTTTGTAATTGGCGCTCGTGTAAAACGACTACGAGAAGAAGGATCCATGACACCTCAACAAATTTTTGGTAATTGGTTGGCTACTTTATTAATGAAGTTGTTGTTTAATGCAAAATTTACAGACCTTGGTCCATTTAGAGCTATTAAGTATCAAAAGCTTTTGGATTTACAAATGGAGGATAAAACCTATGGTTGGACTGTAGAAATGCAATTAAAAGCTTTAAAACAAAAATTATCTTATGTTGAAATTCCCGTTAATTACAGAAATAGAATTGGTGTTTCTAAAGTGTCAGGAACTGTAAAAGGGTCTATCTTTGCTGGCATCAAGATTTTAGGTTGGATTTTTAAATACAGTTTTAAAAAATGATTTTAGAAACGGTTATTATCGTAATATATACCATTGCAATTGCGCTCATTTTCATGTATGCACTAGCCCAACTCAATCTGCTATTTAACTATTTATCATCCAAAACCAAGCATGAAAAATGTGAAGCTTATGATTTTTCCAATCCAAATGAGATTCCCTATGTAACGATACAGCTTCCAGTATTCAACGAAATGTATGTTATGGAACGTCTCCTAGAAAACATATCACAAATTGATTACCCAAAAAATAAACTTGAAATACAAGTCCTCGATGATTCAACTGATGATACTGTAAAAACAACACATGAGCAAATCACAAAATTAAAGTCGGAAGGATTAGACATCGTTCATATTACCAGAACAGATAGAAGCGGTTTTAAAGCTGGGGCTCTAAAAGAAGGATTGAAAGTTGCCAAAGGCGAATTTATAGCCATATTTGATGCCGATTTTCTTCCACAAAAAAACTGGCTAAAGCGTACCATTCCGTATTTCAAAAATGAACAAATTGGTGTAGTTCAAACGCGTTGGGGACATATAAACAGAAACTATTCTACACTTACAAAAATTCAGGCTTTCGCTTTAGATGCCCATTTCACTCTAGAACAAGTAGGACGAAATAGCAAAGGGCATTTTATCAATTTTAATGGTACTGCAGGTGTTTGGAGAAAAACTTGCATCATTGATGCTGGAAATTGGGAAGGAGACACGCTAACTGAAGACTTAGATTTAAGCTATAGAGCACAATTAAAAAACTGGAAATTTAAATATCTAGAAGATGTCGAAACACCAGCAGAACTTCCCGTAGTTATAAGCGCGGCGAGATCTCAGCAATTTAGATGGAACAAAGGAGGCGCAGAGAATTTTAGAAAAATGATGTGGAAAGTTATAACCTCCAAGAACATTTCGATAAAAACAAAGATTCATGGCTTATTACATTTATTGAACAGTACTATGTTTCTCAATGTGCTTATTGTAGCTGTTTTAAGCATCCCAATGCTTTATATTAAAAATGAATATGCTCATTTAAGATTCTATTTTTATTTTATGAGCTTTTTTATAATAAGTACGATTATTTTCTTTGTATGTTATTGGTTTATGTACAAACAAATGTATGGTAGTGGCTTTAAAAACTTTTTTAAGTATGTTGCATTATTTTTCACGTTTTTCTCAATTGCAATGGGCTTTTCATTGCACAATTCGATTGCGGTTTTAGAAGGTCATGCAGGCAAACGAAGTGACTTTATTAGAACCCCTAAATTCAATGTTAATTCTATAAAAGACACTTGGAAGGGTAACCGATATCTCAATAAAAAATTATCACTTAATGTCATCGTTGAAGGTGCGCTTATGCTCTACTTCTTATTTGGGCTCTATAGTGCATTTGTTGTTGGTGATACAGGTGGTGATTTTGGATTATTCCCTTTCCATCTGATGTTAGTAATTGGATTTGGTTATGTCTTTTTTAAATCACTGACCTCTAAAACATGATATTGAATTCAACGTTTCTTAAGCTAAATAAAACGTCCATTTTATTGGCAATAATTAGCGCATTATTCTACTTATCGTTCGCTTATGATTTAGCAAGAACAGATTATTTTAAACTTATTACGCTTTATATAAGTTTATTCTTTTTGTTTTACAAACTCATTCAAATTAACAAATCAAACACTAGGTTATTAATCTATTGTTCCTTTATATTTAGAGCCGTTTTTATTTTGGCCATTCCAAATTTATCACAAGACTTTTACCGTTTTATTTGGGATGGAAGAATGATTCTAGAAGGTTTCAATCCGTATTTATACACGCCTGAAAGTTTTATTTCTCAAGATCTAAATCCTGTAATACAAGCGCAAGAACTTTATACAGGAATGGGCGTTTTAAATGGAAGTCATTTCACAAATTACCCACCAATCAATCAACTTTGCTTTTTAATTTCAAGCTTATTTATGGGCAATACTGTCCTTGGTTCTGTTATAATTATGCGAATTCTAATTATTGCAGCTGATTTCGGAACATTATATTTTGGACGGAAGCTACTCAAGCTATTTAATCTTCCAACGCATCAGATTTTTTGGTACATTTTAAACCCATTTATCATTATTGAACTCACTGGAAACTTACATTTTGAAGGTGTCATGATTTTCTTTTTAACATGGGGTCTATATCTTTTACATACCAAAAAATGGGTTTCAGCAGCTCTTATTTTTGCTTTGTCAGTTTCTGTGAAATTAATTCCATTGTTATTTTTGCCTTTATTTTATCAATGGTTCGTAAAAAGAAATGTCATTACGAACGAAGTGAAGCAATCTATTTCAACGAATGAGATTGCCACGTCACAAGTTCTTCGCAATGACAACAGAGATTCTTCACTAGCGTTCAGAATGACAAAACTGATAACATTTTATCTTATAGTTGGAATAACAACCATACTTTTATTCCTTCCTTTCTACTCTACGGAATTCATTTATAACTATGCTGAAACTGTAGGTCTTTGGTTTCAAAATTTTGAGTTTAATGCCAGTATTTACTATCTCGTAAGAGCCATTGGTTATGGTATAACAGGGTTTAATGAAATTGCAATTATTGGTAAAATAATTCCTGCTTTAGTACTCATTTTTGTGGTCATTATGTCTCTTTTTCGAAAAAACAACACGACTCTAAAGCTCATTTCTGGGATGTTAATTGCACTATCATTCTATTATTTCACGACCACCACTGTTCATCCATGGTATGTTGCGACACTTTTAATTCTTAGTGTTTTTACTAATTATAAATATCCTCTTGTTTGGAGTGTAGTCATAATATTGAGCTATTTGGGGTATGCCTCTTCTGGAACTTCTGAAAACCTTTGGATTATAGGTTTAGAGTATTTGATTGTATACAGTGTGTTTTTTTATGAAGTGTTTTTAAAAAAAGAAACTAATCCAATTTTTCATCATTAGCTAAATCTGAGTCCTGAACAGCATTAGGATTGTTTTCATCAAGTTCTTCATAATCCTCTTCAGCATAATTTTTCATCGTTGTTGCTAATTTGGTACTTACTTTCACTAAATAAATAGTATCATTAGTACTTACCTCAACAGCTTCTATGAGTTCATTATTTGCATTTTGAAAAGACATAATATGGCCGTCATCATATCCATAAGGATATTTCCCAACTAACAACGCTAATATTTCTGGAGTTAGTTTTCTAAAGTCTACAATGACACGTTTTCTTGTATCTTTCACTTTAAATGGAATAAGTTGGTTAATTACAGCTCTAATTTACAAACGTTTTCACACAATATTAAAAAAAAACGTCAAAATGTAGATTCAACTTATAACATTTTAAGCGTATTTATTTCCAATTCTGTAAGATGTTTCCAGTGTCCACGAGGCAAATCCTTCTTAGTTAATTGCCCAATGGCTACACAATCTACTTTAATTATATCATACTTGAAATAGTCAAATATAGTATGAAGTATCGAGTTTCCGGTATTCTTTATTTTTAAACCGATCTCTTTTTTGGACCCTCCATCTATGTAGCTAATTTCTTCAACGGCAACAAGTTTACCATCAATTTTAAATCCTTCCTGTATTTTTTTAAAATCATCATATTTCAAATTTTTATCCAATTCAATTTGAAATAATCGAGCGACACCATTTTTAGAGTTCGTGAATTTATTTACCATATCTTCATCATTCGTAAATAACAACAGTCCCATAGAATTCCTTCCCAAACGACCAATAGGTTTAATACGAGCTGTCGTTGCATTAGCGACCAAATCCATTACAGTACGCCCTTTACCTTCACTCGTAGTAGTTGCAAATCCTTTTGGCTTATTGAGTAACACATAAGTGTTCTTTTCAGGCTTTATTCTAGCACCATCAAATCGAACCTCATCTTCTAATCTCACTTTATAACCCATTTCAGTGATAATTTTACCATTAACAGTAACACTACCAATTGAGATGTGCATATCAGCATCACGACGCGAACAAATGCCAGAATTAGCAATATATTTATTTAAACGAATCTCGTTCGGATTAGAGGGTTTACTAGGAACAGCTTTCTTTTTTACGGGCGCATTTCCTCCAACGAAGTTTTTATTTTTTGAATAATCACCTCCTTTGCTTTTAGAGTAAGCACCTCCTTTACTCGAAGTTTTTTTATTCGTTGGTTTGCTATGTCCACTTCCTGAAGATTTCCCTTTTCCACTATTGCCTTGTTGTCTACTCATGTTGACTAATTTTTTGCAAAGGTACTACATTGTAGCACATTTATCGATATAATTCGTTTTAGATTGTCGTTCTCAATTTACCACTAATTTAGTAATATCCGAACAAGAATAATGTCCGACAGGGTGAAAATTTTGATGTTTCTTAAGAGTTACATCCATGTTATATGCGTTTTAAAACCAAATCAACATTAATTAACAGAATACAAAAAACGCCGGCAACTATAATGAATTTCAAGATGTTATGAAGCACTAAATATTGCGTTTTGGTCTTCGATCTCCATAATAATATGAGAAACAAAAGCAATAAAGCAATACTCATATAAAAAAAGACATACATATGTCCAACCTCGAAACGATACAATAGTAAATACGTTGGAATTAAAGTTAATACTGATAAAATGGAAAGCATAATTTTGGAAGCTTTCTCACCATATGCAATTGGAATAGTCTTGTAATTTTGAACTAAATCACCCCTTATATTTTCCAAATCTTTAGTGAGCTCTCTCATAGAAATAATCAAAAACAAAAATACGGCATGTACAAAAATGACGGTTTCGAAATTTTTGTAATACATAAAAATTGCAAAAAACGGTATTATTGTGAGTATAGCAGAAGTCAAATTGCCCACAAAAGGTAATCGTTTAAGTTTATGAGAATAGAACCAAATTGCAAAAATGTAAACTGAAAAAAATAACACTGCTCTAAACGAAACATAGCTTGCCATAACAACTGCAGTAAAATTAAGTACAAAATAAAACGAAAGTTTTGTGTTTTGACTCACCAAACGATCAAGCTTGGATTTTTCAGGTCGATTGATTAAATCTTTTTCCGAATCGTAAAAATTATTGATAATATAACCCCCTGCAATGGCCGCCGAAGAGGCTAATACGAGCATAAATAAATTGATATCCAAAACGACGAGCCGTAAGGGTTTATCATATGCTAGAATATAAATAGACGTTAAATATTGTGCAATAACAATAATTAAAATGTTATAGCCTCTAACCACAGAAAACATACTAAAAAACTTTAGTAATAGGTGTTTTTGTTTGCGAGAAAACATAAGTGTTCTTTTAGAAGTTGTAAACCACTTCTAATTTGTAATCTTTAAGGGTTTGTTTGGCTTTTTCAATATCTTCGGTGAATCCAAGAATATAACCACCACCACCAGAACCGCAAAGTTTCAAATAGTATTCGTTAGTTTCTATTCCTTTTCTCCACAGTTCATGAAATTGTTTTGGGATCATAGGTTTAAAATGATTAAGTACCACTTTTGAAAGCTTCTTTGTATTCCCAAACAGAGATTTAATATCACCTTTTAAGAAATCGTCCACACAAGCATCAGTATGTTTTATAAACTGATCTTTGAGCATACTTCTAAAACCTTCTTGCTTCATATTTTCCATAAAAATACGAACCATAGGTGCCGTTTCACCAATAATTCCACTATCTAAAAGAAACACAGCATTTTTACCTTCATTTTTTTGAGAAGGAATACCAGTTGCTTCGATATTGTCTTTTGAATTGATTAAAATTGGAATACTTAAATAACTATTTAAGGGGTCTAATCCTGAAGATTTACCATGAAAAAACGATTCCATATCAGAAAAAATAGCTTTGAGTTTTAACAACTTTTCTCGAGTTAAATTCTCTAAAACTGTAATTTTATTCTGAGCATATTTATCATAAATAGCAGCAACCAAGGCACCACTACTACCAACACCATAACCCTGAGGAATTGATGAATCAAAATACATCCCAGAATTAACATCATTCTGCAACTTTTTAAAATCAAACACCACTAAATCAACATCAACATCTTGAAGATAAGCAACAAATTGTTTTAGCTTTTTATTTGATTTCATGGCCTCATCAGAAGGATTATCATCCATCTTCAATGCACCATTATAGAAATTATAAGGTATTGATAAACCCTTAGAATCTTTAATAATTCCATACTCTCCAAAGAGTAATATTTTTGAATAAAAAAGAGGTCCTTTCATAAATTTTAAATTGGTAGTTGTTTAGCACCAAATCCAATCCTATCACAAATATAGTGACCGTTTTGGCAATATGCAACTAAATCATTGGCAATGAAATCATAAACTTGCTCAGCTTCTGGTTCTGGGTACAACACATGTACGTTGGCTCCTGCATCTAGAGTGAAACATACGTGTGACCCTGTTTCTTTTCGATACGCCCAAATTCTATTAATAATTTCCAATGTATTTGGTTTCATGAGTATAAAATAAGGCATGCTCGTCATCATCATGGCATGCAATGTTAGCGCTTCACTTTCAACAATTTCAATAAAAGACTTAAGGTCGCCTTCTTTAAATACGTTGATAAGCTTAGAAAGGTTTTCATGTGCTTGCTTAAATCGTTCTTGTGCCAACGGATGATTATGCATTAGATTATGCCCAACAGTACTACTCACCTGTTTTTCGCCTTTGTCAACAAGCAATATCGTATCGTGATAATTTTTAAAGTTCTCATGAACTTCAAATGGATATTTCATGCCGAAGAGATTAGAACTATTAGTAATTTCATTGTGTTCTCCCCAGACTACCAAATCGCCTTCAAGACTTCGGCAAGCGCTCCCTGACCCTAATCGCGCTAAGAAGGACGCCTTTTGCGTAAACTCAATCTCTGCTAAACTTGGATTTAATTCTTTTTCTATACTCATTAAACACAATGCCAAAGCGCTCATACCGGAAGCTGAAGAAGCTATTCCCGAACTATGAGGGAACGTGTTTACTGTTTCAATTTTAAAATGAAACGTCTTCAAAAAAGGCAAATAAGTTTCAATCCGTTTAAAGAAGGTTTCAATTTTCGGTTTAAAATCTTCTTTCAATTGCCCATCTAAATAAACTTCAAAATCAAAATTCGAATGATCTTCCTTTGAAGAGAAACTTAATGTTGTAGTTGTTTTACATGCATCCAAAGTAAAACTCACAGAAGGATTTTCAGGGATTTGATTCCCTCTTTTCCCCCAATATTTTACAAGTGCAATATTACTTGGCGAAGACCAGGTATAGCGACCACTTTCAATAGCGTTCGAATATTTTAAAGGAATAAATTGTTGTTCAGTCATAGAATTAATTCTCAAACAAAGACCGTTTAGAGACAGGTTTTTGTATGTGTTCAAATATCATTTGCTAAAATAAGTAAAATCCAGTGTTCTTTTAATTTTCCATGGACATTGCAAGTAACTTTATCATTGTGTTATAGTTTCTTGAGGTTCCAAATGTTTTCAATTTTCTTTCAAACAAACTCATATTAAATTTAGCTTGACCATAGCCTTTAGCACAATAAAAATAGATACAGTCTCTTATAATTTCATAGTATTCGCCTTCATAAACTTTTTCTGAAGCTACTTTCACCAAATCTATATTAGGCACATCATGTAACATTGTAAAATAACTGGTCTTCTTTTTTTCTTCTGAAAAGGGGCAATCATCAAAAATTTGTTTCAATTGCGCTCTTGTCTTCACAACAACAGCTACCTCAAATCCGAATTGGTCGATAATCGACATTTGGATACTATTCTCTAGTTTTTGAAAGTTCACCTCTGAAGATTGAAATATTACATTTCCACTTTGAATATAAGTTTGCACGTTTTCTAACCCATTTTCAGACAACAATTCACGCAGTTCGGCCATTGGAACTTTTTTATGTCCGCCAACGTTAATTCCCTTCAATAGTGCAATGTATGTTTTCATTTAGTTACTGATTTAGCCACAATATAGGCACTTGTCCAGGCATTTTGAAAATTAAAACCACCTGTTAGGGCATCTATATTTAATACTTCACCCGCAAAATACAAATTGTTATGAAGTTTACTTTCAAAAGTCTTAAAATTGACCTCTTTCAAATTAATGCCACCAGCAGTAACAAACTCTTCCTTAAAAGTACTCTTACCATCGACGTGAAAAATCGCCTTTGAAAGCTGATTTGCCAACGCTTCAAGCTGCGTTTTGTTTAATTCTGCCCAAGTAGATGTACTCTCTATTTCTGAAGCTAACACTAACTGATGCCATAATCGTTTTGCCAGTTCAAATTGGGAAAATTTAAATACTGTTTTTCGTGCTAAATCATACTTTAAGGTCTTTAATTCTGCCAAACAATCTTCATAAGATTTGTGTATAAAATTAACTTCAATATCGAACTTATAATCTCTTTTCGCTAACTCTAAAGCGCCGAATGCGGATAATTTTAAAATAGCCGGAGCACTCATTCCCCAATGTGTAATTAACAAAGGGCCTTCAGACCAAAGATTTGTTTCTAGAACTTTGACTTCGACATTGGAAGCCACCACTCCTGGAATAGAAGCAATACGATTATCCTTAATATTAAACGTAAATAATGAAGGAACTGGTTTAGAAATCGTATGATTCAAATCTTCAAGCATATGCCACACTTTTGGATTACTCCCTGTTGCTATTATGAGATGCTTAGCACAAAAAACTTCTTGGGATGTTTCTAAATACCATTGCTCAGATTTATTTTGAATTGATTTTACGGAGTGATTATAGTTAATTTCCACGTCGTGTTTACCGGCTTCGTTCAAGAAACAATCAATAATAGTTTGCGATGAATTTGAAATAGGAAACATTCTCCCATCGTCTTCAATTTTTAAATCTACACCACGATTTTCAAACCATTCTATGGTATCACCAGTCATGAACTTATGAAAAGGGCCTAACAACTCCTTTTCTCCACGTGGATAATTTTGTGCAAGTTCCGAAGGTATAAATTCGGCATGCGTAACATTGCAACGTCCACCGCCAGAAACTTTAACTTTTGTTAATCCTTCCTTTCCACGTTCTAAAATAGCTACTTTAAAATCTGGTCGTTGTTCTGCAATGTTGATGGCTGCAAAAAATCCCGCAGCTCCGCCTCCAATAATAATAACATCTTTTTGTTTCATACTCTATCTGGCACATCTTTTATTCATAATTATTTCAATACCCAAAATATCTCTGTAAATTTAGCATTATTAACAAAAGTGTTATGAATAAAATTTGGTTTATCTTTTTTTTAATCCTTTACAACTGTAACCCGAATACAGAAAATTTCAAAGTCATTGCAGATTTATCAAAATCATTAAAGGAAGTTTCGGGAATGGAAAAAACATCTAAATCAGAAATGATATGGATGGTAAATGATGCCGGAAACTCACCTAAATTATTTGGTGTTAATTCGAAAGGAAAAATCAAGAAAGTGCTCAATATAAATGCAAAAAATAACGACTGGGAAGATTTAACCTCTGACCCTCAAGGCAATTTATACATTGGGGATTTTGGCAATAATTTAAGTAATCGAACTAATTTAGCAGTATTAAAAGTTAAGCAGTCAGATTTAAAATCGGATAGTTTAGTTAATATTGAGCGCATTTCATTTAGATACCCTAGTCAGATTAAAATACCTTCCAAGAAAAAGAATCGCTATTTTGACTGTGAAGCCTTTTTCTTTTTTAATGATAGTTTGTTCCTATTTACAAAAAGCAGAGTAAAAACTGATTTTGGAACAACCAGTTTATATAAAATACCTGCGAAACAAGGACAGCATATTGCCGAATATGTTGATAGTTTCACATCCTGTCCCAAAATGAAATGCTGGATCACCTCAGCAGATATAAGCGACGATGGCAAAACTGCAGCACTACTGAGCCCGAAATCAGTTTGGCTATTTACCAACTTTAGTTCTGGTAATTTTTTAAATGGAAACACTAAAGAAATCCCTTTAAGACATAATTCTCAATTAGAAAGCATCTTTTTTAAAGATAAAGAAACGCTTTATTTAAGTGATGAAAAAGCACATGGCGAAGGCGGAAACCTCTATGCTCTTAAACTCGACTGACGCTTAATTCCCATTCCTTTTTTAATTAAATAATAGCCTAGAGACAACACAATAATTAAAGAGCTTATTCCTATTATCGTTAATGGATTTAACGCTTTAAAATCTAAATCAATGACATGTCTAGAGATACCAATTAGCGCCACAAGCAAAACAATTTCTACATGAACAACATCTTCCTTCAAATACATTTTAACAGTATGGACCAACTCAACACCAATTAAGACCATCATAAAACCACCAAATATTTTGTGTAAATGAGTCAGTATATTATTCTCAGTAAAGGAATTTTGATATTGCGATGTGATGCCTTTAAATAGTAATCCTAGAAAAACGATACTAGAATATAAAACGACGAAAAGTAATGAGAATAATAAAATAGAAATGATGACTTTTTCAATGCATTCGACGATTCCAATTAAGAAATTTTTATTCATACTAGATCGTTTCAATTTGAACTTCATTTATTTTAAGCATCACAATTTCACAAAGCACATCCATCATTCCTAAATGAACTGTATATTGTTCATCACTAAGTCTAGGCTGAACACTTGAGTTAATCATGTCAAAATTCAATTGTACTTTTTCGATAATTTCGTCCTGTGTAAAATCCTGATCCATATCGTCCAATCTCATCATTTTGTTCATGTATAAAACAATAATCCCGTGATAAAGGTTGTCTTCATCATCACTAAGTTGCATGCTTTCAGTTTTATGATAAAACCAAATTTGAAGTTCATTTCTTTCGTCAGAAGAGAACATTTCTACTCTATTTTTTTGACGTTCAATTTTTAAATCATTTGAACTTTGAGAATTTACATTGAAAGAAGTGAATACTAAAATAATTACGAGTACTGATTTTAATGTTTTCATGATATATGTTTTTAATTATACATCAAAAATACACTGATACAAAGCCTTTTCAGAAGCAAATAAAGTGAACCGACCTATTATTAAAGTGAAATGTCCTAAATTGAAACTGAAATAAATATTACAATTCTAAAACTATGAATTCATCCAGTTTTTAATTTCAGAAGCTTTGGCTTTACTTGCTACTATACGTTCTGAGAAAGGTGGGTTGACGTTTATAATAAGCTTGCCATTAAAATAGAATTTGATATTTGTTATTGCATTTCTGTTGATAACGAATTGTCTATTGACGCGATGAAATGTATTTGGGTCTATTTCGCTTTCAATATCTTCTAACTTTTTATCAATAACATATGACTTGTTTAACAACGTAGTTGCTTTTACGATTCCTGTTTCAATATAAAAATAGGCAATATCATCAGTTTTAATAGGTAATAATTCGTCTCTCTGATGAATTAAATAAGTAGTTTTATATGATTTGCTTTTTGTCTGTAGTAATTGCATCATTCCTTCTAGTTGAGAATTCATTTGCAATTTTTCTTTCGGTGTGCTTTTAAACTTATCAATAGCATCACTCAACTCGTCTTCATTTATTGGTTTTAACAAGTAGTCGATACTATTCACTTTGAATGCTTTTATGGCATATTGATCATAAGCAGTCGTGAAAATAACAGGTATATTCATGGACACCTGATCAAAGATCTCAAACGAAATACCATCAGCTAAATGAATATCCATAAACACAAGTTCCGCTTCATTTGGTTTTGAAAAGTAATCCACAGAAGATTTAACAGAATCTAATACCTTTAAAATCTCAATATTTGAATCAATAGTGTGGATTAAGTATTTAAGATTTTCACTTGCAGCAATTTCGTCTTCAATAATAGCAACTTTCATAGTCTCTAATTTAATGGGAGTTTTACCTTAAATATATTCTCAGCATTGCTAATAATGATGTTTTGATTTTTAAGCATCATATAACGTTTATCCAAATTCACCAATCCATTCCCCGTACTATCCACAAATGTTGTTCTTAGTCGAATGACATTTTCTACAACAATGGCATTTTTTTCATAGTAAACCTTAACTAGTAATGGATTACTTTCAGAAATCTCGTTATGCTTCACCGCATTTTCAACTAGTAATTGAAGTGCTAAAGCGGGAATTTTTTCAGTCATAAACTCGCTATCAATTGAAATTTCAATTTTAAAACGATCTCTGTATCTCGTATTAATCAAGTAAATGTAACTCTCTAAGAATTTTAGCTCTTCTTCAATTGTCACCAAATCTTGACTTCTGCTTTGTAAAATATATCGATACATGAATGAGAGCTTATTCACAAAAGTTGTCGCTGGCTTATTATCGCGTATGAGTGAGTTTAATGAATTCAATGAATTGAACAAAAAGTGAGGATTGATTTGATTTTTTAAAGCCTCTAACTCATTCAATAAACTTTGCTGTTTTAAAAGTTCCTTTTCTACGATATCCTCTTGATGAATGATTTGAAATCTAAGAATTCTAGACACGAAAACAAGAATAAACAAAACAACGAAATATACAAAATACAACAAGCCAATTTCATTATTCAACATCACTATTCCTGTAATGCAGTCATAGATGGAAACAAAAAGATTCACAGCAGAAAAAAATAAAGTCGCATTCAAAAAAAGGGTAAGACTAATTCTTAAAAATTTAGATCTATTGGAAAACGCATACTTCCAATTCGTATTATATTGAAGAACCAACCAAGAGAAGATGAATAAAAAAATAAATCTAATTAGTATATCCTTAACCGATGCTGTAGTAAATGAATCGGAAAGTCTGTCTACAATATCAAATAATGATAATACACGTGGTAAGGTGATTAAACCCGATACGAGTAATGCAATTCCAATAATTAGTGAGTGCCTTACTTTTTTAAAACCCAAAGTAAATAAGTTTTTTGATGATTTATGTGTTGCTAATTTAGCCAAAGTTAGTCTTTTTAATATGAATTAAATCTTACTTAAAAAAAGAGACTGCCAAACCAAAAAAGACAGTCTCAAAACTTTAATTGCTATTAATCCTTGGTTTAGTATCTTTAATCTTGGTATAGCTATTATCACTTATTTCTTATACAAATGTAACCTGAAGCATTGCACTTTGCGAACAGTTTAATGGTGAATTGACCTTAATTAGAGGTGAATTGACTTTCAACCGTTGTGAAATTTTATATCTTTACTTTATAAATACTTTTAGTTATAAAATCATGTTAAAAACACGTTTTATTACCTCTTTTATAGTTTGCATTGGATTTCTCCTTTTTTCTAGTTGTGGACCAAAACTCACTCAGTCAGGATTTCTAAGTTCTTATAATAATCTCGAAGAAAGTGAAGCAAATGCAACTATGCTGTCTTATATCAATCCAAACATTGAAAAAGGTAAATACAAAAAATTAATGGTGGATGAGATCACAACTAAATTCGGTAAAAAAGCCAAAGGTCTTAAAATAAATCAAGAGAAGTTAGATGAATTAACAGCATATTTTAAAGCCGAAATAATAAATGCTTTAAGTACAGATTACACCTTAGTTGATCAAGTTGGAGATGATGTAGCTCAAATTCAAATTGCCATTACAGAAATCATTCCTACTAGGTTGACTTCGAATATATTCCCTATAGGCGTAGCAGTAAACACTGCAACGGGAAGAGGAAAAGGAGGTGCTTCTTTAGAAATGAAAGTTGTTGATTCTCAGACTAAAGCTTTATTAGGGCAAGCCATAGATAATCGAAAAAACAGAAGCTATATTAGATCATTTAGTAAATTTGGAAATGCTCGTGGTGCATTGACTTATTGGTCAAAACTACTTAAAGAACGAATTGACTTATTTAAAGCTGCTCAATAAAATGATTAATCCAAACTGGATACGTTATGTCATAACTTTTACTTCAGGTTGGATCATTTCATTAGTATTATGGAGACTTTTACGAATAGATGAGATTAAAGCGTATCTCGTATTTTTACATGTAAATTTTTCTAGCCTAAATTTCATCCTTTTTATTTCTTTAGTATCCCTAATTGCAGGATTAACATTCGGAAGTGTTCAGTATTATGATGACTTTGTGATTCGGCGTAAGTCCTCATTTATAACAACTTTATTTAAAAGTTTTATAAGTCATCTTATTATTATGTCTTTTCTTTATGGACTGATTTTCTTAGCAATAAAATTATCGAAAATAAATTCAAATCTAGAGTTTAGTCATTTTATACGAAGCCCTTTAATTATTATCAACTTTATATACTCTCTAATCATTAATGCAATTATTGTGATTATTATTCATCTCAATAAATTATTAGGACGAGGAAACTTATTAAAGTTGCTGACAGGTAAATTTTACAGACCTAAAGAAGAGTACCGCGTTTTTATGTTTATTGATTTGCAATCGTCAACCGAAATTGCAGAACGATTAGGACATATTAGTTACAGCAAATTAATTCAAGATTGCTTTTATGATTTGTCTGTTTTTGAGAAATCAAAAGCTGAAATCTATCAATACGTTGGAGACGAAGCGGTTTTGACATGGAAATTCCATAAAAACACATCGTTAAATACACTTATCGGAGCTTTCTTTCAGTATAAAAAAGAATTCGAATTGAAATCTAAATACTATATGTCGGAATATGGTGTGGTTCCTATTTTCAAGGCTGGAATGCATTTGGGTGAAGTCACAGTAGTAGAAGTAGGCAGTCTAAAACGTGAGATTGCCTATCATGGTGATACTCTAAATATTACTTCAAGGATACAGGCACAATGTAAAGTATTTGAAAAAGAGTTTTTAATATCACAAACATTATTCGATGTTATAGACGACAAAAGTAGATTTGAATATGAAACCCTAAAAGAAGTTCTTTTAAGAGGAAAAAAAGAATCTACAATGTTAATATCTGTTTCAAAAAAAACTGCCGATAACATAACGCGTACGTTTCGGCAGTCAATCAACTAACACAATCAATCAAACTTATTTTATTAACTCTTTTATTACCTTTTTTGAAAAATCCTTAGACGTTGTTCCTAAAGTCTCAGGGTTTTCTATTTTAGTCGTAATTACTGAAAGTAACTGTTCATTTTCAGGCTCATTTAAATCATAAACAATAGTCTCTAAGATGAATCTCTTGCCTTTTGAAGTTGTATAACTCGATGGACTTGAATCCATATAAATGGTATGATATGATCTATAAAAGCCTCTTCTGTAGTAGACAGGATAACTACTGAAATAATAATTTGAACCGCCCGTAGTTGTTGTTGTCTCGAATTCTTGTGTGTCTTTTAATACAGTCATTATAACTACATCTATACCCTTTTCAATATATTTTCTTTTTAACTCATCAATTTCTGATTTGGTTAAACTATCATTCACATCAACCTTGGGAATGAGCTTAAAACTTTCTACAGAGTTGATATTATTTTCTTCAAGCTTATCGACTAAATCAATTTCAAATTGTTTTCTAGTCAGGTCATCCTTTGATTTACTAAGCACTAGAACCTTTTTATCTACTAAATTGACAACTTCATTGTCTTTCCAAGAATCAGTTACTTTTACTGAAGAACATGAGACGATTAATAAGACGATTATATTTACACCTAATATTTTAATTACTTTTTTCATGATTTCTATTTTTTAATTTGTGATTTATTAAAGTTAATATTTGGCCTTTACATGACTTTAGAAGCATATACTTCAAATGGATACATAATTACCATTATATATTTTTCGTCTGGACTCAAATCTGTGATATTGTCCCAATCGACAATGAATTGGTTTTCTAATATTGATTTTACAGTTCTAATACTATTTTGCCCTTTCATTTTATTTGATCTTTATCTAATACAAAAGTACACTGGTAACTGACCATACTTTAGTGAAATCCCAGTCAAGCAACCAAATCTAAAAGTGAATCATCCTTTTTAATAGGTGAAGTCTTTACGAGTCATTAATATTAAAAATGGCTATAGCTAAAAAGCATAAAAAAACCCATTACATTACTGTAAAGGGATTGTATTCCGAGAAAAGTGTTTACTACCCACGTCTTCGCTTTCCTATTACTTCTTTTTCATTGCTTTCGTCTCTATCATCTTGACGCTCTCGTCTATCTTCTCGACGCTCTCTATTATCTTCAGCCAACTCTATTTTAGTCATGGCAATATCTTCTTTCAAAAAAATTACAAAACTTTTAAATTGAGTTTCTATCATCTTCTTTTTGCCAGCGTATTCTGCACTTTCTTTAGCTTCGACCGAATAACCAAACACTTTTAGAGATGCCATAATTTCTGATTGTTTTTCTGCAATTTCAATTTGACGCTTAAAGTCAACAATGTCATCTCTTCGATCGCGCATATCATCTCTGGTATTTGCCTTATCTCTAGCCAAATCGATTTCATCATCTCTTTGGTCATATCTCCCTCTCTTAGAGTCTTCTTTATCCTCTTTAACTTCTCTCCTGTCAGATCTAACTTCAGCAGAACTTTGTGCTATTTCTATCCTTGCTTTTTTGGCCTTTGCTCCACTTTGCCCTACTTCTCTAGTCATATCGCGAATCAATTCTTTTGAAATTCTATCTACAGAATTTTGATCTTTTTGAGATACCGCTCTTTTCATTTCGTGTAGCTTAAGACTAAACTCATTTAGTTCATTAATGTCTCGTTCAAGCATTTTTTTACCTTCAATGATTTGCTTTGTATTTTGAATGGCTTCTTTTGTGTTTTGCCCAAACATTAAAGTATTTAAGACAATTGCGAAAATTACAACTAAACTAATTTGATTTTTCATATGTATTTATGTGTTAACTCGATTAATCATTTCAACTACTATAGACAACTTTATATACGGTCTTACCATCAGTGTTTTCTGATTTCTTATAAAGCACATCATTTTGTTCGTAATAGCGTATTCCATCGATAACGACCTCACCTGCCTCCTCGGGAATCTTGTCTAATTCAGCGCCTATTGGAGGTGAAGTCACTTCATATCTATCCTCATTTTCAACAACTAAAGAATTCACAGAAGAATCTATATAATATACTCCTGAGTAATAAAAATAGACCGAAGGTCCAATTACAATTCTAACATGCCCAGCTGGAAGTACCGCTATTCTAAAACCACGAGGAGGTACAACTACAATATATTCATTACCATAAGTTGTATAGTAAATCCCCGAATGGTAGTAATAAGGCAACCCTCGAAACACAATAGTTGTATGGTGAACAGGAAGATACCTAAGTACATGGCGGTGTCTTGGATAGCGATAGTGAGGACTTCTTCGTACAGGTTGCGTTCTGTATCGATCATTTGCTCGATGCGTTGACTGCACTCGGTTATTATCTAAATTACGTTCATTTCTTGTGTTTCCGTTGGCACCATTATTTCTTTTCTGACTGAATATCTGATTCGAAAATAAAAACGTAATTACCAATACTCCTATTCCAAAAATGTGCCTTAAAGATTTCATACAACTCTCATTTATGCGTTTCTTAAAACTACTTTAGTCTTATTTTGACACAAATGTAAAACACGTTAAATGTTGAACCCTCTAGTTAGGTAGCGAAGTGACCGAATTGCATTGTGAAGTGTTTAAAATCAAAACTCAATTAGAAACACAATTTCAAAAATTCTTATTTTTTAGAATGTATAATGTATTTTCCAACGACAATTGCCGTAACGATTACTAGATAAAATTGTCCCATCAAGCCGGTTAAAATAGCAGCCTTTTGAGCCACTGGCGTTGCAGGAACAATTTCTCCATAGCCAATGGTCATCAATGTAATATAAGCGTAATACATAATGGAATCTAGACGTATCGTACCGTTAGGATTGTCATTTATGATTGCTGCAATGAATGATCCTGGTTCAATAAGTTCTATGGTACTAAACAAAAAGAAGGCAATAAATCCAAGAGAAATATAGCCGCTCATTAACCCTATAACAACCGTGTTATTTACCCGCTTCGCGTTCCAAATTTGTAATATTATTTGATAGGTTACAATAGCATGAAATAAAAAATGAATACCTAATTGAATCAGAAGATGATCACTAGAACTAGAACCTTTTTGAAACATACCACTTCCAAAGGCAATCAAGGAAATTCCAAAAAGACCAATTGAAAACCACATCAATTTCTTATTCTTAGAAATCAACAATATACCTGTAAGGGTATTGACTAAAAACAGGATTGGGCTCAAAATATTATCAAAAAATTCATGAGGAAACAGGAGCGATCCAAACAGGATAATAAGCTGCGTTATAAAAAAAATATTAAACCTATATTCATATAACTTGTCAATCATCTTAATCCTCTAAAAGACTTTCATTAAACTGATATTCCTTATAATTCACTTTAAACAGTATACTATAAAACGACGGGATAAAAAGTAATGTAATTACCGTACCAAAAAGAAGTCCTACCATAATACTAACAGCCATTCCTTCCCACATTTCACCGCCACTAAGATACAATGGAATCAAACCTAAAACCGTCGTAAAAGTTGCTAATAATATAGGTCTAAATCGTTGCAAACATGCTGCAATAACTGCATCTTCAGTGGATCGTTTTAATGCGTTTTGTTCAACCTCAATTCTATCAATTAATACAATAGCATTATTAATAACAATACCCGCTAATGATATAACGCCCAAGAATGGCATAAAACCAAAAGGCTCCTGAAAAACCAGTAAGCCTATAACAACTCCAATTATTCCTAAAGGAATCGTCAAAGTTACCATCAACATTTTACGGATAGAATTAAATTGTATAATTAATAATAATAATATTATGAAGCCTGAAAGCGGCAAATACTTGATTACTGCACCCATGTTTTCGGCTGTATTTTCGGCATCTCCTCCAAAGGAATAGCTGTAATCCTCTGGCCATAATTCAATCTGTTCTTCAAGCCAAGGTTTTATTTCAGAGGTGATTAAAGATGCATTCCCATCCAATTTTAATTCACTTGAGACATTAATTGTTCTGTTAATATCCAAGCGTCTAATTTTTGAATACTGCCATTGTGGTACAATTTTGGCGACTTGAAGTAAGGGTACACTTTTACCTGAATTCTGAGCAAATATATTCAATGTTTCTAAAGACTCTAGGGATTGCTGTTGACTTACATCACTTCGCATAACAATTGGAATAGATTTATCATTTTCTCGATATTCCCCTGTAGTAAAGCCATCAAGAACCGTCTGCAAAGACGTGGCTATATCCTGACTCGTAACACCTGCTAATTGTGCTCTGTTTTGATCAATATCAATGACAAATTTCTTGCTTTTTGGACCCCAATCATCTTTGACATTTTTCGTTCCTGATATTTGAGAAAGTCTTATTTTAATAGACTCTGATATTTTTGACAACTCGTCGGGATTTTCTCCAGAAACCTTAATTTCTATCGGTGTTCCACCACCACCAGAAGCTAATGAACTCACTTTGATTTCTGCATCTGGAAACTGATTAAAACAAAAGTTATCGAGGCTTTTAATCATATCGTTATTGTAAATCGCATCCGATACATTTACGAGCATATGAGCGTAACTAGAATTAGGTTCATCAGGAGAATAACCCTGATCATAGGATTCGGGACCTTTCCCGATATACGACGACCAATCTAAGACACCATTTGGTCGAATTTCAGAGACTTGCAAAGAATCAATTAAATAGTTTTCAACTGCCAATACAATTTCGGAAGTACGTTCAATCTTGGTGCCTTGGGGTAAATTAATATCGACTGTAATTAAGTTTCTATCACTGTCGGGAAAAAAGATAAAGGGAATTTTTTTAAACCCTAAAAGAGACACAAAAAATATGGCAAAAATCCCAATAATAACTTTCCATTTGTTAGACAATGCCCAAAGAATTAAATCTTTGTAATACACTTTTAATTTGTTTATAATTCTATCTATAAAGCTTGGCTTTTTTTCAGCTTTTGGAGTGATTTTCAGAAACAAATAGCAGAACAACGTTATAACGGTCAATGCCATAATCCAAGAGGATAATAGCGCTATAGTAATTACAACAAAAATTGGCCCCACAATATCTCCCATTGAAGATTCAGCCAAATAGAAAGCTAAGAAAGCCGCCGAGGTTGTTAATGTAGAAATCAGTAACGGTGTAAATAATTCAGAACATGATTCTATAGCTGCTTTCTTTGCTGAAATTCCTTGTTCCATTTTCACCATAATGGTTTCTGCAACTACAATAGCATTATCTACCATCATTCCTAAAGCCATGATAAGTGCAGCAAGCGTCACTTGATTTAACCCAATACCCATTACTCCCATTATCATCAATGTCATTATAACAACAATGGGAATAAGACTCGCAATTACTAAACCTGAGCGTATACCTAAAAACACAAGCATAACAATTAAAACAATACCAATGGACTGCAATAAGTTTCCAATAAAATCATTAATCTTTACATCAATATAGGTGTCCATTGAGGCGAGGCGAGTCATTTCCAATCCAACTGGTAATCGTGATTGCCACTTTTCTATCACAACATTGATTTCTTCGCCAAGCTCAATAATATTGGCACTTTCTTTTAAATTAACATGCAATGAAATTGCATTTTTACTATTAACTCTTACGATTTGAGTAGAAGGCTCTTTATAACTTTTCTTAACTTTAGTGATGTCTGATAAATAGACCATTTGGGTACCATCTCCAACAGGAATAAGCATTTTTCTAATGTCCTCAACCGAATTAAAATTCCCGGTTGGCTCTAAAATAATGCGTTCATCTTCTACATTAATTTCACCTCCCGAACTAAGAATATTAGTTGCACTTATACTTGCTTGAAGTTTACTTGCAGATAAGCCATACTCCTTTAGCTTAGAATTATCAAATTCCACAAATACACGTTCATCCTGGGCGCCTCCAATTTCAACTTTGGCAGCAGATTTGAGTTTAATAAGATCATCTTTTATATCATCTGCATAATCTTTCATTTCAGAATAGGAATACCCATCTGAAGTCAATCCAATTGCGACTCCATAAACTTCTCCAATCCCATCATCATCTAAAAAAGGGGTAACGTTTTGTGGCAATCCTGTTAATGCACTTAATTTACGTCGAAGCCGGTCCCATACAGCTTGTAACGCTTCTGGCTTTACTTCATCTTTAAGCGTCACTGTTACTACAGACAACCCCGTTCTAGACGTACTTGAGACTTCTTTTAATTCTGGTAATTCTTGTGAAACTTTTTCGACTTTATCCGTTACTAATAGTTCCACACGTTCAGGACTTGCTCCAGGGAATTGCGTCACAATTGTCGCAACTCTTACCGTATATGGCGGCATACTGTCTCTAGGGAGAGACTGATAAAGCACGAGACCCATGAGAATGATCGTTGTTAAAATGGTAAGCGTAATTCTATTTTTCTCTATTGAAAATTGTGTTAAATTCATGGATAATATTTTAGATTACGATTACTATAATTTCACTTCCTGACCATCAAGTAGGGTTTGAAGTCCGGCTGTAGCAATTTTTTGACCAACTTTTAAGCCTTCACTTATTTCAAATCCTTCAGATGTTAAATTCCCAATTTTCACTGCTTGTTTCTTAACGCGTAGCAATCCTTCGCTTTCAACTATCAAAAACACATAATTTCCTTTATCATCTTCGCCAACTGCTTTAGCGGGCACGACAATATGATCATTGACCACGGATTCATTGGTGAAGTCAAATGTAACATTCGCGGCCATCCCAGATTTAATTTCTTCTGATGGATTCACGACAATAATTCGTACTGGATAGGTCGATGTATTATTATCCAAAGAAGGTGATACTTCAGACACTCTACCTTGGAATTCCTTATTTACAATAGAAGAAAATGAAATTTTGGTTTTCATATCCTTCTTCACATTATTAATAACGCTTTCAGGTAGCCCTAAACTAATTTCCATATCACCACTCACATTCAAAACCCCAATGACCTGACCTGCTGAAACGTTTTCATTAATTTCAGTACTTATCGAAGCAATAATTCCATCAGCTGGTGCGTATAAATAACCATATTGAATCTGATCTTGTTGAATGGCAACTGTTCGTTGAGCCGATTCGTGACTTGCTTTTGCTGTTCGATACGAATTTTTGGCCGCTTCATAATCGCTCAAAGACGAACTTCCTTTTTCATATAATGATCTAATTCTATTCAAATTCAACTTCGCTGTATTCATTTGAGAAGCGGCACTGTTCAAAGACGAAATTGCATTTTCGTAATTAAGTCGTGATTGAACGTTGTCTAATTTTGATAGTAGTTGCCCTTTTTGGACTTCTTGGCCTAGTTTCATGTCAAACAATGACACAATTCCACCACTTCTAAAACTTAAGTTTATAATTTCATCGGTTTGAGAGGTTCCACTAAATGTTCTTACATTCTCTCCTCCATGTAGACCAACCTCTTGAGAACTAATAGGTCTTACTACTTTTTCCTCTTCTTTTTTTTCTTCCCCACATGATGCCGAAATAAAAAGTACGAATAGCAATGTTAATAGCTTATGTATTGAATTCATTTGTTAGAGTTTTATGGTTATTACATTAGTTTTTGGTTAATAGAAAATCGTTATATCTTTGAATAAACGCTTGATTTTCAGCGGCTGTGCTAAGCAGGAAAAACCTCCCTAAATAGCGTTCAAGAATCATTGAACTTAGTAAATAATTGTAGGTGGCGTTCGAACGAGATAATTGGGCTTGTAAATAGTTACGTTGGGCATCTATTAATTGAGTAATGGAAACAGCACCACTAGAATAGGATGTTTGTACTAGGTCCAAGCTTTCTTTCGCAGCTTCTTCAGAAATTCGAGATAATTCTATATTCGTGATTTCATTAATAATACCTAATACGGCCCCATTAATGTTACGCTCAATATTTAATTCAATGTTTTCTCTATTAATTGTGAGTTGATCTTGTTGGATAGTAGCAATTTGACGGTTTATATTTTGCTGATTCCGCTCAAATATCGGAATGGATAAATTTAATCCGACATTATAATTGTCATCAAAAACTGGAGTTGGCGTACTTCCTTTTCCCCATTGATTAAAATCACGATTATATTGCCCTTGTAATGCTACGGTCGGTACGAAACGTCCAGAACTATTTAATTTCAAAGAGCGCTCTGAAGCTTTCATATTATAATTTATGGATGCAATTTCAGGAGCATTTTCCTTTGCTTCAAGGATTAAAAATTCTGTAAAAGCGTCCCGAGATTTCGGGTCTTCTATTAATCCACTTAATTTATGATACTCATAATGTTCGAATATACCTTCAGATAACTCTGCCTCATCTACATCAATCTCAAACTTCATATCATTATTTAAAATTAAATTTAAATCATAAAATGATAGTTCCAATTGATTAATGGCTTCAACTAAACTTTGCGTATTTTGAGCATACTCACTTCTGAATCTTAAGACATCCGTTTTTCCAGATTGACCAGCATCAAAATTTTGCTGAGCAATTTCTAAATTACGCTTAGTTACTTCTAAATTTTCCGCTTGAATACGCGTATTCGATTTTAAAATTAAAGAATTGAAGTAAGCCGTTGATGCATTAATTAATACATCTAATAAGGCTGCATTATAATTCTCTTGTTCTGCTTTTTCCAAGTTTTCCTGAATGGTGATGTTAGCATTTGCGTCTTCAGAATAAATGGTTTGATTAAGCGTGATATTACCACTGGTTTTATACTCTGGGTTTTGACCGAATGACAGTGCTGCAACTTTTGGATCTATATAGCTCCCAGTGGCCGTGGCTGTAAGATCTGGTAAGTAGTTGCTTTTAGCCGTTTTTACGTCTTGTGTTTTTAAGTCTATGGATTTTTTGTCTGACAATAGCGACAAATTATTTTTGATGGTTTCATTAAAAACATCCAATAAATTATATCTTTTTTCAGACAACACATTTTGATAGTCTCCTACAAAATTTGTTGTAGCGATATATTTGTAGCGAATTGGTACTCCTGTATGTTCTAACGTATTATAATTTAAGGTTAACTTGTCATGATAATCAATATAGATTGGCAATTCTGAAGCGTTAGTACCATTAACGATGGCTTCAACATTAAGGGCAATTCTTCTAAAAAAGCGGCTTAAATTTTCTTCGGCTTGATTTGTTGCCATAAATCCGGCCACTACATCCTCTACAGGCGAGGCTGTAAACGAAGGCAATTTATTTGCCTTAAAATACTTAGCCAACTCTTTTATTTCTTGATCATTAAGAAAGAATCCTCCTGCCATATACACGGCATCCGCATCACCGATATTATTAATTATATCACTAGTAGTCTTAAACGGAACCAAGGTATAAGTTGCCCCGAGTTTTTCGAATTCTTGATCAAAAGTTTCTCTAATTGGCATTAAATCTGGAATAAACTCTTCAATTAAAACTGCAACCTTTTTAAAATCATAGAGATTCTGAAACGTTTCTAAATCTCTTGAATAAGACTGAGATGATACTAGATAGTTAAAATTATTAATACCAGAAGTTGTTTCTGAATTACTTACGGAAATGATATCGCTATTCACGGCACCAAACAAAATTGTTGGTTTAACATGTGTATTTTGATTGGTAACTACTAAATTACTTATCGTACCAAAAGCCAAGATGAGATTAGCATTACCATTCAACAACCGTTGATAATTAGCTCTGACATTATTGACATCAAAATTATTTGAATTTATACTATAGGGTTCAAAACGTATTATGGCATCCTCTCCAACTACGGCTTTAATTTCATTTTGTAAACCAATCATTATGGGTTCTACTTCATCTGAAATATTATCAAGAAGAATTCCAATAACATATTCTTGTTTATTTTGAGAAAACGCAGATGTACTCAGTAAAAACAGAAAAAGTAATACTTTTTTCATAAAGGTAAAATGTTTTAAACGTCGTTCTAAGCTACGGAATTTTTTGAAGTTTATTAAAATCCAAATCCAACTTTAAAGGCCATTCGCAATCCATCATCGCTATTAAACGCTGATAAATTCAATACGAAAATATCTAATGCATTCGCAAAAATTCCTCCACCAAGAGAATTGTTCCAAGTATCAGAATCTTCGCCATCCATCCAAACACGACCATAATCAAATCCACCATAAATTCCGATATCCAACGGAATTAAAGAGGTTTTAACCTTGCTCAAATTTAGACGTAAATCTGTACTTTGCACAAAAGCACTTTTACCGGAGAAGCGCTCATTTCTATACCCTCTAAGTCCATTGTTAGCACCTATAGTTGCAGCTTGATAAAACTCGAAGTCATCACCAATATTAATATGACTCGCTAATTTTGTAGCTAAAACCAATTGTCCATCAGCAGACAATTTATGATCAATGACCAATTCTGGAATCACATAGCCAAACCCTTTTGACTCATCGATATTCGATTTATAGCCAATCTGAAGATTAAACTCCAGTCCTAAAGTAGGATAAGCGTCATTGTCTCTACTTTCAAAATTATATCCAGCATTGACACCAATATAATCGTTGTTTACTTCCTCATTATCTCCAATGAACTGGTTGATATATCGTCCCGACGTTTCTTCAATTTCAATAGATTCATAACTTAAACCAAATTGTGTCTTGGATCCTAAGTCTCCCCTCCACATTACAGTAGGTTCAAAAGCAATAGTACTTAATTTAACACGATTGTAATCCAAATCAACCTCCAAACCATCCTCTTCATCCGCTTCTGGATTCAGTGTTTCATTTCCAAAACCAAAGAAATTTACTGAATAGTTAGGGCTTGTAAAACGTGCTTTAAGCATCAAGTTTCCTTCTCCAATTACATTAGCAAATTCGCCAGAATATGAAAAATCAAATCCATTGGTTGCAAAATAATACGCGGCTGACACCATATGTTGAGACGTAAACGGATTTCTCTCAAATCCATAAGCGGTAAACGTCGTGTTTACTCCTAATTTGAGACCATCATCGGGATTTGATCCAATAGTTGGAATGATACTGTGGCCGCTGTTTAAAAATTTCTTATAGTCATATACGTTCGTTTCGTAGTTATCGGTTAATTTTTTTGCCCCATTATTCGTAACATATATATTTTCTTTTTTCTTGAAATCATAAGTTTTCACTTTTTTTCCATTTTGAATGTTATAAGTGTCTTTGTTTTGTCCCCCTATAATCCTCACTTTAATAAGATCCGAACCTTCTCCAGAAACAACAAAAACATCATCATCATCTAAGCCGTACACCCAAATTTCTCTAGTATATTCTTTAGAATACGTGCGTTGATGAATTATATCTGACTTCTCCCCATTTTTAATTCTAAAGACCGTAACTCTGGTTTCGTTATTGATACGTTCAATCTCAAAATAATCATCCTTATGTGTGCCTTTAATCACCGCAAATTTGTTCACATGTGCATAATACCGATCCGAAATATCTTGTAGATTAGATAGTCTTCCAAGCAGTTTTTGCTTTATAACGGCTATAGTTTCTTGATTAATTTCAGAAGGAAAACCTGAAAACGCATTATCGATAACCGCTTCAGTGATATTCGTTACGATATGATTTACTTGAGCATCCCAAACCGATTTACCAGACTGGGAAATAAATGCCATATCTAAAGGATAAGGTTCCATATTAAACCATTTGACATCTTTTAATTGTACATCATAGGATTTCATTAATCGAATAGAAGGCACTAAAGCCGTGGCTAAATCGAATAAAAAGCCATCGGTCATTGTTGAAAATGCCATATCCCGATCACGAGGCATTGGTCGATATATCGTTTTTTTGTTTTCCTTAAACTTTGCCCATCGCCACTGATCATCATGTCGATCCCAATCACCAATTAACATATCAAAGAGGCGCGCACGAATATACGCGGGTTCATCTAGAACAATATCTTCATCTTTAGACAACTCCTTCATTAAATCGTCGGTACTTATCAATTTATCCGAAAATCCAAAACTAGCTTTATCGCCATGTCCATCGGCAGCGCGTTCTTCTATCATATATAATTCGTCACCAAATTCATCATTAAACTGTCCTAAAGTTTCCTGCTTTGGAATGTAATACAGCGTAGGATTTGTATGGAATACACCAGCTGCATCAGATAGTGTTCCCACTACAAATGGCGCATATGGATGTGATCCTGTAAATGCATCTAAAAGTAATCCTTCGGTAAAGGTGTCATCAAATTGCCCTTCTATATATTGATCTTTAAATCCAACCGCTTGAAGATACTGCAATGCATTTTTCCTAAGGGCTCGCATCACATATTCACGACCGTCTTTATCTTCTAATCTTAAGGATTTTGATTGATGCCCTCCACCTTTGCGAACGGGATTTAACCCTCCAAATAAGGTATCAAGTCGGACTGTTCTTGCACTGACTTCCTTACTAAAATCTTCTCGATAACGATCGCCCCAAAGATATTTGTATGTTTTCCCTTTAGTTGTTTCTTCCTCAGAATATATAGAAGCTGACGCATAACGATCAATATTATCGTTGAAATTTAAACTCATCTCTAAGGGTTCTGCTTCAAGAACTTCTGATTGAAAAACTATTTTTTCATCAGATGCAGAATAAAATCTCACAAATGACGAACCATCTTCAAATACATCTAACCTCGCATATCCAGGAGTCCCATAAGAAAACAATCCTTCATCCTTGTTTCTTGTTGCCATGGCTTTTGAACCCGACCCACTAATAATTTGTGGTAAGTTGTCTTCAACTATATATTGCAAATTATGGTCATGTCCAGAAACAAAAATTGTTTTATCATTTTCTTGAGAAAGCGTGATAACGCGTTTTCTAAAATCGTTATATCTCTGATTTTGCATATCGACAGTTATAACTCCGCCAGTTTTTCTAATTACATTTTTAAGTGTTCCCAACACTGGTAATGGCTTCATATGACTGGCAAATGAATATTGACCACCATGTGAACCATTCGTAAACATGGGATGATGAATCGCTATAATTGTAGTTTTACCCCTCGCCTTTTTTATTTCACCTTCTAATTCGTCAAAAAACTTTTCTCGTGTTTTTATTTCACATTCATCATTCATAGTTGGATGCTTATCCCAATTGGTTAAATACCATTCAGAATCAATAACAATCATAACTATCGATTCCGAAATATTCACTTTTTCCAACGGACATCCATTTTCGGGTAAAAACGCATGCTTTCCAAGCTTATCTTCGATATATTTTTCTTGACGTTTTAAGCCTTTTAACCCGTTGCTATACCAATCATGATTTCCTGGAATAAAAATCGTTTCCCCTTTAAAATCCTCAACAGCACTGGTTTGAATATTTAATTGATGTTCTGCAAAGCCTCTACTTTCGTCATCTTTTTTAGGCATTCCTCTTTGATAAATATTATCTCCTAAGAAAATAGCAGTACTATTTTTTGAAGCTTTCTCTAATTCTACTTTAAATGCCTCTAAAGCTACTGACGATGTCCCAATTGGAGAATTCCCGGCATCACCAATTAAATAAAATGAGTGTGCGATTTGCTTATCTGGGAATTGCTCAGTGTGTACTTCGTTTTTATATTGTGGCTTGAATGTGGCACAAGCTTGCAAAAATATTAGTATTACAAAGACTACTAAAATTTTAAACTGTACTTTCATATAGGTTGGATTTATTATTAAAGATACTAATTAGGTTTTAATCTTCTAAAACAATAGTATCAAATGCAACTGGACTCGCAATTGTTTTATGAACTGGACATCTAGAAGCAATTTCTTTCAAGCGTTGTTTTTGTGAATCATCTAGGTTTCCTACAAACTTTAGTTTTTTACTAATGTGATCCAAATAAGAAGGTTTATCAACTTCAAGCCCTAAATCGTCACTATGTTTTCTAGAATGTGTCACATACACAAACACTTCTTGCAAATCCCAATTTTTCCGTTGAGCATATAACTTTAATGTCATGGCTGTACAAGCAATTAAACCCGCATTAAGATACTCATAGGGAGAAGGCCCAAAATCATCACCTCCAGCAGATATTGGTTCATCTGCAATCATCGAATGATTATTAGTTTGAATAGAGGTCGTAAAATTATCTTCTATCAAATTTAAATGACCAACCAATTGTTCCCTTTGAGTTTCGAGCATTCTATTTTCTTGCAATGGAAAATAACGCTGCACCCATGTTCCTATGACGTTTCCTGCATACAAACTATCGTTCGAATTTGATAATAAGTGATCTGCATTATCGAGCGTCACAAAACTCTTAGGATGATGTGCATGATGGTATAATTGTTCTGCATTTTTTATCCCAACTATGGTATCAATTGGAGAATGCAAAATTAACAATGGGGTTCTCAAATTTCTCACTATCGTAGGCAGGTCAGTTTTTCCAAAATCAGTAACAAAGTCTTCGTTAATTTTGAATGGACGACCTCCTATATTTACTTCTACTTCACCTTTTTCTTTAATGTCTTCAATGCCATGTGAAAACAAATGTGTCACATGATCTACAGTAGAAGGCGCACCAATTGTCGCTACGGCTTTAACATGGTCTAACTTAGAAGCTGCTGTAAGCACAGCGGCTCCACCTAAGGAATGACCAACTAACAATGATGGTGTTTCATAATTCTCGGTCATAAACTCACTCACTGAAATTAAATCATCAACATTCGCAGAAAAATGACTTTCTGAAAATTCGCCTTCACTTTTTCCTAATCCTGTAAAATCAAATCGAATAACTCCAAATCCATAATTAGTTAAAGCTCTACTGATATTTTTTACAGCGCTTAATGAGCTTGTACACGTAAAACAATGTGCGAAAATGGCATAGTAATTTGGCTTTTGATTGGCGGGCAGTTCCAAATAAGCCTGCAATTCGTATCCTTTAGCATTTGTTATGTTAAGTTTTGTACTTTTCATTTAATCAAGTGTTTTAAAGTTTCCAATTCAACATGATTAGAGAATTGGTTTAAAAGTTGCCTTAATTTAGGGTTTATAAAAGTTTCACAAAAGGGCTTTTCTGGATTCTTACTATAATAATTCTGAATTGATTCTCGAGAAGGTTTAAAACTTTCAAAAGGAAGAACTTTAGTTATTATTTCATTTTTAAAAGCGTCTTGAATAACATTTATAATTCGTTTGGCCTCTTGCATTTGTGCTTCTGAAAACGCATATACTGCTGAACGGTATTTGTCTCTCATAGAATGGTTGCTGGTACTTTTATGCGTATGCAAATGAATTTCTATCAATGCTTCTAATGAAATAGTTTCAATGTCAAAGTGTACTATAACTCCTTCCGAATAAATGTTATTTTCTCCTGAAGCAATAAAACCTTGCTCCACTTTAATCACGCCTTTTAAAGATTGAAATACAGCTTCAGTACACCAGTGACAGCCACCTCCTAAACCTATGCTTTTAGTTTTCATAATAATTTAGTTAACCACTTGTTTAAGTCTTTATCATTCGGATTTCTTAATCTCTTTCCTCCAATAGTAAGTGTTGGAAAATTAAGTCTACCATTTTCGTATAAACTCCTTAATTCTTTAGCAAAAGTTTGATTCAATTCTACATCTTTAAATTCAAATGCTAGACCTTTTTCAATCAAAAAACTCTTATAATAATCAGTTTTATGGCACCTTTCGGTGCCATAAAGTGTAATTGTTGGTTCAGTCGAATTCATTAGGATTGAGTTTTTAAAAATTCAATTGCTGCTTTAATGTTTAAATGAAAATCATTAAATACAACATTGTTTCTTTGATCAATAAAAATAAACCAAGGGGTACCACCGGTTCGATAATGATACATTATTTGAGACCGATTATTTGAACTTTCATCTCCAGGATCGTGACCAAAAGGAATTTTAATATCATATTGCTTTTGAGTCTCAATTAGTTTTTCATGGGTATTCGTATCATGACCTTCAAATACGGTCTGGATCGCTAAAAACTTAACTTTATCTGAATCTTTAAGTTCTTCAACCATTTCCTTCAAAGCGGGAAATCCTCGGCTATGACAGCCAGGACACCAACTTTGAAAACAATAAATAACTTTAAACGTTTCATCTAAATCCCATAATTTTATAGGTCCGGTTTTCATTCCGTTGCCATCAATCCATTGATCTACTAAAAATTCGTGTGCTTTATATCCAGCAATTCCATAAGTTATATCATTGCTCATATTACTTTCCCTTCATCAAATTATTTTAATTTATCTGCATGAAGTTTTCTTAGCTTTGCTAATTTTGGAGCAATCACAAAACTGCAATAGCCTTGTCCTTGATTACTTTTGTAGTAATCTTGATGCTCCTTTTCAGCTTCAAAAAACTCCGTAATTGGACTGATTTCTGTCACTATTGGATTTTCATAATATGGTGAAATCTCTTTCGAAACAATTTCAGCAATTTCCTTTTGTAAAGCGTCATGATAATATATAACAGAGCGATATTGTGTCCCTCTATCTGCCCCTTGAATATTTAATGTAGTAGGATCATGAGTTGTCATAAAAATTATGAGAATGTCTTCATAAGATATAAGGTTTGCATCAAAAGTAACCTGTACTACTTCGGCATAACCCGATAAACCAGAACAAATCTCTCTATAGGTTGGTTTGCCTGGGACATTACCACCAGAATAACCAGACACGACTTTTTCGACACCTTTTACTTCTTGAAATACAGCTTCTGTACACCAAAAGCAACCTCCACCAATTGTGGCAACTTGCAAATTTTTAGTTGTCATTAGAGATCCTTTCTATTTGCATGGATTCTGAATTGATACAATAACGCAACCCACTAGGTTCTGGCCCATCTGGGAAAACATGTCCTAAATGTCCATCACAAGTATTACACATCACCTCAACGCGAACCATACCAAAAGCAGTATCTCTTTCGTATTTAATTGCATTTTCTTTAATAGGCTGTGTAAAACTTGGCCAACCAGATCCTGAACTGAATTTAATAGTAGAATCAAACAATGGTGTATTGCAGCATATACAGTTATATTTACCTTCATCGTAAATACTACAAAGTGCTCCACTATGTGCGCGTTCAGTACCTTTTTGTCTTGTAATTCTAAATTGCTCTGGTGTTAATTGAGCTTGCCATTCGGCTTCCGTTTTCCTAACTCGCTTGTCTGGAGTTGGGTTTCCGTTAACGGAAAAATTAATCACTTCTTTCCAAGTAAGCATACGATTGGTTCCTTTCTGTTTTTAATTATTAGAATATGCTTTTCAAGAGTTATGTAGTCGAAAATTTAACGCTCACCTTACATTTTCATACTTCATATGGCAAATGAAAGTACTGATGAAATTTACGACAAATTATTTCGTTTTATTGACATAAACTTTATGTTATTAAAAGTTTAGTATTTTTACTAAATAAAATTGATTATTCCTATGGAGCATCTTGTAGCAGCAGCTGAAAAACATGTTATTCATCTTATAAATGAAAAATTAGACAATACATTTGTCTATCATAATATAGTTCATACTCAAAGTGTAGTTAAAAGCACGTTAGAGCTTGCAGATCTTTCAGAGTTGAATGATCGCGAAAAGCATTTATTGCTTATCAGTGCTTGGTTCCATGATACAGGTTATACAGAGAGTATTGAAAACCATGAAGATAAAAGTGTAGCAATTGCTAAAGATTTTTTAAAAACCCAAAACGTTACAGATGCTGATATCAAAGTTATAAGCGCCTTGATACTAGCTACTAAAATGGGATACGAGCCTCAAAATCAACTAGAAAGGATTATAAGAGATGCTGACTGCTCTCATATTGGCAGCAAAAACTTCATGAATATTACTGAATTACTTAGGAAAGAATGGGAGCTCAATTGTAGTAAGACATTAACTGAGGAACAATGGTTAGAGGAGAACATCAATTTTCTATCTACAAAGCATCGATTTTATTCCGATGCTGCATCCTCAAATTGGGATAAGGGTAAAGGTAAAAACCTATCACAATTATTAAGAGCACATAAGAAATTAAAGCAGGACAACTCAAAATTAAAGCACAAAACGGATGAATTAAAATTCAAAAAGAATAAGGTTGAATTACCTGAACGTGGGATTGAGACTATGTTTAGAGTTGCATTGAGAAACCATATTACGCTTAGCGATATTGCTGATACTAAGGCGAACATTTTATTGTCGGTAAACGCAATTATTATCTCCTTAGTTCTATCGAATTTAGTATCGAAACTTGATAACCCTTCGAATGATTATTTAATTTGGCCGACTGTTATTTTTACTTTATTTACTGTTGCCTCAATAGTTTTATCTGTTTTAGCTACACGACCAAATGTAACACAGGGAAAGTTCAATAAACAAGATGTAGCTAATAAAAAGGTTAATCTACTCTTTTTTGGTAATTTTCATCAAATGAAGCTAGACGAGTTTGAATGGGCCATGGGTGAAATGATGCAGGATAGAGACTATTTATATGGCTCATTAACTAAAGATTTATACTTTTTGGGATTAGTACTAAATAGAAAATACAGCTTACTTAGATCGACATACACAGTATTCATGCTAGGCATCGTAATTAGCGTTATTTCTTTTGGTGTCGCATTTTATTATTCGGGTGCGTCGACCCTATAATTATTAATTAGACTTTAATTTCTTTTATTAAATCATCATAGGTATAGAATTCTTTATCTAGTTGATTTTTATGATAAAGCACACTAACTCGTAGTGCTTTCAGACCAGTAACAGCCTGTAAATCTTGAAGCTCAACAATCTCAACATCAGTGTCTAAATAGTGCTTTGACTGCAAGAATTTAATATATCTTAAATATTCTATTTCGTCTTGTTTTTGCGAATAGACTACAGTGATTTTCCCTTTTTGTGTCACACGTTCATTGGTGCCTTTTATATACGCTTTATCAACACGTTTCTTTACAATTTCGTATCTCGCATTATAAGTTCCATCGACATCAAATTGTTTTTCGTCCATTCTAAAACTTATAGATAATGGTTGATTAAAAACCAAAATCATAGATGCAACATCTAAGGAAATCGGAAAATCAGATCGCATAAGATAGTATGCATTTTCCATTTCGCACATAACTTGCAATTGCCATAATCTCAAATTATACAAATACACAGGATTAAAGCTATCCACCTTTGTAATAGATTCTCCAATATACATGTTATGCTCAACACCATCTGTTTTAAAACGCTCGAAATAATGTGGATACATTAGTTGTGCTTCATCTTGTTTTCGATCTAGCAACGATGACATTTCTTTATTAATCAAAGTAATGGTATCATCATAATTTTTTCTATGATTGTATAATACGTTTACCTTTTCATCAATACTTTCAAAATAAGATTCTATATCAGGTTTTAATGCCTCTGATTCATCCAAATGAATTAATAAAGGATCTATATCCTGTTTAAAAAACTCAGAGATTTGTTGCTCACTATCAACCTGAAAATGCGACTCAAGCCCCTCTAAATAACTATTTATTTGATAAATAAATTGCTCATAAATAGGTAAAGCCTCATTTAGTATAGCCTTTTTCAAAATAGCCTTAACCATTTCTAATTGAATGGTTAAATCTTGTTTTGTTGCCCAATTTCTAGCTTCAGAAGATCCTTTAATATCTATTTGTCCATAAAGCGGATAAATATTATCGAATCCAATTTTATTAAAGGCAACTTTATTACCCTTCAATTGTTCTTTTATAAAATTCTTAGCTTCTCTTTCAAATTTCCAATACACACTAGGATGAATTGAAGTGCATTCTTGTTGAATAATCGCTTCAATTAAATTCTCCTCCTCTTTTCTAGATCGTTGCACAGCAGATAGGATGTTTGGCATCACATCTATCAATTTATTAGCATTAATACTATTCAACACTTTTGGTTTATCAGACACAATTTCCAAAACCCCTAGCAACTCATTATCATCTGCTATAGGCGCAAAAATGGCGCTTTTTATCCCTTGAGATTTCAAAGCGGCAATCTGCGGCGCTTTGCCTTTTGATAATTCATACATTTTATCAACATTAGAAATTGCGTAAAACGATTTTTTCTGTAGCAATTTTGCATACGACCCTTTACAAAGGGCATCAGAGCAATGCTTCACATCTAATTTATCTAATAAAAAACTTTGAACACCTTCGCCATAGACACGCTCAAAATTATTCTCTTCTTTATTAAAAATTGCGAACCCAACTTTAAGTTCCTTAATATTTAAAAGAGATCTGAAAATCTCATGAAAATCCTCCATGAAATTAGCATCCTTACGTTTATCTTCTCCAATTAAACTAGATTTGATATTTGAAATTGACTGATCATCAGTGACGTCAAAAATATTTGAAATCACAAATCCCTTAAAAATGTAGCTTCCAGGAGGAAACTTTTCTTTCCAAATTTCAATGTTTTCAAAATTGTCTAACAATTCATCATAATCTTTATTTGTGATTTTTCTAGCATTTTCGCTAGGCACAATTTCTGTAAAATCCGCATTATATAAAATTTTATAATACCGCATAATTCCATTCTTGTCAGGAATTTCATAGTAAAATGGACGCTTAAAATCTAAATCATAACCATAACAAAACTTAAGAATAATGGTACATGCAATAATATAAGTATCATCTTCTGGCATGTTTTTGATACTTAATTCAAAGTCATCTCCTGCTGCATTTATAATATTTTTAAACCGATTAGAGGAATTGAATATGAGATTATGAAATGGTACAGAAGCCGTTTTTATTTCATTATTTGTCAAGATAGGGTTAAACGAATCTTGCAGTATGATACTAATCTCTTTTTCTCTAGTTTCTAAAATTGAAGAATCACTAAAACCATCACGCAATTCAGGATACTTATTAGCAACCTTTAAAATGCGCTTCGCTTTTTTTGCTATAAATTCTTCACCATCTTTTGCTAAAGATTCGTAATGACTAAGTAGCTTATTAAAGCTAACTTTTAGTTTAAAAGGCGATTCTATATTATGATTAATATCCACGATGTTGGTTTTCTTATAAAACAAAGTTACAAATATTTAAATTTAGTCGTTAGAAGTAAGACTAGCTAACATGTTTAATGTTACATTTTAAATGTTAAACTCTATTATCAATTTAACTATTGCCGGCTTTAGAAAGTACGTCATGACAATAAGAAATTAGTTGTTAACCATTTGCAATTTTAAATTGTTTGTAATTTTTTAACTCTTTGATTATGAATACTATATTTTAATTTACCTTGAACTTCATATTAACTAATAAAATAACAAATATGTTTTCAAAAACAAATTTAATGTCGACCTTGGTTACTACGATATGGGGCTTTTTCGGAGGCTACCTATTGTGGGGGCTTATTGGTGACCCCATTTTAAAAGACCATACTGTATCTTCAGGACTCATGAAAGATCCACCCGATTTTATGCATTTAGTGATTGGCTGTCTAATTGTTGGATTTGTTGTATCTACAATATATTCAAAATGGGCTAGAGGAGCACATAGTATGTCGCAAGGTGCGCAATATGGAATATGGCTTGGAATTTTAATGGGTTTAGGCAGTGGCATGATTGATTTTGCAACTTCAAATCTACTTGACTTGTCAGGAACTCTTATAAACGCTGTGGTTTACATCGTACATTTCGGAATTATGGGTGTTTTTGTTAGCTTAATTTATGGTAAAATGAAATCTGAAGATTAACTTCATTACTTTTTATACTAAAAAAAGCTTCTCAAAATAGAGAAGCTTTTTGCTTTTGTACGGGCGGAGAGACTCGAACTCTCACACCTCGCGGCACTAGATCCTAAGTCTAGCGTGTCTACCAATTCCACCACGCCCGCAAAAGGACTGCAAATATAAAAATTAGTTTCAATATACAAACGTATCTTTTAAGAAAAAGTTCTCATTGTTTTTGTATTTTTGAAGCCAATTTAAAAACTTTCATGAAAAATATTCAATCTTACATCAACGAACATAAAGACCGATTTCTAAATGAATTAATAGAACTTCTAAAGATTCCATCTGTAAGTGCTGATTCTGCTTATAAAAATGATGTGTTGAAAACCGCTGAAGCTGTTAAAAAAAGTTTAGAAAAAGCAGGGTGTGACTCGGTTGAAATTTGTGAAACTGAAGGCTATCCTATTGTTTATGGTGAAAAAATTGTGGATTCGAATCTACCTACAATTTTAGTATATGGTCATTATGATGTGCAACCAGCAGATCCCATTGAATTATGGGATTCAGCACCTTTTGAACCAATTATTAAATCTACTGAAATACACCCAGAAGGCGCGATTTTTGCCCGAGGAGCCTGTGATGATAAGGGTCAAATGTACATGCACGTTAAGGCTATGGAATTCATGACTTCAACGAATCAGTTGCCGTGTAATGTGAAATTCATGATAGAAGGAGAGGAAGAAGTAGGAAGCGTGAGTCTTTCAAAATTTGTAAAAGACAATCATGAAAAGCTTAAAAATGATGTCATTCTTATTTCTGACACTGGGATGATTTCAAAAGAGACACCATCAATTACAACTGGTTTAAGAGGATTAAGCTATGTTGAAGTTGAAGTCACTGGACCGAATAGAGATTTACACTCAGGTCTATATGGTGGAGCAGTAGCAAACCCTATTAATATTTTAACTAAAATGATTGCATCACTTCATGATGAAAACAATCACATAACAATACCTGGATTCTATGATAAAGTGGAAGAATTATCATTAAATGAACGTGCAGAAATGGCAAAAGCGCCGTTTTCATTAGATCGATATAAGGCTGCTTTGGATATCGATTCAGTTTACGGCGAAGAGGGTTATTCTACGAATGAACGCAATTCAATCCGTCCTACTTTAGATGTCAATGGAATTTGGGGAGGCTATACAGGAGAAGGAGCAAAAACTGTCATTGCGAGTAAAGCTTATGCGAAAATTTCAATGCGTTTAGTACCAAATCAAGATTGGGAAGATATTACAGAATTATTCAAAACTCATTTTGAAAGTATTGCACCAAGTGGCACTAGAATAAAAGTAACACCTCATCATGGCGGACAAGGATATGTAACACCTATAGATAGCATTGGCTATCAAGCAGCATCAAAAGCGTATCAAGAAACATTTGGAAAAACACCAATACCTCAGCGTAGTGGCGGAAGCATTCCTATTGTGGCACTTTTTGAAAAAGAACTTAAAAGCAAAACCATTTTAATGGGATTTGGTTTAGACAGTGATGCTATACATTCACCAAATGAACATTTTGGGGTTTGGAATTATTTAAAAGGCATAGAAACAATTCCTTTATTCTATAAATATTTCACTGAATTAAAAGCCTAATTTATTCTTTTACAATCTTATAAGTCCCTAATTTTTCTTTAGTGTTTACATTTAAAAAGTAAATACCTTTTGATAGGGTCTTTATATTTAATGTGGTACGCCTTTTTTGCGATTGAACACTCAACACCAATTTACCGGATACATCATAAATATTAAATATGTAATCATCATCTGTGGCCGCTTCTATGTTAAGAATTGTTTTTACAGGATTTGGATACACCTGTATTTCGTTCGGCAGAAACGCATCTAATCCCAGCGTATCAAACACAATGCAATCGCTTAATTCAATGCAAGACCCAGAAGTAATTTCCACAGCATATACACCATCAAAAGATGGCATAAACGATTGATTTGTTTCTAAAGGAATGGGTATATTCGTATTACAATCCAACCACTGATACGACGCTGAAGCCTGATTAGCTGTGAGCGTAGTTGCTGTTTGCGAGACTGAATTATCTACGGCAACCAATCCTCCTTTAGTAACCATATAACCCATTATTAATCTCGCCAATTCATGATAATAAGGAAAATCTAAAGTGCTATATCGATCACCTGAAGAATGATAAAATGGTGTTTGATCATTATTTTCCCAAGATTCTCCTACTAATACTGCAGGAAACCCTCGATTCCAAAAACTAGAATGATCACTAGCTGAAGTTCCTGGATTAACAACATTAACATTTAAATTAAAACTATAATTAGGGTGATTTAATATATCTACAATATCAGTCCCCATTGCAATTGACGAAGCATCTCCTTGTCGCACATCAATATCAAAACCATCGTCATTATCACCATCATATCCCATCATATCAATATTTAGAACGCCTAATAGATTGTCGCCATTAGTAACGGCTTCAATCGCATAAAAACGTGAACCATTTAATCCATTTTCTTCTTCATCCCATAAGGCATAGACGATCGTGTTATCTAAACATTGCTTTGATAAAATTCGGGCTATTTCTAGAACAGCAGCAGTACCACTGGCATTATCATCTGCACAATAATCTGTAACGGAATCATAATGTGCACAAATTAAATAAATATCATCTGGATTCGTTTTGCCAATCTGTGTCGCTATTATGTTTCTTCCATTTGCATTAAACGCTTGATCCGTAACTGTTACATTATCTAAGCCCTCGAATTTCTGTTTAATATAATCAGCTGCATCTTCATTATTAGCTTGTTGTCTATTGATTATTGTTTTAGTAACACCGTAAACAACTGTGCTCTGTTCACCTGTAATTTCACGGAGCGTAAGTTGTAAGGAATCTAAATTCACCTGATTAATAATATCATTAATTGTCTGACTAAATGTAGAGATAGTAAACAGGAGAGAACAAATCAAAAAAGAAATTTGTTTATGCATTTTATTGGGGTTTTATAGGCTTTCATTGCAAATATAACAGATTTATAATAATTTTAACTGTAGTCGCATTTGGATATGTTGATTTTTATTCTACATTTGTAGAACTAACTCTAAACATGTAGAACTGTGCAATTATCCAAAACCGAAGAACAATTAATGCAATACCTCTGGACCCTCGAAAGAGCCTTTATGAAAGATTTATTAGATTCTTATGCTGAACCTAAGCCAGCAACGACAACCGTAGCTACCCTTCTAAAACGAATGATTGATAAAGGATTTGTAGCTTATAAGCTCTATGGAAAATCAAGAGAATACTATCCTTTAGTTAGAAAGAAAGATTATTTTTCAAAGCATATGAATACTATGATAAAAACCTTTTTTGATGATAGCGCTTCACAATTCGCTTCTTTTTTCACCAAAGAAACTAATTTGTCTAAAGAAGAACTCGAAGATTTAAAATCATTAATTGATAGTGAAATAAAAAAGAAATAATCATGCTTATCTATCTCATTAAATTTAGTGCTTGTTTAACCATTTTAATGGTGTTTTATAGATTGTGTTTAGAAAATGAACGCATGCATGTTATTAAGCGCTACTATTTACTTTCTGCACTGGTTTTTTCTTTAATAGTCCCACTGATTACATTCACCGAATATGTAAATGTACTACCAACTACCGAAATTGTTCAATCGACATTTAACACTGTTAATACTAATAATAGCACTTCTCATATTAGCGTATGGATTATCCTTATTGGTACCATATACAGCCTCGGATTAGTCGTGTTTGGCACAAAGTTTCTTTATAATCTATTTACAATTTTTAAATGTATCAAGGGCAATCCTAAATACAAATCCTATGCATTTATTAATGTTCTTTTAAAAGATTTAAAAGTTCCTCATACGTTTTTCCATTATATATTTTTAAATCAAAAGAAGTTTGAGGCTCAAGAAATTCCAAATGAAGTTTTATTACATGAACAGGCACATGCAAAACAAAAACATAGTATAGACATCCTATTCATCGAAATCTTATTAGTCATCTTTTGGTTTCACCCATTGATTCATTTACTAAAGAAAGCCATAAAATTGAACCATGAATTCTTAGCTGATCAGGCTGTCTTGAACAACGGGATTGAATCTACAGTTTATCAAAATTTATTATTATCCTTCTCATTTCATTCACAAGAACCACAATTGGCAAATGCCATTAATTATTCATCAATCAAAAAACGATTTACAATTATGAAAGCAACAACATCAAAATCATCAATTTGGTTAAGGACAATAGTCATTATACCATTAATTGCCATAACATTATATGGCTTTAGCAACAGCAAAACAATTCTCATTGATTCTGACATTGAAACGAATCAAAAAGAAGCTACAAAGACTCAAGTTTTAGAATATAATAGACTTGCTAAGCACTACAACTCGCAGCCAAAAGATCAATTAATTATAAAGAAAAAAGATCTCGAACGTCTAAAACATCTATACCATTTAATGTCTGAATCACAGAGAACATCTGCGGAAGAGTTTCCTGTAGTTCCACCACCTCCAGCTCCAAAAGCTCCAGCTGTTCCAAAGTCTATCGAAATTAGGAAGTTACCAGCTCCAAAATCTCCAAATGCACCTGCCGTTCCCGAGGTTATCGAACTTACGAAGTTACCACCTCCTCCTCCAATTCCCGCTGATGCCACACCGGAACAAAAACGAAAGTATAAGGAAGCGATTAAAAGCTATAAGTTAAAAGCAGTAAAAATGAAGCAACATAAAAAAAGCCTTAAGCAAGTTAAGGAAGCTTCACCTCCTTCTTCCCCACCAGCGCCATTAGACCATGTGATTGAGATGTCTAAAAAAGGAGCTAAGTTTTATTATGAAGGCAAAAAAATCTCTTCTGACGAAGCAATAGCTATTGTAAAAAAGAATGAAAGCATACATATTTCATCTAGAGGTTCTACAACAAAACAAGCTGTTGTGCATCTATCATCAAAACCCATGGTGGTAGAAATAAAAGTAAAGAATTAACTTTTAAATATTAAAGCCTCGATTTTCGAGGCTTTTTTGTAACATTTCATAACTTTTTGCGTTCTAATAGTTATCAATCAAAATCAACTTTATTATGTTAAAAAGATTCTTCATCATCTGTTCTGGTTCTGACACAGATATTCTAGACAATTGTTCCATTGGAGAGCAAAATAAATATGCTGGCATTGGGGCCACTGTTTTCTTTACTGCTGTTATGGCTTGTATAGCCGCGAGTTATGCCTTATATACTGTTTTCGATAATTATTATACGTCTATAATCTTTGGTCTAATTTGGGGATTACTCATTTTTAATCTCGACAGATTTATCGTGTCTACTATCAAGAAAAGAAACAGCATAATGGATGAACTCATTCAGGCATCTCCAAGAATACTACTTGCAATTATTATTGCTGTTGTAATTTCTAAACCTTTAGAATTAAAGATTTTTGAAAAAGAAATAAACCAAGTGTTATTAGAACAAAAGAATAATCTAACCTTAGCTAATCAGGGACAAATTGCTGATCAATTTACACCTACAATCGCTTCGCTTCAAGGTGAAATTACGAATTTAAAAAATGAGATTAATACTAAAGAAACGGAAGTAAATGCACTTTACAACACTTACATTACGGAAGCTGAAGGTACAGCTGGCACTAAACTTTTAGGAAAAGGCCCAGTATATAAAGAAAAAAGAGATAAGCATGATGCAGCGCTTGCCGAGTTACAGGAATTAAAGTCTGATAATAAAGTCAAGATAATTGCAACAGAAACTCAAATTGCTCAGCTCAAGGCTAATTATGACACACAAGTAGCAACGACTCAACCCATAATTGATGGATTCGATGGTCTAATGGCACGCGTAAATGCTCTAGGAAAGTTACCATTGTTACCTTCTCTATTTATATTTTTACTCTTTTTAGCAATCGAAACTTCGCCAATATTTGCGAAATTATTATCTCCAAAAGGCGAGTATGACTTTAGATTAGAAGATTCAGAAACTGCAGTTAAAACTTGGGTCGAACAAAAAGTAAATGAGCGTAAAATATTGCTACAAACTGATATGTCACTGAACAATAAGATTTACAATGATATTGCAGAAGAAGATGAGTTATACAATTACAAACGCAAAAAAGCACGTGAACTTATGCAATTACAGGCGGATGCATTTTTTAAACATCAAAAAAATGCGCTTTAACTAAGCTGCACTTTCTGATTTAAAATGATCAAACAAATCATCGCAACCCATTCCAATTATAGACAAATTTTTACCTTTGGAGATGGATTCATTATGGAGTTGAGCTAAGGCATTCACACCATAACGATCTATACTTTCCAAATTTTCAATACTTAAAGTTAAGGCATTAAATTTTTCGAAAATATGTCTGAATTCCTTTTGAAACAAATGAATGTTAGTTCTGTTTAAGACTCCTTTGATATTAAAGAAGTTATTGTGATGTGTAATTTGTAAGTCCATAATTCATAGATTTTATATGTTCAAATAATAAATTTGGCGCTATTAATCATTGATTTTCAGGTAAATATAAAATTAATAATTAGCAACACGTCAAATTATCGATAAATTGAATTTTCGAACCGACGAATATAAAAATCATGCATTTTATTTAGACAAACGGTAGTTTGTAGAATATAAATTTTTTCGTTTTGTAGTAAATATCGAATTTATCCTGTTGTAGAAATGAGAAATATAATTAGTCATTAATTTTAATGATTCTAAGAGCATCGTTATTATTCATGATGCATTCAAATTAATTGAAAATTAAAAAGTTAAACTTGCGCTTACATGTATTCTATAAACCTACTAGTAGGTACTAGTAGGTTTAAAAAAAATAACCTTATATTTGTGTTATGAGTGTTATTTCCATTAAAGAAGGTTTAGGCATCCCTAAATACAAGCAAATAATTATATCCATAGAGACTGCTATTGTGGACGGAGTATACAAAAGAGGAGATAAACTCCCTTCTATTAACAGTGTTCGAAATCGATTTTCATTATCAAGAGATACTATTTTATTCGCTTATAACGACTTAAAAGCTAGAGGAATTATACAATCTATTCCAGGCAAAGGCTATTATTTAATAAATGAAAATGTAAGCGTTGCTCAGAAAATATTTTTATTATTTGACGAGTTAAATACGTTCAAAGAAGATTTATATAATTCGTTCTTAAATAATTTAGATCCTAATATTGAAGTCGATATTTATTTTCATCACTTTAATTATGACGTGTTTAGCAAGTTGATTTATGATAATTTAGGTTCCTATAATTCTTATATCATTATGCCTGCAAATCTTGATAATACAGATATAGTCATAAATAAGCTTCCCCAAGACAAAGTATACATCTTAGATCAAACCCATCTTGAATTGGCTCAGTATCCCGCCATCTATCAAAATTTTGAAAAAGACATTTTCAACAGCTTAACGAAAGGCATCCGCTTATTAAAAAAATATCAGTCTTTAGTTTTGTTGTTCCCAGAACATAAGCAACCACAAGGCATGCGGAAGGGATTTAACATTTTTTGCAAGATGCATTCATTTGATCATGAAATTGTAGACTCTATAAAACAAAGAGCTCCAAAAAAAGGTGAAGTCTATTTAATTCCAGACGACCGAAACTTAATTGTAATTATAAAAAAAATAAAGGAATTAAAGTTGAGACTTGGTAAGGACATTGGAATTATATCCTATAACGACACGTTATTAAAAGAAATAGTTGAGGGTGGGATTACTACAATTTCAACAGATTTCAATAAAATGGGACAACTACTCGCGCAAATGGTCTTAAATAAAGAGCATGTAAAAATTGAAAACCCCAACACTTTAATAATTAGGAATTCATTATAACATCTAATGTATACAATTGAACAAATAACTACTAAAGGAACTACTTATCTTGAATTATCTAATTCAAATCATAGCTCGATTCTTAGAATTTTTCCTAGTTTGGGCGGCAGTCTTCAAGAACTGATTTTAAATTCCAAATCTATCATTAAGGATCTCTCTCCTTTAAATTATGAAACGTCTTATGCTTCATCTATTTTATTTCCCTTTGTAAATCGCGTTAAAAATGGCACCTATACTTTTAAACGAAAAAGATATGTTTTAGACCTCAATCAGAAAGAAGAAAACAACGCACTTCATGGCCTTGTTTTTAATAAAGAATTTAAAATATTCAAGAAAGAAACTTCAGACATCTTGGCAAGTGTCATCTTAGAATATGATGAAACCCAGGAAGTCAAAGGCTTTCCTTATCAATATTCCATTCGCCTAACATATACCTTAAGAGGACATACGGTAATAGTTACAGTTAGTGTTATGAATAAATCTTCTAATCCATTTCCATTTAATGTGGGATGGCATCCTTATTTTTTTAGCAGTGACTTGTTTAACAGCTATTTATCTTTTAAGAGTGATCGAAAATTATCGTTTAATGAAGTGATGATTCCCGTAAAAATTAAAAACATCATTTTGGATAAGGAGTTACAAATAAAAGATCGACAATTTGACGATTGTTACATTCTAAATACCAATTGTGTAGGCTTTAGAACACCCGATTATAAAATAAAAATAAGCTCGACCTCCGATGAAAATTATTTGCAGGTTTTTACTCCAGATAAAGAGAATACCATCGCAATTGAACCCATAACTGGACCTTCAGATAGTTTCAATAATAAATTAGGGCTACAAGTTTTAAATACTAACGAGACCTATCGTGTAAGTTGGACCATTAAATTACTAGATGATGAATAAAGCAATCAAATATTTACTGCTACTGTTATTTATAACAAGTTTAAGCTGTCAAAAAAAACTCGAAACTAAGGCTCCAAACAAGCATTTCACCCATCTTAACTTAAGCAAAAATCGCCTAGATTATAGAATCACACCTAATAATTCTATTGACAAATCGGGATTAATGTTTTCTGATCAAGGTGCCTGGTTTGGATACAGTTTACCGAAAACAGAGAAGAATTTAATAGGGTTCTCCGGTCCTTTTTTAATGACACAACAAAATGGTGTGTGGAGTAGTCAAATGCTGTCTAAATTGACAATAAGTGAAGGTGTACATAATGAAAAAATTATCGGTTTTAAGGATGACCTAATAAATCAAAGCAGCTATTCAAGTCACTTAGAGCAAGTGTTTGAAAATAAAAATTTAAAGATAAAAACCGAGCTCGTTTTTGCATCAGGACATTCCGCTGTTCAGCGATTTAACATAACCAATATATCTGATGCTCCTATTAAATTGAACACTAGTATTCAAGGTGATGTTTATGATGTCGGAATTGAATTTAGTAAGCTAGAACAGTATATTAAACTAGTATCAACACATACAAATGCCATTGGATATATAACTGTCTCAGATACATTCGACAACATCGACATTCTTAATAATAAGTCGTATTATTCCTATGATAGAACTATTGAATTGTCTCCAAATGAATCTAAAGAAATAGTAGTTTCCCATTCTTTTATCTTTCCAGAATATTCTTGGGAGGAAGAACGAAAACGTATTCAATCTATAGATTTTGATTCATTGCTAAACGCACGAAAACATGAAAAGAATACACAACTTGAAACATTAGTCAACCACAGAAAGTCACAATTTAAAGACAGTATTTATGCTGAAGTTTTAGCCAAAGCGCAACTTACACTACAAAACAATTGGCGCATTCCTGCTGGTGAAATTAAACATGAAGGATTATTTCCATCCTACCATTATCGTTGGTTCAATGGGTTTTGGTCATGGGATTCTTGGAAACATGCTGTTGGACTATCACATTACGATTTACGACTCGCTAAAGAGCAAGTCAAACTAATGTTTAAATTTCAAAATGACGATGGATTTGTTGCCGATTGCGTGTATCGTGACACAACAATTGAGGCGCATAATTATCGTGATACAAAACCACCATTATCAGCATGGGCCGTTACAGAAATTTATAAAAAAGATACCGATTTAGAATTCATAAAATTCATGTACCCCAAACTTAAAACATATCATTATTGGTGGTACAACAAACGTGATCACGATCAAGATGGCTTATGTGAGTATGGTTCTACAGATGGGAGTTTAGTAGCTGCAAAATGGGAAAGCGGTATGGACAATGCCATTCGTTTTGACAATTCTAAAATTCTCAAAAACGAAGAAGGTGCATATTCTTTAGATCAAGAAAGCGTCGACCTAAACGCCTATTTATATGCCGAAAAATTATCCCTTGCAAAACTTGCTGAAGCATTGGGTCATATGAATGATGTTGAAATTTTTAAAAGTGAATCTATAGAACTTAAATCAAAAATACAGACACAATTTTTTGATCCAAATGATGGATGGTTTTACGATACTAATTTAAACGGCAACTCTTTTATCAAAGGTGAAGGAAGCGAGGGGTGGACAGCACTTTGGGCAAAAGCGGCATCTCAAAGCCAGGCAATAGCCGTTAAAAATAGAATGATGGATCCTAATAAATTTTTTACGAATGTTCCATTTCAAACCATGAGTGCTGATCATCCAAAATTTGATCCACTAAAGGGATATTGGAGAGGTCCAAACTGGCTAGATCAAGCTTATTTTGGAGTAAAATCTTTACGGAATTATGAATTTAATGAAGAAGCAGATAGAGCCACAATTCAAATTCTAAAAGGCGCTGAAGGGCTTTTAGGAAATGGCCAATCCATACGCGAAAATTATCATCCTTTAACTGGAGAAGGTCTACATGCCCAAAATTTTAGTTGGAGTGCTGCCCACATTATTATGCTATTAATGGAAGAAGATTGACATGAATTATAATCAAATCAAAATAACGACTGAACAGGCTGAAAATATACTTTTTGATCTATTTGCTATCAAAGGTACTGCTACCAGTCTTCCAGGTGAAGTAGATTTTAATTTTAAAATTAATTCAGATGGAGAAGATCATTATATATTAAAGATCTCACGTCCTAATGAAGATGAAAATTATTTAGAATTTCAACAAAATTTACTTCAATATATTTCGGTACACGGACAAGATCTAATTGCTCCTAAAGTTATTAAAGATGTTAAAGGGCAATCCATTTCTGAAATTTTGGATACTCAAAATAATAAACGAAAAGTACGCTTATTAACATGGGTCGCAGGTCGTGTTTGGAGTACTGTGAATCCACAACTAAATGATTTACAGTTTAGCCTAGGTGAACAGTGTGGCTTACTGACTCAAGCACTGCAGGGTTTTAATCATGACGAAGCACAACGTGATTTTGCATGGGACATTGCCCAATCGCTATGGACAAAAGCTCATCTCCATTTATTTTCATCAGAACAAAAAGAAATACTCGAATATTTTCAGCAACAATTTGAAATAAATCAAAGCTGTTATTCAGCATTAAGAAAAAGCATAGTTCATAATGATGCCAATGACAATAATGTCATCGTTTCCTCTGATTTATACCATCCAAAGGTCAAAGCAGCGATAGATTATGGCGATGCAATTCATACGCAAATTATAAATGATGTCGCCATAGTCTGTGCCTACGCTATTATGCATCATAATGATCCGTTAGATGCAGCTTTACCTATTATTAAAGGGTATCACAATTCATTTCCTTTGGAAGAAAATGAATTGGTACACTTATATAATGCTATCGCAATGCGGCTTGTTATTTCGGTTACGAAATCAGCAATTAATAAAATTAAAGAACCTAATAACAAATATCTATTAATCAGCGAAAAACCCGCTTGGGAACTACTAAAAAAATGGCATGCCATAAATACTGAATTTGCGCATTATTCTTTCAGAGAAGTGTGCGGGTTTGCGGCACATCCAAATCAAGATGCATTCCACAAATGGGCCTTAGAAAATCCATTTAGAGTATCCGATTTATTCCCCAGTACTGGGAAAAATGCTATTTTAAATATTGATTTAAGCGTGTCTAGTCCATGGATAGGACATCAAATAGAATTTAATGATTTGGAATTATTTCAGTTTAAAATTGAACAGCTTCAAAAACATAATTCTGACCAGATTATTGCAGGTGGATATCTCGAACCACGATCCATTTACACCTCATCAGAGTATGACAAAATTGGTAACTCAGGATCTGAAAGTAGAAGTATCCATTTAGGAGTTGACTTTTGGCTACCTCATCAAAGCCCTGTGCATGCTCTAATTGATGGTGAAGTAATCATTGCTGTAAATGATGCAGGAGACAAAGAATATGGCGGATTAGTTGTTTTAAAACATAAAACAGACAACTTCGAGTTTTATACATTATATGGACATTTAACTGTTTCAAGTGCCACGAATCAGAAGGTTGGAGATCAAATAAAAAAAGGAAATTTGATTGGTTTAATAGGGAATTACCCAGAAAATGGAAATTGGGCACCACATCTTCATTTTCAAGTCTTATTAACAATCTTAGATTATACTAGTGATTTTCCAGGCGTTTCCTACTTTAATCAACTTGATGTTTGGAAAAGTCTTTGCCCAGATCCAAATTTACTTTTTAAATCGAAAGCATTAGAAAAAACGACTAGCATTTCTAACGAAGCATTAATTGAATACAGAAAACAGCATTTAGGTAAAAGTTTAAGTCTACAATACAAGACACCTTTAAAAATGGTACGTGGTGCTGGCCAGTATTTAATTGATCAATTTGGCAGGAGATTTTTAGATACTATAAATAATGTGGCTCATGTTGGTCATGAGCATTATGATGTTGTAAAAGCTGGTCAAAATCAAATGGCTTTGATTAACACCAATTCTAGATATCTACATGATAATATTAACGCCCTTGCTAAAGAACTTATTGAAACATTGCCTAAAGAATTAAATGTCCTTCATTTTGTCAATTCTGGAAGTGAAGCTAATGAATTGGCAATTCGAATGGTAAAAGCTGCTACAGGTGAACGCGATATTATTGCAAGTGAAGTTGGTTATCATGGAAATTCCAATATGTGTATAGATATCAGTTCGTATAAGTTTGATGGGAAAGGCGGGAAAGGAGCACCAGAGCACACGCACATATTCCCACTACCTGATTCGTTTAGAGGTAAATATAGAGGTGAAAATACTGCTGAATTATATGCTAATGAAGTTAAAAATCAAATAAAAAATATTCAGAATAAAGGTCGAAATGTTGGTGCTTTTATTATAGAACCCATCATTAGTTGCGGAGGACAAATAGAGTTACCAAATGGATTTTTAAAACAGGCTTATCAGATGGTTAGAAATGCTGGTGGTTTATGTATTTCTGATGAAGTTCAAACAGGGTGTGGACGTTTGGGAAAAACCTTTTGGGGATTTCAATTGCATGATGTAGTTCCAGACATAATGACCATTGGCAAGCCTCTAGGAAATGGACATCCCATAGCCGCAGTTGCCTGTACTCAAGACATTGCTGATAAATTCGCAAATGGCATGGAATACTTTAATACTTTCGGAGGAAACCCAGTGTCCTGTGCTATTGGAACAGAAGTAATACGAACTGTAAAACGTGAAAATCTTCAGCATAATGCTTTAGAAATAGGCGAATATTTGAAATCAGAATTGAAAGCACTATCCATTGAATTCCCAATCATTGGTGATGTACGTGGGCAAGGTTTATTCTTGGGAATCGAATTAGTTGACAACCAAATGAATCCATTAGCAAAACAAACGGATTACTTAGCCAATCGCATGAAAGATCACGGTATTTTAATGAGTACAGATGGTCCAGATCATAATGTACTTAAGATTAAACCTCCTATTGTATTTACGAAAAACAACGCCAAGGAACTTATATTTTATCTTAAAAAAATCTTAGCTGAAGATGTCATGCAAATTTTTACTAATCTATAATCGTATGAAACTAAATTATATTTTCATTGCCTTAATAATTTTTATCGGCTGCAAAGAAGACCCTCTTGTTGAAGTTCCTGAACAATTACTTCATAATAATCATGAATTATTTGAGGAGAATCGTTTAGAACCTCGTGCCTCTTTTTTTGCATTTGAAGATGAATCTATTTTAGACCAGGAGCAATCGAAACGATTCATGAGTTTGAATGGTGAATGGAAATTTCATTGGGTTAAAAATCCAAACAACAGACCTTCTGACTTTCATCATCTAGAATATGACGATACTGATTGGGGAACAATCAAAGTGCCTGGTAATTGGGAAACACAAGGTTATGGACATCCTATTTATTTAGATGAGCGTTATCCCTTTACTACGAAGTGGCCAAATGTACCTCAGGACTATAATCCGGTTGGCACCTACAGAAAAGTCATTTCCCTAGACCAAGATTTTCTATCGGAAGATATTATCCTTCATTTTGAAGCGATTAAAGCCGTGTATATTTATATTAATGGGCAATATGTTGGTTATTCTCAAGGCAGCAAAACTTCAGCTGAATTTAATATCACGAAATACCTTCATAAGGGCGAAAACCTTATTGCCTTACAACTTTATCGATGGACAGATGCGAGTTATCTAGAGAGTCAAGACATGCTTCGCATGAGCGGAATCGAGCGTGATGTATATCTTTATTCTCGACCAAAAGTTTTTATTGAAGATGTTTATGCCGAAACCAACTTAACTGAAGATTATAAGAATGGAATTTTTAAAGCTGCTATTAAAATTCATAATTCAAATTCAGAAGTAGCAACAAAAACTATAGACATTGAATTGTTTAAAGACCATACTTCGTTTTTCAAAACAGCAAAGACTATAGAAGTTCAGCCAAAAAGCACCAGCATATTTAATCCTGAAACTGTATTAGAAAACATAGAATCATGGAACGCAGAGACTCCTAACCTATATACTTTAAAAATAAATTTTAACAGCGAGCAATTCATCATTAAACACATAGGATTTAAGCGTGTAGAAATAAAGAACAGTCAAGTTCTCATCAATGGACAAGCCCTATATTTTAGAGGTGTTGACCGACACGAAACTGATCCTTTTACAGGACATGTTGTATCCAAAGCTTCAATGGAAAAAGACATCAAGCTAATGAAGCAAAATAATATTAATGCTGTACGGTCTGCACACTATCCGAACAATACGTATTGGTTAGATTTATGCGACAAATATGGTCTTTATGTTGTTGACGAAGCCAATATAGAAAGTCATCCATTAGCCATTTCAGAAGACACACAATTAGGCAATGAGATGAGTTGGTTACCAGCGCATATGGAACGCACGCAACACATGTATTATCGTGATAGAAACCATCCTTCAATTTATGCCTGGTCCTTAGGTAACGAAGCTGGTGAAGGTGAAATATTTAGAGCAACATACCAATGGTTAAAGGAACGAGAAAACAACCGAATTGTTCAATACGAACCTGCATTTAAAGAAGACTACACAGATATTTACTGTCCTATGTATCCAAAACCAGAATATCTTATCAATCATGGAAAATCAAATTCTGATAAACCCTCAATTATGATTGAATATGCTCATGCTATGGGAAATTCTGTCGGAAATCTTCAAGACTATTGGGATATTATTGAAACTTACGACAACCTTCAAGGCGGCTATATTTGGGATTGGGTAGATCAAAGCCTCGAATATAAAGATGAAAACGGCAAACCCTATTTAGCATACGGTCATGATTATCATCCTGATTTACCAACTGATGGAAATTTCTTAAATAATGGATTAGTGGATCCATACAGGAATCCGCATCCCCATTTATCTGAGGTCAAGAAGGTCTATGAACCCGTTCAGATCAATTATTTAGGGAATGGCGCCATTGAAATTAAAAATAAACAGTTCTTTTCCAACTTATCAGATAAATCATTATCACTAAAACTTCTTGTGAATGGTGAACCTAAAGAATTAAAATCCAATATAGCTCTAAATGTAGACCCTCAAGGAAAAACGACGCTTCAGTTTTCTGAAATTCCTAATCTATTCATTCCTGAAAATGAATACATATTAGAAGTTAGTCTTATACAAAATGAAGCAATTTATGGCATACCAAAGGGACATGAAGTGGCTTGGGATCAATTTGCACTTCAAGAATCCAAAACTCTGAATCATGCTTCAATTGGATCAGATTTAGAAATCATTCGTGAGGATATCACTCAAATAAAAAATGATGTTATTGATTTGCAAATTCATTCCGAAACAGGTGAAATCTTATCTTGGCATCATAAAGGGAAAGAAGTTACTACAAATCCTATTAAACCAAATTTCTGGAGACCTCCAACAGATAACGATCTCGGAAATGGCATGGATAAATGGGCGAAAATTTGGCAAGATGCAACTTATGATTACAAGGCTCATTTAGCGATTCCACCAGAAGACACACTAGGTCATGTATCTTTTATTGTAAACTATACATTGCCAAATAATAAATCAATTGTTGATGCCTTTTTTCGAATTTTCCCCTCTGGACGAATTGATATCAGATTAAGCTATTTATCCAAACAAGATAATCTGTCGAATATACCTCGTTTGGGCATGTATATGACGTTGTCTAATAGTTTTACTGATGTGCGTTGGCATGGAAAAGGACCGGATGAAAGTTATTGGGACAGACAAACGGCCCAAAAAATTGGTGTCTATTCGGGAGCAATTAAAGACCAAATTCATCGCTATTCACGTCCACAAGAAACAGGTAACAAAACAGATGTACGCTGGATAGAAGTTTCTAATCAGGAATTGACTTTAAAAGCCTCTAGTAGTATTAACTTAAACTCAAGTGTATGGCCTTTTAATATGACTGAAATTGATTTTAGTAGTGAAGATGCTGGCGAATCGGCATCAGGATTGGTTCCTGTTACAAAAAAACATGGCGCCGACATTAAAACTGGAAACGGCGTGCAATGGAATATTGATTATTTACAAATGGGAGTTGGTGGTGACACCTCCTGGGGACGATTAGTCCATCCTGAATATACGATTCCATCTGATAAAAATTATGAATACACGTTTACGATAGAACCAAAACTTTAAGTCATTATGCAGATTATAACATTTTTAGGTTTTACATTATTAGTAGCAGTTATTTCTTACATAGCGACACGAAAGACGAATGAATCATCGTCAGACGGTTATTTTTTAGGAGGTCGTAGTTTAACTGGCGTTGTTATAGCTGGATCCTTATTGCTTACAAATCTTTCGACCGAACAAATTATTGGCTTAAATGGAGCGGCTTTTAAAGAGGGAATTCTAGTAATGGCTTGGGAAACCCTTGCTGCTATTGCCATGGTGGTCACAGCCATGTTCTTATTACCAAGATATTTAAAGGGAGGAATTACGACAGTCCCTCAATTTTTAGAAAAACGGTATGATAAGACAACTAAAACTATTACTTCAGGATTGTTTTTAAGTGGATACGTTGTCGTTTTATTGCCTATAGTTTTGTATTCTGGAGCTTTAGCAATTAATACCATGTTTGATGTACCAGAGTTACTGGGTGTTTCTGACAATACAGCATTATGGATTACGGTTTGGGGAATTGGAATTATAGGCTCAATTTATGCCATTTTTGGTGGACTTAAGGCTGTAGCCGTATCAGATACCATTAACGCTGTTGGTTTATTAGTAGGTGGACTCATGATTCCATTATTTGGATTATGGGCCATTGGAAATGAAAGCATAAGCGATGGAATTTCAACCCTAATTAATTCACATCCAGAAAAATTTAAATCTCTTGGCGATTCACAGTCTTCTATTCCAGTAGGAACCATATTCACAGGAATGATGCTGGTACAATTATTTTATTGGGGAACCAACCAAGCAATAATTCAACGTGCTCTCGGTGCCAAAAATTTAAAAGAAGGACAGAAAGGCCTCATGTTAGCCGCTTTCATAAAAATATTAGGTCCATTAATCGTTGTGCTTCCAGGCATTATAGCTTTTCATATGTTTGGCGATAGTTTAGATAATCCAGATCAAGCCTACCCAATGTTAGTAACAAAAGTGTTACCCGCAACATTAGTCGGTTTTTTTGCAGCCGTATTATTTGGTGCCATATTAAGCTCCTTTAATTCTGCTCTGAATAGTTCAGTAACCTTGTTTGGACTCGATATCTATAAATCTCATATCAATATACACGCTACAGAACGTCAAACCGTATTCGCAGGTAAATCTTTCGGTATAATATTAAGTATATTATCGATGTGTATTGCACCTCTAATTGCAAATGCACCAGACGGATTATTTGGTTATTTACAAGAAGTTAATGGCTGTTATAGCATTCCTATTTTAACAATTATTGTCGTTGGATACCTTACTAAATATGTTCCCGCCATCGCCGCTAAAGTAGCTATCATTTCTGGTGTACTTCTATATAGTTTTAGTCAATTTATTTTTAAACCCTATGTTATTGGGATTGATAATTATCCTCATTTTTTACATGTTATGGCTATTTTATTCGTTTTAAATATTCTAATTATGCTTGTCATAAGTAAATACAAACCACGAAAAGAACCATACGTACAACATTACACCAATCAAGTTGATATTGCACCATGGAAACATACGAGAACAGTAGGGATTGCAATTTGTGCACTAGTTATAGGAATCTATATTTACTTTATATAGCAAAATGAACACGCTTTTAATAGGCCGTCTAAATACGCACTTCTTAGAAAAATTTGGAGACAGACCGCTTTTAGTTTTTTCTCCAGGACGTATCAACATCATTGGAGAACATACGGATTATAATAATGGATTTGTATTTCCTGCTGCCATTGATAAGGGCATAGTAGCTGCTTCACAAAAGAGCGAAGTAAAAGTATCAAAAGTGATTGCCCTAGATCTTAATGAAGCATTTGAATTTTCATTACAAAATATACATCCCATTAAGAATGGAAATTGGAAAAATTATGTTTTAGGTGTGATTGCCGAGATTCAAAAAACAGGAAGACAACTCGGCAACTTTAATTTAATTTTTGGAGGTGATATTCCAAAAGGTGCCGGATTGTCCTCATCAGCAGCTTTAGAAAACAGTATAGTTTTTAGTTTGAATATTTTATTTGACCTCGATCTCACAAAAAATGAAATGATTCATATTTCCCAATTGGCTGAACACAACTATGTTGGTGTGAAATGTGGAATCATGGATCAATACGCCAGCATGTATGGACAAAAAAATAAAGGCATGCTACTCGATTGCAAAACTCTTGTTGCTACACAAATCCCTATCAATTTTACCAATCATGAATTATTATTAATTAACACCAATGTTAAACATAGTCTCGCTGAAAGTGCTTATAACAATAGACGTGAGGTTTGTGAGAACGTAGCAGCATTGCTTAACATAGATAGCTTAAGAGATGCTACTGAAATCAATCTCAATAGTATTAGAGATCAAATTTCTGAAGAAGATTTTCAAAAACCCCTGTATGTAATACAAGAAAATAATCGCGTACAAAACGCTTTCCAAGCTCTCAAAAAAGGTGATATCGCAACTTTGGGCAATTTAATTTATGAATCTCATCATGGATTAGAAAATCAGTATATGGTAAGCTGTGATGAATTAAATTTTTTAGTAAATCAAGCGAAAAAGCATCCACAAGTTATTGGGTCTCGTATGATGGGCGGCGGTTTTGGAGGATGTACTTTAAATATTATTGAAAAAACATTCGTCCACACTTTCAAAGAAAAGATGCTAGAAGAATTCAATAAAAACTTTCATACAACATGTTCATTTTATACCGTTGAACTTTCTGAAGGTACTCACGTAATACAGCAATAATATGACTTCGGAAATACAAGATTACTCGCACAAACGTTACAATATTTTGACAGGAGAATGGGTTTTGGTTTCGCCTCATCGTGCAAAACGGCCTTGGCAAGGTCAAGAAGAATCTAATGTTCCGAATGAAAGACCATCATACGATGCAAACTGTTTTTTATGTTCAGGAAATACAAGAGCAAATGAAGCGGTTAATCCTAATTACCAACATGTCTTTATTTTTACTAATGATTTTTCTGCGCTTCAAAAAAATTCAAAGCAATTTAAAATTGAAGATGGTTTATTTCAAGCACAAAGCGAACAAGGCATTTGTAAAGTAGTATGTTTCAGTCCAGATCATTCCAAAAGTTTAGCAGAATTGCCGATTGATGACATTCTTCATGTTGTAACTGTTTGGCAACAAGAGTATATTAATTTGGGAAAATTAGATACTATAAATTATGTGCAAATTTTTGAAAACAAAGGTGCCATCATGGGCTGTAGCAATCCGCATCCTCATGGTCAGATATGGAGCCAATCTTCACTCCCAAACGAAGTTATAAAAAAAGACACACATCAATTAGAGTATTTTAAAACTGCTAAAACATCACTTTTAAGTGATTATTTACAGCAAGAATTAATAGCAAAAGAACGTGTTATTTTTGAAAATGAACATTTTGTTATTTTAGTTCCATTTTGGGCAATTTGGCCTTTTGAAACCATGATTATTCCGAAAGCTCATCAGTCCTCAATCCAAGATTTATCACAGGATGAATCACTTCATTTTGCTGAGGCCATTTCCATTATCACCAAGGCATATGACCGTATTTTCAACTGTGCGTTTCCCTATTCTAGTGGAATTCATCAAGCGCCAACAAATAACAAAAATAATGAGCATTGGCATTGGCATATGAGCTTCTATCCGCCATTATTACGAAGTGCGACAATAAAAAAATTCATGGTCGGTTATGAAATGTTTGGATCACCACAGCGTGATATTACCGCAGAATCGGCTTCATCACTTCTTAAGGAGTTGATAGAATTTACTTAAATTGCAGCTATGTATCATACAAGAATAGCCACATTAAATGACCTTCCAATCTTATTACAGTTTGAACAAAGATTGATTGAAGCTGAACGCCCAATGGATCCTACTTTAAAAGAAGAAAAAATAAGTTACTATGATCTTTCCGAATTCATTAAGAATGAAAATTCTGAATTATATGTTGTTGAAATACATGGTGAAATTGTAGCCTCAGGATATGCAAAGATTAAAACTGATAGGCCCTACTTAAAACATGATAAACAAGGCTATTTAGGATTCATGTTTGTCTCAGAAGAACATCGTGGAAAAGGCCTTAACAAGCAAATCACCAACGCCTTACTTAATTGGTGCAAATCTAAAGGTGTCTTTGAAATTAAGTTGGATGTATACGAAAACAATCCATCAGCAATTAAAGCGTATGAAAAAGTTGGGTTTAAAAAGCATTTGATTAATATGAGATTGAACATAAAAGATTTAGATTTTGACTAAACTAAAATTTCCGATCTGGCTGGAATGGATCTAAATTCAAAGAGGGTCGTTTTTCGCAAATAATATCAGAAACCAATTTACCAGTAGCAGGTCCTAAACTCCATCCCATCATAGCATGACCAGTTGCGATGGTTAGGTTTTTACATTTAGAAGATTTGCCAATATATGGCAATCCATCAGGTGAACAAGGTCTTAATCCACAATCTGCGTTGTTCTTTTCTAGCGTATTAATTTTTAAGTTTGAATAGTAAGCTTCTGCTGCAGATGCAATTGCATTGACCCGTACAGGGCTGATATCGTGGTTAATATCACCGATTTCCATGGTGCCTGCAAATCGTGTAAAACCCTGCATAGGTGTAACGGCAACTTTAGCCTCACAGAGTATCGCTGGAATAGTGATTTGTGTGTCGCGTTCAACATTAATGCGATAGCCTTTTCCAGCTTGAACAGGAATATTTATTCCAAGTTTTTTCGCAATAAATGGACTCCAACTACCAGCAGCAAGAACAACCTCGTCGATTGGTATAGTGCGGTGATTAGTCTTCAATGCTAAGATATTTCCATTTGAAACTTCAATATCATCAACAGTTTCATTAGCGTAAAACGTCACTTGCTCTGATTTTAAATGCGCGATCATTTGTGGCATAAAATCGGAAGGCGTCATATGTGCATCAGAATTAAAATACACTGCACCTTTGATATCCAATTTTGCATTAGGCTCAATCTGCTCTACTTCTTTAGCACTTAAATGTTTAACATCAAGACCTTCTTGAATTCCACGTTGTCCAATCTTCCATTCTTCCTCGCCTACTTCATCCGATTTGTAACACATCAATAAGCCTTTTCTTTCATAATGAAAATCAAATTCTTGTGACGCCTTTATATCTTCATATAAATCTCTACTGAACACATTAAAATCGATAAGGATGGGTATTGCTTGTTCAACTTTTTCTTTAGTTGCCGATTTTTTAAAGGCCCAGGACCATTTTATAAAATCTACATCGAGCCTAGGTTTTATATAAAATGGACTAGAAGCATTCAACATCCATTTCAATCCTTTCGTAATCATTCCAGGAGCAGATAATGGTATAAAGTGACTAGGTGTTATATAGCCTGCGTTTACAAAAGATGCGCCACTTGAAAAATCAGACTTATCAATAACTGTGACATGATGTCCTTCTTTTTGAAGGTAATATGCAGTACATAACCCAATAATTCCTCCTCCAATAATTGCAACATTTTTACTCATGTTCTATTCCCATTTAAAATCCCATATTGGCTCTGTTTCTAATAAATGCTCCACAAAATAGTTCCAACGTTTTTTCACAAAGTAATTTAAACTTTTACCACGATATCCATGACGTTGGCTTGGCAATATTAACAGATCAAAATCTTTATCTGCTTGTATTAATGCTTCAGCAAATTTAAAAGTTGCAGAAGGATTCACATTATTATCAATCCCTCCATGAACTAATAGTAACTTCCCTTTTAAGTTAGCAGCATTTGTAATATTGGAAACAGCTTCATAAGATTCATCAACTGGCCATCCTTGATACATTTCAGGCCACCAAGCTTTTTCCATTCTAAAATCATGATCCGCAGAGCTTGCTACTCCAACTTTGTAAAAATCTGGAAACGCTAACATTGCTCTACCTGTATCATAACCTCCTGCTGAATGTCCATATATTCCAACTCGTGTGATATCAATCCATGTATGTTTTTTTTCCAAATATTTAATGGCTAACACGTGATCTTCGAGGTTATTTCCCATATTTTTATAGGAATGATTATGAAATTCTTTTGATCTACCAGAAGTCCCTAATCCATCAATTTTAACTATAATAAAACCTAACTCAGCCAAAGCCTGATTTTGAAACCCTCTGTTAAATGACTTGGGGAATTGTTGGGTATGTGGCCCTGTATAAGTCGCATCAATTATTGGATATGATTTAGATGCATCGAAATTTGTAGGTTTCCATATTGCACCATAAATTGTTGTTTTACCATCTTTAGCAATTAAATTAAATACTTCGGGACTTGTCCAACCCATAGCTTCCGCTTCCGAAGTGTCTGTAGTAGTTAAGTTACAAACTATTTTCCCTGAGTCTGCGGAACATAAAACCGTTCTTGTAGGCGTATTAATTGTTGAATAATTATCTACAAAAAAAGAACCATCTTTAGAAAAAGAAACGCTGTGATGTGTGTTTTCAGGAGTTAATAACGTTAGCTCTCCTTCAAGGTTAACTTTATACAATTGCTGATGATACGGATTATTGTTCTCTTCTCTACCTGAGGCAAGAATAAAAATAACTCCAGCTTTTTCATCAATATGAGCTATAGAATTCACATAAAATTCGCCTTTAGTCAAGGCATTTACTTCACCTTTATAATCAACTGAATACAGCTGTCTCCAGCCACTTCTTTCTGACAAAAACACCAGTTTTTCTTGCTCTTCAATTACTCTGTATTCAAAATTATCAATGTTAGTTTGACTTTCTTCTTTGATTAAAGCTTGTACCGAATTTGAATTTAAATCGATGCGTTTCACAAACCCTTTTTGAAATCCTCGTTCAAGATAAGACGCAATCATCATTCCAGATTGTTTCATCCATTGCGGTGAAACAAAATTAATATGTGTGCCTTTTGGCAGATTCGTTTTCACTTCTTTTTTAGCTTCAATGCTAAAGAAAACTGGTTGAATATGTACCATGGTAGTATCACCAGGAGAACCTCTATAATATGATAATAATTTAGGTTTATAAAGAGAGTCGATACTATAATCTAGCATATACATCTTTTCAGCATTATCGAAATCAACAATGCTAGTAGCTATCCATTTAGAATCATCAGACCAATCTACATAGAATCGTTTTGGGCGCTCGCCATTTTCGCCTTCAATTTTATCATACCAGCCATACCAAGACGCATATTCGAAGCCTTTTCTTCCAGCAAAACTCAACTGATGCTCTTCATTAGTTTCAATTGATTTTATAAAAAGATTATAGTTTTTAGCATAAGCAATCCACTTTCCATCAGGTGATTTGGTTTCAAATTCGTTTTCATCTTCTTTAGATTTCTTTTCATCCTGTTGCAGTTGGTACGTTTTTAAATTTAAAGTATAAGCATCCCCTTTAAAATTAAATAAAAGTTCATTTTTAGCTTTGATTTCGAAGTTTGAAAGTTCTAATCTATTGGCATGAACTTCATTATTTTGAATAGTATTCAGAGCATTGGTTAAACGCTCATGGTCAAACAGATCTTCAACTTTTCTATCTTTAAAATTTACGATTTTGTACGCTTTTCTTTCTTTACTAAAATCTACAAACCAAAAACCCGATTTATCTTCAAACCAATTTACGGTAGTATGCAAATTAAATGCAGTCTTGTTATTATAGTTTGCATACCTAAAACTTACGGCCCGATTATAGTCTTCAATAGTAATATTTTGAGATTGCATTGGCAATATCATAAAAATCGCAAATACTATTAGGGATAATCTTTTCATCTAATTCTTTTTATATCACTTGAAATCCAAATGCATATGGATCGTCTTCTGAATCAATCGTAATTGTATTATGACCATAAATTTTGGCCCATCCTTGAATACTTGGTATGATGGCTAATTGACTACCAATAGTTGTCTCCTCCTCTACACAACCAATAAATTTACTCCCAATAAAACTTTCGTGAATAAATTTTTCACCTTTTTTAAGTTTTCCTTTAGCATGTAACTGCGCTATTCTTGCTGAGGTTCCAGTTCCACAGGGAGAACGATCTATAGCTTTATCACCATAAAACACAGCATTACGCCCTGAAGACGTTGGGTCTATAGGTTGTCCTGTCCATAACATATGTGATACATCTCTAATTGTTTCATTTTCTGGATGAATAAAACGATTTGGATACTTCTGGTTGATTCGTTTTCTAACAATTTGAGAAAACTGTATAATTTGACTTGCAGAATACTCTTGAATCCCTGAAAAATTGGATTGCGGGTCTACAATGGCATAGTAATTTCCACCATATGCTACATCAAAATTAATTTCTCCAAGTTCTGGACAATCGACTGTTAGATTTTCTGCTGCTAAAAAACTTTTGACATTCGTAAGTTTTACCCAATCTACCTTAGTTCCGGTTTGTTGATATTCGATTTCAACGAGTCCTGCAGGAGCTTCCATTCTAATTTTTCCAGGTGTCTTTGGAATTATGAGTCCTTCTTCAATTGCAATAGTTATGGTGCCAATAGTGCCGTGACCACACATTGGTAAACAGCCTGAGGTTTCTATAAATAGTATTGCAAAATCGTTTTCTGGATTATGAGGTGGAAATAAGATGCTCCCACTCATCATGTCATGCCCACGAGGTTCAAACATCAAACCTTTACGAATCCAATCAAACTCTTTTAAAAAATGCTGGCGCTTTTCACTCATCGTGTCACCTATCAATTTTGGGCCACCTTCCTTAACAACTCTAACAGGATTACCACAGGTATGTGCATCGATACAAACAAAAGTGCTTTTAGTCATTTTTTAATTTCTCAATATAATTATTAACACGTTGCTCCATAAGTGCAAGCGTAACTGTTCCTTGTTCCAATATAATTTCATGAAATTCACGAATATCAAATTTAGAGCCTAACTCTTTTTCAGCCTTTGCTCTTAATTCTCTAATCTTCAATTCGCCTATTTTATAAGATAGAGCTTGACCTGGCCATGAAATATATCGATCTGTTTCAGTATTAATTTCATGTAAAGATAAAGCCGTATTAGAAGACATATAATCTACGACTTGTTGTCTTGTCCATCCTTTTGCATGAATTCCAGTATCGACAACTAATCGGCAAGCGCGCCACATTTCATAAGTTAATTGACCAAATTTCTCATAAGGTGTTGTATACATTCCCATTTCGTCTGCCAAAAATTCTGAATACAATCCCCAACCTTCGCCATAAGCAGACAAGTATAAATCCTTTCTAAACTGAGGAATACTATCTCCTAACTCGTTATTTAAACTCCCTTGTAAGTGATGTCCTGGAACTGCTTCGTGAACGGTTAGAGACGGCATTGTATATAATGTTCTACTTGGCAAGTTGTAGGTATTTACCCAATAATAGCCTGGATCTTTACTATCCTTTGTTGTTCCAATATAGCGTCCCGTTGTATATTTTGGAGCAATAGCATCTGGAACAGGAGCTACGCCATATGGTTTTCTTGGTAATGTTTTAAAGAATCGTGGTAATTGCGCATCTGCACGTTTAGCCATATCTCGAGCAATCATTAATAATTCTTCTCCAGATTTTGGATAAAATTGCTCATCAGTTCTTAAGAATTTAAAGAAATCTGCAAAACTACCTTTAAACTCAAGATTTGTAATAATCTTTTCCATTTCTGCTCTAATTCGAGCCACTTCACTCAATCCTATTTGGTGTATATCGTCAGCAGTATATTGGGTACTTGTTGTATAGAAATTGATTCTGTCTTGATAGAACGCCTCACCATTTGGAGTTTCAGAAACACCAATTGACGTTCTAGTTTGTGGGAAATATTCTGTTTCAAAAAATTGTTTGATTCGTTTAAATTCTGGAGTAACATTAGTTTCAATAGCAATTTTAGCAACTTTTAAAACTGAATCTTTTTGCTCATTTGTCAAGATTTCTGGTAAGTTCTTAAAAGGAGAATAGTAATAACTATCTTTATAATTATCTACAATATTATTATCATAAGTAGACTCGTAACCTTTAAAAATTATTAAAGGTTGAGACACTCCTTTTTCCAATCCTTCTCTTAAATTTACAAAGTGCTGATTCACATATTCAGGAATAGCATTTAGCTTGTTTAAATATTGCTTAACCTCTTTATAATTTGTTAACGGTCGTACATTATAAGTAAGACTACTATGGAATCCATAATCAGATAATATTGGATTTAAGTACTGTTCGAATTTATAATATGCTATTGAATCTTCAAAGACAAATTTTGATAACTCCAATGAAATGGTTTCCGTTTCACTCAATTCGTCAGCATCAATCTCTTTCAATTTATCTAAAGTAGCCTGTGCATACTCAGCAATAGACTTGTAATATTCTTTCGAATAAAGGCCTAAAGGATACTTTTCTTTATCGTAACTCTCATGATCTTGATATTCAGTAATAATCTCATCCAATTTAGCAGAAGAATCGCTAGATTCATTTTCTTGACAACCAATTACAGAAATTAATGACAGGATTAATACAATTCTTAAATACTTCATATTTTTTCTGTTGTTTGCGTGTTATTTAATAATCTCGAAATCTGCAATGGGTTATCATTCTTAAGTTCATCTGGCAAAAGATTATTAGGCCAATCCTGATAACTAAAAGGGCGTACCCAACGTTTAATAGAATGAATACCAACAGCGGTAAATCTACTATCTGTTGAAGACGGATAAGGACCTCCATGCACCATAGATGGACAAACTTCCACTCCAGTTGGAACACCATTAAAAATAATGCGTCCCACACGATATTGAAGTGCTGAAATGACTCCTAGATATTCAGAAGCTTCATTATTATCAGCAATTAAAGTCCCTGTTAGTTGGCCTTCTAAGGCAGAAATTACTTGTTCCAATTGCTTCGAATCTTCACATTGAACAACTATTGAATAGGGTCCAAAAACTTCATGATGTAAGTTTGAGTTCTCCAAAAACGTGTTACCTTCAACTGTAGTTATGGCCTGTTTTGCATAATTAGGTTTAACCTCAGCCTCATAATTTGCTACGATTGTCAAATCATTTTGCGATAATGCTTTTTCCTTATTGTTTTCGTAGACTCCAATAATATTTGGATGCAGCATACAAGACGGTTCTATTTTAACAATTTCGTCAGACAACGTCTCGATAAATTGATTTAAATCATTGCTTTTAATTCCTAGTATTAATCCTGGTTTTGTACAAAATTGTCCAGTTCCTAATGTAATTGAATTGGCATATGTTGCAGCTAATGATGCACCTCGTAACTGTAAAGCATTTGGTAAAACCACGACCGGATTTACACTTCCCATTTCGGCAAAAACGGGTATTGGTTCTTCACGCTGTGCGGCTAAATCATATAGTGCACGTCCTCCTTTAATACTACCTGTAAATCCAACCGCCTTTACTCCTGAATGCTGAACCAATTGTTGACCTACTTCGATACCACTACTATTCAAATTTGAGAATACACCGTTAGGCATATCCGTTTTTTGAGCAGCTTTTATTATCGCAGAGGCAATTAATTCACCTGTTCCAGCATGCATTGGATGCGACTTTACTATAACTGGACACCCTGACGCCAAGGCAGCCGTAGTGTCACCACCAGCAGTTGAATATGCCAAAGGAAAATTACTTGCACCAAAAACAACAACTGGACCAAGAGGTATTAATAGTTTTCTAATATCTGATTTTGGCATTGGTTGACGTTCTGGTTGAGCAGTATCTATAGTAGCTTCAACCCAAGATCCTTCCTGAACCAAATCGGCAAAAGATCTTAACTGGCCAACAGTTCGTCCTCGTTCGCCATTTGCACGACCTTCAGGCAATCCAGTTTCAGAACAATAGGTCTGAATTAACTCATCACCTAAAGCTAAAATTTCATCTGCAATGGCGTTTAAGAATTCTGCTTTTTTAGTACCAGACATTATTCTAAACGATTTAAATGCCTCTGATGCTAATTGTACAGCCTTGTCTATCTCTTCTGTAGTTGCTTCTGTAAAGACAGATTCATTTTCAATATTTAATTGAGGGTTAAACGTTTTGTAAGTTTTATTCCCAGTCGCTGAGCGTTGATTTCCAATATAATTTTCTCCTGTAATCATTTTTTTTCAATTTTTTTTAAGTGTGCTTCAATATTTACTGGTTTGTACACCTCTTTTATTGAAACTGGGTATTTTTTTAAAAGTGTCTTTGGACGCATAGGTCGTTTTTCAAATCCTCCACCACAGTTAGGACAGACATGTAATAAAACTGATTCAACACAGGCTTCGCAAAACGTACATTCAAAAGTACAAATCATGGCGTCTTGTGCATCATAAGGCAACGCTTTATTACAGTTTTCGCAAGTTGGTCTGATTTCTAACAATTCGTTTTATTTTGTGTTAAGGATTGCAGCGACATCCTTTTTTGCTTTTTTAAAAGACCTTTCGACTGCACTCAAGGTGACAAGCAAAAAAGATATAGCGTAAAGCCTGACCACACACAAAGTGTGGGAACACCCAAATTAATTTATAAACTTTTATAATCTGGTAAAGCTGGTCTATTTTTTATGCCCTCTTCAATAACTTTAAGCACATGCTTACGTTCGGCACCAATTAAAGGTAAACGCGGTTCACGTACATTTTCTGTACCAATTCCGGTAGCGACTTCAGCAAGCTTAATATTCTGTACTAATTTACTATTTATATCTAACTCTAACAATGGTAAAAACCAGCGATAAATTTCTATTGCTTCTTGTGTTCTCCCGGCTTTCGCAAGATTAAAAATAGCTACGGTTTCGGCAGGAAATGCACATACTAATCCTGCTACCCAACCATCGGCTCCCATTAAAATACTTTCTAGCGCTAATGTATCAACACCACTTAATATGGCGAAGCGATCTCCAAAACGGGATTTCATTCTTGAAACATTTGAAAGATCTCTTGTTGATTCCTTAACGGCTTGAATATTCTCACATTCTGACAATTCTTCAAACATATCTAAAGTAACTTCAATGCCATAATCAACGGGATTGTTGTAAACCATAATTGGCAATGTGGTAGAGTTTGCTACTTTTTTAAAGTAAGTTACGGTTTCCCTATCATCAGCTTTATAGCGCATTGGAGGCAACATCATAAGACCAGATGCACCATCCTCTTTGGCTTTTCTAGCAGCTTCAATGGCTGCCGTAGTTGTTTGTTCAGCAATATTCATCACAACTGGAATGCGACCAGCCACAATTTCAACTGCTTTTCTAACAATAATCCGCTTTTCATCATCCGTGAGTGTGCTAGCCTCGCCTAGCGTTCCACCAAGAATAATCCCATTAACACCTGCGGCCAATTGCGCATGAATATTGACCTCAAAATTCACCAAATCTAAAGTGTCTTTATCAGTAAATTTAGTCGTGACTGCTGGCATAACGCCTTTCCATTGAATACTCATAATAATTATTTTAGAACACAAAACTACTGTGACTTTACTTATAATTCTAATGTCTTCTTATCAATATATGATACTATATTATCCTTAATCATATATATGAACTTGTTTTTGCGTATTATTGTATTATGAAAGTGCTTCCGTTTAAAATTCCAAAACCAGAATTGCATGCATTAATATTTCAAGAAGATAAAGGCGAAATACTATTTGACAAACTACATCAACATGAGGAAATACAGATGAGTTTAATAGTTGAAGGCGAAGGCACTTTAGTAGTTGGAGACACTGTAAATGAGTACAAACAAGGAGACATATTAATAATTGGAAGTTACTTGCCCCATGTGTTTAAAAGTGATCCTAAATTAAATCAACAGGCCCATATGTTGACGCTGTTTTTCACAAGACGTTCTTTTGGCAAACACTTTTTCGAATTAGAAGAAGTTAAAGAACTTCATTTATTTTTTAAACGATCGAAACAAGGTTTTAAAATCATGTCACATAAAAAGATGATGACACGATTGTTTAATGAACTAAAAAACGAATCTAAGCTATCCCGTTTTATAATCTTATTAGAGCTACTTCAATTTGCTTCAAAGGCTAATTATAAAAGTTTGTCTTCATTTATATATGACAAATCATTTACCATTAATGAAGGGAAACGTATGCGAGATGTTTTCGAATATACAATGACACACTTTCAAGAGGACATTTCATTGATTTCCATTTCAAACGTTGCGGCAATGACTAAAACTGCTTTCTGCAAATATTTTAAAAAGCGTACCAATAAAACATATATTCAGTTTTTATCTGAACTTCGTATAGAACATGCATGCAAGCTACTTAGAACAGAAAAGGAACGTTCGATTGCAGAGATTGCAGAAGCATCTGGGTTCAATAATATATCAAATTTTAATAGACAGTTTAAAGGCATTAAAAAACAAAAACCTTCGTCATTTAGAGCTATAAATTAACTTATAACTTCTTGACATACTTAGTAATAATGACGATTTGAGTTGGACCAACTTTACCTTCAATAAATTCAGCATTATTATGATCTAAAGAAATGCGTCGTACTGCAGTTCCTTGCTTAGCTACCAAACTAGAGCCTTTTACTTTTAAATCTTTAATTAACACCACCGAATCTCCTGTATTCAAGATAACTCCATTAACATCTCTATGCACAATTTTATCTGAAGCATCTTCACCTTCACCTGTTGCCTTTGCAAACTCCAACACATCTTCTTCCAAATACATCATATCTAACAAGTCTTGAGGCCATCCTTCAGCCTTTAAACGTGATAACATGCGCCAAGCCATAACTTGAACTGGCTGATACTCAGACCACATGCTATCGTTCAAACAACGCCAATGATTTGGATCTGTAGTTTCTGGGTCTTCAATTTGTCCGATACATATATTACAAGCCATAATAGATTTTTCGAGACTTTTATCTTTGATTGGCGCTAAGGTATAGATTTGCAGATTTTCGTCAGTACTACACAATTCACATTTGGAATCGCTTCTCTTTTTTAATTCTCTTTCGATGCTCATAATAATTTATAATGTATTCTGCGAAAATACAGTTTAATACTAGGGATTACAAATCAAATGATTCATAAAAAAAGGACGTCTAAAGACATCCTTTCCCTTTTACTTTGTATTACTTTTATTTACCTAAACCGGCTATTGCTGTAAATATTTCATCACCATGCCCAGGTTTAAAATATTTACCTGCTTTTTGCCAATAAGCTTTTCTTGCTGCATCATCTGCCCAATGTGCTCTAAACAGCTCACCATTTTTGTCACCCATGTTTTCCAGATCCTCCATAGAATCTAACAAATAAGCCTCCATAAAAACCGTTCGATCTGCTCCCCAAGCATGTCTGTGTGGATAATAAGCTTTAATCAGCTCATTTTTGTGAAGCACATTTTCAACATATTCCATTCTTAGCTTGTTAAATTCTTCATTTGTGCCATCATCAGGATATGCAAAATGTCTAGTCGACAAATACAAAATCATGTCCTCAGTTGGTTTAGGATCCATAAGTTTTGCTCCAGGCATTACCGCATAAATTTCATCCGAATGATGTACAGAATAAAATGCCCCTTGTTTTTTTAAGAAGGCTTTTCTAGCTGTTTCATCCGGCCAAGCTTCTTTTTCTAGTTCAGCATTTCGTTCACCTGCTTTATCAATGGCTTCCCAATTAGCAAATACCTGAACATATCTAAGTTCACTATTATCGGCTGTCCAGCGATGCACAAAAAACCCAGAGCCCATAACGTAGTCATTTTTCATTGTGACCTTATTGAGGTACTCCTTTTCGATGTCTTCCCAAGAGTCTTCAGTCTCATAATCCATATCCCAATGTAAGGTGGTGATCACATAATATTGAGGACCTGCCGGAGCATCTTGCGCAAAAGTTGATGTGTTAAATAGCATCGCTAAAACAGCGAATACAATTAAAAATTTGTTGGTTGTTTTCATAATTTTAATAAAATTAAAGATTAGTATAATTGATTAATTAATTACATCGATTATTCGGGACAATCAATCTTGGGGAGATATTTAATTTTGCTAGCTATTAGCTTTAGGGGAAAGATGAAAAAATTTAGTGTTTCTAAGATACAAAAAAAATACTAAAAACATAAATCTGTGTATACTATTTAAAATCTATAATGTGATCCAAATCAAATGGAAACTCATCATTTTATACTTGATTTTATAATAATACACGTATTAAAACGACTCTAAATAATCAGACCATATAAAAAGCTCCAACTAGATTGTTGGAGCCTTAGCTATAAATCAATTATACAAAACATTTTCCAATGTTAAGCCGCTATTTGCTGATTTGAATTATTTGTTGATATGATATTTACTTCTTCAAAAACCACTTGATTATCTACAGTATTTGAATCACTAAACAATTGCGCTATACGATATGAGTACCAAATATTAATAAGCATAAATGGTATTTTTAATGAGTCTTTTAGTCCTAATTTAGAATCCTCAACATGTACCCAAAGTTCTAATGGCTGTTCATACATTCTATTCATGATTTGCTTAGATCCAAAATATTTTTTCATCCTTATAAATATTTCAACATCAAACAACCATCTTGTTAGGAATTTCTTATCGAACGCAACTGGAATAATCTGTCTTCTAAACACTTTAGCGCCACATTGAGTATCTTCTATTGGTAACCCTAAAATTAGAAACACAATCATTTTCACAAAAGCAGAGCAGACCTTTCTAATTAAATTTCTTTCAATCCTACCATCTCCTTTTCCCCTTGAACCATAAACTAAATAAAATTGATCATTATTATGTAATGTTTCAACCAATTTTTTAAAATCGTTAAAATTGGTAGATAAATCTGCATCTATAAAACCTATATAATCAACATCTTGTCGATTAAACAAATAACGAGCACCAGACCTAACAGCTGCAGCTTTACCAGCATTCTTTTTTACATCAACAATACTTATTTTTGTTTTAGCTTGTTTTTTAATTTCTTCTAAAACAGATAATGTATTATCTTTGCTTCCATCATTTACAAAACATAAATGGTACTGATTATGAGTTTGAATAAACTCAACAAAAGTATTTACATTTAATCGCTTTTCTTCATTGTAACAAGGTATAATAATTCCAGTTTTCATAATAACATTTGTTTGGTTTCTAGTATAAAATTAGGTGCGATTTGCCACTATTTTTGGTGTATTTCGGTGACTAGAGCATTTGTGTAGATGAATGAAATTAATGCTTCGACAACTTCCATTCGCCGAAACCAAACTTTGTTATATCTTTAAATCATAAAATATAATCTGAGCTTTTGATGAAAGAAACCTCTAATAAATTTTTAATTACAGCTTTACTTATAGCTATTGCATTTCATGGTGCTTCAATGTTTTTTACATTAGAAGGCACTTATGATGCTTTGATTCATTTGTTTTTTGCTGATCATTATGCTCACAGTTGGTTTGAACCTTGGAATTTTAAATGGTATACCGGGTTTACTGTAATGAGTTATCCTCCATTAGTACATCAAGTCATTGCTATGTTATCGTTGGTTGCAGGGTTGAAATTTGGATTATTTACTGTATTTCTTTTAAGTGTCATCCTATTTATCACTGGAGTTTATCGGTTTTCTTTGTTAATAACCGCAAACAGAACTGTTGCAGGTTATGCCTCTATTTTAGCTGTATTATCGAGTTCTTTTGTAGAAACACTTCATCTATTTGGACAATTACCAAGCATTATTGGAATCTCAATTCTAATGCATGCACTCCCTGAAATCTATTTATGGATAAAAACAGGGAAGTATCGCTATCTCTTTACTTCATTGTCATTACTTGCTGTTACTGTTTGTTCCCATCATGTTACACCAATTTTTGGAATGATCTTTTTTATTTTTCCATTAATAGGCATGGTTATTATGGACATGGCTAAAACGCAGGTGAAAACGATGAAGCTCATAACCTTTAAAGTGTTTTTTAATACATTTTTAAAGCTTTTCAAGCGTATTGCTAGCTTTGGCCTGCTGTCTTTAATTATCATTATTGGGTGTATTCTACCGTATTGGATCAACAGTAAAAACAATCCAATCACACAAATCCCTATTCCTCATGGGTCGCGTGATAACTTTCTTGAAGTAACTTCCTCTGGATTGGTCTTTTTTATAATTCCTTGGGGTGTTTTATTAATTATACTACCTTATATATTTTATAGACTTTTTAATAAACGCTACTTGTTTTTTGGCCTTTCATTCGCCATACTCACCATATTAGGAACTGGAGACACCACACCAATTCCCAGACTCGTTCTTGGAGAAACAGCATTTAATATTTTAACTTTAGATCGATTCACATTATGGGCTACAATAATGGTTTTACCTATATTTGGAGAGTTTATATATCGTTTTGTTCAAGGCGATCTAAAAACGCTCGTCCAAGACCGTTTTGGCGCTATATTTCACAGACTTACTGGAGGTGCTTTGGCTGGGTTATTTATATTTATGACTATCTTCACAATAAGTCTTGGTTATTTTAGACCCTCGCAGCCACAAAAAATTAAAATGCTCCCAATTGTTAATTTCTTAAATCAAGATCAACATGATCAATGGCGTTATTTAACACTTGGCTTTGGAGATCAAATGGCCTGGTTAGCCTCTCAAACCAATGCCATGACAGTTGATGGAAACTATCATTCTGCAAGACGACTTCCCGAATTGACGACTAGAGCAATTGAGCGATTAGAGAATTCGAAATTTAAAGGAATTGAAGGCTTAGGCTCTTTACAGCAATTTTTAACTGTCCCAGAGAAGTATAACCTTAAATTTATATTTTCTAACGACAAGTTTTATGACCCAATTCTCTATTTCTGTGGCTGGCAACGATTGAGACAGCTAGAAAATGGCATTATGGTTTGGGAAAAATTAAACGTCAAACCACTGTCTTCAGTTTTACCAAAAGAAGATGTCCCAACATGGCAAAAAACAGTCTGGGGAACTATCCCTTTTCTAAGTCTTATTATCGCCTTTTTCTTAAACATTCAAATGTTATGGGTTAGAGCTTTAAAACTAAAAGTGAAAATTATTCCGGAGTATTTATTTTTCAAAAATGAATATACCGGGTTCTCAACCCCACTTTTAAAAATCACGTTTTTATGGTCTGCGTTAATAGCAATTATTTTATGTTTTAGTCTCTATTCTTTCTACATCAAAAATGATACGCATCATTCTCCAGAAAACACCATTATGGCCTACTACGATGCTTTAGATTTTAAAGAATTTGAAAAAGCCCATCGTTTGATTGACCCAAAAAGCAATGTTACAATGGCTCAGTATATGTTAGAAATTTCTGTAACAGATGGGCTACTAAGCTCCTATGCAAAATTAGATCATTTAGAGACTAACATCACTAGTAAAAATGACAGTCTCGCAACTGCAATTGTTAATACTCATTGGATAACACCTTTAGAGAAAATAGATAAAACTCATTATAAAACATTAACAAAGCATGATGGGAAATGGTTTTTAAAACCAGATCCATTGGATGCCGATTTACCACCAGACCAATTATATTCAAATAATGTTACTAATTATTTTAATCAAGGAAGACGAAGAATAACAACAGAGCAAACCTATCATGAAGATGTTTTAAAGCAGCCTGTTTTAGAGATTCTATCCGCAAAACTAGTTCGTTACAACAACCATTATGCAGTGGTTGGTGAAGTTCAGAATATAGACAATGTACCTGCAGATGTAGTCTTAAAAGGAACACTCTATAATGATGAAAACAAAGAATTGGCAAGCTATAATGCAAAATATCATGTAAAGCACAAATTAATGCCTAAAGAAGTTAGTAGTTTTAAAATTAATTTCGAAGGAATTGCTTGGACCAAAACTGAAGATTCGATTCCAAAAACTTTTAATCCTGATGAATTTACGCCATTTGATTTTGAAGAGCAACCAACAAAATTCAACCTTCAAGCTGCAGGAAATGTGTCTGGGTCTGACCTTTATAAAGCAGTTGTCTTAAACGATATTAATATAAATAATAACACCATCGAAGGCACCTTGTTTAATAGTGGATTAAAAGAAGTGACTGTGCCGCAACTTTTAATTAGTTATTACGATAGTAACAAAACCTTAGTTTGGGTAGATCATCAATTCTTAAAAGATGGCATTCGACAGCAACGAAAACAAAACTTTAACTATATATTATTAGACGAGAGTACAGTTACCATTATTAATGATGACATGACCAATTGTTATGTCAATGGAATTCCAAATAATGCCATATCAAATAAAAATGTTCCTGATAGAATTAAAGACCATACCAATACTGTTTTACAACAAATTAATCATACCGTTTATCCTTTTATAAAAATAGAACTAAACACTTATATCGGAAATTTGAATTGATGACTAATAAACTTACATATATGGCTATTCTAGGGTTGCTATTATTATCTTCCTTTTCTTTTATGTCTACTGATGATTTAGAAGAGAAAAGGACATTAATGCTTTTAACCACAGATATAAGCTATGAAGCAGGAAGTCAAATTGATTTACAGTTTTCTTCTTCGACTGAAACAACACCTCCTTTATATTGTTCTAACAGTTATGGATCGACCATAATTATTCCTACGCTAGAGAACAATGTACTTCATTACAAAATTCCTTCACACTTAAGTTATAAATCTGGGTTGGTCAATTGGACGTTAGTCGATAAAGACGCGTCACTTTTGGGTCAATTTCAAATTACTTCAAAACAACATGTTGCTCATTTAGAAACTTATATTGGACCTCCAAATATTGGAGCTGGCGGAACTGATTATACAATGCTTGTGGTCATTCCAACAGACACACTTGATAATCCATTAAAAAACAACACTCTAGTTCAGGTTCAGCATCAGTTTTTATCAAATGAAAAAAGTGAACAGATATGGACAAAACATTGCATTGCTTACAAGAACATTTATTCTGAACAGAGCAAAGGACGTATACTAATAGCTTCAGAATGTTTAAATGTACATTCAAAAGAATACAGTGTTGAAGTCATGGCGGGACTCCCAACAAACTTTAGTATTTCTGCAAATCGCAATCACCATTATGCTGATGGCAATCAAATTACGACATTTAAAACATCCGTACTCAAAGACAAACTCGGGAACATAGTTAGCGATGGAACTTATGTTGAATTCTATATTACGACGGGAAATGGCAATATATTAATGACCTTTGGCTCCACCATTCAGGGTGTTGCTACTGCAAAAATGCTACATCCAGATCATGGAGCAGAATGGATCATTAAAGCATTTATTGATGGCATCGCAGAGAGTAATACTGTTACTCTCAACTATATGAAAGCAATCAAAGATTTTGAAGTCGCTTTTTCAGAAAATAACAGATCCATAACCATTGGCCCTTTACAAAGCTTTATGAAGCAAATGATTCCTGAAGGACTACAGGTCAAGTTATTGATTTATCAAGATCATCAATTAATTAAAACAATTATTAAGAACTCAAATCTGGGATATTCAAATTTCAATTTAAATTTAGATTCTTTTACAAACGGATCTTATGAATTAAAAATTAAAGTAGCAGGTTTAGAAAAGACCTTTAAAACTGTAATACTATGGTAAGTACTAACAAGAACATATTAAGAGCCGCATTAATACTTTCATACATCGTTGTTATTACATTACTTATTTACGGAATAAGTGCCATATACAGTTATCTTAATATGGGAGCTGATCGGAATAAAATGCTTCATACAGAAATTAAAAAGACAGACCAATATTTGCCAAAAGTTATTTGGGCTCCCTTAGCAAATGAAGGTCGACCAATCGATACACAAACATTACATGATATTGAGGATGATTATTTAGATGCCTGGTATATTAAACACTTAGCATACAAAACAAATACCTCCACAGGGATTCCTGATTACTACACAGAAAGCGCCCGTGAAAATTTATTTAATCATATTGCACGAAATACCAAAGAAAAAATCCATATAGAATCAACATCATTACTGCATCATCCAACCTTAGAATTTTTCAGTGAAGATGGTCAATTAGCCGTGATAACAGATCATGATGTTGTTGAGTACAAAAGTATTTACAAGGACAATAAAATCATTTTAGAAACCACAGAAATTACCACCTATAAAGTTATACTTCTTTTAGAGGATGGTTTTTGGAGAGTTAGACATTTAATAAAAGAAGCCCTGTCTTCCAGCACCAATAATATAGCCAAAGCTAAGGTTTCTAATTTAATGATTAAAGGCATTAACTACTATCCAAAAGAGTCCCCATGGGATATGTTCGGGTCATTATTTGATACCGAGATAATCTCTAAAGATTTTAAAATTATAAAAGAGGCTGGATTAAACTCCCTAAGAATTTTTATTCCTTATGACGATTTTGGCAAGACAAAAGTGACTCATGGTAAACTTGAAAAACTGAAACAGGTTCTTGACATTGCTGAAACACACCAGCTCAAAGTAGTTATAACACTTTTTGACTTTTATGGTGATTACTCTGTTTTAAATTGGACGCTAAATCAAAGACATGCCGAAACCATAGTTTCAACATTTAAAAATCATAGAGCGTTACTGGCATGGGACATTAAAAATGAACCCAATTTAGATTTTAAATCTCGAGGTAAAACAAGGGTTTTAGCTTGGTTAAATAGCATGATTACATTGGTTAAATCGATTGATCCAACACATGCTGTTACCATTGGTTGGTCTGATGCGAAAAGTGCTTATCTATTAAAAGACAAAGTCGATTTTGTCTCATTTCATTATTATAAGGATCCTGACCAATTGGAAGCTGTTTTCAATCAACTAAAAATTGATATTCCAAACCAAACCATTATACTAAGTGAATTCGGCTTATCTTCCTATCGAGGGTTGTGGAACCCATTTGGACATTCAGAAGAAGCACAAGCCAGCTACCATAAGATAATGCAAGAAAGTTTTGACGCACTTAATATTCAGTACATGTCATGGACCTTGTATGATTTTAATAATATACCAAAAGAAGCCGTTGGACGGCTTCCTTGGCGCAAAAATGCGCAAAAAAGATTCGGGTTTATAGATAAAAATGGGCGCAAAAAAGGGGCGTTTAAATATATTTCTAGTGACTAGTCCTCTGTGGTTCTAATCGACTTATTGTGTTTTTATTTGAAATGATCTCTTGAAACTTATTCAAATACATTTCTGTAATTTTAGACATTGGAAACGCAGTTGCCGCTCTATAATTAGCCATCCCTAAATGAATTCTATAGGCATCATCTAAAATAATACTTTCTATTGCTTTGGCTAAGCTATTTATACTATCTGGCGTAAAAAACTCTCCTCGATATCCTTCATGTTTAACCAATAGTGCTAAATCTCCCAAATTTGGCATAATAACAGCCTTTCCATAACTTCCTGCTTGGTGAAGCACACCTGAGCTACCAGTAGTAGACGTATAGGGAAATACGACAACAGCACTCTCTTGAAAAATTTTAGGAACATCAGATTCATCTACATATCCTGTAAAATTTATTTGCGGTACATGTTTGTACTTATTTTTAACAAACTTTAAATAACCCAAGGCATTCGGGCTATCGGTCCCCGCAATAACCACCTCTATATTTTTATGGGTTGATTTACGCACTTCTTGAATCGCTTCGATTAGCATCTCCACTCTTTTGTAAGTTCCAAACTTACCAAAAGTCATCACTTTTAATGGTCCATTATCTAATGTGTATTGTGGTTCTTTCGAAATTTCAAAAGTACCGTGAGGTATAAATACAACATTTTTAGCTTTATATTTTTCTTCTAGAATACCCACATATTTTTGCATAGTTAATCCAACTAGATCTGCTTTTAAAATAAGTTTCGTCAATATTGTGCCTATAAATTCATACCCTTTCTGAAGTATTTTGTTCGCAGTAAAACCCGCATTATTTAAATCGACTTGTTCTAGAATATTATGTAATAAAACAATATTTGGAATCCTTTTTAATCGACATACCAAAGGTAACATCAATCCAAGTGCAGCAGGAATTTTTTTATCTCCAAACTTCATGAATTGCAAATTAAATAAAATCGCATCAGGTTGAACTTTATTAATGGCTTTTGTTACTGTTATTAAGTTTAAATAACTATTAAACGTCCAGCATTCTTTAATCGTAATTTTGCAACCTGATTCATTAAATGATAGTACTTTTTCTTCTTTCGTTTTATCTGTTAGCAAGATAAGCTCTGTAAGCTCTCTTTTTTGTCTGAAGTGCTTTACCAAATGAAATGCATATTCATTTAAAGTCACTTTACTTGGTGGAAATGATGTTACGATTGCTAATCTCATAATATTGTTTTTTAATTATAATACAAATCTGAAATTTATTAACTAGAAATAAGTCGAATGAAGCTAGGATACTATTTACTAAAGACGAATGGCTTTTTACTATAGATTAGGTTTTATCAATCTTCTTTTATTATGCTCTATAAGGAAATAACCTAACTGAACTAGAAACAACAGGAACATGCTAATGATTTGCATAAATATGACTTGTTCTAAACTTTCGTGGTAAAAAATGACTAATCCCATTTGTAGAAAACCAAATACAGCGGATATGATTACAGGCACGTACTTGTCTAAGGATAAATAATAATATGCAAAGATATTTGAGATAGCAAACAAACTTGTTGCTAAAGCATATTTCCACAACAGAGAAGCAGTTGCCAAGTAGCTTTCACCAAATAAAAGAGTAATCATAAGTTCCGGAAACACTGCACATACCAACACAATGACTGATGCTATCATTGCAATATATCCAAGATACTTAAAGAGTATAGGGGCCGTAGACTTTCCTTCTTTTTTAAGTTGCACAACGGTAGGTAGTAACAACATTACAAACATCCAAGCTATGAAATAAACCATACGTCCAATTAATGCTAAAGATGCATATAACCCCGCTTCATAGGGTTCGAAATAATGTTTGACTAATAAAATGTCACTATTATTAATTATTATTTGTGTGACTTCATAAAACGCGGTTAACATAAAAAAAACACTTATTTGTTGCTTTTGATCCTTATTAAAGGGTGTTGATTTCTTATAAAGTCTATTTTTAATGCTGAAAGGAAATAAGCCAAATCCTAAAGACATTAAAATACCTATAGCGATTATTGTTGAAGATTCAATATTTAAAACAAAAATTAAACTAATGGTAATCAACAAACGACTTAGCATTTCTGCCTGGTAAGTCAATGACAATGCTCTAAATTCTTTTTTCCCTTGTAACACACCTCTATTCACGCTCATTAAAAAATATAGTGGCACTCCAAAACCAAAAACTATGAACATGGTTGCTGACGAGGTATTAAACAGTTGCTGCAACTCTGAAGAAAAAAACACAATTATCAAGCCTAGAACAATTCCAACTATAAATGCATAATTTGAAACTTTAGAGATAAAATTGTCTAACACGAGCATCTCAAACAATACTGAGAATTTTGCAGTTACTAATTGAAAGGTCATTGCTAAAAAAGATAACACTAATAAAAAAGTGATTAGAACCGCAGCATCTGCAAATTTTTCTGGCCCTAAAATGCGTCCTAAAACAATGTTGTATAAATAATTCCCTCCATTTACGAGTAAAATACTGAACATGAAAAATTGTTCTGAAGAGATCCTTTTCTTTAAAGTATTAACTAGTGTATTCATTTCTGAAAATAGTATTCAAATTTGCTCTTCTAAACTTTCTTTTAATCTTCTTATTTTCTTTTCCTAAAACGAATAACACCTTACATCTTTTAGTTGCTTTGTCAGATATAAATTTCATGACATTTAAAGCTGCATCATCAATTTTCTTTACTTTTTTGAGACAAATAACTATTTCATAATAGGTGTCTAATAAGGTGTTAAAATAGTCCTTAACTTGATTTGAATTTTCCATTACAAAATGTCCATGTATTTCAAAAACACCTTTGTTATTTACAATTTGAAGTTCCATAATTATTGGTTTAGGGCTTATAGTTTGAGTTTAACTATGCGGCATTAATGTGTCTTAATTCATCATAAACTTCTTTACAACCATAACCTACGATATGAAATATATCATTATTTATTAACGCATTTTTATATAGCATTTTAAGAGCTCTAACTCCATTTGCATCAATCTCGCTAACTTCATCAATATTTAAAGTCAACTCATCATATACTTTCATTAAATATTTAATATGCATGATAAGTGAGTCAGATGTTACTTCGTTTAATTTTCCACTTAAGTAAAAGGTCTTGTTGTTTTCTGTAATTGTAAGTGCCATAGTTTCCAGTTTTTAAATTATTATTCCTTTTGATACAAATATCATTGAGAACATTCATAATTTAAGTAAGATTTCGTTCAGAAGTAGATTGCTATAGGTGAATGAATAGATTTAATACTTAACTTGCCTAATAAGCAAAAACAAATCATGACAACTAAATCTTATATAAAACTCTCACTCCTTTGTTTTGTTTCTTTTAGTTTTTCACAAAACATGCAAAAAGGATTTAACTACTTAGAAACAGGACAATACCGGGAAGCTGAGTCTTTTTTTGAAACCATATTGAAGGATTACCCAAATGATAGGACTGCTAAATTATGCTATGGAAGAGCTGTAGGACTTAGTGGTAATTCTGAAAAATCTGTTTCAATATTTACCGAATTATTGAACGTGTACCCTAATGATTTTGAAATAAAATTAAACTATGCCGAATCTTTATTATGGTATAAAAACTACACAAGTGCTAAGGTTTATTATGAAGGTTTAATTTCCGAAAACAACAAGAGTTTTCCAGCGATTCTAGGATATGCTAACACCCTGTCTAATCTAAAAATTTTTGACCATGCATTAATTTACGTTGATAAGGCTTTAGAGATTTCTCCTGGAAATAAAAACGCACTGATTTCTAAAAAGTATATCTATTTGGGTTATGCCAATCAATATTTACAAGCTCAAAATTATGACGAGACTATTAGGCTTTTAAACAAGAATTTATTATTATTTGAAAACGATACAGAAACGCTTTTAAATATCGCTAACACTTATATTATATCAAATCGTTTAAACGAGGCAGAGACTACTTATAAAACAATTACAACAACATCTAAAGACAGTATTGTTTCGCTCAATGGGTTAGCCTTAGTTGCGCATTTAAAAGGGAAAGAAAAAGAGGCCATGCAACTTAGTGAGTTAGCATATAATACTGTGAGCCGCGTTAAAGATTCTGCGCTTTCAAACCAAACCAAAGAACGTTATATTCAAGCTTTAATTTGGAATAGAAAATTTAAAAAATCAGAACAACTGATCGATTATTTAATTACTGATTTCCCGAATGAGAATTGGGTTTTGGCATTGCGCGCTACTCTAAATATTTACAAAAGTGATTTTAAAAAAAGCATTACAGATTATAGCCGCATTTTAGAAAATGACAGCACTTCTTTTGATGGGAATTTAGGAAAAGCAAATGCTCTTAAAGCATTAGGTCTTTATGATAAAGCTTATCAATATGCAGACAAAACATTAGATTATTATACAAATCAAAAAGATGCTGTTAACTTTATTAAAGCCCTAAATACAAATTTCACGCCCTTTTTAGATGTTAAAACACCATATAATTTTGATAATGGAAATAATGAGGCCTTCTCATTTATAACTAATATTGCGTTTCCATTATCTACTAAATTCCAACTACTCACCAAATATAGCTATAGAAAAACTTCAAATTCAATCACCAATATTGAAGCGACGTCAAACGCTGCACTATTTGGGTTGTCTTATCAAGTATTGCCAGCAATTACATTTAAAGGTATAGCAGGCACAATTTCAGCAAAAACCGATAATGATAATTACACCCAATTATTAGCCGATCTCTCATTCAATATTAAACCCTATAAACTTCAGGTCATAGATATTGGTTATAAACGGGAATTGCAAAATTTTAATGCGGAACTATTAGGTCATGAAATTGTTCAGAATAATTTTTATTTGAATTATAATTTGAGTACTAATTTTAAACTTGGATGGTTCATGCAATATTATTACACCTCTCAAACTGATAACAATTATCGTAATTTATTTTTTACATCCTTGTATTACAACTTCTTAAACAAACCCATACTAAAAGCCGGGTTCAATTATCAATATATCACATTTAAGAACCAAGTCCCAGACCTCTATTTTAGTCCGAAAAAATTTAAGGCAACAGAACTCTTTGTAAACTTTTTAAAAGACGAATTAACCACAGAATCCAACGACTGGTTTTATGAATTAACAGCTGCTTCAGGATTTCAATTTATTGAAGATGATGACAAACAATGGACCTATAGGTTTCAAGGGGAATTTGGCTATAAATTCTCTAATCGATGTATTGCTAATCTTTACGGTTTGCATAGTAACATTGCTTCAGCTACAGCAACAGGGTTCACTTTTACCGAAATTGGATTGCGTTTTAAGTGGTACTTCTTTTCACAACCTATATTTATGAAAACAAAAAAGGCAAAAGAAATAATTCTTTTGCCTTTATCTGAAGAATAGTTTGCTATCAATTATTCTAGTAAAAATGTACCTATATATTTTTCATTTGAGTCATCAACAAGAATATATTTGTATACTCCTGCTGACAGACTTGTTGTCTTGTAACTTGCCTTTTTAGTATTTGATGTTATCTCAATATATTGCTCATCAACAATACGCCCTAACATATCTATAACTTTTAGATTCACATATGCTGTCAAGTTTTGTAATTTAATTATGGTTTCAGTTTTAAAAGGGTTAGGGTAATTGCTCAGAGATTCTGAATTTAAATTGGTGTCTGTTAGTGCTAAAGACTCTTCATTTGCAAAAGCCAAATCATTAATTTCAATAGAAAAGGGAACAAATGTTGTATAATTTCCAACTACAGAAAACACGACTGTTTTAATATCATTTATGGTTGCAGAAACACCATTATCATCAACAAAATCCTGAAATGGAATCTGGTAAAAAGTCTCTGTGATTTGTGCAGGAATTGTATAGCGTAAGCGGCCATTCCACTCTACTAAATCTTCTGGCATTAATACAATTTCAATAGATTGGTTATTAATTATGCTAAATTGAATCGAATTAAAATCGGTAACATTTAAGGTTTGATCTCCTGGTAATAAATGCCTAAATAAATTTACATTTCCTTTAACCTGTCCTGAAACACTAGGTTGTCTTTCTACTTCATAGATCACATCCGAATACGATATTGTATCATTTGTCACATCAAAAATCGCAATTGTTGCATAATCTTCAAGGTAGTCAATTCCCCAAGGACCATCTGCTAAGTAGAGTGCATCCTGTTGAATTGATTCAGCAGTATTTAACGAGAATCCAATATCAAATAAGGGTCCTGTTGAAATACTTACTGAATCATTCCAAACTCCACTCAAATTTATTTGTTCGGTCATATTAAATCTTTCTGACACTTCAGTCTCGGCAATACTAGCGTCAAAAGTAAGTGATGTGGCATTTATTTTATTTATGATGTTTAAATTAACAGCTCCGTTTGAATAAAATCCTGATTTTACGAACACAACAGGAATCACATCTTCAACTGCAATGCTTATTAAAGGTTTCTCGGAAGTAAGTGTATCAATTATATAATTTGCAATAGTAAATACTTGAGAAAATGAGCCGCCCCATATTTGAAAATTAAAATAATCTCCTTCTGGATATTGAGCAATATTCCAGAAACTAAAGAGTTCATTGTTTAGTGCTCCTTGTTTCACAGAAAAACTTAAAGTGTATTCTGTTTCACCAGTTGCTCTTTTAATTTCTGAGCTTATCAATTGATGCCCTCTTACTAAAACAGTTCTAATATCTTCTAAACTTGAGCCATTAAGACGGTCACAAATCACCTTGGAATGGTCATAAATTGAACCTTCTGTTGCGGTGGCTAATGCTGCAGAAACACGACTGTCATTAATATAATAGTCCACAGAAAAAACGGCATTTGCATTAGTGATATCCAATAAATCTTCTGGACTAGATATATATGCTGTTTCAGTTCCAAACATCCCAGTTTCTGGAAAATAGTCTTCTAATGAAATCGCATTGGTATATCGATTCATTTGAGCTGATTTATTATAGATATGCTGAAAATTTTTATCATTGGTTTTAACTCGAGTTTTTTTTCGTTTAAAGTTTCGCTTGGCAATGAGGTTTGCCAACCTTCCATTACTTTCCAATCCTCCATTATTACCAGAGGTCACATCAGTTGCGCTATCAACATCAGCGTAGTTAGTAGTAGCCATAGCCTCATAAGGATTTGCCGTCACATAGAACACTGCATCATTGAAATCATTATCGCATGAGCTGTAATCTCTTCTTATATCTTCAAATCCTAAAATGACACGTTCATTATCTGGATCGTTTAATAGTACATTATGAAACCTTAAACTTGGGTCTGCTTCTGGATTATAATCTGGATTAGAATATAATTGCCAAAGACCATAACCCACCGAACTAGTACCAGAGCTCCATGCATTCGCTAATAAAACCCATCCAATTCCCGTACCTGCAGGAAATGTTCCTATTTTAACCTTATCACCTACTAATAATCCTCCTCCACTTCCCAATGCTGAAGCATTTGGGAAAATGATGGTTACATCTTCTGGTTGAGGTGCTGTTGATGAAGGGCTAGTAACATCGTAAGTGTAAAATCCGAGTACATTTCTATATCCTGCACCTTCACTAATAAAAGTGACCCAAACCTCTGCTGCTTGTGTTAATATAACATCTGTATCATATCCTGAAGAAATATAATGTGGATTATAATCTGGTACAGGGTAACTTTCAGGCAAAGAATTACTAATCATTTCAAGGGTTTCAGCAGACACAACATCTCCAGGGTTTTCTAGATATAGCGGTGTTCCGTTTGACGTATAACTGCCTAAAAATTGATAATTTTGTGCATTGAGTGATGTCATTGCTACTAAACTTAATAATAATAGAGTACTTTTCATGGTATTTGGCTTATACCACAAATCTAATTTAAGTCGTTAGTTGAAATGCTATTTTTCGATAGATACAAATTAAGTGTAGACCAATGGAAGCATTGATTCGATTATACTTAAATTACAATAAATTCAATCGTTTCATAAGCTCAGGTCGTTTAGAACGACTTACAGGAATTACATCCTTTTTAATTAGCACACTGTTATCTTCAATATCAATTATTTTTTTAATATTGATAATATACGAACGGTGTATTTTTAAAAATAAATAATCTGGCAACTTTTCCTCTATCTTCTTCAGTGTAGAGTGTACAGTATAATTTTTATCCTCAGTTTTCACATTAATATAATCGCCTTTAGCCTCAATTAAATAAATACTAGGCATATCAATTTTAATAAGACGTCGGTCTATATTTACATAAAGATCATTCCCTGAAGTCGTTTCTACTTTATCAACAGACAAAGAATCATTCATTCTAAGGCTTGCATTCTCGGCTTTTTGAATGGCCTTTTCAAAACGAGGTAATAGTATTGGTTTTACAAGATAATCAACAATACAATCATACTCAAAAGCTTGGATAGCAAAATTTGTATCAGAAGTTGTCAATATTATTTTAGGAGGATTCTTTACACTTTGAATAAAGTCAAAACCAGTAAAATCTGGCATATGAATATCTAAAAAAATAAGATCGACCTCATTTTGATTTAAATATTTAATGGCCTGAATGGCATTTGAAAACTCATCAATAACAGTAAGACCCGCACTATTAGAACACAATTGATTTATAACAATCCTTGCTGTTGTTTCATCATCTATTATTATACAATTCATAAAATTTAGTTAGAGCGTATTCAAATAATTAGTTATGATTTGCAAAACCGTATTGAACTCCGTCTTTAGACTGCTGTTATTAGCCTTCAGGTTATTTTCATATTGTATTGCGATTTCATAACTTCTCTCAAGCCCTAAAATACTAATTTTATGTTTAAGTTTATGAACATTTTCGGCAGCTTTCATATAATTTTTATTTTCTAAATTCTTATAGTAAACTGCTTTCTCTAGAGGGAATTCTAACTTAATGACACTTAATATCTTCTCTTCAAAGACCTTGTCTCCACCAGATAGTGAATGTATATATGATAAGTTTGGCTCTTCCATCTGGCTTATTTCTTTATTGTAAAATAGAATGTTGATCCCTCTCCCTCTTGAGAATCGATCCAAATCTCTCCATTATATAAATCGACAATCTTTCTAACAATGGACAACCCAATTCCGGATGAATTTTTACTATCACCAAGAGAATTAAAGATTTTAAATATCTTATCATGGTATTTTTTTTCAATCCCTACACCATTATCCTTTACAGAAAATTGGTAATAAGATTTATGCTCGCTCACGTCAATCGCAATTAGTCCTTTTTCTTTATCAATAAATTTAATGGCATTGCCTATTAAGTTTTGAAACAATTGCTGCAATTTGATATAATCGCCATCAATTGTTGGTAGCTTGGATAGAATTGTTATGCTAATATGGTCAGGAACTAATAATATCCCTTTTAGATCATTGACGATACAATTTAAATCAACAGCTTCATTTTTACCTACATCTGAATCAATACTAGAAAAGCTAAGAATCCCAGCAATAAGCTGTTCCATTTTTTCTAAGGTTGTTTCAATTAGTCCGAAATTTTGTAAGCTAACCTCGTCTAACTTTCCTCTATTATCTTCTTTAATCCAACTTACCAATGCATTAATACTTCTTAACGGAGACTTCAAATCATGAGACACAATATGCGCGTATTCTTGCAATTCATCATTACTTTTTTCTAGTTGTTTGAGTAGATTTCTATTTTGGGTTTCAACTTTTTGACGCGCTCTTAAAAGAATGGCATTTTTTAACTGCATGGCTACTAGTCTAGCAATATTCTCTAAGGTTAGCAGATGGTCTTTTGTAAAATAATTTTTATCGAAATGTTCTGAATCAATAATTCCAATTACCTCTCCATCAGAAATTATTGGCACGGTAATTTCAGAATACCTCGTTTTATCATCAATAACATAACGTTCATCCTTTGAAGTATCTGGAACAACTTCTGCAATGCCTGTTTTGGCCACTGTACCTACAATTCCTTTTCCTATTGGGAGAACAATTTTATTTATTATATGATGATCACTAGTTATTTTTTTACCGTATGCTGCAATTTGTTCTAGGGTCTTCTCATCTTTATCAACCAAATAGATCACACAATCTTTAGCCCCTAAAAACTCAGCAATATTATCTGCGATTTCCCAAGCTATTTCATAAATATCCATCTTTCCAAGTATGGCTTTAGCCACATCATTAATCATATCAATAATTAATGTTTTCTCCCTTTCATTTGTGATATCCTCTATTAGAGCTACTTGATATTTAATAGTTCCATTTTCTTCTCTTACTGCATTTACATTGGTTTTGGCCCAAACCACTGAACCCCCTTTTCTTTTATATCGTTTTTCAATAACGAAATTATCTATTTCACCTGTATCCATTTTAATTAAATTCTCTTTGGATTGAGAATAATCTTCTTCAAACGAAACGTCCTTTATAGTCAACTTTAATAATTCTTTTTCTGAATAGCCCAAAAAATCTTGAAAGGTCTTATTAGTTTTCAAAAAAGTCCCTAAATGAGTTAATGCAATTCCGAGAGATGAATTCTCAACAATAATATCTAACTGCTTTTTTTGGGATTCAATAATTTCAGCTGTGCTTTTTGCTTCAGTAATATCTCTTATAATACCTTGAGCTGCCAGAGGCTTATTACCTTTGCCAAATAAAACGCTAGAATTAATATGCACCCATCTAACCTCACCTTTTTTGGTTATAATCCTAGCTTTATAATTTGTAAAAACACCTTTCTTATATAACTCTTTAAAAGATTGCATGGCATAATCATAATCTTCTTTATATATTAGGTTAGTCACATTCAACTTCTCCTTATTAATATTATATCCAAAAAGTGCTATTGCAGGTGTATTCATTTTTAAGACATCGCCTTTGAGATCCATGACAATATAGGCATCAGAAATATTCTCATAAACCGCTCGTAATTGAATGGTCTTCTCTTCCAAAAGTTTTTCGGTATGTTTATTTGCCGCTCTTTCTCGGATCAAGGCTTCTTCTAGTATGTCTATTTCATCTTTACTCATCTATTAAAACGAAAACAATTAATAACTATCTTTTTATCAACTCATTAATACTCCAATAAGCTAATAAGCTTTCAATTTTAGATACATAATCTTCATATTTTAGGGGTTTTAAAATGTATCCTGCTATTCCTAATTTATAACATTCTAGTAAATCTTTTCTATTATTAGACGTCGTTAAAACAATTGTCGGAATATATTTTAAAGCTTCATCATTTTTTAACACTGCTAAAAATTCAATACCGTTAATTTTTGGCATGTTTAAATCTAACAAAATAATATCTGGCAGCTGCCCTTTTTTCAGTAATATCTCAAGTGCATCTTCGCCATTTTTAGCTTCATTTATGTCATGATGAAGTCGTAATGATGAAACTGTTCTATTTAGTTTCATAACTTCAATCGTATCGTCTTCTATGAGAAGAACTTTTAATTTATTATTCATTATCGAGTGGATATTATAAAGTTAAATTAGAATAATTAGCTGAAACACCTCATACACTTCGTTAGGTTGTATTTCAATGTCGATGAATAACCTTTAAGTGTCGGTGAATGGATTTACAATTCAAATGTATCTCGAAGTTTTTTAGGCATGCCTTTTACGACCATTTCGTAAGAATGATCAATGAGTTCTTTTATAAATTCAGCTCGTAATTCACCTTCATAAATATATACAGAATTCCAATGTTTTTTACTCATATGAAACCCTGGACGAATGCTTTGATAGTCAGCACGCAATTCTTCTGAATATTCCGGATCAGCTTTAAGATTCACAAAACCTTTCCCAGACTCCCAATTTTCAAGTGGAAAAAGCGCAAACATCTTTCCTAAGACTTTAAACACTAATGTATCTGCATCAAATGGAAACTCCTCCGTCACTTCCTTTTTACTTAGGCAGTAGACTCTTAGCTCTTCTATATTCATTCTTGGATGAGCTGATATAATACAGGTTTACTTGGAGAGGCATCATTTTCAAAAGGTGCAATTTGAATATTTAAAAAGTAACTCCCATCCTCAATAGCATTTGGTACAAAAATAAATTCGGTAATTGTTGCGTCTAGTCTTAGTTTTCCTTTTGTATTCCAAAATGCATTATGAGCTAATAAATTCCCGTCGTCCTTTTCCTTATCTACACTTGGCAAATCAATAAGTAAATGTTTAACCCCTTTCTTTTTTAAATATTCAGCTGCTGCTTCTAATAGATATGTTGGATTCGTATTTGAATACTGCTTTGACAATTTTTCATTCGTATTTGGAATAGTTCTTATAATAATAGCATCTCTTTTTTTATTGCCAAGAGCGAACTGGAGCTGCTTTTGAGAAATTACAAAATCATCTCCAAGCTTTTCTGGAGCTACAGTAACCACTTCGGCAAAAAAGAAAAACTGCTTTAAATTTTTATTTATTGAATGAAATTTTTCAGTAATATGACCTACACATTCAGTATGAGTTCCATGGGCATGAGGATTAAAATAAATGTCATTAAAATTAACAGCGGCTCCTTCTTTCACACTTGCTTTCCAAGAATCTAATTGTACTGGTTCAATTCTTGGTTGATCTAAATACCAGGCATTCACATTGGTTTTTGAAGCTTTTAAGGGAATTGATATATCGAGAGGTTTTGATAAATCAATTTTCACTTTCTTAGAATTAATTTCAATAGTTGCGATCATATTCAAAGATACTAAATCATAAAGAGTTCGGAGGCAATGCCATCAATTAAAAATTTGCCTTTTTTAGTTGTTCTAATCGTTGTTTTACTATCATTAATTTCAAGACTTAATAATGATTCTTTTATAAATTTTTCAGAAGAATCTAAAGTATGTGTTTTAAATTTTAATCCAAATCTTTCCTCAATTTCATTTAAAGAAATGCCCCAGACTGTTCTTAAGCCCGTCATTACATATTCATTATACTGGTCTTCAATTGACAAAACTTCAACTGTATTTGGCAATCGATGCTCATGAATAGCCTGAATATATTTGCTGTTATTTGAAATATTCCAAGATCGTTTCGAATTCTTAAATGAATGTGCTGAAGGACCAATACCCACATATGCCAATCCTTTCCAATAGCTTGTATTATGTTTTGAAAAATAATTTGGTTTCCCAAAATTAGAGATCTCATAATGAACAAATCCGTGCTTCTGTGTTTCATCAACCAAATGATTAAAATGCTCTAATGCCAAGGCTTCATCAATTGGAGGATAACTGCCATTTTTAATAAATGCAGATAAGGCCGTTTTAGGTTCAACAGTTAATGCATAACTCGATATATGATTTACACCATAATTGAATGCAATTTTTAGATTTTCATTCCATTTTTCAAGGCTCATATCCGGAATACCGTAAATCAAATCAATAGTGATATTATCAAAATATTTAGTTGCTATTTCCAAACAATTTCGGGCTTCATTTGTATTGTGAGCACGATTCATTTGTTTTAAATCGTCATCGAAGAATGATTGTATTCCAATACTCAATCTATTAATTTCTGATTGAGATAACTCCATAATTTTATGCGCTGTTAAATCGTCGGGATTTGCTTCTAAAGTGATTTCAGGATGTTCGCATACAACATAATTCTTGTATATAGCATCCAATAAAGTTTGAAGTTCTTCAAGGGTTAATAACGAAGGTGTTCCTCCTCCAAAATAAATGGTTTCTACTACTTGATCATGAAATTCATCTTTACGTAATTCCAGTTCTTTAACTAGTGCATTTAAAAGTTCATTCTTCTTTTTTAGTGATGTTGAGAAATGAAAATCACAGTAGTAACAAGCTTGTTTACAAAACGGGATATGTATATAGATTCCAGACATGACTACTTCTTAATGCGATCTTCATTTTGCTTTACAAAAGCACTCCATCCTGTATAACTTTTACCAACTTCTACTCTGCCTTCATTATAAAAATGACACACTGCTGCTGCAAGTCCGTCGGTTGCATCTAGATTTTTAGGAAGCGTTTTTAATCCTAATAAACTCTGAAGCATCTTAGCTACTTGCTCTTTACTAGCATTACCATTACCAGTTATGGCCATTTTAATTTTTTTAGGCGCGTATTCTGTGATTGGAATCTCACGAGACAATCCTGCGGCCATAGCAACACCTTGAGCTCTTCCCAACTTAAGCATGCTTTGCACATTTTTACCAAAAAATGGCGCTTCAATTGCTATTTCATCTGGATGATGTGTTTCAATGAGTTCAATAGTACGCTCAAAGATGAGTTTGAGCTTGAGATAATGATCGCTATACTTTTTAAGATCTAGTTCATTAAGTTGGATAAATTGCATGGTTTTACCAACAACTTTGATAAGCCCAAAACCCATTATTGTGGTGCCGGGATCAATTCCTAATATTATTTTTTCTTTCTTCATTAATCGCAATATTGACAACCACTTAAGGAAAATGTAATCCCAAAAGTGACAGTTAACAAACTTCCATTAAAAGCCCCTAAACCCTCTATTGGGTCATCATAATCTCCTGGACTAGTAAATCCATAGATATATGAACCATCTATATAAACTGATAAGGTTTGAGTTAATCCATAATGAATTTCTCCACCAATCATAGCATTTAAAAAGGTCTGCTTATTTTCACCTAAAGTCCCTAAAGGTTTCACAAAAGATAATCCAGGTCCTCCATGAGCTACAACTCCCATTTTTGCCGGTAAGAAATGAAGTTTGTTAGTAGGATCATAAACGAATTGCGCATTCAACCTTGTGTAATTAATTTTAAAATCAGGTATTTCATCTCCATTTACGAAACGATTAAAACCAAAGTCTAGTTTTGCACCAAATTCTTTTTTAAACATATGTTGTATTCCTAAATTTACCGTTGGAAAATTCACGGATTTCCCATAAAATGGCTCTACAAAACCATCTGAAATTGGATAATTTAGACCAATTGCCACTTGAGCCTTCCATTTATTAGTTGCACGTTGCGCCAAACTTACCGATGATACGACTAAGCATAAAAACAATATAGAAATGCGTATTTGTAGTTTAATATTTGAGGTCATATCGTATTATTCACTTAATTTGTGCTATGCTTCTTGGTGGTCTCTCATACAAAACTAAACAATTCTTTTTTGTACTTATTAAATTAAGCATAGTTGTTGGTGCTTTTTACTTTATTTATGAAAAATTGACACATAACGAAAATTTAGACATTTTGGTGTTTATCGCGTTTTTGACTGAAAATGACGTTTTTTCGACTAAATATGTTTGCTTTTTACTCATTTTAACCCTTTTTAATTGGTTTTTTGAAATCCTAAAATGGCAATACTTGGTAAAAGCTGTAAAACATATTTCATTTAAAAATGCATTTGAACAGAGTCTAGGCGCACTAACCGCTTCTTTAATAACTCCGAATAGAATTGGCGAATATGGAGCTAAGGCGGCCTACTATTCTTCCCATCAAAGAAAACGTATTCTATTATATAATTTGCTAGGCAATATGACTCAAATGAGTGTGACCGTATTATTTGGTCTTATAGGAATGGTTTTTTTTGCAAGTAAATATGATTTCGACATAGACTATTATAAAGTGATTCGATTCATAGCAATACTGATAGTTGTTATGGCAATTTCTTTTTTTGGCATAAAACAAAAACGCTTTAAAATTAGAGGATTACCTTTAGAAAAAATAAGGCAATTTATATCTCAGATATCCAGAAGAACCATTCTAGTTGCTGAATTATTATCTGTTATTCGGTATTTAATTTTCTCTTTTCAATTTTATATTTTATTACACATATTTGGAGTTGATGTTTTTTACACCAAAGCAATGACAGTCATTACATCTATGTATTTATTAGCATCTATAATTCCAACAATTTTTATTTTTGATGTCGTTGTAAAAGGCAGTGTAGCTGTATATTTGTTCTCAATAGTTGGTGTAAATGAACTTACCATATTATCAATTATCACGATTATGTGGTTATTAAATTTTGTGCTTCCAAGTCTGTTCGGTAGTTACTATGTTATTAATTTCAATTTTAGTAAAGCGTCTAAAAATTTATGATCATTGCTGTTACTATTATTACAATATTCTATCTGATTCTAATCGGAAGTCTAGTGATTGGGTTTGATAGGGTTAATGATTTTAGTCTTGAAGATGTGCCGGCAATCACCAGATTTTCAATTATAATCCCCTTTAGAAACGAATCTGAAAATTTGCCTGCCCTCTTACAATCAATTAAATCTCTAAATTATGAAAAGCATTTGTTTGAAATTCTATTTATTGATGATGAATCTACCGATGATTCTGCTAGAATCATCAATGATTTTTCAAAAATTCATAATGAATTGAATATTCACATGCTGTCGAATAATAGAGCTTCAGCTTCTCCAAAAAAAGATGCAATTACTCTTGCTATAAAAAACGCAAAACATAAATGGATCATAACCACAGATGCAGATTGCATTGTACCAAAATATTGGCTAGATACTATTGATTGTTTTTTACAACATAACTCTTGTAAACTTTTAGTTGCTCCCGTAAGTATTAACAGAGCACAATCATTTTTAGACCGTTTTCAATTGATAGATTTTATGAGTCTACAAGGGGTAACCATCGGCGGATTTGGTGTACAAAAACCGCTGCTCTGTAACGGCGCCAATTTAATTTATGACCGTGAATTTTTTAATAAATTAAACGGATTTGAGGGCAATTTACATATCGCAAGTGGTGATGATTTATTTTTGTTAGAAAAAGCACTTAAAAATGCTCCAAAGTCGGTTATGTATTTAAAAAATATTAAATCGTTAGTTCTCACCAAACCACAGTCTAATCTTAGTGCTTTAATTACACAACGCGTTCGCTGGGCTTCAAAAATTAAATATTATAAGACTTCTATTTCAAAACTAATTGGGCTTTTAGTGCTCCTAATGAATGCCATTTTAATTGGTCTAGGTGTATTGGCGTTTACACGTTCAATCCCCTTTACTTTGTTTCTTTATATTTTCATAATAAAAATAAGTATAGACTTTCTTTTGATTTTTAAAACAGCTCGATTTTTTAAGCAAGGACAACACCTCCCTTCATTTATTTTTGCCAGTTTTCTATATCCGTTTTTCAGTGTGTTTGTTGCATTCGTTTCAGTATTTAAAGGCTATAAATGGAAAGACCGCGCATATTCAAAATAGTGCAGTTTTCATTTATTTTTGTTAGTTTTACCTAACTACTTATTCCAATTTCAAATGAAAAAACTAATAATTGTTTTATGCGTAATACTGAGTTTCACATCTCTTAATGCTCAAGATACTTATACTGTTAATGGGGAAACTCTTGAGTTAAAAACAGAAGTAAATGGAAAACTCGATTTACTTTGGAATATAATAGAAGGGAAATACCGCTATTTCGTACGTACTAGTGATGCTACAATTACTGAATTGGTAAATACTAAAAATGCGCAAAATAAATATCAGGAAGAATACAAAACTACACTAGAGAATCTTACAAAAAACTCTAATTTATCTACAAAAAAATTAAATCTAACACTTTATAGTTTGAAAGGGTTTATTGACGATTATAATGGCTCAGTAGATGTTAATTATCAGTCTTCCGTCACTAAAAGTGTGGTCAAACTTCGCCTAGCTGGTTTTGGAGGAGTTACCAATAATCCATTTGTTAAGAATCCTGATAATAAAAAAGTAGCCCAATTTGGAATTGAGTTAGAGGTTCAAGAATCTAATATTAATTCGAGACATGCTATTTTTCTACAACTTAAACATGTTACAGAAAGTGATTTTGGGAAATACTCAACAACAGAGGTAGGATTAGGATATCGATTTAGAATTGTAAATACGAAAGCCTTTAGTCTGTATGCAAATATGAAATTTGCAACGGTCAATTTTTCAAAATCGACTATTAATTACTTTAATGAATCTGATGTTTTAATTACTGAAGACCTTAGTGAAGCGGCGTTTGATGTTCCTTTTATATTTGGTGTTGGTGCCGATATTAGAATTACTAAAAACAGCTTTATTACGTTAGGATTTAATGAACTTTTCGCTCTTTTAATAGATAATCAGGGAAACTTTCCAACTGATTTCACCATTGGTTATAAATTTAATTTATAATGCGTTTATCTAATTACAAAACATCAAATCCTGCTTTTAGCGGTTATTTTTGGGATGGCGGCAAAGATTCAACTGCTACCATGTCTGTTACTGGAATCTTTATTAAATCATTATTTTTAATTTTTATCATATCGGCAATTACTGTAGTCATTTGGAAACTTCACGAAAACGGTATGCAAGTAAGATGGATTACCTTAGGTGGTATGCTAGCTTCAATAATTATTAGCATCGTTATTTCGGTACGAAAGCACTGGGCACATATTTTAGTTCCACTATACTCTATTGCTAAAGGCTGCTTTTTAGGTGGTTTTTCTTCTTTTGCACATACAAATTTTCCAGATTTACCATATCAAGCAATTGGGGTCACTATCATTACGTTTTTTGTAATGCTTGTATTGTATCAAACACGATTAATTCTAGTTACCAAGAAATTAAGAAGTGTAATTATTACGGCTGCAGCTAGTATTTTTGTGGTTTATATCATTTCTATTGTTCTCAGTTTTTTTGATATTAAATCCTATATCTGGGGAACATCTTGGTTGGCTATTGTATTTAATATAGTTGCTGTTATTGTGGCTTCATTTTCGCTTTTATTAGATTTTGACTATATCGAACGCTATAAAAATAAAGCTCCAAAACACAAAGAATGGTTAGCTACTTGGGGACTACTCCTTACTCTAGTATGGCTATATGTTGAGATATTAAGGTTAATGCAAAAATTCGCAATACGTTTCTAATTAATATTTATAATAACAGGCAGGTTGAATTGAGTTGATACCTGTTGACTTCGTTTAATTGCTGGATAAATTTTTGGTAAGTTATCAAAACCATGAATGAGTAAACTATCAATTGTAGGAATTTGAGCTTTTGTTTGTGCCTTACTTATAATCTCATTTATTTCAAATTTCCCTAGATTGTCAATCGTTATTTTTAATACAATTGTGTCAATTACATCTTCAGTTACAACAATATTTAGTTGCGATAAATTTGTGTTCAATATGTTTCTTAATGTGTTTTCGAAACATACTTTTTTATCGAGTTTTCCAGACATAGAATTACAAGAATCAAAACTAGGGTACTCGTCAACATCATTCCAGCTAAAGGATTCCAACTCCTCTTCAAGAAGATCTTTAGAATTCACTTTTTGATTTTCAAAATAATTACATGAGGTAATTAAAACAACACTAATTAAAAGTAATAGTCGCTTCATTTAAATTAAACTGTATCCGAAAAGTACAATTTTTTTAGCTTTAGACTTTAATCTTGTTTTAAAAACTGCGCTTCTTTAATTTCGATTAATCGCATCCTGGCAAATTGGGCATAAGGACTATCAGGGAATTTTTCAATAAAATCTTCAAAAAGTACAATCCTTGCAGCCACATCTTTATAATATTTGTCCTTAGTAAGAACTAAGAAAAAATGCGAACTTATATTCTCTGGATTCTCCTTAATTGCCTTTTGAAATGCAATTATTGCTTCTTTATGCTTCTTTTGATGATTTAAAACCGTGCCCAATTTTTGATATTCGTCATCTATTGGCACATCAAGTAACAATAATGCTTGATTGATGTATTTTTCGGCATTTACATAATCCTCTAATTTCTGATAGTACGTTCCGATTACATACATGGAAGTTGCATCCATAGGATTAAATTTCAAGACCTTCTTTCGATGTATTAAAGCTTTTTCATACTCATATTCTCTTTCAAAACAAAGACTCAGTTTTTCATGTATAAACTCCGAGGATTCACCAAGTTCAATTAGTTTTTCAAACCATTTTGCTGCATTTAAGTAATCATGCATATAATAATAATTTAGTGCCTTTATATTTATGAGCTCAATATTACGTTCATAAGTCTTTAAACCGATATTGACATAAGTCTCTACAATTTCATGTTTTCTTTTTACCAAATTATATTTTGCAATTTTATAAATTGCTTTTTGATGGGTCGAATCTAAATTAAAAGCAGTACGAAATCGATTCACAGCTGAGGAATCTTTTAGATGTGCTAGTACAACGCCAAGTTCATAATGGTAATTTGGATTATTGTAATCTTTATAAACCAAATCTTCAAACAACAATGAGGCTTCTTTATAATGTTTAGTTCTGGCCAGCAATTTTGCATACTCATATTTCAATAATCCATTATTTGGATTCGCCTTAATACTTTCTTTGAAATGCAAAAGAGCTGCATCATAATTACCTAGAGCGATAAATGCTTTAGCAATTTTTTCCAAAACAACTGCTTGGTTATTGTGCTTCTTATATGCTACTATGGCTTTACTGTAATTGCCATTCACATATAAACTATCTGCAATATTTATATTAGAATCCTGCGCATAAATATTGGAGGTAATGAAAATAATAGAAATCCAAATTTTAGTCATATGATAAAATAATGTATTTATTTTGTAAGTTACTTCTTTCAAAAATAGTATGTAATGTAACAAATCCTATTACTTGCCGTCATATTAACAGAAATTTAAAATCATTAAATGGATATTTTTTTAGTATTGCTATCAGCCATCTTTATGGTTTTAGGAATAATTGGAAGTTTTTTACCGATTCTACCTGGACCTCTAACTAGTTGGGTAGGCTTACTTATATTACATCTTACCGATGCGGTTCCAATGAATTGGACCTTTCTAATTATTACATTAGTTGTGGCTTTAGCTATTTGGGTATTAGACTATGTTATACCTGCCATGGGAACAAAGCGCTTCGGTGGTAGTAAATCAGGGATGATAGGAACAATCTTAGGCTTAATCATTGGACTTATATTTTTAGGTCCTTTTGGAATTATAGTTGGCCCCTTTTTTGGAGCTCTTATTGGAGAACTAGTTAATAAAAGTGAATTTGATAAAGCCCTAAAAGCAGCATTTGGGTCATTCCTAGGGTTTATTGCTTCTGCATTTATAAAATTTATAGTGGCGATGATCTTTTTAGGCTTTTATATCGTGAAATTTTTCGAATATCAAGAAGCACTATTTTAGATAAAAAAGAAAAAACCTAATAACTGATAGTTATTAGGTTGTTTCTTTGCTATTAATTCAACAAAATACTTAGAGGGATTAATTAATTCTTGTTGACTCTCCAAATATATGTCATATGAGTCACTTATAGTTACGGAAAAACCGTAAACTTGATGTGGAAAAACCGTACTATTGAGATGTAATACTGTCTAAGAGAAATTTGAGTTTTCGCAAAAAGTGAAACTTTAACAGTTTTTCTATAAAAACCCCTTTTCACGGGCTTCTTTCAACAAAGATTCATCCTTACCGTCTGAAACAGAGAACAATAACTTCATTTGTTTTTTGCGTTTTTCAATAGCACTCATCGACAAATCGATATATTCTTTTAAGCTTCTAGTTTTAATACCTTGAGATAATAAATGAAGTATTTTTCGATTTATATCATCTATATAAATATCACTTGTTACAGATTTCTTTAAGAAGTTATTGACTGTACTACTATAATATGGAGGTGAATTTAAAATATGTTGAAAAGCTTCAGCCAACTCGCTAGACGTTAAATCACTTTTAATAAGAAAGCCATCTGGGCTAATATCCTTTATTATATTATGAATACGATATGATTCATTAAACATTGTTAGTATAATCACCTTAGCATTAGGAAGTAGTTTTCTTGCAATTTTAGCTAAATCTTCACCAGAAGTAATCGCACCATCAGAAGAACTAGGCAGACTTATATCGAAAAAACAAATATCATAAGGTTTTTCATTAGCTGATTTTTGCAGCAAATCATTGGCTGAATCACAGTCATTTGCAGTATCAATTAAAAGTGTTTGGTCATCATGTTTTGTGGCCATTAAAGTGTTTTGATAACCCTCAATAATAATTGGATGATCATCCACCATTAAAATATTAATGTGTTGCATAATAGCTAATTGTTTGAATACGGAACATTTATTTTAATTGCTGTTCCTTTATTTATTTCAGAATCAAAATCGACAGTTCCCAATAACTCATCGACTCGAGATGATATATTTTTGAGACCAATACCTTTTTTGCTTCTATTAATATCAAAACCATCACCATCATCTGTAATGATCAAGCAAATTACATCATTTTTCAATCGAATACTAATTTTTACAGTATCCGCATTAGCATGTTTATAGATATTTTGAAGCGATTCTTGAATAATCCTATAAATGTTGATTTTAGTTTTATTCGAAACGCTTTCCCAATTGATATCATCGGTATGTTTAAAATCAAATTTGAGCTGATACGCCAGTGTTTGCTTTTCAATTAACTCCGAAAGAATATCAATAAATTCTGAACCAGAGACAAAATCGGTATTTAGATCATGAGAGATTTTTCTAATATCCTCTTCAATAATTTTAAGTTCATTGATATACTTAGATCTATTCGCAACGGCTTCTTTTCCTTCATTAAAATTAAAGCTATCAAGACTTAATCTTGTGCCAAATAAGCGACCAAGAACTCCATCGTGTAGCTCTTCGGAAATTCGTTTTTTCTCTCCAGCTCTAGCCTCATCAACTTTATCTTGTTGCGATAACATCAGGTTATAGATTTCTTCATTAGCCTCTTGCTGAACTTGTTTAAACTTAAGCTCTTTGTTTTTTGCACGTTGCGTTATGATTATATATAATAAAAATAAAGTGAGAAGTAGTACAATTGAAACTATCGAAAGCCAGATTTTCTGAAGTGTAATGCGTTCGTTTTCTGCCTCCAATTGATCAGTTTCCAACGTAATTCGTGCAAATTTATTTCTAACATCACGTTCTACATTTAACAAACTGTCACTAAGCTTAATATGCTCGTTAAGATATTTTTTAGCAGCTTCCCCGTTTTTTAATTTTGAAAGTAATAACAAAGATTCTAGCACTATGTCATTTGAGGACGTTTCCTTTGCTAATTCATAAGATTCTTTAGCATATGCCAATGCTTTCTCTTTTTCGTCAATATCTATATAAAACTTTGAAAAATCTATCGTTGCTCCAAGTTTGGTCATTGGATCTTTAAGACTATCACCTATTTTATATGCTCTTTGAAACGACTGTTCTATCTCTGCAATATTTCTATTCTCCTTAAGTGATTTAGCATAAGTCGTGTTGGTTAATATTAAAGCATAAAACAAAGGATCTTCTTCATACAAATTCTTTGTATCTAAAACACTTTGATATAATGAAATAGAAGTATCTAATTCGCCTTTTAATCGATACACATACGCCTGGTTATTGGTTGAATAGAGACTATTAAAATAACCATCGTCCATCCTATTACTAATTTCTAAAGCATTACTATGATATTCTAATGATCTATCATATTTTTTCAGTTTAAATGAGATGATCCCTATCAGATTATTTAGAATCCATAATTGATCTAAAATGATTTCATCTTTAGGTAATGTATTGAGTAACTTTATTGCTTCCACTGCGGTTTCTTCACTCCCAAAATAATCCTTTTCAGTTTCTTGAATATCAGCAATATTAACAAGTACTTCGACCTTCTTTAAACTTTGCTGAAGATTATCATATAATTTTAAGGTTTTCGAATAATAATAAAATGCACTATCATTTTGAGAATTGTTATCATAATAAACACCCAAATTTCTATTAGCAGCAACTAAAGCTGAAGAATCTTTAAGCTTGACAGCCAATCTTAAATTATCCTGATTTATCTTTTTAAATAAATTAAAGTTACGCGTTATATAATATAATACAGAGAGGTTTCTATTCGAACTTAAAATTGTAGAATCGACTTTGGTGCGTTTCGCAAGATTTGAAGACTTAATAGCATGAGCTAAGCGTTCTTCTTTAGAAAGACTAGATTTTTTTGATAAGCTGCGATAATATAAAGTACTATCTAACTTAGAAATAGGGTTTTTAGTTTGTGCAAAGAAAATAGTAGAACAGCACAGAAATACATAAAAGATTAGTAATCGCATTAAGCTAAGTTAATATAAATAATACCAATCCAAATTTATGCTAAAAATTAAGCATAACAAATAAAAAAGATCAAATACGTATAGTCCTCACTAACAAATAATGAAGACTATATACATTCAATTTACAACTTCGGATTTTTATCCTTGAGGCTCTAAATTTTTCTTCTTTTTTGCTAAAGCTAATAAGTCATATTGAGATTGAGTCTCATATGTAGGTGCGTTGTCATTTGTCAAAGTATCACTACTCTGTCCTGAAACTGTTAAAAGTAAGACTGCCAACAGCATGAATGTAATTTTTAAAGTTTTCATATTAATCAATTTAGGGTTATACAATAGTCAATAATTATGTTGTTTTGTTAATTAATAATTGCAAGGCATAACTAAATGCCATTGGAGGGAAGAATGGATTATTAATTTTTGAGCATAAAAAATTGCTCAATATTGTATTAAACTTTGAGGGAAGTTTTAAGGCACACATTATTGCCTTGATGTTAAATGGATTAAAATTTTCTTGAATAAGTGATTTTGGGGCTTACTTAAGAACTTCGAATATATGTTAAAAAGATTGTTAACAAATAATAAATACGATAAAATGCGCGATTTTATCGACAAAAAGCAAATATGACTGTATTTCATCACCTATTATCTGAATTATACCGAAGTTCTATAATAGAAATTAGTTCACAAATGTGACCCTTTCATAAATACTGTGTCTTATTATTAAACGACTTAGAGTACGTTAAGGTAATGAAACATAAAGTAAGTCCAAAGAATCAAAAGGCATTCAGGATCTCTAAAAAGAAACATTATCACCTATATATCTAAGCCGTTACTTTTTTATTAAATGAGATCAATTCTTTATAAATAAACTGCAATTTCTAAAGTAATATCACAGAAAATTGGTTGTAAAATCATAAACCACATTTATAAATGACTTTAGTCCTTTAATATTTTTTTTGAAATCTCTCCTTGATTAGTAACCATCTTAATAATATACACTCCCGAATCCAAATCACCCAGGTCAATTCTAGATAACTTGACCTTGAAATTAAGAACTTCTTTTCCGTTTACATCATATACAATAACGCTTTCGACATCATAAAAATCTGGAATAGTAATATTTAAAAAATCGTTGGTTGGATTTGGAAACATAGCGATGTCTTGGTTTAATATTTCAGTGAGTCCAAGGGTTGAATCTACTACTGTAAATTGTCCCATCATACCATTATCTTCATGAATCAAATTGTGACAATGATACATATATGGAACAACGGCATCCGCAAAATCTTCGAATTTTGAAATAATTCTGACCGTTTCACCAGATTCAACTAAAACCGTGTCTTTTAGCCCTGATTCAGTAGCTGAAGGAGGCACAGCGCCTCCACCATCGTCTCTATCAAGAATGTAAAACTGAACATCATGCACATGAAAAGGGTGCGCCATTGAAGTTATATTTGTAATCGTCCAAATTTCAATATCATCAAGCTCCACGACTTCATTAATAACATTCATATCCATACTAACATTATTTATTTTAGCATTATTTGATAATTCCATAGGCCTCGTTACAACGGCATCGCCCTCTAAAAATGGAGTTAAGGTTGTCATTGTGCCAGGAAAGCTTGTAACTGGACTTACAGTTTGAGCAACAACTTTCACTTCCATAAAACTCCAATCAGTACCAAATAGTGGATTAGGATGTCCCGCAGAACCAGCACCACCTTCAATATTTCCGGGCATTTCAGACATATAACTTTTAAACTGAAATGTATTACCAACACTTTCTCCCGTTAAATCCATCAAAAACTCCGCACGTTCACCACCAGACAATAGAATTCTTGTCAATGGAACAGGGTTTTCTAATAATCCTCCATCAGATGAAATTTGGTATAGTGTTCTATTGTCATCTGTACCAACGTTTAAGGTTCGTGATGATGATCCATTTAACACCCTAAAGCGCACCATTTGTCTTGGAGCATTTACATATGGCTTTATCTCTCCATTAACCATTGAAATGCTATCCATTTGAGACGAAATTTGAATTTGATTGTTTGCATCCAATAATTTTGTTTGGATTACCAATGGTATATCATCAACACCATAAGTACGAGGCAATGTTAAGGCAGCTTCTTCAGGATCTGATACAATTATGAATCCTGCAATCCCCAGAGAAACATGAATATTAGTTAGACCCATTGTATGCGGATGATACCAATAAACTGAAGCTTTGTTCATGACCGTAAAATCTGGTGACCAAGTAGCTCCTGGACTAATTGGAGAGTGCGGTCCACCATCATCAATAGCTGGAATATGCATACCATGCCAATGCATGGTTGTGGTTTCTGATAAATTATTGGTTACATTAATAGTTACAAAATCTCCTGCATTCATTAATAACGTTGGCCCAAAATAGTTCGTGTTAACGCCATAGGTATTCGTAATGGTTCCAGGTTTAAATTGCTTAATCGAAGGGCCTACATTCAAATTAAAAACTGGTCCGCTTAATGTTGGCGGTATAGGCAAAGGTGTCGTAAATGATTGAGCAAATAGTTGATTAATAGCAAAAACGAATAGTAGAAGTAGAATTTTTTTCATAATATAAACTTTAGTTTGTAATAAATATAAGATAAAATAGTCTTTTATCTTATATTCTTACAAAAAAATAGATCTCATGGTAACTTTTATAAATTAATGAGAATAACCTATAAGGAACATTCAATAGCAGAATCTCCTAACTCGCCCTTCTTCTAAAATATTACAAAAGGTTCTAAAAAATAGCATCCCAATTTTCAGTACAGAAAAAAAAGGAATATTTGATATTGGTGTACGTATTAATCAGTCAAAGCAAAGTGTGCTTTTAAATCTTAAAGTATAGCGTGATATAGTGGCTTACAAAAATCTGCTACACCACCACTTTTAGAAGCATTCCATTTGGATGCCCAAATAACCAATGCAATATCATTCTCGGTTTTAGGAATAACAGAGACTTCTCCAACATAACCGTCAACATCTTCCGTAGCTACTGGACCAGGACCATCATCTATACTATATGTGAACTGTCTATTATTAACACCAACTGATACTAAGGTTTCATGAAACGCGTCATTCAATATTCTTTTCGCGACAATTTCTCGAGCTGATTTATCACCAATAACCTCAACTTTAGTGATAACGTTTTTAGACCATGTCAAATCATGAAAATTATTTAAAGTATTAAATACTTTATCTGCTGAGGCATTGATTACAACTGAATTGAAACATCCCATAATGATTATTTTTTAGTAGTTTCTTAAAGATTTTAAGAAAATTACAATCTGATTTCGACTATTCAATTGCATTAACAAATGTTAAATTCATGTTAATTTTATACAGACTAGTCTGTTTATTTCAAATATTGATATATATTTGTCCCATGATAAAATTAGGAGTAAAAGAACGCATTATTGAAACGTCATCAGATTTATTTTATAATCAAGGTTATAACCAAACAGGTATCAATCAAATTATAGCGGAAGCCGGTGTTGCAAAAGCGAGCATGTATCAACATTTTAGATCTAAAGAGGATATTGCTGTAGCCTATTTAATAGCTCGACATGGTATGTGGATGGGTAAATTAGAAGCTTGTATTTCAAAAGATTCAAGCGGTAAAGGAAAAGTTATAGGCTGTTTTAATTATTTAATTGAATGGTTAACTGAAGTTGATTTTAGAGGATGTGGATGGCAAAATATCATTACTGATTTGCCCTGTGATCATGTCAAAATTAAAGACCAGGCCAAATATCATAAAAATGAATTGAGACGTTGGGTGCATGATCAACTTCTAAAAGATGAAAACGTCGAATCTGATGAAGCAAAAGAATTAGGAGACCAAGTCTTTATATTAATTGAAGGCGCAATTATCCTATCACAAATCCAAAAAGAAAATTGGCCTATTACAGCAGCAAAAAATGCTTGTATAAAATTATTAAACTAAAGACAGAAAACTAGATTTTTCCAATTCGAAAGATTGCCAAGAGCATTAAAATCTAGAGTGCTACTAATAATAATGAACGATCTAAAACTTAAATAAACAGACTTGTCTGTTCAAGATTAAATAGATGAAAAAAATAACACCACCATTTACGGCAGAATCAGCCGTTGCAAAAGTACAAGCTGCAGAAGATGCTTGGAATAGTAAAAACCCAAATAAAGTAGCTATGGCCTACGCTATTGACTCACAATGGAGAAATCGAGAACTCTTCTTTACAGGTAGAAGCGCCATAGCAGAATTTTTAAAGGACAAATGGGACAAAGAACGCCACTATAAATTAAAAAAATACTTGTGGTCATTTACAGATTACAGAATCTCTGTACGCTTTGAATACGAATGGCAAGATTCAGAATCAGGTCAATGGAAACGCACTCACGGCAACGAGCACTGGGAGTTTGATACTGAGGGTCTGATGCAAATAAGAGATATGAGTGCAAACGACATTAATATTGAAGAAACAGATAGAAAATTTAAATAACCATTACAAATGAAAACACAACAAACAAGACTAACCAACTGGAATAGCAAAAGACGTTACAGATAAGAACATCTTATCGTACCACATTAATCTTAAATAAACTAAAAAGCAAACATTATGAATACATTACAACCATTAACAATGGAACAAGCAAACGAAAATTCACAAGCAATTTTCACAGGAATTAAAAGTAAAATTGGAATGCTCCCAAATCTATATGCAACTATGGGTGTTTCAGACAAATTATTAGGTGGATTCTTGAGTTTCACTGAATTGCTAAAGAGTGGAGAATTCTCAGCAAAAGAATATGAGGCTATCGCTTTAGCAACTTCACAAGCAAACGGCTGTGCCTATTGTTTATCAGCGCACACAGCTATTGGAAAAATGAATGGTTTCTCTGAAGCAGATACTATCGCATTAAGAACGAATACAATAGCTGACAAGAAATTGAATGCATTGGTAACTTTAGCTAGTGCTTTTGTAAACACTAAAGGACATCCTTCAGATTCTAGCGTTCAGAACTTTTTTGAAGCAGGATATAACAAATCTGCTTTTGCAGAATTAATTGCAATTGTTTCATTAACAACAATTACAAATACGGTTTTTCATAACGGCGGATTTGAAATTGATTTTCCGAAAGCTCAAAACTTAGAACATTTACAAACGGTATAACAGATAAATTAAATAGAAAATGAAAACACTATTAACAAAATCAGTATTAGGAATTATGCTGATAACATTGTCAATATCGGCAACGGCTTTTAATTCAACCTCTAAAAATGAAATAGCATCTATTACTAAAGAAGTGAAGGAACTATTAACAGATCCAAGCTTTGAAATTGACGAAAATCAATATGCCAGAATTACGATTAGATTTAATGAAAATAACGAAATCGTGGTGTTAGCTGTAGATTCAGAAAATGACGAGTTAGACTATTTTATCAAGGAACGTTTAAACTATAAAAAATTGACTCACACAATTATTAATAAACGACAAAACTATATCGTTCCATTAAAAATGGATCTTAAACACTAACCAATTATAAATTAATATTATGAAAACAAAAAAATTAAAATCAGCTCTAGGCGTAGCATTAATTGCAGTACTAGCCTTCGGAATTGTTTCTTTTGATGTTCCAGAAGAAAAAGAATCAACTCGTAAAATAGATCAAACTGAATACAATACGCTCCATAAAAATATTGACATCAATGGCGTCAATGTTTTTTATCGGGAAGCTGGAGATACCAGCAAACCAACTATTTTATTATTGCATGGTTATCCTACGTCATCTCATATGTTTCGAAATTTAATAACAGACTTGTCAGTTCAATATCATGTTTTAGCGCCTGACTATCCTGGATTTGGAAGAAGTGATCAGCCTCTAATTAAAGATTTTGACTACACATTTGATAATATGGCAAAAATCATTGAAGCCTTTTTAGAAAAAAAGAACATCAATTCATACAGTATTTATTTAATGGATTATGGCGCACCTATAGGCTTCAGAATTGCAGCAAAATATCCAAAACGTGTTGAAGCCTTAATTATTCAAAATGGGAATGCATATGACGAAGGCTTAAAAGATTTCTGGATTCCTATGAAAAAATATTGGAATGACTATACCCTAGAAAACGGAAAGCCATTAGAAGGATTTCATTCACCGGATGGATTAAAATGGCAATACACACATGGGGTTCAAGATGAAGCCAAGATTAGTCCTGACAACTGGAGTATCGATTTACAACATTTAACACGGCCAGAAAACAATGAGATTCAACTCGCTATGTTCTATGACTACAGAACTAATGTGCCTTTATATCCAGAATGGCAGCAATATTTCAGAGATCATCAACCGCCTACTCTAATTGTTTGGGGAAAGAATGACTACATCTTCCCTGCTGATGGCGCTTATCCTTATAAACGAGATTTGAAAAACTTAGAATTTCATTTATTGGACACTGGTCATTTCGCTTTAGAAGAAAAAGGTGATGTTATCTCGAATTATATTTTAAAATTTTTAAACAATAACAATATTAAATAGGACTGTGATTATTAGTTTTTAAGCCAGTTTGAGTGTTCTAAAAATTAAGATTAATAGCAAATCTTAAACTGGTAATCACTCAAATTAACAAACAAAAACATAGAAAACATAGAAAACATAGAAAAATGAAAACAATACAGTGGAAAAATGCAATCATTGCAGGAATTATAGGAACTATTCTTTTTGATTTAGCCGGATTAGCATTTACAGGAACATGGTGGGATATCCCAGAAATATTAGGAGCTAAAACTGGATTAGGATTAGCCTATGGAGTAATTGCACATTATAGCAACGGAATTTTATTAGCAATTTTATTCGCAGGAATAGCACCATCCCTCTGGGGACCAAAATGGTTAAGAGCCATCATATTCGTCATTGCAGAAACAGTAGCCTTAGTGTGGTTATTTATGTTACCTCTTCTAGGCGCTGGTGTTGCAGGCTTAGATATGTCTCCTATGATGCCAATTATAACTATCATTCGCCATTTAGCGTATGCAATTCCGTTGATATTTTTAATTCAATACGATTTAAAATCTTTAAAAATCTAAATAACCTTTTTATCAGTCAAAGGAGGCGATTTTCTACTTTGACTGATCTAAATAATCAAATAATATGGCCAAGAATTTTGCAGAGATAGCATTTACAGATGCTGCTAAACGACTACAAGAAATACATGGTAGTCGAAGAAGCTACGAACGTATGGAAAAGTTCAATATTCAAGATGGACTTACAGAAAACGAAAAAACATTCATCAAAAATCAGGATAGTTTCTATTTAGCAACTGTTGGTACAACCGAATTCCCATACATTCAACATCGTGGAGGTCCAAAAGGGTTTCTTAAAGTAATTGACAATAAGCGAATTGGTTTTATTGATTTCGTCGGAAATAAGCAATATGTATCCGTTGGTAATATGACGACAAATAATAATGTATCATTTATAACAATTGATTATCCAACGCGCACTCGACTTAAAATATATGCCAAATCTGAAGTCATTGAGCTTAAGAATAATCCAGAATTATATGAATTACTCGATTTAGATGACTATAAATTCCGACCAGAGCGCATGATCGTGTTTCATATAGAGGCTTACGATTGGAATTGCCCTCAACACATAACACCTCGATACACCATTGACGAAATCAACAATTCCTTTTTGTCACAGCAAGACTATATTAAGTCATTAAAACAAGAAATAAATGAGCTAAAACAAAAAATGAAAAGTTAATAGCTCGAATGATTCATTTATTAATAAAACAAAAAAGCATCCCAATTTTCTATAAAGAAAAAGGGATGCTTAGCTTAAAATAATAACCTACTTTATTCTAGCTATTTGTTACAACTAAATTTTAGAAGTAATAAATTTATCATTACCAAAACAACTACAACAATTCCAGATTCAATCATTTGAGTATGATTCAAGTTTTAAGTAATTATTTTTTCACAAGTCTCTTTATGTAAATAGTTCCGTTAGCATCCTTCATTCTAACAATATAAACACCTTGACTTAAATTCTGAATATTAATATTCTCTTGACTTTGAGTTTCTAATACTTTTTTACCTGTTACATCAAAAATTATAATAGATTCTAAACCTGTCATTTCATTTAAAACAACACTAAAACTGGAACTTGCAGGATTCGGGAAAATCAACATATTCTGTTCCAATGTATAATCTGAAACAGATAAATTATTCAAATCAATGCTGTACTTGACAACTCCAGAATCATAAGTTGATACGTATACATGTACAAAGCCACTTTCAAACTGATATGTCATACTTCCTGAACCAACATATTCTAATACACTAGGTGGAATCACAGTCCAAGTTGATCCATTATCTATAGAATAAACTAAATGAGACTCTGTGGTTTGTGACGAATAAACCGATGCAATTATAGTATCAGAATCCGTCGTGGAATATCCGATTTTTCTTAAATATTCTCCTTCATAAACCTTTGTCCAATTATCACCAAAATCTATCGATTCAAATATACCTTGACTCGTTGAGGCAACAAATTCATCAGGACTGAATGGGTTTTGCTCTATATCATATACAATATCCAAATCAGCATTTAAAAATAAATCGATACCAGCGCTTTTTTCTACCCACGTAGATCCTCTATCTAAACTTTCATAAATTCTACCACCTTGCCCAATCATTACATGATTCGAATTCTCCGGATTAATATATGTTGTAAAATGCAATATTAATGAAGACGTTGGATCTGGATTTGCCACTGGAAGTGCTATGTCTACATATGACGTATTTATCGAAGTATTGAATAGCCTGGTAGTACCATCATCAAAAGAAACCCAAATATCATCAGTATCATTAGGATCTGTTTCAACATCAATTAAATTTGAAGTAAAATTCACAAACAAGGCTCCTGTAAGATTGGCACCATGGTTTTCGAGTAATAACAAATTCGCAGTAGTTCCAGATGCTCGTCTCATATATGATCTCCCAGTAACATATTGATCTGGGAAAAATGTTTTGGGATTTATTGTGAACGTGCCAAGTGGTGTTTCTTGGTTTACCGTATGTATCCCTGTAGTCATATCTTTATGTACAATACCTTGTAATAGGCCATAATATAAATGCCCGCCGTCACTATGGTCATAACTTACAAATTCTGAAAGAAAGAAAGGGTTTTCCATTTGTATTAAAGTCGCTCCACCATCAATCGAATTTACAGGATACCGGTCTGTAGCAATCTTCACTTCTTCAGCATTAAAGGGGTTATAAGAGGCTTTCATACCGTATACATAAAGATCTGAAAGTAGATCAATATCATATACATTAGTCGTCCAGCTAACACCACCATCTGATGTAATGGCAGTTTCATCTCCACCTAAAACAATCATGTAATCACTATTTGTTGGGTTTATTGCTATATAATTTACTTGTTTTAAAGGCCCTGAATTATCCCAAGTAATTGGTTCAGCGGTCCAATTGACACCTCCATCAACCGATTTATATACATTAGAATTTCCACCCCAACCAGTTCCCAAATACATAATATTTGAGTTTGAAGGATGAAATTTAAAAGCATTAAGTTCAATATCTACTAATCCTTCTACGAAGTTAACTCCAGAATCAAAAGAAACCAATACACCTCCATCTTCTTCTGTTGGTCCAGCTCCTCTAGAAATATAAAAATTATCTGGATTATCAGGATTTATTGCGACATTATTTACCGATATAGAGTTATTTAAATCTCCATTATATACGGCCTGCCAAACTCCACCACCATCAGTAGAATAATATACAATGTAGTGAACAGAACCTCCTATATTATAAGCTTCATTAATAATAATAACATCTGAGTCAGCCTCATAAATATCATAATTTTTAACCCACTCTCGAGTGGCATTTGAAGTTACAGGGCCTAGATATTCCTTGGTTATAGTAGCGGTATTAATATCTAAAACATATACATTGTTCTCGGGAAAAACTTGTGTAACGAAGAAAGATAGAGAATCATTGCCTAACAAATCCAATTGTTGAATTCGTGCATTTTCATCTGGAAACGAATAAAAGAAATCCCAAGTGATCCCATTATCGTTTGAAACTACGATATGAGATTTTAATGTGACGGCGAACAGTCTATTTTGAATCATGGGATGATATGTTAAATCCTCTAACCTTCCAAAATCATCATCTCCTTCTAAAGTGATTTGTGCATTTGAATTAGTACAAACAAATAAAACGGCAACTATTAAATACGTGATTTTCTTCATTACTAAGCATATTAATTTTTTCAAAAGTATAATTAGTACGCTTATTAAAATTTTTTAGACGTGGAAAAAACGTGACATGCTGAAAAAATAGTATTAATTCATCTGGTATAGATAATCATATAAATACGATCCATGGGTAAGGCCAAGTTTCTTAGAAACCCTTTCTTTTCTTTTTCTACAGGCCTCTGGAGTAATATTAAAAATATGAGAAATCTCCTTTACTGACAAATTCATATAGATATAAGACAAAAACCTAATATCATTTGTATTTAATAATGAATATTCCGTTTTTAATCTATTAATAAATCCATGATTAACTTCTTCGAAGTGTTTTATAAAAGAATCCCATTCGTTGTCAGTCTTTAACAGTCCTTTTAAATTTTGAATATGACTTTTTAACTCAGGGTCTCTCCTGACATGATAAATTTTATCCAAATCTTCAATAATATTATTTACCAGACTATTCCTGTCTGACAGATATAACGCTTTTGCAGACAATTTTCGGTTTTTAAAATCTATTTCATTTTTTAATTTTTCCTGCTGTAGTAATGACAATGCTTCTTTTTCTTTCAACTGTTTTTCAAGTAATAGCTTTTCTGTTTTTTCTTTGTCTAATTCTAAATTAGTTAGCTCTTCGGCCTTTTCATGTAATATTTTTTTTTGCTTACTCTTCACAAAACTATTTCGTAAGGCCCAGCCAATAATAATAACAATTAGAATTGAACCAATTAATAAAATATAATATTGCTTCTTCTGATCCTTAATTTTTTCTTGTTGATAAAGTAATTCTCTCTGATAGTTTTGAACCTCAAATTTTACTCGATTATTTTCGAACAATCTCCCATTTTTAATGTTATTCAAACGATCTTGGGCTATTAATAAAGTGTCTTTAATAGCTAGTGCTCTCTGAAAATTATTTTGTTCAATATGTAGATCGGATAATTGCTCGTAAACATTTATTTTGTTTTCTATATTTATATTGTCTTCGAGGGCTTTTTCCGCATAAAACATGGCTTTCTGAAAATCCCCTAAACCATGATAAGACTTTGAAATTGTTAAATAGTTCGAAATCTTATGTTCTATATATTCTTCTGTTCTGAATTGCGGCTCTAGTTGAAATGACAACGTTATGGATTCATCATATCTACCACTCAACATATGATTACTTGACAAGACTAATTTAGCTTCTATAAGCATTCCTGGCTCAGTTTCAAAAATTTGAAGAGCTTCTTTTAAAAATTTTTGAGCTGTAATTAGGTCATTCTTTTCATTTAATACACCTCCTAAATTTATTGCATACAATCCTTTTTTTATTATGTCCTTACTCTTATCGGCTATACGATACGCTTTTCTAAAATTTTCTTCTGCCTTATCAAAGTTCTTCTCTTTAGAATAAAGTATCGCAATATTGTTAAGAACACTCATTTCATGAGTCGGTTCCAGATGATTAATTGCAATGTCATATGCTTCCAAATAATTTGAAATTGCCTCCCCATAATCCAACATCGAATAGTAATTAGCTCCAATATTATTGACTGCCAAAAATAACTCTTCTTGATTATCGTTTTGTTCTGCTAAACTTTTCGCTCGTATTAGTAACTCTAAAGATTTCTCATGATCATTCGCTATCATCGCTTCTACCCCAGATTCAATAAGGGCTCTTTCAGACTCTTGAGATATACAGACAAACTGGGTTAGCAATAAAAGAAAACTCAATAGAAACTTCATAAAACCATTGTTACTCTTATTCAAATATAACTAATTTTAAATGTTTTTATTTTTCTATAAACTATTGCATAAAAAAAGTGGTTTAGCTTTCGCTAAACCACTTAAACAAAACAATTAATAACCTATTTTTTAATAATTTGCTTTGAAATTAAACCGTTGTTTGTTTCAACTTGTAGGATGTAAACACCACTACTAATCGAAGAAAGGTTGATTTGATTATTAGTTGAATTTACATTTTGAACTTTCCCTAACATGTCAAATACAGTTACATTAACAATTGTATTATTTGAACTTAATTTAATATTTAAAATATCAGATGTTGGATTAGGGTAAAGTATTACTTCATTTTCTGACGTTATAAAATCAGGATTTGATAACGTTTGACTTCCATAGGCTCTAATTAAATAGCCTTGAGGATTAAAACCAAATATCTCCCAAGCCCATTCATAGTCCGGACCGTTACAATCACCTTGCCATATTGAATCTGTAAATTCAAAGGCGGCAACATTAGCCATTTCATAGTATACGGCTCCCGGATTTGGAAAAACTATTTCTATAAAAACATGTGTCGAGATCGAAGGGACTGTAACTGGGGAACTAAATACAAAATTCTTGATAAGACCTCCATCAAATACGCCCAATGAAAATGTTTCTTGACCTAATAAATTAGCTGGATTATTAATTACTTGATCGCTATCTGGCATATTAAAATTTGAATCCCAGATTCTAATCTCAACATCTTGAGGTGCATCATTTCTATAAATTCCTACATCGACATATTCAACTGACCATGCTGTTCCTAATAATCCTTGAGCATCCATCGAAAAATTTCTACCATATGCATTTTGACCATTTGTACATTGCGCTGTAGAGACAGAAGATGTTACAGTATCATTAAAAGTTTGTTCTATAAGAATTGTAGTTGAAGGTAAAGGATCTTCACCATCATTGGCGTCAAGAGAAATAAAATATTCATATAATGGCAAGCCATAAAAATCGGGAGTATTCAATGGATGAGGACCACCACATCCATCTGTTCCATAATAAGCAGGTTCACCCAATCCTACTCCTTGTGCTGGGCTAAAATTAGCCCCTACAGCATTAGGAACTATATACTCAACAATAATGTGAGTAACATAAGAAGGTACAACTATTGGAGTTGTGAAGGCATAACTTTTCATTTCTGCCAAAAAATTAGAGTTTTGAAAGTTTACTATGTCTAAAGTGAAATCTTCGGTACCAATAAGTGTTTCTGGTGCAGGGTTACTTCCACCCACAAAAGTACCATCTGATTCGTAAACATTAACTGTAATGGTTTCTTCTATATCATGTTGCCAAATTCCTAGGTCTATAGATAATAGTTCAATTGCACCTGGTATACCAAAATCTGCTAAATCAAAATGTCTAGCTACTCTATCATTTGGACCACAAGTAAAGCTGTTTGACTGTGATAATGATTGACCTATATTATAAGTAATCTCATATTGTGCTGAAGGAGGAGATTCAATTGAAAAATTATCAATTTGCAATTCTTCATTCCAATTTGTATCATGATGTCTAATAGCCACATAAACTGTAGAAGAACCTGCAAAACTTGAAATATCCAAAGTTCTTCCTTCCCAAGCTTGAGTATTTTGTGGGTTTTCGCCAAAAGTTACAGGCGAAACTGCCAATGAAACTAAATCATTAGCTGTAGCAACGTATATATCGTACTGTTCAGAACCATAATTGGCTGGACATTGTACATCCCATTTTAATGTAATACTTCCTGAAACAGCTGACAAGTCAATTGCATCAGTAACCAACCAGTTATCTGGGTTTAATTGATTCCAACCATTATTTGGATCAGCAGAAAATGATGATATAAAACCAGAGTTTGCTACCCAGAACTGACCATCCAGATCTTCATCTGCATTATTCCATCCTGCTGGTATGCCAGTACTAAAATCTTCTGACCAATGTACTGTTTGTGCATTTAATCCCGTTAAGCATAAAAATGCAAAAAGAAGTAAAAAGTAATTTTTATTCATAGTAATATAATTTAAATTGTTTTTTTTAATTGGTCAAAACTACATTTACAACCCCTATTCACATAAAAAATCCAGAAATGTCACACTATTTCTATGGATGAATCCCTTTTAAATCAAATAGTATACTAATAATGTCTAGGAAAAAACAATTAGAATGTTTAACACCGAAGAAATCTAAAAATAGTCTAAAAAAAAGAGCAAAGATTAAATTTAGCGATATGTCAAAGCGTAATTTAAGCGCTGCATCATCATATTATTGAGTCAAAACCACAAACTCGTTATTTCTCGAGATCAAACTAAATAATTAATGTTTCACATATTTAAAGGCCACTATCCTATCTTCAACAACACATTTTACTATGTAAATACCATCCGACAATGTTTGAACATCAATGCCAATATTATTCGTAGCTAGATTTTGATTTATTACTACTAATTTTCCAGTAGTATCATAAATACTATATTTTGATAGAAGTAGTCCATTGGTTGTTTTAATTGACAAAGTCTTATCAATATAATTATAACTATGGCTCAAACCTGTATTGACTTGATTAAATTCCTCAACGCCTAATAAATCATTAGCAGTTGCCTTCAAAATCGTCCCGCCCGATCCACAAGTTAACGCATCTCCGTTATCAAAGAATTCGATTGTGTAAAGCGTAGATACCGGAGCGCCATCAAATAACAGCGTCCAAGTAAACCCATTATCCATAGATCTGTATATATCTAAGTCGGTACCTCCAGCGTATAATACATCTCCATTATAACTTAGTGCGTAAAAATTTTGATATCCTGTATCCAACACCGTATTAAAAGTCCCTCCACCATCATGAGTTATCCTCAATTCGCCATCTTCAGTTGAGATTATTCCATTGTCTTGGTCTTTAAATTTCATAGCAAAATAGTATTGTCCTGAAGGACCACCATCCCAATCTATTTGTGTCCAACTTCCTCCGTTATCAATAGATTTACTCCATTCATGATCTTTACCAGCAGTATAGATAATATTCGGTGCTGCAAAATCTCCGCAGAAATGCGCCATTCCACTTGTACTTAAAACAGGTACCCAAGTTTCACCAGAGTCAGAAGTTGTAAAACCAATGCGGCTATTTACACTAGGGTCTTCTGTTATGCCAGCAATAAATCCATTATTAACATCTACAAAATCAAGAACGGTTAATTCATAAATAGGATACCCACTCTCAACAGGTAGTGTTATACTATCCCAAGTTGCCCCTCCATCAATTGTTTTAAGCATAATTCCAGCAAATCCTAAAGCAAATCCTCGAGTCTCACTAACAAACTCAACCTGAAGAAAAGCATTTACTTCATGAGAATATACTGTCTCCCAAGTTTCTCCACCGTCTATGGATTTTATAATAACACCTCCATAACCGCCAACAGTATACTGTGAACCAGCAGCATAAGCAACAAGGTTTTGTCCTGGAGGAATTGATAAATCATATAACAAATGAGTTGTGCCTGTTGGTTTCACCTCAAATATTTGTCCGTTGACAATCGAGGTAGAAAAAGTAAAAAGCATTGTAATAAAAAGTAGTTTTGTTTTCATAATTAAAAGTTATGCTAAAAAGTCATTTTAAAAAAAATGTCTTTCATTGAATTATTTATTTTCAACAAAACTAGTGTTCTTGATTACTAAAGGATTAAATTAAGAAGTATGTCACGTTTTTTCCATGAATTCTATATAGAAGATATGTAAGAAAGTATTGAATGAAAAAAAACATCCAATTTACTCTAAAGAAAAAAAGAAAGAACTACACTGGTCGGAGTCTAGTGGACCGTTTTACTTACCTGCTACTTAATAAAACACAATCTTAATCAACAACTTCTAAATCAAATAATCTGTTAATTGTAATGATTTCGACATCATTATTTATTACCACTTTTATCAATTGCAAAAGCATCAATTATTACAACTATTCCTTAATGAAGCACTCCTAATTCCTGTTCAAGTATATAGCTATGAATGTGTTAAGCATATAATTATAACAATTAGATAACTATTCGATTACAATTTATTAACAACTATTTCCGTAGATTTTGTATCTTAAAGATTATAATTTTATTAATTAAATCCAATAAATATGAAAAACACTAGGAAACTTTTTGGAGCCATAGTAATACTTATAGTAGTGGCTCTTGTGGGTTATTTTGTGAATGGAGGATCATTTAATATTTCTCCAGATGATGCAGCAGGATCCACTATTGACGGAGTCACTAAGGCTGAAAAACAAAAAAGTGACAACTCTATAATTGCAATAGACTTAGATGGTGAAGATGTGCAACAAATTCTTCAAAACCAAGATTTTCAAAAGCTAATACAGAATGATAATTTTACGTCGTTAATGAAGTCTTCCGAATTTACTGCTCTCGCAAAAAATCCTCAGTTTTTGGCTTTAGCTCAAAATCCTGAAATGATGGAATTGGCAAAAAATGCAGAGTTTGCAGCACTTGCTAAAAATGCGTCTTTCACAGAACTTATGAAGTCACCAGACTTTATGAGCTTGACAAAGTCGTCAACATTTGCAGAACTTTCTAAATCGGCTTCTTTTTCATCCTTGATGAAGTCCTCTGAATTTATAGGCTTAGCAAAATCAGCTGAATTCGCAGCGTTAGCCAAAAATTCAGCGTTCACCAATTTAATGAAAAACTCAGCGTATTTTAATCTAGCTAAAAATGCTTCATTTATGGCTTTAGCTAAAAATCCTGCCATGATGGAATTGGCAAGAAATGCAGAATTTTCGGCACTGGCTAAAAATGCTTCTTTTTCCAAATTAGCGAAAAATGCAGAATTTCAAGCGTTAGCTAAAAATCCGAATTTTATTGCGTTGGCTAAGAATTCACAGTATTTAAGCTTGGCAAAAAATGCTTCGTTTATGGCTTTAGCTAAAAACCCATCGTTTATCGAGATGGCTAAAAATCCAATGTTTATGAAGTTGGCAAAATCGCCTTCTTTTATAACTATGGCTAAAAATCCTGCCTTTGAGGCAATTGCAAAGAACCCTAATTATATAAATCTGGCAAAATCGCCTTCGTTTATTAATATGGCAAAATCAGCGCAATTTAAGAGTTTGATGAAGAGCTCTCAGTTTATGGATTTAGCGAAATCTCCACAATTTATAAGTATGGCTCGAAATGCTACATTTAATAAACTCGCTAGGAATCCTTCTTTCGCAAAATTGATGAAAAATAGTACGTTCAATCAGTTAATGAGAAGTTCACAATTTGAAAATCTTCAAAAAAAAGCAAGGCGTTAAAACTTGCAACTATGCAATGAATAAAGTGAATCGGACTTAGTTTGATTCACTTTATTTATTTTAGAAAGAAAAGACAACTTGTTGATATTGAGCAATGAACCTCTTGGATTTTAGCCAGTTATGTTTTATCTTAATAGAAAATATTATATTGCTATAACCTCCAACCATGACCAGAGCAATTACTTTTTTCTTTTTATTGCTTTCTCTCAAAGGGTTTTCTCAGCTAGATCTTATTGAAACGGAAGAGATGAAATTAGTGACTTATGATTTTGGTCACAAGTATATATTGCCACATGCAACACGTTGCTTTCACAATTCTCTTGCATTTCACATTAAACTGTTTGATTATACACCCTCAGAAAAAATAACTATCCTGATTCAGGATTTTGGCGATTATGGCAATGCTGGTGCTACGGCAGTACCCAAAAATGCTATCAGTATGGGCTTGTCTCCGTTTAGCTATACATTTGAAACCAATCCTGCTGGAGAACGCGTGTTTTCTATGATGAATCACGAATTGATTCATGTTGTCGCTTTAGACAATGCTGCACGATCCGATAATTTTTTTAGAGGATTATTTTTAGGAAAAGTAGAGCCTACAAAAGAAAATCCAATTTCAATGTTTTATAGTTACCTGACCACACCAAGAAGATATTCTCCAAGATGGTATCACGAGGGTTTAGCTTCATACCTAGAAACGTGGATGAGTGGAGGCCTTGGATTGGCTCTTGGTAATTATGACGAAATGGTATTTCGTACTAAGGTATTAGAGAAAGACCGTATATACAGTGCACAGGGATTAGAATCGGAAGGAGTGACATCAGATTTTCAAGGAAGATCTAATTCTTATCTCTACGGAACTCGATTTATGGGGTATCTGTCCTATCACTATGCTCCAAATAAAATTATTGAATGGGCTAAAAGAGGAGAAGACAGCAAAAAATCTTTTTCACAACAATTCAAACATGTCTTTGGAAAGCCAATTGACGCGGCTTGGGAGGATTGGATTGCTTTCGAGAACAACTGGCAGAATGAAAATATTAAACGCCTTCAGGAAAACCCAATAACGAAACCAGAACTTATTACCGATAAAATTCTAGGTTCAGTGTCATACCCTCAATATGATAAATCTAAAAACAAAATTTATATTGCTGTTAATTATCCAGGACAAATTCCTCATTTAGCTGCTTTAAACTTAAAAGATGGGGCTTGGGAAAAGCTAACGGATATAAAAGGTGCTGCACTCTTTTATGTATCATCCTTGACCTTTGATGCAAAACGAAATATTTTATATTACACCACCGATAATGACTCGTGGAGAGATCTTAATAGCTATGATTTAAATACTGGAAAAAATTCATTACTCCAGAAAGATTTCAGAACAGGAGACCTTGTCTTTAATACAACCGACCAGTCTATTTGGGGAATAAAACACCTCAACGGCCTATCGACTATTGTTAAAATCCCACAAACTAATGATTATAGCACTTGGGAGCAAAAATACACCTTACCCTATGGACATGATATTTTTGACCTTGACATTTCTCCTGATGGCAAACAGTTAAGTGCAGCCGTTACAGATCTTCAGGGAAATCAATCATTAATTTTATACGATATTGATGCTTTGGAAAATAATGAAGCCATGGAAGATACCATTTTCAACTTTGAAGTATCATCTCCTCAAAGTTTTAGGTTTTCAGAGGACGGGAAATATCTAACAGGATGCTCTTACTATTCTGGGGTCAGTAACATCTATCGCGTCAATATGGAGACAAGAGATATCAAACCCATGAGTAATGCCATTACAGGCTTATTTAGACCGCTTATTATTGATGATGAAAACATATTTGTTTTTAATTATAGTAGCAAAGGATTTCAACCTGCTTATATAAAAAACGAAGTGGTAAAAAAAGTCTCTGCTATAAAGTTCTTGGGGAACGAGGCTTTTGAAAAACATCCCGCTTTGAAAGATTGGGAACTTCCATTTCCCACCGCAAAAGACATTGATGTAGATACAATTACAATAAGCACAGGGAAATATAAAGCTGGAAAATTAATGAGTGTCAATTCTGGATATCCTATAATTGTTGGGTACAAAGATAATATTGGTTTAGGATATCAAGTCAATATCTCTGATCCATTTAATTTTAAATCCTTTAATTTTTCAGTAGCTTATACTCCAAAATCGTGGAACAACAAACTAACGAATAAATCAGATCCATTAGTTTCAGTTCTAGCTGATGATGAGGTTTTTCATTTTTCATTTGACCTCAAGTTGAATAACTATTCCATAAATGGTGGCTATAATGAAGCCAATTTTTACGACTTGTTTGGCCCTACTAAGTTTTCTAGAAAAGGATATTCTTTGAACTTTAGATATGATCATACACTTGTTTGGGATCCTCCAAAAAACCTAGATCTTAGTCTTGGTGCAGGAGGCTTTTATGGCTTAGATCAATCTCCAGAGTTTCAACAAATTGATACCGATGGGTTCGATCAAATATTTTTCTATGATTTTGATGCCAGCCTTTCATATCGTAATCTTAGAAATTCACTTGGAGCAGTAGATCATGAAAAAGGAATAAGTGCTTCTCTTAGAACTTCAATGACTTTATCGTCTGGTAATTTATTCCCTAGAGCAATGGCAACACTAGACTATGGTTTTCAATTACCCTTCAATCACGCAGCTTTATGGTTTAGAAATGCTATAGGACATTCTTTTAGTGAAGACTTTAACCCATTTACCAGGTATGGTTTTGCGTCATTTGGAAACAACTATGTAGATTTCAGATCATTTAGAAGATATAGAACACCTTTCTCTTATCCAGGATTAAGCTATAATGAAGACTTCACGATAGTGGCAAGAACATTTAGTAAACATACTGCAGAATTGGTCTTACCTCCAATACGATTTAGAAAATTAGGTGGCTTCAATTTCTTCGCAAACTGGATGCAACCCACCATTTTCAGTTCATTTCTGTTAACAGATGATATCCTTACAAACAGTGGGGAATTTATAAATTTAGGTTTTCAGTTAGATACAAGATTTGTAATGTTTGCTTTGCTACCATCTACCCTTTCTGTTGGATATGCAAAAGCTTGGGACTTAAACACCGACAATTCTTATGGAGAGTGGATGATTTCTTTAAAACTACTTAAATAGATGGAAACCTTCATATTAATTGTACTTACATTAAGTCCTGTTTTAGCTATCATATTATATATTTATCTGCAAGACATTCATGAACCTGAACCGATACGTCAGCTTGTAATTAGTTTTATTTTTGGTGTTCTAAGTATGCTAGTGGCTACGGGTGTAACCTATCTCATTTATAAAAACATCCACTTTAATAAGGAGAGTTTTTCAGACATGGCCATCAAAGCATTTATTGTTATTGCTCTAGTAGAAGAAGGCGCTAAGTTTTTATTTATCAGAGGTGTTCTATACTCAAATAAAAACTTTAATGAACCCTATGACGGTATTGTTTATTCAGTAATGGTTGGAATGGGTTTTGCACTTACGGAAAATATTATTTATGTACTAAATGGCCATGAAGGCACTGCTATTGTCAGGGTTTTTACTGCTATCCCTGCCCATGCTTTATTTGCTGTATTAATGGGATATTTTCTTGGAAAATCCAAACTTGAGTTTACAAATACAGGTCTAAATACAATCTCTGCTATAGTAGCAGCAATTTTTGCTCACGGAGTATATGATTATTTCTTATTTATATCCTTTGTACCTGGTCTCTGGATTGGCGCTATTGTGTCACTAATTATAGGGTATATTATTTCACGTAAAGCTATAAAAATCCATCAAGATTCCAGCCCATTTAAAGTGGACGAAAAGGAATAGTATAACATATAAAAGTCAAAATTTAATGCACCTTTTATATTGAATTTGTTATGTATCCCTTTTATTATTTATTTAGATACAGAATATTTATTTAGATACAGAATTTCTAAATCTCAATTTTAACAACTAAAGTATTGTTATACATTCTCACTTAAATTCATTATCTTTAAGTCTACACCATATAATTTATGGAGTTTCAAAAATTAATATCAGAGCTTAGTCGCAGAAATGTCTTTAAATCAGTTCTTGCTTATTTAGCTGTTGCATGGGTATTACTGCAAATTGCCTCTATTATTTTACCTGCTTTTGAGCTTCCTGATTACTCTCTTAAAGTTTTAATTTACCTTATGTCAATTGGCCTGCCATTCTGGATTGGTTTCTCATGGGTTTATGATTACACGTCCAAGGGATTTCAAAAAACTAAGAATATCATCTATGACAAAGAGACCATTCAGCTATCAAACAAACGGTTGAACAAGGTTATTGCTGTCTCCCTTTTGATTGCAGTATTATTGCTTGTTGGTATTAGTTTTTGGGCGGGTTCGCGTTGGAATGAAGGACTCAAAATACCAGATACTAAGCGCGTTGCAGTTATTCCTTTTATACAGAAAGATGAAGGTGAAGAAGATTATTTTAAAAACGGAATGACAGATGCTCTTATTGCTGAATTATCCAAAGTAGATCAGCTAACCGTAATTGACCAGGCGTCTACAAGAGTTTTCACAGCTGGATTTAGTCCTAATAATCTACTTGTTTCAAATGAACTCCGTCGAATTGATTATTTTATTTCTGGATCTGTTAACCGTCAATTAAACACCTTAAATATTCATATTGAGCTAAAAGAGTCATCCCTTGCTGAAGCTATTTGGAAAAAAGAGTATACAAAAGACATCACCGAAGTAAGGCGCTTATGGGCTGATGTAGCTCATGACTTGGCAAGACAAATGAGTATTGTTGTTAAGCAAGAAAATTCGAATCTATGGTTAAATCTTCGATCCGTAAAACCTGAAACTTTTGAATTATATCTTAAAGGAAAACACTTTTTGAATAAATCAACTCCAAAGAATTGGTCACGCGGCATTGTTTATCTAGAAGAAGCTATAGATAAAAATCCGAGTGACCCATATGCCTATGCTGGATTGGCCGAAGGCTATGTCATGTTAGGTCATGGTCCTGCGCCGCCTCCAGATGTATTTCCAAAGGCAAACGTAGCAGCACAGCGTGCCATTCAATTAGATTCCACAAATGCCGAAGGTTGGGCTGCACTGGCTCATTATCACACGTATTTTGGTTGGGATTGGGAGCTCGCTGAATATGCTTTTAATCGCGCTAATGAGTTAAATCCTAATATGGCTTATAATCATTATCACCGAGCTTGGTATTTAGCCCTTTTTGGTGAGATGAACGAGGCCATTGATGAGCATAAACTTGCGCAGGAACTCGACCCTTTTACCCCTTTACACACGGCGTGGTTAGGAGAATTATACAGAATGGTCGGACTGTATGATGAAGGCTTGGCAGAAACAGATAAAGCTTCTCAAATGCACGATGATTATGCTTTAAGCATGTTAGTTAAAGGAAGAATATTTATGGATCAAGGGAGGACTAAAGAAGGTCTGGAAATATTGAAACAAGCTTCTGATATAAACCCAGGTTGGAAATATTTTGGATACGGTTCTGCCTTAATCCAATCTGGATATCTAAATGAAGGGAAAGCTATAATCAAAGAGTTAGAAAACATGCCTATAACAGCCTATGGTGCTTTTTGCTTAGGTTTAATGTATACAGAATTAGGTGATTTTGACAATGCCATAAAATGGTTTAGTCATGATAGTAAACATGGTTGGTATCCGTGGATTCGGGTCTATGCAAAAAACACAGATTTGCTAAAAAATCCTCGTTTCCTGGAGCTTATCCAAGAATTGAATTTACCCGATCCTGCGCCATTAGTATTTGACTCTAAATAAATTAGATATACAGGCTATTCTAATCTCAGAAAAGGGTTATTACACATTCACTAAGCAAGTAATTATTTACTGTTTTACGGAAGAATTTTATCATGAGTATACATTAAATGTTGCGTGACCTCTTGGCATAATTCCTATTATTTACTCATAAAATACATTTACGTGATAAATTCTTGTGATCGTTTCTGTAAATCTATTATTTATACATATCACCTATCAAAGAGTTAAAATCATCGTATAAAAAAAGAGAGAATTAAAATTCTCCCTTTTACCCAAATCTACCATAAACTTAACCTACTTATGTTATGGTTCTAGTAAAATAAACTGAATATTACTTAATCTAGCACTTCTTAGTTAAAAAACTGTATTTCTTAGTTGAAAGGGATTTATTTCAAATAAAACCTCCCTAAAACAAAAAAGCATCCCTATGTTCTCTAATTCACCTTCATAAAAGTTTCGGTGGACATGAGAAAAAAGGAAAGCCGATCCAATGGTCTAGCATGAATGCCACTAGTCACCTATGGCGATTTCATTACTATTTAATCTTTTATATTGTTAAATAGTTGAAATATAAAATAGAATAAATTTATGATTTCATCAATTACTTGTATTTAAAATGATGTCATCAGTTCGATTTAATTAATGATGACTCTTTTGGTTATTGTTCCTATATCCGTTTTAAACTGAACCAGATAAACTCCTGATTGAACACGGACATCCATATAGTACTTTGTCTCTGATTGATTTAGTTTGACCATTAATATTTCTTGACCAACAGTATTATATACTACAGCTTCATCAAGTCTTAGATTACGAGGATTAAAGATGACTAAAGATTCTACTGAATCATCATAATAAAGCTGAATACCACTGTCATCGATTATTACGTCATCATCTATCGAGAGACTTTCTTGATTCACAAAGGTCAGTACAAATCGATTTTCATAATTCCCTGGATCTAATAGTAATTCAAAAGCAGAGGTATTTAATTGATGCGTTGTATTAGTTGCATTATCTCTAATATAAATTGGTAAATCTGAATCTAAGTTTTCAACGCTTTCTAATTGAATAGAAAATACGCCTTGCTCAGAAATTTTCAAACCTAATGGAAACTCTTGATCGGCATCAAAATTACTAACCCCTTGTATAACAAACTTATTATCTTCAATAAGCCAGTACATATCCTCTTGGTTTAAATCGGCTAAAAAAGCATCATAGCCTAAATCGAAGCTATTAGTTGCATCTGGGCTAAGCCCGATAGCAATTTCACGTTTAAACCCTGATGGAGAATTATAAGTTAACCGAATCATTGCTGTATCATCTATATTGATATTTGAGGCTGAAGTTGAAGCCGTTCTTAGAAAAACTGAGTTATTAATGGCTTCACGCTCAAATATGCGTTGACTATTTTTGAATACAATATCACCACCATCAACGGATAGTAAGGTGGTTCCATTCTCATTATCAAAGCCATCTAATGCTGTAGACACAAAGAAACCTTGATTTACCGGAACATAGGGACCAGGAATTTTAGTGCCCACAGCAGGATTACCTCCATCTGAAGTATTGTTAATTAATCCATCATTTGAAATTGCCGCAACACCACCTAATAAGTTTCTCGTGGCATAGCCACCAACATAATCACCAAGATTGTGTGAGTTCTCTTCACCAAAATGATCCCAAAAGTAAAGCGCACCATTGAATATGGTTCCATTTTCATTGTTACCTCCATCAGCTACACTCATATTATCCAAAATAAAATCTGTAACCTCTATCGCTGAAGGATAAGGGTTCCCGACCAATCGATCTACATTCCCAGATGGGTTTTCTGCCGTTACATTTTTGTTTAATGGCAATGTAATATCACCATTATTTGGAAGCCCCTTAAAGATGTAATTTTGAAAATCATTTACGATATCGGTAGCTCCAGATGATCCTTTCATTGTAAACCCTTCACCAGGTAATAAACTACTAAGTTCGTTCATCGAACTCCAAGAATCATAACCATTGGTAGAACCATAAAATTTATATAACCAGTATGTACTCACAACTATTGGGCTCGAAACACCACCATCTGCCGCATAAGCAGAAGAACCAAAATTTATATTTTGATACGATGACGAATTGGTTCCATCGAACATGATATCATCTAAATTAGAATTTTGGCTTACCAGAGGAACACCGGATCCTCTTGTCATATTATTTCCAGTTATTGGCCCTACAGAAGACGACCAATAATTATAATTAAAACTGTTTGCTGTCCCTTGCTGATCACGTTCTATATAACCACCACTATCCGCATCTAGGATACTTCCTTCGGTTTGGATGAGTTGAGATTCACCAACTAAATCTATAATACCATCAATTTCTAAATAGTTTGTTATTGTTAATGAATGTCCTGAATTAGTTTCATCTAAGGTCTCATTAGGATTAGCTATAGTTAACTTCGTAGTATTTGTAAGCGCTAATAATTTAATATCCCTGTCTCCTGATGAAATATCATGATTTATTTTAACAATATTCCAATCTATAAGAGTCAGGCCATCCAAACCAATTGAATTTGGAATTGGCTGAACTGTATTATTTGCCCAAGATGATGGGCTATCCCATGCTCCTACCGCAGTAGTAACGTATGGTAGAGGTGCTGTTTGACTATTAACAAGGGCTTTATCTGTCAATAAATAATTCAATCGAAGAAAATTTCGTGCATCTGTTTGTCCTTCGATAGTTGATCCATAAAATGAATTAAAATCATAATATGCTCTTAAATTACTCCAGGGTACATCTATAACCAGATTACTTACAGAATTTGCAGGAAGTGCTTTCCCAGAAACATAATCGACGTCCGAGATAGTTAATCGTTCTACTTCTTGATTCATTAAATATCTAACCTGATCCTGACTTAAGGCTTTATCCCAAACATAGACTTCGTCAATATCACCAAGAAGATGGTTTGAAATATTATTTTTGTCAATATATAAGGCGCCAACAGCAAACCTGTTATAGTTAGGTGAAGGGGCTGCAACTTCTAGTTCCGTTTTATCCAATATACCATCGATATATAAAAACATAGTCCCACTCTTATATACAAAAGTTATATTGTGCCATTTACTATCACTAATTTGAATCGTAGATGTAAACTTTGGTGTTGCTGCATCATCAATGAGCACCTCTACTTCGTTTGAAGTATTTAACCTTAATTGTAACTTATCTCCTTTGGACATAATAGTCCTTATTTGATTTGTGGGATTACTTTTTACCCATGCTGAAATTGAAAAATTATCGCTATTAAGATTCAGATTCGGTTCACCTACTAAGTAGTTTCCAGAATTGATAGTCATTGCATAATTATCTGTAGTTTGCTGAGTTTTACCAAAAGTAAAATAGTTAGTCCCATCAAAATCATACCAAGCTTGAAAATTACCATTGCCATCAGATTTTATTGGGATTACATCAATTATTTTATCATCTGCAAAAGTGTCCTCAGATGCCACTATTAACGCATATTCTTCATTACTTGCTTTTACAAATCCTGAGAAAGAAGTTTCTGGAATTGAAATATAAACAAAGTCTACATCACCGTTAATATTCTCTTTACTTTCTACAATCTTCCACTTTCTGTCTATTCTTGTCAACGTTGTCGTAATTCCATTATCTAAATCAAGCGTATTTGTACTACTTCCGCTATAGGCAAGATTATTACTTCCCCAGACTAAAAAGTCACCGTCATATCTAAACTCATTGGGATTATCACTGTTTTTTGAATAAATATTATTTAATCCAATAGTAACTTCATTTAAATTATTTAAAGTTTTAGATTGTCTTTGATTTAAATCTGATATTGAGTCACGTCCAATACCTGCCACATGGAAATTATAGCCGCTATTAGCAACCACATCCCAAACTTTAGTATCAAAAGAGTTGATATAATCCTTACTAGCCTCTTCTGAAAGACCTAAAGTAATTCCATATTTAATACCTAAATACGATTCTATTTTATTTCTATCATCATCTGATACACGCTCTGCGAAAGTGAATATCTCTGCAACATAGCCATTTAGACTTCCTTGTTGGTCAAAATTCTTTCCTACCCAATACTGTGTACCTAAAATAGCTGGTGGTCCAGGAGCACCAACATTAGCAAAGGCAATATCGTCAATGTTGGAGATCGTAAGACTATTTGAATTGTATAGAATTTCTTGACCCGTTGGTGTAGTAGAATCATTATTTCTAATATTTATAATTCCAGCACTGGAATACGTAGAATTCAACTCTGCATAGCCATTATAGTTTCCACCTTCTGCTACATCTTGGTTATAAGACAAGACTTCGTTGTTAAATTCTGTAGAATAATCACCTATACCAACACCAGTGATATCGTTTGCATTTCCACTAGAGATACCTGCGAATATTGTGTTTCTTGTAGACGTATTATTTAGAGTTGTATCAGGTACCATTACAATAAAGATATCCTGACTATAAAATCCATTTGTAGCATTATATAAAAATTGCTCAGTAGAAGCGCCATCATTTTCAAACTCAATTACAGGGTTAAAATTGATATTAACATCTGGATTATCAAGATAAGTTGGCTGATTTGCCGAAACAGGCTGAATCGCGCTTTTATCATTAGTCCCAAGATCTTTCCATGTAGAGACTTTAGATCCTGTTTCAGTAATTCCCCTATTAGCTTTTAACCAAAGTCTAAAATCGGCAGTGATACCACCTGGTCCAGGAATATTTTCATTAAACATTTCTGCTGCAACATGAAATGTGAAGGTTGTCGTATCTGAATTATTAATGGTAATAGTAGAAGATTGAGTTCCCGTACCAGCAATAGGAGCTGTAAAAGTAACCTCAAAGACTATATAATTATAAGGAATTAACTCTAAATAAGGTATTGTATAAGGTGAAGACACAACAAAGTCTGTATTAGAACTACTTAATGCTGTGATGTCTAAAGGGCAACTACCAATATTTGCAACTATATATGTTCTCGTAACTGATGCACCTTCGTCGATTACACCATAAAATGTTCCGCTTGTTTCTTCAGGTGTAACATCATTATTAAATATATCGGCTAATGGATCACCACCTAACACATAGATTTCTGGAGATCCCGTAAATTCAAGTGTAAACGTAAAGTCGGGTTGATTTTTAATTTCTATCGTTACTAAAGTAGAGGCAAGATTACAACTACCTCCTATATTCGTAATATCAAAATCCAGAAATTTAATCCCTCCATTACAGGTTGCTGGTTTTATATTGCGTCTTGGGTTATTGGGATTGATATCAAAATCAATTGTATTCGAAATATCTACATCCTTAATCTTTAATTTTTTACAGTTATTAGTTTCAATATTAGTGATTGTGAATTGAATATTGTTACCAGTAGCAATAGAAATAGTAGAGCCTTCAGTAACTAATGCGCCACCTGTAATTTCCAACTGCATGATTTGTGCATTTGCGTTAAAAGCACAAATCAAGACTAAAAATAATACTATTTTAGCGCTTACTTCGAGGGTTAAGTTTTTCATGGGGCGGTTAATTAAAAGTTACTCTTCCAACTTAATTTACATATGCTATTAGTTTTGTACGTTTCGTTAGAGATATAATCAGGTCAAATATATAAATATTATCAAAATAATCTACAAAACGCTTATTTATTCGTTGAAATACACTTTTCTTTAACATTTAGTGAAATATATGAATAGCCATAAACCAAAAAAGCATCCCAATGTTCTCTATAGAAAAAAGGAACCCTTATCCATTGGTTTAATCTAGGTAAACCTTTTGACAAGCACAACATTTGTCAAACAACACAGCAAAATCTTATTGCTAAAAGCGCCTATATACAGTACTCACAAAACTGTCGCCTTGACAATAAAAAAGGACACCTTTTAGACGCCCTTTTCTACAAGTTAAATTGTTTTTAGGGAGACTGTCTCCAATTTTAATCTTTAATGGTATTCACCATGTTTTGCTTTACGTAAGAAGCCATCTGAAACTAATCTATTTTGTAAAAACTTGCTGTTTCTATTCTTAATTATCTGCTATGTCCTTCTAAATAACACATAAAAAAACCACTTCAATGCTTGCGAAGTGGTTCTCATAATTTTCAATTACCATTAATTCACCTGAACTTCATTCCACTTTTCTGCAAGCTTACTAAGGTTTGACTTCATTAAGTCATCAGGTGTCATGGCAATTCTAAATTCACAAATAGCTTCAAAATTCAGAAACCAAGGCTCAGCAATAGATGGAATGTCTGAAGCAGCAGGAACATCTACTACCATAACAGCTCCTCGATGACCATCTTGCTCTGTAAAGTAAATACTTTCTGGTTTAATATCATCAATTACACGACCAATGATTTCCCCAGCTGTACCATTCCTAACCATTGAATTGAAAGGCTCAATTGGACAGGTTACATTAACTAACATTTTCATGACTATTAGTTTTAATATTAATAAGTCTAAATATACAAAATAACGCTGTCATTCATATTATTTAAAGTCTAATATTGAGTCGTTTAGGCTTAGAATAAGTTTGTTTTTTTTCTTTTAACTTACTCATCTCCGAACTAATCTTCTCCTGCTATACTTTATTTTCGTAAGTAATTTTCACACTTTAAAACCCTAATTAAGTACTTACTATTTCCATCGACATTTCATAATAATATAAAACAGTGCCTTTTTAGAAGAAATAACTTGGCAAGTTGGCATATTATAGAAGACTACAATCCACTCCAAAACAAAAAAAACATCCCAATGTTTTCTAAATAAAAAAGGAAAGCATTCCATTGTAATACTCAACGCAATTGAGTATCTCCTACATTTTACCTCAATTATTCATTGCGATAAAAACAACACAACTAAATCGTATTGCTAAAAAAATCTCCAAATTACATTGAAGCTCTTTAAGCAATCTTTGCAGGCTTCACAGCACTCTTTAGTCAGCTATTATTTATTTTCCTAAATAATAATAGTTGTAAATAATTAAGAATTTGGTATAATATTTTGATTTAATTTAAAGAAATTATTGGGATCATATTTCTTCTTCACTTCCTGTAAACGATTATAATTTTTTCCAAATGAAGAACGTATTAGGTCTTCATCATCTTGGTCGAGATAATTGCTATATACTCCCTCCGATGTGTATGGCTTCATCTTATCATGTAATTCTCTAGTCCAGCTTATTACATAATGATCATTGCTAGGCTGAATCCACCCAGACCAAATACCTAAAACATAGGAAGCTCTTCGCTGTGGAAAAGCAGTATCTTGTTCATTAACTCGTGATATAGCTCCTCCTAATGGCTCAAAGCCTACAATCGAAAGCGGTCCAGGAAGACGATTTGTATGATTTACAAAAACATCTATAGCTTCATCAGATAGTGTATCCATATAATGAGATTTCCAGTAGTACCTCATACCATTTGGTACTCCGGGATCAAAATTTGTCTGTAGTGCCACAAATGGCATAGGCATTATTACTTTAAGAAATGGATTTCCAAAATCTTCAAGTGATGATAAGGCTATTTTTCCGTCTTCTAAAACTCCTGAATGACAAGCAACTATGGCAATTGCTGTTTTTCCTTGTAATTCTTTCGGAAAAGGATCAACGGGAGGTACATTCACGACTAATGCATAACCTGCAAGTTCATCAGGTGCTTTTGCAGTAAATTCTCGATAAAATTGAAGCACTTCTTTTGCGTCTTCAATAGGATAAAACACTTGTGCAACCATAACATCTGGTCCAACCTTGTATGTTTTAAACTCAAATGAAGAAACCACTCCAAAGTTTCCTCCTCCGCCTCGAAGTGCCCAAAATAAATCTGAATTCTCATGCGCACTGGCATTAATTAATTTGCCATCGGCTGTAATTAGTTTCGCCGAAATTAAATTATCTAATGTTAATCCATATTTACGTCCTAAATAGCCAATACCTCCACCTAATGTTAAACCGGCAATACCTGTTTGTGAAACAATTCCAACTGGAGTCGCAAGTCCAAACTTTTGGGTTTCTTTATCCAAATCTCCTATTTTAGCACCAGATTCAACTCTAACTGTTCTAGCATTTGGATTAACAACTACAGATTTCATTTGTGAAAGATTTATCATAAGTCCATCATCACAAACCGCCCTTCCAGCGACACTATGACCACCTCCCTTTATTGACACCAATACGTTATGCCTACGAGCAAAATTAATGCAGTTGGTAATATCATTTACATTTGTACACATGGCAATCATCGCAGGCTTTTTATCAATCATTCCATTCCACACAGAACGTGCCTCATCAAATTCTGAATCTGAAGGCAATATTAATGGTTTAACTAAGGTTTGAGAAAATTGTTGAATTGTAGTTTGCTCTAACATAGTTTAATAATTAATATGTTATGAAAATATTTGCTTTCATGATACCATAACAACTCAATATATTAAAATTATAGAGGTAGGAAATTAAAAAGAATCAGCGATAGAACTTAGAAGCCAAAATAACGTATTTACCCAAATATAATAAACAATAACCTCATAACCAATTATTTATATACTTATAGAGTTTTTGATATTTCAGATAAAACTGTTTAGATTGAAAACCGACAAACCCTTTCTTTCATGTTTATTTACGGTCTTCTCTACGTTCTTTATTATAAGTGGTTCTGCATTTAACTACACACTTGTTCATTTTAGTACTCCTATTATTAGCTAATAAGAATAACACTCTTATGCTATATCTATTCTTTTGATTGATTTTTAATTTATTAGAAAATTAGGTGTGCATTTACTAAGCATGAAAAACACACCTTATAGCACACCATTAGAAGTTAATTTTATTTTGTGAGTTAAAATCATGGCATAAAAAAAGAGAGAATGAAAATTCTCTCTTTTACCCAAATCTACCATAAACTTAACCTACTTATGTTATGGTTCTAGAAAAATAAGTTGAATAATTAATTAATCTAACACTTCCTAGTTAAAAACCTGAATTTCTAGTTGAAAGGAATCAATTTCAAATAAAACCTCCTAAAACAAAGAAGCATCCCAATGTTCTCTAAAGAAAAAAGGAACCCTTATCCATTGGTTTAATCTAGGTAAACCTTTTGACAAGCACAACACTTGTCGAACAACACAACTAAATCATATTGCTAAAAAAAGTACAAATATCTTAGAGGTTTTAGCATTGTGATTTGAGTAGCCAGATAACACAAAGAGCGTTTTAACCCATGCGCGTTAAAAATTCACTATCTTACAGAGTCCTTTCTTCTTTGTGAACTTTTTTGATTACACAAATTTTTAACCAATCAATTCTAGTATCATGAAAATCATATCATTTTTTATTCTATTATTTGTCTCCATTTGGATTACTAATTGTTCACAACCTCCAAAGGATGTGACTCACGAAATTGTAGAAGCCAATGAGGTTTTTGCAGATTTATTTAATGCTCATAAAGGTGAGAACATAGGTAAACTCTATACAGAAAAAGGAAGATTATTCCCTTCTAATAGCCCTGTAATTGAAGGGCAGGAAGCTATTGGTCAATTTTGGAATGCTGTATTTGGTATGGGAATAGACAACGCAACCTTGACTACCGTGCATGTTGAATCTTTTGAAAACACTGCCATTGAAGAAGGAGCCTATAGATTGTTTGATGCTAATAGCAATCAGCTGGATGAAGGCAAATACATAATCATATGGAAAAATATTGATGGCCAATGGAGGCTTGACAGGGATATATTTAGTTCTAATATACCATTGCCAGTTCAAGAAGCAGCTGAAAAAGAAAAAGCAGTAAAAGAAGAAGATTAAAATTAATTCATGCCACAACTTTATTATAGTTGTAATAGATACCCTAATCTTTGGATACCTCCCAAAACAAAAAAGCATCCCAATTTTCTCTAAAGAAAAAAGGAAAGCTTTCCATTGGTTTAGTACTCAACTTGATTGGGTACCTCTACCATTGACAAGCACAACACTTGTCAAACAACACAACTAAATCATATTGCTAAAAAAAGCTCCAATCTCTCGGAGCTTTTAGCAATGTTTGCGGTCTGGACGGGACTCGAACCCGCGACCCCCTGCGTGACAGGCAGGTATTCTAACCAACTGAACTACCAAACCGTTGCATTATTGCGGTTGCAAATATACGCCCCATTTTTTATAACGCAAACATTTTACTGATAATTTTAAAAAAATTTACACTAAGCAAATTTATGACGCTCTACCATGTAGGTAGTCAGTATTTTATCAAATGACTTTCCAATATCAGCTTCTACATATTTAATACCATATTGACCACATTTTATGCGAAGCTCATTAAAGTAGTTTAAAATTGATGCCTCATAATTCGCCTTTACAGTATCGGGATATAAATTGATGTGTTCACCGGTTTCAACATCTATAAAACGCTTAGGTGTATTATCAAAATCAAATTTCATTTCTTTCTCCTTATCGAACACATGAAACAATACCACTTCATGCTTGTTATGCTTTAAATGCCGTAACGCTTCAAATAATTTCACTTCATCCGTAGACGTTTGAAACATATCTGTAAAAAAGAAAATTAAGGACCGTCTATGAATGTTCTCAGCAATCTGATGTAAATAGGTGTACGTTTCTGTTTGTTTGTTTACAGGTCTAGAAACGACCGTTTGGCTCAATTGACTTAACAACATTTGGTGATGACGCTCACTCCCTTTTTCAGGAGCGTAATAATCATAGGCATCACTATAAATACTCAATCCAATAGCATCACGTTGCTTTTTAAGAATATGCATTAATGAAGCCGATGCCAGAGCCGAAAACGCAATCTTATTTAAGCTATTCAGATTAAATTCTTTAAGCTGTGGATAGTGCATCGAGCTACTATTGTCAATAATTAAATGACACCTCAAATTGGTTTCTTCGTCGTAGCGCTTCGTATATAATTTATCTGTTTTCGCATACAACTTCCAATCAATATGACGTGTACTTTCGCCCTGATTGTAAATTTTATGCTCGGCAAACTCAGCAGAAAACCCATGAAACGGACTCTTGTGCATCCCTGCTATAAACCCTTCTACCACCTGCTTTGCAAGTAGTTCTAAATTCTTAAATCCGCCTGTTTTATTGAGTTCCTGTTGTAAATCCATAAGTGCTCTAAACTAAAAAAGGTTTACCATAATGGCAAACCTTTTATCATTTCTTTCACGTTATATCTTATAAAAGCGCATCGATCGCTTCAGAATACGCGTTTTTTGGTGCAACACCAACTTGACGACCCACTACTTCACCATTTTGAAATACTAAAACTGTTGGAATATTACGCACGCCATACTTGGCAGCAAATTCCTGATTAGCATCTACATCAACTTTCCCAACAACTGCTTTATCAGCATACTCTTCACTAATTTGTTCAATGATTGGTCCTACCATTCTACATGGTCCACACCAAGCTGCCCAAAAATCAACCAATACGGGTTTGTCACTTTTTAATACTGTCTCTTCAAACGTTGCATCTGTTATTTCTAATGCCATAATATTTAATTTAATTGTGTTTTACTTCTTATTAATATGCAATATTAGTCAAAAATTTTACCAAAGCTTACATACACACAATTTGTTTTGCTTATAGTCTCATTATCTGACCTTATGGTAGTTATTTGGGCCCATTATTTTGATTTCAAAATAACCAGGCTTTCCGCTAAATCTTTTTTTACAAAAAAGGATAACACTGCAATCCTTTGTGCAGACTAAAGAACAACATACAATTTATTTAAGCAACCCAAAAGTTGCGCAATAAATATAATTGTTTTAAATTAGCAATCGTAAAGTTGCATATTAATTAAAATCACACCTTATGAACGATCGTATAAAAAAAGAAAAAGTATTCAATCATTCCATAGAAAAAATCTGGAATGCCATTTCCAAAGGCGAAGAATTAACAGCTTGGTTTATTCAAGCCGATTTTAAAGCTGAAACAGGATATCAGTATACCTTTACTTCAAAGCCCAACGAAAAAGGCTGTACAACAATTCGTGGCGAAGTGAAACAATCCAACCCTTATACACTTATTTATTCATGGATTGTTGCCGACACAAATGTTGAAACTATAGTGAAATGGGAATTGGAGTCTATCGAAAATGGTACTAAATTGTACTTAGAGCATTCCGGGATTTCAAATTATAAGGGAGAAACTGCTATTGCCATGTTTGAGAGTTTCAATGGTGGCTGGGATGGCTGCATAAAACTATTAACCGATTATTTAAAACAGGAAGTTAATGCAGGATAATATCACCAAACTTTTTAAAGCCATTGCAGATCCAACAAGGCGTGACATATTTCACGCCTTAGTAATTGCGGCTTCAGCATTATCCATTACCCAAATTTCAAATCAATTTGAAATGAGCAGACAAGGGGTCACAAAACACATCAAGACTTTAGAAGATGCTGGATTAGTACATATTAATGGGCAAGGGCGAGAACGCTTTTGCAATGCCAATGCAAAACCACTTAAAGACCTCAACAAATGGCTTAAGTTCTATTCACAATTTTGGGATGATTCTCTTAAGGATTTAGGAAACTATTTAGATGCCTCAAAAGATGCTTGATACTGCTAATAATTACGCCAAGACTATTAAAGTCAATGCAAATAGCACTTTAATCTTTAAAGCATTAACTGAGAATCTTCATTTATGGTGGGGTAAAACAACGAATCATAATTTTAAAACTGGTGGTCATTTTACCGTACATTTCGAAAATGGATATTGGTGGACTTTTAAAATTATGGAATACACACCAAATCATGAACTGGTTTGGAAATGTATTGATGGAGAACCAGACTTTAACAAAGAATGGATTGGTCATGTCTTGCATTGGGAAATAAAAGCATCTGAATTATCAACGTATATCCAATTAACGCATTTTGGATTAACTCCAGAAACAGATTGCTTTGATGTCTGTTCCAAAACATGGAACATGTATATAGAAAAGCATTTGAAAAAATTCCTCCACTCAAAAAACACGTCGGTTTAATTCAACTTATAAAACACATCTTCGTTTTCAAGCTCCGTGAGTAATTCTTGAGAGATTTTTACTTTTTGCTTTCGACTTGGCATTTGTAATTTGATTTCTTCTTCGTTATCATACACCACAAAATGAAGTGCATGATCACCTTGATGCATTCTAAACAAATCTTGCAACATGGTAATTTTGTCTTCATGTAAATCTGAAATATTCAATTGTATGGATATTTTTTTAGCATAGGTGTCCATGACATCATGTAACAGTTGAAAATTGTTAAACTGTAAACGTGGATCACTCTTTTTACCAGTATCCTTGTTTACCCAGCCCTCTCGAATAAATGCTTTGACATACACAAATGAATTCTGCACTAAAAAGTGTCTAAACTTCAAATAGTCCTCACCAAAAATTCTAAACTCATGACTATCGGTATAGTCTTCAACTGTAAAAAGCGCCCAGCCTTTCCCTTGTTTACTTACACGATGCTGGATATCAGTAACCACGCCACCGAATGTTAATTCACGATTAACATACGTTTCCATATCACTAAACAACGCTAAATTCCCATTGCAAAAGGTTTTCATTTCAGTCTTGAAATCATCAAGAGGATGCCCAGAAATATAGATGCCAACCACTTCCTTCTCTCTTGCCAATTTTTCCATAGTACCCCATTCTTCACAAGGCGGCACTTCAGGCTCAGCAATTTGAACATCACTTGAGTCACCAAATAAACTCACCTGAGCCGAGTTTTCATTTTCCTGGTGTTTATGGCCATATTTAATAGCTTTTTCTAAAAAGGTAATGCCATCCCCATCATCATGAAAGTACTGTGCACGATGGGTAACCCCAAAACCGTCAAACCCTCCAGCCAAAGCTAAATTCTCAAAGGCCTTCTTATTCGCGGCACGTAAATCAATACGTTTTGCAAAATCAAATATGGAGTTAAAATGACCATCCTTTTTTCTGTTTTCAACAATGGTTACTACTGCACCATGTCCAACACCTTTTATCGCTCCCATCCCAAAGCGAACGGCATTATCCTGATTTACGGAAAACTTATAGTACGATTCATTAATATCTGGTCCCAATACGTCCAAACGCATGCGCTTGCACTCTTCCATAAAGAAGGTTACCGATTTAATATCGTTCATATTATTAGACAGAACAGCTGCCATATATTCAGCTGGATAATGCGCTTTTAAATAGGCCGTTTGATAGGCAATCCATGCATAACATGTGGAGTGCGATTTATTAAATGCATAACTCGCAAAGGCTTCCCAATCTTTCCATATTTTTTCTAGCACAGCTCTTGGATGCCCATTGGCTTCACCTCCATCTAAAAATTTAGGTTTCAATTTTTCAAGTAAAGCAAATATCTTTTTACCCATGGCCTTTCGTAATACATCAGCTTCACCTTTGGTAAAACTTGCCAGTCGCTGAGATAATAACATCACTTGCTCTTGGTACACCGTAATTCCATAGGTTTCCTTCAAATTATCTTCCATATCAGGAAGATCATAAACGATGTCTTCATCGCCATGCTTACGTCTAATAAAACTAGGTATATACTCCATCGGACCTGGACGATATAATGCATTCATGGCGATTAAATCATCAAAAACTGTGGGTTTAAGATCCTTTAGATGCTTTTGCATTCCAGCAGATTCATACTGAAAAACCCCAACAGTTTCTCCCTTTTGAAAAAGTTCGTACGTTTTTTCATCATCCAATGGAAAACTATCTGGATCTAATAATATATCGTGTTTCGCCTTTACTATTTTAACCGTATCCTTTATTAAAGTAAGTGTTTTCAGTCCTAAAAAATCCATCTTCAATAAGCCCGCATCTTCAACAACGGAGTTATCAAATTGAGTGACGTATAAATCGGAATCCTTTGCCGTCGCAACAGGAACAAAATTGGTGATATCATCAGGTGTAATAATCACTCCACAGGCATGAATTCCGGTGTTTCGAACAGAACCTTCTAAGGACCTAGCAAGATTTATAGTTTTGGCCTCAAGATCATCACCTTCAGAAATATTTAATAGCTGATTTACCTTTTCTAAGTCTTCAGCTCTAAATTTTTTACTTAGCTCTTTTTCGTTTAGCCCGAAAATCTTTCCGAGCTTAGACATGGTTGGAATCAATTTAGCAATTCGGTCTGCATCAAATAATGGTAAATCTAAAACACGTGCTGTATCTCTAATAGACGATTTAGCAGCCATAGTACCATAGGTTATAATTTGAGCTACTTGATTACTTCCGTATTTATTGATCACATAATCCATCACACGACCACGACCTTCATCATCAAAATCGATATCAATATCGGGCATACTTACACGATCTGGATTCAAGAAACGCTCAAAAAGCAAATCATACTTTAAAGGGTCTATATTTGTAATCCATAAGCAATACGCTACAACCGAACCCGCTGCCGATCCACGACCGGGACCAACTGATACATCCATATTTCGAGCTTCACGAATGAAATCTTCAACAATTAAAAAATAACCTGGATATCCAGTATTCTTAATAACACCAAGCTCAAAATCAAGACGTTCTTCTATTTCTGGCGTAATGTCTTCATATCGTTTTTTAGCACCTTCATAAGTCAAATGTCGCAAATAATCATCTTCATTATCAAAAGTTTCAGGAATATCAAATTTCGGAAGTAGCACTTCCCTTGCTAACTCGAATGCTTCAATTTTATCGACAACCTCCTGAATATTTGAAATCGCCTCGGGAATATCTTTGAATTTATTCTTCATCGCGTCAGACGACTTAAAATAGTATTCCTCATTTGGCATTCCATAGCGGTAACCACGTCCTCTACCTATAGGAGTTGCTTGCTTTTCACCATCTTTAACACATAATAATATATCATGGGCATTGGCATCTTCCTGTTTACAGTAATAGGTGTTATTTGTGGCAACTAATTTTATATTGTGCTTCTTAGAAAAGGCAATCAATACTGGATTAACACGATCTTCATCATCTTGATTATGTCGCATCAATTCAATATATAGATCGTCTTTAAACTGGTCTTTCCACCACATCAAAGCGTCTTCGGCCTGGTTTTCACCAATATTTAGAACCTTACTTGGTACTTCGCCATATAAGTTCCCCGTTAAGACGATAAGGTCTTCTTTATAGTTTTCAATTAAATTTCTATCAATCCTCGGCACATAATAAAAACCATCTGTATATGCATGTGAAGATAATTTTGCCAAGTTGTGATACCCATTCTTGTTTTTGGCAATCAGTACCACCTGATAGCCATTATCTTTTCTTGATTTATCTAAGTGATTTTCACAAACAAAAAATTCACACCCTAGAATAGGCTTAATCTCTTTTAATTGAGACTCCTCTCCTTTTTCTTGAGCTTCTTTGAGTTGTGCTTTCACACTCTTATTGTGAGTGTTTACAGCTTTTACAAAATGAAACGCACCCATCATATTCGCATGATCAGTTAACGCCACTGCTGGCATTTGATGTTCTGATGCTGAAGCAACCAGATCTGGGATACTAATCGTAGATTGTAACACAGAAAACTGCGAATGATTATGTAAATGCACAAAATCCACATCGGCTAATTCCGATATGTTTTCTTTGATTACATCATCAGAGATTTCAATGGTTTGAGATTTCTGAATGCGCTCGTTTATTTTAGCACTCTCCTTTTTTAAATTGATATGCTTTAATCCAATACATTGAATTTCTTTTGGATTAGTTTCCGAAAAATTTTGAAAATAATCAGGCTGCACATCCAATTGTTCTTTTGTGTATTCTCCTAATCGAACAAGTTCAAAAAAGCAACGCGTAGTTGCTTCTACATCGGCTGTAGCATTATGCGCTTCCCCAAAAGGCACATTGAATAAAAACTGATGTAATTCAGTAAGTGTTGGCAATTTAAATTTACCATAACGCCCTCCAGGAATTTGACACAGACTAGCAGTCTGCTCAGTACATGTATCCAATACTGGTAGTTCTTGCAATTTGTTGGCAACATCTTGCCGAACAAACTCTGCTCCCATTATATTAAGGTCAAACTTTAGGTTTTGACCAACCACAAACTTTGTTTTACCTAATGCCGTGTTGAACTTATCTAAAACCTCAGCTAAAGGAATTCCTTGTTCTTGGGCTAATTCAGTAGAAATGCCATGAATTTTTTCAGCATCATAAGGAATATTAAACCCTTCTGGTTGCACTAAATAATCTTGATGTTCAATACAGTTGCCAAGCTCATCATGTAATTGCCAAGCAATCTGGATACATCTCGGCCAATTATCAGTATTAGTGATTGGTGCATCCCAACGTTTTGGCAAACCTGTGGTTTCGGTATCAAATATTAAGTACATAAAGGTGTTTTTTCTGAAAAATAGGAACTATAAAAATAGTAAATAATAAGACTTTCAACAGTCAAACTTATAAACAGTTATAAACAAAAAAAGCAGCCAAATTGGCTACTTTTTTCAATATAGTATTTATTCTAAATAATCATTTTTAAAGTCAATTCTCCTAAGGAACACATGTTCCCAAAGAATCAATAATAGCTTGCAACGCACCTGTTGTGTCACCACACTCTGCTATTTGCGCTATCAATGTTTGCTTATATGCATTACAAAGATCGGTATATTCAGGCATACTAATATCCGTCGCATTATAAGCATTTAAAGCCTGTGCAGTTTGTTGCGATGCCTGTAAACAGCTACTTCCATTATCAATTGCCACTAGACCACCGACAAGAGGAACTCGATAAAAAACACCTTCATTAAAATTAACGTAATTTAAACCGTCTGCAGAATACGCATTGAACCAAAACGAACCTGTTACTCCTTTTGGATCTGCATTAGAAATGTCATCAACAATAATTTGTCCATCAGCAGGATATACAGAGACACTTGGATCTGGAGCATTGGCAGTAGAATATACAATGCCGTTTGCATCTCTAAATATAGCAACACTGGAGCTATTTCCTCCTAATTCAAAAGTGCCTCTAACATCATTTTGTGTAATTAGCTGAACGGTTTCAATATTATCTCCGCCTTCAATTAAAAACCCACCAAAATCAATATCAGCGGCATAGTAATTTGCTCGCCAAAGCTCATAGTTTTTATTTCCTTGTAAGGCTGGTGAATTAAACTCAATTTCATTTCCACAGCTAACCAAAATGATAGTGGTTAAAAGTAGTATCGTAAATTTTTTCATTGGTTAAAATTTTGCTCCTCTAAATTTAAATTATGAGGCTAATTTAGATTTAACATAACGTTTTAGAATTCCCAAAAGTATAATAAAAAATCAATAATACTTAATTTCAAATAAAATGTTCAAAAATCATTGATAAATAACGCGAAAAAAAAGCGCCTGTGACTCAATCCTATTCATGAAGCACCAGGATTCAATAAAAAGCTATAAAACAGGTAAGTGAATTAAAAAAATGTATTATCTTTGCAGCCTTATTAATAATCGAGGTCGAGAACCTCACTAATTAATTTTTATGTCAGTTAAAATTAGATTACAAAGACACGGTAAAAAAGGTAAACCTTATTACTGGATTGTTGCAGCAGATGCAAGATCAAAGAGAGATGGTAAATACTTAGAGAAATTAGGTGCTTACAATCCAAACACTAATCCAGCAACTATTGAAATAAATGTTGATGGTGCCGTACAATGGTTACAGAATGGTGCACAACCAACTGATACTGCCAAAGCTATTTTATCTTATAAAGGCGTGATGCTAAAAAATCACCTAGTTGGTGGTGTAAGAAAAGGAGCTTTAACTGAAGAGCAAGCTGAAGCAAAATTCAATACTTGGTTAGAAGATAAAGCAGGAAAAGTTGATGCTAAAAAAGATGGTTTAGCAAAAGCTGAGGCTGATGTAAAAAACAAAGCTTTAGAAGCAGAAAAAGAAGTTAATGCTAAGCGTGAAGCAGATGCTGCTCAAGTTATAGCAGATGCCGAAGCTGAAAAAGCTGCCGCTGAAGCTGAAAAAGCCGCTGCTGATGCTCCTGTTGAAGAAGAAGCTGCTACCGAAGAGGTTGTTGCTGAAACTCCATCTGAAGAAACTGAAGCTGCAAAAGACGAAGAATAAAAAATAATTTTTTTATACTTTTAAACTCCGATAGCATTTTTATCGGAGTTTTTTTATTTTTAATATTATGCAAAAGAAAGATTGTTTCTATCTCGGGAAAATTGTTAAAAAATATAGCTTTAAAGGGGAGCTCCTCATTAAACTTGACACCGATGAACCTGATATCTACGAAAACTTAGACTCCGTTTTTGTCGACTTAAGAAATAATTTAATTCCATTTTTTATTGCGTCTAGCCAACTTCATAAATCCGAACTTCTCAGGGTTAAATTTGAAGAAGTTGATTCCGAACAGGATGCTGATTCCTTATTGAAATCAGACATATACTTGCCTCTTGAAGCCCTTCCAAAATTAGAGGGCGATAAATTTTATTTTCATGAAATAATAGGATTTACAATTGAAGATACAAACTTTGGGAAAGTAGGAGTCATTACTGGAATTAATGATACAACCTCCCAATCTTTATTTGAAATTGATAGAAATGGCATTGAGATTTTAATTCCAATGAACGATCACTTTATTAAAAAAGTTGATAAAGAAAATAAGATTATACTAGTAGAAACTCCTGAAGGCCTTATTGATTTATATTTAGAAGAATAGTCGTGTCACAAAAGCCTTTCGTCTTTAAAGAATTTAGTATAAACCAAGATCAATGTGCCATGAAAATTGGGACAGATGGTGTTTTACTGGGTGCTTGGACATCTGTTGTCCATCAACCCTTTTCCGTTTTAGATATTGGTTCAGGAACTGGTATCCTTTCGTTAATGTTAGCACAACGAAGTGATGCAGAGCTTATTGATGCTATTGAGATTGATGCGAAAGCCTACGAGCAATGTGTTGAAAATTTTGAGCAATCGCTTTGGGGGGATCGCCTCTTTTGTTATCATGCTTCATTAGAAGAGTTCACAAACGAGATTGAAGACAAATACGACCTTATTATTTCGAACCCTCCATTTTATTCTGAAGATTATAAAACCGAAAATACGCCGAGAGACTTAGCACGTTTTACCGATGCCATGCCTTTTGAACATGTATTAGATAGTGTTTCAAAATTACTTTCAGAAAATGGATTGTTTTCAGTAGTCATTCCATATAAAGAGGAATCAAATTTTAAATCTTTAGCATTAGCGGCGGGACTTTTCCCAAAGCGAATTTTAAATGTAAAAGGCACTCCAAAATCTGAATTTAAAAGAAGTCTGATTGAGTTTACACGTATTCAATGTGTTGTTAAAATGGAGACTCTTATTATTGAAACTTCGAGGCATCAATATACGGAAGCATACATCAGTTTGACAAATGATTTCTATTTAAAAATGTAGTTAATAAACTCTCCTAAGAGGTCGTGTTAAACAGGTGGGCCCTCCGCCTCCTTTTACACTAATTTCATTTCCATTATACACAGAAACCTTGCACCCTGCCAACTCTAACAATCTTTGAGTTTTAGGATTACCTTCAACCATTATGCATTGTCGAGGAGCAATAGCCAATACGTTACAACCCATCGATTCAAATTCATCTTCAGGGACTTCTATAAATTCAAATCCTCGATTACGTAATTCGTTTCTAAATTTTATTGGCATTAATGATGAATATACTACCGCCAAATCCTTATCAACTGGACTTAAAATGCTCATCAAATGAAACACATCGTGCTTTCCTCTATAATGTGGTAGTTCTGCAATTAAAACTCTTATTCCTTTAGGTTCTAACAATGCTTTCAATTGAGAAATCCCAGCTTCATTAGTCCTGTAAGTATGACCAACGGCTATTGTTTTTTCATCTAACCAAGCTACATCACCACCTTCCAAAGTCCCCGGTGTTTTTATCTCGCCAAAGACAGGAATATTACTTGCAAGAAATTCATGCTTATGCGATTCAGGCTCATTAATTCGCCCTCCTTTACCCATATTACAAATAATCATACCAAAATCTGTTGCAATGGAAGCATCTCTACAATACATCGAATCAATTTTCACGGAACTACTAAAAGGAAAATACTTCAAGTCTATTTGGGGGTCCCTAAACAAAGTCTCAAATTCTTGATACTCATTGATGGCAATGTCAAAACTAGGTGCCGATAAATAATTTAAGTCTTTCCATTGCTTATTTAAATTATCCTGAGAAATAAATGCATTTTGAACTGATTTGAAGTAGACGGATTGCAATTTTAAATATTCTGAATGATAGGTCGTATTCATATCTATTTAGATTTAAGCCATTTCATGTATATATAAATAGGAATCCCAATGAGTAATAATAAGAATCCATAAAATACAGAATCATGACCTGAGCCATATATTGCCCAAAGCGAATATGCAAAACCAAGTATTGATAACACAAAAGTTTTTATCCAACTCTCAGTATGTAACTTTTTTTCTATGACAACTAAGGCATAAGAAGCAGCTGTAAACAAATACGGCATTAATGCTACAAGAACCGTAAGTCTAACAATAAATTCAAATTGTTCTACGAGTCCTTCCGAATAATTCATTAACATGACTATAGAAGAAAGTACGCCACCAATAACGAAACCAACAACAGGTGTCCCTTTTTTGTTTTCTTTTTTAAAGAAGGGCGGAAACAAATCGTCTTTTGCTGTAGCTAATGAAATTTGACCCGTAATCAATATCCAACCATTTAAAACTCCAATGCCCGAAATTATCACACCAATTGCTACAAAATAACCACCATAATCTCCGCCTATTATTTTAGCAGCTTCCGCAAAAGGAGCCGGAGAATTCTGCAAAATATCTATAGGCAATACGCCAAATAAAACCACGGTTCCTAAAATATAAAGGATGGTTACCAAAATAGCTCCTAACATGGTGGCTTTGGGGATTGTTTTATCTGGATTCATAATGTTTTCCGCAGGAATTGTAGCACATTCTATTCCCAGAAACGCATATAAGGTTAAGGCCGCTACCGCAGAAATGGCTGAAAAATCACTTTCACCAGTTAAATTAAATTTGGGGAAATTATCAATATCAAAAAAGAAAGCTCCAAATATTATAATAAAAATTAATGGCAATATTTTTATGATCGTAGTAATACGTTGAATTTTACCTGACTCTTTTATGCCTTGTGAATTCACCCAAGTCAATACCCAAATTAACGATAAACCTAAACCAGCAGACAATATAGAATTTGAGGCTAATTCGGGCACAAAAAAGCTTGCTGCACCAATAACAGCAATAGCAATTGCCCCATTACTTATCCAACAAGCTATCCAATATCCCCAAGCTACAAGGAACCCCGTGAAATCACCAAAACCAACCTTGGTATAGACATAAGGCCCTCCACTTTTACTGGCAATTATTTTACTAAAGTTGCTGAATATCTTTGCTAAAATTAATGCCCCTGTCGCTGTAAAGACCCAACCTAAAAGACTTATACTTCCATAATTTGACAATACGGCAGGTAAAACGAAAATACCAACTCCAATCATGTTACCAACAACTAAAGATGTTGCTGTTACTAATCCAACTTTTTGCTTGTTTGAACTCATTTTATAGTTTTAAAGGAGATAAGCATTAATTATGTAAATTAGGAGCGCGAACGAATGTACAATTATATTTTTAATGGCTAAGAACTACTTTATTGATCGAGATATTAGAAAAGCTGAAACACTTCCTGCTGTTTTTTATAAAGATAGTAACACTTTTGAAGCCTTAAAAAACGAAGTGTTTCTTAAATCATGGCAATTTATTGGTGATGAAAATCTGGTAAGACTACCACAATCTGTTCATCCATTTGTGCTTCTAGATTCATTCTTAACCGAACCTATGTTACTTACACGCGATAAAGATGATGTCATAAGTTGTTTAACTAATGTGTGTACACATCGCGGAAATGTTGTGGCATTGCACCCTGGAAAATCAAAAAAATTAACCTGCATGTATCATGGGAGACGCTTCAACCTTAAAGGCGAATTTGAGCATATGCCAGAATTCGAAGAAGCAGAAAATTTTCCAAGACCATGTGACAATTTACATAAATTCCCAATTAGGAAATGGGGTCCGCTATTATTTGCGGGTTTAAATCCTTCCTTCGATTTTCAACAAGTGATAAATAAAATGAAGGAACGTGTTGGGTTTCTACCTATTGATGAATTTATAATGAATCATGCACTTTCTAAAGACTTCTTAGTACATGCACATTGGGCATTGTATTGTGATAATTATTTGGAAGGATTTCATGTTCCATTTGTGCATGAAGACTTAAATGCGGTATTAGATTATGGAAGCTATAAAACCGAAACCTATGACTATTGCAATTTACAAATAGGTTATACGGATGCCGCAACAGAAATTTTTGATTTACCCAAAGACCATATTGATTATGGCAAAAATGTTGCTGCCTATTATTACTGGGTTTTCCCTAATATGATGTTCAATTTTTACCCTTGGGGCCTTTCGGTAAATGTTGTAAAACCATTAGACATTGGGAGAACCAAAGTTTCATTTATCACTTATGTCTACGATCCATCTAAACTCGACAAAGGTGCTGGAAGCGGTTTGGAAAAAGTTGAACGTGAGGATGAATTTGTAGTTGAGAACGTACAAAAAGGTGTTAGGTCTTCTTTTTATAAGGCTGGACGATTTTCACCCACAAGAGAGCAAGGTGTACATCATTTTCATAATTTATTAAGTAATTTTTTAAACGCTTAAAATACTTCTTTAAAAGCCTAAATGATTCGCTTGCTTTAGTTAAATTTGGTGCACTAAAACTTATACCATGAAACCAGATTTATTTCAAGCTCCCGATTACTATAATATAGATGAACTTTTAACTGAAGAACATAAATTAGTGCGTGAAGCAGCTAGAGAATGGGTGAAGCGCGAAGTCTCTCCAATTATTGAAGAGTATGCTCAAAAGGCTGAATTTCCAACTCAGATTATTAATGGTCTAGCAGAAATTGGTGCATTTGGTCCTTACATTCCAGTAGAATATGGTGGTGCAGGTCTAGACCAAATTTCTTATGGATTGATCATGCAAGAAATAGAACGTGGAGATTCAGGTGTTCGAAGTACTGCTTCGGTACAATCGTCATTAGTGATGTATCCAATTTGGAAGTATGGAAACGAAGAACAACGTCAAAAATACTTACCTAAACTAGCTAGCGGAGAATGGATGGGTTGTTTTGGATTAACAGAACCAGATCATGGATCTAATCCTTCTGGAATGACAACCAATTTTAAAGATATGGGAGACCATTATCTATTAAATGGTGCCAAAATGTGGATTTCAAATGCACCGTTTGCACAAGTTGCAGTTGTATGGGCTAAAGATGAAAACGGACGCATTCATGGTTTAATTGTAGAACGTGGAATGGGAGGCTTTTCAACACCAGAAACACATAACAAATGGTCTCTTCGTGCATCAGCAACTGGGGAATTAATTTTTGACAATGTTAAAGTTCCTAAAGAAAATTTACTGCCTAACAAATCTGGTTTAAGCGCACCATTAGGCTGCCTAGATTCTGCACGTTATGGTATTGCTTGGGGCGCAATTGGAGCAGCAATGGATTGCTATGATACAGCTTTGAGATATAGCAAAGAGCGTATGCAATTTGGTAAACCTATTGGACAATTTCAATTGCAACAAAAGAAATTAGCGGAAATGATTACCGAAATTACTAAAGCACAATTATTGGCTTGGAAATTAGGAGTCATGCGAAATAATGGAACGGCTACCTCAGCTCAAATATCGATGGCAAAACGTAATAATGTTGATATGGCAATTAACATTGCTAGAGAGGCCCGACAAATGTTAGGCGGTATGGGGATTTCAGGTGAATATTCTATCATGAGGCATTCTATGAATTTAGAGAGTGTAATTACCTATGAAGGCACACATGATATTCATTTATTAATAACTGGTCTAGACGTGACTGGCTTAAATGCTTTCAAATAGAGCCTAAGGCTCATTTAATTATCTCACTCACACGGTATCGATGTGTGGAATAAATTTAGACTAATGCTTCTCATAATTGGGAAGCATTTTTTATTGAAATTTGATTACATTTACTTCATGTTTTCATCTAAAAAACGATTAGACAGCGCTTATATAAACGCTAAAGTTATCTCATTTGATGACTCTAGTAAATTTATTCTTTTTAGTGATTGTCATCGTGGCGATAATAGCTTTGCTGATGATTTTGCAAACAATAGAAACATATATTTTCATGCCTTAAAACACTATTTCGCTGAAGGGTTCCAATACTGTGAAGTTGGTGATGGCGATGAACTTTGGGAAAATTCGTCTTTTGATTCAATCCTCGATGCACATAAAAATGTGTATATGTTGATGCGGCTTTTTCACAACTCCAACCGTTTACACATGATTTGGAGAAACCATGATATGGTGTATCGAGATCCTGAATATGTGGAAAAACATTTGTCTACTTATTTCGATGAAAAACTAGGTAAAGACGTGGAATTGTTTTGTGATATTAAATACCATGAAGGCCTTGTTTTAAAACACACTGACTCTGGACAAGAATTATTTTTAACGCATGGTCACCAAGCAGATTGGTGGAATTATCTGTTCTGGAAATGGAGTCGATTTATGGTTCGTTTCTTATGGAAACCTTTAAATGTTATGGGTATTGCAGATCCTACTAGTCCAGCAAAAAACTACAAAGAACTTATTAAAGTTGAACGTCGTACAAAAAAGTGGATTGCTGAAAACAATAACCTCATCACAATTGTAGGTCATACGCATCGACCGCGTTTCCCTAAACCTGGTGATATTGCTTTTTTTAATGATGGGAGCTGTGTTCACCCTCGGAGTATAACAGGAATAGAAATTGAAAATGGAGATATATCTTTGATTAAATGGCAAATTGCTACCACTGAAGATGGTACGCTTAAAATTGTTAGAGTTTTGCTTGAAGGACCTCGTAAGCTATTAGATTATATAACGGAGTGAAACTAATAGCCTTCATTACGAAGAAAGCATGACTGAAGTAATCTTTTAAATCTAAACTAAAAACAAAAAGATTGCTTCGTACCTCGCAATGACGTTAACCAGAAGTAGATTACTACGTTGCTCCTCCACGAAATTTAATTGATTATAAAGCGGAATAAAATTGTTTTGGGCGTTTCCTTATTTCGCTTACAAGCTTCAAAAAGGGTCAGGTTTTTTTATTATATCTTTTTAAAACGTATTGTCATCATGAGGCGTTTTTTTTTAAGAAACGACGTATTAATCTTGTAGTAACAAAAAGATTGCCACATCACGCTTTAGCCTGATTCACAATAACAATTTCATTTGTTTTAAAAAGAATACCATTGCAAATGCTTTGCATTCACGATTTCGGAACTATAAAATATTAACCAATGTATACTCCTTAACGCAATTCTCAGCTCTCTGGTGCTAATTCCACTTCCAAACCTTCCATCTCTTGAGTGATTTGAATTTGACATCCCAATCGAGAATTATCTTTTACATAAAACGCTTCACTTAACATTGCTTCTTCATCATCTTGCATTTCTGGCAATTCGACATCACTTTTTACATAGCATTGACACGAAGCGCACATTGCCATACCACCACAAACACCAATAGTTCCTTCAGGTGCTAACTCATAAGAACGTACAACCTCCATCAGATTCATTGCCATATCCGTCGGTGCAAGCACTTCATGTGTCTTACCATCTCTATCGGTTATCTTTATAGTTACATCTTGCTCCATTACTCTATTTTCTTAACGATCGCTTTGGGAGCTTCTTTTCTAGACCCATCAAACCCATTAATTCCACTTACGGTTGTATATTTCAAAACATATTTCTTGCCAGGATTGATTATTTGATACGCAGCTTGACACATTAAGGTCGCTTCATGGAAGCCACAAAGAATTAATTTCAACTTTCCTGGATACGTGTTCACATCTCCTATGGCAAATATACCAGGAATATTGGTTTGATAATCTAGAGCATTGTTCACTTTAATGGCATTCTTTTCAATATCTAATCCCCAATTTGCAATAGGGCCGAGCTTAGGTGACAATCCAAACAAAGGAATAAAATGGTCTGTTTCTAGTACATATTCTTTGTCTATATGAACATTATCTGACTCTTTTATGACAACACCTTTAACCTTAGTATGACCAACTATGTTAATCACTTCGGCTGGAGTGATTAAATTGATCTTTCCTTTATTCTTTAAATCCTGAACTTTTTCTACCGAGTCTAATGCGCCTCTAAATTCATTTCGTCTATGAACTAAATTGACCTCACTAGCGATATCAGCAAGAAAAATACTCCAATCTAAAGCAGAATCTCCTCCTCCCGCGATTACTACACGTTTGTTTCTGTAAACTTCTGGGTCTTTAATAAAATACTCGACGCCTTTATCTTCAAAAGAGACTATATTTTCAATCAGGGGTTTTCGAGGTTCAAAACTCCCTAATCCGCCAGCAATTGCGACTATTGGAGCATTGTGTTTAGTCCCTTTATTTGTAGTTACAATAAAACTGCCGTCGTCTTGTTTTTCAATAGTCTCTGCACGCTCTCCTAGGGTGAAACCCGGTTGAAATTGCTTGCACTGTTCTAATAAATTAGTAGTTAAATCTCCAGCAAGAATTTCTGGAAATCCTGGAATATCATAAATTGGTTTCTTCGGATAAATCTCCGAACATTGCCCGCCTGCTTGCGGTAAAGCATCAATTAGATGGCATTTCAATTTTAAAAGACCAGCTTCAAAAACTGTAAATAGCCCAGTAGGGCCTGCGCCTATAATTAATATATCTGTTTTAATCATGAATTGTACATTTCTGGAAACAAAATTACTATCAAATATTCTTTAAGTGTATGATAAAAATCAGCTTTTAAGATTCAATATTAATCACCTGTTCTATTTGAGGCGCATATTTTTTAATGGTCATTTCTACACCAGACTTAAGAGTCATTTGATTCACACTGCAACCTACACATGCGCCTTCTAATTGTACTTTTACAAGGTTATCATTCTCTATAGACAATAAAGAAATATCTCCACCATCACTTTGTAAAAATGGACGAATCTCATCCAGAGCTCTTTCTACATTTAATCTTAGTTCTTCTGCAGTCATCTTTTGTTATTTTTTAACAGCTGAACAACCAGCCATTGTTGTAATTTTTATCGCTTCTGTTGGTGGTAAGTCATCATTACGTCTTACCACTTCTTGCACAACATTTTGCGTTAAGTTTTCAAAAGCAACTTCTAGTTCTGTTGCTGTTTGTAATGCAGCTGGACGACCAATATCACCAGCCTCCCTAATACTTTGAATCAAAGGCAATTCACCTAAAAATGGCACCTGTAAATCTTCAGCTAAATTTTTTGCACCTTCTTTTCCGAAGATATAATACTTGTTTTCTGGTAACTCTTCAGGTATGAAATATGCCATATTCTCAATAATTCCTAATACAGGGACATTGATACTTTCTTGCTGGAACATCGCAACTCCCTTTTTAGCATCAGCCAAAGCTACATTTTGAGGTGTACTTACAATTACAGCTCCAGTTAAAGGCAAAGATTGCATGATGCTTAGGTGAATGTCTCCAGTACCAGGAGGTAAATCGATAAGCATAAAATCAAGCTCTCCCCAAGCTGCATCAAATATCATTTGATTTAATGCTTTTGCAGCCATTGGTCCACGCCAAACAACCGCTTGATTGGGTTGTGTAAAAAACCCGATGGACAGTACTTTGACACCATAATTTTCTACCGGTTTCATTTTAGATTTCCCATCAACATTTACAGCTAGTGGACGTTCATTTTCAACATCAAACATAATAGGAATGGAAGGCCCATAAATATCAGCATCTAGAATACCTACTTTAAATCCCATTTTGGCAAGAGTTACTGCTAAATTAGCAGTAACAGTTGATTTTCCAACACCACCTTTACCAGAAGCTACAGCTACAATATTTTGAATGCCAGGAATAGCTTTCCCTTTTATTACATTTGTTGCGGGTTTAGCAGGCGCATCCACTTTTACGTTTACGGTTATTTTAGCTTTTTCGTATACTTTATCATGAATGGTTTTCATGATATCGACTTCTGTACGTTTTTTAGCTTGTAAACTTGGATTTGTAATTGTAATATCAACGATCACTTCATCCGCAAAAGTTACTACATTTTTAACGGCACCACTATCAACCATATTTACGCCATCTCCTGGAGTTGTTATCGTTTTAAGCGCATCTAATATATCTTGTTTATTTAATTTCATATCTAATCTATTCCTATTGGTAAGAATCTATTTATTAAGAATCATTCTAAAGTGCAAATATACAGCGAAATGTTTAAATTTTGAAGTGCAATGATTGAAATGATTAATAGTAGAATTACAATCTTAAATAATATTATATAAGCTCCTTGGACGGGTCCCAATAAATGCTTTCCAAATTTTGAATTTGGTTATCAATGACTTCAATCCCTTCACTTTCTAATAACTGTTGCATAAGGTTGGTGCCATCAAAATGATGTTTCCCGGTTAATAAACCTTTTCTATTCACTACACGATGTGCAGGCACATCTTTATTATGAGAACCATTCATAGCATATCCTACCATTCTAGCACTTCTTGAGGCACCAAGATAATTCGCAATCGCGCCATAACTTGTGACTTTTCCGAATGGAATTAATTTTGCCACTTCGTACACTTTATCAAAAAAATTAAGTGTTTTTTGCTGCATTACAATTCCATTAAAATATTAATAAGAGTCACACCAGCAATGATACCTGTAATTGTTCCAATGATATAATTCATGTTTTTTTGAGATGTAAAATTTTTGTCTTTAATCTTATCAAAAAAGAATATATATAAGTAAAGCATCACAAATGTTCCCATTGCAGCACCAGTAACATAAGTAATGATACTTATTTTTTCAAATTTCATCCAACCAAAAGAAGCAATGGTTATAGTCATATATGCCTGATAAGGAATTGGAAATACATTAATTGCAGATAAAAACATGCCTTGAAAAAAACGACTATGCTTGCTTTTTGAATTGGCTTCTATATTGGGTTTTGGTTGTTTTTCAGCAATTAGTAAAAAATAAATAGTAATTAATACAAATATTACAAATGCAACACGTTGAAGAATTTCTACGACATCCTGATGATTGGTCAAATATCTTGCGAACATTGCCGCAATATAGGTTTGCAAAAATACGATTACACAAACCCCTAGTGAAAACACAACACCTCTGCTGTAACCTTCCTTTAAGCTGATTTTTGCTGCTGTCATATTTAATAATCCAGGTGGAATAACTCCTACAAAAGCAATGATTAAACCTAAAAAAAAGATAACTGTTATACTCAAATCTATTTGATTTTAAACCGAATATACGTAATTGGTTTGTTTTGCTCTAAATATTGCGATTCATAATAGGTCTGAATGCTTGTAACTTCTTCTGGACTTCCTTCTTGTTTATAGACATTATGATTCGCATATAAAACTTCATGCCCTGCACCATGGAGTAATCCGAGGGTATAGCCATGCATAAATTCGCTATCTGTTTTTAAGTTCACCACTCCTTCAGGCTTCAAGATGCTTTTATAGCGTTTTAAAAACGTTTCATTTGTCATTCTGTGCTTAGTCCGTTTATACTTTATTTGTGGATCAGGAAACGTTATCCAAATCTCATCGACTTCATTTTTAGCAAATACATAATCTATGAGTTCAATTTGAGTTCGAAGAAATGCCACATTAGGAATACCCTCTTCAATAGCAGTTTTAGCACCTCTCCAAAACCGAGCCCCTTTAATATCAATACCAACAAAATTTTTATTTGGATACTTTTTTGCCAAACCTATTGCGTATTCTCCTTTGCCACATCCCAATTCAAGCACTAAGGGCTGATTATTTTTAAACACTGTAGAATTCCAATTTCCTTTTAATTCATAATCATCAGAAACCAGTTCTTCTCTTGAAGGCTGAAACACGTTTTCGAAAACCTCATTATCTTTAAAACGCTTCAATTTATTTTTGCTTCCCACTATATTTTAAAATTTTGGTAAAATTAATGAAATATATGAGAGCGAATATATCCTTATCTTTGAATTTCATGAATTTTAGAAAACGAATTTTAGTTGCACCTTTAAACTGGGGATTAGGCCATGCTACGAGGTGTATTCCTATCATCAATGCTTTGATAAATCAGAATTTCGAACCTGTCATAGCTTCTGATGGCAGTGCTTTAAAGCTTTTACAAAAGGAATTTCCAAAACTAAAAACCATTGAATTACCGTCATACAATATTCAATATTCAAAAAAAGCCTCAGGTTTAAAATGGAAACTTCTAAGAAACGCGCCACATATTGTAAAGACGATAAAATTAGAATACAATGCAACCCAATCAATTATAGATAAATACGACATTAAAGGAATTATTTCCGACAATAGATTTGGTGTTCGTGGCAATACGGTACCATCTGTTTTCTTAACACATCAAGTTCAAGTTTTAAGTGGGAACACAACATGGATTAGTACAGCGCTCCATAAAAAAATTATAAAAAAATTTGACGAATGTTGGATTCCAGATTATAGTGGTGACATTAACTTAAGCGGCAAACTAGGTCATCCAATTACTTCTGATATCAACTTAAAATACATAGGTCCGTTAAGTCGTTTTAAAAAGCAAAAATACAATTCAGAATTTGATGTCCTTGTTTTGATATCTGGGCCCGAACCTCAACGCTCTTTATTGCAAGAAAAACTATTGGAAGCATTCGAAAACTATGATGGTGAGGTATTATTTGTACATGGTTTGGTTGAAAAAAAACAACTTATAACACGAAAAAAGCACATTACTTCCTATAATTTTATGACAAGTTTGGATCTTGAAAAGGCAATTCAAAAGAGCAAGATAGTTGTTTCTCGATCCGGCTATACGAGTATTATGGATTTGGCGAAAATGAAAAAAGATTGTTATTTTATTCCAACACCTGGACAATTTGAACAAGAATATTTAGCAAACCGATTAAAAGATCAACACATTGTACCTAGTTGTAATCAGAACGAATTTACGCTTGAAAAACTAAAAGAAATCAAGAAATTTAAGGGTTTATCAACATTTGACTTCGACACAGATTATAGCGATTTATTTCGCCTTTTCGAGTGTGAATGAAAACTCGCTGCCAATACCAAAATCACTTTCTACATAAATTCTTTCATCATGCGCTTCGATAATATGTTTTACAATTGCCAAACCTAAACCTGATCCTCCTTCTTTTCGTGAGCCACTTTTATCCACTCTATAAAAACGTTCAAATAATCTAGGTATATTGGCATTAGCAATACCCTCACCATTGTCTGTAACTCTAACAATCACTTTGTTTTTAATTAAATCTTCAATATTTACTTCTGTTGTCCCTTGATCTTGTCCATATTTTATTGAATTAACAATCAAGTTAGTCAACACCTGTTGAATGCGTTCCTTATCAGCATTTACGTAAACTGGAGTCTTATAGACTCTATCGAAAATTAACGTGATGTTTTTCATTGAAGCCTTCATTTCTAGTAAATCAAAAACGCTTTTTATAAGCTCTACAATATCAAATTTTTCTATGGTTAAACTTAAGTCGCCAACTTCCAACTTCGTTATCATATCCAAATCTTTCACAATATAAATAAGGCGTTCAACACCTTTTTCGGCACGACCTAAATACTTCTCTCTAATTTTTTCATCATTAACGCCACCATCAATGAGCGTAGAAATATAACCTTGAACTGTAAATAATGGTGTTTTCAACTCATGAGAAACATTTCCTAAAAACTCTTTGCGATATTCCTCTCTAACTTTTAAAGTTTCAATTTCAAGTTTTTTGTCTCTTGCATATTTATCAATCTCCTGTGTTAGAGTAGCCATATCAGTAGTTACTGGGTATTTGCGTATGGACGCCGATTCTAAAAGTGTAAGATCATCATATATTCTTTTAACACGTCTATAAATAAAGCGTTCGACTCTAAATTGAATAATAAAAAATGAGATGCCATAGCAAGAAATTGCAAAAGCCACGATCAATATCCAATTAAAACTGTTTGAGAATGCTAAAAAAATACTTATAAAGAGTGATAAAAAAAGGGTGATATAAAACGATGTTTTAATAGCAAATTTATACGATTTCTTTAATTTATTTTGCATTAATCTACAAACTTATAGCCAACTCCTTTAACCGTTTTAAAGCTTTCATCTCCAATTTTCTCTCGAAGTTTTCTTATATGAACATCAATAGTTCTTCCTCCAACAATCACTTCACTTCCCCATACTTTATCCAAGATTTCATCTCGTTTGAATACTTTTCCAGGCTTTGCTGCTAACAAAGATAATAGTTCAAATTCTTTTCTAGGTAATAGAATTTCTTTACCATGATTCGTAATTTTATATTCTTCTCTATTAATGATAAGACTCCCTATTTTCAATACCCCGACTGATGAATCTTCGTCTTTTAATCGTCTTAGTAGTGCTTTAACCTTGCTCACTAACACTTTTGGCTTTATTGGTTTCGTAATATAATCATCTGCTCCAGCATCAAAACCTGCAACTTGAGAATAATCTTCTCCTCTTGCTGTCAAAAAAGTAATTATAGTTTGGCTCAATTCTGGTATTTTCCTTATCAACTCGCAGGCTTCAATACCATCCATTTCAGGCATCATGACATCGAGTATAATTAATTGTGGTTTTTCCGCCTTTGCTTTTTTAACAGCTTCAACGCCATTTTCAGCTGTTATAATTTGATAGCCTTCAGAAGACAAATTATAACCAACAATTTCAAGAATATCAGGTTCATCATCGACCAGTAATATTTTAATGTCTTTTTTCTTCATATTTAAATTTTAAAACACACTTCTGCTGTAAAGATAAAATTAATAATTCAGCAAATTCAACGTATAAAACAAATAACATTAGCATAACTTAGAGAATACAATGGCTTAACTTTCGATAAACGACACTAAACATTAACAGGACTTTGGTACAACATTTGAATTAATTTATTAAATTTAAGTATTATTTAATTTATGAAAAAAAATTACTTAAACACACTATTAATCTTCACTTTTCTGATGGTATCACTTTTGAGCTTTGGACAGGCTAACCCATCAAATACTTCAAATTCCAATATAGAGGGTCTATTAGTACATCCAAACCCGGTGAACAATGGATTAGTTTACATTTCTACATTAAAAAATTTAGTAAAGCATATTGAAATATATGATGTCCTCGGTAAGGAAATACACACTTCTTCCCTCCTAGGAATTGAATTAAACATTTCTATTCTCAAACCGGGTATTTACATTTTAAGAATTACTGAGAATAGTATTACTGCCACTAGGAAGCTGGTTGTTAGATAACTACAATTCCAATGTTATTATACTGAATTCCAATGTTATTATACTGTAAAATAGTGAATTCGTCCTTTCGATTTATCAATTTGACGTAATTTCTTACTATATTTGTTATCCTTAATTTTATATAGAAACAATTATGAAAAAAATTTACTTTTTATTTTTAACACTTTTAATGACAAGCTTGTCTTTTGGACAAGTTATTGCACAAGATGATTTTTCTTATGCAGATGGAAGTCTTGTTCCTAATGGCGGATGGACAACAGGTAGTGGTACAGCTGGAGACCTATTAGTCTCATCTGGTCAAGCTGTGGTTCAACATGGTACTCCTAGTGAGGATGCTAGACAAACCTTTTCATCGGTTTCTGGAGACATTTATTATGCACTAGATTTCTCTGTAGATGATTTAGGTGCTGCTTACGTTGGAAGTGATAATGAATATTTTTCTCACGTTAATTTCAGAGCTCGCCTTAGTGTTGGACCTGGAACTAGTGGTGGAGATTATACTGTAGGCATTGGATCATCTTCGGCTGGTCAAGCAATTTGGGCTACCGATCTTACCTTTGGTCAATCCTATCGCGCTGTTGTAAGGTATGATCAAGATCTTGGTTTAGCAGAACTTTGGATCGACCCTGTAAATTCTGGTAGTACTAGTATCTCTGGTACTGAAGATGGCGCTACGAGTATTGATTCATTTGATCTTCGCCAATCTGATTCTTCAGAAAATGAGACTGTTCGTGTTGATGATTTAATGATTGGACAGACTTTTGATGATGTTCTGGTTTATGTAGTTCCAGCATGTACTGTAGCTTTTGAAGCCGTATCTTTTACTTGTGGATCAAATACAATAGGAGACAATAATGATGGTGTTACTATTAATATTCCATATACAAATTCTGATGCTGGTATTACTTCTGTAACTTCTGGTTCTGGTTCTGTTAGTGGCGATGATCCTGCTTCCGTTTCTGATGGAACAATTACAATTACTGGTCTTATGGAAGGTGATGCTTGGGATGTAATATTAAATGGTGGTGATTGTGATGGAACTACAGTTTCAGGAACAGTCCCTGCAGACCAATGTGACCCATTACCTAGCACATGTATAGATATTAGCAATGGTGCAAATCCATTTGATTTAGTAAATGTTACTCCTAATAATGGTTTTACAAACATGGGTATGTGGACAAATACTTCTGGAACTTATGCAGCGAATGGATATTGTGGAGGTGGCTGTGTTGAACCAGTAGAAGGTTGGCTGGTATTTGGACCTTTAGATATGACATCTGTTAGTGATTTAGAATTAGCATTTGATGCTTCTGAAAATTTTGGAGTTACAGATTTAGCTGTTTCTTATACAGAATCTTATTCTGGAACGCCTGCAGGTTCTACTTGGACAACAGTCGGAACAATTACTGATTCAGGAACATTTAATATTGATATTTCTTCAGCAACAGGCACAACCGTGTATGTTGGTGTACAATATCTTGATGATGGAGTTGATGGATATTCAGCGTGGTCATTATCTAATGTAGCATTAAATGCTTTTGGAGGTTGTCCAACTTTGTCTTCTGATCAATTCGAAACTAATAGCTTCAACATTTACCCTAACCCAACGTCGTTAGGTTATGTGAATATTAAAAGTAATACAGGAGAAGCTATGAGTGTTGCAGTATATAATATTTTAGGTAAGCAAGTAATAAATAAAACTGTTTCTAATGAGCGTTTAGATGTCTCTAGTTTAAACACTGGTTTATATCTGATGAAAATATCTCAAGGAAATGCGACAGTAACTAAAAAATTAGTGATTAGATAATTATTCACTTTTAAACTATTTAAAAGCGTTGCCAATGGCAACGCTTTTTTATTTTCTCTATTTTTGTCCTAATGATAAATACTCGCGATATTTTTAATATTCAAAACAAAGACCAATTTGATGCTATGGCGTTAAAAGTCTTTAAATTTCAATTTGAAAACAATTCTGTATATCGTTCCTTTTGTGATTTACTCTATAAACATCCAAGCGATATAAAAGAGATAAAAGACATCCCTTTTCTTCCCATTCAATTTTTTAAGACACGAGACGTTTTAAGTTCAAAAAAACCAATTTTAAAAAGCTTTTCAAGTTCTGGGACAACAGGACGTATTCCAAGTAAACATCATATTACAGATCTTTCAATCTACGAAGAAAGCTTTTCCAAAGGATTTAAGGCCTTTTATGGCGACATTACAGATTATGTAGTACTAGCCTTATTACCTTCATATTTGGAACGTGAAGGGTCTTCATTAACGTATATGGTTGAATACTTAATAAGTCAATCTAAACAACCAGAAAGTGGATTCTATCTAAACAATTTATCCGAATTAAAAAAACACCTTATTGAATTAGAAGCTAAAGAGAAAAAGATCTTGCTCATTGGCGTTTCCTTTGCTCTGATGGATTTAGTAGAATTATCAACCTTCAACCTCAAGAATACTACAGTAATGGAAACTGGAGGTATGAAAGGAAGGCGCAAAGAATTAATAAGAACTGAACTTCATGAGGTTCTAAATAAAGGATTTGGTGTGCGACAGATTCATAGTGAATATGGAATGACTGAATTATTAAGTCAAGCGTATTCAAAAGGGAATGGCCTTTTCAAAAGCCCAAACTGGATGTCTGTTCTAACAAGAGACCCAGAAGATGCTTTAAGTATCCAAAGTCCTGGAAAAACTGGAGGCATCAATATAATCGATCTGGCAAATATCAATTCATGTGCATTTATTGCGACTCAAGATTTAGGTCGCGTATATGAGGACACTTCATTTGAAATTATTGGACGTTTTGATAATTCCGATATTAGAGGTTGCAATTTAATGGCGCTATAGCATTGTTTCCGTTGTAATGTCTACAAATAATCTTCGACTCAAGGCTAAATTCAAAGCATGAAATTATTAATTACACTTTTTCTCATAAGCACATCTGTAGTCTCACAAAAAAGTGATTTCAATACAAAAAAAGGGTTTGCTGCCGAAGGTTATGATGTGGTTGCTTATTTCAATAATCAAGCAATTGAAGGGTCAATTGATTATGTTGCAACTCATAATGGCGTGAAATACAAGTTTATTTCTGAAACTAATTTGAAGCAATTTCTATCTCAACCAGATAGATATTCACCTCAATATGGCGGTTTTTGTGCCTATGCGATAGCTGTCAAATCAAAAAAAGTAAAAATAAATCCTGACACTTTCGAAATAAGGGATGGTAAACTCTATTTGTTTTATAATTCTTGGGGAACAAATACGCTCGAATTATGGCAAAAAGAAAATGTGAAAGGTTTGATAAAAAAAGCCGACCAAAATTGGGAAGCGATTACTTTAGATTAAATTCTATGGAAAAGAATAATTAGCTTCAAGAATTGGTTGGTTAATTGTGAAACGCCAGATTGATGAATCTGGCGTTTCAATATTCTAAACTATTTTAATTATAAAAGTGCTTTTTTTTCCGCGGTTTAAAATGATATATCTATTATTGATTAAATCTTCAGAAGTTAATAGATAACTTTCATTTACTTTTTCTTTATTTATTGATACCGAATTTTCCTTTAATGCTCTTCGCGCTTCTCCATTTGACGCTAAGAAATTCGTTTTGGCAGATAATGCAGCTATCATATCTAATCCTTCATTAAATTCAGATTGAGCTATTTCCGATTGTGGTACACCCTCAAACACTTCTAAAAAAGTAGCTTCATCTAAGGTCTTTATATCTTCCTTAAAAGATTTGCTATATAAAATTCGGGAAGCACGTTGGGCATTTTCAAAATCAGATTTGGAGTGTACGAATGTAGTCACTTCTTCAGCCAATCGTTTTTGTAAAATCTTGAGCCCACGATTCTCATTGTGCTCAATTAACAGATTAGAAATAACATTTTTATCTAAAAATGTAAATATTTTAATATATTTTTCAGCATCTTCATCTGAAGTATTGATCCAAAATTGAAAGAACTTATATACGGATGTTTTATCAGTATCAAGCCAGATATTACCACCTTCGCTTTTTCCAAATTTAGAACCGTCCGCCTTAGTAATTAAAGGGCAAGTCATTGCAAATGCTTTAGCACTTTCTCCAACGTTCATACGTCTTACCAATTCGGTTCCAGTGGTTATATTTCCCCATTGGTCACTTCCTCCCATTTGCAACAGACAATTGTGAGATTTGTGCAAATGATAAAAATCATAACCTTGAATCAATTGATACGTGAATTCTGTAAATGACATCCCAACATTTCCTTCTTCTCCAGATAATCGTTTCTTCACTGAATCTTTTGCCATCATATAATTGACAGTAATACGTTTACCGACATCTCGCGCAAAATCAATAAATGTAAAATCTTTCATCCAATCATAATTATTGACTAAAACAGGAGCATTCTCAGCATCAGAATCGAAATTCAAAAAACGAGATAAAACATTTTTAATTCCTGAAACATTAAATTCTAAAGTGGCTTCATCTAATAAATTACGTTCATCGCTTTTTCCTGATGGATCGCCAATCATTCCAGTTGCACCTCCAACCAAAGCAATAGCCTTATGGCCTGCTTTTTCAAGATGAACCAACAAAATTATTGGCACTAAACTTCCAATATGTAATGAATCTGATGTTGGATCAAATCCAATATAGGCGGTGGTCATTTCTTTGTTTAGTTGGTCTTCAGTTCCTGGCATAATATCATGAACCATCCCTCTCCAACGTAATTCTTCCACAAATTTATTCGTCATAATTAAAGTATTGATAACTAATTTTGGCAAAGATATGTTTATAAGCCTAATGACAAAAGACAATTAGAAAAAAGACTACATTAGCATTATGATTTTAGTTACAGGCGGAACAGGACTAGTAGGCTCCCATTTACTTTATAAACTCTTAAGTAGTAATGAATCGGTTACGGCAATTTACAGACGAAAGCATAAACTTGAAGCTGTTAAGCATGTCTTTTCCTATTACTCAAAGGATGCTAATGTGCTTTTCAACAAAATAAATTGGGTGGAAGCTGATATCACCAACATCACAGATTTGGAGGTCGCATTTAAAAACATAACTCATGTGTATCATTGTGCAGCATTCGTATCTTTTGAACCAGATAAATATCATCAACTACGGCAAATCAATATTCAAGGAACAGCAAATATTGTTAATTTATGTATTTCCAACGCTATTGAAAAGCTTTGTTATGTAAGTTCTGTTGCAGCTATAGGTCATAATGAAAATTCGAATAAATTAATTAACGAATCTACGTCATGGAACCCAGAAGATGACAATAGTGTTTATGCCATTACAAAATATGGTGCTGAAATGGAAGTTTGGCGAGGAACTCAAGAAGGGGTTAATGCTGTAATTATTAATCCTGGTATTATTCTTGGCCCTGGATTTTGGCGAGGAGCTGGTAGTTGTTCACTCATAAAAAAAGTGTATTCTGGATTTAACTATTATACTTTGGGTGTTACAGGATACGTAGATGTTTGGGATGTTGTAGAAATAATGCAATTGCTTATGAAAAATCCAATAAAAAATCAACGCTATATATTAGTTTCGGATAATTTATCTTTTAAGACTTTTCAAGAAAAAGTGGCAATAGCGTTAGGTGTAAAACCGGGTAAAAAAGAAGCAAGCACCTTACATCTCGAAATAGGATGGAGATTAGATTGGCTACGACATAAGCTTTTAGGTAAACGTAGGCTATTTGTAAAACAAGTCGCTAAAACTGCAAGAACTTCCAACTTTTATGATAGTTCTAAGCTCATTAATGAATTAGACTACAATTTTAACTCAATAGACAACTCTATTCAAAAGGTCTGCACTTATTTTAAAACCGATCTAGAATAATATAACTGCTTTATTCCTTTTTAGTGTTTTTTTTTGGCTGGCAAATCGGTTGGCATATCAACACGAGCTCTTCTTTTCGTTTTTTTGATGGTATCGGATAATCTTTTTATAGAATCTTCAAGTCTCTTTCTAGTCTTTTCTTCTTCAAATTCCTTTTTCTTTAAGGCCTCATAAATTTCCTTTTCTATCTTCAACTTGGACTTAACTTTATCTACTATTGATTTATAAGTCTCGGTATCAAAAGCATAATAATTATTGCTTGAAGCAAACTGCAGGCTATCAATTTTATATTTTTCATAAATATATTCCTGCGGATATATACCGTTAATTTCTAAAGTTTTTTTATTAATCCCTTTTGCAGAATTCAAAATAAATACATCATAGATAATATTAGCCATTCTATCTTGAGCAATTAAATTATCGGGCTTTTTAGGACGACCTGAATTATTGCAAGCTAAAAAGAAGACTAGTATTACTATGACAATTACCTGTTTCATCTATTAAATGTTAATCGTTTAGCAGCTTTAACGTTTAATACTTCAGAATTCTTATACACTAAAGAGCCATTTACAAAAGTATGTGTAATTTTTGATTTAAATGTAGTTCCTTCAAATGGAGACCAACCACATTTATAAAGAACGTTGTCTCTACTTACTGTCCAAGGATTATCAAGATCTACAATAACCAAATCACCATAATAGCCTTCTTTGATATACCCTCGTTTTTCGATTTGAAATAAAATCGCTGGATTATGGCACATCTTTTCAATTATTTTTTCTAAGGTTATTTTTCCGCTATGATAGGCTTCAAGCATTGCAACAACTGCATGCTGCACAAGTGGACCTCCAGAGGGTGCTTTAGTATAGATGTTTTGCTTTTCCTCAAGCGTATGTGGTGCGTGGTCTGTAGCAATTACATCAATTCTATCATCCAAAAGTGCTTCCCATAATTGCGCTCTGTCATTAGCAGACTTAACTGCTGGATTCCATTTTATAAAAGTTCCCTTTTCTTCATAATCAGCATCGCTAAACCATAAATGGTGCACACAAACTTCAGCAGTAATTTTTTTATCTTTTAAGGGAATATCATTTGTGAACAAATTGGTTTCTTTCCCAGTAGATAAATGAAAAATATGCAATCTCGCTCCAGTTTTTTTCGCGAGTTCAATTGCTTTTGAAGACGATAAATAACACGCCTCAGCACTTCTAATTACAGGATGATACTGCATTGGAATATCCTCTCCATAGGTTTCTAAATGCGCCTCAAGGTTTGCTTTTATGGTACCTTCATCTTCACAATGTACAGAAATCACCATATCTGTACTTGAAAAAATAGTCTCCAGAACTTCAGGGTCATCGACCAACATATTTCCTGTAGAAGAGCCTAAAAACAATTTTAAACCTGCCACAGTTTTGGGATTTACTTTTAAAATTTCTTCTAAATTATCATTCGTTCCACCAAACATAAACGAATAATTTGCATATGAAGATTGTGCTGCGATACTAAATTTTTCTTCTAATTTTTCTACCGTGGTAGTTTGAGGATTCGTGTTCGGCATCTCTATAAATGATGTAATACCACCCGCAATCGCTGCTCTAGATTCAGTTTCAATATTGGCCTTATGCGTTAAACCTGGCTCTCTAAAATGCACTTGATCATCAATTGCTCCTGGAAAAACATAATTTCCCATAGCATCTATGATGGTTTCTACATTTACGTCATCTATCGATTCCGACACACGTTTTATGTATTCATTTTCTATAAGAATATCACCTTCAATAATTTGGCCTTCATTGACAATTTTAGCATTTTTAATAAGTGTTGTTTTTGCTTCCATATTATGTTCCAAATAGACTTTTAATTTTCATGTTTAATACTCCAAAAATGGCTTCAGAAATTATAGTTCCACTCATTTTTGATTTCCCTCTTATTCTATCGGTAAAAATTACAGGAATTTCAACAATTTTAAACTTGTGCAAATGCGCTTTAAATTTCATTTCAATTTGAAAAGCATACCCTACAAACTTGACATTATCCAAATCGAGGGCTTCTAAAACTTGTCGTTTATAACATACAAATCCTGCAGTAGGATCATGTATTTTCATTCTTGTAATTAACCGTACATACATTGATGCTCCGTAAGACAATAACACTCTCCCCAAAGGCCAATTAACTACATTAACACCATCAATGTAACGCGAACCAATAGCAACATCAGCTTCGTCTTCTTGACAGGTATTATACAGTCTAATCAAATCTTTTGGATTATGTGAAAAATCTGCATCCATTTCAAAAATGTAATTGTAATGCAATTTCAAACACCATTTAAATCCATCGATATATGCAGTACCTAATCCTGTTTTGTTTTTACGATTTAATAAAAACAATTGTTCAGGAAACTCATCTTGAAGTTCTTTTACTTTTAGAGCAGTTAAATCAGGAGAATTATCATCGACAATAAGAATATGAAAACCCTTTTCTTGAAAAAAGACAGCTCTAATAATAGCTTCAATGTTCTCTATTTCATTATAAGTGGGTATAATGACAATCGCGTCGTGCATGTATTCTAATTTTAGCAAAAATAAGTTTTTTAGAAGATAATTCTAATAGAATTACTCATAAACAATGTTAATTAATTAATTGTATTATTCGAATTTAGATTTTTGAATGGTTGATGGCATTAAAGGTAAAATAAAATGATTTAGATAAAATTTCTTTATAATTTAGCAATATGCTAAGAGAACTAATTTCCAACGAATGGTTTACAATTTTCATTGTATTGGGATTGGCATCTATCACCTTATCTAAATATGTATTCCCTTCTCGTTTCAATGATTTTATAACTGTTTTAGGAAATTCTAAATATTTAAAAATATATGCGAGAGATCAAAAATTTATAGATGGTTTTGACTCTCTTCTATTTCTAAATTTAATACTATCAATATCGGTATTTTCATTTTTAGCCTACTCTACTTTAGCTAGCTTAGAAACATTCGATCTTTTTGTCTTTTTTAAAGTCTTATTTGGAATAGGCGCTATTGTACTTATAAAAATACTTATTGAACGTCTTATCGGAAGCTTATTTGAAATAGACACTCTTATAGATTCATACCTATTTCAAAAAACCAGTTATAAAAATTTTAGTGGCTTTGTTTTGTTACCAATTAACATCCTATTAATTTACGCAATAGCCCCTTCAATAGCTATCATTTATATAGTAATAGGCTTAATTACAATCATTAATTTAATTGGTTTTATAACATCTTTTAAAAATCATCAAAAGTTGATTATGAGTAATTTATTCTATTTTATTTTGTATCTTTGCGCACTCGAAATTGGACCATATCTAATTTTATACAAGTTAATTATTGATAACAAAGCTTAATCTATTTTTCAGCCTATGACGAAAGTGAAAACCATTTTAGTGTCTCAACCAGAGCCTAAAATCGAAAATTCTCCTTACTTCGATCTTCAAGAAAAGCAAAAAGTAAAAATTGATTTCAGACCGTTTATTCATGTAGAAGGTGTTGAAGCGAAAGATATCAGACTACAAAAAGTAGACTTAACTCAGTACACGGCTATTATTCTTACGAGTAGAAATTCTGTAGATCATTTTTTTAGAGTTGCTGAAGAAATGCGCTTCAAAGTACCAGATGCAATGAAATATTTTTGCCAATCTGAAGCCGTTGCTTATTACTTACAGAAATATGTAGTATATAGAAAGCGTAAAATTTATGTAGGCAAGCGTACGTTCGAAGATTTGTCTTCATTAATTAAGAAATATAAAGACGAAAGCTTCTTATTACCAACAACAGACAAATTAAAACCAGAGGTTCCAGAAATACTTAATGGTTTAAATGTAAAATGGAAAGAGGCGATATTTTATAAAACTGTAATTAGCGACCTTTCTGATCTAGCAAATGTGTACTATGATATCTTAGTATTTTTTAGCCCTTCAGGAATAGAATCATTATTGCATAATTTCCCGGAGTTCAAGCAAAATGATACGCGTATCGCTGTATTTGGAAATACAACCGTCAAAGCCGTTGAAGCACATGGATTAACAGTAGACATAGCCGCACCAACTCCTGAGACACCTTCAATGACCATGGCATTGGAGAAATATATTAAGGCAGCCAATAAAGGAAAATAATACTCCATATTAAAATTAAAAAAAAGCGTGATAAATTAATTTATCACGCTTTTTTTATGGCTTTGGAATTCGTTTATTTCACATTCGGCGCACCTGCCAATATTTCTTCATTAGCAAACTCTTCAAACTGTTTAAAATTCGCTCTGAATGATTCTGAAAGTTTATATGCTGTCTTATAGTATCCTTCGTCATTGTTCCACGTAGATCTCGGACTTAAAACCTCGTCTGGAACACCTGGACATGTTCTTGGTTGTAATAATCCAAAAACAGAATGTGTACTAAATGTTTCAGGTGTTACATTATCTAAGTGACCATTAAGAGCTGCACTTATCATAGCTCTCGTATATTTCAATTTTATTCTGCTCCCAATGCCATAAGGTCCTCCAGTCCAACCTGTATTTATTAACCAGACATTAACACCAGAAGATTTCATTTTTTCACTGAGCATTTCTGCATATTTTGTTGGATGCAAAGGCATAAATGGTGCTCCAAAACAAGCGGAAAAACTTGGTAGAGGCTCATCAATTCCTGCTTCAGTCCCTGCCACTTTAGCCGTATATCCTGAAATAAAATGATAAGCAGCTTGACCTGGACTCAATTTAGAAATTGGAGGTAATACTCCAAATGCATCCGCAGTTAAAAAGAAAATATTCTTAGGATTTTCACCAATAGAAGGCTCTTTTATATTGTCTATATGATGTATAGGATAACTAACTCGAGTGTTTTGAGTAATTGAAGTATCTTCATAATCTACTTCACCATTAGCATCTATAATAACATTTTCTAAAATGGCTCCTTTTTTAATTGCTTCATAGATTTCAGGCTCCTGTGTTCTAGATAAATTAATAACCTTTGCGTAACAACCGCCTTCAAAATTAAAAACAGTATTTTCATCAGTCCATCCATGTTCATCATCACCAATCAAACTTCGTTCTGGATCTGTAGATAATGTTGTCTTTCCTGTTCCTGATAATCCGAAGAAAATTGCCGTATCTCCATCTTTACCAACATTAGCACTACAGTGCATTGGCAATGTGTTTTTAAACACAGGTAGTATAAAGTTTAATGCAGAAAAAATTCCTTTTTTAATTTCTCCTGTATAACCTGTTCCCCCTATAATTGCAATTTTTCTAGTAAAATCTAAAATCGCAAAATTATGTTGACGTGTTCCATCAATTTCAGGATCTGCCATAAAACCAGGTGCATTAATTACAGTCCATTCTGGAGTAAAATCTTTAAGTTCTTCATTTGTAGGACGTATAAACATATTATCCGCAAACATATTACTCCATGGATATTCATTAATAACACGAATATTCAATTTATAGTTTGGATCAGCACATGCGTAACTATCTCTAACGAATACTTCTTTATCAGATAAATAGCCTGTTATTTTAGTGTATAACTTATTGAATTTTTCTGAGTCAAAAGGAATATTAATATTTCCCCACCAAACACGATCTTTAGTGATATCATCTTTTACAATAAATCGATCTTTTGGAGATCGTCCAGTGAATTCTCCTGTATTTACAGCTAAAACTCCCGAGTTTGTTTCAACCCCTTGGCCTTTTTCTATTGTTAAATCTTGAAGTTGTTCTGAGGATAGTTGATATTGTACTTTAGCATTCTTAATTCCGTATGGTTCTAACGAAATCGATTTCGATGCTTGGGTATGCTCTACCATAATTTAAGTGTGTTGTTTATAGTGCAAAATTAAAACTTTATTTTAAAGTACACACTTAAAATCATCATTTCTCAACTTTGATTTTTAAAAAATTTATCAACAATAAAATCCATGAGAGAATTAAAAGGAACCCTCCAATAGGTGTTATAAACCCAATGCTTTTAAAATTAAAATTAGTCAAAGTATTTGTCGCCAGACCATAAATGGAACCAGAAAATAAGACGAGACCAAATACAACCAAATAAAAGATAGCTTTTTTCGATTTTTGAGAAATAAACGTTGTGTTACCAACCCAAAGTAGCAGTAAGGCATGATACATTTGATAACGCACTCCTGTTTCAAAAGTTTGTTGAGCATCAATAGAAATTAATGCTTTTAAACCATGAGCTCCAAATGCTCCAATTACAACACTTAAGGCTCCCAAAAGTGCGGCTGTAATTAATAGTGCTTTGTTCATATAATTATATAATTTCAGTTTTTTTAACCCTTTGTATTTATTACATTCGTGCTAACTAACGAAACAAAATTACTCAACAAATCTCATTATGCGAAAGATTTTAGTTATAGGTTCTGGGAAATCCACTTCTTACCTCATAAAATATTTATTAGACAAATCAATCGAAGAAGACTTACACGTTATTGTAGGTGATATAAAAATATATAATGCCAAAAAATTAATTGGAGATCATAAGAATGCACAGGCCATAATGCTTGATGTATTTGATAAAACATCTCGTCTCAACGCCATTAAAAACGCAGACATTGTAGTATCTATGTTGCCAGCGCGTTTTCATATTGACGTTGCTAAAGACTGCATAGCTTGCAATAAAAATATGGTGACCGCATCCTATATTAGCGAGGACATGCAAAATCTTGATAAAATAGCTCGTGAAAAGGGTCTTGTTTTTATGAATGAAATAGGTGTTGATCCAGGTATTGATCATATGAGTGCCATGCAGGTAATTGATAGAATTCGAGAAAAAGGAGGAAAAATGATTTTGTTTGAATCATTTACTGGTGGATTGGTAGCTCCTGAAAGCGATAATAATTTATGGAATTATAAATTTACTTGGAACCCAAGAAATGTTGTTCTTGCTGGTCAAGGTGGAGCCGCTAAATTTTTACAAGAAGACACTTATAAATATATTCCTTATAGCCGATTATTTAGACGAACTGAATTCTTAGATATTGAAGGATATGGCCGTTTTGAAGCCTATGCTAATCGCGATTCTTTGAACTACCAAAGTGCCTACGGACTTGATTATGTAAAGACATTATATCGAGGAACTATGCGTCGTGTTGGTTTCGGTCGTGCTTGGAATATTTTTGTACAACTTGGAATGACTGAAGACAGCTATACTATAGATGATAGTGAAAATATGAGCTATCGCGATTTTGTAAATGCATTTTTACCCTACAGTCCAACGGATTCAGTAGAATTAAAACTAAGACATGCTTTGAAAATTGACCAAGATGATATTGTTTGGGACAAACTTTTAGAGTTAAACCTATTTAGTTCTAAAAAGATGGTTGAGCTTAAAAAAGCATCTCCTGCTCAAATTCTTCAAAAAATACTACAAGACAGTTGGACGCTCGAAGAGAATGATAAAGATATGATTGTAATGTATCATAAATTTGGATATGAATTGAATGGTAAAAATCACCAGATTGATTCTACTATGGTGGTAAAAGGTGATGATCAAACGTATACTGCTATGGCAAAAACTGTCGGGTTACCAGTTGCTATAGCCACATTAGCTATTTTGAATAAGAAAATTACAACACCAGGAGTTCAAATTCCAATTACTAAAGAAGTTTATGAACCAATATTAAAAGAACTTGAAGATTACGGTATTGTCTTTACGGAAAAAGAAGTTTCGTATTTAGGTTACAATCCACTAAACCTTTGAAGAGAGGAGAGCTCAGATAAAACCGCTAAATCTGCCTTATTAGAATTACAATTTTAAAACCTTTTAGTACTTTTATCTTTTATTTATAACAGAAAACACTCATGAAGATTGTAAATCAGAACATACAGATTGATGGTATTGATAAAAAGATACTTCGCGCTTTAATGAATGATGCAAGAACTCCAATTCTCGAAATTGCCCGTCAAGTTGGAATTTCTGGAGCCGCCATTCACCAGCGATTAAGAAAGCTTGAAAAGTCTAAATTGATATCAGGTTCTAAGTTTGTGATTGATCCAAAAGTACTAGGTTACACTACAATGGCATTTGTTGGGATTTATTTGGACAAAGCAATTAGCAATCCTGATGCAGTCAAACAACTAAAAAAAATCCCAGAAGTGATCGAATGTCATTATACTACGGGAGATTGGAGTATTTTTATTAAGATTTTAAGTAGAGATAATGAGCACTTAATGCATCTCCTAAATAATGATATTCAATCTATAACAGGTGTTTCTCGAACCGAAACATTCATTTCCTTGGCACAGCAAATTGATAGACAAATTAAGATATAAAAAAAAGCCTCTGAATTATCAGAGGCTTTTTTTTATAAATCTATTTTAGGTATTAGTCTCGTCCTGCAAACACTTGAATTCCCCAATATAATAATGATGCCAAAGCACCAATTGCTGCCACTAAATATGTTCTTGCGGCCCATTTTAGCGCATCTTCTGAACCTTTATACTCTTCTTGTGACACCATGTTTTTATTCTTCAACCAAGCCAAAGCTCTGTTACTTGCATCATATTCAACGGGTAGTGTGATAAAACTAAATACTGTAGCAAATCCCATCATGGCCAATCCTGCAACTGCAACCCATTGTCCAAACCCAACTCCTGCTGCACCTGCTAAAATTAAACCTCCAATTACTACCCATTGTGACATTCCAGATGTTACTGAAACAACTGGTACTAATGAAGAACGCATTTGCAACCAACTATACGCTTGCGCATGCTGAACCGCATGACCGCATTCGTGAGCTGCAACTGCTGCTGATGCCGCATTACGCTGATTATATACAGCCTCACTTAAGTTTACGGTTTTATTTTTTGGATTGTAATGATCCGTTAATTGTCCTGCTACCGAAATCACTTCAACATCACTTATACCGTGATCGGCAAGCATTTTTTCGGCAATTTCTCTACCGCTCATCCCATTACGTAACTGCACTTTTGAATAATGTGCAAACTTCTTTTTTAATTTATTACTCACCATCCAACTCACAAGTGCGATGACTCCAATAAGTATATAATATCCAAACATATGTTTTAATTCTATTTAATAAATATATAACATCAATAGCAAAAAATAAGCCAAATTTGAGTTAAGAAATTTTGTCAGGTCTAACCCACAATATTCACGATTTTCCCCGGAACGACAATCACTTTTTTAGGCTGACGCCCTTGCAATTGTTCTTTGGTTTTGTCATGTGCCATAACAGCTGCTTCAATATCCTCTTTACTCATATCTAATGGCAATTCTAATGTGAAGCGCATTTTTCCATTAAAAGAGATTGGATAATTCTTACTGCTTTCTACCAAATGACTTGCATCAAACTCTGGAAAAGGTGCGGTAGAAATTGATTTGTCATGCCCCAATTGACTATACAGTTCCTCAGCAATATGTGGTGCATAAGGCGATAATAGAATTAGCAATGGTTCAAGTATGTTCTTACTCGTACATTTTTGAGCCGTAAGTTCATTAACTGCAATCATAAAGGTGGATACTGATGTATTGAAAGAAAAATTCTCAATATCTTCTTCTACTTTCTTAATGGTTTTATGAAGTGTCTTTAAATTGTCTTTTGATGGTTCTGCATCTGTTACAGTAAGACCGTTTTCACCAAAATACAATTTCCATAATTTTTTCAGAAAGCCGTGAACACCAGTGATACCAGCTGTATTCCAGGGTTTCGCTTGTTCTAAAGGCCCCAAAAACATTTCATACAATCTTAAACTATCAGCTCCATACTGAGCGCAGATATTATCAGGACTAACTACATTGTACTTAGACTTGGACATTTTTTCAACTTCACGACTTACTTTAAAGCTACCATCTTCTTCAGTAATAAATTCGGCATTCTTGAAATCTGTTCTCCAGTTTTTAAAAGCCTCAATATCTAGCTCATCAGAAGCATTTACAAAAGACACATCTGCATGAATTGGTTGAACATCTTTATTTTTAATTAAACTTTTTGATAAAAAAGTATTCGTTCCTTCCATTCTATAAACAAAGGCACTTGTCCCCAGAATCATCCCTTGATTAATCAGTTTCTTAGCAAATTCGTCCACAGGCACTAAGCCCATATCAAACATAAACTTTTGCCAAAATCGGGCGTATAATAAATGTCCTGTTGCATGCTCGCTTCCGCCAATATATAAATCGACCTGCTTCCAATAATCAATGGCTTCTTTTGAGAAGATTTCATTCTCATTATGCGGATCCATATATCGATTGAAATATTGTGAACTTCCAGCCCAACCTGGCATGGTATTCAATTCTAAAGGATGGATATTAACATTATCAATGTCCTTGTTTTTTGCCAACTCGCCCTTGAGGGCGTCCCATGCCCAAACTGTTGCGTTTCCTAAAGGTGGCTCACCAGTTTCAGTTGGCAAATATTTTTCAACTTCTGGTAAGGTAATCGGTAAATGTTTCGCGTCAATCATCTGAGGCAATCCATTCACATAATATACTGGAAAGGGTTCGCCCCAATAGCGTTGTCTAGAAAATACAGCATCACGCAATCTGTAATTTGTTTTCCCTTCGCCTTGTCCTAATTTTTCTAATTCGTAAATCGCAGTTTTAACCGCTTTTTTATACTTAAGACCATTTAGGAAATCACTATTTACAATAACCGTCTTGTCTTTATCAGCAAAGGCTTCTTCAGAAATATCAACGCCATCAAAAATATTAGGAATGGCAATGTTGAAATGTTTTGCAAAATCATAATCACGTTGATCACCACAAGGTACAGACATTACTGCCCCTGTTCCGTAGCCAGCTAGTACGTAGTCTCCAATCCAAATAGGAATTGGTTCCTTTGAAAATGGATGCTCCGCATAAGCACCTGTAAATACTCCAGATATCGTTTTCACATCAGCCATTCTATCTCGCTCACTACGCTTTGCAGTCGCTTTAATATAGGCTTCAACCTCAACTTTTTGAGTTTCTGTTGTGAGTTTAGTAACCAATTCATGTTCTGGTGCCAAAGTCATAAAACTCACACCAAAAATAGTGTCTGGTCGTGTCGTAAACACATCAATCTTATAAGGATTGGATTCCGAATTAAGTTCGGAATGACGTTCGGTTTCGTCATGCTGAACTAGTTTCAGCATCTCACTTGTCATTTTCACATTAAAAGTCACTGAAGCACCAACCGATTTTCCAATCCAATTGCGTTGTATATCTTTAAGAGATTCTGTCCATTCTAAGTTATCTGTATTATAATCGATCCCATTTAATAAACGTTCAGCGTAAGCAGAAATACGCATCGACCATTGGGTCATTTTTTTACGAACTACAGGATGTCCACCACGTTCAGAAACGCCGTTAACAATTTCGTCGTTAGCCAAAACGGTTCCTAAGGCAGGACACCAATTGACTTCAGTCTCTGCTAAATAGGTTAATCTATATTTTAATAATATCGCTTCTTGTTGCTCTGTTAAATAACTGTTCCAATCTTCAGCTGAGAACGTTTCAATTGCATCATCACAAGCCGCATTAACATTTGTATTACCTTCAGAAGCAAATACGCTAATCAGTTTAGTAATCGCTTCCGCTTTATTTGTATCCTTATTATACCAGGATTCAAACAATTGAATAAACACCCATTGGGTCCATTTGTAATAGTTAGGATCACTGGTTCGCACTTCTCTACTCCAATCAAACGAAAACCCAATTTGATCTAATTGACGTCTATAGGTTTTAATATTCGTTTCTGTAGTCAATGCTGGATGCTGTCCTGTTTGAATCGCATACTGTTCGGCTGGCAAACCAAAACTATCATAACCTTGTGGATGTAGCACATTAAATCCTTTATGACGTTTATATCGTGCATAAATATCAGATGCAATATAACCTAATGGATGTCCAACATGTAAACCTGCTCCGCTTGGATAAGGGAACATATCAAGTACATAGTACTTGGGTTTATCACTTTGGTTTTGAGCTTGAAAGGTTTTGTTTTCTGCCCAATATTTTTGCCATTTGGCTTCTATGTCGTTGAAATGGTAATTCATTGTAATATTTTCCGCTTGTAAAAGCGCAAATTTACGGTTTCTGCATAAAACAGTAAAACGAATCCTCCTAATTAATTAAGAGCATGCAACAATTGATTTTAAATATTGTTGAATTAAATTCTCTTTCAATTTCAATTTGTAATTTCGCCTCGGTTTTTAGACGAACAACTTCATGAAAAATACAACAAAAGCACACCTTGCTTTACTTGGAGCTAACATCATTTATGGCGCCAATTATTTAATTGCTAAAGGTGTCATGCCAGAAAAAATTGGTCCTTCAGCATTTGTGTTTTTAAGAATTTTAGGTGCTGGTTTATTATTTTGGATTATTAAGTCTTTTGTAAAAGAAAAGGTATCAAAAAGAGACCTTGGTATTCTAGCATTATGTGGTTTACTAGGTGTGGCAACCAATCAATTGTTATTTTTTCATGGCTTAAATTTAACCTCTCCTATAGACGCTTCCATTATTATAACATCAATACCTGTTATGGTATTAATTTTTAGTGCCTTTTTATTAAATGAAAAGATTACAAAAAATAAATTATTAGGCATCACCATTGGAGGCATCGGAGCTGTGTTTTTAGTATGGTATGGCAAATCTTCTGGAGGGACAAGTTCGGCTTTAGGTAATTTATTCATTTTTATAAATGCGTGTTCTTACGCCCTGTATTTAGTAATTGTAAAACCACTAATGAAACGATATAATTCTATAACTGTTATCAGTTGGGTTTTCCTATTCGGATTTGTTTGGATGTTCCCCTTTGGAATTAAAGATGTACTAACTACAAATTATGAGGCCTTTTCATTGAATACTTATCTGGTTATTGCGTTTGTAATTTTTGGCACTACATTTCTTGCGTATTTATTTAATATTTATGCGCTTAACCATGTGTCTCCATCAGTAACTGGAAGTTATGTTTATGTTCAGCCTGCGGTAAGCTTTATTATGGTGAGTATTTATGCCTTTTTATTAGGACATGATGAGTACGCTCAAGACATCAATCTCGTAAAAGTATTAAGTTGTATGCTAGTGGTTTCTGGTGTGTATTTAATTAGTAAAAAGCCAAAAGAAAAATTATTACAACAGGATTAAAATTTAAACGTTGTAAACCGTAGAGAACTCGTTTTCTTTTTTATTTTTACATTATCAATCCATAATTTATGAGTGCATCTTTTGATAGATACCAAAAACGCAAGTTAATTTCCTCTTACTTCTCCGTTGTAATTAGTATTGCTCTGGTGCTTTTTTTATTAGGCTGTCTAGGTCTGTTAGTCTTGAATGCTAAAAAGGTTGCTGATCATTTTAGAGAACAGGTGGTAGTAAGTATTTATTTCAGTGATTCTGCAAAAGATGTAGAAATAAAACAGCTCGAAAAAAGTCTTGTTATGGCTGATTATACAAAGTCTACAGAATATGTTTCAAAAGAGACTGCGGCCGAATTAATGAAGGAAGAAATTGGCGAAGATTTCATGGAATTTTTAGGTAATAATCCGTTTCAGAATTCGATTGATATTATTCTAAAAGCCGATTATGTAACGAATGAAACATTAGATGGCATCACTGAAGAATTATCAAATAAGAAGTTTATTGATGACATCCGTTATGATAACGACTTAGTTGAACTCATGAATAACAACGTTAAAAAAATTACGTTTTGGGTCTTGATACTTAGTGCTTTGTTTACTTTAATTGCAGTTTTACTTATTAATAGCTCCATTAGATTAGCCGTTTACTCTAAGCGATTCATTATAAAAACAATGCAAATGGTTGGTGCAACTAAGACGTTCATAAGAAGACCATTTGTCTTTAAAAGTGTTCAATTAGGTGTCGTAGGTGCTATTGTTGCGCTTATAGGAATGGCAATTGCTTTGTACTATCTCAATCGTACCTTCCCTGAATTAGAGCTTATGCAAAACCCGATTTTAGTCGCTTCCCTTTTTGTTGGAATCTTTTTGCTTGGAATCCTAATTACTTGGATTAGCACCTTTATTGCAACGCAGCGATTCCTAAATCTGAAAACCGATCAATTATATTATTAAAAGTTAGCCAAATCAAAGAAGGACATTTGATTGATATTGTGTTTCATGATGATGGGACATACTTTTATTATTTTAAGAAAGGAATAAAACACGGATTAAATTTAGAGAGTCTTAACGCTAAAGTTTTAAATAAAACTGTTACTTTGCATTTGCCAAAATTAATTTTTGACAGATCAAAATCTATTGCGCGTCTTGCAGTTGAGGATGAGATTATATTTACCGAATTCGATTAAAAATGGGAGAACAAAAACGTAAAGAAACAAATAATAACAACTTTGTTTTTGGAAAAAAGAATTACAAATTCATGCTAATTGGATTGGGGTGTATAGCTTTGGGATTCATTTTAATGTCTGGTGGCGGTAGTGACGACCCAAATGTATTTGATGAATCAATTTTTAATTGGAGACGTATTCGATTAGCACCTACTTTAGTACTTATCGGTTTTGCTATTGAAGTTTATGCTATTCTTTTAAATCCTACTAAAAAATAATCTCAAATTACGGTCCCCTTTTATTCTTTGGAATGACTATTTTAATATTTTTGCCTCATGGAAATCATTGATTCAATTATTTTAGGGATTATTCAGGGACTAACAGAATTCCTTCCTGTATCGTCTAGTGGTCACTTAGAATTGGGTAAGGCAATCCTTGGTGATGATTCTATTCCAAAAGAAAGTTTAATGTTTACCGTAGTACTTCATTTCGCGACGGCTTTAAGTACAATTGTTGTCTTTAGAAAAGACATTTGGGATATTGTTAAAGGGATTTTAAAATTTGAATGGAATGAAGACCTTCAATTTGCTTCTAAAATTGCCTTATCAATGCTACCCGCGGCTGTTATAGGTTTTACTTACGAACATGAGCTTGCCGAATTATTCGGAGGCAATATTAAGCTCGTAGGCTTTATGCTTATTCTAACAGCATTATTATTATACCTCGCTGATAAAGCGAAAGATACTTCCAAAAAAATATCTTTTAAAAATGCATTAGTAATTGGTTTTGCACAGACAATTGCGATGCTCCCAGGAATCTCACGTTCTGGAGCTACAATCTCTACTTCAGTATTATTGGGAAATGATAAAACCAAAGCTGCCCGATTTTCGTTTTTAATGGTTGTCCCTTTAATACTTGGGAAAATCTCTAAAGACATATTTAGTGGTGATTTAACCTATGACAGTGCTAATTTCACTTCCTTAAGTGCTGGTTTTGTCGCAGCATTTATTGCGGGATTATTTGCTTGTACTTGGATGATTAGTTTAGTAAAGAAAAGCAAGTTGAGTTATTTTTCAATATACTGTTTAATAGTTGGTTTAATCGCGATTGCAATCGCATCAAAATAAGAATATGCCTACTGTAGAAGATTTTCTTTCCGGACAAACACTACTTATAGACAAGCCATTACATTGGACGTCATTTCAAGTTGTCAATAAATTACGATGGGAAATTCGTCAAGCCTTCAATATTAAAAAAATAAAAGTTGGCCATGCAGGTACATTAGATCCTTTAGCTTCAGGCTTACTTGTGATTTGTACTGGGAAAATGACAAAGCAAATTGATACGTTTCAAGGACAGATAAAAGAGTATACAGGAACCTTTGTTTTAGGAAGTACAACACCTTCATATGATTTAGAAACTGAAATTGAACGCACTTATTCCACTGAACATATTACTGAAGTTTTGATTAAAGAAACTACCAAACAATTTATAGGAGAAATTCAACAATTTCCTCCAGTGTTTTCAGCTTTAAAAAAAGATGGAAAGCGGTTGTATGAATATGCCAGAGCAGGTGAAGCCGTTGAAATCCCATCAAGAACTGTACATATATCAGAATTTAAAATTACAAATATTGCTGACAATACTATTTCATTTAGAGTCGTTTGCAGTAAAGGCACTTATATTCGCTCATTAGCTCACGATTTTGGAAAAGCATTAAAGTCGGGAGCACACTTATCGGCATTGCGTCGTACAAAAATTGGTGAATTTGACGTTTCAAATGCCATAACACCAGAACAATTTATTACACAACTCGCTTCGGAATAATTATTGATAAACATATTGCTTCAAACTTTTCAATTTATGAAGCAAGCTATTGTTATTTTCATATTATTAATAAATCTTCCATCTTTTTCCCAAGATAATACAAAAACAAAAGGTCTTTTTTATAAAATTTCTTTAGCGACAACATTAGGTATTAATGAAGATTTCAGTTTATCCGAAGAGGATAATAAAAATCTAATTAGGCCTAGCGCTATTTTTTTAAATAATACTATTGGCTATCAATTTGATGAGCGTTCATCTTTAGGACTAAACACCGAATATAATTGGCATTCTGAAAGCGGCTTACAATTTTTTCCTGTGCATTTAAGTTTTACTTATAATATTTTTGATTTTGATGATGTCGTTTTTGTAAGAGGTGGCTATGGAAAACTCTTAAACCTTGGAACGCGTTTTGAAAAAGGAACACTTTATAAAGTCGGAATAGGCTATCGTGCTTATGATGACAACTTCAAAAACGCAGTGCTATTTGGACTTGATTTTAGTCGAAAACGATTTGGCTTTAGGCAAACAGAAAAGCTTTCTAGTGTATCTATTTTCTTAGAATTTATGGTGTTTTAATCTTTTTCGCTTATTTTGACGTATATATGTTTAGATAAACACATCAAATTTGGAGTTGATTGAGAAACATAAAGCACTAATAATTACATTCTTGCTTACAGGAATTATGCTTTTCGCTATGTTTAGTTTTCATATTACAAAACAAAGTGAATTCATTGCTGAAAGCTATTATGAAATGGAACCTCAAACCATCGAAGAACTTAAAAAACTCGAGGCGTTAGAAGCTCTAGAAAAATCATTAACAAAAACAAATCAAGCGTTTAATGAGGATAAGGCATTCAAAGAAATGATGAAAAATTTCAAATCGATGTCTTCCAACGACTTTGATAAGACAACAAAAAAACTTAAAGAAGAAGCCTCACAAACTCCAGATGAAGTTGTTTCCTCATCTTCATCCTATACTAGTTCTAATGGGTATTCAGTAGATAAAGAAGCCTTAAATAAATTTAAAAAAGCCAATGCTGTATTAGCAAAGCGTTCAGAAGAAAAAAGAGCAAAAAACACCAACAACAATGCGAATAGCACACTTACATATTCGTTAAAAGATAGAGACATTTTAGATTATGATACGCCTAGATATTTATGTGAAAACAGCGGAATAATTGTTGTTAATATAACTGTAAACGGAAATGGAAACGTCACAGAATCCTATATCAACACATCGTCAACATCAGAAAATGAATGTTTGATTGAACACGCAATTGAATATGCCAAATCTGTCCAGTTTAGCGCTTCAAGTAATGATTCGCAACTAGGTTCAATTAGCTTTTATTTTAAAGGAAAGAACTAAGATTCAATTAATTTTATTAAATCGTCAATTATATTTTGTCCTTTATTCTTATTATACCAATGTTGTAGGTCTTCTTTGAATTCAGGTGAAAGACTACCATGTAAATCTTTATAATCAGCAACCAATTTAGTTGCCTCACTCGGACGTGGTCCATAAGTATTCAAAACCTCATTAGTAGAATTATCAATCATAATTAATTTCGGAATGGCGCGTCCACCATTTGTTAAAAATTGATTCATTAAAGCATCATTTTCATCCCGAAGAACCAGTTTTAAATCAATACCTGGATTTAGTTCAGCAACTTTATTCATGACTGGAGTAACGTGGGCAGCATCACCACACCAACTTTCAGTAATAACCAACCAAGTGACATCACCTCTAAAATCTAAAATCTTTTCTCTAGATTCATGCGATATTTTGATGGTTTTATCCCATCGCTTCATACGTCTATTATTTAGCATCGTATAATTCACCATTGCCTCAGACTTATCATTACCTGTTGTTGATTGTTCATCAACCATTTGAGTTACTATATCTCTATATGCTTTATAGGATACGCTCTTTTGCTTATTATATTCAATTTTATCTTTTATCATGCCCAAATGTAGTTTCTTAATTCGTTAAAAAAGATGACTTTTATCATAACTATGTCTATCTTTAATATATAAACTAACAATTCAAATTAGGCGTTGATATACAAAGCCTTTTAAAGCATAATTCTTGAAATAAATAAAACTAATATGACAAAGCATAGATGCGGATGGTGTGTTGGAGACACCTTATATGAAGCTTATCATGATAAAGAATGGGGCGTTCCAGTGTTTGACGATGAAACCATATTCGAATTTTTAATTTTAGAAACGTTTCAGGCTGGTCTAAGCTGGATTACTATACTTCGGAAAAGAGAGAATTTTAGAAAAGCATTCGATAATTTCGACTACAAAACTATTGCTAATTATGATCAAAGTAAAATAGATAGTTTGCTTCTTGATGCTGGTATTATTAGAAATAAACTTAAAATAAATGCCACTGTATCAAATGCATTAGCATTTATAGCCATTCAAAATGAATTTGGCTCATTTTCAAAATACATCTGGGGATTTGTAAATGAAAAACCTATTAAAAACAGCTTAAAAAGCGCAAATAATGCACCTGCAAATACACCCTTAAGCGATGCGCTAAGTAAAGATTTGAAAAAACGAGGGTTTAAATTTGTTGGCTCAACAGTTGTATATGCTCATATGCAGGCCACCGGAATGGTTAACGATCATGAAATGAATTGTTTTAGATATAACGAAGTTTAATATAAATATTTTAAAAATTCGTTTCGAGACAATTCTTCAGCACCTAGACTTTCCAAATGATTGGTATAAACTTGACAATCGATAAGCTTATAATTTGTGTTTTGAATGAACGATATAAATCCAACTTTGCTGGCATTATTAACTTTGCTAAACATACTTTCCCCACAAAACACGCCATTGTTTAAATCTATTCCATAAAGCCCTCCTACAAGTTTATGATCTCGCCAAACTTCTATCGATTTGGCATAACCTAATTTATGTAATTTAATATAGGCCTTTTTCATTTCCTCTGTAATCCATGTACCAGTTTGTCCGTCTCTTTTTAAGTTACGGCATTGTTCAATAACATCAATAAAAGCTTTGTTTATAGTAACTTCAAAATCTGAATTACGTAAAATCTGCTTCATGCTTTTTGAAACTTTTAAATTAGAAGGAAACAACACAAAACGTGGATTTGGCGACCACCATAAAATAGGTTCATCACTATCAAACCATGGAAATATTCCATTTTGATATGCAAGAATCAAACGTTCTGAAGACAAATCACCTCCAATGGCAAGTAATCCATCATTAGAAGCCGTTATTGGATTTGGAAATTCAATTTTATCTGTTAAAATATGCATTCAAAAATATATCCTTTCTGTAAAATTAACCTTTTGTTTCAATAGAACTAACACATTTTCTATGGATTAACTCTTAGCTATTATTAAAAACAAACAGCCTCAATGTAAATGTGTACATTGAGGCTGTTTAAAATTATATTTAAACTATTATCCCTTAAAAAGGAAGATCATCATGATCTTCTTCTTTTAAGTTTGTTGCAGGTTCAAAGGCTTCTGCTGGTGCAACCGGAGGCATATTATCTGCAGCTGTTTGAGCATTCTCTAGTCTCCAACCTTGAATAGAATTAAAATATTTAGTTTCTCCTTGTGGATTAACCCATTCTCTACCTCTTAAATTGATATTTACTTTTACAGACTGACCAACTTGATAGTCATTTAATAAATCTGTTTTATCCTGAACAAATTCTATCATAATATGTTGTGGATATTGTTCCTCTGTTGTTACAACTAACTCTCTTTTTCTAAACCCATTGCTTCCAAAAGTTTGAGTCTCTCCTATCATTTTAATTTTTCCTTGTACTTCCATTGCTTCTTATTTATTTCTATTCAAAATTTAACTTAATAATAATTTCCAGGCACTGTCTATATCTCCATAACTGAGATAATTTCGTGCGATTTTATGTTTTTCTCTATGAGACATTTTTGTAATATTTGGATAGCGCTCACTTACGTTATCAACAAATTGTGTGATCTCTTGTTTAGATGGCAAGGCTTCAATATTTCCTAACATCCCTAAATCATTTCCTGTTAAAATCATACTGTTTTTAACCTCATTTGGCATAGCATCTACACCAACACCTATTGTTCGAAGTGGTTTTGGGATTTCAAAAAATCCTTTTTTAGCTCTGTTATAATAACTTCCTCCAGCACGTGCTACCAGATCCAATTTCTCTTGAATAATAGTTCCATCACTATCCAACACATCTTCAGAAATATGAAACTTTACAACTTCACATATCACTAAATTTCCAGCTCCACCTTCGTTACCAAGCTTAATAATCTCATTCACTTTGCATTCAAATTGAACTGGAGATTCCGCAACTCGAAATGGTTTAACACTATCAGACTCGAGCATTGTTAGTCCAGTTTTGTCAAACTCATTCACCGACTTAGCATATTCTGTACTACTTAATGATGCTTGATGAACGAGGTCATAGTTCACTACATTTATGACAACTTCCTTTACCGTTTCTACATTTTCTAAGGTATGTTTCGTTGTATTATCTCGTACTCTTCGAGCTGGAGAAAAAATAAGAATTGGTGGATTAGCACTAAATACATTAAAAAAACTAAAAGGAGATAAGTTTGGATTGCCTTCGGCATCAATCGTACTTGCAAATGCAATAGGTCTTGGAGCTACTGCACTTAATAAATAACCATGAAGTTTTCCTGTTGAAAGGTCTTTTGGATTAAAAGATATCATTTTTATAATGTGTTAAGATGCAAATGTAACCATATTACTAAAGTTATAAAAACAATTTGCTCAGCTTGATATACAATATTATTAACATAATTCCATTATATTTAAAATTAAAAAAACAAATCTATGGCAGTACCCATAAATCAAAATATTCTACGTTGGATTATCACCTTGGCATCCTTTGTAATAATTTCGTTAATTCTGTGGAATACTTATATATTCTTTCAAAACTTTAAGGCCGAAGAGCGTTCTAAAATGCAGAATTGGTCATTTGCGCAAACCGAATTCATCAAATCTGACACAGACACAAATTTAGATTTGACATTACAGGTTTTAAATAGTAATACCACAACTCCAATGTTAGTAATAAGTAAAGATGGAAGTCTAGGGAGTTCTAATAACATTGATGAAACCAAAATTGATGATTCATTATATGTTCAAAGCCTAATTTCCAAATTTAAAAATGAGAACACACCAATTGAAGTTCGGTACAAAGACAGTGTTTATTCTACAATTTATTACGGAAATTCTCCTTTACTCAATAAGTTAAAGTATTATCCATTGGCCTTATTACTTATCATTTTCTTGTTCGCAGCTGTCGCTTACTTTTTTTATAGGAGCTCTAAAAATGCTGCACAGAATAAATTGTGGACAGGAATGGCAAAAGAAACTGCACATCAAATTGGAACACCATTATCATCTTTAGTTGGTTGGACAGAAATATTAAGGTCAGAACATGTAAATCCCGACTATCTCATAGAAATTGAAAAAGATGTTAATCGCTTGCAAACAATAACGGATCGATTTAGTAAAATTGGATCCGTTCCAACGCTTAAAAAAGAGGATATTGTTACTGAAACCATAGAATCTTATGAATATTTAAAAGCGCGTTCGTCAAAATTAATAGATTTTGAAATTAGTGCTCCAAGCGATATTCTTTATGTAAATCTAAATTCCCAATTATTTAGTTGGACCATCGAAAATCTTGTGAAGAATGCTATAGATGCCATGAAGGGAAAAGGTCAATTAAAAATTAAAATTTTAAAAGATGATAAATTCGTTAAAATTAACATTATTGATTCTGGAAAAGGGATTACCAAACAAAAGTTTAGCAAAATATTTGAGCCTGGGTATACGAGCAAAAGACGTGGTTGGGGTTTAGGATTATCATTAGCGAAACGTATTATTGAAGACTACCACAATGGTCGAATAAGAGTATTAAATTCGGAAATTGATAAAGGAACAACCATGCAAATTTCATTAAAGTTAATACAATAAAATTGGATTATGGACGCGAAGTTTTTCACTTTAAAAGAGGTAAATCTCAATAATAATTGTCCAGAATGTTATTCACGCGAAGGGTTGCAATTGACTTTTTTTCAAAAATTTATAGAAAATCAGTTCTTCAAAGCAATTACTACTCAAACAATTGAAAAACTGTATTGCTACACTTGTAAAACTGAGATCTTTTCAATACGATGGACAAATGACATTGATCAAGTAGTGGCGTATCAAAAAAGAGCCGCAACTCCAAAGACGAACTCTATTAAATTAAAAAAGCTGAGCTGGATACTTATTACAAGTATTGCAGTTGTTTTAGCAGGCATAATACTCTATACGGCCGGATTATTTGATACTTGAATCTAACCCAAATTTGAATTTATACGTTTCGCAAGCGCCTTAAACGTTTCATCATCTAGTTTTACTTTTTGAATAAATCGCACATCTTCCATAGTATTTAAAGGAATTAAATGTACATGTGTATGCGGCACTTCTAATCCAATTACCGAAACACCAATGCGTTTACAAGGCACTGTTTTTTCAAGAGCAATTGCCACTTGCCTCGAGAACTCCATTAATCCAGTATACAGGTCTTTATCAAGATCGAAAAGTTTATCAATTTCAGTTTTAGGAATGCATAGTGTATGACCAATTGCATTAGGATTTACATCTAAAAATGCTAAAAAGTCATCCGTCTCAGCAACCTTATAACAAGGAATTTCACCATTAACTATTTTTGTAAATATAGAAGCCATTATAATTTTAGTATCTCTGTAAATATAAAAAGATTCCACATGGTAGTGGAATCTTTTCTAGATTTTTATTGATTCACTGACTATCTACTAATTTCTAGTACATCAAATTTCATAACACCATTAGGAACTTGAACTTCGGCGACTTCACCAACAGACTTACCTAAAAGCCCTTTACCTATTGGAGAGTTTACCGATATTTTTCCAGAAGACAAATCAGCTTCTCCATCAGCAACTAAAGTATAGGTCATTTCCATACCATTAGTTTGATTTTTTATTTTGACCGTTGAAAGCACCAATGCTTTAGAACTGTCTAATTGCGACTCATCAATTAAACGAGCCCCAGCCAAAGTTTCTTCAAGTTTAGATATTTTCATTTCCAGCATTCCTTGGGCTTCCTTGGCAGCATCATACTCTGCATTCTCACTTAAATCGCCTTTATCTCTCGCCTCAGCGATAGCTCTAGATGCGTTTGGGCGTTCAATATCTTTTAATTGTTTTAACTCGTCGCGCAACTTCTTTAATCCTTCTTCCGTATAATAAGATATATTACTCATAACTTTATCATTTATATTCTACTTACTTTGTGTTATAAATGAATCAATTAAACAACTGATCTCAGAATAAAACACAAAAAATCCCGCTCACACGAGATTCTAATACAAATATACAAAATATTTAATGCAACGCTTATTTTGTTGTAAATTGCATCACAATTTTATGCGCATGAAATACCTTTTTTTGTCAATTATTTTAATCATTTTATCCTCTTGTAGTAAAAGTGATTCTTCAAATAATTGTAATTTTTTAGTCAACGCTGGTGTAAATGCGAGTGTAAATTTAAATCTTCCTGAATTCAGCCAATTGCAGTTTACTAGTAGCTCAGTTTATATCCCGAATCAGGGGAATGGTGGTATTATTGTAATTAATACAGGTGGCGGAAATTTTAGAGCTTGGGATGCGACTGACCCTAACCATATGGTTTCAAATTGTTCGATTTTAGAAATCGTTGGAGCAGAAGGAATTTGTGGTTGTGAAGACGCCAATACATACAGCCTTTTTTCTGGCCAATCTCTTAACAACCCTCAACCCTGTGGTTTAAAGGAATATCGCGTCAGTTCAATTGGGAATAACACCTATTCTATTACAAATTAATCTATACTGTTTTAGACAGCTCCTTTTTAATGGCATCCATGAAATTTGGATTAACAGTAATATCTGCAATATTGATATGCGTATAAATTTCAGGCACACAATCAAATGTATAGGCAATCGGCATAATATGAAGCAATTTTTCAACTGAGCGCTTATATGCCAAATCCATCTCATTTTTACAATGGTTTTTTCCATAATACTCTTCAGACATTACTGGCACAAATAATTTCGAATCTACAATTCCCCACATATATTTAGAGGTAAAGGCCTCTCCAATTCCAATACTTTTTACATCAAAAAAGATACTTAGTTTATCTCCATTTGGTTTTCTAAAAGCATCTAAGGGTTCAAATACATTTTTCTTAACCCAAGCACTATTCCCATGAGAATAACTAATAAACACATCATATTTTTGTGCGCCTTCCGCAATTCCTGTAACCAAAAATTTATAAGCAAAACGCCAAGCTAAGATTACTGCGATTCCAATTGACACAACAGTTAAACCTACTGGAAGAATGTTTCCAGTCGATAAAATAGCTAGACCGAGTAAGATAAGAAGTCCACAACTTATTATAAAAGCCAATATTGCAATAATTAGAGGTTTCGTTTGAATGGACGTTACATATTTAAATAACAAAGCGAAAATCAAAGTGGTAAATATTCCGAAAAACAAAATTAATCCAATAATTACTGCAGTACTTTCAAGAGGTTGCTTTGCAAGTTGATTATGATTCAATTGATCTAATAGAGCCCATGCCACTAAATGTGTCCCAGTTTTATTTATTCCAACGAGTTGATCCTCTTTTAAACTTCCTATAATTAGTATACGATCAGCCATATTAATTGGCTCTGAAAACTCTCCGCCTCCTGTTTGATTTACTTTATGATTGAAAGTAATAGTTTGCGAATTAATATTGGACTCCGTTCCAATTGGTAAAATATAATCGCGTAGTTCGGTTGGAGGAGAGTCCTCATCAAGAATATCCCGAGCGACTCTCAGTGGTAGCGCTTCAATATATTGAAAACCTCCATTTTCATTTGGAAACTTTAATTCCGAAGTATAGCTAAGCACTCCCATTTTTTCTATAAACTCCGTATGAATTCTGAATCCTTCAAAATAGTTTTCATAAAATTCCTGTGCTTGTTTTGCATCGTGTTTCTCGAAATATTTTTTGTCATAATCACGCATGTCATAAACAGCGTAAACCTTGACCCCAGAATCTTTCAAGCGCTTTAACGCCTGTTTAACTGTCTCTAACTCTTCTTTATCATTTCTGAAAAAACAATCAAGAACAACAGCTTTTGGACGATTATTGGATGCATATTGAACGCCTATGGAATCTAGTAAATTACTTAGACGTTTTCTATAATTACCCTTATCAAATACATTAGATCCTTCCGCATAATAAGGTAAATCTATTAGATTCATTTTCTTCTTTAATACAACACTTTCAGGACTATCTAAATAAAACGTTTTATAAACATAATAGTCAATAGACTTCCAGAAACTGGTTAATGATCCTATCAGAATTAAAGATATTAGAAAGAGAAATAGATAATGGCCTAGGCGACTGAGAGTCGCCATATTTTTAGGTTTATTTAATTTAGTCATAGAAAATTAGAATTGTGCCAATATTGAACTTAAATGATCAGCTTGCCCATACCAATAATTAGGATTTTGATACTCATACTCTATTTCACCTCCTAGATTCCGTCTTAACTCATAAGCATATCCTAATCCTTCATACATAGAAACTAAATCAATTCCAAAACCCCAAGCCGTATCATAATCTCTCAAATCGTAAAAATAATTGTACTCATCGAGATTAAACTTATAAGCTTCATCAATAATACGAACCGCATAATCCCAATATTGAACACCTGAATCATAATTCTCTGATAAATAATGTGCTTCAGCCAAATCCAAATAATTTTCAGCAATTAAGGGATCCGACGGATCTATCTCTAACCATAAATTAAGTGCTTTATTTAAAGGCTCAATCGCGCCTGATGGGTCACCACCATCCAAATACAATCCTCCTAAAAGAGAATATTCATCTGCTAAAAAATAGGGATCCTCACCATTATAATACCCTTGATCCAACTGATTTTTATATTCACTGATTGCCTCTTCGTATGAGTCATAGCTTGCTGGTTCTTCATAAGCATTATAATCGTAGAAAGCTTCAGGGTCTCCGGCATTCACATAAGACTTTTTTATAGTATAGAGCTCACGCTCTTTCGTTCTGTTTACAGCAGACGCTTGATTCACTTTTACTGGCACTCTTCGTTGAATCTCAACACTCCCTTCAGTTGTGTAAAATTTCACATCCTTACCAACAGCTTCTATCGTAAACTCAGTTCCTTCAACTGCCCCTTGATACTTATTGCTAGGACCACTGGTTTTATAAAAACTCAGTTTATTAGACACAAAATGTTTAACCTTACCAAAAAATGTTTTATGCTTTTCACCCTTTGGACCAGCCTGAGCCAAATGTTTAGAACCAGGCCCCAAACGTTGAGTATTGCCATTACTCGTTAAATACAAAGTGGTATATGCTGGAACTTGAAACATAGTTCCCGATTCGAATCGTTGACCAACGTTAACTGATGCGTTTACTGGTTTACCTTTTGGTATTGTTACCACTATATTAACAGGTACATCACTCTGACCATTATACTCGGTCTTGGAAACAACTGATTGTGCCTGTATTACTGTCGAAGAAAACACGAATAAAAAACTAAATAATAGACAGTAAAGAGGTTGGTTTGAGGGCTTGTTCATTCTTTTTGATTTCATGATTTATGAATTTAAAATTAAACAAGGGAGATTATAAATATAGTAATAATTTTCCCACTATCTATAATTCAAAAGATTGAACCAATCTTATTATGGCATATAATAAGGTGTTAAGCTCCTAATATTCTTATATAAAAAATAGGCTCACAGTATTTGGTAATCAAATATATAATCGTAAATTTGCAAACTCTTTTTTGAGAGAGGAATGTTTAATAAAGAAAATTAATAAGTGTGGACACATTAAGCTACAAAACGATTTCAGCCAACAAAGCTACTGTAAATAAAGAGTGGGTTTTAGTTGATGCTGAAGGTCAAACCTTGGGTCGTTTAGCTTCTAAAGTTGCAAAACTTTTAAGAGGCAAACATAAGCCTAACTTCACACCACATGTTGATTGCGGAGATAACGTAATAGTTATTAATGCTGAAAAAATCAACTTAACAGGTAACAAATGGACGGAGAAATCATACATCCGTCACACAGGTTACCCAGGTGGTCAAAGAAGTTTAACTGCGACAGAATTGTTCGGAAAAGATCCTGCAAGAATCGTAGAAAAATCAGTAAAAGGAATGCTCCCTAAAAACAAATTAGGTGCTGAGTTATTCCGTAATCTAAATGTTGTTGTTGGTGCAGCCCATTCGCATGAGGCTCAAAAACCAAAAACAATTAACTTAAACGAATTTATTTAATGGAAGTAATTCACAAAATTGGCCGTAGAAAGACGGCTGTTGCTCGTGTATATGTTGCCAAAGGAAAAGGTAACATAACAGTGAATAAAAAAGACATGGCGGTTTATTTTCCTACTGCAACATTGCAGTATAAGGTAAACCAACCTTTAGCTATGACTAACAATGATGGCAACTTTGATATTACAGTTAATGTATTTGGAGGTGGTATTACAGGTCAAGCTGAAGCAATCCGTTTAGCAATTTCTCGTGCAATGTGCGAATTAGATGCAGAAAATAGATTGATACTAAAACCAGAAGGATTATTAACAAGAGACCCAAGAATGGTTGAGCGTAAAAAATTCGGACAGAAGAAAGCGCGTAAGAAATTCCAATTCTCTAAACGTTAATATCCCAAACATGATTTGGGATCTCCTTGCGAGATGCTCAAATCGTTTATTAAAAATTTAAACCAGTTATTGTTGTCCATGACTTTAGAGTCAGGATTTAGTTAAGCATCTAAATGGTAAAGGCGAGCGTAAAGCAACCACTTAATCATTGCTAATCAACAGAACGTAAACTATTACAAAATGGAAAAAGTAGAAGTAAAAGACTTACTTGAAGCAGGTGTACATTTCGGTCACTTGACAAGAAAATGGGATCCAAACATGGCGCCCTACATTTATATGGAGCGTAACGGTATCCATATCATCAATCTTTACAAAACTGCAGCTAAAATTGAAGAAACTTCTCAAGCGCTTCATAAAATTGCAGCCTCAGGAAAGAAAATATTATTTGTAGCTACAAAAAAACAAGCCAAAGACATCGTTGCTGAAAAAGCAGGTGCTGTAAACATGCCATACATTACTGAAAGATGGCCTGGTGGAATGTTAACTAACTTCATTACTATTAGAAAAGCGGTTAAAAAAATGGCTTCTATTGATAGAATGAAAAAGGACGGAACATTTTTAACGCTTTCAAAGAAAGAGCGTTTACAAGTTGATCGTTTAAGAGCTAAGTTAGAAAAAAACTTAGGTTCAATTACTGACATGACACGTTTACCTGGTGCATTATTTGTAGTGGATATCAAAAGAGAACATATTGCAATTAAAGAAGCTCAAAAATTAAACATTCCAATTTTTGCAATGGTTGACACAAACTCTGACCCTAGACAGGTGGATTACTTGATACCATCAAATGATGATGCTTCAAAATCAATCGATAAAATTCTTTCACTTGTAACTTCAGCTGTAGCTGGAGGACTTGCTGAGAGAAAATCAGAGAAGGCTGAAAAAGATGCTAAAGCGGAAAAAGAAGTAGCTACTCCGGTTGCTGCGGAAGTGGAAACTCCAGTTGAAGCTAAAGTTGAAGCTAAAGTTGAAGCTCCTACTGAAACGAAAACTAAAGCAAAAGCTAAACCGGCTGCAAAAGCTAAAGTAGCTGCTGAAGAAGAAGAATAAATAACATTAGTACAACACAAATAAGTCGTTTAGTTCTTTTCTCTTTTGAAAATCTATTGAACGACTTTTTTAAATATTAAAACAATATGGAAGCTATAAAAATTACAGCCGCAGAAGTAAACAAACTAAGACAAGCAACAGGAGCCGGAATGATGGACTGTAAAAAAGCATTAGTTGAAGCTGAAGGGGATTTTGATAAAGCTATCGAAGTATTACGTAAAAAAGGACAGAAAGTTGCCGCAAAAAGAGCTGACAGAGACTCATCTGAAGGTGCTGCTATTGCAAAAATCAATGCAGATCAAACTGCTGGAGTAGCAATTGTATTAGGATGCGAAACTGATTTTGTTGGAAAAAACGAAAATTTTGTTTCTTTAGCAAACCAATTTGCTGAAGTGGCCTTAAATTATAACTCTAAAGATGAGTTTTTAGCTGCTGATTTCGGTGGAATGACAGTTGCTGAAAAGTTAATTGAGCAAACTGGAGTAATTGGTGAAAAATTAGACATTACTGCTTTTGAAAAATTAGAAGCCACTTTTGTTGGTTCGTACGTACATATCAATAAAATTGCTGCTTTAGTTGGATTATCTACTAAAGCTGATAACGCTGAAGCATTAGTTAAAGATATCGCGATGCAAGTTGCTTCAATGGGAGCGACTTCATTATCTTATAAAGATTTTGATGCTGCATTTGTGGCTTCAGAAACGGAAGCAAGAATTGCTGTTATTGAAAAAGATAATATTGAATTGGGGCGTTTAGGAAAAACTCTTAAAAACGTACCTCAGTTTATTTCAATGGCACAATTAACTCCAGAAGTTATTGCTGCGGCTGAAGAAGCTGCTAAAGCTGAATTGAAAGCAGAAGGAAAACCAGAACAAATTTGGGATAGAATTCTTCCTGGTAAAATGGAACGTTTTATTTCTGATAATACAACGCTTGATCAAGAGCAATGTTTATTAGACCAGAAATTCATTAAAGATGAAAAACTAACCGTTGCCAAATATGTTGATTCATATGGTGATGTTTCAGTTACAGGGTTTAAACGTGCAACTGTAGGTTAAATTCATTTTAAAATATCAATACAAAAAGCTGCTCTTAATGAGTGGCTTTTTTTTATCAAAAATTCTAGGTTTCTAAAAAAAGATATTGATTATATTTGCTAAACTTTCAAAGACAAAATGAAATATAAAAGAATTCTTTTAAAATTATCTGGTGAAGCCCTAATGGGAACACGTCAATATGGAATAGATCCGGAACGCCTAGCAGAATATGCTAAGGACATTAGAGACATCACCAATACAGGTGTTGAAGTTGCAATAGTTATAGGAGGCGGAAATATTTTTAGAGGGGTTGCTGGGGCGAGTAACGGAATGGATAGAGTTCAAGGAGATCACATGGGCATGTTAGCAACCGTTATTAACGGATTAGCACTTCAAAGCGCGTTAGAAGACGCTGGTGTACCTACACGATTACAATCTGCCGTTCATATCAATCAGGTTGCAGAGCCATTTATTCGTAGAAAAGCGATGCGTCATTTAGAAAAAGGTCGCGTAGTTATTTTTGGAGGTGGAACTGGAAATCCATATTTTACAACCGATTCGGCCGCCGTTTTACGTGCTATCGAAATTGAAGCTGATGTTATTTTAAAAGGAACACGTGTCGATGGTATTTACAATACAGATCCTGAAAAAGATGATACTGCGGTAAAATTTGATCATATTACATTCGACGATGTTTTACGAAAAGGATTAAAAGTAATGGATACTACTGCTTTTACATTAAGTCAAGAAAACGAATTACCAATTATAGTTTTCGATATGAACAAAAAAGGGAATTTACTTAAGGTTGTTTCTGGTGAAAAAATTGGAACAAAAGTTAATCTATAGTAACTGTTTGGCTTATTTTTTGAATAGCTATAAATAATAAAAGAATTTAACGATGAACGAAGACATTCAATTTATACTAGATAGCACAAAAGAAGGGATGGATAATTCCTTAAAGCATCTTGAAAAGCAACTTAACAATATTAGAGCTGGGAAAGCAAGCCCTTCAATGCTTGGTAGTGTAATGGTAGATTATTATGGTTCGCAAACGCCATTAAGTCAAGTGGCAAATGTAAATACTCCAGACGGTAGAACTATAACTGTGCAACCCTGGGAAAAAACGATGCTTCAAGAAATTGAACGCGGAATCATGTATGCCAACTTAGGATTTAATCCAATGAATAATGGGGAAACCATTATAATTAATGTCCCGCCATTAACTGAAGAACGTAGAATTGATTTAGCGAAACAAGCAAGAGCAGAAACTGAAGATGCAAAAGTTGCAATTCGGAGTGCGCGTAAAGAAGCGAATTCAGAAATCAAAAAACTTGATGATGCTTCTGAAGATATTCAAAAGAATGCAGAAATTGATGTGCAACAAATGACAGATTCTTACGTTAAAAGAATTGACGATGTCCTAGATGTGAAAGAAAAAGAAATCATGACAGTATAATAATCAAAGCGACTTATAGTCGCTTTTTTCAGCTTAAAAACCTCTAATTAAAAACATTAATGTTAAAGTACTGTGTCATAATTATTTTCTTCTACTGCACGTTTACTTCACAGTCTCAATCTCAAAGTAAAATTCAAGATTCGGTTAAAACGACTAGAGATTCAATTAAAAAAGTGGATTTTTTAAAACAATTGGGGAATGGTTATTTTCCAACAAAATACATAAATATTGATTTACGTTATCTGATAAAATTTAATCAGTACGAAGGATTTAGAACTGGGCTTGGGGGAACAACAAATGAGGATTTCTCAAAAAAATATAGAATTAATGGATACTTAGTCTATGGATTTAGAGATCATAATTATAAATATAGTATTGGTGGTGGATTTAGAATAGCACCAGAAACAAACACTTGGGTAAACTTATCTTATACTGATGATTTACAAGAAACTGGAAGCTCAGCTTTTTTATCTGATAGGCGTTTCTTTTCATTTTTCGAGCCTCGTCTTTTAAATATCGATCTATTTCATTGGCATGTCACCAAAGCTATGAATATTGAGCATCAATTTAGTAACACCTTTCTTTCTGAATTACAATTAGCAGTCAGTGATATTAATCCTACTTATGATTATGTGTTTGCCACTAACAATACAACATATAAGGAGTTTCGTTTAACAACCGCTAAAATCGCTTTTCAATGGTCCCCTTTCAGTGAATTTGAAAACACAAAAAATGGAATCTTTGAAAAAAAAGTGGGTTATCCAAAATTCACATTGCAGTATACTAAGAATTTTAAAAATGTACTCAAAAGTAATGTTGATTTTTCGAAGCTGGATTTCAGATCTATATTTCAAACTAAACACAAAAACAGTGCGATTTCTGAGCTAATTATTACTGGAGGTCTCACCAATGGTAATACACCTATAACACACATGTATCATGCTTACCCTAACAATATAAGGAAGGAAACAATTATGCAACGTTTCTCAGTTGCTGGTATTAAGAGTTTCGAAACGATGTATTTTAATGAGTTCTTTTCAGATCGTTTTACTACAGTACAATTCAAACATTTTTTCAATAGATTCAATATTACTAATCGTTTTAAGCCACAACTGGTACTTATTACTAAATATGCCATTGGAAATATGGACAATATTGAACGCCATCAAAATATAAGCTTTAATACATTAAACAAAGGTTATAACGAATCGGGTTTTGAAATCAACAATCTCGTATTGGGATTTGGGCTCAGTTTTGCATATCGCTATGGCGCATATCATTTGCCCAAATTGGAAGATAATGTCGCTTTTAAATTTACGTTCAACGTTTCCTTTTAAGGCTAATAATATCCTTAAATTTAAGCAGCTAATCTTTCGCTTTTTTCTACCTTTGCGCTTCCTTTTATAGGCTTATGTTAAAATTATTTACAACAGGATTTTGGGAAGTTGTTGCGCGTCTTATATTGCGTAACAAAATTGCTATTCTAATTGGCGTATTATTAGCTACTCTTTTTTTTAGTTATCAGTGGAAACACATGCGCTTCACTTATACTGAGGCTAATTTATTACCAGATGAGCATGAGGTAAATGTTACTTATAATGATTTCCTTGAAATATTCGGCGAAGAAGGAAACTTAATCGTTCTAGGAGTAAAGGATTCTACACTATTTACAGTTGAAAAATTAAATGCCTGGAATCAACTTTCAGACGACTTCAAACACTATGAGGAAGTTGAAACAGTTGTATCCATAAAAGATTTACAAAAACTTGTTAAAAATAAATCTGAAGAGCGTTTCGACTTGGAACCTTTTATAAAAGATTCTCTGAGTTCTATTGAAGATATTGAGCTTTTACAAGAAGAATTATTCGAAAAGTATCCATTTTATGACAACTTTCTATTTAATAAAGATAGCAAAACCATCCGCACTGCCATCTATTTAAAAAAGGACATTGTCAATACACCTGCTCGAAAAGACTTTATTTTAATTACGTTAATAGATAAAATAAAAGCATTTGAAAGTTCTAGTGATTTAGATGTTAGAGTTTCTGGAATGCCTTACATTCGAACGTTAAATTCACAAAATATTGTGGATGAAATTGGGCTCTTTATTGGATTTGCCTTAGGCATTACATCTCTTATTTTCTTTTTCTTTTTCAGATCGTTTAGAGCAACGTTCATATCGCTTATAGTCGTGTGTATTGGTGTCATGTGGACTTTTGGTATCTTAGGCTTGTTGAAATATGAAATTACAGTACTAACGGCACTAATTCCACCTTTGATTATTGTAATTGGTATTCCAAATTGTATTTTCTTAATTAACAAATATCAACACGAGGTAAAATTACATGGTAATAAAGTTAAGTCCTTACAGCGAGTAATTACTAAAATTGGTAATGCCACCTTAATGACTAACGTAACTACTGCGTCGGGTTTTGCAACATTTATATTAACAGAAAGTAAACTCCTCAAAGAATTTGGTATAGTAGCCTCACTTAGTATTTTGGCAATATTTATTTTATGCCTTTTAATTATCCCTATCATTTATACTTTTTTACCATACCCTAAAGATCGTCATCTAGAGCATTTGAATAAACGCTGGATTGGTGGTTTTGTGAATTGGATGGAACGTATGGTGAAAGAGCGCAAAATAGCAATTTATGCGACCTCATTGATTTTATTAGTAGCGAGTATAATTGGAATGTATCAAATTGAAATTTCAGGAAGTTTAATTGAAGATATGCCTAAAAAAACAGAGTTCTTTGAGGACATTCGTTTTTTTGAAAAGGAATTCAATGGAATAATGCCACTCGAAATAATGGTAGATACCAAGCGTAAAAAAGGTGTTATGAAACTCAACACTTTAAAACGTATGAATACTCTTGAAGAGCTTATTCATGAAATACCAGAATTATCTCGACCAATTTCTGCAGTAAGCTTAGTAAAATATTCCAAACAGGCTTACTACAATGGCAATCCAAAATATTATCAATTACCAACTAGTCAAGAAAATAGTTTTATTTTATCCTATGCAAAAAACTCATCATCAGATATGAGTTTGCTGAACAATTTTGTGGATAGTACGGGGCAGTATGCACGTATCACCACTTTTATGAAAGATATTGGTACTGATAAAATGAAACGTATTGAAGAAAATCTTCAAGCTAAAATTGATAAAGAGTTTCCAAAAGACCGTTACGAAGTTACGATGACTGGAAAGGCTCTCGTGTTTCAAAAAGGAACGACGTATCTCGTTAAAAACTTGATAATTTCATTATCTCTTGCCATCTTCCTTATTTCGCTATTCATGGCCTATATGTTTAGGTCGTTTAGAATGATAATTGTATCACTAATACCTAATTTACTACCATTATTAATTACGGCTGGTCTTATGGGTTACCTCGGTGTTCCAATAAAACCATCTACCATTTTAGTTTTTAGCATTGCATTTGGTATATCGGTTGATGACACCATCCATTTTTTAGCAAAATATAGACAAGAATTACAAGCCAATCACTGGAAAATTAAAGTTTCTGTTTATGCTGCGTTACGCGAAACAGGAGTTAGTATGTTTTATACGTCTATCGTTCTATTCTTTGGATTTTCCGTATTTATCATCTCCAGCTTTGGAGGTACAGTAGCCTTAGGAGCACTAGTCTCAATTACTTTATTGTTTGCTATGCTTTCTAATTTATTACTTCTCCCTTCTTTGCTGTTGTCTTTAGAAAGAAGTATTGCCAATAAAGAAGTTTTAAAAGAACCTTCTATTAATATCATTCCTGAGGAAGACCTTAGGGAATCTATCGAAGACTAATTATAAAAAATTATATTTGCATTCAAAATTTTAATCACATGAAAACGAGTACAGTTGCTGAATTGCTGGCAAAAGACATCAAATTACAAGAAGTAGACATTAAAGGTTGGGTAAGAACATTTAGAGCCAATCGATTTATTGCTCTTAATGATGGTTCTACTTTAAACAATATTCAATGTGTAGTAAATTTTGAAAATACAGATGAAGAAACTCTAAAGCGAATCACTACTGGTGCAGCTGTACATATTAAAGGCGAATTAGTTGAAAGTCAAGGCAAAGGTCAAAGTGTTGAAATAAGTGTCACCTCTTTAGAAATACTGGGAGATTCTGATCCGGAAACCTATCCTATTCAACCAAAGAAACATTCGTTTGAATTTTTAAGAGAAAATGCTCATTTACGTACCAGAACCAGTACGTTTAGCGCCGTTATGCGTTTACGCTCTTCGTTATCATTTGCAATTCATAAGTATTTTAACGAGAATGGATTTTATTATATGCACACACCTATTGTAACAGGAAGTGATGCCGAAGGTGCTGGTGAAATGTTTCGAGTGAGTGCATTAGACCCTAAAAACCCGCCATTAAATGCTGAAGGCGATATTGATCACAAAAAAGATTTCTTTGGCAAGGAAACTAATTTAACAGTTTCAGGGCAATTAGAAGCTGAAACTTATGCGATGTCACTTGGTAAAGTATATACTTTTGGGCCAACGTTTAGAGCTGAGAACTCAAATACTTCAAGACATTTAGCGGAGTTCTGGATGATTGAACCTGAGGTAGCGTTCATGGATTTGGCAGGAAACATGGATTTAGCAGAAGATTTCATGAAATCTGTTTTGAGTTATGTTTTAGATCATAATCGAGAAGATTTAGAATTTCTTGAAAAGCGCTTATTGGATGAAGAAAAAACGAAACCACAAGCAGAACGTAGTGAAATGAGCTTAATTGAAAAATTAAAGTTCGTAGTAGATAACAACTTTAAACGTGTCAGCTACACCGAAGCCATTGAAATTTTACGTAACTGCAAACCAAATAAAAAGAAAAAATTCAAATATATTATTGAAGAATGGGGTGCAGACTTACAAAGTGAGCACGAACGTTTCCTAGTAGAAAAACACTTTAAATGTCCGGTGATTTTATTTGATTACCCTGCAAATATTAAAGCCTTTTACATGCGTTTAAATGAAGATGGTAAAACGGTAAGAGCTATGGATATATTATTCCCTGGAATTGGTGAAATGATTGGAGGTGCTCAACGTGAAGAACGATTAGACGTGTTAAAGGAAAAAATGAAAGCTCTAGATATAGATGAAGAGGAGTTATGGTGGTATCTAGATTTACGTAAATATGGAACAGCTGTACATTCAGGTTTTGGTTTAGGATTTGAGCGTTTGGTGATGTTTGCAACTGGTATGGGAAATATTAGAGATGTAATTCCTTATCCTAGAACACCACAAAATGCGGAATTTTAATACGCCTTTATGACAATATTAATTTAAAACAATCTATGTTTACCCATAATATAGATTGTTTTTTTTTAACTTTATAGAGAACCAAATTTAAAACATGCTTAAGCAATACCTTCAGTTTAAATTATCACAAAAGTTGTCGCCACAACAGATTCAATTGATGAAATTGATTCAGTTGCCTACACAAGCATTTGAACAACGATTAAAGCAAGAAATGGAGGAAAATCCGGCTTTAGAGAATGGTAAAGAAACTGTAGATGAATTCGAAGATAATTTTGATGACTTTGACAACTCTTCAGATGAGTTAAATGATAATGAATCCATAAATGCTGACGATATTAATGTTGATGAATATTTGAGTGATGACGATATTCCAGATTATAGAACACATGCCAACAATTACAGTAGTGATGATGAAGAAAAAGTTATGCCTTATGCCGCAGGAACGTCCTTCACGCAACACCTAAATAACCAGTTAAACACGTTTCGATTAAGTGAAGAGGAACGTGACATAGCAGAATTCTTAGTTGGAAGTGTTGACGAAAGCGGTTATATCAGACGTTCACTATCAGATATTATGGACGATTTGGCTTTCACTCAAAATGTATTTACAACTGAAGATAAAATAGAAAAAGTATTGCATGTGGTGCATCAATTGGATCCAGCAGGTGTAGGCGCTCGTAATTTACAAGAGTGTTTGAGTATTCAATTGCATCGAAAAGAGAAACAACCAGATATTGAATTGGCAACAGTCATTATTGATAAGGCATTTGAACAATTCACTAAGAAGCATTATAAGAAATTAATTCAAAAGTTTGATATAACTGAAATGCAGTTAAAGGATGCTATTGAAGAAATTGAACGCCTCAATCCTAAACCTGGCGGATCCTATGCAGGAAATAATAAAATGGTAGAGCATGTGGTTCCAGATTTTGCCATTAAAATTGTTGAGGGCCAACTAGAATTAACTCTTAACGGTAGAAATGCTCCCGAACTTCATGTATCTAGAGAATACAGTAACATGATGAAAGGTTATAAGGAGGCTAAAGATAAGAGTAAATCGCAAAAAGATGCCGTATTATTTATCAAGCAAAAATTAGATGCAGCTAAATGGTTTATTGAAGCCATTAAACAACGGCAACAAACGCTATTTGTGACTATGAGTTCAATAATGCATTATCAAAGTGACTACTTTTTGTCTGGAGATGAGCGTAAGTTAAAACCGATGATTCTTAAGGATATTGCAGATGAAATAGAAATGGATGTGTCTACAGTATCACGTGTTGCAAATAGCAAATATGTTGATACACCCTATGGTACAAAACTCATTAAAGAGTTTTTCTCAGAATCAATGACTAACGATCAAGGCGAAGAAGTATCGACTCGAGAAATTAAGAAAATTCTTGAAACTGTGATTGAAGATGAAAACAAACGTAAACCATTAACTGATGAAAAACTAGCTCTGATTCTTAAAGAAAAGGGCTATCCAATTGCAAGAAGAACCGTTGCTAAGTATAGAGAACAGTTAGATATCCCCGTAGCAAGATTACGTAAAAAGATATGATAAGTAAAATTCTAAAAAGCATATCATTTATATTTCATCCTCTTTTTATGCCTTTATTAGGTGTTCTTTTTTATTTTTCAAAATCACCACGATTCATTCCAGATCCGATCATACAAGCAAAGGTTTTTTCCATCACCATATTAACCGTAGTCCTACCCATTTTGCTTTACTACCTTCTAAAGACGCTTCACAAAGTAAAAACTTTTTATCTTGAAACAACACATGAACGTATTATTCCACTTGTTTTAAATGCTGCTATTAACATCCTCGTTATTATACGAGTATTAACTTTTAACGAGATTCCAGAACTTTATTTCTTTTTTATTGGGATTTTAGGATCTACAATAGCCTGTTTAATATTGGCATTATTAAAATTTAAAGCGAGTATTCACATGATTGGCTCTGCTGGCCTCTTTATGTTTGCGATAGCTGTAGGAATTCATTTTAAAATCAATATAAATGGCACATTGGCATTAATGTGTGTAATTTTAGGTGCCATTGCAACATCGCGACTACATGTTAAAGCACATACTAGTAACGAGTTGATAATTGGCTTTTTCATTGGGATTATACCTCAGCTTATTATGCTGAATTATTGGTTATAGAATATAAAAAATGAGGCCTATTTTGATAACTGAAACCTCTAAAGATTCATTACCAATTTTAACATCTTTATTAAATATTGGATTCAGCGCATAGTAGAAATGCACATTCCAAGTATCATATCCAGCGCTTAAAGTTAATCCATATTGAAGGGAATTAAAATCAGGATTCTTTGAAACTTTTATATCTGATGGCGAGCCACTATATTTCGAAGAATTAGCAAATACATACCCAAATTTAAAACCTGGATATAGTCTCCAAAATTTATAATCTGAAGCTGTTGAGGTACGCCATCTAAATTCAATTGGCATCTCTAGAATATACATAGTGAATTTATTCTTTGTAAATGAAGTTTCACTCTCATCAATAATCGAATAGATGAATTCACTATTCTCTTTTTGAATTAACATATTCTGATTAAATGAATTAGAGGATAATCCCATACCAATACCTAGTGCTACATTACGTTTTTTATTTATTGGTAGATCTCTAATAAATCCTAAATGCAATCCACTAGAAAATCCACTTTGCGTTAAACCATCAGGTATCTTATTCAATAAATTGTACGCAATTGAGACGTAAAATTGATCTTCTCTATAATTAGAATCAATTGAAGTAGTATCAACTGTCTGTTGTCCAAATACACATTGCAGTACAACAAAGAATACTAGTGTTAATCTAAATTTCATATTACAAATATATCGTTTAAACAGCTTTCAGTTTAAATAGAAACAAAAAAAGCATCCTGAATTTAAAAGGATGCTTTTTTTATAATTTAAAATATAATTTTAATTTTTATTTTTGGAGATATCCCCTTCTCGAGTGGTGTAATTAATTTTTAAAGCATTAACTTTTCTCAACTCTTGTTTAATATCACCTACCAATCCCATATTAGCGCCTTTATCTACTTTTAAAGCTGTAATTAAATATGGAATTAACTCTTCTCTTTTAGCAGCGCGTTCTGCAGCTATAAATGGAGCGATATCTCTAATATCTGCAAACTTATCATTCAATTGGATACGCGATTCAGTACCATATTTTTTTTGATATCTACCACTAGGTTTTCCCGCATAGATATACATAACTAAGTCCTTCTTTGCAAGTTTTTCAACCTGATCAGCACTAGGTAATGAGTTTTCAATCATGAGTGTATTGTCTCGCATTACCGTAGCCACCATAAAAAAGAATAATAGCATAAATACAATATCCGGTAACGATGCAGTATTTACCGCAGGTAACTCGCCTGATTTTTTCTTATTAAATTTAGACATCCTTTATTGTTTTCCAGATTATTGTTGTACTTCAGATAATTTTTGTGGGTACTCAAGTTTTATCTTATCAATTTTCTCTTTGAGTTTGGTCTTATTTCCTATCCATTTCACGTCCTTATAATTCATTTCCATTTCTTTAAAAGAAGAACCATAAAGTATTTGTGCTCTCTTATCTCTTAGTTCATTATAAGCTGCTACCAACTCATTTTGAACAGATATATAAGTAGCATACGTTGTTTCTCTATCATTTTTTAAAGAGATGATTGCCTTGTCTGGATTATCAGACGATTTCGGGTTGCCTTTACCATTACAGTAATCGCAAGCATCTTCACCAGTTCCACCACCATTATCCAAAAACTCAACTGCCGCTTTTCTCAAATCTTTTAATTCCATGACGTCGTCTTCAACAAGTAACTGATTTTTACCATTAATTAAAACGGTAAAAATATTCTTTTGCTTAATAATGACATCTTCCTGATCTTCTTCTATAGGAGGGAGTTTACGGTTTATCCCGCTATCAACTTCTATGGTGGTAGTCACCAAGAAAAAGATAAGAAGTAGAAATGCAATATCGGCCATTGAGCCTGCATTAACTTCTGGTGCTGCTCGTTTTGCCATACTATTTTATCATTTTTTTAATTCCTGAAAACAACATCGTTACTGCAGATGCACATATTAATATATAAAAGGCAATTAATCCTGCTCCAACCATTTGTGATTGTCCCGAAGTTGCTTCAATTCCATTGTATTTATAAACATTTGTATCACCTCCTGAAAGCACATATGCTATCACTAGAACTCCAACAAATGCGCCTAATCCAATTAATGTACTTTTTAATGAACCCGTATTTGTAACTAAATTTTTCAATACAAAAAACACAACAAATAATAATATCATTCCAAGAATAATATAAGCAACAATTGCCATTGGTTCAACAATTGCGGTATCTCCATCTAGTGCAGCAGCTTTAATAGCCTCATCTCCTTTAGAAATAATTCTAATAAGGAATATAATTCCTGCTAAACCTAGAACACCCACAAGCATTTTTAAAATTTTATGTAAATCCATAATTATAAAATTATTGTGGGTTATTATTTTTTGTTTCTAATTAATAAGTCCATTAAAGTAATTGATGCATCTTCCATATCATTTACAATACTATCAATTTTTGCAATAATATAATTATAAAATATTTGAAGAATAATTGCTACAATAAGACCAAATACTGTTGTTAAAAGTGCAACTTTAATACCACCAGCCACTAAAGATGGTTGCATGTCATTTGCCGCTTCAATCTTATCGAATGCTTGAATCATACCAATTACAGTTCCCATGAACCCTAACATTGGTGCTAATGCAATAAATAACGAAATCCAAGACACATTTTTCTCTAATTGCCCCATTTGAACTCCTCCATAAGCAACTACAGCCTTTTCAGCCGCATCGATACCTTCATCAGTTCGATCTAATCCTTGATAGAATATAGAAGCAACAGGTCCTTTTGTATTTCTACAAACTTCTTTTGCAGCTTCAACGCCACCAGAAGCAAGTGCATCTTCAACGTTTTGAGTTAGTTTCTTAGTATTAGTTGTAGATAAATTTAAAAAGATAATTCTTTCAATTGCTATTGCTAGTCCTAAAATAAGACATAGTAAAACAATTCCCATGAATCCTGGTCCACCTTCAATAAAACGTTTTTTCAGTTCTTGATGGAATCCAAGTTCATCAGCAGTAGCTGGGTCTGCTTGTGTTACTGTAGCCACAATAGCTGCAGCGCTTGTTGTTGTGTATGCATTTGCATTAACAGTTCCAAATGCCATGATTCCGGCTATGGCTAGGATAGAAAATAGTCTTTTCATCGTTCTTGATCTTAATTTTATTAGTTAAAGTGTTAAAGATATAAAAAAAATGCAATTAAAAAATAAAAATTACGTCACTTAACATAGCGATGCGTATAGTTTTTGCTACAATATTCATGCCTGTTTTATAAATGTAATTATTCCTGATAAATGCTTTTGCAGAGAGGAAGGGATTCGAACCCTCGATACGCTTTTGGCGTATACACACTTTCCAGGCGTGCGCCTTCGACCACTCGGCCACCTCTCTATTATTTTTAAATTTTAAATAGCGGTTGAAATAACAAAAAATTCTTTAAAGACTAAAACTTTAAAGGTTAATTTTATGACATTTCTCCTCTCAAGGGCGTTTCAAATATGGTTTTGAAGGTTTTAGCTGAAATTTTTTCTCCTAATAGGTACATCAATTTAGTAATAGCGGCTTCAGTAGTAATATCTTTTCCAGAAATAACGCCGATAGCTTTAAGTTGCGTACTGGTTTCATATTGACCCATTGAAACGCTACCACCAGGACATTGAGTTACATTTATTATATGTATTCCTTTTTTTATAATTTGTTTTAAAATAGTAATAAACCATGTTTCGGTAGTCGTATTTCCTGCACCATACGTTTCTAGAATAACACCTTTTATATTAGGTGCATTGAGTAAGTGAACTAATATAGTTTCAGAAATACCTGGGAACAACTTTATCAAAACAATATTGTTGTCAAACATTTTGTGAAGGATTAGCTTTTTTCTTGAATTTGGTTTTAATACAAATTCTTGATTCACCTTTAAATGCACTCCCGATTCTGCGAGATGAGGATAGTTTAAAGATTCAAAAGCCTCAAAATGTTCAGCATTAATTTTAGTCGTTCTATTTCCTCTATATAATTTATATTCAAAATACAAACCCACTTCTCTTATAACGGGCTTATTATTCCTTTGTAAGGATGCCATCTGAATAGAGGTTATTAAATTCTCCTTAGCATCTGTTCGTAAATCACCAATTGGTAATTGAGAGCCTGTAAATATTACTGGTTTATCTAAATTTTCCAACATAAAGCTTAATGCAGAAGCTGAATAGCTCATGGTGTCACTACCATGCAATACTACAAATCCATCAATCTCTTCATAGTTGCGTTCTACAATCTCAGCAATTTGAATCCAATAATTGGGACTCATATTTGAAGAATCTAAGGGTTCATCGAATGAAATAGTCTTAATATCACAATCTAATAATTTTAATTCAGGAATCCGATCAATTAGGTTTTCAAAATCAAAAGACTTTAGTGCGCCTGTATCTGCATCTTTTATCATCCCGATAGTTCCTCCTGTATATATTAGTAGAATATTCGGTTGGTGTGTATTCATAGTCATACTTTAAATATATCTTTAGAATTCTGAGTAGTAATTTCTGCAATTATCTCCTTAGGCGTTTCATAAATTTCAGAAAGTTTTTCGAGCACTTTAACAATATAGCTACTTTCATTTCGCTTTCCTCTAAACGGTTTAGGAGCCAAGTAGGGAGCATCTGTCTCTAATACGACATGTTTCAAATCAATTTGATTTAAAAATTGATCAATTTTTCCATTTTTAAATGTTGAAACACCTCCTATTCCTAGTTTCATATTATATGATATTGCCTTATTTGCTTGTTCTAAAGTTCCTGTGAAACAGTGAAAAATCCCAAATAGAGCATCGGATTTTTCACTTTCCAATACTTCAAATATCTCATCAAATGCTTCTCTGCAATGTATAACGATTGGCAACTGATACTGTTTCGCTAAATGAATCTGATGTTTAAAAGCATCTTTTTGAATAGTTAGCGTAGATTTATCCCAATATAAATCAATTCCTATTTCACCTATTGCATAGAAAATACGTTTAGAAAGCATCTCTTCCACATGTTTCAATTCTCCTTTATAATTATCTTTAACATGAGTAGGATGCAAACCCATCATTAAAAAAACATTTTCAGGGTAATCCGATTCAAGCTGTAACATAGCCTTCGTATAAGTTGAATCGATTGCAGGTATAAAAAACCGAGTAACATTGTTATCAATAGCACGTTTTATCATTGCATCTCTATCCTCTTCAAAGGCCTCACTATATAAATGGGTATGTGTATCTGTTATTGTCATGCAACAAAAATAATTGTTTTATAGGATTATATTTGTATAAAATCAAAATATGGAAACTTTACAAGAATTCCTTCTAGAAAAAGGATATACAAAGGTCAAACTAAAACTCACCAAAACAAATCACTTTGAAATAAAAGCAACACTAAATGGTGTACAAGGATTATTTATTTTGGATACGGGAGCATCTAGTTCATGCGTTGGTTTTGATGCCGTTGATACTTTTAAGCTTGATGCTAAGGAATCATTAATTAAGGCTGCAGGCGCTGGCGCAATTGACATGGATACTCAAGTGGCTAAAAAAAATGTTCTTAAAATTGGGAAATGGAAAAATGAAAAAGTAGCACTAATTCTTTTTAACTTAACACATGTAAACACCGCCTTAATAACACATAACGCCCAACCTGTAGATGGAATTATTGGAGCCGATATACTAAAAAAATCAAAGGCCATTATTGATTATGAAAAACGCTATTTATATCTAAAAATGTAGTATTTTTTTTACTCATTTAAGAAATTGTCATTATATTTATATACTAATCCCTAGTAATTAATTTTCATGCAGAATTCTATTATTATCGCTGATGACCACCCGCTTATACTTAAAGGTCTAAATGATTTTCTATTGGAAAAAAATTACAATGTCTTGGCAAGTGCGGTAAATGGAAAAGAAGCGCTTCAATTAATTGAAGACCTCCAACCTGATATCGCAATTTTAGATATTCAAATGCCATTTTTAACTGGTTTGGAGATTGCAAAAAAATGTCAAGATGAAAAATATGCCACTAAAATAGTGTTCATTACTTTCGAAAAAGACGAGACTTTATATTTCAAGGCCAAAGCTCTAAACACTTACGGGTATGTCCTAAAAGAGTTTGCCTTAACCGAAATTGAAAACTGTATCTCTTCTGTATTAAATAATACACCATATTTTAGTCCAGAATTGATTGCACACTTAAATCATATTGAAACCCCTAAAGAGTTGGAATTATTAACGCCAACTGAAAGAGATGTTTTAAAGCTGATAGCTCAAAATCTAACCGCAAAGGAAATTGGCGAACACATGTTTATTTCTGGTAGGACTGTTGAAAAACACAAGAGTCATATAATAAAGAAATTGAATATTGAGCCCATTCAAAATAGCCTATTAATTTGGGTTAAGGAAAATCAAGAATTTTTACTCTAGAAAAGTACGTAACGTTACGTATTGTTTGATATTGAATTAATAACGACCTTTACTGTGCTATTAATCAATTCTCAATATAGGAGAAATCAAAGGCTCTAAATTGTCAGTGATTTAGAGCTTTTTTTTAAGCTCTTTTTGGGTTCAACTTTTTTATGAAAAATAAAGTCAATTTATTTAACGCCATGTTAATTATTGGTTTAATTATAAGTTCGATGCTTATAATTACAATAAATATTCTTGTTAATTTTAGTTAGTTATAAAAAGGTGCATTCATATTTTTTGAATACGCCTTTTTTAATTTATTAGAAATTAAAATATACGTAACGTTACGTATTGTCTCGTATTATATAATTACCGATATTTACATTGCTATTAATTCTTAGGGAGAATTATGTATTATTGAAGCTCTGGGTTGTCATTGACCCAGAGCTTTTTTGATTCCATTATCAATTACACTCAAATAGATTTCAGAAATATACGTAACGTTACGTATTGTATGGTATTGATATAATTAGGAAATTTACGGTGCTATTAATTAGTTCTTAGGGAGAATTTTTGAAGGCTCTGGATCATATAGGTTCAGAGCTTTTGATTTAAATCATTTTTAAACTATTCATGAAAAACAAGTATAGTCCCATAAATAAATTATTAATTATAGGCTTAATACTAAGCGCCATTATAATTATATCCGTAAATATTCTTGTTATTTTCTATTAGATATGTATTGTGTATCAAACAAAAAGCGCAATTTTAAGAAATTGCGCTTTTAATTATTAGGCTTTTAAAAATTATAATTCTAAAGCTTTTTTAATATCATTATCCATTAATAATTCGGTTGGATTTTCTAATGCTTCTTTTACTGCTACCAAGAATCCAACACTTTCTTTTCCATCAATGATTCTATGATCATAAGATAAAGCCACAAACATTATTGGTCTTATTTCTACTTTACCATCAATTGCTACCGGACGTTCAACAATATTATGCATTCCTAAAATACCACTTTGAGGCGGATTAATAATTGGTGTTGACAGCATACTACCAAATACTCCTCCATTTGAAATAGTGAATGTACCTCCCGTCATTTCATCAACCGTTATTTGACCATCTCTAGCTCTAATAGCCAATCGTTTAACTTCCGCTTCAACTCCCCTAAAGCTTAGGTTTTCGGCATTTCTAATTACCGGAACCATTAATCCCTTTGGTCCAGAAACTGCGATACTAATATCAACAAAATTATAAGTAAGCATTTCTTTACCATCTATCATTGAATTAACCGCTGGATACATTTTCAACGCACGAACAACAGCAAGAGAAAAGAAGCTCATAAAACCTAATCCTACGCCATGCTTCTCTTTGAATGTTTCTTTGTACTCTTTTCTTAATGCAAATATAGGTGACATGTCTACTTCGTTAAAAGTGGTTAACATGGCCGTTGTATTTTTTGCTTCTACCAAACGTTCAGCCACTTTACGACGTAACATTGACATTTTACTTCTTGACGTTCCTCTACCCTCAACATTAATTTCTTTCCCCATTGAAGGCACCGCATTTACAGCATCATCTTTAGTAATTCGACCATTTACACCAGTGCCTATTACTTCATTTGAAACCATGCTCTTTTCAGCCAAAATTTTCTTTGCTGCAGGACTTGTGCTTCCAGTTACATACGTCTCTTTAGCTACTATTGGCTCTGATGCTTTTTGAATAACAGCTTCCTTTTTTTCTATGTTATTCGCAGCCTTACCTTCAGGTTTATCAGCACTTGTATCAATTAAACATACAACAGCACCAACAGCAACGGCATCACCTTCTTCTGCTTTGAGTGTAATTGTTCCACTTTCTTCTGCCGGAAGTTCTAAGGTTGCTTTATCGCTATCAACTTCGGCAATGGCTTGGTCTTTTTCTACGTAATCACCATCTTCAACTAACCATTCTGCAATTTCTACTTCTGTAATAGATTCTCCTGGTGAAGGAACTTTCATTTCTAAAATCATCTTGCTCTACTTTAGTTTATTCCGATATTTTAATATTATCGTTGGTTGTTTTTTGTTTTATCAAATACGAAGTCTATAACTTCTTGGTGACGCTTTTTAGAACGCACACTACTTCCAGCAGCTGGAGCGCCATACGCTCTTCTTGTTGCTGATCTAAATGTTTTTGCTTCCTCTAAATGCATTAGCATATAACTATAAGCACCCATATTTCTAGGTTCTTCTTGGGCCCAAACAACATCGTCCGCATTATTGTATTTTTTCAAGACGTCTTTAATAGCTGCATCTGGTAAAGGGAAAAGCTGTTCGATTCTTACTAAAGCTACATTATCCCGTTTTAATTGTTCTTGTTCTTCTAACAAGTCATAATAGAATTTTCCAGTTACAAAAACTAAGGTTTTCACCATATCTGCTTTCGCATTTTCATCATCTATCAAAGCTTGAAAACTACCATTCGCAAACTCATCAACTGAAGATACTACTTTAGGATGACGTAATAAACTTTTAGGTGTGAATACGATAAGTGGTTTTCTGAAATTTCCTTTCATTTGTTTACGCAACAAATGGTACATATTGGCTGGAGTTGTACAATCCATTACAAACATATTGTCCTTAGCACACAATTGAAGGTATCGCTCCATTCTCCCAGAAGAATGTTCTGCTCCTTGACCTTCATAACCATGAGGCAATAACATCACCAATCCGTTTTGCAATTTCCATTTGTCCTCGGCTGCAGAAATATATTGATCTAACATTATTTGTGCTCCATTACCAAAATCTCCAAATTGCGCTTCCCAAATTGTTAAGGTTTTTGGGCGAGCCATTGCATAACCATAATCAAAACCAACAACACCATATTCTGAGAGCAATGAATTATAAATAAAGAATTTCCCTTGATTCTCACTAATTTGGTTAAGTAACAAGATTTCTTCTTCACTATCCTCAACTTTAACTACGGCATGTCTGTGTGAAAACGTGCCACGTTCAACATCCTGACCTGAGATTCGAACATCAAATCCTTCCTCAAGTAAAGTTCCATACGCTAAATGTTCTGCCATTGCCCAATCAAGTTTGTCATTATCAAACATAGCTTTTCTTGATTGCACGAGGCGTTCTATTTTTCTAATGAATTTTTTATCGCTTGGTAACGTTGAAATGATATCCGAAATTTTTGTAAGCTTTTCTATAGAATACGTAGTATCTATAGCTTTCATCATTTTATCTTCATCAACAGAGACATAGTCAACCCATTCATTTTGCATAAATGGCGTGATTTCTGTTTTTTCAATTTTTCTAGAATCCACTAAATTCTCCTCTAAAGAATCTTTATAATTTTTTTCTAATTGTGTCACATAATTTGAATCAATAACACCTTCAGCCATTAGTTTTTCAGCATATATGTCCCTCGGGTTTTTGTGCTTAGAAATCGCTTTATATAGTTTTGGTTGTGTAAAACGCGGTTCATCGCCTTCATTGTGTCCATACTTTCTATAGCCCAATAAATCAATAAAGACATCGCGCTTAAATTTCATTCTAAAATGAAGTGCAAATAACATCGCATGGACTACTGCCTCCGCATCGTCCGCATTAACATGAAGTATTGGGGATAGCGTGACTTTCCCGACATCAGTACAATAAACACTTGATCTCGCATCTAAGTAATTCGTTGTAAAACCAATTTGATTATTCACTACAATGTGAATTGTTCCATTTGTTTTATAGCCATCCAGCTGTGCCATTTGAACCAATTCATAAACCAATCCTTGCCCTGCAATTGCAGCATCACCATGCACTATTATAGGCAAAACTTGTGATGGATTTTCAGGATACTTATCATCCTGCTTAGCTCTGGCAATGCCTTCAACAACCGCTCCAACAGTTTCGAGATGTGAAGGATTTGGTGCTATATTTAAATTTATTTTTTTACCTGTATCTGTAATACGATCACTAGTCCATCCTAAATGATACTTTACATCGCCATCAAATATTTCCTGTTCGTAATCTTTACCATCAAACTCGCTAAAAATATCTTTCGCAGATTTTCCAAAAATATTGGTAAGCGTACTTAGACGTCCTCGATGTGCCATTCCCATAACAAATTCTTTAACGTCAAATTCAGATGCTTTCTCAATGAGTGCATCTAATGCTGGGATTAAAGATTCGCCTCCTTCTAGAGAGAATCGTTTTTGTCCAACGTATTTGGTATGTAAAAAACTTTCAAAGGAAACAGCTTCATTTAATTTTTTAAGAATATGCTTCTTTTCATCAACAGAAAAACTAGGCTGATTATCATTTACATTTAGTTTGTTTTGTATCCATGACAATTCATCTGGTCTCCGAATATACATATACTCAATACCAATTGAATTACAATAAATAGCTTCAAGATGATTACGAATTTCACGTAGTGATTGCGCTCCTAATCCTAAAATATCTCCAGCATTAAATACCGTATCTAAATCAGATTTTGACAAGCCGAAATTCTCAATCTCTAAAGTAGGTGCATATTTTCGTCTAGCCCTTACAGGGTTAGTTTTTGTAAAAAGATGGCCACGAGTTCGATAGCTATCAATAAGCTTTACAACTTGAAATTCTTTTTGTACGTTTTCGGGTATTTGTGTACTAACACCTTCTATAACTTCACCTTGAACCCCATAGTTTTCGCTACCAAAATCATAACCTTGAAAAAAGGCTCTCCAACTGGGTTCTACAGAATCAGGGGTTTTTAAGTATTGGTCGTATAAATCAGCAAAGTATGCTGTATGCGCTGCATTTAAAAAGGAATATTTATCCATTACAATGTATAAGACGTTCTCGCTTCAACAAAATTTCTTCAAAAATACAACTTTTGTTAAAATTAAAGATGCTTTTATTATATTTATAACATAGTACCTCCGCAATTTATATGATTATGAAATTCATCAAAATCTTCGACAAAAATATCACCTGTTTAATTATAGTTTTCTTTTTAATTCTTACTTCGATAACTGCTCAAGAAAAAAACAATAAATTCTGGGAGAATGTACGTTTTGGAGGTGGCATAGGACTCAGTTTTGGTGATGGTTTTTTTAGTGGAACTCTAGCTCCAAGTGCCATCTATGATTTCAATACTCAATTTGCTTTAGGATTAGGCCTAAATGGAGCTTATAATGAACGAAAAGATTTTTATAATTCTACAATTATTGGAGCCAGTATAATTGGTCTTTTTAATCCGATTCCGGAGATTCAACTTTCTACTGAATTCGAAGAGCTTAATGTTCATAGAAATTGGGAAAATGATTTAGGAATTGAAAATGAACACTATTGGTATCCTGCACTTTTTATGGGATTGGGATATCAAAGTAGAAATGTTATAGTTGGGATTAGATATGATCTTCTTTACGACAAAACAAAAAGTATTTATGCAGATCCTTGGGCTCCTTTTTTTAGAGTTTATTTTTAAGAAAATTGGTTTTTAAACCAAACTTTTTGCCACTCTCTTTTCAATATTAAAAACACCACTTGTTCTGATAATTTTAAGGCATCACTCCCGTCTAACTCCTTAATTAGTTTTTCTGAAACATCAATAATATAAAGTAGGTTTAAATAATCGGTGAAATTAATTTGAATTAACCGAAACACAGTTTCATGTAATTGAGTAATTAAAACTTGTGGCGATACATCTACTTCAACTTCAAAATAAATATTAGCAAATCTAAAATCTTTATTTAGTTGTTGAATTAATTTTTGATACAATTCGCTTTTTAAAGATGCATCTAATATATCCTGTGGTGTTTTTAATGCTAGCATCTCACAGAATTAAACTTCTCTATTCATCAATTGTTCTCCAAACTCTTTCAATAAATCCTTATTATCTTCTGAAATATCGAGTAGTTCTAGTATAGAAAATGCCTTGTTCGTGTACTTTTCAATTTCTTGTTTGGTTGCATCTGCCGAACCGCTAGCCATAAAAATTTGTTTCGCAGTTTCAATTTTATTCGTTTGATCAGGCGGACTTAAACTAAATAAATGTTGCAATTCTAATCGATCTTCAGCTTTCGAAAATTCGAGTGCTTTTAAATATAAATATGTTTTTTTATTCTCGATTATATCGCCTCCAACTTGTTTCCCAAAAGTTTTCGGATCTCCAAAAACATCTAAGTAATCGTCTTGCAATTGAAAGGCTATTCCTAAGTTTTTTCCGAACTCATATATCCTATTTTGATTTTCAATAGAGGATTCGGCGACTATTGCTCCCATTTGCATTGCAGCACCAACCAATACCGCAGTTTTATACTCTATCATTTTTAAATAATCTGATATCGTAACATCATCTCTAGTTTCAAAATCGATATCATATTGTTGGCCTTCACATACTTCAAGTGCTGTTTTACTGAATAATTTTGCCAAAGCTTGAAATGTATGAGATTGATAATTCTCAAATAATTTATAGGCCATAATTAACATGGCGTCTCCTGAGAGAATCCCAGTGTTAATATCCCATTTTTCATGCACTGTTTTTTTACCACGTCTTAATGGCGCATCATCCATAATATCATCGTGCACAAGTGAAAAATTATGAAACACCTCAATACTTAATGCTGCATCTAAAGCTTTTTGAGGATCGCAATTAAAAATTTCAGCGGTCATTAAAGTCAAAACCGGACGTAATCGCTTACCTCCTAGACCTAAAATATAATTAATAGGACTATAAAGTGCTAATGGTTCTTTAGTTGTGGTAAAAGTTGACAAATATGCATCAAAGGCATTTTGATAATTGGTAATATTTTGCATTTAGCAAAAATAATGTAAATGCCTGAACTATTACAAACACTTTAATCGAATGTTAAAAAAATATTAAAACTTAGGAAACTTTTTAGGTTTTTATAGTTTCCTGTAGTACATTTGCCCTCGATTATGAGAAATAAAATAATACATAAATCAGCTGAACTCTTTCTAACTTTAGGTTTTAAGAGCGTCACCATGGATGACATTGCTAACGAATTAGGGATCTCAAAGAAGACTATTTATGTCCATTTTCCTAATAAAACGAAACTTGTTGAATCGGTAACTTTCGAACTCTTCGAAACCATATGTGATGGTATTGATGGAATTTGTGAGAGTTCAGCAAATCCTATCGAGGAATTGTATGCAATCAAAATGTTTGTAATGAATCACTTAAAAAACGAGCGCACTTCACCTCAATTTCAACTTAGAAAGTATTATCCACAAATCTATGCAACACTTCGAATTAAGCAATTCGAAAAAATGCACGAGTCCGTAAAAACAAGCCTCAAACATGGTGTGGAGACCAATCTATTTAGATCAAATATCGATCTTGACTTTATTTCTAGAATGTATTTTAATGGGATGACTGGAATTAAGGATGAAGCAATCTTCCCTAGAGAAATATTCACCGTTGAATATTTAATGGAGAGTTATTTGGAGTACCACCTTAGAGCTATTGTGACGGAACAAGGCTTTAAAATATTAAATCAATTTATTAAAAAAAATCAATCTTAATATGAGACGTACACTCATTACTATACTAAGTTTATTTGTTGTTTCAGTTGTTTATTGCCAAGATCAAACGCGTAGCTTCACTTTGCAAGAAGCCATTGACTATGCATTAGAGCATAATAGAACAGCAAAAAATGCGGCTCGAGATATTGAAGCTGCAGAACAACAAAAATGGGAAACTACCGCAACAGGTCTTCCACAAATAAATGCTAACATCGAATATCAAAATTGGATAAAACAACAAGTATCCTTGCTTCCTGCTGAATTTTTTGGCGGTAATCCAGGAGAATTTGCCGAGGTCGCTTTTGGAACAAAACAAACCATGAACGCTACAGTAACCTTAGATCAAAAAATATTTGACGGTTCTTATCTGGTTGGTTTACAATCGGCTAAAGTGTTTCTGGAAATTTCTAAAAACGCTAAAGAAAAGACAGATCTAGAAGTTAGAAAGACCGTAATTAATGCCTATGGAAATGTATTATTAGCAGAAGAAAGTATAAAAATTCTAGAGCGTAATATTGATGTATTAGAAAAAAACTTGGATGAAACCACAAAAATATATGAAAACGGATTAGAGGAAGAAGAAAGCGTGGAGCAATTACAAATCACCTTATCTGGATTAAGTAGTAGCTTAAACAATGCCTCAAGATTAAAAGTACTTGCCTATCAAATGCTTAATATTTCTTTAGGAACAGATTTAAATACAAACACTATTTTAACGGATAATCTGGAAACCTTAACCACACAAAATATTGTGTTATCCTTATTAGATGCTGACGAAGCTGTAGAAAACACCATAGACTACAAAATTGCATCCAATGATAAGGTCTCAAAAGAATTGTTATTAAAACTAGAAAAAAGCAAAGCACTTCCAACTTTGAATGCCTTTGTGAATGGCGCTTATTCTGGCAATGCAAATAGTTTTGATTTTTCTAAAAAAGATCAACAATGGTTTGGTTCCTCATTATTCGGTGTGAGCATGCACATTCCTCTTTTTAGTTCTGGTGAAAGAAGTGCAGCTACACAGCGTGCAAAAATAAATCTCGAAAAAGCGCAAGACGATTTAACAGAAACAGAACAAAACCTCAAATTTCAAATTACTTCGGCAAAAAGTGATTATCAATTTTCAATTGAAGAATATGATAACAAAAGGAAAAACCTCAACCTTTCGGAGCGTATTGAGCAAAAAAATCAGACCAAGTTTTTTGAAGGAATTGCTTCTAGCTTTGAATTACGACAGGCACAAACACAATTATATTCGGCTCAACAAGAGTTTTTACAAGCAATGCTAGACGTAATTAATAAAAAGGCAACTCTTGAAACGGTCTTAAATCAAACCTCAATCAATTAATCAAAACAAACACTAAAACGCATTACACAATGAAACATATAACAACTTTATTAATAGCAACTCTTATTCTAGTATCCTGTGGAGGAGATAAGAAAAAATCTGTTGAAGACATTATTGAAGAAGGCAACCTAACAAGCATTCGTGAAAAACGCGGAGAGGTTGTAGCCAAACAACTGGAAATCGCAGAACAAATAAGCCTGCTTGATGCAAAAATAGCAACCTTAGATACCATTAAAAGAATTCCATTAATTACGACCTTTGAAGCTAAAGCAGAGGTCTTTAATCACTATTTAGAACTTCAGGGCAATGTGAATACTAAAAATTTACTGGTAATTTACCCTGAGTTTTCCGGGATACTCTCAAAAGTTTATGTAAAAGAGGGTCAAAAAGTTACCAAAGGACAATTATTAGCTACAATAGATGATGGTGGTTTAAATCAGCAGGTTGCTCAATTACAAATTCAAGCCGATTTAGCGCAAACCACTTTTGAGCGACAAGAACGTCTTTGGAACCAAAAAATTGGTAGTGAAATTCAATATCTTCAGGCCAAATCGACCTATGAAGCACAACAAAAAGCAGTGAATCAAATGCAAAGTCAGCTAGCTAAAACTTCAGTTAGAGCTCCTTTTTCAGGTGTTATCGATGATGTCATCACAGAACAAGGTACTGTCGTTGCAGGGGGACAAACACAATTAATGCTTATTGTGAATTTAGACGATATGTATATTGAAACCGATGTTCCAGAAAACTATATTACTAATGTTACTACTAACAAAAATGTTCTGGTAGAATTTCCAGTTTTAGGAAAAACGATGGATGCCAAAATAAGACAAACAGGTAATTTTATAAATCCTGCCAACCGGACATTTAAAATTGAAATTGGTATCCCAAATAAAGATAACAGTATAAAACCAAACTTAACTGCGAAACTCAAAATTAACGATTACACCAATAATAATGCAGTATTGATTCCCCAAAGTATTATTTCAGAAAATGAAAATGGAGAACAATATATCTATATTATAAAGGATAAAAACGGTAACAACGAAGCAATCGCAGAACGCGTTATTATTAAAACTGGAAAAACCCAGGGTAATGTTATTGAAGTTCTGGAGGGTGTTAGCGACGGTTCAGAAATTATTCAGGAAGGCGCACGTAGTGTCAAAAATGGTCAAACTGTAAAAGTAATCAACCAATAAGCCAAAACTATGACAGATAAAAAAAGGAAACTAGACAAAGAATTTGGTTTATCATCATGGGCGATAAATAATAAAACGACCATATATGTCATGATGATCATGATCCTGTTTTTAGGTGTTTCTGCCTATTTCAGTATGGCACGAGAAAGTTTTCCGGAAATTAAGGAAACTAAAATATATATAAGTTCATTATTCCCTGGGAATACTGCTGAAGATATTGAAAAACTAATTACAGACCCCTTAGAGGACAAGCTAAAAACCGTAAGTAATGTTGTTGAAATAACCTCAACATCTCAAGAAGATTACTCTATGGTGATTGTTGAGTTCGATGAATCCATTACGGTAGATCAAGCTAAACAAAAGGTAAAAGATGAAATTGATTCAGAAACTTCGAGTGAAGACTGGCCCACCTTTAATGGTGCTAAAGTAGAACCCAATGTGTTTGAATTGAGTATGTCTGAAGAAATGCCAATATTAAACATCAATATTTCGGGTGATTACCCTGTAGAAAAGCTAAAGGAGTTTGCGGAGTATTTAGAAGATGAAATAGAGGATCTTCAAGAAATTAAGCAAGTTGACATTAGAGGTGCTCAAGAAAAGGAAGTTGAAATTGCCGTAGACATATACAAAATGATGGCTTCCAAGGTTAGTTTTAACGACATCATAAACGCCGTTAATAACGGAAACACAACCATGTCGGCTGGTAATTTTATTACAAGTGGGCAACGACGAACCATTCGTATTTTAGGAGAAATTGAAGACCCTAAGGAACTTGAAAACTTTGTTGTCAAATCTGAAAAAGGCAATCCAATTTACCTGAAAAATGTCGCCACTGTAAGTTTTAGACCCAAAGATATTACGACATACGCCAGAGAATTTGGGGATCGCATTGTCATGCTAGATGTAAAAAAACGAGCTGGCGAAAACATGGTTGCTGCTGCTGAGCAAATTCAAGTGATTGTAGATGATGCCATTAAAAATGTATTTCCTACGAATTTAAAAGTTACAATCGCTAATGACCAGTCTTCAAAAACCATTGGTCAAGTAGACGACCTCGTAAACAATATCCTATTCGGAATCATTTTGGTAGTGACTGTTTTAATGTTCTTCTTAGGATTCAAAAACGCCCTCTTTGTAGGGTTTGCAATTCCTATGTCTATGTTTATGTCGCTTATGATCTTAAACATGTTAGGCTATACTATGAATACCATGATTCTTTTTGGACTCATAATGGGACTAGGGATGTTGGTAGATAATGGTATTGTGGTGGTCGAAAACGTGTATCGCCTTATGGATGAAGAAGGGCTAACGAGAGTTGAAGCCGCCAAAAAAGGTATTAGTGAAATTGCATTTCCTATAATTATATCCACAGCAACCACTGTTGCCGCATTTATTCCTTTAGGATTATGGCCGGGGGTTATGGGGCAATTCATGATCTATTTCCCGATAACATTATCAGTTGTCTTAGGCTCCTCACTTTTTGTCGCCATCTTTTTTAACTCTGTCATGGTATCACAATTTATGACGACTGAAGATAAGGATATGCCCTTAAAACGTATCGCAATGATTTCATCAGTTGTCGCTATTATTGGCGCATTAATTTTATTAGTAGGAGGTGAATTCAGAGCCATCGGTAGTGTAATGATCTTTACAGCTGTCATGCTTTGGGTCTATAGATTATTTTTAAGAAAATGGGCAAACACATTTCAAACAAAAGCACTCCCATGGTTAGAAAGGCTTTATGAAAAAATATTACGTGGCGCTTTAAAAGGCTGGAAACCATTTGCTATTAGTATTGGGACAGTCATTCTCTTATTTATTGCATTTGGAGGCTTTGGAGCATCTGTTGCTAGTCAGCGTACCAAAGTGGAGTTCTTTCCGGATAACAAACCAAATCAAATTATTGTTTACATAGAATATCCACAAGGGACCGATATTGAGAAAACAAATTTGATCACTAATGAGATTGAGAAAAAAGTGTATGAAGTTCTTAATGATGATACTTATGTTGATGATGGTTATAACTTTTTAGTAGAAAGTGCTGTATCTCAAGTTGGTGAAGGTGCTGGAAATCCTCAAACAGATGGTGGTTCTTCTGCAGAGATGCCTCATAAAGGTAAAATCACAGCCTCTATGCGTGAGTATAAATACCGTCGTGGAGAGGACAGTGAACTACTCCGTCAAAAAGTACAAACAGCTTTAGTTGGTATTTATCCTGGGGTTTTAATTTCGGTGGAAAAGGATGTTAACGGCCCTCCTGCTGGGTCCCCAATTAACATAGAAATAGAAGGCGACGACTATTCTGAGTTAATTCTTGCTGCTGAAACGATGCGTGAGTATATTAATTCTAAAAACATCCCAGGCATCGATGAATTAAAGATTGATGTCAATAAGGATAAACCTGCGATGCAAGTGGTTATTGATAGAGAAAAGTCTGGCGAACTAGGTATTAATGCATTACAAGTTGGACAGCAATTACGTAGCTCAATTTTTGGATCTAAAGCTGGTGTCTATAAAAAAGCTGGTGAAGACTATGATATTTATGTGCGTTTTAATGAAGAAAACAGGTATAACACAAGTGCTCTTTTTAATCAAAAAATAACGTTTAGAGACCCTGCTTCAGGAAAAATCAAGGAGGTCCCTGTCTCAGCGGTAGCCACACAATCTAACAGTTCTGGGTTTAGTGCCATAAAGCATAAAGCTCAAAAGCGTGTTGTAACAGTCTATTCGGCATTAGCTCCCGGATTTACCGATGCAGGTGCGATCGTAAGACAGATTCAAAATGAAATGACGAATTTTAATGAATTACCGAAAAACATTAAAATAGATTTTACAGGCCAAATAGAGGAGCAAAATAAGCAAATGGCTTTTTTAATGGGTGCATTTTTTACAGGGCTTGGACTCATCTTTTTAATATTGATATTCCAATTTAACTCCGTGTCGAAACCAGCAATTATAATGCTCGCCATATTTTTAAGTCTTATTGGTGTGTTTGGTGGTATTGTCTTAACTGGGAGTTCATTTGTCATCATGATGACCATGATGGGAATTATTTCCTTGGCGGGAATTGTAGTCAATAATGGGGTGGTACTCTTGGATTACACCCAACTGCTCATTGATAGGAAAAAATCTGAAAAAGGACTGGGTGAAACCGAATACTTAGAAAACAACGATCTGTATGAAAGCATTGTAAAAGCAGGAAAGGCACGTTTACGTCCAGTATTATTAACGGCAATTACTACCATTCTAGGATTAATTCCGTTAGCAATAGGATTGAACATTAACTTCTTTACCTTGTTTAGTGAATTTGACGCGAATATTTATTTTGGAGGTGACAATGTGATCTTTTGGGGACCCTTAGCTTGGACCGTAATTTACGGCTTGTTTATTGCAACCTTCCTAACCCTAATTGTAGTACCAGTTTTATTTTATTTAACGATGGAATTAAAATTATGGATCCGCAGACGTTCGGTTTCAGATGAACTTATCCCTCAGGAAGTTGATACTATCAATAAAAAATTAGATTAAGTTCTAAAACTAAAACAACTCCCTAAAGAAGTTGTTTAACAAGAATCCTTTATTTCTTAATAATAATGGGTTGATTAATAGCGATAAAAGCCTCAACATATGTTGAGGCTTTTTGAATTAAATCATGTCGGTATATAATTGCTATTCTTGGCCCTCATTTTGAGGAATTGGAAATTCAGTTACTATTCCATCTCCTGGACGATCTATTATGATTTCAGCATTTAATCTACCAAATCTTCTTAAATCAATCCAACGATGACCCTCAGCGAAAAGAGAATAACGTCTTTCATATAATAATCTATCTTCATCTACACCTCCAGGAGCAACATTTCCTAAGCCAGCTGCATTTCTAACAACGTTAATTGCCATTTCCGCATCCCCTGGATTGGATATCATATTTGCTTCTGCATATAACAAAATCAGTTCTTCATTTCTTATCATTCCAACTGGATCTACACTTGATTGATAAATATAAACATCATGAGTACCTGGTGTTAAATCGGCAATGTCTAGAGGTCCTGATGTTCTAAAAACTGCTTTATCAAGTCTAGCATCTCCAGCTTCTGCAGAATTCACAAAATCTGGATGCGCAATTCTCGCATTTGCTGCTGTAGAATTTAGAGCGAAAAACAATTGATTTAAAGCATCCCCTCCTGCAGCTGCAAACTGAAAATAAGCTCCAGCATTCAAATCACCACTCATATCCATAAAAGAATCAGAAAGCGCACTTAACACTAAGTTATAGTCTCCTTGATAAGCTGCTGCTCTAGCGGTTAACCCTCTATTAAATTCTAAATAAGAAACACCAAGTGTATTAGGAGCAACATCTCCACCACTTGTCAAATCAGTTGCAGCCGTATTTAGTAAATTAATTATACTAGTTAATGCACCGTCATAACTCTCAAAATCTCCTAAGTTTTCAGTATCAGCTACATCTGTTCGTATCCCGTTTTGGTATAACATTGTTAAAACCGTTAGCAATTCATGAGCCTTAATCGTATTAGCAAATCCTCTAATTGCCGCTTTTTCTGCATCTGTAAATGACTCTGTTGTATTTTCTAAGCCCTGCAATAACAAATTACATTCCTTAACAACGGCATATCTCCCTGCATACGGCGTAGTGATATAAAACGCGTTATCATCCAAAGTTCCTGTCATTAAATCTCCAGTCCATCTTGGGTCAGAACTTTGGTGTCTCCAATAGTCACGTCCAACTACCGACATTGCATCTCTCTGAGTGTGTAATCGGTCTCTCATGTCTGCTAAGATCCCTGAAACTACCTGTGGTAATTCAGGTCTAGATAATCCGCCAGATATAGAGTTGGTTTGCGGACCATTTAAATTTCTTCCATCTTCAATACTACAGGAGTATCCAACCAATAAGGTTAAGATGAAGAGTATTGCTTTTATTTTATTTAAAGTTTTCATATTATTCTTTTTTTTAGAGTCCTATTGACACATGAAACATAAATCTCTTTGAGGATGGAAATGGTGCTACTTCTATTCCTACTCCAGCCGCAGCTGAACCAAAATTCGACACTTCAGGATCATAACTATTATAATCAAAAATGTTAATTAAGTTGCGCCCAGATAATCCGACTTTAATATCGGTTACATTTCCTTTGAATATTCTATCTATAGCTTTCGCTGGAAGCGTATAGTATAATCCAATCTCTCTTAGTTTCAAATAAGAAGCGTCCTCAACGAATGGTTCAGCATTACCTCCCAGGAATGCACCAATTCTATAATCTCCATTATTAAGAGTTCCCGAAGGATCTAAATCTGTTGCGTCATAATCTGCACTAGTACCTCCAAAATCAGAAAGTAATCTACTCAAATTAACATTATCGCCACCTTTTTTCCAATGCCATAAGAAAGATAACGTAAAATCTTTATATCTGAAATTATTAATAAATGACATTTGAAAATCTGGTTCGGCATCACCTAAAACCACAACGTCTCCATTTGAATCATTACCCACAATTTGCGTAGCGCTTTTACCTTCTTCAATTCTAAATGTTCCTAATCCAGTACCAAATCCTTGAGTATCAAAAGAGTTTACTGTAAGCTCCGTGATTTCTGATTTATTTCTGAACCAGCTAATACTTGTATCCCATGAAAAGTCTTCTGTATCAAACACATTGGCATTTAAACCTATTTCATGTCCTGTATTCTCTAAGGATCCTGCATTTGCCCATCTAAAACTAAATCCAGAAGAAGGCTCATTATCGGCTTGAAGAATTAGATCCTCAACTTTTTTATTATAATAGGTATACTCTAATGTCACTCTATTATTAAATAATCCCATATCCAACCCAACTTCGAACTCTTTTTGACGTTCAGGCTGTATAGAAGGATCTCCTAAAGTTGTTGGAGTAATTATCCCAACATTTCCACTTATTAACGAATTCGTATACGTTGTAAATAGTGCGCCATTTGGTGCAAAATTACCCGCTTCACCGTAAGCAGCTCTAAGTTTAAATTGATTTATTTTATCAAAAGACCAGAATCCAAAATTCTGAAGATTAAATGCAACCGAAGCCTTTGGATAATAGAAGAATTCGTTAGCATCTCCATTATTAGATGATTTATCTCCTCTTAATCCGAGAGTAGCAATGATCTTATCTTGATAATTAACTTCTTCCTGTACAAAGAATCCCATATCCTCTTGTTCTAATCTAAATTGATCAACTCCAACATTGGCAGCTTGATCTACATTTTCTTCAGAAGCAATCAATCCTGTCGAAGTAACCCGAACTGTGTTCTGTGAGAATTGTTCGTTAGTAACACCCGCTTGAGTTGTAAAATCAACATCATTATTCGTTTTAAACTTATGAACTAAAAACGCAGAAAAATTTGTGTCAGTATTAAATGTTGTACCATCAGAAGTTAATCCATCCACACCACCAACTGCTGGGTCCATAAATTGTAAATCTCGTGGGAAAAACACAGTAGTCTTAAGGGTGTAGGTATCAATACCAGCTCTCAAGATCATTTTTAGATTATGCTTATCGTTTTTGAATAAATTAACATCCAATGAACCGCCTCCAATTAAACGACTTGTAAACTCATTATTAGTCATTACATCGCGTGTATGAATTTGATTTGAAGAGTTTGCTGGGTGATCAGGATAATTTCCATTGGAATCAGGAAATAAGTCATCCCATGGTCTTGTAAATAATAATGATACTCCTATGGTAGTATTTGTATTATCATTATTAAAAAACCCTCTATCAGAACTAGATCTTATATAATTACTCGTCACAGACAATTTAATATTATCATTTATTTTATGATCAAGATTTAATCTAAACGATTTCTTTTCTGCTCCAGTTCTTTTTACAATTCCGTCTTCTTCATTATTTGTAAATGATCCGAAAAATGACGTTTTATCATTTCCACCTGATAAGCTAATATTTGTGTTAGAAATAAATCCTTTTTCACCATAAATCTCATCTTCATAATCCCGCAAAGTTCCGGCGTTTTGAGCTGCTGTATATAATGCACCTTCGCCGTATACACTTTCTGCTAAATCAGCATCCCAATCTCTTTGTCCAAGCAAATTAACTGCTTCATTCCATCCAACAGCCTGAGAAAATCTAATTTTAGTTTTACCTTGTTTACCTTTTTTTGTTGTAATAATAACAACTCCAGCTGCTGCACGAGATCCATAAATTGCAGAAGCAGAAGCTCCTTTTAATATCTCAATGTTAGCAATATCGTCTGGATTAATATCAGCAATTCTGTTTGACGCATTATCCTGAGAATCTGTTGATGAAGCACCTCCTCCAGCTGCGTTTGAAACATCATTCAATCCACCAGCAAAGACACTATTATTATTCACATAAACACCGTCAATAATATATAGCGGTTGTCCATTACCATTAATGGATGTTACTCCTCTTAACTTTACAGAAAATCCACCACCTGGCGCTCCTGACGCGGCAGTAATTTGAGCTCCAACAAACTTACCGGCTAAAGCTCCATCTAATGTTTGGGGTGGAGTTCGACCAGCTAAATCTTCAGCTGATACAGATGCCACTGCATTTGCAGCGTTACTACGTTTAACCGAAGTCGCTAAACCCGTAATAACAATTTCATCTAAAGCTGTTGCAGCTTCAACTAAAGTTATATTAACCGTTGTTGCTGATGTAATATTTACTTCTTTAGTTTCATACCCTAAATACGAAACAACTAGCACTGCAGGAAAGTTATCAACCTGAATAGCATAGTTCCCATCAAAATCTGAAGTAGCTCCAGTTGTGGTGCCTTTAACCAAAATATTGGCTCCGGCAATTGGTAAGCTAGACGCTTCATCTGTGATCGTTCCAGTAACTTGCTGCGCAAATGATACTAACGGAAAAATTAACAGTGAAAAGAATAGCATTCTTAACAATAATGTTTTTTTCATAATGTTCGAATTTTTGAATTAATGACACTAATATCTAATAAAATTATCAACTTCGCAAAAAAAAATATTTAAATGTAGTGATTACGCAATATTAAGACCTAAATATTGAGTAATTACCATTTTTTATATCAAACAAGTATTAAATTCTGTTTTTCGCACTATAAATGTTATTATTCACTTTAATCATCGACATAAATTATAATAAAAGCTCTATACATTTTGTATAGAGCTTAATATACTTACTAATTAAGAGTGATACTTAATCTCGCAAAAACATATCTTCCCATAAATCCAAATTGAGATGTTCTTCTAGAATAAGGAAAAGAAGCGTTAGATTGGCTTCCTGGTCTATTATCATCAGGATAAACATCTAATAAATTATTGGCTCCAACTGTAATCATTGTGTTTTCGAATAATTGATTTGACACCGTTAGATCCGTAATTATTTTACCACCATAAACAGCATTGTCATTTACAGATGCTCCATCAACTCTAGCTTGTCCAGCATACTCATCTGGATCTGTTACTTCACCAAAGTACACGTTTCTTAATAAGAATGTCCATTTATCATTTTGAAGAATATGTGTTAAATTTAGTTTAGTTCTTGGTTGCGCAATTATTAGAAAGGCCTCTTCTTGTGCGTCAAAATAGTCACCACTTAAACCAGCATCAGCGATTTGTGTAGGTACGTTAATATTAGTAATTTCTGTTTCAGAAAATGTTGCAGCCAAAGTATTATCTAATGAGAAATCTTTAAACAACTCATTAATTTTGTATCCCGCAACAATATCTATACCTTGATTTTTAGTATCAACAGCATTTGCTAAAAACTGTGCTTGACCGGCTCCAGCAGCTATATAAATAGGCTCAAGTACTGGATCATCATTATGACTAAACTTTCCTGTTAATACAATTCTATCATCAATAGTAATATGATACGCATCAACTGTTAAAGTAAATCCACCAAATTTAGCTGTTGCTCCTATACTCACACTTTGAGATGTTTCTTCTTCAAGTTTCTGAATTCCTAATAATCCTGCTAATTGACTATCATTTCTAAATAATCCTACTTCTTCTGCTACACCAGCCGCATTAAAAATAGTACTACTTCTACTAAAGAATTGCTGATGTAAAGAAGGTGCTCTAAACCCTGTATTAAATGCAGCTCTAATATTTATATTCTCTGTAGCCTTAACACGTGAAGCAATTTTGTAATTAAAGGTCGATCCAAAATCTGAAAAACTTTCATATCTAAGTGCTAAGCTCAGTAATAAATTATCAGTAATATCAGCTTCTACATCAGTATATACACCAATACTGTTTCTAAATTTATCTACAGCGTTTTGTGGAGTGAAGCCTCCAAAAACCTGTGATGTTCCAGGTAGCGATTCGCCAAGCGCATTAGTTGCGCCTCCAACACCACCAACAGTAGGAACTCCAAAATTATTATAAGTTGCATATGAATTTTCAGCGCCTTCAACAATTATGAAATGATCGACTCTATATTCAGCTCCAAAAGCTAAATTCAATCCTGACCATATATCATCATGAAACTTACTAACATCTAAATTTGTAGTGTTTTGGGTAAATTCAAAAGACCCAGCATCAAAACTAGAAGGTGAAGAAGCGCCTAAACTGGCATTTGTAGAATTAACAACGGTAAAAGCAAAAGAGTTTGAGCCATAGGTATTCGAAAAATCTATATTCCATCCTTTTTCAGTCTCTCCTTTAATACCAACTGCTACAGATTTATCTAAAATATCTGATTGTATCCCTGGTAAAAAACCATTAGGATTAACAGCTGTATTAGATTTTGGTCTCCACGGCTCTCTTAAGAATCCATATCCTAGACCTTGTCTGTAAGACAATCCTCCAAAAGAGTATAATTCTGTATTCTCAGCTAACGGAATAGCTAAGTTAGCAAAGAATTTTCCTTCTCTTAACTTTGACGTTCCAACTTTAAATCTAAAGTCATTTCTTTCCTGACCTCTTAAAGCAAACTGTGCATCATCTAATTCTTGATACGTAGCAAACTCTCCTGTACCTCCATTTGGTAAAAACCCACTCAATAGGTCTAAATCACCTGGTGTGATTAAATCTCCTTCTCCATTTACAGTTAAATCTAAAGCTGCAATAGAAGCCTGATCTCCTGCATTAATATAGTTTGAGCCTAACATTGCAGCACCCGCTTGATAATCGGCAGCTGTCATATCAGCAATTGAACCTCCATTTGCAGATATAAACGCATTCTCTACAGCATTTGCTATATCATAAATCTGTTCTAAATTAGTCTCATTTCTTAATGCTGGATTTCTTGTAGCAAATGATCCTGAGAAATTAATAAATCCTCCTTCATTACCTAATGGTAATCCATAATTTGCATCAACCTGTATTTTTTCTCCATCAACGCCTCCATCTTGGTGATTACTACCTGAAGACATATTTGCACCAGTAGTTATTGCAATATCTAACTTACCTGTCGCCTCTTTTAATACAATATTTATAACTCCAGCAATAGCGTCAGATCCATATTGTGCTGCAGCACCATCCCTTAATACTTCAATTCTTTTTATAGCAGCTGTAGGAATAGCATTCATATCTGTACCAACGCTACCAGCACCAACTGTACCATTAATATTTAAAAGTGACGTATTATGCCTCCGTTTTCCATTAATTAAAACCAATACTTGATCAGGTCCTAATCCTCTTAAAGATGCTGGATCAATATGATCTGTTCCATCTGAAACGGTTTGTGCTTGCGACGTAAATGAAGGCGCAACATAGTTTAAGATTTCATTTATTGATGTTTGTGGTCCAGTTGCAGCCAAAGCTGTAACGTCAATTACATCTACAGCAACAGCAGTATCAATGGCTGTTCTACTTGGATTTCTAGAGCCAACCAACACAATTTCATCTAGTGCTACACCAGATTGCATCTTAATGTCCATTGTATTTCCAGAAACGGTTCCTTCTTGTGTTTCAAAACCTACATAAGAAAACACTAAAACATCTCCATCACTTGCATTAATGGTATATTTTCCATCAAAGTCAGTGGTTGTCCCGGTAGCAGTTCCTTTAATAATTACAGAAACTCCTGGTAAGGGCTGAGAATTATCGTCAGATACGGTACCTGAAACTTGTGCATTAACAAAATTTGAAGCTCCAAAAAAAAGCATCAAAAGGATTACGTAATTTTTAATCATAATTCTAACTGTATTGGTTAATTGGGCGTAAGAAAGGGAAAAAACAATAACGAATTTAAATATATAATAATATTATTAACATAAAAATTAACAATTTGATATTTTTATTGCTATATATTTGAATAATAATTAGCGGTAATTGTTTTCACAATTATTATTTAATGTGCAAATTTAAATCTTAAATTTGCACATTAAAATAGTTTCTATGTACAGAAGTCATAATTGTGGTGAATTAAGAACGTCACATATAAATACAGAAGTTACACTTTCAGGATGGGTTCAAAAATCTCGTGATAAAGGGTTTATAGTTTGGGTAGATTTACGGGATCGTTATGGAATTACTCAATTGGTTTTTGATGAGGAACGCACTGAGAAATCTTTAATAGCGCAAGCTCAAAAACTTGGAAGAGAATTTGTTATCCAAGTTCAAGGAAAAGTTATTGAACGTGCTTCAAAAAACTCCAATATACGTACTGGGGATATAGAAATATTAGTTTCTAAGTTAGAGATCCTGAATGAATCCATTTTACCACCGTTTACTATTGAAGACGAGACTGATGGTGGTGAAGAACTCCGAATGAAGTATCGTTACTTAGATATTAGAAGAAATCCTGTGAAAGACAACCTGATATTCAGAGCTAAAGTCACGCAAGAAGTTCGTAATTATTTATCTAGTGATGGATTTATTGAAGTTGAAACGCCATACTTAATCAAATCGACTCCTGAAGGCGCTAGAGATTTTGTTGTGCCTTCAAGAATGAATGAAGGCCAATTTTATGCACTTCCACAATCGCCACAAACTTTCAAACAACTACTAATGGTTGGTGGTATGGATAAATATTTTCAGATCGTAAAATGCTTTAGAGATGAAGATTTACGCGCAGATCGACAACCAGAGTTTACACAAATTGATTGTGAAATGGCATTTGTTGAACAAGAAGATATCTTAAATGCATTTGAAGGTCTAACACGACATTTATTAAAAGAAGTCAATGGTGTAGAGATAGATGAATTTCCAAGAATATCATATGATGAAGCGATGCAACGTTATGGTAATGACAAACCCGACATTAGATTTGGGATGGAGTTTGGAGAACTAAACGCAGTTGCTCAACACAAAGAATTTAATGTATTTAATTCTGCTGAATTAGTTGTAGGGATAGCAGTGCCAGGAGGAAATAATTATACGAGAAAGGATATAGATAAACTTATTAATTGGGTAAGACGACCACAAGTTGGCGCTCTAGGTATGGTATATTCTAGATGTAATGAAGATGGAACTTATAAATCATCTGTAGACAAATTTTATGACCAAGACGATTTAGCGAAATGGGCGGAAATTACTGGTGCAAAACCAGGAGACCTAGTTTGTGTACTTTCAGGTGATGCTAATAAAGTAAGAGCCCAATTAAGTGCATTACGTATGGAATTGGCTGAACGCTTAGGGTTAAGAGATCCTAAGGAGTTTGCGCCACTTTGGGTATTGGATTTTCCTTTATTAGAATTAGATGAAGAAACGAATCATTATCATGCTATGCATCACCCGTTCACATCTCCTAAACCTGGTCAAATGGAGTTATTAGACACCAACCCAGGCGCGGTTAAAGCTAACGCATATGATTTAGTGTTAAATGGAAATGAAATAGGCGGAGGATCTATACGTATTCATGACAAAGAAACACAAGCAATAATGTTTAAACATTTAGGATTTACTCCTGAAGACGCTAAAGCTCAATTTGGATTTTTAATGGATGCGTTTGAATATGGTGCGCCTCCTCATGGCGGATTAGCCTTTGGATTAGATCGATTAGTTGCTATCTTAGGTGGTCAAGAAACCATTAGAGATTTTATAGCATTTCCGAAAAATAATTCAGGACGCGATGTCATGATAGATGCTCCTGCTCCTATTGATGATGCACAGCTTACAGAATTAAGTTTAAAGCTTAATCTAAAATCATAAATTTAAATCCTGCGAAATGCAGGATTTTTTTATTAGTTTTAACTTATGCCTAACCAACCTTTTATTAAGCGGATACTTCTGTTGAGATATAAGTATATCTCGCAAAAAAACTTTGTCTTTTTGCTAAGTATGCTTATTGGTTTGCTTTCGGGATTAGTCTCTGTAACTCTTAAAAATATTACATTTTTCATACAATGGATTCTAGAAAAGAGTATCATTCTATCACAAAATGGCGTATACTTTATCCTTCCGCTTTTAGGTCTATGGTTGGTCTATTTATTTGTAAAACACATTTCTAAACGTCCAATTGAACATGCTATACCAAGCATTTTATTTTCATTGTCTAAAAAGAGCGGAATAATTAATCGAAGTAAAATTTATGTCCCATTACTAACTGCGCCACTGACAGTAGGATTTGGAGGTTCGGTTGGGTTGTTAGGACCCGCAATAGCTTCAGCTTCAGCAATAAGTTCAAATATTGGCCAATTATTTCATATTGACAGAAAAACGCGAAGTTTATTGATTGGTTGTGCTTCAGCTGGCGCCATCGCTTCAATTTTTAAATCCCCAATTGCAGCTATTATTTTTGCCATTGAAGTCTTCAGTTTGGATTTAACTTTTGCTTCATTATTACCGCTTTTAATTGCATCAGTATCCTCAGTTTTAACTTCGTATTTCTTTTTGGGTGATGATGTCCTATTTAATTTTACTTATTCAGGAAAATTTACGATTAAAGACACGCTGTTTTATTTAATATTAGGTATTGGTACAGGAATCGCTTCAATTTACTTTTCTAAAATATATTTTGCCATTTATGGCTTTTTTAATCGCTTTAAAACAAATGGTCAAAAATTAATAATTGGAGGATTAGCCATTGGTGTTATGTTATACTTCATTCCACCACTTTACGGTGAAGGGTTTGGGTTTATTAACGATTTGCTCCATGGAAATCATCTACATGCATTAGGCGAAACTCCTTTTGACGAATACTTAGATAATATTTGGGTGGTCATTGCATTGCTAATTGGAGTTACTATTTTTAAAGCCGTTGCAATGACTACAACGCTTGCTGCTGGAGGTGCAGGGGGGATTATTATTCCTACTATGGTCATGGGAAGTACTTTAGGAAATGTTGTTGCAAAAATTATAAACCAATTAGGATTTCAAGTTTCTGAAGCAAATTTCACTCTGATAGGAATGGCAGGCTTAATTGCAGGTGTGCTACATGCACCATTAACGGCAATATTTTTAATAGCCGAAATCACTGGAGGATATGAATTGTTTGTACCTCTAATGATTACAGTTTCAATGTCTTTTATTATTACGAAAAATGCAATAGAACATACTATTTACACCAAGGAGCTTGCTGAGAAAGGCGCATTATTAACGCATGATAAAGATAAAAGTGTTCTAACGTTAATGTCTTTAGATAGTGTGATTGAACAAAATTTCACCGTCTTGCGTCCAGAAATGACACTGGGAGATATGTTACATCAGGGTGTCTCTAAATCGAGTCGAAATCTATTTCCTGTTTTAGATGATGAACAGCGACTTGTTGGGATTATATTACTTGATGATATTAGAACCGTTATGTTCGACCAAACGTTATACAATTCAACATCTGTAGAAACGTTTATGATAAAACCACCCGATTACATTGATTATAATAAAGATTCTATGCAACGCGTTATGAAGAAATTTCAAACATCTGGAGCTTGGAATCTACCTGTAATTAAAAACGGAAAATACTTTGGTTTTGTATCTAAATCTAAACTTCTAACTGCGTATAGGCGTGAATTGATTAATTTTACATCCTAAATTCAAATATCCATGAAGTACGTCATTTGGTTTTTCTTTTTAGCATCTTTAACTAGTATTCTATGCGGTTACTTTATGGATTCTATGTATTCAGAAAAACTCATTGGATTTGGAGTCGTTGGTATATTCTTAATAGTGTTTCCATTATTTTCTTATCATAGATGGAAAGACAAGAATCTAAAAGATTATATGCTTACCAAAGAAAACTTAGATAAAATGCGAGAACGTGAAAATGACAAGGATGCTTAATTTAGGTTTCGCCTTTCGATAAAAAATCGTTTAAGTAATTCCGATGCTTCTTCGGCTAAAACATCACCTATTATTTTTGTTTTTGGATGCAACTTCGTTTTTAGTTTAATACATCCTCGTTCTTCATCTCGAGCAGCATATACTATTTTTGAAATTTGACTCCAATATAAAGCACCAGCACACATTTGACATGGCTCTAAAGTTACATATAAGGTACAATTAGTAAGATATTTTCCTCCTAAAAAATTAGCTGCGGCAGTAATTGCTTGCATTTCTGCGTGTGCTGTAACATCATTCAACATTTCAGTTAAATTATGAGCTCTTGCAATTATTTTATCGTTAATTACAATAACTGCACCTACTGGAATCTCTCCTTTATCAAAGGCTGTCTCTGCCTCTTGTAAAGCCTTTTTCATAAAGTAGGTATCATCAAAAATGTTTTCCATATCCATAAAAATAAAAAAGGCAACCAAATAATGAGTTGCCTTTCTGTATTTATTTATTAAAATTTTTAATTTTTAATTATCTTTTCATTTGCATCAATAGATTGTCCTTTCATATTAAGAATATACAATCCTGCATCTAGCTGACTAATATCAATAGACACTTCTCCAAATAAATTTAATTTTTTCGAAATAACTTGTCTACCATTAATATCAGTTAACGTTAATAGTACGTCTCCATAACTCTTATTAGTCGCAATATATATGGTGCTGTTTGTAGGATTAGGATAGATTTTAAAATCATTGTTTTTAAAATCATTTACACTTAAACTATTACAATTCATAAGTGTCGGATCTGTTGCTGGAGGTGTACTAAAATCTTCTGTCTGATCCGCACGACTAAAAATCGTTCCTTGATCAGCATTAAAACCTAAACCTCTATTCGCAAACACTTCCCATATTAAGCATTGATCTTCACCTCCTGTTAACGCCATTTCCGCAGAAAGAATCGCGTCTCTACCATCGACAAAACCAGGATTACATCGTTGCAGTTTTAAACCATCCAGAACGAGTTGCATTACTTTATTATTTCCTCCTGTTCCATTATAGATATCTTCATCAAAGCCATATTTTTCGACATAAGCCCAGGTTAAATCCCATAACATAGTAGCCCAGATAAATCCAAGACCATGAGGTTGTGACACATTTGCTTCGTCATTCGTATCGGCATACGTAAAATCGTTTACTGCAAAATCTGTACTATAAGGTGCATTTCTAATTCCACCTCCAGCTATTGATTGTCCAATAGCATAAGTTCCCATGCCTCTTCCCGTTTCAGGTAAATCTGTAGACTTCATAGTTAACATTAAAGAAAACCAATCAGACCATCCTTCACCCATTTGTGTAGCATTTGTTAAACAATTCACATTATTTGCGCCACCAGTCAACCTATTTGAAATCCCATGCCCATATTCGTGACTTACTATAGTATTATCAAAATCACCATCTTTTTGATATGGTCCTGCATCCACGAGTGTTCCATTGATTGTTCCTCCAGCCAATAATTCTGCGATGATGGCTTCTCCATCAAAATCATTCACCATTATAGAAGGAATTGAAACATTCCCTCCCTGCGCTCCACCTCCCATTGGAATAGGGTCTCCGGCAACATTATTTACCATAATTACGGCAATAGCTCCGGCATTCTCAGCAGCTAATATCTTTAATCCAAATTCGCAAGCGCCTCTTCTTATAACAACAATTTTTCCTACCAGAGAAGTTCCATTTATTATAAAATTGCAACCATCAATAGGGTCTGTTGATGCTGATCCACCAATATTATTGTCTTCTATTAATACTAAATCTGCTGTTATTGGCGTTGACGATAATGGATTTCCAAAAGTTGCTGGAAATCCAGCGTAATCCTCTGTCAACGGTCCATTATTTATTGTTAATGGATCTCCAATATCTCCAGATGCAGACCATAAAAACATGGTCATACCAGGGTTTGTGCCATCAGGAGGAGTCCCAAATGAAGCATTGTTCAAACCAAGGCCATCTTGACCATCAGCAAAAACAAAATCACCACCTGTGCCACCATTTCCATAATTGTTTTCTTGAAAATTTCCACTTGGTTCATCAAATCCATATTGGTACCAAACATCATGCATGATGTTATTCATGTAGAATAAATTTGTTAAGCTAACATCCTCATACAAAGCTGGAGGCTGATTTAAATCTAATGCAAAATCAAAATTCAAGCTTGCTGAACCATCAGGTGAGAATCCCATATCATCATCGTTTCCATCTCTATCTTCTTGAGACCACACATTGTTTCCTCTTGTAGTAGTAAATTCTGGGCCATCAGCGCCATCAATATCATGCCACCCAAAAGGAGAGGCATTAATATCTGCAGGATCAATGACTAAACTTCTATTCCCATCATTTGGAGCTGTAACTGGAATTGCAAATACATTATACTGTGAACCATCTGGCAATAGCGAATTATTACTAAATAAGTTAAAATTAGTTAGAATATTATGTTCATATGAATGTGAAGTATGATTTGCCTCTCCGTAATTACAGGATAAAATCCAATCTGTAGTATTCAATATTTCACCAGATAATGCATTAACCCTAACGCTCCACCAATTTTTCCCATTTTTTGTATGAATACTTAAATCCCAAGCTAGCATTAAGACACCGTCATTGGCAGCATAATAAACTAACTCAACTGGAATATTGGTCTGTGAAATTGAGCCACTCGAATATATTTGTTTTCTATTATTTGATTCTAACAACTCTAAGCCCTCAAGATTACCCAAATTAAATTCTGAAGCCACAATCTGAATGGCTTGTTCTGCATTTATAAGTGGATTAGAAGCATTCACTTTTTCGATAATATTCTCAATAAAATTATTTGCATAATAAAAAACCGCATTGTCTTTTATTGCGACACTAGAAAGGCCTCCAAAAATGTTAATTCCTTGATGTCTTTGATTTATATAGACATGTGTGATTCCCGTCTTTTTTGAAAAGAACTCTTTGCTAACTGAAATATCTACTATATCTACTGTAGACAAGTTAAAAGAAGATTTATTTTGATCCAAATACGTTTGAATGATGGATCCATATTGTGAGTCGTTGAGATTGTTTTGAGAAAAACTTATTGAAGAAAATAAAACAAGTCCAAAAAAACATAAATACCTTAGGTAATTATTCTTCATTTTTTAGTTGTTGGTTAGAAATTATTTTTTAGTCGCACAAATATAGGTAAGCTTATCGATTATATAACATTATCTTAAAATTATACAATAATGATAGTTGGTACTGCCTTTTTAATACTTTTACGTAATAATTAAAGCACATGATTGATGGTTTCTTAAATACTATAAATTCTCCACAAGAATTACGCAAATTGGATGTAAGTGAACTACCAATTCTTGCAAAGGAATTGCGTGAGTATATCATCAATATTGTTGCAACTAAAGAAGGCCATTTAGGAGCTAGTTTGGGCGTTATTGAGCTAACTATTGCATTGCATTATGTTTTTAATACGCCAGATGATTTACTAGTTTGGGATGTAGGTCATCAAGCTTATGGGCATAAAATATTGACTGGTAGAAAAGACATCTTTCACACCAACAGACAGTTAAATGGCATCAGCGGATTCCCTAAACGAAGTGAAAGTGAATATGATACTTTTGGAGTTGGACACTCTTCAACTTCTATATCTGCGGCATTAGGAATGGCTCTAGCTTCTCATTTAAAAGGTGAAAACAAACATCATATTGCAATAATTGGAGATGCTTCAATTGCCAGCGGAATGGCTTTTGAAGGTCTTAATCATGCAGGTGTTACTGATGCAAACTTACTTGTTATTTTAAATGATAACGCTATTGGTATAGATCCAAGTGTTGGTGCGTTAAAACAATATTTAACCAATGTTAAGCACGGCACTCAAAAACAAGATAATATTTTTGAAGCTTTAAATTTTGATTATTCAGGTCCAATTGATGGTCATGATATAATCAAAATTATAACTGAATTAGAACGATTGAAAACTGTTAAGGGCCCAAAATTTCTTCATATCATAACGACTAAAGGAAAGGGGCTTAAACAAGCAGAAGACAATCAAGTGAAATACCATGCTCCAGGAAAATTTGATGCTAAAACTGGAGATTTAATTGAGAAGTCTAATGAAAATAAACCTCCGAAATTTCAAGATGTATTTGGACAAACTATAGTTGAACTTGCTGAAAGTAATGCTCAGATTATTGGAATAACCCCGGCAATGCCAACTGGTAGCTCCTTAAAATTTATGATGGAACGGTATCCAAACCGTGCGTTCGATGTTGGTATTTCAGAACAACATGCGGTGACATTAGCAGCGGGAATGGCTACGCAAGGGTTGATTCCGTTTTGTAATATCTATTCTACTTTTCTTCAGCGTGCTTATGACCAAGTCATTCACGATGTTGCTTTGCAGAATTTACCAGTTATTTTTTGTTTAGATAGATCTGGTTTAGTAGGTGAAGATGGAGCCACACATCATGGTGTTTTTGATTTGGCGTATTTAAGATGCATTCCAAACCTCATCATATTTGCACCTAGAAATGAAATTGAATTAAGAAATATTATGTATACGGCACAATTGGGATTGAATCACCCAATTGCAATTCGCTATCCTAGAGGAAGAGGGAACATAATAGATTGGAAAAAACCTTTTGAAAAAATTGAATTAGGAAAAGGTATTCAGCTTAAAGAAGGTAAACATCTTGCTATTTTAAGTATTGGATTTATAGCAAGACATGTGGATCAAGCAATACATGAATTATCTAATTCCAATGCCATAGCACATTACGACATGCGCTTTGTTAAACCTCTTGATGAAGTGCTTCTTCACAAGATATTTACAATTTACGAGACTATTATTACGATTGAAGATGGTGTAAAAAAAGGAGGATTTGGCAGTGCTATATTAGAATTCGCTTCAGAACACGATTATAAAAACACCGTAAAAGTACTTGGTATAGAAGACGAATTTATTGAGCATGGAACGACACAAGAACTCCAACATTTATCAAAAATAAATGTGACACATATAAAAAACACAATACAAAAACTTATTCAACCTCGTCAATAATAGCTATATCCGAATGTTGATTTACGTCATAATTCTCAACAGTATTTTGCTGTTGGGCATTTTTGTTTGAGGTAATATCATCTATCATTAGCAAAAAAGCTAATGTTACAAAAAAGATGACAATGGCTCCTAATAGATTCTTTTTCATCATGATAGTTTTGGGTTAAACGTACTCAAACATACTTAAATAAACGTTTAACTGCAAATTTATTCGATAAACTGCATAAATTTGATAAAAAACTTATGTCCAGCTTACTTTTAAGACCTTAAAAATAAGGCATAATTCATTAAATCTCTTAAAAAGTATTTCAGTTTTTATCAACACATCGTTAATAACTCCGAAGTCAGCTTATCATCTCTATAAATGATTTCCTTTGAGTTTTCTATAAGTTAAGATGGCATTACTATCAGATAATTTTGAGATATAGTTGCAAATTGACAGTAAATTAGAGTATAAATCCTCATGGTCAATTTCTAAAGTCTCAGGAAATCCTTGTAAAATTAACTTATCATAATTAGACAAACTCCCATTAAATTTATTGTGGATAGTGTTAGTAAATACTTCTAATAATTTATTAATAACCTCATAACCTACGATTTCCTTATCTACTACTTCAGAAGATTGGTATACTTTTTCGATACTTACTTTAATAATATCGGTTATTTGGGCTTCATATTTACTATGATCTAATAATGCTTTAGAAAAAGTCCCGTCAAGAATTGCTTCTTCATTTGTCATAAACAAATTGACCACTTCATTAATCAATGTGTTTATTGCTAGTGCTCTTAAGTAGCTTACTCTATCTTGAGTATTCAATAAAGAATGATATTTTTCTGTATTAATGGAATCTCTAACTAAATTAATAAGATACTCTAGAGCATATTCTTCTTGAATAAGTCCTAAATTAATTCCATCCTCAAAATCAATTATGGTATAGCAAATATCATCTGCCGCTTCTACTAAATATGCTAATGGATGTCTTGAAAAACTAAGATCATTTTCAGATCCCCTTTTAAGCATTCCTAATTCACTAGCAACTTCTTGAAACGCATTCTTTTCATTTTGAAAAAATCCATATTTTTTATCTGCAATATGATTGGTTGGTTTTTTAGGTAATGACTCTTTTGGATATTTCATAAAAGCACCAAGCGTAGCATAACTCAATCTTAAACCACCTTCTCTCCCTTGTCTACTCTCTGTAAGAATTTTAAATCCATTGGCATTTCCTTCAAAATCACATAAATCTTGATATTCTTTTTGAGTAAGCTTATCTTTAAAATCAAGTCCTTGTCCTGCTTTAAAAAAAGCACCAATTGCTTTCTCTCCACTATGACCAAAAGGAGGATTTCCAATGTCATGAGCTAAAGCTGCCGCTGCAACAATAGCGCCAAAATCATTTGCTCGATAGCCATGTATATTTTGTAAATGTGGATGCTTATCCAATATTTTTTTACCTACAATTCTACCTAATGATCGACCCACTACACTAACTTCAAGACTATGAGTAAGACGTGTATGCACGAAATCTGTTTGAGATAAAGGAATAACCTGAGTTTTATCTTGAAGACTTCTAAATTCCGAAGAAAAAATGACGCGATCATAGTCGACTTCAAATCCTAAACGCGTTTCATCTTGTTCTTTCCGAATGCGTTTATTGGTATCGCCAAAGCGCTTTAAAGAGAGTAATTGTTCCCAGTTCATAGTATAAAATTAGTCCCTGCAAGATACTTATTTTAACATCAAACTAAACTCATATTTTGAATCGATTAAAAAATAATTATGGGCTCAATTAAAAAAAAGCTGAACATCTATAGTTCAGCTTTTTTTTAATTTAATTTCAGGAATTTGATTCATTGTGGTCCTTAATCCATTGCACGCAATTCTTGAAACTATCAAATATACATGCTTCTGAAATAAAATCTGGAATGATATCTATACGTTCCATCATATATCTAGGTTGCTGCAATAGCCCTACAAAAAGAACGTCTACCTGTTTTGCTTTTAAATCTTGAAGCATATCTTCCATAGCATATAGCCCAGATTGATCCATATACTGCATTCGTCCCAACCTCAAAATTACTGTCGAGGCCGAATCTGGAATCTGTAACGATAATTGCTGAAAGTCGTTCGTTGAGCCAAAAAACAACGGTCCTTTAAGGTGTTTGATAAACACCTCACTCTTTAATTCTTCTGGAAAATTAATTTCATCTTTCCAGGCTTCTTCTTTGAGTGGTTTAACATCCGAGCGTTCAGCCGTTAAATCTCCAATTTTTTTCATAAACATTAAAGAGGCAATTACAAGCCCTATTCCAACAGCATAAACTAAATTCCAGAAAGTAGAAAGTAATAACACAACAATCATGACTAATACTTCCGAACTAACTTTAAAAGGCCCAATCTTCATGTCCCTTGGCAGACATGGAATAACTTTTAAGCCTTTATAATCCATAACACCAATACCAACAGTAATTAATATACCTGCTAGTACTGCGGCAGGAATCTTAGAAGCAACAGGACCAAGTACTAATAAAATAAACAGCAGGATAATTCCTGCAATCATTCCTGACAATTTTGTTTTTCCTCCAGAGTTTATATTTACAACCGTTCTAATGGTTGCTCCTGCTCCTGGAATTCCACCAAATATCCCTGCAATGCTATTTCCTATACCTTGTCCAATTAATTCTTTATTCGGTTTATGCTTAGTCTTTGTCATGTTATCCGCAACTACACTAGTTAGCAATGAATCTATAGACCCTAGCAATGCCAAAGTTAGCGCCGTGAAAATATAAGGCGTAATACTAACGACACTAAAACTTGTAAATATTTCTAGATTTGGCATGGGTATCCCTGATGGGATTTCTTCAATAGGTCTATAATCCAATCCAAAACCAACAGCTACACCTGACATCACTACTAACGCTACTAATGTACTTGGAACAGCCTTTGTAATCCGTTTAAATCCAAATATTATTAATATTGTTCCCAATGCTAACATAAGTTCTAACCAATTGATGTTACTTAAAGCTCTTGGTGCCACTTTTATGGCTCCTAAAACACCTGATGCTTCATTTGAAGCCAAGGATTCTGATTCGTTAAGAATTTGTTTTGAAGTTATGTGTTGTGCTCTGTCTATAGTTTCTTTGAAATTTTCTAAGACCAAAATACCTTCTCCTGCTTCCTCCTTTAATATATTCTCTAAAATAAGCTCCTCAGCTTGTGGTTTAAACTGATTGACAAATTCAATATCTTCTTTCGGATAATACCCAACCGCTGGTAATATTTGTGTAATCAGAATAATAAGTCCGATAGCCGTCATAAAACCAGACACTACAGGATACGGGATGTATTTGATATACTTACCTAATCCTAGTACTCCTAACCCAACTTGAAAAAGTCCTGCAAGAATAAATACGGTTAAAATAGCAGGTAACGCTTTTGTGACGTCGCCATCATTTAAAGCTATGATCCCTGCAATAACCACCATACTTACAGCTGTCATTGGTGCTGTTGGCCCGGATATTTGAGTGTTTGTTCCACCAAACAGTGCCGCAAAAAAACTCAAAAAGATTGCACCATAAAGACCAGCACTGGGACCTAATCCCGAGGACACTCCAAAAGCCAAAGCTAGTGGTAAAGCAACAATACCAGCGGTAATTCCTCCAAAAGCATCGCCTTTTATATTAGAAAATAAATTTTTCATTTTATGTTTTAAAAATTAAAATTCGAAAGTAAGATTTAAAAGATAATAAAAAAAGCCAACACATTAGTATTGGCTTTTTTTTAAGAATTTTAGTGTGAAATATCTAGAAGCGTATAAACGATATTATATTTAATTGATCCCTACTAGAGCTTTCAAAAAACTGATTCATATAGCCAGCTTCTATACGAATATTGGCATTAATAGTATATCCAATCCCTGCATAAACCCTATTCCTATCAAATACTGATGATTTTGTATGTAAAAAAATCTCATTATATGCCGAAACATAGTACTTATAATCTCCTTTTTCAGTTTTATTTATTGGAATATTTAGTCCTAAAAAATAACGCAATCGCATTTTAAAATCATTCTCAACAAAGCGCTGTTCAAATCTATAGCGATGGTTTAATTTTACACCTCCAATCACTTGTTTTGATGTAAACTGTTGAAAGATTCTATGCTCATTGACCGAAACTTTCTCATCAGAGATTCCTATGTAATTTTCAGACAGAATATAACCATACCCTAAAAGCAGGTTGTTTTTGCTTTCGTTAAATGAATATCCCAAACCTGTTCTTATCAGTAATTGTTCAAGGTCTCCAATAGCATTGTAATTTCTATATTGTACCTCAGTATGTATATCCCATTTTTGGTCTAACTTTTTATTCCCAATATAAATTAACCAATTCCCAAAATTACTGTCTTGGCTTTGGGCAAGGATTGGCAGCATTAACGCTATGACTAATGCCGCCAGACTTACTTTACTCTTTTTCATTAAAACGAACTATTTTCTTATTCGTAAAAATTTACCGCTCCTGTATGGATATCATACATGCCACCAACAATTTTGATTTCTCCATTGTTTTGCATTTCTGCTAAGACTGGGCTTTCGCTAACGATTCTTTCAATAGTCAAGTTGACATTTTTCTCTGCAACATTATTTACAAACTCTATATTAGAAGAATTTCTCAAACTTGGATCTTCAGGAATCGTTACCGCATTAACTGCTGGTTTAATATTATCCAGCATCGCAGTAAGGTTCCCTAGTTTTGCATCATCACAAGCACCTTTTACTGCGCCACATGCTGTATGCCCTAAAACAACCACTAGTTTTGTACCTGCCAACTTACAGGCAAATTCCATGCTTCCTAAGATATCTTGATTCACAAAGTTGCCTGCTACTCTTGCGCTAAAAATATCACCAATACCTTGGTCAAAGATCAATTCTGAAGATACTCTTGAGTCAATACAACTTAATATAGTTGCAAATGGATATTGACCTGTACTCGTATCGTTGACTTGTTCTTGCAAATTTCTATCTACTCTTGAATTGTTTTGAAATCTGAAATTTCCTTCTTTTAACTCTTGTAATGACGTCTCAGGTGTCATTGCTGCTTGTGTTTCTTTTGTATATGCTTTCATAATTTGTGTGTGTGTTTTAATTTGTAAATTGTTCTGTGAGTGGTCTTAATTTAAAAAAATCAATATAACTCGGTGGATTTTCAACGATTCCACGTTCTGAAACTAATTTTATTGTAATGTTTCTTTCGTTTGCTTTAAAAGCAAAATCTTCTAAAATTTCAATGATATCATTATCTAGATATCTTGTTTTTCTAACATCTAATTCTAAAAATGAATTTTCTTCTACCCTATCTAATTCTTTTAAAATAGCCCCTTTGTTAAAGAAAGTAACCTCTTCAGCTAAAGTCATTTTCATTTTTTGAACACCATTACTCATGTCTTCTTTATGCAAGAAATGTGAATTCTGGTAACTTTTTAAAAGAATGACTACAATGCCAACCATTAAACCAAGTCCAATTCCGTATAGTAAATCTATGAATACTATTCCTAAAACGGTTACCGTAAAAGGTACAAATTGCTTCCAACCCATTTCATACATTTTTTTGAATAACGCTGGTTTTGCCAATTTATAACCTACTACAAGTAAAATTGCTGCTAAAACAGATAAAGGGATCATATTTAATAATCTAGGAATTAAAATCACAGAAATTAATAACAATAATCCATGAATAATAGCTGATAATTTGGTTCGCCCTCCAGATTGAATATTAGCCGAACTTCTCACAATAACCTGTGTAATTGGAAGTCCTCCTACCAATCCAGAAAGCATATTTCCAGCACCTTGTGCAAGTAATTCTTTATTGGTTGGCGTTACATTTTTATGTGGATCTAACTTGTCTGTAGCTTCAACACATAATAGGGTTTCTAAACTTGCGACTAGTGCAATTGTAAAAGCCACAATCCATATATCTGGGTTTGAAATAGCGCCAAAGTTTGGAAAACTAAATTGTCCGAAAAATGACGCAGCATCTTCGGGCACAGGAACACTAACTAAATGCGATTGTGCAATAGCCAATGCATCATTAGACTTCGTAATTACATAAAAAATAATTCCTAAAATAACAGCTACTAAAGGCCCTTGTATTACCTGAAATATTTTTCCTTTTTTAGACAATACCTTATCCCAAAACAATAAAATTGCTAAACCTATAAGACCTATTACTAATGAACCTGGTGTAATATAGCCAAGCATATTAATGAGTTCCGAAAAAGAATTCTCACCATCTAACTGCATAAAAGCAAAATCACCTTCGGGATCCGCATCATAACCAAAAAAATGCGGGATTTGTTTTAAAATAATAATGATTCCAATACCAGTAAGCATGCCTTTAATAACTGAAGAAGGGAAGTAATACCCTATAATTCCTGCCTTTAAAAATCCGAACAATAATTGGATGGCACCAGCCAAGACAACCGCTACTAAAAAGTTTTCATAACCTCCTAAAGCTCCGATTGCGGTAAGAACTATGGCTGCTAATCCCGCTGCTGGACCAGAAACACCAATTTTAGATCCGCTAAGTCCTCCAACAACAATTCCGCCAATTATTCCTGCTATTACTCCTGAAAAAAGAGGGGCTCCACTGGCAAGTGCTATACCTAAACATAAAGGTAAGGCCACAAAAAACACGACCATACTCGCCGGTAGGTCATTTTTAATATATTTAAACATATTATAATAATATTAACCCTAGATTATTTTAAATCAAGGGTAATTAGAAAATAAATAGGGCTGATTACCCTAATAATTAAACCGAATTATAATATGTATTGGTCGGGAGGGGGAGAAACGATATTTAAGTGAGGTTTCGGATATGTTTTGAAGTAATAGCCTAAATTATCACCTACTTCAGAACACGAAATATTCAAATCTTCATGATCTAAATTTGAAAATAATAGTTCCAATTCAATATTTTTTTCTTGTCCTTTTTCTTCTTCTTCCTCTGATGAATCAAAAAAGACTGCAATATCAATGGAGTCACCCACAATAGATATCACTGTTGGTGCGGAAATTAACAACACAAACAACAGCGATAAAAATATAGAAACTTTGTTTCTTGACATCACATTAAATTTTTTCAAATGCAAAGATACATTATTAGTCCAATGTTTTGTTAAATAAAAATTAAAACATCTCAATAAAAATTAATGTTAAGCCATTGTTTCTAAATCAAAAAGTATATGGATTCTCATAACATTGAGATAACTTTTTCATGATTATCGTTTAACTACGAATTAACCTTGACTTTACACTTCGTCAGTTTCTTTGCAGCAAATATTTAAACAACTGATGAAACAATTTACATTACTATTTATTTTCTTTCTTTCTACTAGCGCTTTTGCTCAAACACTAGGCTCAATTAAAGGAAAATTAACTGATAAAGACTTTAATAACGAACCGCTGGCATTTGCTAACATTCTTATAAAAGGTACCACCAATGGAACGACTTCGGACTTTGATGGCTTTTATACGTTTGAAGATTTGAACTCTGGTAAATACACGCTCGTTTTTAGTTTCGTAGGATATGAAACACAAGAAGTAGATGTAGAAGTTATTGCAGGAAAAGTAACTGAAATTAATATTATTTTGGGAGCTAGTGCGGCTTCATTAGATGAAGTAATTATTACTACTACAAAAAGAAAAGAGAGTGAAGTTGCGTTATTATTAGATCAGAAAAAAGCAACTGAGATAAAACAAAGTATTGGCGCAGAAGAATTATCTAGAAAAGGAATAAACAATGCCGCAGTAGCTGTAGCAAAAATCTCTGGAGTATCTAAACAAGAAGGTTCAAGTAATGTCTATGTAAGAGGATTAGGTGATCGCTATTTAAATACTACCATGAATGGTTTATCCTTACCTTCTAATGATGTCAACAAGAAAAATATTGATTTAAATTTATTTGCTTCAGATGTTATAGAAAATGTCTCAATTAGTAAAGCCTATGCATCTCGATTTTATGGTGATTTTGCCGCAGGAAATGTTGATATCTCTTCTAAAAATTATACGGGACAAGGATTTTTCGATTTTCATATTGGGTCTTCTATGAACTCAAATGCAGTGGATAAAACTTTCCTGAAAAGTGAAGGCACGAGCAAGTTTGGATTCTACAATAGATATGATAATAATCCTTTTGCAGTTATTCTGTCTCACGGATTTGATCCTGTGGAGCTGAACACGCCCATCACGATTGACTTTGGTGGATCTTATGGTAAATCATTTGATTTTGAGAACGGTAGTAAATTAAGCTTTTATGCCACTGGCTCATTTGCAAATAGTTTTGAATATAGAAAAGGATCAGCTACAGATTATACAAATGTCGAAAAGAAGTCATTTGAAGTTTCAGAAGAATTTGACTATGGAACAAAGACCACTGCAATGGCGGTATTAAACTATAAAATCGACGGAAATAACGCCTTCAAATTCAATTCCTTATTCATCAATAATTCTTCTGATGTTGTAGGATATTTTGGTATTGATGGTAATGGAAGAAGTAGAGATGCGATTAACAATACTGATAAAGGATTTTACCAAATGGAAGTAAAATTTAACCAGAATCTTACATATGTAAACCAGCTTTTAGGAAAACACAACTTTGATAAATTTAAGTTTGAATGGGGAATTGGTTATAATTTAGTGAATGCTCATGAGCCAGATAGAAAACGAATTACTTTAGAAAACTATCAATTTGCCCTAGATAATGATCCTTTAACAAATCCCACATTTTATAGCAATGTTGCTTTTGACAACCAACGCTACTTCCAAAACATAGATGATTCCGAATTGAATGGTCGACTTAATGTAGCATTCGAAGCATCAGAAACTCTAAAGCTAAATTTTGGTTATAACGGAAGAACTAAAGAACGGAGTTTCGACAACATCCGATATGGATATGATTTTATAAATAGCAATGTTGAAGTTTCAGATGTAACTAATTACAATAGTATTTTTTCACTAGACAATATCAATACAAATCAAGAAGACAATGGCTTGTACGAAATTAAAGTCATCAATAGTATTCCTGGTTTAAGTAATACGAATAGACCAGGTTTACGTGAAAACATGTACAACGGTCAAATCGATATTTATGCTGGATATATCAATGCTGAAATAAAAGCTAACGAAGAAAAATGGTTAATAGTTCCAGGAATTAGATTAGAAACTATTGAACAATCTATTGATTATGATGTAATCAATTTAGGAAACTCCGGTGCAGATAGTAAGGCTTCCTCTGAAACAGTAGTGTTACCAAGTTTAAGTATGAAATATAGTTTAACCGATGCTCAAAACTTAAGATTCTCTGCAAGCCAAACCATTTCACTTCCAGAATTTAAGGAAGTTGCGCCTTTTGTTTACGAAAGTATTTCGCAACGCATTGGTGGAAATCCAGATTTGATAGGTAGAAAAGCTGGCATCAATTACACTAATGTTAAAGATGTATCCTACTCTAAAATATTAAATATCGATTTAAAATATGAATGGTTTATGAGTACATCTGAAATACTTTCCTTCGGACTATTCTACAAACAAATTAAAGATCCAGTAAACCAAGTTGTAGCATTTGATGCTACCGGAACACAGCGTTATTTTAGAACTGGAGAAAAAGCACAAATAATAGGTTTTGAAACTGAAGTAAGAAAGAATTTTATACTAAATGAAGATTCAAAACTTTCAGGCGGACTTAACTTCACCTATATGCACACAAAACAAGATTTATATAATAACATCTCAGGAACCTATAGTGTGAGTTTCAGAAATGACACTGAAGAATTGCAAGGCGCTTCAAAAATTCTTATTAACGCTGACATTAACTATTCACCAACTTTTGGTCACTATAAGCCAACTGCCAATTTAGTATTCTCATATTTCTCCAATCGTATTGATGCTCTAGGCTCCGGACAATTAGAAAATGTCATTGAAAAAGGAATTCCAACATTAGACTTTATTTTTAAAAGTCAACTTACTGAAAATCTTGAACTCAATATTGCAGTTAAAAACATTTTAAATCCAACTATTAAATATGTAAGAGACACCTCTGCTGGTGAAATCGTAGTAACATCACCAAATGCAAAAGGCGTCTCCAATTATAGAAGAGGAATTGATGCTGGCCTACAATTAAAATACAAATTTTAAACACAATTAATAATCAAAACATAAAAATTAAACTAAACTCAAAAAAATGAAAAACAATTTATTATTAGGATTTGCACTGGCAACTTTATTATTTAGTTCATGCACTTCAGATGATACAGCAGAAATTATCATTAATGATAATAGTATTATCAACAATGGAAACGGAAATGGAAGTACTGACCCTGACACCATTTATTTATCTGGAACATATACTACAGATCTTACCTTAGACGCAAACAAGACTTACATACTTAATGGATCATTAATAATGACTTCAGGCACAACGCTTACGATTCCAGCAGGAATGACAATTAGAGCACTTGCCGCAGGTTCAAATGTATATATTGCAATCTCTCAAGGCGCACAAATTATAGCAAATGGAACAGCAGACCATCCAATTGTTTTAACATCAAATGCGTCTTTGCCTTCAGCAGGAGATTGGGGAGGATTAATTGTTTTAGGAAACGCACCAATTAACTCTGTATCTGGGACCGCTACTTCAACATCAGAAATTGCAAGTTTACCTTATGGTGGAATTGATCCTGCTGATGATTCAGGAATTATAAGATTTGTAAGAGTCGATTACTCGGGAGGTGCTGCAGATGGTCAATCAGAAAATAATGGGTTTTCTTTTTACGGTGTTGGGAACGAAACAATTGTTGAGTACATTCAAGCCTTTGAAGGTAAAGATGATGGTATTGAATTCTTTGGTGGTACTGTTAATGTAAACTTTCTATCAATTGTAAACGCACAAGATGACTCTATTGATTGGACTGAAGGATATTCTGGAACTATAACTAACGCTTATGTCAAACATGGTGCTGAGCATGACAAAGGTGTTGAAGCAGACGGCTACAATACGGATATAGGCAATAATTCGTCACCAGTATTCTGGTCAATGCCATCTGTAACTAATTTAACAATTATAGGTAATGGCTCTTCTACCAGCAACGAAGCTATACGCTTAAGAGCAGGCACACAAGGTGTCTTTACCAATGTGTATATAGAAGGATTTGAAGAAGGATTTGATTTAGATGGTGACGCTGGTGCTTCAAGTGGCAACCCAACCGGAACAGGAGTTTTAACTGGCGACTTAAGCGCAGTAAATGTTACGTTTTCTGATGTAATTACAAAATTAAAAAATGATACTGGCGAAACATTTTCGGAAGCCGATTTTATATCAGGTGATGGAAATGGAACCTCAACGGATTATGCTTCTTGGGGTGCAAACTGGACAATTCAGCAATAAAACTTAGCCTAGTTTAATGATTAGTTAATATTGGGATTACATTTAAAATATATAATGGGTTTATATTTACAGTAATCTTATAAGACAAATTAGTTTCATATAATCTATTAGTTTTTGTCGACTACATTATCATGATTTCTAATAACTGCCTTTGGCCAAGGCAGTTTTTTTATTTATTATATAATCATTTGGAAACATTAAGTTAACATTAGAATTAGTTCTTTGCAGTGACAAAAACTAATACTAATGAAACTTAAGATTACTTTAGCTACTATAGCGCTTTTTACATCATTTTGCATAAATGCCCAGGAAATCACTTCACCTAAATTTGGTAAGGGTCTTTTTAATCTTGTAGGACAAGATAGTACTTGGACTATGAAAATTGGTGCAAGAATGCAGTTCTTAGCAATCTCAAATTGGGAAGATGGCGAAAGCAATGAATCAAATTTCCTGTTAAGACGTTCTCGATTAAAATTTGATGGTTATGCGTTTACTCCAAAGCTAAAGTATAAACTAGAATTAGGTTTATCAAACAGAGATATTTCTGGTGCTTCTGAATTTACTAGTAATTCACCAAGATATATTCTAGATGCAGTTATGAAGTGGAATTTTCATGAAAATTTCGTGCTTTGGTTCGGACAAACAAAACTTCCTGGTAACAGAGAACGCGTCATCTCTTCTGCAAATCTTCAATTGGTAGATCGTTCACTTTTAAACAGTAGATTTAATATCGATCGTGATTTAGGAATTCAATTGAGACATCATTTCAAAATCTCTGATACGTTTTTAGTTCGGGAAGCCATCTCCATTTCACAAGGTGAAGGTAGAAATGTAACTACTGGAAATTTAGGTGGTCATCAATATACTGGTCGTATAGAACTTTTACCTTTTGGAACATTTTCTGGAAAAGGCGATTATAAAGGCGGTGCATTAAAACGTGAACCCTCTGCTAAATTTTCAATTGCAGCCACCTACGATTTCAATAATAATGCCGTTAAAAATAGATCTAACCAAGGGTCATATATGGCAACGGATATAGGATTTCATGAAACAAACATCACTACGTTATTCTTAGATACCATGTTCAAATACAAAGGGTTTTCATTAATGGCTGAATATGCCGATAGAGATGCCGATGATCCATTTGCCAAAAATTCTGACGATAGCCTAACAGGTGATGTAGTTCAAGTTGGTTCTGGATTTAATTTTATGACAGGATATTTATGTAAAAACGATTGGGAAGTAACTGGACGTTTCACAACTATTGAACTAGATAAAAACATTACTGGGAAAACTGCCCAAAATCAATATACACTTGGTGTTTCTAAATACATCGTTGGTCACAGCTTGAAAGTTCAAACCGATATAAGTCATTTAGAGGTAAATGGCGGAAACAATGAATTAATGTGGAGATTACAATTTGATATCCACTTTTAAAAACATAACAATTAGATAACATAATTGAAAAATAGACTATTGATATTTGCAAACTAATTTAAATTAAATTATGGATAATTTATACTTATTAATGATTATTGCCCTTGCCATTCTTGCAATAGCAGATTTGGTAGTTGGTGTGAGTAATGATGCCGTAAACTTTTTAAATTCAGCTATCGGTTCTAAAGCAATCTCATTCAGAACAATTATGATTGTTGCAAGTGTAGGAGTTGCTGTTGGAGCTGTGTTTTCTAGTGGAATGATGGAAGTTGCACGAAAAGGGATTTTTAATCCTGGAGAATTTATGTTTAATGAAATCATGATCATTTTCATGGCGGTAATGATAACAGATATTCTTTTACTCGATTTTTTTAATACCATAGGGATGCCAACGTCCACTACAGTTTCTATTGTATTCGAATTGTTAGGTGCAGCAGTTGCTATGGCATTAATAAAGATTGGACATGATGGTGGTGACTTATCAGATGTCATTAATTACATCAACACCTCAAAGGCTTCCCAAATTATATTTGGCATACTGCTCTCGGTAGTTGTCGCCTTTTCAATTGGGGCTTTAGTTCAATGGTTTTCAAGGTTATTGTTATCTTATAATTTCGAAAAGAAAGCGCACTGGGTAGGCGCCTTATTTGGTGGTGTTGCATTGACAGCAATTACTTATTTTATATTTATGAAAGGTCTAAAAGGCACATCATACGCTAAAGAATCCTTTGGCATTTTAGGCGGAGGAACGATGAAGGACTTCCTAGAATCTCAAGTATTACCAATTGTCCTTGTGAGTTCTGTATTTTGGTCTTTATTGTCATATGCCTTAATCTCATTTCTAAAAACTAACATTTATAAACTCATTATTATAGTAGGAACCTTTGCATTAGCATTAGCTTTTGCTGGAAATGATCTTGTCAACTTTATTGGTGTACCTATAGCTGCATTTAACGCATTTGAGCACTGGGCGGCTTCAGGGATGTCGGCTACAGATTTCCCAATGGACATATTAGCTGAAAAAGTTCCAACCAATAATTGGTTGTTATTTGGGGCAGGAATGATAATGGTACTTACCTTATGGTTCTCAACAAAAGCCAAAGGTGTTGTAAAGACATCTCTAGATTTGGCGAGTCAAGGTGAAACTAAAGAGCGTTTCCAACCAAACTTTTTATCTCGAGGATTTGTAAGGGGAGCTATGGGAGTATCTCAAATCTCATCTTATATTTTACCAAAATCATGGCAAGTTAAAATTGAAAAACAATTTGAAACCCCAGTAATTAAATTATCTAGAGATAAAGTTCATGAACTACCTGCTTTTGATTTGGTTAGAGCTGCTGTGAATTTAATGGTGGCTGCGGTTTTAATATCAATCGCTACGTCTTACAAGTTACCTTTATCCACAACTTACGTTACTTTTATGGTAGCAATGGGAACTTCTCTTGCCGATAGAGCTTGGGGAGCAGAAAGTGCTGTATATAGAGTTGCAGGAGTATTGAACGTTATTGGGGGCTGGTTCTTTACTGCATTTAGTGCATTTGCAGCTGCAGCATTAGTGGCATACTTATTAAATTTAAACTTACCCGTCATGTTTCCTATATTATTGGTAGTGGCATTTGCATTATTAATAAGAAATTATATTGCACATAGGAAGAAAACTAAAGAAGTTAAAGCTGAAGACAGCTTAATTAGAGCAGAAAGTAGTTCTGTTCAAGGTGTAATTCATGAAAGTGCTGGCAATATTGCTAATGTTGTAAAACGAACTAATAGAATTTACACCAATGCAATTAAAGGTCTTGCAAAACAAGATTTAGCTTTGCTTAAAAAGAATAAAAAACAAGTCGTTAAATTATCAGATGAAATTGACGACCTACGTGACAACATCTTTTATTTTATTAAAAACTTAGACGAATCAAGTATTAGTGCAAGTGATTTTTATATTAATATACTAGGTTATCTTCAAGACATGTCTCAGTCGTTAGAATATATATCTAAAGTGAGTCATAAACACATTAACAATAATCACAAAAAACTTAAGTTTAGTCAAATTAAAGAGCTTAAAGTAGTTGATGATAAACTTGAGAAATTATTTGATGACACAAAAGTTGCTTTTGAATCTAGATCGTTTGAACAAATAGGCGCTATTTTAAATGAAAGAACAGAAGTTTATAATTTGGTGAAAGAAAAAATTCGCAAACAAGTTGAACGTACGCGTACAGAGGAATCGAGCCCAAAAAACACAACGCTTTACTTTAGCATCTTATTAGAAACTAAAGATCTTATTAGTGCAACTATGAACTTATTAGAAGAGTATCATGATTCTCACGATAGATCTATTAAACCTGCAACTATTAACGTTATTGATGCGGTTGAAGAAAAAGGAGACTCTAAATAAGATTGATTCACATATTATTTTAAAAACCACCCGATTGAGGTGGTTTTTTTGTTTTGTATATTTGATCTTTAAATAGAATTTTATGAAAATAATTTATGCTCTCATTGGTTTGTGCTTAATTAGTACAAGTAGTTTTAGTCAAATACAATCTGCTCAAGAACTTTTAAATAAAGCCATTAAATACCACGATCCAGATTCCAATTGGGATACATTTAATGATTCGCTATTTGTCACGATGAAATCGCCTAAAAGATCTACTCGAGAGAGTCAAATACATATTAATCTTCCTACCGAACAGTTCTATATAAAAGCAACTCGAGATAGTATAACCACTGAATACAAATTAGATAAAGATCAATGTGAAATTTTCTTAAACGGGAGCGCTAATCTTGATGAAGACACGCTTAAATCTCATAATTTAAGCTGTGAACGGGCTAACATGTATAAAAATTATTACAGCTATTTATATGGTTTACCCATGAAATTAAAAGATGAAGGAACTAAAATTCATGACGTGGTTGAACGTAAATCTTTTAAGGGAAAAGACTATTTAGTTTTAAAAGTAACTTATGACGAAGCTGTAGGAAATGACATTTGGTATTTTTACTTCAATCCTGAAACTTATGCAATGGAGGTTTATCAGTTTTTTCATGATGAAAGTAAAAATGATGGTGAATATATTTTGCTTTCTAATGAAGTTCCTATCTCTGGTATTAAAATGCCTAAAAATAGAGCTTGGTATTATAATAAAGATGATGGCTATTTAGGAACTGATAGCCTCACGAATAAATAGCTCATTAATTCGTAAAATTATAAGAGATTTATTTACAATAACTCCTTATCTTTCGTAAATTTTTACAACTATTTAATAACACACTAAACAAAACTAACCATGAAAAACTCCCTATTCTTGGTTATTAAAAACAAGCTTTGCCTTGCCTTTTTAGTAGCTCTCTTGTGCCAATTTACAGCACAATCTCAAAAACCAATGCCAACAAGATCGTTTGAAATTAGCCTCGAAGCAGACGAAACTATTAGCACAGAAATTAAAAACAACATGCGAGTCAATAGCGAAACCGAACAACCTGTAGCGCTATATGGTCTTAATTTTGACGTTCCTGCAGGTTCACCAGAATCAATGGCGATGTATTATCTTGAACGTCAATCAAAACAATTAGGAATCCCAGAAGATGATTTACAAAATCTTCAACATCATGCAACACGAACTACCGATGCTGGATCAGTTGTTAGATATCGACAATACTCAGGGAATTATCCTGTGAATAAAAATGAAGTTACTATTAGTATTTCTCCTCAAAACAAAGTTGTATTTGTAATGAACAGTTATATGTCAAATACAAATATGACAAACGTACAACCGACCTTATCCGTGAATGAAGCCTATCAACTTGCTTATAATTATTTAAATGTAAGCAGCCCTGTTATGTACAACGCTAACAGATTGATGGTTTATAAAAACACAAGAATAACACGCTTGGCTCATGAGGTTACTATATTAACGAACTCTCCAGCTGGTGAATGGCACGTATTTGTGGATGCTCAATCACAAGAGATTTTTAAGGTCGTTAACATGGCTCAATATTATAATGATGAAGATGAAGAGAATACATCTACAGAGAATAGTGCTTTAGTGCCTGTTGATGGAACAGGATTTGTTTTTAATCCAGATCCTTTATCCTCTAATACTGTTGGTTATGGTGGAGGATATGTTGATGGTGGTGATGCCGCAACAACCCAACTTAACAATGCAAGAGTTAGTGTTACTTTAAGAGATATCGATTTAACTGGAGGTGTTTATAAATTAGAAGGCCCTCGTGCAGAGATTGTAGATTTTGACACACCAAATACAGGTCTATTCACACAAGCGTCTCCCGACTTTAGTTTTACGCGACAAGATCAAGGATTTGAAGCTGTAAATTGTTATTTCCATATTGATTTTATGATGGGATATATAAATGACGATTTAGGCTGTAATGTGCTTCCTTATCAATATGCTGGTGGCGTTCGATATGATCCTCATGGATTTGATGGCGCCGATAATTCATTCTATTCTCCAGGTACAGGACAATTAAGTTTTGGAGAAGGATGTGTTGATGATGCTGAAGATTCGGATGTTGTGCATCACGAACTCGGTCATGGTTTGCATGATTGGGTAACTGCTGGTGGTGGAAGTGGTGCTGAAGGACTTGGTGAAGGATCTGGTGATTATGTTGCACAGTCTTATAACCGAAGTCTTGGGAATTGGACACCTGCAGATCCAGCTTACAATTGGGTCTATAATTGGGATGGACATAACGAATGTTGGCCTGGTAGAGTCACGAATTATGGCGCTGTGTATCCAGGAGGATTAACAGGCTCTATTCATGCAGATGGTCAAATTTGGGCAAGTTGTTTGATGGGAATTTGGGATCAAATTGGTCAGCAAGAAATGGATAAAATATTTTGGGAAGGTCTTGGAATGACTGCAGGAACTACAGGTCAAAACGATGCCGCAAACGCGGTATACCAAGCCGCTTTGAATTTAGGGTATACAACACCTCAAGTCACAGCAATTCATGCATCTTTAACTGCTTGCGGTTATACATTGCCGCCATTAGATGGTCCACCAATTATAGCATTTAGCGCTGATACTACAACATTATGTTTAGACAATGGTAACACGGTTAACTTTACAGATGATTCTGCGCCAGCAGGCACATCTTGGTCTTGGACTTTTGAAGGCGGAACTCCTGGAACATCTATAGATCAAAACCCAGTAGTAACTTATGCTGCTCCTGGAACTTATGATGTTACCTTATCTGCCACCAATACTAATGGGACAGATTCTCAAACCATAACGGATTTCATAACTGTAGTGCAAGGCGATGATTGTCCTGCATGTACAACAGTAGCAAATACGACAGTCATTCCAATATCCGATGGAACTGGAGGACAATCCTATACTTCTACCATAAACATTCCACAGAATGGCACCGTTACTGATGTTAATGTCACCATAAATATTACGCATACTTGGGATGATGATTTAGATATCACGCTTACAAGTCCAACTGGCACAGTCGTTGAATTAACTTCGGATAATGGAGGCCAAGGCGATAATTATGTAAATACTGTATTTGATCAAGATGCGGCTACCGCAATTACAGATGGAACGGCTCCTTTTACTGGGACATTTATGCCTGAAGGTGATTTGTCTACATTGAATGATGAAGATGCTACAGGTGATTGGGTTTTAACAATTGTTGATGACGCAACTCAGGATGGTGGGCAATTAAATTCTTGGTCATTAGATGTTTGTGTTGCCCCTCCTCTGTCTTTATCAGATAATGAATTTGACGTATTTAATATGTATCCGAATCCGAATAATGGAACATTTACGATTCAACTTAACTCAAATTCTAATAGCGAAATAAAAGTTGATGTCTATGATATTAGAGGGCGTTCAGTTTACGATAAGCAATTTGATAACGCATCTAATTTCTCTCAAGTTATTAGATTAAATGCGATACAATCAGGATTGTATTTAGTAAAAGTAAGTGACGGAGAAAGAGAAACCATACGGAAGATTGTAGTCGAATAATCTTCTTCTCATTGCATAAAAAAAGCACCTCTTTCGAGGTGCTTTTTTTATGCAATGATTAATTTTAATTAGGACCCACACATTAAGCAGTCATCGCCCTCAGCTTCTTTTGCCTGTGCAATTAAGGCCTTCATTTCGTCTGCTGACATTGGTTCAGCTTCGGTAGTTTCTTGGGCAAATTTGGCCGCCGTTTTTGCGGCTTGTTCTTTTTGTTCTGCTATTACTGTTTTGGCAACTTCAACGGTTTCCGCAACTTCAACAGTTTCCGCTACTGGCTCTTCCTTTTTAGTCGTATCTAAAGTAAACTTAATCGCATCAACTGCACTCTTGGTTCTTAAGTAATACATTCCTGTTTTTAAACCACTTTTCCATGCGTAGAAATGCATTGAGGTTAGTTTAGCCATGGTCGCACCTTCCAAAAATAAGTTTAAAGATTGTGATTGATCAATAAAATAACCACGTTGACGAGACATATCAATAATGTCTTTCATACTCAATTCCCAAACTGTTTTATAAAGTTCTTTTATATCTTGAGGAATAATATCAATGTCTTGAACAGATCCATTAGCTCTCATGATATCTTGCTTTAAACTGTCATTCCATAGACCTAACTCAACTAAGTCTTCCAATAAATGTTTGTTCACAACAATAAACTCACCAGACAACACACGACGTGTATAAATATTAGAGGTATAAGGCTCAAAACATTCGTTATTTCCTAGAATTTGAGAGGTACTTGCTGTTGGCATTGGAGCAACAAGTAACGAGTTACGTACACCATTCTTCAGTACATCTTCACGAAGTTTTACCCAATTCCAACGTCCACTTAATTCTTCATCTTTAATTCCCCATAGATTATGTTGAAATTCACCATTACTTATTGGAGATCCGTTATACGTTTCATATGGTCCATCTGTCTTAGCTTCTTCCATACTAGCTGTTAAAGCTGCGAAATAAAGTGTTTCAAAAATCTCTTGATTTAACGCTTTAGCTTCATCACTCGTAAATGGCATCCGTAATTTAATAAAAGTATCTGCCAATCCTTGAACACCTAAACCTATTGGTCTGTGACGGAAATTAGAATTTTCTGCTTCCTTAACAGGATAATAATTTCTATCAATTACTTTATTCAAGTTTTTAGTAACGCGTTTCGTAATTTTAAAAAGTTCTTTATGATCAAACTCACCATTTTTAATAAACATTGGTAAGGCAATCGAAGCTAAATTACAAACTGCGACTTCATCAGGAGATGTGTACTCCATAATTTCAGTACATAAATTTGAAGAACGAATTGTTCCTAAATTTTTCTGATTCGATTTACGGTTTGCCGCATCTTTATAAAGCATATAAGGCGTCCCCGTTTCAATTTGAGATTCTAATATTTTTTCCCAAAGTTCACGCGCTTTTATAGTTTTTCTCCCTTTTCCTTCAGCTTCATATTTTAAATATAGTGCTTCAAATTCTTCGCTATGTGTTTCTGGTAATCCAGGGCATTCATTAGGACACATCAACGTCCATTGTCCATCTTCCTGTACACGTTTCATGAATAAATCTGAAATCCACATCGCATAAAACAAATCACGAGCACGCATTTCTTCTTTACCATGATTTTTCTTAAGGTCAAGGAAGTCAAAAATATCTGCATGCCATGTTTCAATATATATAGCAAAACTTCCTTTACGCTTTCCTCCTCCTTGATCTACATATCTGGCTGTATCATTAAAGACTTGAAGCATAGGAACAATTCCGTTTGACGTCCCATTTGTTCCGGCAATATAACTTCCTGTAGCACGAACGTTATGTATTGCTAAACCAATACCTCCTGCTGACTGTGAAATTTTGGCAGTTTGCTTCAGTGTATCATAAATACCGTCAATGCTATCATCTTTCATCGTCAATAAGAAACAAGATGACATTTGAGGTTTTGGTGTCCCAGAATTAAATAGTGTTGGTGTAGCGTGTGTAAAATATTTTTTAGACATCAGCTCATAAGTTTCAATGGCTGCATCTAAATCATTTAAATGAATTCCAATAGAAACACGCATGAGCATATGTTGAGGACGTTCTGCAATTTCTCCGTTAAGTTTTAATAAATAGGAACGCTCTAAAGTTTTAAATCCAAAATAATCATATCCGAAATCACGGTTATAGATAATTGTAGAGTCTAATTTTTCTTTATTATCTAGAATGACTTGATAAACTTCATCAGATAATAATGGTGCTTTTTTATCATTTCTAGGATTGACATAAGTATAGAGGTCGTGCATTACCTCGCTAAATGTCTTTTTTGTGTTTTTATGTAAATTTGAAACAGAAATTCTTGCTGCTAATCGAGCATAATCAGGATGAGCAGTAGTTAAAGTAGCTGCAACTTCTGCGGCTAGATTATCTAGTTCGCTGGTAGTTACACCATCGTATAATCCTTCAATCACACGCATTGCCACTTTTACTGGATCCACGAGCTCGTTTAATCCATAGCATAATTTTCTCACTCTAGAAGTGATTTTATCGAACATCATCGGTTCTTTTCTTCCGTCTCTTTTTAGTACATACATATTGCTACACGTTTTTTGTTTCCTGATACACCTTCAGAAAATTTAGTTAATTAGTTAGTTAAAATTTTAAGTTAGGACTCAAAATTTTGAGGGTCAATTTGATTTTAAAGGTGAGCTAGCTACTTCCGATATTTCGGAATTCATTAAACACTTCATTTAAAATCAATTAGATTAATTCTTGTAATTAAAAATCAGCATCAAAGCTGAACTTGTCTTTATCTTCTTCTTTGTTCATCACACCAGCTTTTTGGTATTCTGAAACACGTTTTTCGAAGAAATTTGTTTTCCCTTGTAATGAGATCATATCCATGAAATCAAAAGGATTTGATGCGTTGTATACTTTATCGCAACCAAACTCTGATAAGAGTCTATCTGTAACAAACTCCAAATATTGTGTCATTAATTTCGCATTCATTCCAATTAAACTAACAGGAAGAGACTCGGTTATAAACGAACGTTCAATATCCAATGCATTTGTCAAAATAGCCGTAATACGCTCTTTGGGAACTTTATTTACAATATGATTTTGGTGTAAATGCACTGCAAAATCACAGTGTAATCCTTCATCTCTAGAAATCAATTCGTTTGAGAAGGTTAACCCAGGTAATAAACCACGTTTTTTTAACCAAAATATAGAACAGAAGCTTCCTGAAAAGAAGATGCCTTCAACAGCAGCGAACGCAATCAATCGTTCAGCAAAACTTGGTGAATCAATCCATTTAAGAGCCCAATCAGCTTTTTCCTTAATGGCAGGAAAAACATCAATTGCTTTAAACAAATCGTCTTTTTCCTTATCGTTTTTAACGTAGGTATCGATTAATAAAGAATAGACTTCAGAATGAATATTCTCCATCATGATTTGGAATCCATAAAAGAACTTTGCTTCGGTATATTGAACCTCAGAAACAAAATTTTCAGCCAAATTCTCATTTACAATTCCATCACTAGCTGCGAAAAAAGCTAAAATATGTTTTATAAAATAGCGTTCGTCATCGTTTAATTTAGTATTCCAATCTGTTATATCTTGATGTAGGTCTATTTCTTCAGCAGTCCAAATACTTGCCTCTTGCTTTTTATACCAATCCCAAATATCATGATGTTGAATTGGGAAAATAACAAATCTATCTTTGTTTTCTTGTAAAATTGGTTCTATAGCCTGAGACATTATTGGTTGTTTTATTATATAAAATTAGACGAATATTTTAGTGCAATTTGGAACTAACAAATATTGATAATTGAGATTGAAAAAGAAAGCTAATTTTATAAACATTGTTAACAAGTTTTTAACAAAAGAGAAAAAAAAACTACAGGCAAGCCGAAATACAAAATTAATTGTAATCACCTAACTATCAGGTGTTTGTTTAAAATATTTATAAAATTTATATGTAAGAAATGTCTTATGCAAATAATGCTAAATCCCGATGTACACTATGTAAACTCATTAAGAAAACTAAAAAATATACAAATAAAAAGAGAGCATAAACAGCTCTCTTTTTCCCTAATAATTAACTCAACTAACTAAAACTAATAAAAAAAGAATATAGTTAACTTTTTGTTTTGTGGCGAAATAAAAAAAGCCAGGAAAACCTGACTTTTTTTGTTGACTAATAGCATTTAATCAAAAGTGAATCCCCACGATCACTCTATACTTTTAACTATCATTAGATAGGTTATTTCTAAAACAGGATACAAAAGTGATAAATTAGTTTAAACTAAAACAATTCATTTGTATGGTTGGTACGAAAAATTGTATAATCGGTAGTGTTTCGTTTTCAAAAATCAGAAAGTAATTATTGCGAATAAGCTCATTACACAAAAAAATAAGCTATCCATACATAAAAACGATTATCAAATAAATATATCGCTATCTTTGAAATTATGATAAAAGCAGTAATCGTTGATGACGAGCCAAAAGCGATCCAAAGCCTGTCTTGGGAGCTCACAAATTACAGTGAGGAAATAGAAATTATACAAACTTTTTCCAACCCGAATGACGCTATTGATTATCTAGATTCTAATACACCTGATTGTCTGTTTTTAGATATTCAAATGCCAACCATGGATGGATTTCAATTTCTAGATAAACTTACTAATAAAGACTTCCCTGTAGTCATTACTACAGCTTATAATAATTATGCAATTAAAGCCTTGAAACATGAAGCCATTGACTACTTACTAAAACCTGTAGATTCTGATGATCTTCATGATACCATTAAAAAGATAAAAAAATATAACTCTCGATTGATGAATTCTTCAAAAATCGAAGAAGTTTTAGTTGATTTTAATTCTAAATTAGAGCAGAAAAAAGTAACCTTAAATACGGATGGGAAACTCATTTTTTTAAATGTAGATGATATTTTATTTGTTGAATCAGATGGCAATTATAGCACTGTATTTATGGCAGATAATCAAAAGCTAGTTATGACAAAAAAGTTAAAGGAAGTTAATGCTATGCTTCCTGATCTCTATTTTTTTAGGATTCATAATTCATATATTATCAATCTTAATAAAATAAAAGAATTCATAAAAAATGAAGGTTATGTCATCATGCAATCTAATCATAAAATTCCTGTGGCAAGGCAGCGTAAATCCGATTTTTTAGAGAAATTATAATATGCCAAATCGCCCTGTACATAACTATAAATTCAGATTAGAGCCAATGCGTTTTATTATTGCTATAGTATTTATATTCCAAATAGGCGCTTTAACTGCTCAAGAGGATAAAGCGGTAACTTTTAATTCGAAAGTTAGTGAGGTTTTGGAACAAAAACCAAATACCTACGAAACGATTGAAGGCCTATTTTCTAAGTTCAAATATGACAGCATTAAAATGAAACACTTAGCGTCTAAATCCATTTCGATGCGTTATTTAGAAGGCGAAAGTTATGCTCTTAATGCTTTAGGAGCTATCTACAGAAATTTATCTTTATATGATAAAGCAATCGCAACCCATCAAAGTGCCAAATTGGCTGCAGAAATGGCAAAAAACATAGAATTAGAAGTTATAAGTTTAAACATGTTGGGTGTGGTTTACCGTAGAATGGATTTAGTTAAACCTGCATTAGACTATCATAAAAAAGCACTAGATATTGCGAACTCATTTAAATCTCCTACGCAAGAAATTAAAAAAAGCATTGCAGTTTCTCAAAATAGTATGGGAAACATCTACTTAACATTAAAACAATATGATCTTGCTATTAGTCAGTTTAGCAAGTCCCTTGGCATTGAATTAGCATCTAATAATAAGCTGGGACTTGCTATTAATTATCAAAATATAGGCTATGCTAAAGAAGCAAAAGGCCTGCTTGATGCCGCTTTAGTTGACTATCAAACATCCTTAAAATATAATGAAGAAATAGATTCCGAAATAGGTCGGGTAATTTGCTATAATAGTATTGGAAAAATATATATCAAAAAAGAAAAATATCAAGACGCAAAATTGATTATTGAAGACGCCCTTCGAAAGGCTATAAAGGTTGGTGATCAATTTTATATCTCTTCATCTTATATTAATTTAGGTTGGGTTCAAAATCGATTAAATCTAGATGAACTTTCAGAATCTAATCTAAAAACGGCCCGTTATATTGCTGAAAAATATGGTTTAAAATCTGCAATTGTAGAAGCCGATAAGCATCTTTCAGAATTATATAGCAAAAATGGAGATTTTGAAACTGCCATGAGTTATTATAAGAATTCTGTAGATTTAGAGGGCACAATATCTAACGACAGGAATTTACAATACGTTAATGATATCATCGTGCAATATCAAAACGAAATTAAGAACAACCAAATAAAAGCACTTGCCAACGAAAATGAAATTGTAAAATCAAAATTGGATCGAAACCGAAAAACGTTTTGGATTGCTTTATTAGGTCTTGTAATTATTGGCGGCGCTTTTATTTCCTTTAGTAGACATCGTCAACTCAAACAAGACAAACTCATCCTAACGCTAGAGCAAGATATGCTCCGAAGCCAGATGAATCCACATTTTATTTTTAATTCTCTTAATTCAATAAAGCTTTATATCATCAATAATGAAAAGGAAAATGCTGTTTACTATCTAAATAAATTTTCAAAACTCATTAGAAAGATCCTAATCTCTTCTACCGAAAAAGAAATGTCTCTTGAAGATGAATTAGAAACAATGCAACTTTATATGAACATCGAAAACATTCGTTTCTCTAATGAAATTGATTTCACTATTAATGTAGATGAAAATATAAATACATTAAGCATTAAAGTGCCTTCAATGATTTTGCAACCTTTTATTGAGAATGCACTATGGCATGGGTTATCGTCTTCAAAACAAGCAGAAAAGAAGATAGACTTAAAAGTGTCTGAACTAACCAATGACTATGTAACAATTTCGATTATTGACAATGGAATAGGAAGAACCGAATCTGAAAAAATAAATAAACAAAAATTTCTGAAGAGAAAATCTGTTGGAATTGAATTAACAAAAGCTCGATTGGCAAACTTCTCAAAAAATTACACGAATCTTTATAAAATGGATATCGTAGATTTAATGGATATTAATAAAAAAACTATTGGAACAAAGGTGACTTTAAAAATCCCTGTTCGCTCAGTTGTTTTAAAAACCGTGTAATTTAACGGTCAAACTTACTACTCGCTATAGTCTCTAGCTCCATATACCAATCTTCTCCAAACTTTCTAATTAAAGCCTGTTTTACAAACTTATAAACTGGAACTTGAAGTTCTTTCCCAAGCGTACACGCATCATCACAAATCTGCCACTTATGATAATTTACAGCTGAGAACTCGCTGTAATCTTTTACTCTAATTGGGTATAAATGGCAAGACACTGGTTTTTTCCAATCAATTTCACCCTGATTATGAGCCTCTTCAATGGCGCAAAGCGCAACACCTTTATCATCAAAATTCACATAGGCACAATCTGCTCCATTAATTAAGGGTGTTTCTAGTTCCCCATCTTTAGTAGTAATAAAAGTGCCCTCTTTTTCAATAACCGCTATCCCTTCTTTACGTAGAAAAGGTTTGACTTTTGGATAAATCTTATCAAGGATTAAGGCTTCATTTTTTTCTAATGGTGCACCTGCATCTCCATCAACACAGCACGCCCCTTTACATGCCGAAAGATTGCAAACAAAATCCTTTTCAATAATATCCTCTGAAACTATAGTTTTTCCTAGTTGAAACATGCCGCAAAGATAACTGATATTAAATCAAAAAAACTAGTTGATTTAGCTCATAAATTTTACAATAGAATAATATTAGTATTAATAATTAAATTCCGAACTTTGCGTAGTATTTGAAACAAATCTCATGGAATTAAATTTTAAAGAAATATTTACAGCTTTTATGGTACTTTTCGCTGTAATAGATATTATTGGCAATATTCCAATAATTATTGACTTACGTAAAAAAGCTGGTCATATTCAAAGTGAAAAGGCTGCGCTAATAGCAGGAGTAATTATGGTTTTATTTCTGTTTTTAGGTCAAAGTATATTGAGCCTTATTGGTGTAGATGTAAATAGCTTTGCAGTGGCTGGTGCATTTATTTTGTTTTTTATAGCATTAGAAATGATTCTCGGAATCACACTTTATAAAGATGATGAACATACTGCAATGACGGCTTCTGTTTTTCCATTAGCGTTTCCATTAATTGCAGGACCTGGTAGTTTAACTACACTTTTGTCATTAAGAGCTGAATTTAGTATAGAGAACATTATAGTAGCTGTTATTTTAAATGTAGTTGTTATCTATATTGTTTTAAAAACCTCAGCACGAATAGAACGGCTTATTGGTCAGAATGGTATTAGTATTATTAGAAAGATATTTGGCGTTGTTTTATTAGCTATAGCTGTTAAATTATTTGCTCATAATATCAAGGCCTTATTTGAACTCGCATAAGAATCAATTATGAAAATATTCACAATAGTTTTTACAATAATTGCACTAGCACTTATTATTTTCAACATTACTAAAATAAATTTTGATGCACCATTTCAAGGTGATAGCACGATTGCATTAATTACGATTTTCACAGCATTATGTGGCATCATTTTGCTACAAATTTTTAGACTTTCAAAGCGTATCGAAAAACAATCTAAAAAATAAGTACTTATGTATGATGTTCTAGTTGTTGGAGGAGGCGCTGCTGGTATGTCATGTGCCTTAGTTCTAGGATCTGCCAGTCAAAAATCATTTGCTGTTGATAAACACATTGGCATATTTACGCATCAAAAAACATCACACCTTCAAAGCGCGTTATTTAATAATGTTTTAGGGCTAGACCCTGGAACAACAGGACTGTCTATATTAGAAAAGGGTAAAACACAATTAGCCTCGCAATATCCTCATGTCGATCAAATAGATGCGGAAAAGGTTTGTGAAATATCTCGCATTTCTTCAGGGTTTAGTATTACTACTAATAAAAATTCATATACCACAAAAATTGTAGTTGTAGCCGTTGGTTATACAAATTTGATAACAATAAAAGGATTGGAACAATACATAAAACCACATCCCAGGACTGCTACGGAGAAACAACGTGTTTGGTTAAAAAATGATGATCATCTCATTGAAAAAGGCTTATATGTAGCTGGAACTTTGGCAGGTTGGCGTAGTCAATTTGCAATGGCTTCTGGAAGCGGTGCTCATGTTGCTACAGACATATTAACCCTATGGAATAATGGAAAGCAAACAAAAATCCATGACAAGGTTTAAAGCTCAGTAAGCTGAGTCTTACTTAACTTTATTACTTCTTCAATCATAGCATCTGCAGCATTTATAATTTGTTCTGAAGCATTACTTCCATATAATTGATTTGCCAAGTCTGCTTTGATTAGTTTTTTCATAACATCATGATAGGCTACAAACGTTATTTTAGTACGTTCTTTCAGATTCAAATAATCTTGAAACTGAATTACTATGTCATCACTAATTTCAAAATTGGCTATGAAATCCGCTTCAGAAACGTCTTTATAAACGCTCCGATCTTTATCCAACTCTTCAAAAACAAAATTGCTGATGTATCCTCGTTGTTTAATGTAGTTTAATGTTTCATTTTGAACACTCGTATCTAGAGGCACGAAGATGTCAGGAATGATCCCTCCTCCACCATAAACTACCTTACCATTAGGTGTTATGAATTTCAAGGAATCCGCAATTTGTATACTCGATTCGCTATTAAACTCTCCACTACTTAGCCGTTTATAATATTCGTTATAATAGGAGTCACTATCACCATTACTGTAAGGCCTCTGTATTGAGCGTCCTGTTGGCGTATAATACCTAGCAACCGTTAATCGTACTGCACTGCCATCACCTAAAGCCATTTGTCGCTGTACTAATCCTTTCCCATAACTTCGTCTTCCTACGATGGTCCCTTTATCGTTATCCTGAAGCGCGCCAGCAACAATTTCACTCGCTGATGCAGAGTTCTCATTAATGAGAATATAAATGTCTCCGTCTTCAAAATCACCTTTACGAGTCGCGTAGCTATTCTCTATTTTTCCGGATTTGTTTTTCGTAAACAAAATAAGCTTATTATTTACCAAGAACTCATCCACTATTTGCTCAGCAATAGCCATAAAACCTCCTGGATTATCTCTTAAATCTAAGGCTAATTGAGTAGCACCTCGATCCTGTAATTTATCTAAAGCTGATTTAAATTCTCTATATGTAGACTCAGCAAATCGATTCACTTTAATATATCCTAGATTATCAGTTAGCATATACGCCGCGTCAACACTTTTAATAGGAATGTCAGTGTATTTAACTTTAAACGTCAATATTTCGTTATCACTAGGCCTATATACCTTCAATGTAATCTTACTATTCTTTTCTCCTTTTAATTTTTGAACTATGGCTTCATTTGTCCATTCTTTTCCAAAGATTGAATCACCATTAGCAGTAATTATTCTATCACCTCCTTTAATACCAGCCCTTTCACTTGGACCTCCTTCAGTAGGTCGAATTACAGTAATGGTATCTCTATACGTGTAAAAACTTACGCCTATTCCAACAAAATCTCCTTTCATTTTTTCAGCATCGCGCTGATATTCGCTTTTAGGGATATATGTAGAATGTGGATCGAGATTATCTAATATTTCATTCACAGTTACATCAACAATGCTATCTGTATTGACATCATCAACATATTCAAAGTCAATATAATCTATGAGTCTGTTAAGTTTATCTTTTTTACTGTTTGACGTAAATAAGCGATCAGAAGAATCGGTAAAATTTAACTTCCCTCCTATAAAAATACCCGTTGCAATTGCAACACCAAGAAGTAATGGTATGTATTTTTTTTGAAATCCCATTATGCTTTTAAATCTTCAATTAATTCCAAATCAATCCCAGCCTTTTTTAAAAAATCAACTCCAGAACAATCTTTATATGCTTCCCTATAAACCACTCTTATAATTCCAGCTTGATGAATCAACTTACTACATTCTTTACAAGGCGATAATGTAATATATAAAGTTGCGCCTTTACAGGATTGAGTAGAAGCGGCAACTTTTAAAATTGCATTTGCTTCTGCATGTAGCACATACCATTTCGTATACCCGTCGTCATCTTCACAATAGTTTTCAAAACCTGTTGGTGTGCCATTATAACCATCAGAAATTATCATTCTATCTTTTACAATTAAAGCGCCTACTTGTTTACGTTTACAATGCGATAATTTTCCCCATTCTTTAGCTATTCTCAAATATGCTTTATCGTATCGTAATTGTTTTTCTTTTGGCATTAGGTATTTTAAAATTTATAGACTAGGCTTCAAATGTAATGATTATTCAAAATGTAATTGATATCTAATACTTTAGATAACGTTAAAGTTTTACCAAATCTTATTTTGCTTTCTTAATATTTTAAGATATCATTTCACTTCGTAATAGCATTGGAATTAAAAATCCTACTACAATGGCTGAAATGACCATAACCCAATCTCGTTTAGAAAATCTAAAAATTGTCTGACACAGAAAACTAATAAATAGAACAATAAACACAACTATTAGCTGCCCTATTTCAATTCCTAAAGCAAACTCTAAAAGGACTACAATTTTATTCTCAGAAGATTTCACAATAGATTCGAACGCGCTTGCAAATCCGAGTCCATGTATTAATCCAAAAAACAATGTCGTAAAAAACAGAAGTCCCACTTTTTCATTGCCTGCCTTTTTTCCAGAAGTAAACACATTGAATACGGCAACAATTAAAATGGTTACTGGTATTAAAAATTCTACTAACTTGTTATTCACACTAATCACATCATACGTTGCTAATACGAGCGATAATGAATGGCCAATTGTAAAAACAGTAACTAACATTAACACACGTTTCCAGTCTTTAAATAAGTAAGGAATTGCGAGTACTATTAAAAATAGAATGTGATCGTAGGCACCTAAATTAAGCACGTGGTACATGCCTTCTTGTAGATGAGTTAAAAAGCTATTAAGCATAATCGTTGTATTTGGGATAAATCAAAGGTACAATTTATTCAATATATACAAAGTTTGAAGGATTTTTGTTAACGTCGTCTATTTGCTAATAATGGTGGTGGTTCGCCTGTAAAAGGGTTCCATCTGCTAATTGATTTAGCTTCCATACCTGCTGCACTAATTACAGCTCTATCACCAAAACGTTCGCGCATACTGTCAATTGCCTCACTTAAATTAAGATGCATCTCATTGTCTTCAAACAGGTTAATTTGATGACCGCCTTCTACCAAATGACTAAACCGTACACCAATAAGACGCACTAATAGTCTTCGGCTATAGAGTTTTTTATACAAGCCTAAAACCACAGGAATAATATTATGATCCATTGCACTGTAAGGTATCCGCTGTTGTTGTGTATAGGTTTGAAAATCTGAATATCTAATTTTAAAGGTCACACAAGCTGTAAGTTTATTGCCTCGACGCAATTGATAGGCTAAATTTTCAGCCATGGCAATAATGATACTTTTAAGTTTGTTTACATCAGTCGTATCTTTATTAAATGTACGTTCAGTAGAAATTGATTTACGCTCGTGATATTGTACCACAGGAGAATTATCAATACCATTCGCTTTTTTCCAGATACTCAATCCGTTTTTACCAAGCACTTTATACATCAATTCCATGGGCATTTCCTGTACGGTCCTAATCTGTTTGACTCCTAAATCACAAAGCGATTTATATGTAACCTCACCCACCATAGGTATTTTTCGAACAGATAATGGTGCTAAAAAAGGTTTTTCATTTCCCTTCAAAACCCGGATTTCATTATTCGGTTTTGCCTCACCTGTAGCCACTTTAGAAACTGTTTTATTAATTGATAGGCCAAAAGAAATTGGTAAGCCTGTTTCTTTTATAATACGTTGACGTAATTCTGAAGCTAGCTTATGGCATCCGAAAAACTTATCCATTCCCGTAAGGTCAATATAAAACTCATCAATTGATGTTTTTTCATACAGAGGCACACTCTCCTTAATGACATCTGTAACATCTTTTGAGAAACTAGAATACACCCCTGAATTTCCTCGTAAAATAATGGCTTCAGGACATAGTTGTTTTGCCATACGCATTGGCATGGCTGAATGTATTCCAAACTGACGTGCCTCATAGCTACAAGATGCTACTACGCCCCGATCGGAAGTGCCTCCAATAAGCACAGGCTTTCCTATTAGACGACTGTCGGACAAGCGCTCACAAGACACAAAAAATGTATCTAAATCCATATGTACAATGGCACGATTCTTATCTAACATACTGCTCTGCTTTTCTCATGTCGCTATATCTTGGGTCTTCAATAACTGCTAATTTGAACATTCTAATTACCTCTATATTAACACAGTCAAATTCCTCTATAACTTTTCCAGTAATTGTATAAATTCCTTTCCCTCTAAAAGGAAATTTAGCAGCTATAGGAGGAAAATGAACCGTATCAATAAAATCCCCATCGCGATCTAAAAATGTTCCGAAATACATCTGCTTTTTATTTGAAGTTACAGTATGTTTTGTAGTCACTAAATACCCTTCAATCCGTATTACTTTATTTTGATAATGCATTAACTCTTTTGCGCGTAAATTATGTGTTGAACGTTCTTTTAATAAATGAAATGGATTGCATAAAGGAAAGCCTAATAGTTCTAATTCATCAAAGGCATTTTCTAAAGCAGTGCTTGGTAATTCTGGTGTGTTATAGCTAATGCGTTCTGTTTTAAACAAGGTAGATACATCCTCTTGCACAACCGTTTTACTGATTTTTAAATGGGCTTCCCAAAGGAGTTCTCGCTTGTTTATTCCTGTAAATCTAAAGGCATTAATTTTAATCAAAATTGCGATTTGTTCTATAGAAATTGGAATGCGCTCTATAAAATCATCTAAGCTTATGAAAGCTCCATTCTCTTTACGCTCAGTAAGTAATCGCTTGATGGTTTTTGATTCTAAGGCATGTAAAAACATAAAGCCTAAATAGATGGATTTTCCTTTAATAATAGTTTCATTAAAACTTGTATTAATACATGGTGCCTCAATAATTCCATGATGCATTCTCGCTTCATGCACATAAAGTTCTGTTCTGTAAAATCCTCCGAAATTATTAATGGTCGCCACCATATATTCTAAAGGGAAATAGGCTTTTAAAAACAAGCTTTGATAACTTTCAACAGCATAAGAAGCGGAATGCCCTTTAGCAAAAGCATAACCTGCAAAACTTTCAATTTGCCGCCATATTTCGGCTGTAAGCGCTTCCGGTTTTCCATCTGCTTTACCGTTATCAAAAAACAACTGCTTCACTTTTAAAAATTCATCACGTGAACGAAACTTTCCCGACATGCCGCGACGTAACATATCTGCCTCCCCTAGATTTAATCCTCCAAAATGATGCGCCACTTTAATCACATCTTCCTGATATACCATAACACCATAGGTTTCTGGCATAATACTCAACAATACAGGATGTGCATCTTTACGCCGTTCTGGAAAACGATACCGCAAAATATACTCTCGCATCATCCCTGACTTTGCAACACCTGGGCGAATGACCGAACTCGCTGCTACCAATCCTAAATAATTATCGACTTGTAACTTTTTCAATAACATTCGCATGGCTGGAGATTCGACATAAAAACAACCTATAGCCTTTGCATTTCTAAGTAGGTCTTTGATTTTTTCATCTTCCTTAAAGCGTTTGATATCATGGATGTCTATTGATGGTTTTGTAGGATGATTGTATTTCACAATGTTCACGGCGTCTTTAATTTTCCCCAAACCACGCTGACTTAAAATATCAAACTTATAGAGTCCAATATCTTCAGCTACAACCATATCAAATTGCGTGGTCGCAAAGCCTTTTGGAGGCATAAACGTCGCACAGTAATAATGAATAGGTTGTTCTGAAATTAAAATCCCTCCAGCATGGATGCCTAAATAATTTGGAAGTCCTTGAATGTAGGTGCTGTATTTAATCACTAATTGCGATAATGTATCGAGTTGATTGATGTTGTATTTACCTCTAGTGAGCACATCCATTTCTGCTTTTGGTAATCCGAATACTTTTCCTAACTCTCTTACAGAAGCCTTAAATTTAAAGGTGTTGTATACTGTAATAAGCGCTGTATTCTTAAAACGTTTGAAAATAAAATGGGTAATATCATCACGATCTGTCCATGAAAAATCAATGTCAAAATCGGGCGGATTCTTTCGAAACAGATTAATGAATCGCTCAAAATACAAATCCAGTTCTATAGGATCAACATCTGTAATTCGCAACACATAAGCAATAATACTATTGGCTCCACTCCCACGACCAACATAAAAATAACCCTTGCTACGTGCATATTTTAAAATCTTCCAATTGATTAAAAAATAGGACACAAATCCCTTTTCCTTAATAATACCCAGTTCTTTATTAATACGATTATGGACCGTTTCATCTGGATTTTTATAACGGTAATTTAGGCCCTTACAGACCAATTGTTTTAACAATCGATAATCTAAAGTTTCAGTATTGGTATACGACCTTTGATTATTTGGAGTCTCCTGAGAAAAGTCGAAATCAATCTGGCAAGCATTTAATATGGATGCTGTGTTGTTAAGAAGTTCAGGAAACTCCTGATAACGCTCGCAGAGTTCATTATAAGGCAACATCATATCTGTTGGGTTACCCTCTTCAGATTTAGAGAGCTTACTCAACAAGGTATTGTTATCAATAGCACGCAACAAACGATGCGTATTAAACCCCTTCTTATTTTGAAAAGACACCGTCTGTAACACTACTAATTTATGACGCAATGCATTCCATTTTGAAAATTTCAAAGCATTCAATTCTTCAGGTTTAATCCCCAAAAATGCATTGGACTCTAAATCATAATCCTTTCCCTTTTGATATGGATACACAATAAAACAATGAGCTATAGCAATTTCAGGTCGTTCCGGAATTTTCAATTCTTGATCATGCAAAAATTGTGACAGATAGGTGTTTATATTTTGAAACCCTTCATTGTTTTTAGCAATCAACACAAATTGTTGTTCAGCACCATTTCTAAAATCGACACCAAGTACTGGTTTCACTTTATACTTATCAGATAAGCGTACAAAATCTAAACAAGCAGAGGTGTTATTAATATCCGTAAGTGCAACAGTCTGCACTCCATTTTGAGCAGCTATAGCAAGTAATAGCTCCGGTTTTATGGTGCCATATCGTAAGCTGTAATATGTGTGACAATTGAGGTACATAATGATTTAACAAAATTAACTATCATTTGTAGTAATTGTTGCCTATATTTGTAGTAAATATTGTTAAAGTGAAAAACATACAAGCAAACATCAAACATTTACGTTCCCTAAAAAAAATGTCGCAAGAGCGCTTTGCCGACGAGCTTAAATGGTCGCGCTCTATGGTTGGATCTTATGAAGAAGGACGTTCTGAACCACCAATAGATCGTTTAATTGATTTATCAAACTATTTTCAAATTCCCATAGATATTTTGGTGAAGAATGATTTGCGTCGCGCTAAAGACACTTCATTTATTGAAATTGGAAACCAACGTGTTTTATTTCCGGTAACCGTAAATGAAGACAATGAAGATCTTATAGAAATTGTACCCACAAAAGCATCCGCTGGATACTTAGCAGGTTATGCTGATCCTGAATATATTGAGCAACTTCAAAAAATAAAATTACCCTTTTTACCGACAGGAACGCATCGTGCATTTCCAATAAAAGGCGATTCCATGCTGCCTGTTAAAGATGGATCGTTCATTGTTGCCAGATACGTGGAAGATCTTAGTGATGTTAAAAACGGTAGAACATATATTGTGCTTACAAAAAATGACGGCTTAGTGTATAAACGCGTTTATAATCAGATTGAAAACGGGCAAAGCCTACGTTTAAGTAGTGATAATAAACTCTATGAACCTTATGAAGTTCCTATTCAAGAGGTCTTAGAACTTTGGGAATTTACCTGTTGTATCAACACACAAGAATATGATGAAAAAGAGCTGAAACTTAGTAGCATCATGAGCATGTTTCAAGAGTTGAAAGTAGAACTAGAAGCGGTTCAGAGAATGGCATAATGGCAAAACCCAAAACTACATATACCATCATTGATGTTGAAACTACTGGCAGTGGTAACAAAATCACTGAAATCTCCATTTTTAAATATGATGGTGAAAAAGTCATTGATGAATTCACCTCATTGGTAAATCCAGAAGCCTTAATCCCAGATTATATTACCGCATTAACAGGTATTGATGATGCTATGGTAGCCAATGCACCCACCTTTTCAGAGATTGCGGATGACATTCTTTCCATTACAGAAAAAAGTATTTTCGTAGCACATAGTGTTAATTTTGATTATAACGTCATTCGAAATGAATTCAAAGCAATCGATATAGATTTCAGGCGACGAAAATTGTGTACCGTTCGGTTGTCACGTGTTTTATTTCCAGGATTTACATCATATAGTCTAGGGAAACTATGCAAATCATTGCAAATACATATTGTGGATAGACATAGAGCACGCGGTGATGCCGAAGCAACCACTACTCTTTTCAAAATGCTATTGTTACAAGACGGCTCAGAAACTGTGTTCACTAATTTTTTAAAAAAAGGATCGAAAGAAGCAACACTCCCTTCACATTTATCGAGTACACTTTTCGAATCCATTCCGAATGCACCAGGGATTTATTATTTCAAAAACAAAAAGGGGAAGATTATTTACATAGGGAAAGCTAAAAATTTAAAAAAGCGTGTTCTAGGGCATTTCTATGATAAAAAGGACAAAGAATTGAGTCTATGTCGAGAAACTGCAGATATCGATTTTGAATTATCAGGAAGTGAACTCATTGCATTACTCATGGAAGATGCTGCTATCAAACATCATTTCCCAATATATAACCAAGCCGCGAAACGCACAGCAAAACCCTACGCTATTTTTAGTTATGAAGATCGACGCGGTGTAATTCATCTTGCATACAATACTCTCAAAGCAACGCCAAATCCGTTGCAGATATTTCATAATATACAAGACTGTAGACGTTATTTGGAACACATCTGTAACGAGCATGAATTGTGTCCAAAATATTGTCATCTACAGGAAGGCGTTATGTCCTGTTCACATTTTAAAATTGTGAACTGTCATGGTGTTTGCAAAAATGAAGAATCTGTAGCCGTCTATAATTTGAGAGTGAACGAAGCGATTAGCTACATATTCTCTTCCAGTCAAAACATGATCTTGAAAGAAAAAGGGAGACATAGCGAAGAAGGTGCTTTTGTAATGATTAAAAATGGCACGTATCAAGGCTATGGCTTTGTAGATACCGATGATCAACTTGTTCATTCCGACGACCTCGAACCATTTCTTATTAGACAAAAAGAAACAACAAACGTACAAGGGATTTTAAGAAAAGCTGTGGTGAAATACCAAAACCAGTCCGCATAAATTTTAAACAAAAAGGTTTCAAATTATTAATTTCACCTATCCTTCTTAACTAAATATTCGCTTTTTACAACAAATCAAACATTAATCCGAAACTGTTAACTTAAAAATAACATTTGGTGTTAATTATAACCTAAATAGCCTTCTCTATCTCTCTCTTGGAAAGAATTATTCAGATATTTAAAAATTCTAAATTAAATATGAATAGACAAGTAAGTGAATTAGGGACAGAAAAGATAAGTAAGTTATTGCTTAAACAAGCAATTCCTGCCTCTATTGGTATTCTAGTCATGTCTATTAATATGATTGTAGACACCATTTTTGTTGGTCGTTGGATTGGCGTTATGGCAATTGCAGCAGTTACGGTAGTATTGCCAATTGCATTTCTAATTTCTTCTATTGGAATGGGAATTGGTATTGGTGGAAGTTCTATTATTTCTAGATTACTAGGAGCAAAAAACAATACAAAGGCATTTGAAGTCTTTGGTAATCAGATAAGCTTAACTGTTGGGCTGTCTGTATTCTTTGTTTTTATTGGAACCTTCTTTTGTTTTCCAATTCTACAACTGTTTGGAGCTAATGGCGCTATTATTAATCCGGCAACAGATTATTTTCATGTCATTATTTGGGGCATACCTTTTTTAGCTTTCGCGATGATGGGAAACCCTGTTATTAGAGCCCTTGGCAAACCCAATTATGCCATGTTTACGATGATTTTTCCTGCCATTTCTAATATTGTTTTAGATATCATTTTCATAAAATATATGAATTTAGGAATTTATGGCGCAGGTCTGGCTACTGCTATTTCTTACGGAGTTTCAGGGATATTTGTATTGTGGTTCTTTCTATCTAAAAATTCAGAACTAAAAATCCTTCCAAAGTACTTTGCAATTAATACTTCCATTTTGAAAGAAATTATTGCTTTAGGTGGCGTCACCATTGTAAGGCAAGGAACCATTAGTTTGTTAGTCATTATACTGAATTACACATTGTTTAAATATGGAGGAGAACTTTCTATAGCTGTATATGGCATTATAAATCGGGTCATGATGTTTGCATTATTTCCTGTTTTGGGTGTCACTCAGGGATTTTTACCTATTGCAGGCTATAATTATGGCGCCAATGATACCGCGAGAGTTAAACAAACAATCAATACATCTATTATTTTCGGTACTGGAATTGCCACTTTCATTTTTATCTTAATTATGCTATTTCCAACGGAATTAGTAGGCATTTTTACAGAAGATAAAGCCCTATTAGAGCTAACACCAAATGCTTTAATTATCGCTTTTTTGGCAACACCAGTAATTACGACCCAGCTCATTGGTTCTGCCTATTTTCAGGCAGCCGGAAAAGCGTTTCCAGCCTTATGTTTAACCCTATTAAAACAAGGGGTTTTCTTAATTCCGTTGGTATTTATTCTTCCACAATTCTATGGCATAAATGGTGTTTGGATGTCGTTTCCAATTGCCGATATTCTATCAACTTTAGTCACATACATTTTTCTAAAAAAAGAAATAAAACTGAATTTGGCATAAACTAAGACCTGGCTAATAAGTATTTACCCTTATTAGATGCAACAGAACCTCTTATTTGGATCCTAAAATTCTCCTGTTTTCAGAAATCAGAATATAACTTTATGATACTTGACTTATATTCTAACACTTTTTTAACATAAGGTCAAAAGTAAAAGGGTAATTTAGTTTTTGAAAAAAAATAATTTTAAATAAAAAACATTTACTTAATAAATTTATATTTTATTAACCTAATTTGAATACTTTTTAATTTATATAGCGAATTTAGGATTCTCTTATAATAATTCTTGCAATTTATTTATTAGAATATTTATAATAAGTTTAGGTCCTATTTGTGAGAGTTATATTAGAGAATCAAAGCTAGCCATCATTTATTTTAAGTTATTTTTCATAATCATTCATCAATCATCAATCATCAATCATCAATCAAAAAATGATAAAGAATTCCAAAATACGTGCGCTTGTCGTTGACAGTGATCTATCAACTCAAAAAAGAATAGCTAATTTATTAAACGAAATTGATAATATCCTCTTAATAAAACAATCATTAAATGGTGAAAATGCAATAAAATTTATTGTTGCTAATACTCCAGACATAATTTTTATTGATACACATTTATCAGACATGTCTGGTTTTGACGTTATATCTAGTTTACCTAATAGCATCAATCCATTATTAATTTTTATAACCGATCAGGAGAGATTTGCTCTAAAGGCATTTGAATATTCTGCGTTTGACTATTTGCTTAAACCTTTTAAAGACGATAGGTTTATTAATTCTGCTAAAAGAGCAATTGATTCTTTAAATCAAGATAAATCAATAATTACCTCAAAAAAAATCAATCAATTGTTTGATTTAATTAGTAATGAAAACTTTCAATCTCCCGTTATAGAACAGAAAAAATTGCTTTTTAAATACAACGGAACAATACTTCTTTTAAAAGCTTGCAATATCAACTATATACTGGCATCTGGTTCATATGCAGAAATTCATACGTCGGAAAAAAAATATCTTTTAAGAGAATCTTTAAATTCCCTAATTAAGAAACTCCCAGATGATACCTTTTATAGAATACATAGGTCCACAATAATAAATTTAGATTTGATTGAGGAAGTTTCCATTGCTAATCATGGAGAAATTCAGGTTAAAATGGTCAACGATGAATCTTTTAGAGTAAGCCAGTCTAATAGAATGAACTTTTTTAAACAGATAGGTCTCAAAGATTACGCTTGATTAATTGGACTATTCGATACGATTTTCACTAACGATTTGTAGGTTAAAAGTCCTATCTATTAATTTTTTTCAGCTATTAAAGTAACCATCAATTATTAGTGCTTCTTTTAGTTAAAACAAATTTATTCACAAAAGAGATTATATTCATAGAAACTTTTTGAATTATAAAAAACAACATTTTAAACTCTAATGGTTTATATTAATGTTTCATTTAAAACAATTTCAACTGATCCACAACAAAATATTTTATCTGTTTTGATTCAAAATATGTTCATCTTATCAATTCATACGTGCTGGGATTTAGTTTAAAACAGATTCCTTTATTTGGAATCATTTTTTTTTTACCTACTATTAAAAGCTTTTCATTTACACTCGCAATTGCAAAAGGCATGGCGGTGTAAGTGTGACTTATTATGCATTAAACCATGTTAACTTTAATTTCATATGAGCGTTTTTTTGAGTTAGTCTTCAAATAAAAAACTACTTCATCGCCGGCCTTTTCATATTGCATTGGAACTAACTCAAATAATTTAAATTAAAGTTTATGAAAGTAAAAAACTATGTTTTACTGATGGTATTCTTCTTAGTTAGCGTATCTACTTCTTACGCACAAGAGAAAACGGTCACAGGAACGGTTACATCAGCAACTGACGGATTTCCGTTGCCAGGTGTGAATGTAATTGTAAAAGGAACTGCGCGTGGAGTTCAAACAGATTTTGATGGAAATTATTCCATTAAAGCAAGTGCTAATGATTAGTAGGTAACGCTACTAAGATCGACGTTGCATTACTTGAAGACATTGAATCTTTACAAGAAGTAGTTATTGAGGCATATAGAACGTCTACTAAAGAGACTTCTAATATTGCTTCTACTACGATTACATCTTCTACTATTAATGCTCGGCCTAATGCCAACTTTGCTCAAACATTGCAAGGTCAAGTAGCAGGTTTGAACATTACAACAGGTAATGGTCAGCCAGGTGGAAATAGTACAATCAACTTAAGAGGGGTGTCTTCTTTATCTGGTAACACAGAACCATTATTTATTATTGATGGTGTGCCAGTAGA